>Ga0183095_10137_pt1 | contig 420511 bp, 363 predicted proteins | sample BioMet4_FD_130346 | JGI IMG/M metagenome (GOLD analysis project Ga0183095, IMG submission 130346) | Microbial communities from bioreactor (seeded with sewage sludge) at LBNL, California, USA - Biofuel metagenome 4 (v2) (version 3) | ecosystem: Engineered > Bioreactor > Anaerobic > Unclassified ...
CAGGGGTTCCAAGCACTTTAACTTCGTATTTGGCCAATACACCACTTTCGTTCAATGCGACACCGCAGTTAAGTGCTGTCTGGCCTCCGAAAGAAAGAAGAATACCCTGAGGACGTTCCTTTGCTATCACTTTTTCGACGAAGAAAGGAGTAACTGGAAGGAAATAGATCTTGTCCGCAACTCCTTCCGAGGTCTGTACCGTGGCAATATTCGGGTTAATGAGGACGGTCTCTATCCCTTCTTCAATCAATGCCTTTAGGGCTTGGGATCCTGAATAATCGAATTCACCGGCTTGACCTATTTTCAATGCGCCTGAACCTAATATCAGGACTTTCTTTATATTGGAATCTTTCATTTTCTACAACTTGCTAATAAATTCATCGAAAAGGAACTCTGTGTCGGTCGGACCGCTAGAAGCTTCCGGGTGGAACTGAACCGAGAAAAATGGCTTGGTTTTGTGTTTCACGCCTTCATTGGTCCCATCGTTCATATTTACGAACAACGGCTCCCAATCGGCCCCTAATGTGGCATCATCGACGGCATAGCCGTGATTCTGAGAAGTGATATAACAATTGTTCGTCCCAACGAGCCTTACTGGCTGGTTATGACTTCTATGTCCATATTTCAATTTGAATGTCTTGGCCCCTCCCGCCCTTGCCAGAAGCTGGTTGCCCATACAAATACCAAATATTGGTTTGCCCTTGTCCATTGCCTTGCGCAAATGTTCCTCTGTGACAGTGCAGAATTCAGGATTGCCAGGACCATTGGAAATAAAGAGTCCATCGTAGTCCATTTCTGTGAAATCAAAATCCCAGGGTACTCTGATAACTGTAATGTTTCTCTTAATGAAGCAGCGCAAGATATTGTGTTTGACACCGCAGTCCACCAGGACCACCTTTTTGTCTCCTGCTTGGTATGTTATGGGCTCCTTGCAACTTACAACTGCAATCTGATTTTCCTTATTTGGATCATTAATCGGAAAACTTTTTTCGACACCCTCAGGGACAATCATTCCAAGCATAGAGCCATTCTCTCTCAATGCTTGAGTCAGTGCTCTAGTATCAATACCGTAAATTCCCGGAATTTTTTGTTCCTTGAGCCATGTATCAAGACTTTTCACAGCATCCCAATGGCTGTATTTGAATGAATACTCGGAAATCACCAAGCCTCTGACCCAAATCTTTTCAGATTCGAAGTTCTTAGAGATTCCTCTTTCATCCAAGCCCTCGTCAGGGACACCATAATTGCCAATAAGCGGGTAAGTAACACATAGGATCTGACCCGAATATGATGGATCCGTCAGGCTTTCAGGATAGCCAACCATTGCTGTGGAGAAGACTACTTCCCCATCGCAAGGCTTGTCATAGCCGAAAGACCATCCCTGGAATTCCATCCCATTCTCCAATCGGAGAATTGCTTTGATTTTTTTCTCTGCCATTTGCCTTAAATATTAAAAAAAAGACCATCCCTAAAAGGGAATGGCCTTTTTAAATTCCAATATAGTCGTATGTGATACCTTGCAGGGTGCTGCACATGATTTAGTTCTTTTTAATCCAGGTGCAAATTTAAAAAATAATTTAGGAATATTTCGTAATTAAATTAAAAAAATAGATATCCGATAATCTTCTGGAGCCATACTTCGTCAGCGCTGTCGAAATTGTCCAACTTTTCACTGTCTATGTCAAGAACGCCTGTCACTTCCTTGTCTTTAATCATTGGTAAGACAATTTCAGATCTGGAGGCCGAACTGCAGGCGATATGACCGGGGAACTTGTCCACATCTGGGATAATAAGAACTTTCCCTTCCTTCCAGGCAGTGCCACATACTCCCCTTCCATATTTGATCCTGGTACAAGCCAATGGACCTTGAAATGGGCCAAGCACAAGTTCATCATTGTCCTTGTCAACTCGATAAAATCCGACCCACAAGAACTTGAAGGCTTCCTTTAAGATAGCTGATATATTAGCTTGATTAGCAATTATATCAGTTTCTTGTTTAATCACAGCCTCAATTTGAGGGAGAAGCTCTTTATAGATTCCTTCCTTATAGGTTGAAGTAATTATTAATGATTCTGACATTATTTTCTGCGTTTATACAAAAGTACAAATAAAACTCATAACTTTGCCATTCAAAGTTTCAGTGCTATGATTCATTCTGTAGATGATACAATATATGCTCCCGCAACTATCCCAGGGACAGGTGCAATTACTTTAATAAGAGTTAGCGGTAAGGATACATTATCGATTGTAGATAAAGTAGTTATATGTCGCAAAGGCTGTCTGTCGGATTCACCTGCCAATACCATAAAATTCGGAACGATCTTCTCTGAGGGAAAACCTCTTGATGAAGTCTTGGTAAGTGTTTTCAAAGCCCCTCATTCATATACTGGTGAGGATAGTGTGGAGATTACCTGTCATGCTTCTTCATATATCTGTTCACAGATAATGAGTCTGCTTACATTGGCTGGAGGACGAGCAGCCGGTCCTGGAGAATTTACCGAAAGGGCATTTGTAAATGGAAAAATGGATCTAGCTGAAGCAGAAGCTGTTGCTGATTTGATTTATGCTCAAAACGAAGCATCTCACAGAGTAGCGTTCAACCAATTGAAAGGAGGATTCTCCAAGGAATTGGCCTCAATGAGAACTGATTTATTGAATATAACTTCTTTAATGGAATTGGAACTTGATTTCAGCGAAGAAGAGGTAGAATTTGCAGACAGAAAGAAGTTAAATGAAATACTTGACAAGGTATTAATTAGGGTTAACAGCCTCGCAGACTCGTTCAAGCTCGGAAATGCCATCAAAAATGGTGTTCCTGTAGCAATCGTTGGCTCGACTAACACCGGAAAGAGTACTTTGCTGAATGCTTTACTTGGGGAAGATCGCGCTATAGTTTCCGACATTGCCGGGACTACCAGGGACACTATCGAGGAGACAATGGATCTGGATGGGATACTCTTTCGTTTTATTGATACCGCAGGTATTCGTGCGACTGATGAAACTATAGAAAAAATCGGAATTGAACGGACTTTCCGGAAGATTTCAGAAGCTCAAATCGTACTCGGTTTGCTCGATATGGCCAGGCCTGAGTCGGAGATTTTCTCTGATGCTCAGATGATTTTCTCAAAGGTTGATTCAAGATCCCAAAAATTGGTCTTTTTGCTCAATAAAGAGGATATTTTTGAGGTTAACAAAAATGTTAGTGAATTTAACAGACTAGTTTTATCAATTGAAAATAAATATAATAGTTCAGCTTCTATAGTAAAGTTGTCAGCAAAGACCGGTGAAGGCATAAATGAGCTGAAACGCCTCCTTTCGGACTCTCAAAAGGAACTTTTGGCAGGAAATGATGCTGTTCTAGTGACTAATATCAGGCATTTCGAGGCTCTTACCAAGACGGCAGAATCGCTCTCTAGAGTCAAGTCAGGTCTAGCCCAGAACATCCCTACCGACCTCGTATCCCAAGACCTCCGCGAAGCTCTCTACCACCTCGGCACCATAGTCGGTGAAGTCACCACAGACGAAGTCCTAGGCAACATCTTCGAACACTTCTGCATCGGGAAATAAGTTAACTGTATTGCAAGGTCGCATTTACTTAGTTTGTTGATGCCAATACCAATATCATCTTTTCAACATGTGGTCGAGACTTATTTTATGATACATTCTCCACAATGAATCTGGTGGATTTTGTTGTTAACATCTGATAGTATAACGTAACTACGGTCCCCTGTACAATGACCAGTATAGAAATCGACGTAAGGATATTTCTCTGCTAAAGACTGAGAAACGCATAAAAGCTGATCATTAGTTTCATAATGTTGATCTAAATGACTATCCAAGAGATGAAAGCCTCCTAAACTGATCTTAACTGGTTCTTGAATTGCTTCAAGGATATTAAGTATACCATTGTGGGCACATCCTGTAAACAGGATGTCATCTATCAAGAATACCAGTTCATGATGAAAAGTATCTGAAACATATTCCCCTTCAGATTTACGGATAAATAGGTTCTTGTTGCCTAATGGTACAGCATACTTTTGGGGAATACTAGCATAGATATGAATATGATTTATAATAGTATTCTTCTTGATAAAAATAAACCGATCTTGAAACTTCTCAAAATCCACATGACCAGTGATAGAATGTGGATATCTTCGAATAGACATATATTCTGCACCTGGAATATCTGCAGAAAGTATAACCTTTGCTTTCTTATTGATTTCAAGAAATGCCTGCAGTCCACCTATATGATCATTATGCCCATGAGATATAAGGCAGTAATCTACCTCGGCAAAATCTATTCCTAAAACCTCTGCATTATGAATGAAAAGGTCGGAAGCTCCTGTGTCAAGCAGATACTTTACAGACGCACTCTCCAGATAGATGGATAGACCATGTTCTGATTCAAGTCTTGTATCGGCAGTAAGGTTATCACTCAGTACGACTATTTTCATTGATTTTACTTTTAAGGTATTCCACAAAAATTCTTGCGGCACTTTCTACCTTTGCCGCACATGGACGCTGCTTGTAGTATTCTGCTGTACGCTCTGAGGCAACATAGTTATTGAAGGCTTTTTCATGACCATTCAAACCAAGAATCTCCGCACAGATAATATAACCATTCTGTTGTCTGGATTCTTCAAGCAATTGTTGGACAATCTTGTATCAATGAGATTTGCCTTCACGATCTGCACCATCTGTTTGTCCTTCTTCAAGGCCTATGAGCATGACGAGACCTGATACAGGACCACACATCATGCGCATTCTGCCAACGCCACCTCCAAACCAGGCTGCTATCTTTAGTGCTAGCTTTTCATCAAGACCATATCTATCAGCAAAGGCTGCTACCACACTCTGGCAGCAGCCGTAGCCTTGCATGAAATAATCTACAGCACGCTCTACACGTGAATCAAGATCTTCTTTCATGGTGTGCAGAATTACTCGTGATGATGATCGCAGTGATGATGACAACTGCTGTCGCCATACACGATGGTTCCTCCGAGATACTGACTCACTACTTCCTCTATGGCAATAGTTGGTGCGCCACCATGAACCTGAATACCCAATTGATTGAGCATGTTCACAGCACCCTGTCCAAGACCTCCACAAAGTACATCTGTTGCACCCTGAGCAGCAATAAACTTAGGCATTGCACCATGTTCGTTTTCAGGAGCCTGCATCACGACAGTTTCCTTGACCTTGCCATCTTCTACTATAACAAATGTAACTTCTGGTGCCTTACCGAAGTGCTGCCAGAGTTTTCCCTCACTGGTAGGGATTGCGATTTTCTGATTCATAATTTGTATATTTGATTTTTGCTGTTTGTAATGGTCAAATTCAAGATTATCATTCGTGATGGTAATATGTTTTCCTTCTACTAGGGCTAATGCCAATTTCTTACGAGCCTCGGCATAAATACGGGTTAAAGTAGGGCGTGATACGTTCATCAACTTTGCTGCATCATCCTGCAACTTACCCTCATAGTCTATAAGACGGATAGCTTCATATTCGTCATACTTTAGAAGTATGCTTTCGCGCTTATGACAGCATCTGCCATAAGGTCGAAAGCCTGATACAACAGGCGATTCTAAGATGATCCTATTCTGTTTTGGTCTTGCCATAAGCATTCTTTATTATGAACGTGCGTTCATTTTCTGCTGCAAATATACAAATAATATTCTGAACACACGTTCATAATTAAGAATTTTTAAATATCTATAACATAATGGCCGCACTAGATATTTTACCATGCAGTAGCCTCCACCGATAAGCCAGATCCAAAGGATGAAGGCGAGAAGGAATGGCTTGAAACCTGCTTTCTTGAATTTGTCAATGCTAGTCTCTGCGCCCAGTGCTGTCATGGCCATGGTGAGCAAGAAGGTATCGAGGGTATTGATGAATTCCACAACGCTTGTAGAAAGGAGATTCAATGAGTTAAAGCCGATGACAACAAGGAAGAGAATGGCGAACCATGGGATTGTAATCTTTCCTTTCCCGCTATCATCACGACTTGCAACATCCTTGGCTACGAAGAAGGCAATGACAAGCAATACTGGCACAAGCATCATCACACGTATCATCTTCATGATGATGGCATTATCAGAAACAGCTGTCCCCATCGCATTGCCCGCGCCTACCACATGAGTCACCTCATGGATGGTACTTCCGGCAAAGATTCCCATTTACGATGCTGGCAAATCGAATATCCCAGAGCGATAAAGTATCGGATAGAGGAACACCGAAAGCGTGCCGAAGATTACTACTGTAGCCACGGCACCGGCTGTCTTATAAGGTTTGGGCTTGATAGCTCCATCGACACCCATTACTGCTGTAGCCACAGATAGCGCTTCCACATGCTGTGAGCAAAGCAATGGAACGGTCAATCTTCAGCAGTCGGCCAATGAGTAAACCGAGAAGTATGGTAAAGTCCTCACTCAGTGCAAGCTGGCCTAATTGAATCTGGCTTCACGCCACCTTACTGAAAAGGATATCCCCGACCTTCAGTCAATGACGAGGGCCGGGGATTATTATTTGGTCCATAAAATTGTACTATCGCTGAAGCCCATAAGAATTTGTCAAGTATTTCGCACAAATAACTTGACTATTCAGCAGATAGTTCACTCAATTATTGGGCCGGGTCGTCCAGAATTGGTTTCAATCACCAAATTGACTTTAACTTCTCAACTTCAATCATCAACTTCTGCGGATTCTGCGATTTCAGTTTCTGGAGATTCATCTGTTTCCACTTGACGGACGGATAATCCTTGAAGTATGAGAACTCGAAATTGTCCCAGTCCGGCTCTACACCTTCAAAACTCAGCAAGAACGCCTTGTCTTCGGGCGTAACGAGAGCATTGACGTCCTTGATAAGTTTCTCCCTTGTCTGCTCAAACTCCTCGTATGTGAACGGAATGTCGGTCATTCCTTCGAACTGATTGGCAAGCGCATCGTGCTGGTCTATCAGACTCGGCGCAAAGGATTCGTGAATCGGCCTGTCACTGCCAAGCAGGCAGAACAAAAGGCCTTCTCTCGTCTGGGCAAACGGATATTCCATATACTTCACGTCAAACAGGTCTCTCGGGTGCTGGCGTGAAAGAGCAGCGGCAATCTTGCCACCATAAAGAAGGGTCATCGGCACAATGTCTGTTTCGCAATACATGCCGAATCCTTCCTGAGCCTTGTCGCAGACCGGCTTCCTGATGACGTCTCCGCCGATGATTCCCCTCTTTGTCTGGTTGACCTCAATCTTGATCTGACAGCCCTGGTATTCGCAAAGCAACTTGCAGTTGTCCGGTTTCTCGACAATGTGCATTCCACGAAAAGCCTTCTTGGCTTTGACAGCGATGGAGTTCAAGTGCTCATTGATGTGAAGAAGGCTTGAGTTGCGGTCTTCCAACGGAATGTAGGTTAGGTCGATATCTACTGAATATCGCGGCAGGTTACGCACAAACAGATTGATTGCAGAACCACCGTGGACTGCAAACACACCCTCTTCCGTCACAAGTGGAATCATCCTCAGGAGGATTTCCACCTTCTTAGCATATTCGCTATTCATATTCCGCTAATTCAGTAGGTATTGTTATTAGATATTTGCTGACATATTTGCCACCTTCAGCAAGGAATCGTTTTCCGCTCCCAAGATCTATTGTTTCCAGATTGAGTGCTTTGAACCACTGATGCCCTGATTTCTCCGCCATATACAAGAAAAGTCTCTTCACCTTCACGGAAGAGCATTCCTCGAGCAACTGCTGCACAAGTTTCGGGCGCAGGGTTGTCAGCATTTCCATTACATAGTAAACATCCATCAGTGAGTAGTTGACTGGGGCAAGATGCAGGCATTCCATGAAGGCACGCTCAGGACCGGATATCAAGAGCTGATGACCACGATACTCATATTTCTCCAATCCGGTTTCGCCCTTAAAGATTGAGGTGGTGAAATACTTTATTGTCATATCCCACTCAGCATTCAACAGCCAACTCTGAAGGCGCTCTTCTGCTGAAGTAAACAGGTAAGCCTGAGGCTTGCCTATTGCTACGAAATGTGAGTATCCGCGCAAGTCCAATGCTGATGATGCACCTACGTGGCAGTTCTTTTCGAGTTGTGCGTCATAAGATGCGACAGCACCATATAGAGTCGGCTCTCTTCCTTCCAACTTGTAGACACCGGTAGCTATTCTCTCAAGCCATCCACTGCGGACATATTGTGTCTGCTCTTTGCGATCTATTCCTTTTGAGGAAAGCCACGAAGAGAAGAACACAGAATCCTGCGGCACTAAATCAAGGACTTGTTTAATTTTTGTTGCCATAGCGGTAATAATTACCGCAAATATAAAGAAAAGTAAGAAAATAGACTAATTTTTCAGAGAATTGAAGCCCGTTACGAAACTTTGTGGTATTTTGTCGGTTAGAGTTCTTCTTACCTTATTCATTTTGATTTACAGTTACTTAGCTTCCGTAGAATTTTGGTAGCTTGGCCCTTAAGAAAGAAGGCTCTGTCTCCTACAAACACATAAATTGCGTTACAGAGGTAGAATAATCAGGCAAAACAAGAACTATTTTTTTGCCGAATTTGCTCATACCCTGATTCCGTGCATGACTCTTTGTTGCGTCTTTAAAGCAACATACCCTGTGACTGCCTCCAATAATCCAAAGGTGAAATATGCATTGCAGATTTCGTAGAATCCTAATAGACACCATTCGACCGTAATCCAGCACATCAGGATAATACCGCATACCATTATTGCATACGGAGCAGCTTTCCTCTTCTTAAATACCAGGTATACCGCAATGTATTGTGTAAATCCATTTACAGCAAGTAGAACGAATCCTGAAGGAATGAAGTTGCGGAAGAAGATGTCCGGGAACGGCATCTTATCTTGAAGCATCTCCAAAACATTGTCCAACTTCCACATCTTCCCCGTTGGATCAATCCAGAACATCAGTGCCCCGATCAGGGCACCTATTCCGATGAAGAGTGGCCAAAACTTGAGGCCGAAAGAAATAAGTCTTTTCATTTTTTTATCCCAACTTTACGGCTGTTCCAGAAGCTGTGACCATCAGCATTCCGTTCGATCCTCCGAGGACCTCGTAGTCGACGTCAACTCCTACGACGGCATCGGCTCCTATTGCCCTGGCTCTGTCTTCCATTTCACGCATAGCATTTGTCCTTGCTTTGACAAGTTCTTCCTCGTAGGATCCGGAACGTCCGCCTACAAAATCGCGAATACTGGCAGCAATGTCACGGAGGATGTTTACTCCAGTGATGACTTCGCCAAAAATGACTCCTTTGTACTCAACGATTGTTCTACCCTCTATGGTAGGTGTAGTAGTAATTATCATAATTATTGTGTTAATTATTATATCTTTTGTCCTATATACCAGACATACCCGTAGTATTTGCCGTATTTCGAGAACAGGCCAGCCTCTCGTCGTTGGTTCTTTACCAATTCATTAGCTGTGAAGTGATTTGGATGACGCTCAAGAAATATCCTTTGTGCATTTACCTGAGGTTCGTAGAATTCTTTTGTCCAACATTCATCAGGAAGGGCAGCCGTTTTGATGACGCGATATCCTGCTTTGGCCATCTTGGCTATATTGTTTTCAAGCGTATCTATTTGTGGATAGGCATCCATCCAGAAACCCTCAATCTCTGATGGTCTGGTATCTGTCAGCCAGGTTGAATCAGTCACTGCAATATATCCATTTTTGCGGATATATCGATTCCATTCGCGGAGCCCCTTCTCAAATCCGATATTGTATATTGCGCCTTCAGACCATATCAGATCCAGCGATTCTTCCTCCAATGACAATTGTGTCATATCAGCTTGCAGCGTGGAAACCTTGTCGGATACACCTTCCATTTCTGCATTCTTTTTCACCTTATTCAGAAAATCAGCGAACAGATCTATGGCCAGCACTGAAGCTTGCGTCTCTTTTGCCAATTGAATGGCTGATGAACCTGTTCCACAGCCGATATCGGCTATTTTGAAATCGGGATTAATATTGGGTATGGCTGTGATTGCTTCGTGAGTTGAAGCTTCACTGCCCGGACCTTGACGTGTGATTGACGAAAAATACTCGCAGATCAGACTAAAGTCAAAGTCGTGTATTGAATTGTTTTCTTGATTACTCATGATAAGAAATAGTTTGCTAAATTAATTGGGATAGATTCCCATGCATAATACTGTTTAGATTTTCTTTTACCTTCTCCGCAGGCCAGTCCCACCATTTCAATTCAAGGAGTTGTCTGATGGTTTGCTCATCGAAGCGTTTTCGGATTTCTTTTGCAGGTGAGCCACCCACGATAGTATAGGGTGGAACATCCTTGGTCACGATGGAGCGTGTGCCGATAATCGCACCGTCACCAATGGTTACACCTTGCATGATGACTGCTTCGTACCCGATCCAGACATCATTGCCAATTATGATATCACCATGATTATCCCATGCAGCGGCACAGCGCCATTCGTCAAGACCCCATTCATCCGGGAAAACCGGGAATGGATAAGTGGATAGTGATTTCAGGGTATGATTACCGCCGGTAAACATAAATTTGGCACCGCAGGCGATGGAACAATATTTCCCAATGACCAGTCTTTCCTTGTTGCAAAGCGGATAATGGTATAAAACATTGTTTTTTTCAAAGTCTCGTGGATCTTTCACATAGTCATTGTAGATGGAAAAGTCGCCTACGATGATGTTAGGATCCTTAATGACGGACTTCAAGTAGACACTCTCTGTGCCGTTATTTCCCTCACGTGGATATAATTTGTCAGGATTCATATTCCTAATAATTTTTTGTAATAGTTTAAGATACCTCCTATGAGATATGACAATCCGATACCTCCAGCAACAACTGCAAAGCTATGTTAAGCCAGCCAGCAATGTTTAATAGTGAAATGATGTTTCGGGATTTCGTATGTCCATTGTACTTGTTGCCTTCACATCTACCCATGAAAATGATTCAGGCGCATGATGTTTTATCATATCTGAAGGGTTATACCCCATAATACTTTTAAAATCTTCGATTAAGTGAGATGCGCTGTAGTATCCGAACGACCAGGCCAATTCATCCAATGACGGCAAATCATTGGCCTGCCGGGAAGCTTGAAGCAGATATGCCATTACTTTTTGATGTCTTCTCAGTCTGAGATATCCCTTAGGCAGTATTCCTACATATTCGGAAAAAATGCGTCTGAATTGTTTGGGTGACAAGTTGGCTTTCTCAGCCATACCTTGAACGGAGTTACCGGCTGCAATGGTGGCTTCCGAAAGGGCTGATTGAATCCGCATGAAATTCATTCTGTCTGATTCGACTTGTGACAGTCGAGATAGGAAGAAACTGTTCAGTAGTTTCCAGCATTGTTCAATTTCAGGCTCTGAAAGTATTTGTTCCTCCAGAATCATCAGTTCCTTGTCAGAGATGTCTTGCGGAGAGCAAACTAAGCCATAGAAATTCATAGAAGACATTTGGAAGAAGCGTCGTAGCCCATAAGGCTCAAATTCAACTCCGATAGCCTCCACATTACATGATTGGATGACTAGGCTGTTCAAACGTTGGCCGCCTAAACCTGTTTGATATTGGCCAAGACCGTAGTATTTGAGAGCACCGTTTCTATAAAAGCACAAACCAGGCAAGCCATTGGGGACAATAGTCTGCAACACATCTTCAGAAGATTCATTCTTCAGATGCCAATATGTTTTGATAAAAGGTGCCAACTTCTTTGATGGCGGTATCAAACGGAACAGCACAGGTATAGTTACTTGAGATTATACTTATTTTTCATCGCAGCCCTATCTTCTGCTGATAAACTCTCAAAAAAGGTCCTCCACCCAGGACAAAAACTGGTGTGCCAATGCCAAAACCTTGCAATCAATGATTTCGGATTATCTTCATATTTGCGTCTCATCTTGCATTCGGCGCAAGGATAATTCTTTACTTCCATATTATTGATGATTATTAATCCTGCAAATGTATTTATTTTTTAGACTTCACACATAATAAAAATGGGACATTATTGTCTCAGCCTTTCATGGCTGAAAATAAAATAAAAAGAACTGTCATCGTTCTTGATGGCAGCTCTCTTCAATCGGTTGCGGTCGTAAACCTTTTTGGACTTGTGGGTCAGGGTTCTCATCAGAACCTGTTTCCCAAACTTCTCGATTTCCTCATTTCTAGAGGCCCTGCGATTGGCCAGAAGGAAATCCTTTTCTGTGATTCGCAGTGTCTTGTGTTTCATATGCTGCAAAGATACAGAATTACTGCCGATTATTTTCTATGCAGCCACATTAGCCTCTGATCTTCCGGCATCCTTTCAATGGCATACCTTAATGTTGTTCTGCTCATTTCGAGATAGTGCTGCTCAAGGAATTCTTCCAGAATACTCATTCCACAACCTTTGCCCATTTCCCGGAGCATCCATCCGACAGCCTTGTGCATCAGGTCGTGCTTGTGAAGAAGATGTTTTTCGGCATATCTGAGGCACCAGAACGAGTCGCCCTTTTGGCTTGTTTTCCAGGTGCTGACCATAGACATTCTTTGCTTCCAAAGGTTTTCGCTCTCAGCAAGCGAATCCATTAGCTTAACCTTGTAGTCAAAACTGTCTTGGGGTTCATCACCATCAGTGCCAAGAAATGTCGGTAAACATAACCAGTTTCCTACAATCTTTATTACAGACAGATCCACAAGATCCCAGTTATTGGCTCGTTCAGCATAGACAAGATAAAGCTGGAGCATCTCGTCACGTTTGCGTACTACCTCGAAACTGCCTGAAAGACGCTTGGTGCAGAGCTTTTCAAACCTATCTACAAGTATCAGGAACCCTGTCATCCTGACTTCATGCCACTCCGATGTCAATAGAACAGGAATCTGTTCGAGTGGAAGATCTCTTGACATCTTCACTATATTCCTGATAATCGGATTAACTATCCCGAGGAACTTATCACCTTCTCCATATCCTCCGGGAAATGCTTTGAAGAAACGGTAGTATACCTTTTGTTTCTTCAAGTCCTGAAGAGACATTAACAGGGAAATGATTTCCTTTGCGTTCTCAGTATGAGTGGCTGCCATGGTGTACGAGTCTTGTTATTTATTCGATGGAACTATTTCCATTGGTGTATACCGGATACCATTAGTCGTTTTCTCGGTGTCCGTATCGAGAAAGCCCAATTTATGATATATTGGTACTGCATATGGAGAAGAGAAGACTGTCATTGCGTTGGCAGGGCATCTATGGGCAACCACATCAAATAGCTGCCTTCCTATACCCTTTCCTTGGTATTCGCTTTTCACGAAGAATAATGCAATGTGTGAACCCTGATTTCTGGTTGCGATGACTCCAGCCATCTCATTCCCGTCATAAGCCGCAAACACTTCCAATTGTGAAAGATATGATGGATCGTGGATGCTATTGTAGAATTCTTTTACCCCTTCAACAGTGTATTCAGGAGCTTCAAATTGAAGGAAAACCTCCCAAGCCAAATCAATGGCATCGGCAAGGTTATCTGCGAGTATATCTTTTATTTCGAGTTTCATCTTTAATATGATGATGTACTTTCTTTTTGTCTGAGACCTCAATGCCGCTCTTCCCTCTCCTGCTTCGGTGCCATAGATGGCGAAACCACGTACAACGAGGTTTTTGAAAATCAGTTCAATCTTTCTATTATAACAAATCGAAGCATCTGTAGTTGAATTATTCCAAGATATATACAGGAAAATATTTTTCCGTAAAAATAATATCTTTTGCCTTTACTATCCTGCCATTATCTTGGAAATCGATATTGATACGATTGCCGGAATAAGCAAGATAATGATATATAGGGATTTCATCCTTAACATCTTCTTCTTCCCTTGATCTCCATAATTTTTCAAAAGAATAAGACGGGATGGGCTTTGAAGGAATGTACTTATTGCCATAATTTCGCACATTAGAAGAAGAATAGATATTTTTGTAAGCAAGTATTCTGCTTCCAGCCTTCAATCCAGCTTTTGCCGCCGGCCCGTCCGGATCCACAGCAGCAACTACAGAAGGATTATCCCCGTCAAAATAAATTCCGAGATAATATGTCCAATTGCAAGCCAATGGGCAAATGAAGACATTCAAAGGCTTAAAGGACAAGAAAGCCTGAGAAAAAAATTCAAATTCGGCAAAATCCATAATTGTTTTACCAATGCCATATTCCCTATTGCAATTGATCGACCATATAACAGGCGGAATCGATGCTTTTTGCTTCATTTGGGCTACATCCATTGCCGAGACCGTAATTTTGAACATGTTTGAGACAGAGGTATATCCGGCATTCTGCTCAGATGTGACATATTGATATGCACCCCATCCTTTGAATATGTCATAGCCATATTTGTATTGTGTACTGATTGAGGTTGTAGGTGGATTATATTGCTCTTTTCTGCCTGAAAACAGTTCAATGACAAAAAGAATTTGAGGATTTTCCGTGTCTCTTTTTAATCCGAAAGAGGACAACTTCTGTATCAGTTCGTCAGCGAACTGCTTTTTGTACATGTCAGGGCAGCCTCCTTCTGAAAATTCCAAATCGTATGTTTTATATTTGAAAAAATCCACATTTTTGTCACGGTATTCTTCATATCTGGAAAATATCATGTCACTTCCGCCCTCATTATCATAAAGGGAAAGGAGTTCATCTTCCGAAAACACCCTTGAAGGATGACATGCGCAAGGCAATCCTGTAAGTGTGTCATCAAACTCCTTATTCCATCTTTTGATGGTAAATGTTACGGACGGTTTGGTCTCAAATAGGGCACAAACGGCATCATCCGAAAGATTTTTTGTGCTGACCCCATCTATGGCTGTAATAATATCGGTACCGCACAAAACAGGAGAATATGTTACAATGGGATAATTGGCAACTTCTCCATTGATATTCGTTTCGTGAATGGTGAAACGGAAACGATAATAGTAATAATCAGTTGCAGAAAGCGATGCTGAAATAAGCATCGAGATGAATGAAAGTAGAAGAGCTTTTTTCATAGGTTACATATTTGCCGTGATATTAATCACTTAGCCAAATATATGCAATAATTCGTGATTGTACATATCGTAATAGAATATTTTCGGCAGGAACAATAATTCACCAGTCAATAATCGATTTATTATATTAATCCTTATATTAGAGGTATGAAACAATTAATAGCATACTGCGGACTGGACTGCGAACAATGCGAGGCCAGAATCGCGACAATAAATAACGACAATGATCTTCGCGCAAGCGTTGCAAAACGCTGGAGTGAGATGAACGGCATTGAGATCAAACCGGAATTCATAAATTGCGAAGGGTGCCGCCTGGACGGCGTAAAGACATACTATTGCAGCGAACTCTGCCAAATTAAGAAATGTGCGGAAGAAAAGGATGTGGAAACTTGCGGCAAGTGCGCCCTGATTGATGAATGCGGGATTGTCGGTCAGATTCTGAAGAATAACCCTACAGCCCGTAACTATCTGAAAGAGGATTTCATACTCCAGACACAGAGATTGATTCTGCGCCGTTGGCATGATGAAGACGCCTCTCGCCTATTTGAACTGGCCAGAGATCCGGAGATAGGCCCCGCTGCTGGCTGGAAGCCTCACAAATCGGTCGAAGAGAGTCTGGATATCATCCATACTGCTTTCAATTTCCCAACTGTTTTTGCAATTGTCTCAAAAGAAACCGGCATGATAATAGGATGCATCGGTTTCCTCCATGATGAACATCTATGCAAGAATGAAACTGAATCGTTGATGGGATATTGGATCGGGAAGGAGTATTGGAATAAAGGTTATGTGACCGAAGCAGCAAAAGAATGCATCCGCTATGCGTTCGAGGAATTAAAACTCTCCCGCATTTGGTGTGGCAATTTCAAAGAAAACGCCAGGTCAGCGAGCGTTCAGAAGAAATGCGGATTCAAATACGATCACACCGGAGCCGATGACAACTGGTCTGAAGAAGTTAGAGAAGTAGTAATCAACTATCTGGATAATAAATTATCGTAACATTTTCAGAGATAAGCGTACCCCTGCTATGGCAAAGGCCCTGGCAGCAATCACTGTGGCTTATGCCCTCTCGCCTATTGATCTCATTCCTGACTTCATCCCTGTTCTTGGATATCTCGACGACATCATCCTCCTTCCGGTGATGATTGCGGCTACAATCAAGCTCATCCCTGCAGAAGTTTGGGATGATGCCATTGCTAAATCAGAAGGAATGTGGGAAAAAGGAAAGCCAAAGCGATGGTATTACGCTCTGCCGATTATACTGATCTGGGCTCTCATCATCTGGGCCATCACAGATTGTTTCATATAGACTATCTCGCTGATAAAAAATGTTAGGGTGTCTGGGGATTGAAAATATTATTTTTTAAAGTAAATTGGCAATATATTTTCCTTTTCGGACGCAAGATTTGAAAAATGACGCATTTAAAAGGCAAAATACAAACAATTATGAAAAGAATATTTTACACATTCCTTTGCGCCACATTAGCTGCCGCAGCGCTTTCATCCTGCGATAAGGATGACAATATGGATTACAGTAAATTTTATGCAAATTCCATCGTCACAGTCAAGACTGATACGAAGGGATTGCTGCTTCAATTGGACGATTCAACTACAGTACGCCCAACTAATATTCTGAAGTCACCTTTCAAGAATAACGAGGTGAGGGCACTCTGCAATATATCCTTTAGTGGAGACATCAAGAAAGGCACAGAGAACCAGGCATACGTTAACTGGATGGACAGTGTAATAACCAAAAATGCTGTAGCATATGTTTCAGGAATGAAACTTTCAAATGATCCCCTCGAAGTCGTGGATGATTGGACCACAGTTGTAGAGGATGGCTATATCACGATCCGTTTCCGCACATATTTCGAAGTCAAGACACACGTTTTCAATATCATAACTGGAGCCAACGAAAATGATCCGTATGAGATTGTGCTCACTCACAATGCAGATGGAGAACTTGATGGCAGAGTCGGCGACGGGATTATGGCATTCAATCTCTCAAATCTGCCATCTACAAATGGCAAATATGTAACGCTTACTCTTAAATGGAATTCATTTAGTGGCGAGAAGACTGTAAAATTCAAGTACAAGAGCAGACAATAATATTTGATGTACGAACAGACGGAAAAAACGTTGGCCGAGGGTCTGCGCAAGAAAGATTCTCAATCAATGGAGCTGTTTTATGACCGCTTCGCGGGACTCCTAACCTCCGTCTGTTCTCGTTATATCCCGGATGACGACGACGTCAGGGATGTACTTCAGGAAGCACTGGTTAAGATTTATTCAAAAGCAGGAGCGTTTCATTATAGAGGAGAGGGGTCTTTGTCTGCTTGGGCCAGCAGAATAGTTGCGAATGAATCTTTGACATATCTAAGGAAGAAAAAACCTCTTCCTGTGACGTTGGAACTGCCTGACATTCCTGAAGATGAAGTGGAAGAAGACCTTAACGGGATTTCTTCAGACGTATTGCTGGAGATGATAAGGAAACTTCCTCAGACTTATAGGACGGTGTTCAATTTATATGTGTTCGAAGATTTGTCACACAAGGAAATTGGACATCAATTAGGTATCAAGGAGGATTCTTCAGCCTCCAACCTTCTGAGAGCGAGAAGACTGTTACAGAAGGAAATAGAGGAATATAAAAAAAGACAATGATGGAAGAATGGAAAAATAATTATCGCAAGGCACTCAGTAATCACGAAAAGTCGACTCCTGAGGGGCTTTGGAATGATGTTTCTTCCAAAATGGCAGCAAGGAAGAAGAGGCGTAACATTTTCATTTACAGTCTTTCCGCTGCTGCCGCTGTCCTTGCAATTGCAGTTTTCGTATTTCGACCTTCAGGGCCGGATATTGAGCCGATCAATAATACAGCCAATAATGTTCCACCACCCCTTGTCCAGACCACAGTCCAAGTAATTACATCTTCCAAGCCTCAGGCAATACTTGCTATTAATGAACATTCAGCAAATAACATAAAGGGCACTGAGGAGAAAAAGCCTGAAGTTATCGTAGGAAACAATACTGTTTCAAATACTTCTATTGATACCAGTGTAACTAAAAGTGCTGTTTTGCCTATTTCCCAAAAAGAGGATAAAAAAGTTGAAAAATATTCACAGGAACCATCCGGCAGTTTCGTAAATGATTTCCAAGAGGAGAAAATCATAAAAAGAGTACCGATTAGAATTGGTGCAGCATTGTCAGGGATAGCAACAAGCAGCTCATCCACGGGATCTTCACCGGTTATGCTTTCAGATGCTGCTTCCTTCGGAGAAGACGGATTTCCAAGAGTCCAATTGAGCAACAAACTTGAAGCCGAAAAATTAAAGACTGATTCCCGTCATAGGCAGCCTATTCGATTTATGCTCTCTGTGGGCATTCCTGTAACAAACCGACTCAGTTTCAATACCGGGCTTTCATACAGTTTGCATCATTCAGACATCACAACGACCACAGGTTCAGCCACTTACAAATCAGTTCAAAGACTGAATTTTGTTGGCATTCCAGCTGGACTGTCCTATAGGCTGTGGGGCAATGATATTATGAACTTAAATCTCGGTGCTGGTGCAATGGCGGAAAAAATGGTCTACGGCACCTTGCGTTCAGATGGCTCCGACAGTTTCAGCCGTGTCAGATTAAAGAGTCTGCAGGGCTCATTGTACGGGATTGCCGGACTCGAGTTCCACCTTACTCCACGGCTTATTTTTGGTCTGGAGCCAGGCGTAAGTTATTATTTTATTGGCAGTGATGACAATGTCAGTACCATTTATTCAGACCAACCGCTAAACTTCGAATTGAGATTTTCTTTAAAAGTCAATCTTTAAGTTGATGAAGCGACTGGGTTTTCATTTCAGCATTAACGATTTCCGCGACGCATTCCCCCTTCTTTCTGAAGCAATATTTATTATGCTAATCCATTGATGGCTTTCTGGAAGTTGTTGAATAAAGTAGCCACGTGGCTGCCATCCATAAGCAAATGGCAGAAATTCAGAGACATATTCACAGAATATTTCCACAAATGGCGAGAGAACTGCCCCCAAACAAGAAAGGCGTTTTTATACGTCGGATTATATTGATTTACACACACATCGAATTGAAAAAATGGAAGCGCCGATGTGGATATCATCAATCTTTCTGGCAATAGATTGTCTTCACCTGTTTCATAAGATCGTCCGGTACGTTCAAGATATGATTTATTGAATTCAACCAAATCATCATTGTAAGGGACATCACAAAAAGCCAATTTGCCATTTTTATCTTGAACAATAACTTGGACTGAAAGTGCATCATAACGATACAGTTTATCCCCTTCTGAAAGTAAATAGCACTCAGGTATGGTACTGGACGCCTTTCCTATGCACCAACACATAAGCATATTGATCTTATAATTATGTTTTTTGCTAATGCGTACTAGTTTTGTCACATCGATTTTTTTGACTACCGTCACCATTGGCACGACGGACGAACTCCAATATTGATATGCCAAAGCGCGAGATGTCTTGTCTGGGTTCAATTCTGTTCTCATTTGAATTCATAAAATATTAGTCGCAAAGTTAAGAATTTCTTCAAATCGCTCAGATATTGTTTGGGATAATTGACAATTATCTTTAAGTTTGCTTATAGATTATGCAACATATTATTGAAATTAAGGACGGGGTTGCCCGTCAGCCTGCATTCAGGATGCAGGAGCCTATCAATCTTAATATCGATGCCGATGAGCAAATAGCGATTGTCGGTCCCAATGGAGGTGGTAAGAGTATTCTTGTAGGTACGATGATGGGAAAATACCCCTTACAAGGCGTCAATGAAGTCAAATACGATTTTTCGCCATCTGCAAGCACCCATACTTATGACAATATCAAGTACATAGCCTTTCGGGACACTTATGGTGATGCCGATTCCGGTTACTATTACCAGCAGAGGTGGAATTCACAGGATATGGAATCATCCTCTGTTGTTAAGGATTTGCTTCCACAGACAGATGATTCAGAATTACGCGACCATCTTTATGGACTGTTCGGCATAGAAGAGATGCTGGAAAAACATATAATCCTTCTAAGCAGCGGAGAGCTCCGTAAATTTCAGTTAGTCAAGACATTGCTTGGAAAACCAAGAGTCCTTATCATGGACAATCCTTTTATTGGATTGGATGCACCGACAAGAGAACTGTTGCGCACTCTGCTTAGCAGACTCACGCAAGTGGGCAATCTGCAAGTAATACTGGTTTTGAGCAAGAGCGATGATGTCCCGGACTTCATCACACACGTTATTCCTGTCAATGATATGACTGTTGGAAAGAAAATATCATTAGCGGAATTTCGTGCAAATTTAATTCCTGTACCGTCTCACATTTTATCTGAAGTGAGACGTAATATGATCCTTACACTTCCTTATCATACTGATGATTATATATCAGATTCTGTTGCCTGTTTAAATAAAGTCAGCATCCGATATGGTGAAAGGACGATTCTAAAAGAATTGGAATGGAACATTATGCGTGGGGAACGCTGGGCTTTGAAAGGCGAAAACGGGGCAGGTAAAAGTACTTTGCTCAGCCTTATTTGTGCGGACAATCCTCAATCCTATGCCTGCGACATTTCCCTTTTCGGTAGAAAGCGTGGCAGTGGAGAAAGCATATGGGAAATCAAAAAGCATATCGGATATGTCAGCCCGGAAATGCATAGGGCTTATATGGAGAACATACCGGCCATCGAGATTGTGGCCAGCGGACTTCACGATACGGTTGGACTTTATATCAGGATGCGCCAGGAAGAGGCACTGAAATGCGAATTCTGGATGGAGGTTTTCGGCATTCTTCCCCTCAAGGATAAGAATTTCCTCGAACTCAGCAGCGGAGAACAGCGTCTCTGCCTTTTGGCAAGAGCCTTTGTGAAAGATCCTGAGTTGATAATACTGGATGAACCATTGCACGGACTGGACCTGATGAACCGCAGGATGGTAAAAGACATCATAGAAGCTTTTTGCCAGAGGCCGGATAAGACTATGATAATGGTCACCCACTATCAGGACGATCTGCCGGACAATATAACCAACTCGCTATGTTTGAAGAAAAACAAATAAGTATATAATTATGGTAATAGATTTTTCAAGAATTGATGCCATTGCCAACAAGAATTTCAAAGGTGGTGAAGGCGAGGTCCTGATCAAAGGATTCAACGATGGTAAGGTTAAGATAATGCAACTTACTATACCTCAAGGATCTACAATAGGATTGCATACGCATACGACTAATAGCGAAGAACTTCTAGTACTTCAAGGTCACGGTCATTTCATAATTGATGGAAAGCGTGAAGATGTTAATGCAGGAATGAGTCACTACTGTCCTGCAGGCAGCTCTCACACCTTCATCAATGATGGCAGCGAACCAGTCATCTTCTTCGCAGTAGTTCCTGAACAATAATACTATCTTCCTTGCAGTTGGACATTTCCAGTCCTCTTAAGCACGCCCCAAGACTGCAACTCCCCTTTTATGGCCTTCAAATAACTCTTGAAGATCACATAATACATAATCCAACGATAGAAGAACCTCTGCGGTATGATCCACAACAACACCCAAAGCGGCTCTTTCTCGAATAAATATGCCATAATTGAAACACTCCCATCCACCAAAAGGAAAATCAAATAATATATAAAGATCTGCCAAGCATTCCCTGAAAACAAACCTATGATCATCATTAAATCTGCCAATGGCGAAAATGTTGGGATAATATATTGGAAAACAAGCATATTCGGCATTGCCCAGAGTCCATAGCCCTTCATCTTCCTATTGAAAAGAGAAGAACGATGCTTCCAGAATGTTTGCAACACCCCGAAACACCAGCGGGTACGCTGCTTGACAAACTGCCTGACATTCTCCGGAGCCTCAGTCATTGCCACCGCACGATTCTCGTTCTCAATCACATATCCCTTCTCCAAAATCCTCATAGTAAGATCGCAATCCTCAGCCAACGTATCCGTATCGAAACCGCCGGCATCGAAGATTGCGCACTTGCGGAAAGCCCCAATGGCACCGGGAACCACAGTAATCGCATTGATGCAAGAATATGCCATACGATCGAAATTCTGGCTTGTCGTATATTCGATTGCCTGCCAACGAGTAAGCATATTGCGCTGATTGCCAACCTTTACATTGCCAGCCACAGCACCAGTCTTATGGGTCTCATCAAGAATGAAGTGCTCCATTAGCAATCCGATAGCATCCTTCCTTAACTGAGTATCAGCATCGATACATACAATGTACTCGGTATCAGCACTTTTGATTCCGAAATTCAAAGCTGAGGCCTTTCCCGAATTTGGCTCCGTCAAAATCCTGACGCTCTTATCCGCATCAAAAGCCTTCTGGACAAACTCCAAAGTTCTATCTTTACTACCATCATCGACGAAAATAATCTCGAAATTCGGATAATCCTGCTCCTTAAGATTTGAAATGGTTCTGACAATATTCACCTCCTCATTATAAGCCGGGACGATTATCGAAACCTTCGGAGGATCAGACCAACTGATTTTCTGCTTATTCCTCAGATTCTCACGATGCTTCTCAATCGACATCAAGATATACATAAAGGTCAACCTCATAAAGCCGAGAACCAGGAAAACAATAAAAAGCGCAGTTAGAAAATCCGCAAGACTATAAATGATTTCTGCCAATGTCAAATTGGCTTTCATAGCATAATAAGTCTCACCCTTCTTGATAGGAGGCATAATATCAGAACGTTTCAAGCCAAGATATTGTTCCAAAGAAATGAAATGATATCCTTCTTTTTGCAACTCTTCAATGATTCTTGGCAAAGCGGTAATCGTTGGGACCCTTGTAACACCGCCAGCATCGTGCATAAGGATAATATGCCCATATTCATTATGAACACCATCCAGCACACGCTTATATATCTTATCAGCAGACACTCCAACTTCCCAATCGTTCGGGTCAATGGATTCCCCAACAAACATATAATCTTTACGACTGGCAATGATCATTGGCTCGACCTCATCAAATCCAGTCGGATCACTATCGGCATTGTATGGGGCTCTAAACAAAGTAGTACTCTGCCCTGTAATGCTCTCGAGCAACATCCTTGTCAGTTTCAATTCCGCATAAGTCCTATTCTCTGAATTCTCAATGATATTGTGGTGAGTAAATGTATGATTGCCAATGGTGTATCCATCTTTGTATACTTCTTTCACCAACGGCAAATTTTTCTCCATCTGCAAGCCAACCATAAAGAAAGTTGCAGGGACATTATATTTCTGCAATATCTTGATAATAGCAGGAGTCCACCTGTAATCCGGACCATCATCGAAAGTAAGTATAAGATCTTTGTCTCCCGCCTGTCCCATCCTGTTTACGGTGTATAAAGAAGGTAATATCGTATAAGATTCCTCTGAAATCAGTTGATCCTCAGTGTCCATCGCAAGTTTTACACTTCCCGGATGTGGCTCTGATTCCACAGTAAGGACTTCTCCTTGCCCAACGAAATCAACATCGTTTATTCCCTTAAATTGCATCATTTCGGCTAGTTGCAATTTAGGTACTTCATTTCTTGAAAGATCTTTGGCATAGAACTGCCATATCCTGTCATCTTCGGTACCTAGTCGCCATAGACCGAAACCGGCCATCTCGCATTCAGTTCCGAAACGCATTGTATTAAACAATGTTACGGCATCTGTAAAATACAATTGATGAAGAGTCCCCGGCTCGGCTCGATATGAAAAATCAAGATTATACGTGTCATCATCCATCTTGATTTGTGCTCCTGCATCGTCAGCCGATGCCATTGCCTGATCGAAAGAAACAGTAGTTGCATTGCCTTCGCCAGAAGCCCAATCGTAGCCATAGGCCGCCAAGCCCAAAACTATCATATCTGAAGGAATTTTCTTAGCAGCCCAATCAACAGACTTCTCCACGTATTGCTGCGAACAAACAGGTCCTGGTGTGCTTGTGGAATTGTGCTCATCATAAGCCATCAAGAAGAAATAGTCATCATATTGAGATAGAGAAACCAGATTATAATCGTCATTGAAAGGGGCAATTTCCTGAGTGACATACATTCCTTCCTTATGGAAAGAATCCGAGACCTCCTTTACCAACTGGGTAAGAAGCGAATCATCATTAATATTGAGTTCCTCAAGGTCCAGGTTTATGCCTTGGAAATGGTTCTTCTGACATATATTGGACAATTGGTTTACCAACTTAGCCCTCTTGACAGGATTCTTCATTATCCGGCCTATTGAAGCTGACTGGAAATTAGAGCCGTAGTTATTGGTCAACATCGGCATAATAGGTATTCCCGCCTTTCGCATCAATAAAAGAGCTTTTTTATCAATCCTTACTTCAAGGGTGTCTTTCTTTGGATTGATGAAAAACCATTCCGGAATCACAAGGTTAAGTTGCTTTATATTCTTCTTCAGCGACATATAGGAATGTTTGTCCCAATTCACATACCACGCCGACCTTATACCTATTTTAGGATTGTTCCATTCATCTATATATTTTGAAGTCAAGGTATCCCCTATCCCTACGAAACGATGTTTCCCCTCAGCAACCTTCTTATAATTGCTGTACATTTGATGCTCGTAAATAGAACGGCGGAAAGAAGAATAGACATTGGCTGCATCATTCTGTTTCATTAATGGCCTTTCTGCGGAAACAGCACTGCGATAGTCATGACGGAATGGCATCTTGGGCGAACCTTCCACCAAAAACATCGTAAAACAAACGATTATAAGCAAGACAATGAGAGTGATCAATACTCTCATCGTCCATTGAAAACGACTCCATCTTAATTTGGAGTCTGTTTGAAAGACCTGTTTCCCCATACAGAAGCGGATATAAATTAGCTGGGTCCTCTATTTGGCCCCAATTTTTCTTACAACACCTACGCCAAAGTACTAATAAAAAGAATCAAAATTTTGCTTGGGCTTCACAAGATAATTCTGTATTTTGTGAAAAATATAAAATATTTAAATTATTATGAATAAGAAGCTCAATTCCGAATGTACGACCATCATAGCCGGTGATCAAATGACGGCTGACGGTTCAATGATTTTGTCTCGTTCAAGCGATTTTGACGCTATGATGGCGATCAATTGTGAAATCCATGAAGATACCCATTTTGGTCCAACAGAATTTATTGCTAAGGACAGCAAATTCCGTTGTCCGCTTCCAAAAGAGGCTTTGGGATACTCCGCATTGCCTGATTTCCAATTCCCGGGTGAATGGGGCAGCGCCGGTTTCAATAGCGAAGGCATTGGTATGAGTTCGACTGAAACCATTTTCAGCAGTGAAAAAGCATTGGCAGTTGACCCTTACGTACCTGACGGATTGGCAGAGAATTGCACTTATAATATCGTACTGCCATATATCCATTCTGCAAAAGAGGGTGTTGAGAGGCTTGGAATGCTAATTGAAAAATATGGCTCTGCTGAAGGATTCGGCATTGGTTTCATTGACAACAAGGAAATCTGGTACCTGGAAAATGCAGGCGGCCATCGTTGGCTTGCTTGCAAGATGCCTCGTGACAAATATTTCGTGACTGGCAATCAGAGCCGTTACAGGGATTACAATCCTGATGATAAAGAGAATTATATGGCTTCTGCGGACTTGATTGAGTTTGCAAAGAAGAATAAACTATGGAATCCGGCCAAAGGGAAATTCGATTTTCACGAGGCATATACACGCGATGAACAGCTTGACACCACATATAACTATCCTCGCGTTTGGGGATTACAGAAGATGTTCTCCCCTTCTATCAAGAATGATATTACCAAGAATACGTTCCCTGTTTATGCCAAGGCCAAGAAGCCAATGACTATCAGCGATTTCCGTCAGGCTTTCCGCTATCATTATGACAATACCGACCACGATCCATATCTCCATTCCAACGGCAAGGAGCCTTATCGTCCTGTTGCGATTTACCGCACAACTCAGACTCACCTGCTTCAAGTCCGTCCTTGGCTGCCAAAGGAAATTGGCTGCTTGAATTATGTCGCCTTGGGAATGGCCGATCTTGGTGTATTTCTACCTATGTACCAAGGGATAAAGACCTTACCTAATTCTTACCGTTTGGGCAACAATCACGCTGACAGAGAATCGGCATATTGGAAGTTCCGCAAAGTTATGACTTTGGCTATGGTCAATTACAATGCTTACGCTCCTATTGTCAAAGCGGAATATGCAAAATTGGAGGCAGAAAACGATCAGAGGCAGAAAGAAATGGAAACTGAGTATTTGAAGATATGTAAAAAGTCTCCAATGAAAGCCAACGATATGCTTCAGCAGTTCTCAGATGATGTTCTCGATCACGCTACTCAAGTTGCCGAGAAACTGATAGATGAACTTTTCACCCGTCTCGCTTTGGACATCCAGAAAGAGTACCTCTTCCACGGAGCTTAACGACAAATCTTTTCAAAATATTTCTTTGTAAACGGCTAATCTATAAATCGCTACCATTCAACAAGGTAGCGATTTTCTTTTCTGCTTTTTGAACTTCTCCCAGAAATGAAAACGTACTTCAAATCCTGTGCGCAACGGCTTTTCAGCTTTATCCGTTGAGTTTTTTATCCAATGTATAATATGCTTTTATTTGTACGAAAAAAATTGCGGAATCATGAATTTGAAAGGTTAATCTGTTCTAAATATGAAGATTCATCAGTTCCAAAATATTAGGCGCATCTGTTCCAATAAAAAGAGATTCTGATAAGAATAAATTATTTGAATACACAAAATATGACAGAATGCTATCACATTTGTTTTACTTCGCACTCGGAAGTAATGTTCAGGGAACGAGCCGACTATATATTCGGGATTTTCTCATTGGTTCTTGCTGCACTCCAAACGAAAAGTATGATTCTCGCTTTTGCCCTTATGTCGGATCACGTTCACATTGTTCTCAATTCATCCGCATATTCAAATTTTGTTTCAATATTCAGAAACAGCTATACCAGACATTTTAATAAGAAATATAGACGTGTTGGAAGGTTAGGGGAAACTGGATATTATTGTATTAAACTTATTGGCACTCAACATATCGTGGCAGCAATCAGCTATGTCCTTCGTAATCCAGTTCATCACGGCGTTGTAAAGTCTCCTTATGAGTATGAATTTTCTTCTTCATCTTGTTACTTTAATAAGTTTTTTGCAAGAAAGATTGTCTATGAACCATGCAAGATTTCTATCAATGCTTTGGATAAGTCAGGTTTATTAAGCAAGAAATCTTTCGCAAAGATTAAGATGAACTGTCGTTTGAATCAAGAAGGGAAAATATATTATCTTGACTTTTTGGATGTCCCTTTTGTTGAGAACCAGTATATATCAGGAAGGAGATTCTGTTATTATATGACTAGATTCAGCTTTTACACTTTAATTAATATTTTTGTGTAAATTTGTCTCGGACTACCAAAGTCTGAGCACATAATTATAGCACAAAATGAAAGAGAGCAAATATCTTGAGAAGGTCATAATGATCTTCAAGACCAAGGGATTATATTTATCAATGGAAGAAATAGCCAATTCAATTGGTGTAACCAAGAAAACCCTATACAACAGATTCGAATCCAAGGATGAACTTATCCTAAGGTGTATGGTTAAAGTCACTGAAGACTTCTGTGCAACCGTTTCCTGTATTAACAATCCGAAAAAGAATGTCAAAGATTGTTTCAAGGATGGCATCAATGCATTGAGGAGTTTCTTCCGCGAAATGACCCCTGTATTTTTTAACGATATGATGAAATCATTCCCAATGATGGTAAAAGAAGACCATCAACTAGGATCGAAATATTTCGTCGACTTGCTTAAAGACAATATAGAAAGAGGAAAAAATGAAAAAGTCTATAGGAAGGAAATAGATTCCGCTTTAATGGCTGACTATATCGCCTTTTCAATATTTGCATATTTCCGCAAATCTGTAATAATGGATAGCAAATATTCCGCCGACTATTATTTCGAACAAGTCATCGAATTCAATCTTAATGCACTGAGCCAATCATAAAACAAACATAACTATGAAACAAGCCGTATTGATCTTAATCTCATTCATCATTATGGCACCGTGTCTCCTTGCCCAGAATCCGCTTTCCCTAAAAGAATGCGTAGACTATGCGATGGACCACAATCATACTTTGCAGAAAAGCAGACTCGATTGTGAGAAGTCCGAGCAGGCAAGGAAAGAGATCATTGGTGCTCTGCTGCCTCAGGTCAACGCCTCTGGCTCAATGGCTTACAACATCAAAATCAATGAGGTCGTAATGCCAAACTTTATGAATTCGATGCTCCCTGTTGCAATGCAAGACCCAAATGCCAGCAAATATATGACAGTACAGATGGGTATGGATTATTCAGCCAACTTAGGGGCAAATCTAATCCAACAAGTACTGAACTTCTCTCTCTTCAATGCTGTAGATATCTCTAAATCCGCAAAAAAGATGACTGAAATCGGAGTGGAAATAAGTACCGACGAAGTCATAGAACATACAGCCACCATTTATTACAATATCCAAGTTCTCGGGTATGGGCTTGAGCAGTTTGACAATAGCATTGCCTTGATGGACAAAACATTGAAGGTAATGGAAGTGAACAAGGCAAATGGAATTGTCCGACAAGTTGACTTGGATAGGATCAAGGTATCCAAGACCAATCTTCTGACACAAAAGAGAAATATGTCAGATGCAAGGGAAATCCAGAAAAACCTATTGAAACTTGAAATGGGCCTTCCGATGTCTGAAAACATTGAAATACAGAACATTGACATAGCAACTATGGAAGAAATGATTGAGCGGAGGCAAGTCTCCGATTTCGATGTCAATGGCCTACTCCCCTTCCAATTGATCAAGAAGAAAGAGGAACTTACATTTCTCCAAAAAAGATCGGCTCAGTATGAAGCCTTACCTACTTTGTCACTAGGGGCTAATTATACATATAATTTCGTAAGTGATGAATTTTTCAGAGGAGATACCTTCCATAAAATCCCCGTGTCAATGGTTTCTTTGAACTTGAGAATTCCTATTTTCTCAGGAATGTCCAGACAATCAAAATTCAATCAGGCAAAAATTGAGATGACAAAGGCCGTACAAGACGAACAACAATTGGAACAGTCATTGACAATGGCTCATTCCAATGCCACTATGCAACTTGAAAACAGTCTAGAGACCATTGAACTACAAAGGAGCAACAAGCAACTGGCAGAAGACGTTTACAATGTAACTGATAGCAATTTCAAAGATGGCATTTCATCCCTTTCAGATGTACTTAATGCGTCATCTTCACTTATCCAATCCCAGATAAGTTATGTACAAGCATTGAACAGTTACGTTCAGTCTTACATCCAGATGAAAAAGTCCGAGGGGACAATCCGTGAAATATTAAAATAACAATTGAATTATGAAAAAAATAGTCAACATATCGATAATCGTATTGATTTTAGCTGGAATGGTAGCATTGCTATTACATAATAAACGTAAAATCAATAGCCAAACTAAGACTGGACAGACCGATGAAATCGTTAGAGTTGAAACAACTACTGTCAATGAGGAGGCATACAGTCCTGATTGTTCATCCAATGCCGTTTTGCAAGCAGACAAAGACTTGAATTTTGTTTCCGACGTTTCAGGTAGAGTTACTGAAATATATGTGGACAAGGGCTCACGAGTCAAAAAAGGGTCTATGCTATTAAAGATTGATTCCGAGATGCTTAAAGCAGATTACGAGGCTGCATTGGCCTCTTATGAAGCCTTGAAAAAGGACGAAGGGAGATTCAGCAATTCAAGTAAGGCCGGAGGAATCTCCGACCAGCAACTTGACAATATACGCACTCAATTGGCAGGAGCCAAAAGCAGAATGGAAATAAGCCGCAGAAGGCTTTCCGATGCTTCTGTAAGATCCCCGATGGATGGAATAATCAATATGAGATATATTGAGACCGGGTCATTGATTGCACCCAATGCTCCATTGTTCGACATTGTGAATGACAGCAGACTCAAAGTTACTTGCAGTCTGCCTGTAAATAAAATTGGTATGCTGACTAAAGGTCAAAGAATTACCGCAACAAGCAACGATGCTCCAGGCATTACATTCACCGGTAAGATAGAGAATATTGGCATTAAGACAGATAGTGGTTTGAATTATCCAGTCGATGTATTGATGGATAAAAATGCCAATCTTAAAATTGGTATGTATATGAATGTCAATTTTAAGTCAGATGAACCTCGAAAAGGTATTCTGATACCCAGAAATACGATTGTGGGAAGCGTAAAATCGGCAAGCGTCTACATTGAGCAGAATGGAATTGCCGTTAAACGAAGTGTCGTAATTGGCGATATGGTAGGTGAACGAGTCGAAATCCATTCTGGCCTCAATTCCGGTGAGAAGATAATCACTTCAGGCATAATGAATGTTTCAGATGGGACCAAAGTTAAATCAGTCAATTAATTAGACTTGCTATGAAGATTTCTGACATATCGATGAAGCGGCCGATTTATGTAATTGTGCTATTTCTGGTCATTGCAATACTGGGTGCATTGGGATTTTCTTCAATGCAATCGGAGCTGATGCCTAAATTCACACCTCCTTCGATGAATGTACAAGTCATCTATCCGGGAGCGTCTCCTACAGAAGTAGAGAATTCATTGACTCGCAAACTGGAGGATGCCTTGTCAAGTCTGCAAGGCGTAGAATCAATGAGATCATACTCATTCGAAGGAATGTCAATGGTGTTTGTGTCTTTCACATACGGCACTGACATCGACAAAGCTATTACCGATGCCCAGAACAAAATCAGTTCAAAGAAAGCCGAACTACCCTCATCAATTCTCACACCAATCATAAACAAGATTACTATAGATGACAAATCAATCATCACATTGTCAGCAACTTCTAATCTTGAACCGACTCAATTCAGTGATCTGATTGAACATAGAGTCATTCCTGAATTGCTGAGGATACCAGGAATGGCGAAGATCCTGCCGATAGGTGAGAAAAACAAGGAAATCCAAATCAATCTGGATATGGACAAATTGAGAGCCTTAGGCATTTCACCTATCCAAATCCAGGGAATACTTCGTGGGGCAAATCTGGACTTTCCTACCGGGAGTGTACGAAATTCTCAATCCAATACGGCCATTCGACTTTCAGGAAAATTGGAAAGCGTGGATCAGATTCGTAATCTGGTCATAATGACATTGCCAACTGGAACTCAGATAAGGATGAGTGATATCGCCGATGTAATCGAAACCCCTAAAGATGTCATTAAAATAGCAAGAGTAAATGGCAAGGAAGCAGTTCTGCTCAATATATTCAAGCAGGGTGATGCAAATTCGATTGATCTTAGCGACAACGTAAAGAAGTCAATAAAAGAACTTGAGGGAACTTATTCATCAGCAGGACTTCAAATGGAATTTGTCTCTGACAGTTCCGTGTTTACAAGAGACTCCATAAAGTCCGTATTGGCCGACCTTATGATGGCCGTACTTCTGGTGACACTAGTTATTCTGGTCTTTCTTCACAACTGGAGAAACGCACTGATAGTGATGCTGGTAGTTCCTCTTTCACTTATAGGCTCATTCATCGGAATGAAGTTATTCCACTTCACATTGAACTTAATGTCATTGTTGGGATTGTCGGTGGTAATCGGCGTTCTTGTGGATGACGCAATTGTAGTGATTGAGAATGTATACAGGCATATGGAAATGGGCAAATCACCACTTAAAGCCACTACTGAAGCAATGAATGAGATAGGATATACTGTCATCACTGTGACAATCGTTCTAGTCATAGTATTTCTTCCAATCGCATTCACAAACTCATTGGTATCAGATATATTGAGGCAATTCTGCGGTGTGATCGTTTTCGCCATTTTGTTCAGTTTGCTTGCTGCCCTTACATTAGTCCCTTTACTAACTTCTCGTTTCGGAAAGATAGATATTCTCGATAGCGACAAATTGTGGGACAGAACGATGCTTTGGTTCGAAAATATTGTCAAGAGATTTGGCAATGGGGTTGCGGACTTACTAAGTTGGTCATTGGGGCACAAGAGTTGGATTGGCCTCATTGTCATTGTGTTGACCGTGCTGATTTGCGCTCTCTTCCCTCTCGGGTTCATTGGCTTCGAGTTTATGCCTGAAGTGGATCAAAGCGAATTCAATGTAGTGCTTGAGATGCCTAAGGATATTTCAATCGAAGGCTCTTCTGCCATAGTAGCAAAGGCCGAAAGTTGGCTGCTCCAAAAGCCCGAAGTCAAAGAGACAGTCACAATGATCGGTATGACTAACAGCAATAGTGAAAGCAACCAAGGCACACCATTTTTGGCTGAAATCAAGGTGAAACTAGTTCCCCCGAAAGAACGTAAGTTGTCTGCAACGCTACTTATTTCCAAGCTGCGGAAACCCTTGACGGATTACTTGGTGAATGCCAAAGTCAGAATGTATGCAGCCACATTGCACGGCTCTGCCAATAGCGCTGACATTGAATATCTCATTTCAGGTAACAACCCAGATTCAGTTGCATTGTTTGGTGAATATTCGCTCAATGCTATGGACAAAATCAAGGGCACTATCCAGCAGCAACTTTCCAGCGGAAATGGGATGCCGGAAATCGAAGTGGTTGTGGATCGGGACAAGATGTCAGAACTCGGACTTACTCTTGACAATGTCGGATTCACCCTTCAAACAGCCTTTCAGGGCAACACATCTATGAAATATGTCGAAAACGATTATGAATACGACATAGACATCAGGGCAGACAAGTTCTATAGGCAGAACATTGGCGATGTGTCAGGATTGACTTTCATCAATCAACAAGGCAGAGCAATCAGACTTGACCAATTTGCATCTGTCAAATTAGGTACAGGCCCTAGCAGATTGGAGCGATACAATAGAAATCCTTCTGTTTCTATCAGTGCCAATGTGATTGGCGTTTCGTCTGGAACTGCATCAAAAGAGTTTTTGGCAAATGTCAATGAGACGGCGGAGAAGATGAATGTGACCATCTCACCTGTCGGCAATATGAAATCTATGTCAGACTCAATGAGTGTTCTCAGCAGTGCACTTCTGCTATCATTGATTTTAATGTATCTTGCAATGGTTCTGCTTTATAACAACTGGGCAGATCCATTCGTGGTGATGTTTTCAATTCCATTCTCTATCCTTGGTGCTATACTTGCCCTGGCACTTTCCGGGACAGCATTGAACATTTATGCAATGTTGGGACTTGTGATGCTAGTAGGACTTGTAGCCAAAAATGCCATCTTGCTTGTAGATTTTGCTAACGAACAACTTAATAATGGAATGTCTTTAGACAATGCTCTTGTAAATGCTGTTAAGATGAGGACAAGGCCAATACTAATGACTGCGTTATCCACTATCATAGGTATGGTTCCTGTCGCAATTTCATCTGGCTCCGGAGCAGAATTAAGAAATGGACTTGGATGGGTGATTATCGGTGGAATGACCTTGTCCACGATGCTTACTTTAATAGTGGTACCAGTTATGTTCAAACTTTTCCACTCAAAACGACAATCTTAATACGAGACTTGATTATAATTTGCATAATTGTATAATAATTATTTTCTTTGCAAAGTAATTTCCATAGGAAGATATTTCCAAATAGATATGAGTAATTTTTAACCAAATAATTATGAAGCACTTAATAGTTGGCGGTGTAGCTGGAGGAGCAACCGCAGCAGCAAGAATCCGTAGAATTGACGAAAATGCTGAAATCATTCTGTTCGAAAAAGGCAAGTATATTTCTTATGCCAATTGCGGACTTCCCTACTATATCGGGAACACAATAGCAGAAAGAGAAAAACTATTCGTTCAGACGCCAAAGTCGTTTGGCACTCGGTTCAATGTGGACGTAAGGACTGAAAATGAAGTGATAGCAATAGACACTTCTGCAAAGAATGTGACAGTTCGTAAAACTGATGGCAGTACATATACTGAAGCTTATGACAAGCTGCTTCTGTCTCCTGGTTCAAATCCTGTTCGCCCACCACTGAAAGGAATTGACAATGAAGGCATATTCACTTTAAGAAATGTTGACGATACAGACAAAATGAAAGCATATATCCAGTCACACAAGATTGAAAACGCAGTCATCGTTGGCGCGGGCTTTATCGGACTGGAAATGGCAGAAAACCTTCAAAACATCGGAGCCAAAGTCTCAGTTGTAGAGATGATCAATCAAGTAATGGCGCCTGTGGATTTCTCAATTGCCTCTTTTGTACATCAGCACTTGATTCAAAAAGGAGTGGATTTATATCTGGAACAGACTGTCGAACATTTCGAGAAAACAGGAGAAAAGATTACGGTGTTTTTCAAAGGCGGTGAGACTGTCGATGCTGATCTTGTGCTTCTATCCATCGGGGTGCGCCCTGATACCTCATTGGCAAAAGCCGCCGACCTTAAGATCGGAGAGGCTGGAGGAATATGGGTTGACGAATACCTTGAAACATCAGCCAAAGATGTATATGCAGTAGGTGACGCAATTGAATTTCCTCACCCATTGACAGGCAAGCCATATCTCAATTATCTGGCAGGGCCGGCCAATCGTCAGGGAAGGATCGTTGCTGACAATATGGTACAAGGCAACGTCATCAAGTATGAAGGAGCAATTGCCACCTCAATAGCAAAAGTATTTGATTTGACTGTCGCATCTACTGGATTGGCAGCCAAGCGGTTGAAATCGATGGGGATAAAATATGCCAGTTCTACGACCCACGGAATGTCACACGCCGGATACTACCCTGATGCCCTTCCTTTGACAATCAAGCTCACATTCGATCCTGAAACCGGTAAATTGTATGGGGCTCAGGCAGTCGGATATGATGGAGTAGACAAACGAATCGATCAAGTAGCCTTACTGATTAAGAACGGAGGGACAGTCAATGATTTAACCAAAATCGAACATGCTTATGCTCCCCCATTCTCTGCTGCCAAAGACCCTATTGCGATTGCAGGATACGTTGCAAGCAATATAGTTAATGGGACGATGCCTGTTGTATATTGGCGAGATGTCAAGGAAATGGATCGGAGCAAGATATTCCTCTTGGATGTTCGTACACCTGCCGAATTTTCTCTTGGATCTATTGAAGGGGCTGTCAATATCCCGCTTGATGAATTAAGAGGTCGTCTTGATGAGATACCTGCTGACAAGGAAATAATTATCTTTTGCGCAGTAGGACTTAGAGGCTATTTAGCCTTGAAAATATTGACTGGTAGAGGATTCAAGAACGTCAAAAACATATCAGGAGGATACAAGACATATTCGGCCGCAGTTGCCCCAATCACTAAAGCCAAACAAAAGACAGACAGTACAATAAAAGCTATGAACTTAAGCGCAGCTACTAGTATTAATGACGTGGTTAAGACATTTAAGGTAGATGCTTGCGGACTTCAGTGCCCAGGTCCTATAATGAAAGTCAAACAGGCTATGGACAATGTAAATGTCGGAGAAAGGGTGGAAATAGTCGCTACTGATGCCGGATTCGCAAGAGATGCCCAATCTTGGTGCAACACGACAGGAAATCAGTTGGTGTCCCTATCCGAAGAAAAAGGAAAATATGCCGTTGTAATCGAAAAAGGGACAAAAAGTTGCAAGACAGTCAGTTCCTGCGATTCCAAAGGCAAGACACTGATAATGTTCAGCGATGATCTGGACAAGGCATTGGCTACATTTGTACTTGCAAACGGCGCAGCAGCCACGGGACAGAAAACCACTATATTCTTTACTTTCTGGGGTCTGAATGTCATCAAAAAGGTATCCAAGCCGAAAGTCAAGAAAGACATCTTCGGCCGTATGTTCGGAATGATGTTGGCTTCCAGTTCGCTCAAGCTTCACCTCTCCAAGATGAGTATGTTCGGAATTGGAGATAGGTTGATGCGCTATATTATGGAACAAAAAGGCATCGGATCCCTTGAATCATTGAGACAGCAGGCATTGGACAATGGTGTGGAATTCATTGCTTGTCAGATGTCTATGGACGTGATGGGAGTCAAAAGAGAGGAACTTATGGACGAGGTCACCGTAGGTGGAGTCGCTACATATATGGACCGTGCAGACAATGCCAATGTAAACTTATTTGTGTAGATTTGCAGTATGGAAAATTTATGCAAGATTCGTGACATTCAAAGAAGCGTTAAGGAATTTGAGCAGACGTTCGAAAAACGCTTTGATATCTGCCTTAATGAAGGTATGGTGCTTTGCTCTCTAACTAATAAGGAAAAACTTTCTTCCGGCGAGATTGGAGAATCTTTGGGTATTTCCTTTTCTAACGCATCCAAAGTCATCGCTTCGGCTGAAAAGAAAGGACTGATCAAGCGCTTCCTCTGCAAGGAAGACAAACGTCAGATGCTATTCTCTATCACCGAGAAAGGCCAGCGACTGATGAAATCAATCGATTGCGAAGAACTAGAACTTCCTGATTTGCTTAGACAAACTATCAAATAGTTGTATAACTTAAGTTGAAATGATATTTTATTTTTCAGGGACAGGTAATTCTTTCTACGTAGCTAAGAAATTGGCTGAAAATCAGAATGAAAAGCTCATTTCGATCGCAGAATGTGTCAAATCCGATAAATATGATTTTGTTATTGGACAAAACGAAGTCTTGGGTTTTGTGACCCCTGTCTACTTTTGGAATACGCCGTCTATCGTATGTGAATTTCTCAAGAAGCTGAATATAACTGGATATGAGTACAATTTCACCTTCATCTGTTATACTTGTGGTGGCAGCATTGGAGTTGCTGATAAAAAAGTTGAAAGGATGCTTTACAAAAAGTCCATTGCGCTATCGGCAACTTATTCAGTTACAATGCCTGACAACTATATAATCCTATTTGATTTCTTGACTCCAAAAAAGGAAATTCCAGGTATCTTGCTTGCCGCCGAGGATAGGATTGCAGCTATTGCCAATAAGATTGGAAGAAGGGAAAAAAGTGTAACCTTGATTTCGCGGCAGTTGACCCCGCACCTGAACACTTATTCCAATTATCCGATTTACGAACTTGCACGTTCAACCAATAAATTCTACGTGACTGATTCTTGTGTAGGCTGCGGACTTTGTGCAAAACAATGTCCTTGCAGTGCTATAGAAATGAAAGACAGGCTGCCTGTCTGGGTAAAGGCCAAATGCACGCAATGCCTCTCTTGTATACATCGGTGTCCATATTCATCCATACAGAATGGTAAACGTACTGAAAAACGCGGCCGATACTTGAATCCAAATGTCTAAGCATATATGATAAAAATCCTAATAGTTGACGATGAGGACCAATTGCGTACACTTCTTTCTCGTATAATATCTCTTGAGGGTTACGAAGTATATCAAGCCGATTCAATCAAATCCGGTATGAGACAAATCAAAGACAATAAACCAGATATTGTACTTTGCGATGTGTTTCTTCCCGACGGAAACGGAGTAGAGGCGATTCCTCAATTCAAAAGTCTGCTTCCCGATGTGGAAATCATTATGTTGACAGCACACGGCAATATTGCTGATGGTGTAAGGGCAATTAAGTATGGGGCATTTGATTACCTCACTAAAGGAGATGACAATGTCCGAATTGTTCCTATGCTCGAGACTGTTTCAAAAAAAATCTCTTTACATAAAAATTATTCATTCGAATCAATGATTGGCAATTCAAAGCCATTCATAAATGCTTGGAAACTCGCAAAGAAAGTTGCTGCAACCGATACTACGATTTTGCTCCTCGGTGAAACCGGAACTGGCAAAGAGGTTTTTGCAAATTCCATCCATAAAGCCAGTTCCAGATCTGAAGGACCATTCGTGGCTGTCAATTGCGGGGCATTAAGTGAATCCTTATTGGAAAGTGAAATTTTCGGATATAAATCAGGGGCTTTTACTGGAGCTGCAAGAGATAAAAAAGGTCTTTTTGAGCAAGCAGACGGAGGAACCATCTTCCTTGATGAAATCGGTGAAATGCCTATTAATCTTCAAGTCAAGCTCCTTAGAGTGTTAGAAACCGGAGATTTTATCCCAGTCGGTGATACACTGACAAAACACGTAGATGCGAGATTGATTGCCGCAACAAATAAGAATTTGAAAGAGTCTGTTGCCACAGGTGCTTTCAGGGAGGATCTTTACTATAGATTGTCAGTATTTTCAATTGAACTTCCACCTTTAAGAGATCGCGGAGAAGACATAATAATGCTTGCAAAAATGTTCATCAATGGATTTTCAGCAAAAATGGACCATCAGATCAATAATGTAGATGATAAGTTCTTCGAAATCCTTCTCCATTACTCTTGGCCAGGCAATATAAGGGAGCTACGTAATGTCATTGAAAGAAGCATCATCATTTCCGATGGAGACTCCTTGACTTCAAGAGACTTGCCACTTGAACTTCAATTGACAGACAGTTCCAAGAAAGACTGGAGCGATTTGGCTACTGTTGAAAAAGCTCATATCTGCAAAATTCTTGCGTATACAAACGGCAATAAGACCGAGGCAGCGCGATTATTGAAAATCGGTCTTACCACTTTGTACCGAAAAATCGAAGAATACGGAATAATCATTTGACAAAGCTGTCAGTCTGCACAGCATACTATTTTGAAATAAGACCTTTCCATTTTGGAAGGGTCAATTTTGTTATTGTATTCGTATATCATTTATTATAAGCAAGTTGATTTTTATGGCATTTTCTTCGATTGCTTCCTCTTCGAAACAAAATGTTGTGCTTATGAATATAATCCTATTGATTACGGGAATCGTATTGTTCGGTTACCTGGTTTACGTATTGTTAAACCCTGAAAAATTCTGAAATGTCGAACGATATAGCAAGTGTTGGATTGCAGATTGCAATAATGATTGCATTAAGCTATCCCCTTGGAATCCATATCGCCAAGGTCTTCAAAGGAGGAAAGGATATGTTCCGATTCTTGGAACCGTTTGAGAACAGACTTTATAAAATCTGTTCTATAAATTCCAATGAACAAATGAATTGGAAAAAGTTCCTATATAACTTCCTAATCATAAATTCGGTATGGCTGATATGGGGCATCGTCTTATTGATAACGCAGGGATCACTGCCGCTCAACCCGAATCATAATCCAAGTCAGACGCTGTCTTTGGCCTTCAATACTAGCGTCAGTTTCTTAGCAAACTGCAATTTGCAACACTACAGCTGCGAAACAGAGATGACCTACTTTACACAAGTGTTTGTCGTAATGCTTTTTCAATTTCTGTCAGCTGCTTCTGGAATGGCTGCTTTCGCTGGAATTATAAAAGCGATTGATGGAAGGAGCAGTGGGACTATTGGCAATTTCTGGGTTTATTTCGTTCGTTCCATTACCAGGGTATTGCTGCCTTTGACTATCGTTGTCGCTGTAATATTGATTTTTTGCGGAGTACCAATGTCATTTACTGGTTATGTCTCACAAGGACCTGTCGCAGCAATTGAGGCAATCAAGCAATTAGGCACAAATGGAGGAGGATTTTTCGGTGCCAATTCCGCTCACCCTTTAGAAAATCCGTCATATCTATCCAATATGGTTGAGTGCATATCTATTATGCTGATCCCAATGTCATTAATATGGACTTTTGGAAAATATACAGGGAAAATGAAATTGGCATCTTGCATTTTCGCAGTTATGCTATTTGCTTACCTTGGGTCTGTAGCGATAGGTGTGAAATCAGAAATGAAAACCGACAATGAAATTTCTTCAATGGAAGGCAAAGAAGTGCGTATCGGCAAGGCATCTACCGCATTGTGGGCAATGACTACAACTGCTACTTCAAATGGATCTTCAAACTGTTCGATTGACAAACTATCTCCGCTTACACGATTGATGGCATTGGCAAATATGCAGACGAATTGTTGGTTTGGCGGCATAGGAGCCGGATTTATGAATTATTATGTTTTTATCATAATAGCAGTATTCATCAGCGGATTGATGGTTGGCAGGACTCCTGAATTGCTTGGAAGAAAGATTGAAGCAAATGAAATGAAGATAGCAATTATAGTTGCTCTGATACATCCCTTCCTTATTCTGTCAGGAACAGCAATTTCTGCTTTGACGCAACTCGGTCCGCACACCTTCCACACTTTCTGTCAAATGTTATACGAGTTCACATCCGCCTCAGCGAATAATGGATCAGGAATGAACAGCCTTTCATACAACAATGCATTTTGGAACATTTCAACAGGGGTAGTAATGCTAATTGGTCGTTACGTGCCAATAATCGGCCAGATAGCAATTGCCGGGATGTTGTCCGAGAAGAAGCAGATACCTGAGAGTGCGGGAACTCTTAAGACAGACACAATCACGTTCTCTATTATGACATTCGCCGTCATAATCATCGTCGCTGTTTTGTCATTTTTCCCTGCTCTGACGTTAGGTCCGATTGCAGAATTAATTCGATAAAATTAGTACTATGAGCAATAATATTATGAATCGCAGGATATTATCCACGGCATTAAAGGAAGCTTTCATTAAATTGAATCCGTTCACGCTATATAAAAACCCCATTATGTTTACCGTCCTTGTTTCAACGATAGTTATGGGGATGGTGATAATCGACATAGCATTCGGCTCTCTCAAAGGGCAAGGTTCCCTCGGATACAACATAGCCGTCCTGATCATATTGATATTCACACTTCTGTTTGCCAATTTCGCAGAAGCCATCGCTGAAGCTAGGGGGAAATCTCAAGCAGATTCGCTTAGGAAGACTCGTCAGGATACCCCGACAAAGAAACTCTTGAACGGGAAAATTGTAATGACCACAAGTTCTGGACTATCCAAAGGTGATTTGTTTGAATGCACCGCTGGAGACATTATTCCATCGGATGGAGAAATCGAAGAAGGATTAGCCTCAATAGATGAAAGTGCCATTACTGGAGAATCAGCACCTGTAATCAGAGAGGCAGGAGGAGACAAATCATCCGTGACCGGTGGGACAAAGGTTCTTTCAGACAGAATCGTGGTAAGAGTAACCACCATCGCCGGAGAAAGTTTTCTTGATAAGATGATATCCCTTGTGGAAGGTGCCTCGAGGCAGAAAAGTCCGAACGAAATAGCCCTAACCATACTTCTGGCAGGCTTCGCATTGACATTCCTGATTGTCTGCTTCACGCTTAAACCATTTGCAGAATACACATCGACAGCAGTCAGCATAGCATCATTGATTTCTTTATTTGTATGTTTGATTCCCACAACGATTGGCGGTTTGCTTTCGGCTATAGGTGTTGCCGGTATGGACAGAGCCTTGAAAGCCAATGTCATAACCAAATCAGGAAAGGCTGTGGAAACGGCCGGAGATGTGGATGTCCTTTTGCTTGATAAGACCGGAACAATCACAATCGGCAATCGCAAGGCAACGGCAATTTATCCCATTGGCAACGTTACAATTCAGACATTGTCAAAGGCTTGTTTGCTTTCATCCTGGTCAGACAGTACTCCGGAGGGGAAATCAATTGTTGAAATTTGCTTAAATGGAGGTTCAAAGATAGATAGGACGGAATTGGAAGGATGCAATTGGATTGAATTCTCGGCTGAAACTAAATGTTCTGGGGTAAGACTTTCTAATGGAACTACAATAGTTAAAGGAGCATCCGATACCATTTTCCAGAATGTGACAAAAGAAGGAGGATACTACCCTGAAACGGCATCTGAGTTATGCGAGAAAATCTCATCAAATGGTGGGACGCCGCTTGTAGTTGCACAAAACGGAGTCGTATTGGGAGTGATTGAATTGCAAGACATTATTAAGAAAGGCATCCAGGAAAGGTTTGCAAGATTAAAGAAAATGGGCGTTGAGACAATTATGGTCACAGGAGACAATGCTCTTACAGCCAGATATATAGCAGATAAAGCAGGAGTGGATGGATTCATTGCCGAAGCCAAACCTGAAGACAAGCTGGAATACATCATCAAAGAACAGGCAAAAGGGAAACTTGTTGCTATGATGGGAGATGGGACTAATGATGCTCCTGCATTGGCCCAGGCAGACGTGGGTGTAGCAATGAATAGCGGGACACAAGCAGCCAAGGAAGCAGGCAATATGGTCGATCTTGATAATGATCCAACCAAACTCATTGAAATAGTCGAGATCGGCAAACAATTGCTAATGACACGAGGTACTTTAACCACATTCAGCATTGCCAATGATGTTGCTAAATATTTTGCTATTGTACCTGCCCTGTTTATGGGATCAATACCTTCTCTAAAAGTATTGAACATTATGCAACTTTCGTCTCCATCATCGGCAATATTGTCTGCCATAATCTTCAATGCCCTGATCATACCTGCATTAATTCCGTTGGCATTGAAGGGCGTTTCATACAAACCTATTGGGGCTTCAGCCTTGCTTCGGAATAACCTGCTCATTTATGGTTTGGGCGGTGCAATAGTTCCATTCATCGGTATTAAATTGATAGATATTGTATTATCCTTAATCATATGATTGAATTATGAAAGATATTATTAAATCCCTTAAAATGACATTGTCTATGTCTATTTTGCTATGTATCGGTTATGTCTGCCTGATATGGGGCGTTTCTTGGCCGATCAAAGCAATTACACACAATAATGTCTCCGGCAATATAAGCAAACCATTTGAAAGCGAAGCCTGTTTTTGGGGAAGACCTGATTCGCTCCCTGAGAAGAATATGAGTATCGACGAAAGGATAAACAATTTTCTTAAAGCGCATCCATATCTCACAGAAGATGAAATTCCGTCTGAAATGGTAACCTCTTCCGGAAGTGGGATGGATCCTGACATATCACCTGAGGGAGCATACGTCCAGATAAGAAGAGTGGCTCAGGCGAGAGGAATGAATCAGGAAATAATAAGAGAAATTGTCAAAAAAGAAGTAAAGCACCCATTTTTAGGACCGGCTCACATAAACGTAAAATCATTAAATGATAAATTGGATCAAGAATCTATGAAACTAATTCGTTGATTGGTTTATATTTGCAGAATATGGAAAAAAGCGTACAACATTTTCTGGACCTGATCCGGGATTCACGTAAAGGAAAGTTCAAAATATACATCGGAATGATTTCCGGCGTAGGAAAGACATATCGGATGTTGCAAGACCTTAAACAATTGATTGATAATGGAATTGATGCAAGAATTGGTTTCATAGAGACACATAACAGATATGAGACAGAAAGGCTGACAACAGGGCTTCCGTTAATTCCCAGAAAATCTATTTTTTATCACGGTAAGGAATTGGAAGAAATGGATTTGGACAGTATAATCAGAATACATCCGGAAGTGGTGATTGTGGACGAACTTGCACATTCCAATATAGAAGGCAGTAAAAATGAGAAAAGGTGGCAGGATGTTTTTGAAATACTAGAATCTGGAATAAGTGTGATAAGCGCTGTCAATATCCAGCATATCGAAAGTTTATATCAGGAAGTTAAGACAATTACAGGAATTGAAGTTCACGAAAGAATTCCGGACAGTGTAATAGCCAGAGCAGACGAAGTAGTGAATATCGATCTCACTGCCCAGGAATTGATTGACAGATTGAAACAGGGAAAGATTTATTCACAAGACAAAATCGAAATGGCTCTGCACAATTTTTTCCAATCAGACCACATACTTCAATTGCGGGAACTTGCCCTCAAGGAGGTTGCTATGATGGTGGAGAAAAAAGTCGACCAAGAAATCAGGGAACATTCCTACGTGCATCACGAAAGTTTTCTTGCTTGCATTGGCAGTAACGGCAATGAAGCAAATAGGATTATACGAAAAGTCGCAAGATTGGCTACAAGATACAATGAATCATTTTCAGTACTTCACGTCAAAACAAAGAACGAAATGAATGACAACATATCTCTTTTATCTCAAAGGCACTTGATAAATGAATATAAATTGGCTTCTCAATTAGGAGCCGAGGTTATACAAATTGAGGCTTCAAATATCGTAAAAGGAATAATTGAAGTTTGCGAAAATCGCAATATCACAACAGTTTGCATTGGACGGCCAAGCTTTAAACTGAGCAACATTATCATTGCCGCATTGCGACATAGACATTTGCTATATTCACTGAATAAAAAGGACATTGATATATTAATACTGTCATAATGAAAATAAAGACTAAAATTTCCATATCCATCGGATCTCTGCTGATTCTGATCACTTTTCTTGGTTATTACTCAGCAAAATCCACTGCACAGTTGAAAAGAAACACTGAAAACATTCTTGCAGACAACTATAATTCAGTGAAATATGCCCAGAAAATGCTCTGGTCATTGCATCGTTTCAACACCGATTCCACTCAAGCATATCTTTCTTTTCAAAAGTATTTGGGACTCCAGATGCAGAACCTCAGTGAAAATTCGGAAAATATGCTCACTGATGATATTCAAAGAATGTTTGAGAACTATAAGGCTCATCCGTCATTCGAAGGACTTACGGACCTAAGCGAATCAATCAACAATGTTATTCTATTGAATATTAATGCTATAGAGCATAAATCGCAGATAGCAAGCCACTCTGCTCGATTGGCATTGGTATGGGTGGTCGTCCTTTCCTCAATTTGTATTGCAATTGCACTCTTGATGCTTATCAGCATCCCCAAGACATTGACGGCCCCAATCAGAATGCTTGTAAATGGTATAATTGAAATATCAAATCACAATTACGAAAAGAGATTATCATTCGATGACCAATCCGAATTTGGGGAAGTGGCTGTCTCATTTAATGAAATGGCAAAAGAACTTGCACAATACCAAAAGAGCAGTATGGCCAAAATCATTTCAACCAAACAATATCTTGAAATCGTTATCAACTCAATAGATTATCCAATCATTGGATTGGACAAGAATAAGAATATATTGTTTGCCAATAACTCAGCATCGAACATTCTGAATCTGCCATCTGAAACTATGGTAAATAAATCTGCTCTTGATCTCTCATTGTCAAACGACTTGTTGAGAAGGTTAATCAAAGGTATGGATGAAAAGGAGCAGTCGGAGCCATTGAAAATATATGCGAATGATAAGGAAAGCTATTTTGAAGTCCACTATCAAGTTTTAAATGATGATATCGGTACAGTAATCATATTGAGCAATGTAACCAGATTCAAGGAACTTGACAATGCGAAAACCAAATTCATATCGGTTGTGTCACACGAATTGAAGACTCCTATTTCTGCCATAATGATGAGTTTGCAACTTATGGAAGACAATAGAATCGGAGCAATGAATGAGGATCAGAAAGCGTTGGCACAAAGTATCAAAGACAATAGCGACAGACTCTTGAACATTACAAGTGAGTTGCTTAAAATGACGCAGGTGGAATCTGGTGCCCTTCAGCTAAGTCCTAAGATAACAAAGCCAATTGAGCTGATCAATTATGCCATCGGAGCCACAAGCGTACTTGCCGATAAATTCAAATGCAACATCGAAGTCGAATATCCTAAGACAATCGATAAATTGTTCGTTGACAGCGAAAAGATTGCTTGGGTCATTACAAACCTCCTCTCAAATGCCATCCATTATTCTCAAGAAAATGCAAGAGTAATCATTGGTGCAAGAGAAGTGGGAAACAACATCGAATTATATGTACGCGACTTCGGAAAGGGAATCGATCCTCGCTATCACAAGACTATCTTCGAGAGGTATTTCAGAGTTCCAGGCACCAAAGTCCAAGGTAGCGGACTAGGACTTGCGATATCAAAGGACTTCGTCGAAGCACACGGTGGAGAAATCAGAGTGGATAGTGAAATCGGAAAAGGCAGTTGTTTTACAGTATCACTTGGCAAAGCGTAGTTTTTGTTATCTTTGCAGCATATTGATAATTCAACAGACAATGAAGAATTTTGTGGCAATAGATTTCGAAACAGCAAATGAATGTCAGACAAGCGTTTGCAGCGTAGGAATAGTAGTGGTCAGGGAGGGGGAAATGACAGATAAATATTATAGCCTCATCAAACCTGAACCTGATTATTACAAATGGTTCTGCCAGAGAGTCCACGGCCTAAGTGAGGAAGACACCTGCGACGCACCCGTTTTCCCTAAAGTATGGAAAGAAATAGAGCCTTTACTGGGTGACCTGCCTTTGGTGGCCCACAATTCCCAATTTGATAGCAGTTGCCTCAAGGCGGTATTCAGATGTTATAGCCTGGATTATCCTGACTACACTTTTTACGATACACTTGCCGCCTCAAGATCCTATTTCGGCGACACCATCGAGAACCACCAACTTCAGACTGTTGCGGCAGCCTGCGGATATGATTTGAAAAAACATCATCACGCTCTCGCAGACGCAGAGGCTTGTGCTGCAATTGCCATCAAAATACTTTAATACTGACAGGACAATATTCTTACAGGACCCAGGAGCCCGGAAGATTGTAGCGGAGAATCCACCTTCCACGGATTGACAGAGAGCCAAGTGGTGCGTTTGTTTTTTGGCAATAGCAAGTCTCCGATGATACGGTTCTTCCAATTGTTAACCACAGAGATTTCAAGTAGATTATTCCCCCGCTTTAAATATTTGGAAATATTCAGACTATAAGGCGCTGTCCATATTCCACCAATTTCTTTTCCGTTAAGTTTTACAATAGCCATTACCATAACATTTCCCAAGTCCAGATAGATATTATCCTCATTCTTACCATTGAAAATGAAAGAAGTGGTATAATTCGCTGTGCCTGAATAATAACGGATCTTGGGATCAGACGAATCCATCCAGTCCTGTAAGGTATTGAATGTGACTGTGGTATCTGTAGCAATGAATTGAACAGTCCAATTATTTGAAAGAGACTGAAGTTCTTTTGCCTCAGGGAAATTGGCCATCGGCCTGCCTGAAGGCTTCCCATCATTTCTGAAGACGATGAAAGCACTTTCAAGAGGTTGCAATGTCAATGGAACTTGCGTGGAAACACCATCGCAAGTGAAATCTCTCAGACAACGGGTATCCCCTGTCAGTGGCATCCAATATTCAGGTACTTTGCCTGACACTCTGAATTTAGGCGAGAATGAAACGGTCTCCTCAGTCTGATTGGAAATGAAATAAATATCACCTTTTGCCGTTCTTCTATGTATAAACTCAATAGAATTAGCGTATTTGCCATCAAGATCGAAATCAGGAACGATTTCCATTTTTGCAAGCAGTTCCTTCAAATCCGTTTCAGGACCATAGACGTATCCTTTTCCATAACGATGGCAAACCGTTGGAACATTCCCCCACATCGCTTTTGCTATCTTTTTGACCTGCTTGTCTGAATTTGGATAGTTTTCCAGGCTTGGAGATTCTTCAGGACTTGGTCCGATAATGATCAGCCCCTGCTTAACCAATTCGGCAATTCTCGAGAGCAGGGCAGGTCTCATCGTTTTCTGCGGCGGAAGCACCAGCAATCTATATTCCATACCACTATCAAGCACCAATCTGCCATTATTGACAACTGAATGTTGCATCAGCACTTCTGCATTGATATAATCATAAGAATATCCTTTTGGCAAATCAGGTATTTTGACACCAGTCATCTTAGGTGTATCCTCCCCAATGAAATACGCCACATCGGCAACATATTTTCCTTGCTGCAGCATAAGATTCACACGCCTTAGATAATCTGTAAAATAATTCATCTGGCTAAACCAGGTATTCTGCCTATTGAACTCTGTCCCGAACCAAGCATTGTACCCTGGCTGAAGGCTATCGTCAGGTTGTTCGATGCTCACGTGAAGCAAAGTGGCATTGACACCCTCGGTGAAGAAATGATCAATTCTTTGCTTTAGCATATTCGGATATCTTCCGAATGCATTACCAGAGGCCGTGCAAGACTCCGCCCAAACTTTAGGCTTTCCATAAATATGAGCGCAAGAAGCGGCATCTCTTACCTCGATGCTTCCAAGCCCCTCTGTCCAGAATTCTCCTCCGATCTCATCGGACTGCCCACCATATTGAAGGAATTCTGCAGGAAAGCCCCAGTGGCCATAATTTTCAAGCCAAGATTGAAGGCCGTATTTATGGCTGACCTCTCTTAATCCGCCAACATAATCGTATGCTACTTTGTCTGCAACCAATCGTCGCAGATCCCATAGGAAACGATCTGATTTGTCAGGACTGCCAACGACTTCACCCTGAAGGACAGGAAGATATGGAAGCGGATCATAATGATATCTCTCTTTGAAGATGTCTATCATATCATCGGTCCAGTTCTGGCCTCCTGTTTCATAACTGTCGGCCACTACGAATTTGAAAGTACGTCTATCAACTGCAGGAATTCTTCTCAATACTTCGCCTATGTATGCATCAAAATGTGAAGCGATATGCTTCTTACTCAACTTGTCCACTTCAAGGCCACGGGTCTGAGGTGTGTTAGTCGGTGCATTGGATACCCCTGTCGTAAGCATTCCCAACCTGCAAATCACCCAATTTCCAGCGGGTGCTTTCCAATCGATGATTCCATTTTTCACATATTTTGTAACATCGATAACTTTGTTTGGTGCAATGCATTTGTCCGAAGGCACTTCAGGCTGTTTCGGCCACATATAATCTGAAAACATAGGATTAGTACCCGGAAACATCTTGGCGAGAGACTTTTCGGGAAATCTTTCTTCCATTGGCTTTACTGACAAGGTGACGGATGCTGTACAATCTTCTTTTTTGTCAAATACAAGTCTGTATGTTTCTGCTGAGGATTCCGGTATGGAAATCACGGTAGGTGCTGCAGGATAGAAACCTGTATTGATTCTCATATTAGTCCTATTCAGTATTACTTTCACCAGAAAACGAGGTGTACCGCCTTCAATCCCATAGAGATCTGCACTGCCTTTCAAGAATCCGGGGCCTTGTATGACCATAGACCTGGCTCCTTGAAATGGCATATCCAAGACCAAGGATTCGTCTTTCTTCTTGTTTATATTCCACGTTTTGTCAGCGATTGTGCTTGATTCATTGCAAGGATAGGCAATGACTTTTACATCTTCCGCGATTCTCCTTTGCGCAAGCACTGATTCAGGCAAATTCTCGCGACCATTCCATTTAGTCAGATTGGGTTTGATCTTCGGCAATGTCATTCTTACCTTGCTTCCTCCAGTGATAGTAGTGTCGGCATAAGCAAGATATCTCATACTCTGGTTCGGCTTAACCCAGGGCCCGCCGGACTGACTCCATCCTGGGCAATTGAACATCCCAATCTCAATATCCAGTTCGGAGGCTTTCTTCAATGCTGCGTGAAGGACTTTCCACCATTGTGGGGAGAAAACCAATACTTTACCCTGAGGGACACCTTCACCACCAATAATCCCAATCTGTGCACGAGTTATGCCCGCTTTCTTCATTGCCTCCAGGTCCCTTTCAACACCTTTCACCGATATATTGTCAGACATCCAATACCAATATACTGCAATCCTTACGCTGTCGGGAGGAGTCTTGAATCCCTGCTCAATTGAAGTAAAAGAATGAGGATCATCCTTAGCGGAAATATTGTCACAAAAGAGGAAGCCGACAAAACAAATTGTCAAGGAAACGATTCGTAAATACCTAACTATCATATTAGTGTGCTATTAATTACTTTCGGGCGTTACGAATATACAAAGATATTTTCGATTTATTGTCTATCTTTGAATCATTATCGCATAATAACAAATGAAAACTAAATCAGCCATAATTGCCGCAATCTTGTTTTGCGGGACTTTGAACTATTCGGCGCAATCACAAAATCGCATTTCTTTAAACGGAACTTGGACCTTGACTTATTGGGAACAAGCCGATTCTGCAATTACGAATCCTGTAGACACAAAAAAGATTAAAACCACGACTATTGCTGCAACTGTTCCCGGAAATGTCGAATTGGATTTGCTTGCAGCAAATAAGATCAGCGACCCGTCGATCGGCAAAAACGTCTATGATCTTCGAAAGTACGAAGCCTACCAGTGGATGTATACAAAACATTTCAGCGCTCCTGCGTTATCAAAAGGACAAAGACTTGTATTGGACTTTGAAGGTATTGATTGCATCGCCGATATCTGGCTGAATGGCAATAAGATAGGCAGTACCAACAATGCAATGGTTTCTCATTCGTTCGAAATTTCCAAAGTCGCAAAACCCAATGGGGACAATTTACTTCAAGTTATATTGCACTCTGCCGTACTTGAGGCTCAGAATTACACTGTGGGCACTTCCAGTTTCAGACATTATACTGAATCTGCGTGGATAAGGAAACCCCGTCATTGTTATGGATGGGACATTATGCCAAGGCTGGTCAGTGCAGGACTATGGAGGGATGTAGATCTAATCGTTGAAGAGCCTGTTAGGATAAGTGATGTAAATTGGGTGACCGTATACGCAGATCCTGTTAAAGATTCAGTATCCGCCTTCGTTGATGTCCAAGCCAGATATCCGGCATCAGTAATTGACAGACTGAAATTGCAAGTCCGTCTGACAAGAAACGGTAAGACAGTATTGGACAGCATTGCTCCCCTGCCGACCTTCGCTTTCAGGACAGAATTCAAATTAAAGAATGCAGATCTTTGGTGGCCAAGGGGTTACGGCGATCCTGCCCTATATGACGGGACTATCAGCCTAATAGACGACTATGGCAGGATAGTAGCGACAAATACAAGAAAAGTAGGTTTCAGGACTATTGAACTTGAAAGAAGCGAGATGAATAGGGACACCAGTGGGAAATTCTGCTTCATTGTCAATGGTGAAAGAATCTTTGTACGGGGAACGAACTGGGTACCACTTGATGGATTCCATAGCAGGGATGCCAAATGGGTCGAGAGCACAATAGATATGGTTGCCGACCTTAACTGCAATATGATACGATGCTGGGGAGGCAATGTTTATGAAGATACGCCTTTCTATGACCGATGTGACAGAGAAGGTATAATGATCTGGCAAGATTTTTCTATGGCAGGGATAATCTATCCTCAAGATGCCTCTTTTCAATCTGAAATCCGCGATGAAATTAAGTCTGTCGTACTCAAATATCGTAGCCATCCCTGTATTGCAATATGGTCGGGAAACAATGAGAATGACGCTTCCCTCACCTGGACCTTGCCTAACTTCCACGTCAATCCGAATCTTGATGCTATCAGCAGAAAAGTGATTCCCGAAGTCCTTTACGAATTCGATCCTACAAGGCCATATCTGCCAAGTTCTCCATACTACAGCCAAGAGGCCTATGACAATGGTTGCAAGTCCAACGATTTGCCGGAGAATCATTTATGGGGTCCAAGAGGCTATTATAAAGCTCCTTTCTACACCAACGCTTCATCTATCTTTGTCAGTGAAATAGGCTATCACGGCTGCCCGAATAAGGAATCTTTGCAAAAGATGTTTACGAAAGGCAATGTCTATCCGTGGACAAAAGAGGGTAAATGGAATGATGAATGGCTGGCAAAATCAGTCCGTCCAATTTCATATTTCGATGAATTCAAGGGCCGAAACGACCTTATGACCAATCAAATAAAACTACTGTTCGGATTTCGTCCCAAGACCCTTGAAGATTTCATCGGGGCTTCACAATCCACTCAAGCCGAGGCAATGAAATATTTCATTGAGCGTTTCAGAGGAGACAAATTCAAAAGGACAGGAATCATCTGGTGGAATGTGAGAGATGGTTGGCCTATTATCTCTGATGCCATAGTGGATTATTACAATTCCAAGAAACTTGCATACTATTATATCAAAAATGCTCAAGCCAATGTTTGTGTCCTTATGAATGATGCAATTGACGGAGCCTATCAACTGAAAGCCATCAATGATTCCAAGCAAGATTCCAAAGGCGAAGTGACTGTCGCCGATGTGGAGTCAGGCAAAGTTCTATATAAAGGGCAATTTACAGTTCAATCCAATAGCAAGACTCTCATTGCTGCCATCCCTGAACTGACTGGCCAAGGTGTCATTTTAATGGACTGTGAGATAGACGGCATTCATTATAAAAATCATTACCTCTATGGCAATCCTCCTTTCGATTACCAAAAGTATTGCAATTGGATGAAAAAAACCGGCATATACGATATGCCGGTAAAATAAGATTATATTGGTTTTATTTCAATTGAACCCAAAGAGTGCGCGTCATCGGTCCGGAATAAGGAGGCATCATATATGCCGGCCTGAAGGTGATTCCATTCACGTTTAATTCATTACCGGCAATCTGCACTGCTTCTGCAGCAGTCTTTTCCATAATGATAGGTGATGGTTTTGCATAAGTATCGGAATAATCTGAAAGATATACAATCGGACCCTTTGCAAAGCACATATAATAGGTTTTCTTGCCCATATACCAAGAAGAGAACATCTTGGTATCCTGGAATTCCTGAACAGCCTGGATATGACGTGTCAGGCAAGGAAATTCAAATGACAGTTGGTCTCCTGCCTTCCAATTCCGCTTAAGAGTAATATAGCCATTTACTTCTTTTGTATCAACAGAAGAACCATTCAATGTAACTTTATATGACTCTGCCCACTCCGGCTTGGAAACAGCCATAGTGTAGGAAGCCGTCTTCTCCATTGTGAACGAAACAGTGCCATCATTAATGTAGTTCCCTTCCTGTGTGATAGTTACAGGCTTGTCCCCTATCGTGAAATCAGCCTTTGAAGGAGAAAGGATATTGGCATATATTGTCTTGTCTTTTATTGTATAAAGATAATTGACTAGATCCTCAACAGCCGTCATACCGCTGGACCAGCAGCAACTCCACTGATCTCCAGGGCCGAAATCTCCATTTGTCCTTATATAATAAATCCAGCGTATGCCGTCGGCTGCTTTGGCCGCCATCAAAGAATTGTAAGAGGTTTTCTCCAATTCATTGGCATATTTGGCATCACCTGTCTGATCGAGAAGTACTTTGTTGAAATGCATCCATTCCATAACCTCGCAAGTTTCAGAGCATTGATATGGAGCAAAACTGCACTCCCTGTTGAAGGCTTCATTATTCATACGGCCTACTCCGCCCCAAGGTCCGCCAAGCGGAGTAAGATGGTAATTGACAATATTTTGCCAAGCATTCATACAGGCTCTTTGCCATTCTTTCTCTCCGAAAATAGCAGAAGCCTTGGCCAGGCCTACAAAATTCCTTATCATTTCGTAAATCTTGCCATTGCCGATCAGAGCCACGTCCATCCCTGCTTTTGACTTTTTCAAAAGAGCCAGCCCCGGAGTTGAGTCCATCTCTTCTACACACCTGTAAATCAACTCTTTGCACTTAGATGAAGGATTGACCATATAATAGTCGTCAAAGGCATCGATTGTGCCGAGACTTGCCATTCCGGCGTGTTCACCTGTATTGGCAATCTTCAACCCTTTGACAATGAATGTGTCATACATCAGATCAACAATCTTGGTGGCAGCATCCAAATACTTCTTCTCTCCAGAGACCGTATATAGTTTGCACATTCCTTTCAAGATATATGCATTGTTCCAAACATCCCAAGCCACATTGTAAGTATCTGGGGCAGGTTGCACATAAAAGCGCTTTTCAGGCTTGTAGCACCCAAGATAGCCATTCTCACCTTGTACTGATATGAGATAATCGGCAACACTTTCAATCCGGGCAAGCATTTCCTTGTCGCCAGTCCTGGCATAAGACATAGAAGCAGCATAAAGCCATTTGCCTGCGTGCTCCCCTCTCCATCCACCTGATGAGGCTCCTGAGGGGCTGTAAAGTTTGATTGCCGGGCTGTCAGGACCAGTCACGAACTGTGATAGCCTTCCTGAATAATTACTGTCGACCGCACCCCCTAGGATACCGCCGACGACTACTGTCATAAGAGTCGATAAAATAATGTTCATTCTGCGTGGTTATAATTTTGGTAAAATTAAGGAAATTCCTCTAACTTTACAACAAACTAACCACTATGAAGTGCTTTTACTCAATTTTGATTACCTCGTTATTTGCAATTAACGTTAACGTATCTTCTCAGCCACACAAGTCCAGTGTGGATTTCGGATACTCTTTCGGGGAGCCTCACAGACTTGCTGTCTGCTTGCCAAATTCAAGCAATAAGACTATGCTTGATGCCTATTCCGATACCTTCTATCTGTTATGGACTTACCAAGATTGTACGAATAGTCCATTGGGGTCATTGACCACTTATGGTACACCCCTTAAGGCCAATTGCACAACCAATGTCGATGGTACTCGCCTTAAAGGTGCCAAATGGCAAAGGGTCGACAATTACATTCCTGCCTTCGAATATGTTTGGGAAGGCAAAGGAATCACTGTCACAGCAAAAGTGATAGCCACAGAGAAAGGAGACGTTTTGAATTTTCAGGCAATTAATCACGGCACCCAGACGAAAGACGTGGTCATTGACTGCAATATGAGGAATATGTCTTTTAATATGAGATGGTGGGATAATAAATATAAGTACAATACCATTGTCCCTATTAGCGGGCGGAATGATAGGATACTAATTATTGACACTAAGCCTGCCGAGCGAGTTCCTTCAGGCAGACAGACTATCAATGTGAATTTCAAACTAAAACCCGGAGAGCTGTTATCTCATTCATTGTTAAGGCCATACAATGCCAATATCGATGATCAGGAAAAATTGCTCCAGATAAATTGGGATGCTGAAGCAGCCAAAGGGCTTCAAGTATGGCGTGACCTAATAGCAAAGGCGCCCAAATTGACATTACCGGATTCTGTCGCTTACGATGCCTTCAAAGCCTGTCTTGCCGATATGTTTGTCCTAAGGGAAAAACAGTCCGATGGCAAGATGGCAGGACTCTGTGGCACAGATGTTTATAGATCTCCAAACAGTTTTGAACCGGAGTTTCAGGCGATGGCTATGGCAAATCTCGGATATTTCCAGGAAGCAAAAGAAAATCTCGAATTTGCTTCTCAGTTCATTGAACCGAATGGAGATTGGAACGACTTCAGAGAATGGAACCGGGCTATGTGGGCCGTGTCAGGTTATAAGAGTTACTACACGAAACAATATTATCTATTGACTCACGACAAACAATTCTTGCAAGAACAATTTCCAAAGATGCTTGCAAGCAGCCGTTGGTCTGCCAAGCAGCGTGAGCGTACAAAGGCAGAGAACGATCCGGATAGTCCTTTGTGGGGTCTGATGCCTCGTGGTTTCGGAGACTGCGGTCTCAAGGATGGAGAAGACCTCTTTGGTGTATTTTATCCTCACAATATCATTCACTGTATGGGGCTTGAAGCCAATGCCTGGGCTGCCAAGGAATTGGGCCGTATGGATGTTTATAAAGAATTGAAAGACAATCATCTGGATCTATTGACCTGCATTAAGAAATCACTTGAGAAAGGAGCTATAAGAGATAGTGATGGGACGTGTTGGATACCTGGAGTTCCAAGCAAGACCACAGGCAGTTCTTGGGGCGTTGCCGAGGCAATCTACCCGGCCAGGATTGTGGCCCCTGACTCCCCTCTTGCAATTGGCACGATGAAGCATCTCCAAAAGACCTTGAGCGAAGGCGGACTTCCTGAAAATCTTGGTTGGATGAAAGGCGGACTATGGGTGGCCATAGCTTTAGACGCATTGTCCTATGTAGACATGATACAGAAAGATGCAGACATGGCTGCCTCATATTATTATGCCACATTGAATCACGGGACTCCACTATTTTCTTGGTGTGAGGAACGGATGCCGGAAAAAGGGACTGACAAGACTTCCGGCGATAGGCAGCACGCATGGACTCCGATTAGCATTACCAGATTCACAAGGGATATGCTTGTAATGGAAGACGATCTCGACGGATCTGTTTGGCTCACCAGAGCCGTCCCACGTTGGTGGTATGGCGTTGGTGAAAGAATTGGGGTCGAAAATATGCCTACCCGGTATGGGGAAATAAGTTATTTACTCACCAGAACTTCAGATAAGGAAATCAAATTCCAGATAAACCTGAAAGATTACGACTTCTCTCATCCGTTGAGATTGGAACTAAGGCTTCCAGATAATGGCAACTTGAAATACAAGGTGAAAAAAATTAAAGGGGCAAAATACAAAACGGAGGGCAATAGCATACTTTTTGCATCTTTCGCAAACCATATTTCCGGGGTTATTTATATTTCTTCAAAATAAGAAAACTGGATTAATTTTTAATATCTATCAATATGTCAGAAATTTATAATATCAAAGTCCTTGACAAAAAAGGCAATGAAGTTTCCTTGGAACAGTACAAGGGAAAAGTATTATTGATTGTCAACACCGCCACAGGTTGCGGATTCACACCTCATTACAAGCCACTTGAGGCAATGTATGAGAAACTGAATTCAAAAGGTTTCGAGATCCTTGATTTCCCTTGCAACCAATTCGCTGGTCAGACTCCTGGTACAGATGAGGAAATCACAGAGTTCTGCACTCTTAATTACAACACCAAATTCCCTCAATTCAAGAAAATCGATGTCAATGGTCCTACTGCTACTGAACTTTTCAAATATTTGAAAAGCAAAAAGAGTTTTCAGGGTTTTGAAGGGGAAAAAGCAGATTTGATGAATGGCTTGCTTGCCAAGATCGATCCTGATTACAAGAACAATTCCGAGATCAAATGGAATTTCACCAAATTCCTTGTAAACCGTCAAGGTAATGTTGTTGCTCGCTTTGAGCCAACACACGATATGGCAGATGTAGAAGCTCAGGTTGAAGCTTTACTGTAATCGGAAGATTAATAGATTGAAAAGAGGCCTTGTAATTAATTTACAGGCCTCTTTTTATGAATTATCGTATCATAATCTTACTTAGGTCTACTGGAGGCCATTTGATCACGAGAGATTTCATCTTTTTTGTCTTCATCTTAGCGAAATCAGACCTGGAAACCGGCTTCCCATTCACAATAAAATCATATTCTTCCAAAGAAAAATCATCAGGAAATAACAAATAAGCTGATTCACCACCAAATCCTTCCCTTCCGCCAGGACCGATCAAATCTGCAAATATCTTGTCAGCATCTCCTTGGAATCCCTTGGTAAATAAACAGGCAATTTGTTCTCCATTTGCATCGACCCCGACTTTATGTAAGTCAACATTTTTTAACATTTCAGGAGAAATGCGCTTAATCTGCAATTCACCATTAAGATATTCTTTGGAACCGTGTCCCATAGTATGCACAATGATGGATTTATTTTTTGTGTCATCACACACATAGCAATCCCATACCCTCTTGTCTTTTAATGCCTTGAAGGCCTTGAAATCCGTTGGCTTTCCATCAATGAAAAACTCTGTCTTGGAAAAATCTTTTACAACACCCTTTTGGGTCCAAAGGATCCTGGATCCGGACACAAGCAAATAGAGATGGTTTGCCTGCATATCTTCTATTCTTTTGATCATAGAAGAATCAGCAGCGCTGTTCTGCCCAAAAGCAGCTACACCTTCAAATAAGCAGAATGCAAAAAACACAAATGACGAAAATACCTCATTTGATATAACACGGTTTAATGATTTCATTATAACTAAGTATTTGTATTAGTTACTATTTTTCTTGTTTTCTGTTTTTTCTTGAAATTTAGCCACATCTATGATGAAACGCTCGTGAGTCCCCTCCCCGATTATACCTTTTTCATCATAGGCCGAAACCTTGAACACCAATCTTCTCCTGTCGATTTCCGACAATTCACATTCACACCAGACCTTCATACCGACAGGAGTTGATGATAAATGTGCTACGTCCACACGAGTACCTACTGTTTCCTGTCCTTCATCCAGATATGGCTTGACACATATACGGCAAGTCTTTTCCATAAGAGCTATCATCATCGGAGTGGCAAACACCCTAACAGTACCGCTACCAATATGACTAGCAGTAAGTTCCATCGTCACGATTTCCTCTTGACGTCCCTTGATTCCTATTTCAATCATACGTAAAATATTTTTCTATAAATATACTCTTTTTTTTAATTATTATTGACTTGAAAAAGGATTTTTACTACATTTGTGCACATACACAGTTCACTAAGACTTTTTAATTACTGATACCTTATAATTATAATGAAAAACTTATTATCATTAAAAAACCTATTCTTTGCGGGATTGATGTGCCTTAGCACTAATGCATTTGCGCAGAGCACATCCGACTTGTACCAATCATTCCAAAATCCTCCGAAGGAGGCTCGACCTCGCGTCTGGTGGCATTGGATGAACGGCAACATCACGAAAGATGGAATTTACAAAGACCTTACTTGGATGAAACGCTCAGGCGTGGTCGGATTCCACAATTTCGATGCAGGTCTGTCCACTCCACAAATAGTTCAGAAAAGAGTTGTCTATATGTCACCTGAATGGAAAGATGCATTTGCCTACACTGTCAAGCTTGCGGACAGCCTTGATATGGAGATGACAATTGCCAGTTCACCAGGATGGAGCGAGACTGGCGGGCCTTGGGTAAAGCAAGAAGATGGAATGAAGAAACTGGTCTGGAGACATCTGGATGTAGTTGGTGACAAAGAAGTTAAGGTTGCATTGCCACAGCCATTCACTGTTATGGGAAAATTCCAAGACTATGATGTCGCCGATTGGGAAGCCCCGGCATCAATGAAAACACCATTTTATAAAGATATTGCTTTCGTTGCTGTAAGGATACCGGACAAAGACATAAGTATGGAGCAAATGAATCCTAAACTTACTACTAGTGGAGGGACTGTGAGCGTTGAGCAACTGGACAATGACCAAGTAAATGATTTTTCCACGATCTCCCCTGACAAGGACGGATATGTCTGGATTCAATTTGCTTTCGACAAACCGCAGACTATCAAGTCCATAACTTTGACCGACCTCAAGAAAGTGGGCAATGCCAATGACCTTGCAAGAGAATTGCTTTGCAGCGACGATGGAATTAATTTCAAGTCAATCTGCGGACTAGGATATCAAGGGAATCTTCAGAAGACTTACAACATTCCAACCACAACTGCAAAATATTTCCGTATCAGGTACAATAACACAGAAAAAGATCAAGCTCCTTGCAGTTTCGACATCTCCACAATGAGATTGTCAAGCATCAATCAAGTTCAGATGGCCGCTGACAAAGCCGGCTTTGCCTTCTATAGGCTTATAATGGAGGAACTGACTCCTGCTACAAGCGATGCAGTGTCATTGAACGATATTATTGACATAACTCCATTTGTCAAAGATGGGGTATTGGAATGGAAAGCACCTGCTGGGAATTGGCGTATCTTCCGTTTCGGCTACAGCCTTACGGGAAAATGCAACCATCCTGCCACTAAAGAAGCTACAGGCCTTGAAGTGGACAAAATGGATCCGACTGCTGTAAAGGAATACTTCAAGAATTATCTTCAGACTTACAAGGACGCCTCAGGCGGCAAACTGGGGCCTCACGGCATATCCTGCCTTCTTACAGACAGTTACGAGGCTGGAGCCCAGACCTGGACTGGAAAAATGATGGAAGAATTCAAGACTCGTCAAGGATATGAACTGACTAAATGGTTGCCAGCTTTGACTGGGATGATAATCGGAAGCAGCAAACAGACTGAGCGGTTCTTGTTCGATTGGCGTAAGACTATAGGGGCTATGTTCGTAGAATATCATTACGATCTGCAGAATGAGATCCTGAAGCCTTACGGGATGAAAAGATATACGGAGTCACACGAGAACTGGAGGGCAAATCTGACTGATGGAATGGATTGCAAAAGATATGCTGATTATCCGATGTCTGCTTTCTGGATGCAATACAAGCAAGGGAAGATATTCAACTCACAATTTGACGCAGACATTCACGAATCAGCGTCTGTATCCCATATTTTCGGCCAAAATATAGTGTCTGCAGAATCATTCACTGCCAATGGAATAAACAATGGCGCCTGGGTATACTCACCTACCGTGCTCAAACCGACTGCAGATGCTGCTTTGGCTGCCGGGCTTAACAGGTTCGTGATCCACACGTCTCCTCATCAGCCTGTGGATGACAAGATTCCAGGTCTCGGACTCGGAAAATATGGACAATGGTTCGATCGTCATCAGACCTGGGCTGACTATGCGAAGGTATGGACTGATTATCTTTCAAGAAGTTGCTATATGCTTCAGCAAGGCAAATTCGTAGCAGATATTGCCTACTATTATGGCGAAGACAACAATGTAACAGGCTTGTTCAAGCTCAGAGGGCCGGAGATACCTGCAGGATACAATTACGATTATATCAATCCGACTGTCCTTTTGACTAAACTGTCAGCACAGGACGGAATGCTGGAAACAGAAACAGGTATGAAATACAAAGTGCTTTACCTTGACCGCAATGCCAGATTTATGTCAATGCCTATATTGAAAAAAATTGCTGAATATGCAGAGGCTGGTGTGACCATTTGCGGCACAAAACCTGCTTATCTGGCCAATTTAAATGCAGATGAAACTGAATTCAAATCTCTTGTCGACAAGATATGGAATAGTGGGCTAAAGAATGTAACATCGGGAGTTCCAATGGAAAAAGTCCTTGGCAATATCGGAGTTGCTCCGGATTTTGCCTCTGGAAGTGCAGAGAAGGCTGATATCAAGTACGTTCATCGCAGCCTTCCTAGCGGAGAAATATTCTGGGTAACAAACCTTTCTGAAAAGAACCAAGATTTGAAAGCCGCCTTCAGGGTTACCGGGAAGAAGCCTATCCTATGGCATGCTGAAGACGGTAGCAGTGAGGAAGTTAGTTATTCAATAGAATCCGACAAGACCATCGTCGATCTCAATCTCTATCCGCACGATGCTGTGTTCGTACTGTTTTTAGACAACGCTGAGAAATCTGAAGCGACAGTCAAGCCAGTCATTAAAAATACAATCCAGGAAATTGGCACGCCTTGGCACATTGAATTCCAAGCAAAACGTGGTGCTCCCGAGGATGCAACTTATGCAAAACTCACTTCATTCTCCGAATCTGCAATTGAAGGAATTAAATACTTCTCAGGTGTGGCCACCTATTCAAATTCCTTCTCAATGAAGAAAAAGGATTTGAAAGCCGGACGCATTGTGCTGGATTTGGGCAAAGTATATGATCTTGCCGAAATAATAGTGAACGGCCAAAGTATGGGAGTATGCTGGCATGCGCCATATACGATAGATATCACCTCTGCCGTAAAAAAAGGCCATAACGATATAAATATCAAAGTGGTTAATATGTGGCATAATCGTTTGGTCGGTGACACGCAGCCAAATGTAAAAGAAAAAATCACATACACTCAGATGCCTTTCTTCACGGCTGATGAGCCATTGTTGCCCGCAGGACTTATTGGTCCGGTTAAGATATTATCAAAGACAGAATAGTAACTAAATAATATTGAATTTGTAGTTTTTTGCCTGTCGTTTTAGTCCATATCGGCTAAACGACAGGCAATTGTTTTTATTATATTAGAGTATAAAATGATAAATAATTACTATTTTTACAATAGAAATAAATATTAGACGAATTTATAATTGCCAACACCAAAATGGGAGATTTCTTTAAGCAATTTACCCAATTCAAGTTCTGGAAAGAATTATTCATTATGACACTCGGTATGTCCCTAAGTGCCGCGGCTGTTTATTATTTTCTCATTCCAAGCAAATTGGTCATTGGCAGCATTTCAGGTCTTGCCATTATAGTTTCTGCTTTATTTGCCAATATTGGTATTCTCGTCAAAGTATCTTGGGTGGTCACTATCGGCAATGCTATCCTTCTCATTATGGCTTGGTTGATGATAGGAAAAGAATTCGGAGCGAAAACAGTCTATACTTCTTTGATACTTGGTCCGCTTATCGATTTCTGGGAAGCCGTACTTCCCTATCAGAAACTCATTGAGCCCGGCCAGATTTCCTTGATGGGAGACCTATGGCTCGATTTGCTGGCATTTGTGCTTATTATAAGCGTTGCACAATCCATATTGTTCAATATCAATGCTTCCACAGGAGGATTGGACATCTTCGCCAAGATTGTAAACAAATACTTCCATATGGACATCGGCAAATCTGTCACCATCACGGGAGCCTTGATCTGTATATTGGCTTTCACTATCAACCCCTTCAGACTTGTCGTCCTCGGTATAATCGGGACCTGGATAAACGGTCTTGCGATCGACCATTTCACCGCCCTTTTGAATAGAAGGAAACGCGTATGCATTATTTCCGATGAACACGAAAAAATCAGGAAATATATCATTGAAAATCTCAATAGGGGCTGCAGCCTATACGAACTGTCAGGTGGATACAACAAAGAAAGACATATTGAAATTGAGACATTATTGACACAAAGTGAATTTGCCGACCTTATGAACTACTTAAAGGTTAACAATATACAATCATTTACCACTGCAGGCAATGTTAGCGAAGTGTATGGTATGTGGAATAACTCAAAATAGAAAGGCATTAAAAAAATTATTGGCCCGGCAGGCCAACATTGTCTACTATGAACAGGGGATGACCAAATAGTCATCCCCTGTTCATATAAAAAAGTCCGCTATTTGATTGTTGTCCTTATATCCGGTCAACCAACTTCATAGTTATAGATTTTTCCAAAGTCCGTGAAGATTGCAGTAGTCATAAGCCGCAACAACCTTGTCGCCTTCTCCAAGTACAAACTGTGCTTGAGGTTTATCGCCTGGCTTAAGATTCTTGACCTGATAGCCATTCACCGTCTCAATTGCAATCCATTGAATATAATGTTTATCAATAGAAGGATGCTCTACAGTAGACACATTAACAGTTACAATAGATCCATTTACAACAACTATCGGTATATGTTTCTCACCAGCGCCATCGCTTGTGTTTGGGACCAGTTCAACCATCTCTTCACCGCAGCAAACCACTGAGACACCACTATCAACCATCTTGGTAATCACATTACCGCAATGCATACATTTGTAAAATTTCATACTCATAATAATTGTGTTTAAATTAATACTTATCGTTTTAACTATTGCAAATCTCGCATATATTTTATTATAATGCAACAGATTATTTCTATATTTACATAGATAAAAATCTATAGAGATCAAATGACACTGCAACAACTTGAATATATTATTACCCTGGAAAAATACGGGCATTTCTCTCGCGCGGCTGAAGTATGCAACATCACCCAACCCACACTTAGCGCGACCATAGCAAAACTTGAAGAAGAATTGGACACTCAGATCTTCGACAGAAGCAAACATCCTATTGAAGCGACTGAAGCAGGTAAAAAGATAATTGCTCAAGCCAAAGTGATTATTTTCAATTCTTCGCAACTCAAAGAAATGGTTCTCTCTCAGAAGGAACAATCATCCGGAGATCTTTCATTCGGCATTATTCCTACCATCGCTCCGTATATTCTTCCTAAGATGTTCAAAAAGATGCGAGAGAATAATCCAGATATCATACTGCACGTCACTGAAGCTAGTACTTCCTCCTTGATACCAGCCATCAAGAAAGCAGAAATCGATATGGCATTGATGGCAACGCCACTAAAGGATCCCGACCTGATGGAAATCCCTATCTACTACGAAAAATTCGTCGCATATGTATCAGAGAACGATCCATTGTACAAATTGAAGGAATTGCATCCGGCAGACCTTCACGGAGATAATTTATGGGTGCTTCGTGAGGAACACTGCCTTTCTATTCAAGTGCTTAATTTATGCAAGATAAAGTCTTCATACTCTACGAATTACAGAGCAGGAAGCATAGACACGCTTGTGAAAATCGTAGATGAAAATGGAGGATATACAGTAATTCCTGAATTGCACATAGATCTTATATGCAATTCGGTCCAACGTGCCAGAATACGTCAGATCATTGATCCTGTTCCAGTTCGGGAAGTTTCATTGGTGATCAGGAAAGACTATGTCAGAGAAAAGCTGCTGAACATAATCTCAGATAATATTCGCCAAATCATCCCAGAGCATATGGTAGACTCCAGGCTGAAAAAGTTTGCAATAAAGATTTGAAAGGCTATTTGGAATATAACTTCCCCACTACCCACAATATGAATCTGTCAGGAAGGAAGCCGGACAATGATACAGCGGCATAATAATCTATGCGAGGCGTAGAGGTAATAGTCATTCTTCTGGAACGTAGTTGTCTCAAAATGGCATTACCTATTCTCGCAGCAGGCATTCCGCTTTGTTCATCGTGTTCCATTCTGGCAACTGACCTTTGCGAAATTTCATAATACGGCGAAGTGGTATCCGAAGCAGATTTTATCATTTTGCGTGAAGCTGTAAAGCCCGTTTTCGTATCTCCTGGCAAAACGCTGCAGCATTGTATCCCAAAAGGCTTCAATTCGATGGAAAGGGCCTTTGAATATGTCAATACGGCAGATTTGACAGAACTGTAAAAGGCCTGATAAGGTATCGGCACAACGGCAGCCACAGAACTGACAGTAATTATCCTGCCGAATTTATTTGAGCGCATATATGGTAAAACTGCCCTAATAGTCCTATGCATCCCCCAAAAGCACGTTTCGAATTGATACTTTCCTTCTTCGATTGTGGTTTGCTCAATAGGGCCGGCTATTCCATTGCCGGCATTGCTGATTAAAGCATCAATGTGACCTTCCTTTTCAATAATACAGTTCACGGCACTCTCTACACTCTGCTCATCATTGACATCCATCACAAGAGGAATGATGTTCTCAGAACAGTCACAATCGTCAGGCGCTGTACCCCTGCGTGACCCAGCATAGACCTTCATTCCAGCCATAGCCAGAACTTTGGCTGTTTCCGCCCCAATTCCCGAACTTCCACCGGTAATCAAGACTATTTCAACTTTCTTTTTCATATTATAAGGATTTCGACTCCGAAGCAAGATACTCATTCCTTGCCGTGAATTTTTCCGGAACAGGCATATCATAGACCTTGGAACGCAACATTCGTCCATACTCTTCCAAATCAGTATACTTGTCCTGCTCTTCAACACTTATAATATCGCCGATGACCAAATGATGCTTTCCCTTTTTCTTGTTGAAATATTCGTAGGGCAGACGAAGAATTCTTATCTTCCAACTGATCAAGCCGAGGAAATAATAAAAAACAGAATTGCCATTCAAAAAATGAATCGGAACGATTGGAACCTTGGACCGCTTGATAATGCGCAACATACTGGTTTGCCAATTCCTATCTTGAATGGACCGAGTCTTCAAATCGAAATCTGATACCGCACCAGATGGGAAGCAGCCCAGAGGCCGTCCATTCTTTATCTGATTTACCGTATCTCGTATTCCCCTGATAGTCACAGCATCAGGTGCTTTCTTCTTTGTAGTTGTAGGTGTGACTTTGATGAAGAGGTCACTCAAGGCTTCAACTTTGGATGTTATGCTATTGGACATTATCTTATAATCATCTCTTTTACCACCAATCAGTTCCAAAAGTATCAAGGCATCTACGCCACCATAAGGATGATTACTGATGGTAATGAAAGCACCTTCAGGAAGAGAGGAAAGAATTTCAGGATTGCCCAAAAGATAATTACAGCCAAGTTTATCAAGCAATTTAGATGAACAAGGCACTCCAGTATAAGGATAAACGCTATCGTAGCACCTATTCATCTTGGCGACCCCGAAAAGGTGAATCAATCCCCCCGCAAGAAGTCGTCCCGATACGCCACTGAATAATGGAGACAATTTCGATAACTGCCTTGCTGTCAAGAGTTGATGGGTTAATTCCAACTTCTTTTTCTTGAAAACCATCCATTCTGCAAGATAAAAGTTAAATACGCCAGAAATGCACAATGCCAACAAATTGCAGATTACGGCATCGAAACCGAAGAGTCTTTCAAAAAGAAGAAGGAAAACCATCTTCACGAAAAAACCTGCTACACAAGAAAGATTAAATATCCAGAAAAGATGCCAAAAGACCTTTGTCGTTTTATTTTCCACTCGTGACTTCCATATCCAATAATAAGAAAGTACGAAATTGAACAAAGTTGCAACCTCAAAAGATATGGCAGGTGATATAATGTATTCACCAAAATATCCTTTGAAAATCAATTTTTCGCAAAACCACAAGACCAAGGTATCTACAACAGTCCCCAGTCCTCTGCTGACTACAAATCCCGAAAAATTCGAAATGATTTCTTTTTTACTTCTCGCCATTCCTCTTAAGTGGTTCCATCTTTGCGTATTCACGAGCATCAGTCAGGAAGCTGACAACAAACATAATGGCAAGAACCACTATCAAAATGACAGCAACGATGTCGAATATGGACAATGAATGAAAAGTAAACGTCCTTATGGGTGTCACATACATTATCAAAGCAATCACAACGATACCCAAAAGCCTGAACTCAGTCGGACCCAGTTTGGCATAAGTAAGTTTGAATTCACCTTTCAGATGAGTACTGATAAACACATATATTGATAATTGGAAGTAAAATACAAGCACGAGCAAAGCCAAATCGAAACTTACCAATGGGGACAATCCAACTCCGACAAATATAGCAGTTTCATTGAAGCAATCCACCATATGGTCAACAAAGAAACCATATCTTGGTCGTTGTGCGTGCCTGACACGAGCAAGGGAGCCATCCAAAGAATCACCATACCAATTGATAATCAAGCCCAATATTGCCAGCCAGAGATATAGAATATTCAAGTTTGAAAGAATGAAACCTGCCGCAACGGTCAAGGCACCGATTGAGCCGACCAAAGTAAGCATATCGGATGACACCCAAGCGGGCTCTCTTTCAGCCAACCATATTAAAGCTTTCCTTTCAACACCATTCAATATTGAAGTTTGTATTCTGTTGCTTTGTTGTGTTTCCATAAATATCTGATTAAATGAAGACAAATTTAAGAAGAATCTTTTGCAAGACATCGAATTTACCCAAAACGGACATCTTTAGGGCCAAATTGCAACAATTCAGTTACATTTTCTATGCCAAAAGATGCTCAAGAAGGATTTTGACACCTATGCCAATCAGGACAAGGCCGCCAATCAACGAACTCTTCCTGCCCAGTATCTTTGCTGCCAATATCCCACCACCAAAGCCAATCGCAGAAGCAATCCCTGTAAACAAGACTACTATAGCAAAAGTTACCCCTATCCTCATCCATCCAAAATCAGGTGTCATCGCAAGTGAAATTCCCACGGCCAATGCATCAATGCTAGTTGCGACAGCAGTCAACAAGCGGGTACCGATTGATAACAAATCTACACATTTCTGTTCTTCTTCAGGTTTGAAATATTCTATAAACATCTTTCCACCCACAATCATAAGGAGCGAAAATGCCACCCAATGATCGAAGCCTGAAATATACTGAAGAAACGCAGAACCTAGCAACCAACCCAAAAATATGAATAAGCCTTGTACTATTCCAAAAGTTGATTCAATCGAGAGACGTTGCCCAACAGTCATATTGCGATGACAACTGCCCTGAACAATCGATACGGCCAAGGTGTCAAAACACAGACTTATTGCCAAAAGAATGATCTCAAAATAGCTCATAATTATAGTACTGCTTTATCTTTCTTGGGGAAAATCAAAGAAGCGGAAATGCTCACAGCAAGGATTCCAAGAATTACAAACAAAGAAGCCATTGTGGAAATCTCAATATGGAAGATCGTATCCAACAGCATCTTGGTACCGATGAAAGTCAACAGCAATCCAAGACCAGGCTTAAGCAGCCAGAACTTATCCATAACCCCGTCAAGCAAGAAGAATAAGGACCTCAATCCCAATATAGCAAAGATGTTAGAGAAGAATACGATATATGGGTCCTGAGTGATGGAGAACACGGCGGGAATGGAATCCACAGCAAAAATCACATCGGAGAATTCTATCACAAGCAGCACCAAGAACAAAGGTGTAATATACATTTTGCCTTGCTTCTTAGTGAAAAAGTTATGTCCGTCCAATTCCCTTGATACCCTGAAAAACTTTGATGACCAACGCACTACAGGATGATTGGCCGTATCTATTCTCTCAGTAGACTTTTCGAAAAACATCTTGATACCTGAATACAGCAACATCACACCGAAGACAGCAAGTATCCAGATGAATTTAGCAATCAAAGCAGAGGCAGCAAAGATGAATATGAATCGCAGGACTATCGCACCGATGATACCCCAGAACAATACACGATGATAATATCTCTTCTCAATACCGAAGCTGATAAAAATCATTATCATCACGAAGATATTGTCGATGGAAAGGGACTTCTCCATAAGATAGCCAGTCAAGTATTCCATGCCCATCCGGTTACGAAGAATTTTCAGATTCTCAGAGTAACTGATGGCATCATTATAAAAGTGAGAAGTGTTGCCAGGGAAAAAATGGGCATAATAAGCCTTCAAAGATGCGGTGTCACTTACTCCGTGGACCCACTCTCCGTGCCAGAATATCAGACCGTTGAACAGCAATGCTATAGAAATCCATATCACAGTCCAAACAGCTGCTTCTCTAATACCGATAATGTGGTCCTTTTTGTGGAAGACTCCTATATCCAATCCCAATAAGAGATTGACAAGGAGAAGAAAACAGATGAAAAAAATCAATTCGCTGCCATTCATAATCGTAATATCATTAATAATCAAATAATGCGACCGCGATCGGCAATCTTGCCGACTGCAGAGTCTCACCATTTCAAACGACACCAGGACTATTCGTCCGTGTTGGTGGCGGCGTTACAGCGATAAGCGCTGTTGATTACTCCCCCTGATCTAAAGTCGATGCAAATATACAACTATTTTTGAATTCAGTCCAGAGTGCAGGATACATATGTCCATTACCAAGACCTATCATAACGGCTGATAAATAATATAATGGCATTCAACTTGTCTTTCAATCAGCCAAAAATATGCCAGATATAATATTCCATATCAGAATCTGATATGGAATATCCTCATAATGAATAATTTTTTACGCTCAATAACGACTCCAATTCATCTTTCTTCAATGGCTTTGCAACATACCCGGTACATCCTGCAGCAAGAGCTTTCTCCTTATCAGAATCAAAAGCATTGGCAGTTACCGCAAAAATAGGAATTTCTTTGTCAAACCCTCTAATTTTTCTTGTGGCTTCAAGACCATCCATCAATGGCATCCTAATATCCATCAAAATCAAATCATACTTGTTTCTGGAAGCCAAATCAACCGCCTCGACTCCATTCACGGCCCTTGTTAGATGACTTGTATGAAGGATTGCATCCACCAATATGTAGTTGCTGTCATTGTCCTCGGCAACCAAAATGTTTGCTACGTGATTGTTATCTGTCATCCTATCTTTATTCCCATACGGCACTTCCTTGTCTGCGATAGGCGAAGAAGCACCAGTAGCGGACTCGTCTATTACAGGATCACAAGGGAACCATGCCCAGAACAAAGAGCCTTTGCCTTCTGTAGAATCGAAACCTATCTTGCCATTGCATCTCTCCATTATGGCTTTGGATATGGCAAGTCCCAATCCCGTACCTTGGGCGAAATTGTCCACTTTCTCAAATCTCTGGAAAATCAAATGCTGCTTAGAGGCCGCTATTCCGATCCCTGTATCTTGTACATACATCTTTATTCCGCGGTCTGAGTACACGTATCCGACCGTAATAGAGCCTTCAGGAGTATACTTCATCGCATTGGTGACGAAGTTTGTAAGAACTTGGGTAAGTCTGTCCTTGTCGGACTTCACTACACAGTGAAGATATGGATTCTTACCAATTATTTCCACCTCTGGATTCTGATTATTTGTCTTCAATGAAGTAAAGAGTTCATCGAATGCTTCAGAAAAATCAAAAGATTTTTCCTTCATTACTATTGTCCCTGATTCTATCTTCGAAAGATCCAGAATATCCCCGATAAGCCTTAGAAGAAGATCGCTATTATGATTTATAATGTTACCGTATTGTTCCCTCTCTTCCTTGTCGTCAGTGGATTGAAGAAGTTCCGAGAAACCTACAATGGCATTAAGAGGAGTCCTTATCTCGTGGCTCATATTGGCAAGAAATGCACTCTTGAGTTTATCGGCATTTTCCGCTCTTTCCTTGGCCTCGCAAAGCCTCTCCTGAATCTTCATCAGTTCGGTATTGTCCTTTCTCAATCCAACATATCTTAGGACTTTCCCATCTTCATTGACTTCGAACGGTTTGCCTGTAATTGTGCAATAATGCAAGGACCCGTCCGGGTATACTTCCCTCATATCGAACGAGTAAGGGCGGTTCTCTCTTCTTAAGAGATATTCTGAAAAGAAAGCGAATTTGGGCAAATCTTCCACATAAACATTCCTTCTGTAATCATCGCCAGAAAGTATCTTATCGTCATTGAAACCGCTAATTGGATCGTTTATTGTTTTCAGAGTCCTGGTGTCGCAACCATAATCCCAGAAACTGATATTCGAAGCTTGAATTGCATACTTGGTCTTTTCGATATTTTTTGCCAGCTCTTCTTTAAGTGATTGGCTCTGAGTGATATCAGACATCAAAAGTATTATCTTGTTTACAAAACCTTCCTCTGAACGAAGATATTTTACAATACCTCGGATGAATATTGTGGCGTTTCGAACGATAGTATGGCAATCATTATCTTTTGGCTTTGACAAGTTATACGAAATCACGGTATCGACATCTTCGCCTTGATGAATCTTCGCCTTGATTTCGTCAGAAATTATCGGATTGTCATAAATGGATATTCGTCTGGAAGAAAGAGCCACCTTGTCGGTCACTCCGAACATAACATATCCCATATGGTTGAGATACTCCTGTATGCCGTCTGAATCATATATTGCCACAGCAACCGGGAGGTTCTCAAGGACGGCTTGTTTTTCTGCGTTGGCGAAATCATATTGCTGCGAAAGCCTTGTGAGTTCGGTAATGTCATTCACAATGCAGACAAACCTTGTAACGTAGCCTGCCTTGTCCGGGTTGAAGGGCATAATGCTTACGCTTGCAAAATGCCAATCATCCTTTGGATCTATCCTGAAACGGGCATTGATGACGATTTTTTCGTTCTTGCCAGCCAGGACAGGTTCCATAAGTTTGTCCACCATCGGCTTGTCTTCAGGATGGAGAATACTGAGATAATCGTTTATGGAATGCTCATTAGCGTCATTGGAATCATTCAATCCTTCATTGAATACCGAAAACTTGCCAGTCGCAACATCATATTCTTCAAAACTAGCACCTGTTTCCATCAATATGAATTTGTATTTATTCACTGTTTCTTCAAGTCTCTTTTGGTGCATCATATCATTAGTCGCATCCGATCTGGTACCTATTATCGCAACTACCTTCCCATCAACCTTTTGAACAATGGCGTTGTGATGCGAATATATATAATTCCCTTCTTTTGTGAGAAGCCTGTGTGTGATAGAACCTTTTTCCACTTCGTCGTGCACCAATGAATCAAATAATTTTCTGGTAATTACAAGATCTTCAGGATGAACGATTGAATATAGTTCATCCAACGTAACATCTTCCTTATAAAGAGGCGTTCCTTTTATCACTTTAAATGTGAGCGTAGAAATATCGAATCTCCATACACTCATATCTACTGAATCCAAAGCCAGATCGAGACTCATTGTCAACGACATCAATCCTTCTTGCTTTTGGTAGTTTTCATTGATATTTCTGGAGGAGCCTATCAACTCTGTAACTTTGCCGTTCTCCTTGTATGCCACCAATGACAAACTATAATATTGCGGTTCCTTGTCAGGCATTGTATATCTTGCTATGGCAGTGCCACTTTCCATATCTCCATCGATAATGGCATCACAGAGAGATTTCACCTTATCCTTGTCAGGAGCATACACATAAAGGAAAGGATCTTCGAAAACTGGTAATAGTTTCAGCCCCCCATCATACTCAATATATACCTTCTCATCTTTCAACACATAAGTCCAAGCCACAATATGCTCTAAGTTCAGCACTTCAAGGAAACGTGATTGCGACTTCTTATATTTGGCGGTCGCATCATATATATCGGTAACTTCAATAGATGTCGCCATAGCTCCGTCGAACTTCCCATCTTTATCAAGGCACGGTACGATACAGGTTTTGATATAAGCCACATCACGCCTATCAGATATCGCAAGCAACGGGATTGATGTTTTGTTGCTGAAATCGTACTTGAAGATGGAAGAAATAGTGGAAGATACGGATCTATCCAGTTTTACTTTTCCATTTGGATCATCGAACAAAGATAATTTTGCAGCAAGGAGTGTCTTGACATCTTTCACTCCGAAAATCTCACAGCAAACCTCATTTGCCTCGACAAGTATTCCGTTCTTGTCGAAGTATTCCATGCCGACCAAAGACTGCTTCAAAAGTTTAAGACCTCGCCGGATTTGAAGATTCAAGCTATCTTTATTTGATAGCATCTTCTTCATAGGGACAATAGAGAAGAAATAATAGAGACAAAAGACTAAAATGATTATGAGTAAAACTAAAATCATTATTGACAATGGCGTATGTACCACTATGATACCTGTACTGATTAGGGGGAAAGACAATAATAAAATCATTATAATGGGGATAATATGTTGGGGAAAGTAGTTGTTTTCAATTTATAAAACGTCCATTGGCCATTACTTTATCAAAATATGCAATTGTCTTTTTCAAGCCTTCGCGCAGGTGTACTTTTGCCTCCCAACCATTAAGCATCTGCAATGCCAGATGGACATCCGGTTGACGAACACGAGGATCGTCAAGAGGGAGATCAAAATAAACAATCTTTGATTTGGAGTCAGTAAGTTCGATTACTTCTTGTGCAAGTTGTTCAATGCTGAATTCGTGCGAATTGCCAATGTTGACGGGACCAGTGAAATCGTCAGGGGTGCCGTTCATCATTCGAAGCATTCCTTCTATTAGGTCGTCTACGTATTGGAATGAACGAGTCTGATTTCCATCTCCGTATATCGTAATATCCTTGTTTTGAAGAGCTTGAACAATGAAATTCGAGACCACTCTGCCATCATCCACATCCATATTCGGGCCATAGGTATTGAATATCCTTATGATCTTGATGGGCATATTGTATTGGCGGGCATAACACATAAAAAGGGATTCCGCACAACGCTTACCTTCATCATAACAAGAACGGATTCCCACTGGATTCACATTCCCCCAATATGTTTCTCGCTGAGGATGTTCCTCTGGATCCCCGTAGACTTCCGAAGTAGAAGCCTGAAGTATCTTTGCGTGATTGCGCAAAGCCAATTCAAGCATATTGGCAGAACCGATAACCGCAGTTCTGATAGTTTTGATGGGATCGTGCTGATAAAAGACAGGAGATGCGGGACAAGCCAAATTGAAGATTTCGTCGACTTGCAAATCGATGGGATCCACAACATCTGCACAGATAGCTTCGAAACTCGGATTCGACAATATTGGCTCTATATTACTTTTGTGTCCGGAAAAATAATTGTCCAGAGAAATCACATAATTACCTTCTTCCAGTAATCTTTTACACAGATGGGATCCAATGAACCCAGCACCACCAGAGACCAGTATTCTTTTCATTACGCATTATGGTTATAATCAATACAAATATAACAATTTAACAAATAATGTTATCTTTGGAAAGAAAAAAGAAGCATCAATTTTTCAAATATGCGCAATCAGAAACAAGACTCATCTTACACACTCATTACAAAGGGTTTGACAATGCTTTTCGTTATTGGTACTGTCTTCTCCAAAATAGCTTGCGCATCATCTCCCGAGAATGGTGGTTTTTGGATTATAATGTCAATGTTGACCCCCCTTTTCATAGGCATCGATATTGTTCTGCTTATCGTATGGATGTTCCTGAAACATTATAGAACTTCAATCGTTGTCACGCTTGCCATTGTCATCAACCTGCCTTATGTATTTTCTATGATTCAACTGAGACCTGAGGCAAACACCAATAAAACTTCTGATTTTAAGATAGTAACACTGAACACATTCGGTTTCAGGAAATTTCCTAGTACTAAGTTCGCAGTTGAGGACATCTTCCACGCAATGGCTGCCCATAATGCAGATATTGTATGCTTGCAAGAATACGTTGAAAGCAAAGATTATCCCTCGGACCAAATTGCGAAATTATTTGCAGAGAAACTCCCGTATAGCACAATTGAAGGCAGTCAGGCTATTTTCAGCAGATTTCCTATTTCGAGCCATAGATACAGACTTTTCGAGGGAGGAAACAACGACTATATGGTTATCGATTTAAAGATTAACGGCAAACCTGTTCGGATAATCTCTGTCCATCTGCAAAGCACTGGCATTTCTGCAATTCAGAGTCATTTTCAGGGAATGAGCAACGAGATAAAATTCAATCAATTGATCTCAAGTTTAGAGGCTAATGGAAAATATAGGGCAAGACAAGCCAGGGAAATAAGACAAATCGTGGATTCCACTTCCATTCCGACAGTCATTGCTGGAGATTTCAATGATTTACCGTCTTCATACACATACCACATATTGAAAACGAAGATGAAAGACGGCTTCAAAGTAGCAGGACACGGTTTCGGAAGTACATTTTTCCCTATGCACAATCTGCTGAGGATTGACTATATCATCAGCAACCACGCTCTCAAATGTATCAGTTATTCGACTTTGACTGAAAAATTAAGCGATCACAAGGCAGTGCAAGCCAGTTTCAGGCTTGCGGAGTAGGAACGGCATCTCCTTCTTTTGCCTTTGCCATTGTAAACGAGAAGGTAGATCCTTCTCCATGCTTGGACTCGATGTGGAATTCTCCTTCGTTTTTTCGAACGAGTTCCCTGCAAAGTTGTATACCTAGGCCTGATCCCTCTTCATTCTTTGTACCAAACGTTGTGAATGACTGTTTGCCGCTTATGAGTTTCTCCAGTTGTTGTTCATCCATACCTACGCCGAAATCGCGGACACTCACAGTCACATCAGTGTCTGTTTGAGTGATGGAAATGACTATCTTGGACCCCTCATTGCTGAACTTGATTGCATTTGAAATCAGGTTCCTCATAATGGTTTTCATCATATCCACATCGCATTTGACCAAGATAGGTTCAGGAATAATGTATTCGATGGAAATATGTTTGACTCCAGCCATCAATTCAAACATCTTAGTGGCAAAGACAACAACTTCGCACAAATCTGCTACCTGGAATACAGTATTGAGCCTTCCCATCGATGATTTTGTCCACTTCAGAAGGTTGTCCAGCAGCATAAATGTCTTTTCAGCGATTTCATTCCCAGTTGATAGGAAATCCAGATTTTCCTGCCCAACCTGCTCTGCCGTGATATTCATCAAAAGCATATTGAACAACATCTTAAGTGTTCCGATAGGAGAACGTAGGTCGTGGGCAATGACAGAATACATCTTGTCTCTCGCCTCCATAGATTCCTTCAATTCGTTTCTTTGACGGATAATCAATCTAAGGGCGGAGGCCAATTTGATATGGTGATTGACTCTAGAAACCAAATCCTCATATTTGAAAGGCTTCATAATGAAATCAGTGGCGCCCAAGTTGAAAGCCTTGATTATATCATCCTGTCCGTGAAGGGCAGTAAGCATTATCACAGGCATATCCTCGCGCTCTGGCATTTCACGCAATTGGCGCAAGACTTCGAAACCGTCCATTTCAGGCATCATAATGTCCAAGAGCATAAGGTCAGGATTGTCGGTCTTGGCTTTGGCCAATGCCTCCACACCGCTCATTGCTGAAATCACATTGTACTTGGCCCTATGAAGCAAGGCTTTAAGCAATAAAATATTATCAAGAACGTCATCGACCGCCAAGATGGTATAATCTTCCGGCCTAATCGCCATTTCATCCATATTTCAAGCGTTAGAATTATTATCTCAAAAATAAATCAATATAATAGAAAAAACAAGCATTCATCCGCGTTTTGCACGTTCCCAACTGCCAGAACCTTTATGCTGGCACAGATACCTTACTCCTTTGAACACATTGAGGTTCATAAACAAAAAATAATACGGCACTGACAGTATCCCTCCCCTACTTCCATTTCGCTCCTTGATATTGCCAAGCAAGGCAACAAGATAAAACAGGACCTGAGCGCACATAAGGGCAATGAACAAATACTTCCCAGAGAACAGAAGCGCAAAGTTCAAAGGGAATAACGCTACCAATGACAATGGCGCAAGCGTCCACCTCAATACCCTATGCGATACATATTGGAACCAGAGCATCCCATACTTTGGATTTAGCAGAAAACGAAGTCTCCAAACAGACTGCAATCCTCCAGCACAAATGCGTTTTTTACGTTTACCCTCTTCTTCCATATCTGCAGAAGGAGTCTCCAATGCATAGGCATCTTTGCAATACGCTATCCTGTAGCCTTCTACCGCAATCAACATTGAACATAAGAAATCGTCCAACAAGGTGTCATCTGGGAGTTTGTGCCAAAGTGAACGTCGAATTGCATATAATTCTCCTGCAGCCCCTACTGCAGTATTGAGCCTGTCATCCCATTCCTTCAACTTGGATTCATACTTCCAATAAGCGCCTTCTGTCCCCGCCGCACCTGAATCGTCTTTTGCCTTGACTCTCTTTTCCCCAGCCACGCAGCCCACATTTGGATCTTGAAAGCGACTGACAAGTTCCTTTATAGATTCCTTGTTTATCATCGTATTGGCATCTGTCATCACTACAATAGGTGTAGAAATGAGTGACATAGCCCTATTCAATGCAGCAGTCTTGCCACGTCTTTCATTTTCGTGCAAGACAGTGACATTATTATACGAATTCAAGAGCTCGTCTGTATTATCATCCGTACCGTCTGTTATCCAAACTATTATCAACTTTTCTGCAGGATAATCCAGCCCATTACAATTTTCCATCTTTTCAGTGACCACATCTTGCTCATTGTATGCAGCAATCAACAACGTGACCTCTGGTAACGGCCCTTGCCGATGAAAGACCTTGCGAGGATGGAAGATTTCACGCAACTTCACGAATATGAATAGGATAAGCCCATATCCAAGATAAGTGTAGACGACTATTCCAAGCAATACCCAAAAGAATATTTCAACAGTTTTCATCTTTCTTTGACATAAAGTTGTTTAAGGACATACTGCATCTGATTGAACCAAGACAACGCAGGCTCTATTGACGAACGAATTGCTGAAGGAGTCCTGTCAATTGCATCGAGCCGACCAAGCAAGAAATCCACATCGACTGGAGAATCGTCAGCAGGGACTTTCATCACATAAGGCCGAGTATCGAAATCGCTATCTTGTTCGGAATATGTGAAAGGTATTCCTCTGGCTGCGAATTCCCTGTTTTTCAATGTCTTGATATTGGTAATATTGGTTCTATGCCTGCCAAGACTGGCAATGCCCATATCGGCCCACTCGAAATCGGAATCCAAATCTTTTCCAGAATGAGGGCCGGCAACCACCACATATTCCTGCAAAGAACGTTCAATGATCAGCCTTCGATACGACTCAATAAGTTGCGCCACGCCATCCCCAACTATGCGGAGTTTCACAATTCGAGTCCTCTCTACAGAATAATACTGCGCTAGACCATTGATAATCCTGTCAATGCCGTGCCATATATGAATATTTGCTACTGCCAGGAAATGGACTTCATTTCCTATGTCGTTGACAGTTTGCTTTATCGGAATTTCATTAAAGTTAATTCCATTTGAAATTTTGATCGTAGGGCAACCGAAAATGAAATCAGCATTGGAAAAAGTTACCACACGATCGACATTTTTCACAAGTGACTTACGAAATAATTTGTCTATTGCCAAAGTCAATTTATGACTGAACGGCGAATTCTTGAATTCGGAGTCATAAGGATAAGTTGGAATTTCCAACAATATATTGACTCCTGATTTCTTTATTTTCTTGAGCCAATGTGTAAGAATAGGATTAGAATTGAGATCGTGCCTGATATATAGCAATTCAATCTTCTCGTTTTTGATAAAGTCAGTCATATCCTTATATCCCATTCTCTTGGCGAACTTGGATTTTATCCCATTGCCAAAACTATGGATAATCTTCTCCGAGACGATCCTATTCTGCGTGCCATTCAGTTCTATTCTATTGAAACACAGGCTAATATCGAGTCCACACTGGCGCAAAGCATCACATTCTGCAAATATCTTCTTGCTTATACCGCTATATGGATTGAATCCGTGAAAAACTATGAATAGACCTTTCATATTATCTTCTTTATTGGTTTTTTGAACAACAATTTGATAATTGGAAGTGCTTTAACTGCAAATGCATAGTATTTGATGGCTATCCTGACAATTCTTACCCTTTCGTTCCATTTGAGTGCCCAGGCGTTGGACATCATTGTGGGAAGTATTGTCGATATAAGTAATCTTGTGACCAATTGTTCAGAAACAGATTGTTCGTTGGCAAATTTGATCAACTCGCGAAATACTGTCATATAGCCATCGACATTCCTCATTGAGAATGAGGTAGTCATTGTGGAATCTGCTCTAAGTCTTCTGCGATAAAGCACCTTAGGAATACTTTCAACCCTTTTGGCGGACAAGTATATTTTTGCAGTGAAAAGTTCATCTTCGTGAATGATGCCAGGATAAAATCTTATTGAGTTTTTATTCAAAAAATCCATCCTGATAAGATTGAGGCACACAGAACTGCGATAGACTCCATCCTCAAGCATTTTCTTGAATAATGCGGTACCTTTGTATATCCCTGGATACCTTCCGGCCCTGAGATAATCGAACCACGGTTCACCAGACTGAGCAGAGCCGAAACTTTCCGCATCAAAGAAGACGAAATCCAAATGGTCTTTTTCACATACATCGTAACAATCTTTCAAGGCCTCCTTCTCAAGTATGTCATCTCCATCAAGGAAAGAAACGTAAGGAGCCCTGGCAGCAGCAATTCCATTGTTGCGAGCCGTTGCCTGGCCTTGATTCTTCTGACTTATTACCTTTATCCTTGGATCTTCAGAAGCAAGACTCTGGATGATATCCACACTCCGGTCGGTGGAACCATCATTCACCAAAATGATTTCCAAATCTTCAAAAGTCTGATTCATCACAGACCTCAAAGCCGCCTCCAGATAAGGACCTACATTGTAAATCGGTATTACAACACTGATTTTGGGATTGTTCATATCAGACTTTTATCCAATTATTTGTTTGAGAATCATATCTCTTTATCACCCTTGCAGGATTGCCTACTGCCACTGAATATGAGGGTATGTCTTTAGTAACTACAGAACCGGCCCCTATCTGGCAACGTTCACCTATTGTAACGCCTGCTACTAAGACTGAATTGGCACCAATGTGGGACTCGAAGCCGATATGAACAGGTTTCTTGACAATTCCTTGCTTATTTGAATCAATCGTCCCATCGGCATATCCGTGATTAAAGCCCGATACAAACACGTGTTGTCCCAAGCCTACACGGTCACCGAAGGTGACAGGACCTATCACAACGGAACCGATTCCTATCCTTACACCGTCTCTGAAAATGATATCACCGGCTCCATTATTGATTACCGAATAATCTTCAATCAGTACGTCTTTTCCCAAAACGAATTTATTCCATGGGAAAATATCGAGTCTGGAATGCAAACATATCTTTGTTCCACGACCTGATGGGTGCAAGATTGGCCTTATCATCCTGACCCACAACCTTGGCCTCGGCCTTTTTTCTGGCGATATAAGCCACAAAACCATCTTACGCAAAGAAGGATTGTTCTTGATATATTCTATCATAACCAAATTAATTAACAGTTATTGTTTCATACAAATCAAGCATATTCTTAGCGGTACTTTCCCAGGAGAAATGTTTTACCCGCTCAAGACTGTATTCGATTGATGATTTGCGAAAAGTCTCATCTTCTTCCAATCTCAACAAAGCAGATGCAATGGCGGATGGATTCGTAGGGTCTACAAGGATGGCACCGTCACCTGCGACTTCAGGGATTGCAGAAGTATTGGAAGTCACTACTGGGGTACCACAAGCCATTGCCTCCAAAATCGGGATTCCAAAGCTTTCTCGAAATGAAGTGTACAAGAAAGCAGTAGCCCCATTATAAATCGCAGGCAAATCTTTATTCGGGACATAACCTGAAAACTTGATTTTAGAAAAAATTTCCTCCTCTCCAATTTCTTTCAACATAATCTTGACAGCCTGAGTATCAATGTCTGCCAACAAAAGAGTAGCAGGATTATTGGATTTCTTTACATATTCCGAATATGCTTTCAATGTACCAGCAGTATTCTTTTTTGGATCCGTATTACCGAGGAAGAAAATATAATGCCCATCTTCATAATACTTGGAAACAACAGACTTATAATCTTCCATTGGATGAAATTGCAAATCATAGCCATTGTATATAGCAACCACCTTTTCAGGATCCAAGCCCAAAGAAGACAATATCCTCTGACGCTCAAAATTTGACACAGTGATTATCTTCTTGCACTTAGGCAGTATCTTAGGTACAACAAATCTGCGATATATGCGGCCGAGGGCCTGATACAAGGAAGGATTGCGGCCGCTTTGCTTCTCCAAGAAAATGATATCGTGAAGAGTTACGACAAGTGGCACTTTTCCGAAGATAGGCGCAGTATTGCTGGTGCAATGCAAAAGATCAGCCCCGACTTTCTTCACCGCACGAGGCAATGCCCATTGTTCCCACAAAGGATATGACGGGCAATGCAAAGAAACGATATGCATATTTGGTGACTCTTCTAAACAACGGTCTTCTCCATCGGCAACGAAAATGAAGTATTCATTGTCCTTGTCGATTTTCTGTAAGCAGCGGATGGCTTCCAATGCGACGAAATCCATCCCGTGCTTATTAGTGCGAAAAATACGCTGAGCCTCAATTGCTATTTTCATCATTATGGTATGTATGTTCAGTATGTATGAAATTATCTTTAGTTCCCTTAAGTCTAAATAGGTTCTTTAAAGTGAAGAAAACCAACATAGGGGAACTTATCAAAGCATTCCAAAACTTCTTGTCGAATTGCGCCTTCGGTACTGCGATAAGTAGTGCAGCCAACAGGGAAAGTAGCAATACCCACCATTTCATTGCTCTAGCAGGTGCAAATATTGTAATAATGATGGCCAATAGCGGTATGAGCCCCATCAACAACATTCTTGGGGGGAAACACCACTGAATCAGTTTATCGAAATAATCGAGATTGCCAAGAGCTGATGGAATTCCCTTGGCTGCCGATGCCAGGGAATAAAATTGGGCGGCAATCCAGCGTCTTCTCTGATCATAATAGACATTGCCGGCTTGGACTTTCTCATCATAGACCAAGACATCCTCCAGATAATCTATATGGATTCTTTGTTTTAACAACAATATTTCCAATTCCTTGTCTTCACCCGAGGTGGTACAGAGTTGGATGTTGTTTCTAAACCATTCATAATCGAAAGCCATACCTGATCCTATCAATGCGGAAGAAAGACATAATGCATTATGGCCTTTACGGAAGATGGAATTGTTTATTTCTTCACTCGCAGCATCAAGGACAGCGGTCGGAGTATTTCTGTTTTTAGCCGTTCTATGTGTTTGAACCGCAACAGTTCCAAGTTCGAAAGCATCATTCAGTCTGGTTATGAAATCATTATCCACCAAATTGTCGGCATCTACAATTGTCACGATATCGGTTGCATCTGGTCCCAGAAAATCCACAGCGGACTGAAGGGCTTTCGCTTTGGAACTCTTTTCGAATGAAACCTCTTTCACGATAAGTGGAAGTTTTTTCAATTCTTCCAAGGTTTCCGGTTTCAATGAATCGGCTATTACTACCACCTTATACAATTCTTTTGGATAATCTTGGTCTAAGAGGTTTGAAGAGGTGGACAATATGACAGAATCCGCCTTATATGCTGGTAATAAGGTAATAAAACGTCTTCGTTCGGATGTGCCGGATCTTTTCCTCTTATGCTTTGCTAGCGAGGCCAAAGAAAAGACCAAGAAATACGCTACCGGCACTCCAAGGACAATGAACAATGCCCACTCAATTATTTTGAATAATGTTACCATCCTTTCCCAGTATTATGTCTAACAAAGTCGGAAGCGCCTTTAAGAGAGGCCTTTACTAGATCTTTACGGGAATGGAGCGCATTGATGGCTACAGCCTTAGGGAGTGCTATGGCCAACTGATAAATCAACGATAGGAATTTCGTCAGTCCCTTGCGGTTACGGGAAGCGAAAAGAAGTCGATTTCTGGTAATGTAATATGTACGCAAAGGACTTTCCTGACCTGTAGTGGCACTTTCTTTATGATAAACAGTTGCCATTGGCTCGTAAGCAATCTTATAACCGGCATCGTGAAGTCGCTCAGACCAATCCAATTCCTCATAATACAAGAAATAACATTCCGGCATCAGTCCCGATTTGTCCAAAACAGATTTTCTGACCATAACAGCCGCACCATGCATAAACGGGGTGATACTCATATTGGCATATTGGCCACGATCCATTTCCTTAAAGCCAATAAGGGAATTTCTCATCGAAATTCGGGACAAAGGGGTATATCCGGCAAATTGAATAAGCAGCGGTTGGGCATAGAAACGAATCTTAGGGCAGACGGCCCCGAATTCCGGATTGGAATCCAATCTCTGAGCCAAGAAATGAAGAGAGTCGTCTTCAACTTCAGTATCGTTGTTCATAAGCATAAGATAATCTCCTTTGGCTGCTTTGATACCCAAGTTGTTGCCTCCGGCAAAACCAAGATTATCTTCCGACCTGATGGCCATTATGTCAGGATATTTCTCTTGCAATAGCACCGCCTCGTCATTTTTCGAACCATTGTCCACAACAACAATTTCATATTCCGAAGTGATATGTATGTGCACGGAATCTATCATCGCACAAGTCAGTGCGAAGCCATTGTAATTGACAGTTATGATGGATATCAAGTGGTTCATTGCGGGGTTTCTATTGTTTTGATTGACATTTGCCTATCGAAATATGGGGCAACGAATATCAATCCCATACACATATACACAAATAATCCATTGGGAATCTGGCCAAATACCTCATTGGCATACGACATTGCTGCAATTCCGAAAATTCCTGAAATAAAAGCCAATGTCACCCCCTTCACTTGAGGACTTCGAATCTTGAATAGCACCAAATAGCATCCATACAAGATGACATACAAGAGAGTGGCGATATGCAGAATCAGCCCAACAATTCCTGTTTCCACCCACATCATTACGAACCAAGAGTCCGTAGCGATCTGAGACGCTGGAGAATCTGGAGCATATTCTTTTGCCTTTCCACCGCCATTGCCTATACCATATCCGAAAGGTTTGTCGGCAAGCAAGACTTTTAGTTTGGCCTGATTGGCAATCCTTACCTGTAATGAAGGATCATTACGATTAAATGCGCTCCTTGCTCTTCTTATAATGGCATTTCCTTGACCAATATGGGTATAGTTCAAGAAAAGGAAAGCCCCCAGCATTGCACCTGAAGCAAGAATAATGATCTTAGGTTTCCTAGACATCAATACCAAAATGGCATAGCCACCGAAAGGCACGGCAAGTGCGCTTCTCGTTCCCGATATTAGCATTCCGTAACAAGCCAATAACGAGACTGCAATATAATAAATTGACAAAATGCGATTCTTTGAATAGAAACCGACTATCGAGAAAACGACCATTGCCATACCCATTCCTGCACCAAAATTTGCCGCATCGCTATAAATGGAAAAATATCTCACGCTCGTAGACAAAATATGAGTCAAGGCACCGCCATATAAGTATAGCCATATCCGTTCCGTCTGACTAAAACCTATATATTTCTGTACTAAAGCCTTGGCAACGGCAATCAAAGTCAGAACGGACCAAACGAACAATATCTGTTTCACATATTTGAAATCATCTACTATTATTTGAGTAAGTACAATGATTATCAAGAAATCGAACGCGACAGAACGAACAGAAGAAATCCAACCTTTCGTAGAAACACTCGCCGGATTAAAGAGTTCCAATATACAATACAAGGTCCAGATGACAGCAACCAACGTCAAACCGGACTTTGCTCTACCCCAACTGACTTTGTTTACGCAGGCGTGCAGCAACAGCAACAAGATATTAAGCAATATCATCCCATCCAGGATGACTCCGACAGGCAATTTCCCGAAAGTCATACGGGAGAGATACATCAAAAAATAGTTGGCAATCAACATCCCCATCAATGCGTATGCTGGCTGTTTGAGACAGTAATAGAAGCCGCAAAGAAGAAGCGGAGCAAACCCTACTGCAAGACCTGCAATCATCCCGAAATGGGTGAAAGAGTATTCAATCAGGCAGATACAAATAATCAAAAATACACCCAACAATAGCTTCGTTATGCCATTTTGAGAAATGGCACGGGATAGCAAATTTGAATTTTTATCAGATGTATCCATTATTTTTCTATTACAGAAACCTAATGTAATGAAGATGTCAGACCAAATTGGCCGATCTGATATCCGAGTCTGCGTAATGGGGTATATGGTGGCAACAATCCAGTATAAGATTCCAGAACATCGCGAGACACCCTGTTCAGGCAAATGACAATATGATCTTTTCCCACGACATTCGATGCTTTCTCAAAAAGCATCTGGTCTGTCGTACGCCAGGTGTTGTCTGCCAATGCAACCACGATATTGAGATCGGCCATAATCAGCAGCGATGCAGGAATCGATGTCTCTGACAAAGGCGGATACTCCATCAAGACCACGTCAGCCTTGTCAAACGTCAATTCATTATCCTTTTCTTTGATAAATTCTCCAGGACTGGAAGCAAGCAAGAAAGATCTGTCCAAAGAATTGAAATCCATATTCCAACTTTCAACTTTGACATTCATTCCCAACTTCTGAAAATATTGACGTACCCCATCTATGACAGAAGATTTGCCGTCTCCCTGTTCAGAGGAAAGGATATTAATTATATGGGGCATTTTGTCAGAAGCGAAATAAGACATTATTGCATTGCCTAATGATTTGGAAGCCAACGCCTTATATTTGTCATCATATTTTCTCAGTAAGAATCTTCCAGGAGCAGGGAAAACTCCAATCACTTTGCTGCCCGTGATTCGTTCAGTCCTTGTATCATCCCTCAACGTACGATCAATGAGTTCAATCAATATGCAAATGCCCAATATGAAACAGAATGTAGCAAAAAATGAAGCAAACACCGTCATTTTCCTCCTTGTGGGTTCTGCGGAAATCGGCATAGTCGGAGGGTTGATCAATTTCAATGTAGCCGAAGTCATGAGCAGATTTCTCTGGCGTAAACGGGCAGTATTCAATGACTGCAAAGTCGAAAGATATGTCTGCTCAGTAAAACCGATATAACGGGTTTTACGCTTAAGGGTAGAGCCTACTGGCGCATAAAACTTATAACTAGCATCAATATTCTTTTTCCATTCATTAAGAACAGAAAGTTGAGACTCCCCTCTTGCAACCTGAAGCACAGCATCAACCCACTGGTTTACCAAACTCTCAGTCGGAAAGCCTTCCTTTGTATATCTTTTATCGTTAATTGCGGAAGTATTCCTACGCAAACTATCTGTCTGACTTGCAAGTTCTTTGTGGAGTTTCGTCAAATCAGGAGTCGGATTTCCCAATCCATTATAAGTTTCGGCAATCGAAATTCTGGTTTCCAAATCCCCAATCTTCTTCATCCTATCCAAGAAAGAGGCATTGCTCCTATAACTTTGCAAGGCATCAATTTGATTTTCAAGGGTAGCCTGCACACGTTTTGCGCTGTTCAGATCCAATAAGATATCCCTGAGTTTCAATTCATAGTCGGAAGAAAGTTGAGCAACATTTTTGGTCTGCTCGTCATAATTGATAACTTGTTTTTCAATATTGTAATCCCTAAGAGAATCTTCCTCACCTTGCAATCTGGTACCGACCAGATTCAATTCCTCCTCAAAGAATTTGATTACATTGTTTGTCTCACCATATCTGATATCTTGGTATTCCTTGATGAATTCTTGGTTCAAAAGGAGCAATGTATTATAAACCACCCCGGGGTCGTTATTTTCATAAGTAACCTCGAGCATATCACTATTATTGACCCTTCTGGCTGTAATTTTACTTAATGCCTTGTAACTGTAATAACGATGTTCCCAATGGAATAAACCATATATGTGATTGTCATGATCACTGACTTCGTGGGCCTTAAGGTTTTGGTAAGTTGCCTCCTCATCTCCTGGCACAATCAACTTTAAGACAGAAGCAGGAGTACGGTTGAAATCCTGACGATAATGACTTGCCCATATATAATTATTGTTACGGTCTTTGTTACCGCGAACCATATTTCTGGCATATAGGCGCAAAGAGACTTCTTGCAACGTCGTCTGAGACAAAATTACATTTATCAGATTGTCGATAGCATTATTGATGGCCGCCCAATCTTGGTTTTGGTCATTGTCAGGGCCGTATCCTGATGCTATTCCAGTATATATGGTCATACTGGATTTATAAGTCCGGGGCTGCTTCCCCATATAGTTGTAGACACAAAGGGCCACGACCACAGGGGCGATTATCAGCCACCATTTGATACGATATAAGAACTTGAAAATGTATGCTACAATGTTTGACATTCTGAGAAGGATTTATTTGGCAAGTGTTTGAGTCTCGAAAATAGGGGTCTTGGACAATATCTCCAGTTTATACAAATCTTTGATCAATGTTGACTTAGTCTCCTGATATTGTTTGACTGCATCCAATTTCAACTTTTCTTTATTGCTTAATTCCGCTTCCAATATCCTTCCTTTAGCGAAATCATCTTCAGCCGCATCATACTGGGCCCTGCAATATACCAGATTTCTGTTCACTTCATCAAGGATCTCCATACAGGAAATAGCTTCAGTATATGTCTCAATGATCCTCACGCAAACTTCATCATACCATTTATCCTTCTCACTTTGGACGCTTTCAACAATCTTTTTCTGTTGCTCGATACGTCTATGCAAAGTGAAAATGTCATCCAATGGAATAGACAGAGACGCACCTACATTCCACCATCTCTGAGTAATTCCGGAGACATTGTAAACTACTGTCTGAGAAGTCTGATTCAAAGTGGTGTTGTTAACATCATTGGTACCATAACTATATGATGCATTGGCCTTGAACCATCTGAGCCAAGAACTCTGGATATTTTTCAATTGATATTCTTCGCTTAATTTAGTGGCATCGAATTGCTTAACTTGTGGGGACAGGGATTTGGCATTGTCCAATAGTTCTTGAAGGGGTGGCAACTGAAAAGTGGGGATACCGCCACTCGTTGATACCGACGCATCAACACTTGCCGCTGTCTTCTCCTTTGCGGCTGGATCATATTGTGCAAAAGCATTTGTAGCCATTGCAAACATCATTGCGAGCAAGAATAATCTTTTCATATCAAACATTTTCTTTCTGGATGAAAGCAGTGAAGGTGCGAAGAATGATTTTGAGGTCAAGCCACAACGACATCTGCCTAGCATACTGAATGTCCAAGAACTTACGCTCTTCCGGAGACAATTTGCCTGCGCTCCCCCTCTTCTCAACTTGCCAAAGGCCTGTAAGTCCTGACGGGCACATAAATCTCTCTATATATTCATCGCTTGTCAACCTTTCCGCTTCATACAAAGGCAATGGCCTATTCCCTACCAATGACATATCACCCTTTAGGATATTGAACAATTGAGGCAGTTCATCTATACTGTACTTTCTAATAAAATGGCCGAACTTGGTTATCCTGGGATCGTCCTCAATCTTGACAAAGGCCTTGTCCGTATCCACTTCGTCAACTACTCGTTTATCTTCCTCGTTAATTGCAAAATCATCAGAGAAAAGCACCTGCTGGTCTCCTTCGTCAAGCAATTTTTTCATTTCATCGTCCGTCAAAATAATCTTAGCATCATCAACAGAGACTGAATTGCCAGCATATTGGTCTTTCGATTTCAAGTCTTTCACTTGCATATCGGCATCTGCGCGCATCGACCTGAATTTGAAAAAATCAAAGACCTTGTAATTGCTCCCAACTCGCTTAGACTTGTAAATAATAGGGCCCGGACTGTCCAACTTAATCATTATGGCCACCACGATCAACAACGGAGAAAGGACAATGATGGCGCAAAATGATACGACCACATCTAAGAGTCTCTTGTTGAAAGGCATCTTGAAGGTAGTCATATCAGGTTCCAGAGGATTTACCTGTTTGTATTTGAAGGTATATTCCGACAAAAAATTCAGTGCGTTCTGAAAATCAGCAACTTTGATGGATGTCTGGATGGCACTAGCCACGCCAGACTTCAAATACTGCTTTCTGTCGTTGGCATCAAGAGGACTTGTGACCACTAGGATGATTCCTGAAAATGGAGCCAAGGATTTCAGCAATCGAATGTTTTTGAAATCAATATCTTTATTATATTGTTCATAGAGGATGACGATATGAGCCGAATGGACGGACATCAAATAACTTCTGGCGGAATTGACATCTTTCGCCAGAAGGACCTTCTCATTTATCAAACCTGCGAAGTAATCCCTATTGCTATCCTTACCGATATAAATAACTGGGTAGTTCACTGCAATATGTTTTTAACCTATAATTTTCTTAATCCTGACTTTGAGTTCCAATGGATTGAATGGCTTTACCACATAATCAGCAGCACCGTTCTCTAACAAACGAATACGTTCAGTGGTGCTATCTTCCGAAGAAAGCATCATAACTGGAATATCCTTTGTCAAATCGTTATTCTTCAGATAGTCCAAGAAAACGTCTCCAGTCATCTCAGCCATTCTAATATCTGAAATAATCAAATCAGGAAGATTGCCTTGATTGAACCAAGAGATTGCTTGAATTGGGTTTTCACGATAAAAACAGTCATAATCAGAGTTCAGATAGACAAAAAGTATTTTCGCAATCTGTTCTTTGTCATCGACAATGAGAATCCTTTTTTTAGCCATTTCGGAATAGTTATTAAGTCAAAAGTTTAGTATATAATTACATACGATTCTTATCGATGTAAATATAATAAAAAAAATTAATATCAAACCAAAAGTTTTAAAAATAATTAAAAAAGTCATCTCTATGTCTTATTGCGACAAAAAGATGACCGAATAAATTATTAATAAACGAGTTTATCTCTTCTCGGCGATGAGCCTTATCTGACGATTGACTCTCTCCAACAACTCATCAGCCTTGAATGGCTTTGTGATATAGTCGGCTGCTCCGATATTGTTCGCCTCCAATACGTCATCATCGTCGTGAAGGGCTGTGAGCATCACAACAGGGATATTGCGATGTTCTGGATCCTCTTTAAGACGACGAAGCACTTCGAAGCCATCGATATCAGGCATCATAACGTCCAGCAATATAAGATCTGGATTTGTCGTGTTGATTTTCTCCAACGCCTCGGCTCCTCTGGTTGCGGAAATGACTTTATATTTTACTCGACTGAGGACGGTATTCAAAAGTAGGATATTGTCATCAATATCATCTACCACCAAAATGGTATAATTCTCTGGTTCAATTTTTGGCTGTTCCATATGCTATTGTGAATTTTTGCAAATATAATTAATTATTTGTTCCATTATTCAAATTTATACATCTGAATTCCATAACTGCTTATTTCACAAACAGTCTCACTGATTTCAAATCGGAATCCCTTGAAGAGCCACCTACCATAATCTTAAACGAACCTTTCTCTACCCCGTAGTGCATATCCCTGTCATAATATGCGAGTCTATCTGGTGTGAGAGTGAAATTGACAACCTTGGATTCGCGAGGCCCAAGTGGGACCCTTGCAAAGTCTTTCAATTCCTTGACAGGACGAGTTGCCGAACTGTATTCATCTCTTACATAAAGTTGTACTGTTTCAGTACCCTCGACATCGCTATCATTTGAAACCTTTACACTCACGGTTACCGATTCGTTATCTGCAATCGTACTCTTAGACAATTGAGGATCAGAAAAACTGAACGAAGAATAAGACAGACCATAGCCAAACTCATAAAGAGAAGAATAGTCCCCGTCTATGAATGGGTGAATAAATTGGGATGGCTTATGATTATATATCATATGTACTTGGCCGGAATTGCGAGGGACAGTGACTGGTAACTTGCCTGAAGGGTTTACTGCTCCAGTTAAGACTTCTGCGACAGCTTTGCCCCCGAAAGATCCTGGTTCCCAAGCGTTTACTATAGCATCCACATTTTTATCGATCCACGTGATTCCAAGAGGACGGCCTCCTACAAGCACAACGACTGTAGGTACACCTGTGGCTTTAATCATTTCCACAAGTTCTTCTTGGACACCGAGCAAAGAAATGGACATCCTATCCCTATTTTCTCCGCAAGTCTGACTATCAAGATATCTCAAAGGATTTTCGCCAACCACGACTATTGCCAAATCGGCTTTTTTCGCCATCGATACAGCCTTTTTAACCTTTCCCATATCATTCTGACGTACATCTATGCCATAATCAAAATAGGTTATTTTACTATTCCCAACTGCATCCCTCATTCCTTCCAATATTGTTGTGACATTTTGATCCGGTTGCAACAAAGCCCAATCCCCTAGGATGGCCTGGGAATCGGCATTTGGTCCTGTAATGAATATCTTCTTGGTTTTGTTCGCATCAAGTGGAAGTATGCCATTGTTTTTCAACAATACAATCGATTCCTCGGCTGCCTTTAAAGCAGAAGCCTTGTGTTCGTCTGAAAAAACATCTTTGGAATTTTCGTCTCCGAAAGGATTCTCAAAAAGGCCCAATTTGAACTTGGCCCTAAGGATTCCAGCGCAAGCTTCATCTACACGTGACATTGGCAAAGTGCCATTTTTCACAGCAGCCACTATTGCTTCCATAAAGCCAGGTCCGTGCATATGCATATCAACTCCTGACATTATACTTTGAACATAGGCAAGAGCCATCGTGGAATCTGTACCGTGGACAGCGTGCATCCTTTCAATATCCATCCAATCACTCACCACAAACCCTTTGAAACCGTATTCTTTCCTCAATATATCTTGAAGGAGAATTTTATTTTCGTGGCAAGGTACTCCATTGATTTCATTATGGGCAGCCATAACCGTGGCAACTCCTGCGTTGACGGCGGCTCTGAACGGAGGCAAGAATATTTCTCTCAATTGACGGTCGGAAACATCCATCGCCGATGCATTTGTACCATTGAATGGCTCTCCGCCTGCGATAAGATGCTTTGCACAAGCGATCACATTCCCTGATTGCAGACCTTTTATCGAAGCAACCCCCATTCTGGAGACCAAGAATGGATCTTCTCCAAATGTCTCCCCAATCCTGCCCCATCTGGGATCTCTGGCTACGTCCACATTCGGGGTAAATGCCCACTGGGAACCTCTTGCCCTGATCTCTTCCGCAGTCTGCCTGCTTATTTTCTCCACCATTGCGGTATCAAATGAGGACGCAATAGAAATCGGACTCGGATAAATTGTCGTTCCGCTGACCATACCGTTTCCGTGAATAGCATCAATTCCTATCAATAATGGAATCTGAAGTCGGCTTTTCATTGCCAGGTTTTGCAATTCGTTACATTCTTTCACAGTAAAAACGTGAAGGAAAGAGCCTACGAGACCTTTTTCAGTCAATTGAAGTAATTCGTTAATGCTAAGGTTAGGATAAAATCCGTGGGCATCGTCACCTTTGCTTATCATACTTTGCTGATTCTGCCTTATATGATCAGGGCCGACGTACTGACACATTTGGCCGACCTTCTCCTCCAAGGTCATCCTTTCCATCAAGTCTTTGATTCTCACTTCAATAGGTTGGTTTGGATCTTTATATGCCATAGATGGCGTCTGTGCGAGCAGTCCGCAAGAAAGCAATAATGCAGATAATGAAATTGTTATTCGATAATGCATAGAGGTCATAATTTGGTCATAAAGATAATATAAATAACAGATAAAAATGCATTAGGATAGTATAGAGAAGGAAAAATCCCGGAGATATCAGATTGAATCGCGGACTGTTTCGAACTAATCACAAGTTCTTACGCAGGCTAGTAGTCCAGTTTTATGGCGGTATGCAACATTACAAAAGCAATATTGGCATTACTCCTTACTCATCTACTAATAAAAATCTTAGACCATATTTATTAATAATTCCCTCATCATTATGATGATATTCTCCGGGATTATTAGTCAACATTACAGAATGTCAATTTCAGACACCTTCTGTGTACGTGCACAAAGATATGCAAAAAAGTTAAATAAAATGCAAAAAAATTAAAAAGTTAAAGCTTATTTGGTGCACGTGCACAGATTAATCAAAATATTAAGGATGCGAATAATATTTGTAACAATTTTTTCGTCAAAAGAGAAAAGGTTCTTATCTTTCGATAAAATAGCTATTCGAATGAAAAGAATCTTAGTTTTGAGTCTTATTATCCCTTGCGCGCTCAGCGTCGGGGCGCAGACCATCAAATATCCAGAATCAGTCAGGGCGCAGTATGAGCAAGCCGACAAAGAAGCCGTTCTGACAAAAGAAGTAAAGCCGATAATCGGCATCCCTTCTTGTGAAAATTCAAATGAATATTCCGATGCCGTATCCAAAGCCGGTGGCATCCCACTTATCATTCCGCAATCTACAGATGCCTCTTCCCTAAGAGAAATGGCAGCAAATCTGGATGGAATTGTGATGCTTGACGGAATCGACGCCAAAAACGAATATTCAGTATTGCTTTTCAAGTCAGCATCAGATAGGAACGTTCCGATATTCGGATCTTGCGATTTAATGACAGAAATAAACGAAGGACTAAGAAGATATCCAGAGGCTATTGAAGACTATGGAGGACTTATTGCAAAAGCAAAGATTTACAAACAGGCCAAGGCCATACAAGGCAGAGTCTTCTCCATTGACAGTCACTGCGACCTACCAGACATATATTCATCAGGCTACAGTGTGGGAAAGAGGAGCAACAATCAGACTTCAATCCAGAAAATGCAAGAAGGAGGGTTGGATGCGGCAGTATTGATTTCCTATCAATGGCAAGGGAAATTGGATGACTCATCTTCCTTGAAAGCAGTGAAAATATGCACCGATATGATAAATGACGCCAAGGCTGACGTGGCCGCCAATTCCGAATTTGCCGGTCTGGCACGCACGCCTCAAGAAGCTTTGAAACTCAAGAAAGAAGGCAAGAAAGCATTTTTTATCGCAATTGAAAATGGTTATGGCATCGGCAAGGACATCTCTAATGTGGACAAATTTGCAGATATGGGTGTAATATACATTACCCTATGCCATATGAAGGATAATGCCATCTGCAATACATCCGACCACAGATACAGTGCAGATACCACTAAAGGTCTTACGCCATTCGGACGGAAAGTGGTAAAAGAGATGAACAAGAAAGGGATAATGGTAGACGTTTCACATACCAGTTCAGGCACATTCTGGGACTGCATAAAATATAGCAAAGCCCCTATAATCTGTTCTCATTCAGGAGCAAAGGCCATTTTTAACCACGATAGGAATCTGACAGACGACCAATTGCGTGCTCTCGCTGCCAAAGGCGGAGTAATACAAGTCTACATCTTATCTGACTTTATGGGCTCTGATATGTCAAAGGTCAATCTAGATGATGTTGCGAACCACATTGACCATTGTGTCAAAGTGGCAGGCATAGACCACGTAGGGATAGGTGCAGATTTCGACGGTGGTGGCGGTGTGCTCGGATGCAACGGAGACAATGACCTTATAAACTTGACAGTCAAGTTATTGGAAAGAGGTTACAACGAAGAGCAGATAGCCAAATTATGGGGCGGCAATTTCTTGAGGGTAATGGAAAAAGTACAAGCCAGAAAATAATGATTCACGATGAAGTGATCAGGCTGTAGTCGCCCAGATGGATTTACTTGACTATCTTGATACGGACAGCATTGAGACCACGTTGCCCTTGTTCAAGTTCAAACTCGACTTTGTCGTCTTCTGCGATTTCTGCAGGAGCCTCCGTGTAATGGAAGAAATATGTCTCCTTGCTTTGGGCATCCTCTATGAAGCCATAGCCTTTCTGAGAATTGTAATGTTGCACTCTTCCCTGAAATACTTCAGGCTCGACGTCTTCTTGTTTTGGTGTAGAAATGTCTATGGTGGAAGCATCGATTTCTTCCTTTGATTTTTCTACAGGAGTAGATGAGAGATTCCCGAATTCATCGACATAGGCAATCATATCATCAAAAGAACTTGTACCATTACTCTTGCGCTCCTCTTTGCGTTTCAGTTTCTCTTGACGTTTCTGCTGTTTTGCTTTTTCTCTGTCACGTTTCCCTGTTGTTATTCTTTTTACCATTTTGTTGATTTTAATTCGGCCGTCAGATAATCCTGATGTTGTCTGACACGAAGGTAAGCATTATTTTTGTATATTTGATGAATAAATCTTTTCAATCAGCAGCAACTTTGAAATTCGACATCAGCAAATTATTAAGTATTAAAGAAGAAAACAATTATGTAGCGACAGCCTTAAGCGACTACATAAATTATTCCCCCTGTGCGATATCGCCTTCGTTGATAAAAGAAGCCGATCCTGATAAAAATCTTCCCAGAGAATCGCTCTATGCTGCCCTGCTTGCCGGATTGTGCAATTTCAGGGAGGAGGATTACGAATCCACATACTATCTTCGCAAAGGCATCAAAAGACTCGATACGTCCACATTCAAGGACAACACATACTACAAAAGCATAAATTTTCCAGAGAAAACACTTGGAGGGTGGAAACTCACTCATTCCGCTTACAAGCCTTATGAAGCCTTCGTCAGGGACGACTTGCTGTTCGAACAAGGCATTAGAGAAATCCCACAAATCGGCTTCTTTGAAGAAAGATTCACTTTCCCTTCGGTCCAACAAAATGGTCGGGAATGGATGGCAATAAAGCCAAGTGAAGTCCTGTCGATGCAACCAAGTTTGGATCAGGTTAGTGGAAGAGTCGTGACTTTCGGCCTGGGATTAGGTTATTTCCCGTTTATGGCCTCAATGAAGCCTTCGGTAACCGATATCACCATAGTCGAGATAGCCCCCACTGCAATAGCTCTATTCGAGCGATTCATACTGCCGCAATTCCCTCACAAAGACAAAATCCATATCGTAAATGCGGATGCCTTCGAATATATGGAACACAATATGCCTTCGCAGAATTTCGACTATGCATTCGTGGACCTTTGGCACGACAATTCAGACGGACTGGAATTGTTCTTACGAGCAACAAAACTTGAAAAGTATTCCAAACAAACTAAATTCCTATATTGGATTGAGAAATTCTTACTTTCTGCTTTTCGGTGGAAAGAATACGATCACATATTGGCCGAATCCTCCAACTACGAAGAGGCCGTCCGCAACCTCGGTGAAGAAGGGTTGAAAATCAGAATTCATAAAGATTGAGTCCGGTTTCCTCGTCAAGACAGCGATCCACCTTAACACCATAATCTTCTACGAACAATTCACAAGCGCCATTGATGGTCGCAGAAAGCAGATGCCCGGCCACTGCCGAATAATCTTCACGACCCAACGTAATATGAAGATGGAGATAGACCTTTCCATCTTTGGAAGAAATGTTTCCAATCAGATTGGCAATCTCCATCTGCTGTTTGAATGTCTTGTCAAAATAATGCTTGGACACAGGATCATAGCATCTGAGTATAGCCTCATTCACGGCGCCAATGCCGGTAACCTCTCCTGAATGGATGTTCATCTCCTCACAAAATTGAGTCAGGACAGCTGAAATCTCCTGATGATTGAAAATACTTATAATGTATTTGTTGCATACCATTTTATACGAGTACTTGTTTAGGCCCTTGACCACATTTTCGATAACTGAAGGAAAATATTTCATTTCCAAGACATGCTCTTTCTCTGCAATATCGTCAGGAGTATCCTCTGCCGTTATCGGCGTCCTGAATTGTGCAATTATTTCTCCGCCATCGCACTCCCTGCTTACGTAATGCACGGTCATGCCGGTCTCAGTCTCCCCTGCAGCCTTGATTGCCTCGTGGACGTGATGTCCGTACATACCCTTGCCACCAAATTTAGGCAGAAGGGCAGGATGAAGATTGATAATCTTCTTTTCATAAGCATCTATAAGGAAACTTGGAGCCATCAAAAGGAAACCTGCCAATACAACGAAATCTATTGAATACTTCTGCAGCAATGGCATCAGGAAGTTTTCATCGTTCAATTCGGCCTTAGACACCATCTCGGTCGGAATACCATGATTTGCAGCCCTTACAAGTGCATAAGCATCAGCCTTATTGCTGATAACTACAGCGACATTCACATCTTTGGAACCTTTGAAATAATTAATGATATTCTCGCAGTTTGTACCACTGCCCGACACGAAAATAGCGATGTTTTTCATCTGATTTAATTTTAATGTTCAAAATTACCAATTCCCAAGCGAAATGCAATGAAAAAGCCGGTTGTTTGGTTAAGTTCAAACAACCGGCAAGAGAAATATATAATGAACTAATCTAAAAATCGTAATTGAATCCTACACCAAGTACCAGACTCTTACGAGAATATACGTCTTTGCCAGGAATCTGAAGTTTCTCCAAGGAGATTTTCTGTGCAAGTGCAGGAATGGACTGAGCCATTGGAGCGAGTTTAGCATAATATGAGGCACCTACATTGCCATAATCTGCCATCTCCTTTGTAAGTTTGGAATAGAAAGTATTGTATGCAGCAATATCCACACTCATTTTGCTGTTGATATGATATCTGCCACCGATTCCAACAGAAACCGAATTTGTAGTGAAACTCATATCGGAAATATATTTCTTATCATCACCGAAGCCGAAAGTGGTAGTATTTGCTCCAGCACTGACAGTGAATTTTTCATTGATATCATATTCGACACCTGCCAGACACTCCCAAGGATTGCTTTCAATATAATCCTGTTTGTCGTTCTTGTCAGTTGCACTGTTGTACTCTTTGGCCTGCTTGTCGAAATAGTAATTGTAACCGACACTCACCCTAAGATTAGGCAATAATTTATATTGACCGCCCAACGCCGCAATCGCAGGAATGTCGGAAGCGACCACCTTCTTGTCATCGAATTGTGCGATACCAGTATTGTTTGACTTGGTGTCGTTAGTAAGACGGACTCTGGTATTGAACTCGTAACGTGCTGATAGATCCAGTTTTCCAGTCTCATAATGAACTGAAAGGATAGGTGTATAAGCGAAATCGGATTGAGAGCAATTCAGTTCCTTGTCCCCTACCAGTCCGGCAGCCATTGTAGCGCCGGTAGCGGCTGGGATAGTTCCGCCTGAAAGAGTGCTGATGATTCCACCGAGCACAGTAGCGGCAGGAAGCATATTGCCTGCATATTGGAGTTGGATATTTTTAATCGAGCCTGTGTATTTATTGTCAAGATAATTGAGTCTCAAGCCAGCAGACACGCTTAGATTATCCATCACTTTATATCCAAAGTTCAATTGCCCAGTGAAATTGTATTGCTGTCCTACCATACTGATATCAGCATTGTACGCAGTCACAACCTGTGAACCGGCCATATTGTTTATAAGGGCAGGCAGCATTGCGATAGGGGCCTCAAAAGAGCCAATTCCTTCATCAAAAGATGCCTTTCCACCGCCAGAAATCACTCCAAAATGAAAAGATCCGAACCATCTGTCGTGAACATAAGCCAAATCCAGATGTGGAAGAACAGGTACTTCAGTCTTTCCAACATACTTCTTTGTCTGGCTTTTGTTGTTGTTCACTCCATAAGCAAGAGGTGCATAAGTGGTTTCAATATAACGCCTTTGGGTGATATTCTGCAAATCGAGTCCGAAATGCCAACCATTATTCATAAAGCCGATACCGGCAGGATTGTAATAAGCCCCTTCGATTCCTATAGTGGCATTGTGTGCCGGCTGACGAAGAAAAGCAACATTTTGATTGGTGTTTGTGAAATAACCACCTGCTATCGCAGGGGTGCTAGCAGCAAGCATAGCTGCATAAAGAATGATTTTTTTATTCATTTAGTCGTTTTTTATTGTAAAAACGTCGGCAAAAGTAGTGTTCTTTTGCCGAGCTTCCAAAATTTCGGACATATAGATCTAATTATTTGTAAAAACGGGTATTTTTTTAGAAAAATATGGGAAAAACCGGTAGAAATGACCGATATTGCAAGATTGAAACAATTGTTGTTTCTTTGCAGCCGAAAAATTTTCAAAATATGAAAAACGCATTAATGCTCATAGGAGCCATCATTTTATTTAGCGCCCAGACAATTTGCGCACAATCACAAGAGAAAAGTCAAGTAAACACGTACAGGCTTGAAGAAGCAACAGTCAATGGCAGCAGGGTCCCTCTGCAATTGAATCAGACGGCAAGGATAGTCACAATCCTGGACACGTTGGCAATCAAGGCAATACCTGCACAGACAGTAAATGATTTACTAAAATATGCAATAGGAGTGGATGTGAGACAGCGAGGTAGCGAAGGAGTGCAAACCGATATCAGCATCAGAGGTGGCACATTCGACCAGATAGCTGTATTGCTCAACGGAATCAACGTTTGCGACCCTCAGACTGGCCATTTCGCATTGGATATGCCAGTGGATATCAGCGAGATAGAAAGGATTGAAATTCTCGAAGGCCCTGCAGGACGAGTCTATGGGACTTCTTCTCTCGTCGGGGCAATCAACATTGTCACGAAAACAGCAGACAAACCCAGTGCCGACATTCATATCGAAGGAGGATCTTACGGATACTTGAATGGAGGAATAAGGGCCAATGCAATCAATGGTCATTTCAGCAATCAAGTTTCAGCCAATTATTCCAGATCAGACGGTTACAATCGAAATACTGCAGGACAATTGAACAGCGACTACGAGGCTGTAAAAGGCTTCTACCAAGGCAAATATTCAGGTAAAGACGCCGATGTGCGTTGGCAAGCAGGAATATCGGGCAAAGGGTTCGGAGCAAACACTTTCTACAGCGCCAAATATGACAGCCAATATGAAAAGACGTTTAAGACATATACTGCAATCCAGGCCGAGACCAAAGGTGTAATTCATTTCAAACCTGAAATCTACTGGAATCATTCCAATGACAAGTTCGAACTTTTCCGCGGATCGGAAGCAAAAGTGCCATACAACTATCACAGGACCAACGTCTATGGAGTCAACCTCAATGCTTATTTCGAGAGTATGTTTGGCAAGACTAGTTTTGGGTCAGAAATGAGAAATGAAGGTATTGAAAGCACCACTCTTGGCGACACACTTTCATCTCCCATCCATATCAAAGGCACAAGCAGAAATTACATCAAGGGATTGAATAGGACAAATATCAGTTTCTTTCTAGAGCACGATATAATCCTCAAAAAATTCACACTTTCCGGAGGGTTGACAGCCGTAAAGAATACAGGTACCCAGATGAACTTCCGCATCTACCCCGGAGTTGATGCAAGTTACAGATTCTTAGACAACTGGAAAGCCTACGCTTCATATAATACGTCACTCAGGATGCCTACTTTCACTGAATTGTATTATTCCGTGGGTGGACACAAGGCTGACAAATATTTGAAGCCAGAAGAAATGTCAGCGTATGAAGTCGGCTTGAAATATTTACGTCCTGGTATCAGGGTTCAAGCCAGCGCTTACTATCATCACGGAACCAATATGATTGATTGGATCAAAGATACCTCATTAGGTACAGAGGCCCCTTGGACATCTGTCAACCATACGGAAATCAATACAACTGGAGAAGAATTTTCTTCGATGTTCGACCTTCAACAATTAATTGGAAATACCTGTTTCATTGACAATATTTATGTAGGATACAGCCACATCGACCAAGACAAGAAACTCGGATCGAACGAACAATCCAAATATGCAATGGAATATCTTCGCAACAAGGTCGTAGCCAAAGTTGATATGCATTTCTTCAGCCACCTTTATGTCAATCTGGCTTATCGTTGGCAAGAAAGAGTCGGGAATTACGAGTTGTTCACAGCCGGCAAAGATGCTGGAAAGATGTTGTCTTACAAGCCATTCTCATTGGTCGATGCCAAGATTACCTGGAACGAAACCAGATACGACATCTTCGTAAATATCAACAACATACTTGATTACACCTATTACGATCACGGGAACATCCCGCAACCTGGCATCTGGGTTAAGGCTGGAATAGCTTATCGCCTGGCACTATAGCTTAAGTTTTGTTCCTTTGACGAATATTGCTAACTTTCGGTAAAGATTTTCAAATGTACTGGAAGTCGATTGCATTATTGTTATCTATTATGGTTATGTATGGATCAAAAATCAATGCGCAACCACAGCCTAAGATGCGTCCTATGGCGGTTGCCGGTAAATTTTATCCTTCGGACAAATCTGAATTAAAGACAGACTTGGATAGTTATTTCATTGAAAATCAGGTCATCAATGCCCAACCTGTTGGGAATTTAGCCGCAATCATTGTCCCTCACGCCGGTTATGTGTTTTCTGGGGTAGTTGCTGCGACTGCCTTCTCCAGAATTCCACAAGATGCCGAATATGAACACATTTTCCTAATCGGCCCCAGCCATCACATATACTTCGAAGGCGCCTCTGTTAACTATGCATTCGATTTCTATCAGACTCCCCTTGGTCCAGTCAAAGTAGATACTGAACTAGGAAAGAGGCTCGACCTAGACAATGATTGCTTCACATACAAGGCTGATGCTCATTCACAAGAGCATTGCCTGGAAGTACAACTGCCCTTCTTGCAGTATCGTTTGAAAGAATTGCCCCCTATTGTCCCTATTATCATAGGAACGCAAAAATTCTCTATCATCAAAGAAATAGCAATGGCTTTGAAACCATATTTCAATTCTCATAACTTATTCATAATCAGCAGTGATTTCTCTCACTATCCTTCTTATGAAGACGCAAAGAAGGTGGACGGGAACACTGGGAAGGCAATAGAAACTGGGGAATTGGCCAATTTCGCACAAGCCTTGAAAGACAATTATGATGGCAAATACCGAAATCTGGCGACAAGTGCTTGCGGGCAAAGTGCAATTGCAACCTTGATGCTGCTTACTGGCGGAGATAGTTCATATTCATACAAGGACTTGATATACAAGAACTCTGGAGATTCAGTATATGGGGGCAAAGATGAGGTTGTCGGTTATCACGCTTTCATAATTGTCAGAAAAGCAGCAGCAAATACTTCTGTAGAAGATTTTGCTTTGACTTTAGATGAACAAAAGACCCTATTGGCCATAGCTAGGGCCAGCATACAAGGTACATTTTCAAGTAAAGGCCTGGAATCTGCTTGGGAAGGAAGGGATTTGACTGGTACGCTCAAGATGAAATGCGGGGCGTTCGTAACCCTAAATGAGGCTGGGAAACTTCGGGGATGTGTTGGTCATTTCGGAGAAGATATGCCTCTATATGAAGTGGTTGCAGAAATGGCAAGGGCTGCCGCTTTCGAAGATACAAGGTTCAATGAAGTCAGTCAGAGAGAACTGTCTTCAATCAATATTGAAATTTCAGTCCTCTCCCCTCTCAAAAAGATTGACAATATAGACCAGTTCCTATATGGAAAACAAGGCATATATATTCGCAAAGGTGGTCGTGGGGGAACCTTCCTCCCACAAGTCGCTCAAGAAGTGGATTGGACAAAAGAAGAATTCCTCGGCCATTGTTCCAGGGACAAGGCCGGGCTAGGATGGGACGGTTGGAAGAGTGCAGACTTATACACTTATGAAGCAGTCATTTTCAAAGAAGATGAAAAATGATTGAAGCTAGATTTTATCATAGTACAGCCAAAGGGGTTCAATGCGACCTGTGTCCGAACGAGTGCAACCTCTCAGAAGGACAGAGAGGTATCTGTAGCAGTAGGATTTGCTTGAATGGCAAACTATGGTCCGAAGCATACGGACATCCCTGCGCCCTTGCCATCGATCCTGTCGAAAAAAAGCCTTTGATGCAATTCCATCCTGGCACCAAGTGCTATTCAGTCGCTTGCTCCGGATGCAATTTCCATTGCCTCAATTGCCAGAATTTTGAGATTTCACAAGCCAAACCGTCAGAAGTGGAATCCTTAGAAGCATCCCCTGAGGACTTAGTCGGGGCCTGTCTGGCATCTCATTGTCCCTCAATTGCCTACACATACACAGAACCTTTGACCTATTTCGAATATATATTTGACACGGCACGCCTGGCAAGAGAAAAAGGTCTTTACAATATTCTAGTATCTGCCGGATATGTGAATCAGAAACCCTTATCAGAACTTGCTCCATTGCTCGATGCTGCAAATATTGACCTTAAATCATTCAGTGACAATATATATCGCAGAGTCAGCGGTGGAACTCTCCAGCCTGTACTGGACACTTTGTTGCTATTGAAAGATGCAGGTGTTCATTTGGAAATCACAAATCTATTGATTCCTACGGTCAATGATGATATGTCTATGATCAGGGATATGTGCAAATGGCTTTCAAGCAACGGATTCGCTGATTGCCCACTCCATTTCAGCAGGTTTTTCCCTCGATTCAAAATGAACAATCTGCCTCCGACACCGTTAGAGACTTTGGAAAAAGCACAGAAAATCGCCCTTGAAGAAGGCATTAAAAGCATTTATTTAGGAAATATATAAATTTGCAGGCAACGAATAGGTCCATATTTGCATCTATAGCCAGTTAATCAATCAAATTCAATGCAACATCAAAATGTGGCAAGATTGTGTGTACTTGCCTTAACCATCTTCATTTTTTCGCTTGGAGCGACAGCCCAGAATTATCAAAAGAAAATCACAATCAGTGGTTACATCACTGATACCAAATCAGGTGAGACTCTCATCGGTGCTGGGGTGGTCAGCAATAGACCTGGAGCCAAATCATCTATCCCTGTCGGTTCCGTTACCAACAATTATGGCTTTTACACCCTCACTATTCCGGCCGGAAAAACGAACTTGACATATTCCTACTTGGGATATGCCCCCCAAGACTTCAATTTGTCACTCCAGAAAGACACAGTGATTAACGTCCGCCTTAAAAGCGACACTCAACTCAAAGAATCAGTCATAGTGGCGCGTAAGGAAAGCGGAATCAATTCCACAAATATGGGAGCGATAGAAATCCCTATGCAACAGATGCTTAGCGCTCCTGCCATATTCGGCGAAACAGATGTCCTGAAGACTATCCAGTTGATGCCTGGAGTCCAAACAGGCGTGGAAGGCACATCCGGTCTTTATGTAAGAGGCGGTGGACCTGATGAAAACTTGATGTTGCTTGATGGCATTTCTCTCTACAATGTGGACCATATGCTTGGAATATTCTCCGTATTCACTCCGGAGGCTGTGAAGAAAGTCACTTTGTACAAAGGCTCTTTCCCTGCCAGATATGGTGGAAGAATCTCCAGTATCATCGATGTAAGGACAAATGATGGAAATATGAAGGAAACGCACGGCGTGGTCAGCACCGGATTGTTGAGCAGCAGAATCCATCTCGAAGGACCAATCAGTAAGGACAAAACCACTTACTCTATAAGTGCAAGAGGTTTGCACACCATCCTATACGAACCATTGTTCCGTTTGTCAAAAGTTCCTGGAAACTATTTCTTTTACGACTTGAACTTGAAACTAACACACCGTTTCAGCGACAAGGACAGATTGTTTTTCAGCGTTTACAATGGAAGGGACAAACTCTACACAGATGTAGACGACAAAGAAGACGAAACCAGTTCTACGCCAACTTCCAGCCAGACAAGGATTTCTCGTAGCACCACCAAAGCCAATATTAACTGGGGCAATACAATCGGCGCCATTCGCTGGAATCACGTGTTTGCCAATCAGTTGTTCGCAAATACGACTATAGCATACAACCATTATTCGATGGATGTGATTACGAGTTATAAAGAAAAAATCACAGAGTCTAACTCCACCTCGGCCAACAATTATTCGTTCAGATACAATTCAGGTATCAAGGACCTTAGTGCTAGAATCGATTTCGACTACACTCCAAGTCCTAACCATCTTATCAAATTCGGAAGTGAATTGATAAGACACGATTTCTGCCCTGAGACAAGCAAGATCAAGCAGAAAGAGGTACAAAATGGCAAGCCTGTCACTGATACATTGTACAAACAGCAATCAGGCAAAGATATTTTCGGCACAGAGGCGTCTTTCTACATTGAAGACGATATGCGTATCGGAGACCATCTCACCATAAACCCTGGCATTCATTTCTCGGCTTTCAACACACAGGGAAAGACATATTACTCACTTCAGCCACGTTTCTCGACTAAATTAAGTTTTGGCGAAGGTTATTCAATCAAGGCTGCATATTCAAGAATGGCTCAATACGTCCATCTTCTTTCATCTACATCCATTTCTCTTCCGACCGATCTTTGGGTGCCGATTACCAAGGACATCAAGCCGGTGATTGGAGACCAATACTCTCTAGGAGCCTATTACGATGGCCTCAAAGGCTGGGAGTTTTCAATTGAAGGATATTATAAGACAATGACCAACATACTTGAATACAAGGACGGAATGTCTGTTATGGGAAGTTCTGCCAACTGGGAAGATAAGGTGGATATGGGCGAAGGAAGAGCATACGGAGTGGAATTCTTTGCACAGAAGACATTGGGCAAGACAACAGGATGGATCGGATACACTTTAGCCAAGAGCGATAGGATTTTCAAGGATGGAAATATCAACAACGGAGAAAGATTCCCATACAAATATGATCGCCGCCACGACATCAGCATCTGTCTCAATCAGCAATTCAGCAAGCGTGTGGATTTGAGTGCTACTTGGGTATTTGCAACAGGAGGGACCGCAACAATTGCTGAAAGGCAGACAGTTGTGACTTCTCCAAATGGCGAAACGGATGTTGTGGACTATGTTTCACAAAGGAACAATTACAGGCTTCCTTGTAGCCACCGATTGAATATCGGAGTCAACCTTCACAAACAGTTGAAACACGGTGAGCGCATCTGGAATTTCAGTATTTACAACGCATACAATCAGATGAATCCGAATTTCGTTTATACTGATACGGACACGGTAATTGATGACACGGGCACGCATATGGGTACCAAAATCAAGAAAGTTACAGTCTTGCCGTTCCTTCCTTCATTCAGTTATACTTTCAAATTCTAAAGACAATGAAAAGATTATTTATAATAATAGGTATTTTGGCGGTTTCCATTTTATCTGGAATCTCTTGCACCAACGATATTGAAGATTTCTCAAAAGGTCAAGATACTTTGCTGGTAATGAATTCATTGATGAATGCCGATGACACGACTCACAGTGTTTATTTAAGTCTGAGCCACGGGCCAAGTATCTCGAATGCTTACAACGGCGTTGTACAATGCTTTGTCAATGGAAATCTGGTAGCAACAACGAATAAAGGGAATAACAATGATATCGAGTCTAGCAAGTATGACTTCAAAGCAATTTTCAAGGCTGGCGATGTAGTCAAAATCGTCGCCACGTCTCGAGGAAAGACAGTATATTCGGAGGTTACTGTGCCGCAGGCAGTGGCCGGAATCAGCAAAGTAGATACGGCCAAGGTGAAATCATATTATGATGATAATTGGAAGGACTATGAACAGTTCAGGACTACTATTGAGGATCAGAAGAATGTGAAGAATTATTATAGGTTTGTCATAGTTTTGGAAAAGACTATCTTGGGAGATGATGGCAAAAAATACAATGCTGGAAACGAGGAATGTGAAGTGATTGGAAAGGACGACCCTGTACTTTCAGGTGGAAGTGTGAATTCTGATGGTACTGATTTCCTGACCGGAAATTCCGATAACAAATACAATATCTTCACTGACAAGATGTTCGCTGATGGCAGTTATACTATGAAGGCGAATGTGGATTACAATTCATTGCACAATATCTCTACTTCTGAATATATCACTGGTAATTATTTTAATTTGAAGATCAAGGCTCATATCAAAGTGTACACAATCCCAGAGAAAGAATTCCATTATCTTAAGGCTCGTGCCAATGACGATGGAGACTTCTTCTCCGGTGAGCCAGTCATCTTCCCTGAAAATGTAAAGGGCGGCCTCGGCTTCGTCGCCATTGCCACCCCTACTGTATATACTTTCATTTTCCCAGATGTCCGTTATAGGAACGGGTATTATTAATGCTAAAGGCTACCGCCTTTCTATTAACTAGTCCTCGATAGGCCACTGGATTTCCGTTAGCCAATCATCGACATTGTCACAGTCCCAAACCCCGTGGATATAGCTGAAACGAGGATGGTCGCAAACCTTCAATTGACGATCTTCAATATATTTCATCAATTCAGTCATTGATTCGCCGAAAGTCTCATATCCTCCTTTGTGGGAGAAACAGACCGCTTTATTAACGACAGGAATATCTTTGAATTTGAGAATATCAGAGTCACCATTGTGCTTAGTAACTATCTCACAATATTCCAGGTCAATATCTCCAGGATTGTAATTCTTGTTATAATCGATAGTATAGCAATATGCTGTCTCCTGAGGACATTCGCAGCCCAAACGTTGCATTTCCGGGCCAATCACAGAGTAACAGAGGGGCCCAAGTTCATCATAACTTTTCAATTTTTTGCGAAAAGACGCCACAATTCCACCAGGCAGTGGCTTAATAACGATGTTGTCCATAACATTTTGTTTTGTGGAAAATCCTCTGAGTTGCTTTAGTTCCAAAATACGTTTACGAACTTCACATAGATCATTCTCTGCCTTCACTAAAGCTTTGTCAATCATCTCATTCGAAATAACATCCGTGCCATCTTCCTTGAGTTCGATGATTTCTTCCAGGGAAAGACCTAATCGCTTAAGTTTCAGAATGTGATTCAGTTCTTCCATCTGAACGACATCATAATAGCGATAACCAGTCCACTCATCTACTTCGTGAGGAAGAAGGAGGCCGATCTTTTCATAATATCGAAGCGTCTTGACGGTAACAAAACACAACTTCGAGAATTCTCCGATTTTTAACTTGATTTTGAAATTGTCCATAAACAATGCGCATTGTTTTCTGCAAATATAAACAATGCCCTCGGGTACGAGTCAAGAGTTTATTCAAATATTTTTAAAAGAAATTGCAAAAAGGCATATACTGTATTTCGAAAGCCTCGCTTTCAATTTGATAGCCGTTCTTGTGAAAAGGAGAGGCGGAATGTAAAATAAGTAGAAAAAAATTATCAGGTTTTGTATTTGAAGCAAGATTAAGGTATATTTGTTAAGCATAATTTGAAATAAATTAAATCATAAGATATGACGATCAAGGAATTACTCAAAAAATGCCAGCAGGACAAGACTGCTGTGCTGGCCACGAATTTCTACAATTTCGAGACCCTTACGGCAGTGATGAAAGCTGCGCAGAAAATGCAAGCCCCAGTGATGCTCCAACTCACAAAGAGTTCCATCGACTATATGGGACTGAATGTCGCAGTGAAAATGGGACGACAAGCAATTGAAGATTACGGTCTTCAAGGCTATATTCATCTGGACCACGGCGGATCAATCGAACTTGTTCAGAGATGCCTTGATGCAGGTTTCGACTCGGTAATGATCGATTCCAGCGAAAAGCCATTCGAAGAAAACGTCGAGACGACCAGAAAAGTCGTTGAAATATCAAAACCTTACGGAGTCAATGTCGAAGCAGAATTAGGCTACGTTGCCAAATTGGGACAACAACAAGGCGGCGGGTTCACCACCCCTGAAGATGCCAAGACCTTCGTAGATGAAACAGGTATCAATGCCCTCGCAGTCGCTATCGGCTCAGCCCACGGATTCTACAAACTTCCACCCCACCTGGACATTCCAAGACTTGCCGAAATACACAAAGCGACACCCGTATGCCTAGTCCTTCACGGAAGTTCAGGAATTCCTCACCCAATGGTACAGGAAGCAGTAGCCAATGGAATTGTCAAAGTCAATCTGGCAACAGAAATCAAAGACAACTTTATGCGTGCTCTCAAGAAAGTCCTTTCTGAAAGTGACGAAATCGACCTCAGAAAAGTATTCCCGAAAGCAGTTGATCCGGTGGTAGATTTGCTATGCGAAAAATATCGTATGGTTGGATCTGCCAAAAATGCATAGACACAGCGTAATATACATACTCATCTGCATATTAATTATATGCAGTTGTAACAGCGAAGTCTTCATCGACGATTTCAGTCCATCAACGACTGAATTAAATCTAAACGGCGATGGAGACTCTGCCGTTGTATCATTTGCCCATTCAAACTGGGACATATTAGGCGTCGTTTCCAAGAAAGGGAATTATCCCTTGGCCGGAGATATCATTGACAGTCAAGGCACTTTATTGGCAACAAACAAGATGTTGACTTTCAAAGGATTGTGCACATTATCCTATGACGACGGGCTTACAGATTTCAGCATCAAAAGGTCCTCATCAAATCAATTGAAAATCATCATTGGAGAAAACGCCAGAAAATCCGATGCTCCCATTATAATCATCGTAGGAAACCAATACGAAGAGAAAACCATATCCATAGATATCAGTCCTTCAGGGCAATACACACTTGATAAGATAGTCTATTCTTCTGAAGACTTGCAGCAATATACCGACATCGTCGAGACCGACTCAATCACAGTTAATAATCAAGGTAAGGACACTATCACTATCCAATGGAAGCCTTATGAAGGACAATATAGGACGGTGTCTTTCTCAAGCGACAATCCGATAGCATTCAGACTGCTGGGCAACGAGCCCATCCCTATCAGACTTCCCTATCTGGTCAATGGAAAATTAGTTCAAGACGACAAGGGCGATATGGGCTATTATTCAGTTAAAGGACAGATCGAGCAATCTTTCCCTGATGTGACAAAAGACATTAAGATTCCTCCATTCAGTTCCAGAACCATCTATCACCTGATCGAATACCAAGTCTTCTGGACATACTATACCTTACACGCTACTAATCAGAATTCCGGCAAGGAACGCACAGTGACTGGAATGTTTACAAGCAAACTTCCTATTGGGTATTTCGCTGCAATCCATAAAATAGAAGAATAGGTATGGCCAGATTGATGAGAAATATCGCATTCGTCTTAATCGCCGCATTATTTACATATTCGGCAAAGGCAGGAACCTCGTATCAAGACAGCGTCAAAAGGAACGAAGGGACAGGATTCGAAGTCAGACAAGGTTATGTTTTTCCCACTAAAGACTTCTTCAGAGGAAACAATCTCACAGGCAAACCCATAAGGTCATACACCTCGGCACACCTACGGTATTCTTTCAAATTCGACAAAGAATCTCACTACGGGAAACTCTACCCGTCTGCATATCAAGGCATTGGCGCCTCATTTAACGTATTCGACGACAGGAAGGAAATGGGAATGCCGATAGCAATTTACTTATTTCAAGGAGCCCCTTTCGCCACTTTGTCCAACGGACTCACCTTAGGATACGAATGGAACTTCGGAGCCTCCTTCGGATGGAAAGAATATAATGCGATAAGCAATCCGAACAACGATGTAGTAGGCTCAGACATAAATGCTTATATGGACATAGGCCTCACTCTCCACTGGAATATCCAAAGGCGGTGGAATCTGGTTGCGGGCCTGAACCTTACTCATTATTCCAATGGCAATACCGACTACCCCAATTACGGGGTCAACATAATCGGAGGCAAGTTCGGAATTGTCCGGAATTTCGGCAATGAAAGAAACCATCTGCTGGAAAAGGCAGGAAAAAGATTGTCCATTCCATTCAAGCCTCATTTAGGCTGCGACATTGTCCTATACGGGGCCACCCGCAGAAAAGGAATCAATTGGCCCGATGCCTCCTATCTGATACCTGGCTCATTTGGAATTGCTGGAATGAACATTAATCCAATGTGGAGTTTCAACAAATATTTCCGAGCAGGAATCTCAACAGATGCCCAATATGATGAAAGCGCCAATATAAAAGACCACTACGCAGGCACCTCTAGTACAGGAGATGTTAAATTCCACAGACCTCCCTTCCGTGAACAATTCGCCGTCGGCTTATCTGTAAGAGCAGAACTTACAATGCCTATTTTCTCCGTCAATATGGGTATCGGACGCAACATCATCTACAAAGGTAACGACACTGACTGCTTCTATCAAATTCTCGCCCTCAAGGCAGCGATTTCCCATAATGCATTCATCCATATTGGTTATCAACTGAACAATTTCCACACTCCGAACAATCTTATGGTCGGATTTGGATACAGATTTGAATAAACTAAATTATTTAGTTGCATTTCAAATTAATTTAGTTATATTTGTGTCGTAGAAAATATAGGATAATTTATAACTTGTTTATTATGAAGAAGTTGACAAAAAAGGAAGAGACAATAATGAAATATTATTGGAGCAAAGGCGCTATGTTCGTCAAAGAACTTCAAGATCTCTATGAAGAACCGAAGCCTCATTTCAATACACTATCTACACAAGTAAGGACTCTTGAGACAGAGGGATTCCTCTCACACAAAGCTTATGGAAACTCATACCAGTACTCCCCTGCCGTCACTGAAGAAGAATACAAGAAAAGCACACTGCTTGGAGTAGTGAACAATTATTTCCGCAACTCATATCTTGACGCTGTTTCCACCTTGGTAAAAGAGGAGAAAATCTCTGTCGACGAATTAAAAGAACTGATTGACAAAATCGAGAAAGGCAATTAGTTATGTGGCATTTCCTAATCTACGACATCAAGTCTGCGACAGTCGTTGCAATTTTCTATCTGTTCTATCGTATTCTGCTCAGCAAGGAAACTTTCCACCAATTGAACAGAGTGATACTGCTGCTCACAGCGGCATTGTCACTGATACTCCCTCTTTGCGTCATCACCATTCACAAAAGCATAGCAGTTCCACAAACAGCATTGGCCAGCAACAATGCAATCAACCAAGTCGCAGTAAATCATCAGTTCCTGATAATGGGAATGCATTGGTGGGAATTTGGTGCAATGTGCATTTTCATTGCCGGTGTCTTATTTGTGCTGGCGAAGATTACACTCTCCATTATCAGCTTAATCTCTGTCATCAGCAAAGGTCAGAAGAAAAGACTTGATAATGGCAACACGCTGGTAATCACACAGAAAGACATATCTCCTTTTAGTTGGTTCAGATACACTGTAGCTACCGAAGAAGACTCCCATCAGGAAAGCATAATAATACACGAAAGCGCCCATATTGCCCTTCATCATTCAATAGATGTCATCTGCGTCGACCTTCTAACAACTATCCAATGGTTCAATCCTGCCATCTGGATGCTACGCAGCGACTTGAAGGAAGTACACGAATATGAGGCTGACGAAGCAGTGCTCAAGCAAGGTACCGATGCCAAACAATATCAGTTCTTGCTTGTTCGCAAGGCAATGGCAGATGCCGGTTACTCAATAGCCAACAGTTTCAGCCATAGCACACTGAAGAATAGAATCAATATGATGCTGGCCAGAAAATCTTCTGCCATGAAATCCCTCAAGGCATTATATATCTTACCATTGATGGCCTTGTCATTGACTGCCACGGCGAAGACGGAATATGATTATATGGCCATTAAGAAACAGATGAATGCAATTGAAGGAAACACAAATGGCAAGTACAGCAATTATCGAGTAACAATTGGTGGAGATGATGCATCGATGCGCATCCCCAATCCAGGAAGAACAAGAGACACGGTCAAAATCAATACCGGTGTTACGATAAAAGTCAATCCGGATAAACCAGAAACTGTGGCATTTGAAGGTGCACCGAAAGATGCTGAATATTACATAGATGGAAATAAATCAGATTCGAAAGAGTTCAAAAAAATCACTTCTGAAGACATTTCGGAACTCAAGATTGACAAAAGAAATAACCAACTAAAAATCATAGTCGAAACCAAGAAATCCGGTCTGCAGACAAAAGAAAAATAACAAATGAAACATATCGATTTACTTAAAATCGTCATTCTCATCACAGCGTTCTTGGGAATAACGAATATCACTGATGCGCAAATTATTATCTCAGGAGAAATGCTAGAAAAAGCATCTTTCGCAATAGATTTGCAGGTACGAGATTCTGTTACCAACCAACCTATCGGGTTCGCATCTACCTACCTCCAACACCCTAAGGATACGATAATTACAAATTTCGCACTCTCAGATGATAAAGGAAAGGCAAGCATCAAAAAAGTAACCAAAGGCCAATACATTCTCACCATTGAATTTATGGGCTACCTCCCCTATCATAAGACATTTTACGCCAGAGGTGAAAAGGATCTTGGAATCCTTAAGATGGTCCCGGATGTTCAAGCCCTTAAAGCAGCACGAATAAGTGCAGCCGCCAATCCTATCGAAATACGCAAAGACACGATTATATACAATGCAGCCGCCTTCAAGGTGTCCCAAAACGCAAACCTTCTGGAACTTCTTAAGAAGATGCCAGGAGTAGAGGTCGATGATAAAGGCAATGTGAAAGTCAATGGAACAGAGGTATCCAAAATCACAATCGGTGGCAAAACTTTCTTCACAGGAGACAATTCCGCCGCCCTCAACAACCTTCCAGCCAAAGTAGTGAGTAAAGTTAAAGTGGTTGACAAGGACTCAGACGCGGCTGCATTTTCAGGTATTGCGGACGAGAAGAAACAGAGGGTGATGGATGTGGAACTCAAAGACGAATACAAAAAAGGCTGGTTCGGGAACTTGAAACTTGGGGCAGGAAGCACTGCTTATGGCGACAAAGATGAATTCAAGGATCAGCGAGGCTTACTATACAGCGGCACGGGAATGCTCTCAACATACAACGAAAAGGATCAACTCACCGTACTAGGGAGCAGTCTGAACGCCCAAATGAGAAACGATGCAATGGTGATAATGGTGGATCGAGACAACGATGAATCTGATCTTGGAGAAGGTCTTCCCAAGGCATCTCTGTTCGGAGCGAATCTGAACACAAGCAGATGGAAAGGAATGGAAGCGACCATATATGGCAACTTCAAATCTAATAGGATAGACGATTTTAGAAGGACGGACAGGACCACATTCCAGGAGAACTATGATGACATACACGGCATAACTGATGAACTTATGTATGCCAAAAGGAACAGTTACAAACTTAGAGGTGATTTCGAGAAAATTGACAAGAAGAAATGGACATTCACATTCTATCCTTCATTCTATATTTCTGACACTGATCGCAATTCAGACAAGACTTCCACAACTTTATTTGGAAACGTCCAGAAGAACAGCGCTAAGACTACAACTGGCTCATCCACGAAATATTATAGGGCAAATGGAGATTTCACTTTGGGCATCAAGGACCTGGGCAAGAAACGTCGTTCTCTTGTATTCACTGGAGAATATGTATTTGGAGGCTCTGACGGCAATTCATTCGAACGATCGTCAACTTATTACAATGCAATTGATTCCACCGTGGAAAGGAATCTGCTATATGACAAGACCTATTCAAACTATTCACTGGGAGGAAGCATACAATATGTCGAGCCTATAGGCGAATTATGGGCTGTACAGACCTATCTTTCAAGTTATTACAAAGTCCGCAAGAGTGACAATGCAGCCAGCAACGCCGATGGTAGCAGCAATGAATATTATACATCCAATGCCGACAATTATTACTTCACCAATTATGGAAGGTTGCTGATGCAATATAAGAAAGACGCAACTTCACTTCAATTCGGGGGCTCGGCTAGAGCCATCAGCAATGAAAATTACGCTCATTCCTTCGGCATTGACACAAGGACCGGAGTTAATGAGTTATTGTGGAACTGGTCCCCTTTCATACGCCTCAACACAAGTATTAAAAAACAAAATTTCAATTTTAGTTATAGTGGTGACGCTGAAAGGCCGCTACAGTCCGAAATAGCCCCAGCCATTGACATCGTCAATCCTACAAGAATCAGCATCGGCAACATTTTCGTTAGGCCAAGTTTCACCCACACAGTAGGAATCGGTTTAAATGGCAGCAATGACAAGAGGCACATCAGTTACTACCTCAGTTGCTATTCGGATATTAAAATAGAACAGACAGTTACAGCCAGTTGGTTCGATGCCAAAAGCGTACAGTATTCAATTCCTGTCAACGCTAAGAAGAACGGCTATACCTTCAACATCAATTCCAGTTTCAATGCGCCAATGAATGCCAAACGCAATTTAAGATTTTCCGTCTATGGCTATTCCCATTTGACATTCAAGACTAACTACCAAAGTTCAGGGATATTGGATGGCCTCAATACTGATAAATTCAGTTATTCGGATTTCATATCAAAATTCTGGGGCGACAGCAAAGGGGATATATTCTATTCAGGAGCAAGCGGCTTCAAGGAAAGCAACACAAGCACTCTTTATTTATATCTCGCCCCATCCGTTACATATAGAAGTGATTTCCTTACAATCGAAGGAAGGGCAGTCATCAACAAGCAGATGGCTAAGTATTCAATTGACTCAAAGGCCAATGTAAACACTTGTGACCTTTACTATTTCATAAAGCCGACCTGGACTACAGCCAAAGATCTGGACATCTCAGCCACAATAGGATATGATACATACTACGGTTATCCCAAAGGCTATAATGATCCTAGATGGATGTGTTCCGCAAGCATTTCCAAGAGCATAAGAGGCATTACCCTGAGCCTTATGGCAGATGACCTACTGAACCAAAACAAATATCGTTCAAGGACAAATGGTTACAATTACACCGAGGATTACAACCAACTTTGCATTGGCAGGAAAATAATGATGAGCCTTACCTTCAACTTCGGCAAGTCCAATGCTATGAAAAGTCAAGCCGCAAAGCAATCGCTTTGGAATTTAATGTAAAATGGCTAAATTTGGCTAACTAATTAATACAGATCAAATGAATAAAGCCAATATCTTAAGGACGGCTGCACTCTTGATTTTACTTTTTTCCATCGGACAGATTTCAAAGGCGCAAGTAATTATTTCTGAAGATATGTTCGAAAGATCATCTTTCGCCATAGATTTGCAAGTACGGGATTCCGTTACCAATCAACCTATCGGATTCGCCTCTGCATACCTCCAACACCCTAAGGATACGATCATTACAAATTTCGCACTTTCTGACGATAAAGGGAAGGCAAGCATTAAGAAAGTAACCAAAGGCCTATATTTACTCACAATTGAATTTATGGGCTATCTTCCATATCATAAGACATTCTATGCCAGAGGTGAAAAGGATCTGGGCATTCTTAAGATGACACCTGACATCAAGGCATTGGAAGCGGCCAAGGTAACTGCCGCTGCAAATCCTATCGAGATAAAAAAAGACACTATTATCTACAATGCAGCCGCCTTCAAGGTTGGGCAAAACTCCACATTGCTTGACTTGTTGAAGAAAATGCCAGGAATTGAAGTCGATGACAAAGGCAATGTAAAAGTCAACGGGCAATCTGTTTCCAAAATCACGGTTGGAGGCAAGACCTTCTTCTTGGGAGACAATACCGTTGCGCTCAATAATCTTCCAGCCAAGATGGTCGACAAAGTCAAAATCATTGACAAGGACTCTGAAGCAGCTTCCTTCTCAGGCATTGCTGATGAGAAGAAACAGAAAGTGATGGATATAGAGTTAAAAGACGAATACAAAAAAGGCACGTTCGGCAATATCAAAATAGGAGCAGGTAGCACGGCTTATGGCAATAAAGATAAATTCCAGGATCCTAGAGGCTTTCTCTTCAGTGGCAGCGGCATGCTTTCCTCATTTAACGAGAAAAATCAACTTACGCTTATTGGTAGTAGCAGAAATGCACAAATGCTTGGAGAGGGCGTATTATATGGCGGAGGTAGCGAAGATGACGGATTCCTAGGGACAGGACTTCCTAAGACTGTCCAAGCAGCAGCCAACTACAACACCAGCCGATGGAAAGGGATGGAATCAAACATATCTGCCAATTTCAAATCTGCTCATCTATACAATCTTGAAGAATCGGACAAGACCACATTCCAGGAAAAAAGTGACGATATCCACAGCACAAGAATCAATAAATCCAATAATAAGAGGAACAGCATAAAAATCAGCGGATACCTGAACAATGAGAACAAGAAAAAATACACATTTGAATTCAAACCGACTTTCTATTTCTCCGACACGGACAAAAATGCAGAGAACAACTCGTCGTCAAGTTATGCTTCCACTCTGAAAAACAGAGCCAACACACTCACTTGTTCATCTTTGAAGTATTTCAATACTGATGGGAATGTCACCTTCGGTATCAAGAACCTTGGGAAGAAACGCCGCTCACTTACATTCACAGGGCAATACTTATTTGGCGGCTCGAACGGAAATTCTTCAGAATATTCCTCAACCTATTATGCCGCTCTCGATTCCACAGTTGAAAGAAACCTGTTCTTTGACAGGACAGGTTCCAACTATACGATTGGAGGCAGCGTCCAATATGTTGAGCCTATTGGCAAGTTATGGGCAGTGCAAACATTCTTTTCAAGCTACTATAAAGTAAAAAAGAACGAAAATACTGCCACTAACGCAGACGGAAGCCGCAACGACTATTACTCTTCGAACTCAGACAATTACTATTCCACCAATTATGGAAGATTGCTGCTACAATACAGGAAGGACGATACAAACCTCCAATTCGGAGGCCTTGTCAGGGCCATCAGCAACGAAAATTATGCTCGTTCCTATAGCATTGATACCAGAACTGGTGTTGGAGACTGGATTTGGAGCTGGTCGCCATTCATCCGTTTCAACTCCACATACAAGGATGTCAATTTCAATATTAGATACAATGGCAATGCCGAAAGGCCTTCACAATCAAGCATTGTCCCCACATTGAACATAGTTAATCCTACCATAATCACTATAGGAAACATATACCTAAATCCAAGCTTCTCTCACGAAATATCCTTTGACATAGAAGGAAGTGACAATGAAAGCCACATAAGTTACAACATTTCACCTTATATTTCAATAGGCATGAACGAATCGGTAACTGCCAGTTGGTTTGATTCGAATAGCGTCCAATATTCCATTCCTGTAAACTCAAAGAAAGACAGTTACGACTTCAGCATGTACGGGAATTTCTCATCCGCACTGAATAAGAAAAAGAATCTGCGTTTCTTCATGACCGGGTTCCTGAGCATTAACAGAAAGATCAGTTACCAGAGTTTAGGACTAATGGACGGATTGAACACAGAAAATTTCAATTACTCCTCATTTATGTCCAAGTTCTGGGGTGACAGCAAAGGCAACAGATTCTATTCTGGAGCAAGCGGTTTCAAAGAGAGTAATACTATCATGTATAACATCTACCTATATCCATCCCTTAATTACAAAGGAGACTATTTCTCCATTAGCGGGGCACCTTATGCGGATATGAATTCAGCAACTTATTCCCTTGACTCAAAAGCAGATGTCAAGACTTGGCAGATAGGATATGATATTTTTACGTCATATAACACCGCAAAAGATTTGGAATTATCTTCACAACTCAGATACGTTAAATTCATAGGCTATCCTGAAGGTTACAACGAACCGAAATATATTTGGGGGGCAATGGTTTCCAAGAGCATAAGAGGAATCACCCTAAGCTTAATGATTGATGACATTCTCAATCAAAACAAAGACCGTTCAGCTTATGCAGGAGAAAACTACAAGATATACACACGGACTTTGACATTAGGTAGGAAAATCATGGCCAGTATCACCTTCAACTTCGGCAAAGCCAATGCCACCAAGAGCCAATCCGCTCAAGACAGTATGTGGAATCTACTCTTCTAAAGTTGTCAGATATTTATTTTCTGCTGAATTTTTCGGCCTGCTGACGGATCAAATCTGCATCGTCGAAATAATCGATCTTCATAGCGTGACGCACCTCGCTCATAGTCTGAGCCGCAGTCTCACGAGCCTTAAGCGTACCTTTGTGAAGGATATTGAAAATCTCAGGAATGTCCTGTTCGAACTCGTGACGGCGTACCCTCATCGGCTCCAGCATATTGTTAATCACCGTATTGAGGAATTTCTTGCATTTCATATCTCCAAGCCCTCCCCTGCGATAATGATCCTTGAGTTCATCAAGATTCTTATAGTCAGGCCAATATTGGGCAAAATCATTGTCAGTGCAGAAAGCATCCAGATAAGTGAACACAGCATTGCCCTCCACTTTGCCGGGATCAGTCACAGCCAAATGGTCAGGGTCAGTATACATTGAACGGACCTTCTGCCAAACATCCTCAGCAGAATCACTCAAATATATGCAATTGCCAAGACTCTTACTCATCTTTTCCTTTCCATCAGTACCAGGAAGGCGACGTGAAGTCGCATTCTCAGGAAGAAGAATTTCCGGCTCGACAAGCACTTCGGAATAAACCTGATTGAAACGACGGACCAATTCCCTGGTCTGTTCCAACATCGGCTCCTGATCTTCACCGGCAGGTACCGTAGTAGCCTTGAAAAGGGTGATATCTGCAGCCTGGCTCACTGGATAGCAGAAAAAACCGAGAGGAATGTTAGCATCGAAATTGCGCATCTTGATTTCAGTCTTCACAGTAGGATTGCGCTGAACCCTTGCCACGCTGACCAAGTTCATAAGATAGGTGGTCAACTCTGCCAATTCAGGTATCTGGCTCTGAATGAACAAAGTACATTTATCAGGATCAAGTCCGGCGGCCAAATAATCCAAAGCCACTTCCACAATGTTCTGGCGAATCTTTTCAGGATTGTCGGCATTATCCGTAAGAGCTTGCACATCAGCCATAAACACGAACATCTTATCATAGCCGTCAGCATTCTGCAAAAGAACACGGCGCTGCAAAGAACCCACATAATGGCCAAGATGTAACTTGCCCGTAGGACGGTCACCCGTCAATATCACTTTCCCCATAATTATAGTCTTAATTGTTATGCAAAGTTATTCCTTTATCGTCAAATGGGCAAATCAAATTAAAGGAAATCCGAAAGTACGCTTCTCCTCACTCATCACGAATGTGCTTTGGAGAGAAGCGATATTCGGAATCACGCCCAACTGTTCCATCACGAAAGACCTATATGTCGACATATCCGGCACACAAATCTTCAAAAGATAATCATAACTGCCTGATATGTTATAACATTCAGTGACTTGTTCGAAAGTACAGACAGCATTTACGAAAGTTTGGGCCGATTCCTTATTGATCTGGATCAATTTGATCTGGCAAAAGACTTGAAAGCCGCAACCCAACTTCTCAGCATTAAGTACAGCTACATATTTTTCAATATAGCCCTCAACTTGCATCCTTTTGAGACGTTCGAAGACAGGTGTCGTACTCAAATTCACCCTATCAGCAATCTCTTTTGTCGTGAGATTGGAATTCTCTTGCAATGCTCTCAATATGGCAATGTCAGTCTGGTCCAATTTTGAAGTAGAATTATTTTCTTTCATAAAGATTATTTTGAAGTCCTTTCAATATACAAATTCTATTATTCCCACCAATATAGAAATATTTTCTTAATAATTTTAAATTATTGCGAATTATTTTCTACAAATATATCTTTGTTTCGAAAATAATTCTAATATTATGAGCAAATTGCATTTCGAGACGCTTCAACTCCACGTTGGACAAGAGCAGGCCGACCCAGCCACAGATTCCAGGGCCGTACCAATTTATCAGACAACTTCTTATGTTTTCCACAATTCAGCACACGCCGAGGCAAGATTCGGTTTGCAAGATCCTGGAAACATTTACGGAAGACTCACAAATTCCACTCAAGATGTATTTGAATCCAGAGTGGCAGCCCTCGAAGGCGGAGTGGCAGGACTTGCAGTTGCGACAGGAGCCGCTGCAGTCACTTATTCCATTTTGAATATTACTGCTGCCGGAGACCACGTAGTAGCTGCAAAAACTATTTATGGAGGATCTTACAATCTGCTGGAACACACATTGTCCGAATACGGGATCACCACCACATTTGTAGATCCTGAAAAGCCTTCCAATTTCGAAAAAGCGATAAAGGCCAATACGAAACTACTTTATATTGAAACACTTGGAAATCCTAACTCAAACATCATAGACATCGAGGCAGTATCTACAATCGCCCATAATTACGGTATACCACTTATAGTTGACAATACATTCGGAACCCCGTATCTCATAAGACCCATTGAGCACGGTGCCGATATCGTAGTCCATTCGGCAACCAAATTCCTTGGCGGTCACGGAACCACGCTTGGCGGAGTCATTGTGGACGGAGGCAAGTTCAACTGGAAACAAAATGACAAATTCCCTCAACTGAGCAAACCTTGTGCTAGTTACCACGGAGCCGTATTCGCAGACATTGCCGGCCCTGCCGCATATGTAACCCGAATAAGGGCCGTCATATTAAGAGATACGGGAGCGACCATCTCCCCTTTCAATGCTTTTCTTCTATTGCAAGGCGTCGAGACATTGTCACTTAGAATAGAGCGGCACGTATCCAACGCTTTGAAAGTAGTTGAATACCTAAGCCACAATCCAAAAGTGGAACGGGTGAATCACCCATCTCTCCCCTCTCATCCTGACCACGAACTATATCTCAGATATTTTCCTAATGGGGCTGGCAGCATTTTCACTTTCGACATCAAAGGAGGAAAGAAAGAAGCCCAGAATTTCATCGACCATTTGAAAATATTCTCATTACTTGCCAATGTCGCAGATGTTAAGAGTCTTGTTATCCATCCGGCCAGTACCACTCACAGCCAACTTTGCGAGACAGAACTGAACGAACAAGGCATACACCAGGACACAATTCGCTTAAGCATTGGCACAGAACATATTGACGATATCATAGCCGACCTGGACCAAGCGTTCAGAGCCTGCTAATCAGGTATTACACAATTTCGATGACAGTCAATACTTTTCCATCGACCTTGAAGTGGATATCGTGACCTACAAAGGGTAAACCATATACCTTTTGGGGGTCATTCTGGTATGCTGGACGAGGATCGAGAGAAAGAATTTCTTTCAGGACAGAACATTCTTCTTCGGATAACAGACCGGCAAGATTGGTTGGTATCTCCACTTGTAAAGTCCTCTCAGACAATGTGTCCACGAAACCGCATTTGGCTTCAGGATGGCAATCTGCATAAGTTATATACGGTTTGATATCCAAGATGGGAGTTCCTTCCATCAAGTCCGCTCCTATGGTATGGATTACGGGGCCTTGTTGGGTTTCAAGTTCAATGCTTTCGACCCGCACCGAAGACAACCCTATTGGGTTAGGCCTGAACGGCGACCTGGTTGCGAACACTCCCATCGACTTATTGCCCCCAAGTCTGGGCGGTCTTACGGTAGGTTGCCAATCCGTCGCAACTTCATTGGCGGATATCTCCCCGGCTATGGTTTTCACCCTTTTATTGGCAGAGAATTCCCATAGCAACCAGATATAATCGATTTCCTCCAAGCCACGAAGGGCATCAGGATTCCGATACCTTGGCTCGAACACAATGGACCCTTTCAGTCCCTTTGCCAATCCGCTTTGCCTTGGAATACCGAATTTGCTTGACAATGGCGAATGGAATATTGCTATAGGATTAATATTCATATTGTTAATTAATTTCTAACGTTTACAGATGCGAAGATACTCAAAATAAGTTTACCATCGCAGCAAAGACATTTTCGCACTTATTGTGTACATTTGCGGGAGTAGTAACAAAACATAGATATTATGTCAAAATTTTATAACATCTCATTCAAAGCAAGTCTGCTTTGTACTGCGATAATGGCAATAGGATGTGGCCGTAAAGCCGACAATCTCACAATGGTGGTCGGTACTTATACTCTTGGCAGCACGAGTTGCGGAATCTACACTTATAAATTCGACCAGAACAATGGCAAAGCCACGATTCTCGACTCCATAGCCACGCCTAACCCATCATACTTGACCATCAGCCAAGACCAGAGTCATATATATGCCGTCTCAGAAATGAGCGACAGCACAGCCTCATTGGACGACTTCCTCTTCCAAGCCAAGACTGGGACTCTTACCCCGAATGGCAGTTTTCGCACTTTAGGTGAAGACCCTTGCTACGTATCAGACAATGGGGCCATAGCTCTTACAGCCAATTACTCTGGCGGCTCATTGACGACATTCCCGATTGCCACAGACGGCAGTCTTAAGGAAGCCAACAACCTTGTATTCGGGAGTATAGGTGGTCCAAGCGAAAGGCAAATCACCCCTCACGTACATTGCGCCTGTTTCTCCCCCGATGGGAAATATGCATTTGCCAGCGATTTCAGTTCAGACAGCCTGCTTCGCTTCACAATTGTCAAAGATTCCCTTACCAACAAGAAAGGCTTTGCATTAGAGCCTGAATATGGGCCAAGACATATAATATTCGACCAATCAAGCAAATACCTCTACGTAATAGGTGAGCTCTCAGGAGCTGTGACAGTTTTCGACTACAATAATGGAGATCTCAAATCCAAGCAGGTCATCAAAGCCGAAGAAGTCGAGGCCAAAGGTGCCGCGGACATTCATATATCCCCTGACGGAAAATACCTATATGCAAGTTGCAGGCTCAGGAACGATGGAATTGCAATCTTCAAAGTAGATTCAGCCAAAGGAACTCTCACAAAAGTCGGGTATCAGCACACAGGCAAACACCCACGCAACTTTGCCATTACACCAAATGGCAAATACTTGCTTGCTGCCTGCCGCGATAGCAAAGTCATCCAAGTTTTTAAGATTGATGACAATACAGGCCTTCTTACTGACACCCGCAACGATATCAGCATTGATAAGCCAGTCTGCATAAAGTTCGCTATGGCCAACTAGTTCCAAGCAAGCAACAAATGATTTGTCGAAATAAAATAGGCTTCTGTCGAAAAACCAAAAGACGGAAGCTTTTCTTATGTACATTGCAACGTTTAAATCATAAAACGCTATCTTTGTCATGATAGAGAAAACGATGAATAGCAAGACAAACTCCACAATAATACTCGCACAAGCACTCTTGTGGGCTTGGATCGTAGTTATGCCCGGAGCAATAAGTCTTTTCACCGGCGACAATCCTCAAGACGCACTAAAAATACTTATCACCACTCTCAAACACGCAGCTCCTCTTCTAATCATATACATACTGAACTTCAATTTGCTAATACCTAAATTGTTGTTCAACGGCAAAGCATCCAAATACTTCATTATCAATGTTCTATTGATATTGATACCAGAGGTCATAATGTATTACATCAAGCTCTATAACAATCAGATACCTGTAGATGTTGAGACCAAGATATATGTTGGCTTGGTCGTATACATTTTCATAAACATACTTTGCATTGCATCAGCTACGGGTATCCGTTACATAATGAGATGGAACGACTTGCAGATCAAGATAAAAGAAGAAGAACTAAAGAGCGCAGAAGCCGAAGTAAATTGGCTCAAGTACCAACTAAACCCCCACTTCCTTTTCAACACCCTTAACAATATTTCTTCTCTAACCCAGTTCGATCATGACAAGGCACAAGACAGTATCGCACAACTGAGCGATCTTCTCCGCTACGCAATCTATGACAGCAATCAGCCTATGGTTCCATTAAAAGGTGAAATAGATTTTATGGACAATTACATAGACTTGATGCGACTCAGATGCAACGACTTAACCAAGATTGAGAAACATTTCGATCAGCCAGAGAAAGATGCCAAGATAGCGCCGCTGCTTTTCATCTCATTGATAGAGAACGCATTCAAACACGGAATAAACTCCAGAAAAGAATCATTCGTAAAGATTGTCCTAAGCTTGCAAGGGAAAGAAATTGTTTTCACCTGCGAGAACAGTTATTTCCACAATGGAAAAGGTGACAAAATAGGCTCGGGAATAGGTCTCGAGAATTTAAAACGACGATTGGAGTTATTGTACCACGGCTTTTACGAATATTATCAAGAAGTCAAAGAAGAAACCTACCTTGTTAAAGTCACCATAAAATTCAGACAATGATATGAAATCGCTTAGCTGCATAATCGTTGATGACGAACCTCTGGCCATAAAAATGCTGGAGAATTACATAAGCAGGACTCCTTTTCTGGAACTTGCAGGCTCCTATACCGACCCAATATTGTCATTGTCGGAAATCAAAGAGAAGAAGCCTGAATTGGCATTCCTGGATATCCAGATGCCTGACCTGAACGGAATGGAACTCTCCAAAATGATCCCTGATTCCACAAAAATCATATTCACCACGGCATTCAAAGAATACGCATTCGACAGTTACGAAGTATCAGCAATAGATTTCCTTCTCAAACCCATCAGATATCAGAACTTTCTAATGGCTGCAGACAAGGCTAAAGAATGGTTTGAGATGAAGGAAGCAGCCAATACTACAAATTCGACCAAACCGAACAATTTCATTTTCATCAAGGCCGATGGGGAATTGAGGAAAGTGATGCTCTCCGACATTCTTTACGTTGCCGGACTCAAGGACTACGTGGCAATATACCTGTCAGGACAGAAAATTCCTTTGGTAACCCACATCACAATGAAAGCAGTTGAAGATATGCTGCCTTCCAAAAAATTTATGAGAGTGCATCGCTCATACATAATATCTCTTGACAAGATTGAATCTGTGGACAGTGACAATATCATCACAATAGCAGGGGAAATCATTCACGTCTCCGATGCCTACAAAGACACTTTTGAAGCGTATTTGCAAGCGAACAGCCTGCTTGGAACATAATTATTATCAGAAAAATAGTTATCTTTGGGGCACTCATCACCACGGTTAGGCTTTTGTTATGATAGATTTGGAAGATTATAATTACAAAACCCACAATTGGATTGTGCTTCTTGTAGTCTGCGCAATTACATTCTTTGTAAATAATAGTGTATTGCTTCCGGACATTATGGAATCGAGGAACATCATCACTGCAAGGGAGATGGTCTATGACGGCCATTGGATGGTTCCTACGATGAACGGTTATCTCAGGCTTGAGAAACCGCCTCTTCCTACCTGGTGCGCTGCTTTGGCCGAAATGATCAGTCCCGACAACATTGGCCTTCAAAGGGCAATGGCCGGCTTGGCAGCAGTATTGTTGGTATTATCCTTTTTCCTCATTGGCAGAAAACTTTTCAAGAATGACAGAACGGCGCTCTTGGCCTCATTGATACTTTGTACCTGCTACAATGTGGTTCTTATGGGACGTACGGCGTCTTGGGACATCTATACTCACGCCTTTATGTTAATGGGCATCTACTTCCTAATCAATGGATTTGAAAAGGAAAGATGTTCCTGGGGTGACTTTATTCAGGCTGGCGTTTTCATCGGTCTGTCAATTATGAGCAAAGGGCCTATTTCATTGTTTGCCCTTCTGGTGCCTTTCCTATTGGCCTATTGCTGGTTCTACCCTCCTCGTATGAAAGGGAAATGGAGAGGACTTATCGCAATGGTCGTCATTGCCATCATAGTCGGATGCTGGTGGTATGCTTATATATATTTCTTCCACGGCGATGCTATGGCTTCCGTTGCGGCGAAAGAATCAGGCAACTGGTCCAGCCACAACGTAAGGCCTTGGTACTATTATTGGGCATTCTTCCTTGAAGCAGGAGTATGGTCGATACTGCTTCTTTCAGCGATTTTCGTTCCTATTTGGTCTTGGAGGGAAAGAGAAGAAAAAGAATATCAGCTCCCTATCGTCTGGATGTTCCTTACACTGATAATCCTCTCAATACCCGGAGAAAAGAAGACCAGATATCTCCTTCCTTTGATGATATCCGCAAGTTACGCTATGGGATATCTGATCAACGCTTGGGATGAAAGATTCAGGAAAAGACAGACCAATAGGACTGATTTGACCATCTACAGGATTAATGCTTGGCTGCTTGCCATAGTCACTTTCGTATTGCCAGCTGCCATTTATTTCTTTGCATTCAAACCTGGATATCTTTCCCTTGCCATTTTCATAGTAATGGCTTGCATCTGCCTTGGAGTATCGGTTTACTTGGCCTATTGCGCCATTTCCCGCAAACCTGACGGACTAGTCGGAAGCATTGTTGTACTATTCCTTGCTGCTGAGATATTTGCAATGCCCGCACTTAAAGGTATTGTCAACAACCCGAAGATCCACAGCATCGAACAAACCAGGAATATGAAACAATTGAATGGAATTCCTTTCTATTACAATAGCAAAGATGAATTGCGAATAGAGGAAGTCTACGCCGCTCATCGCAACATCCATCCAATCAATTGTGCCTCGGTAGATTCGCTTCGTAGCGCCTTGCCTTTTGCAATACTCACACACGGATCCGTGGCTTCGGAACTGCCAGCAGCACTTTTCAACTACGCCGACTCCCTTCACATCGACCGTTATGACAATAACAATCACCCTGAAGGCAACCGACTCCATCGTCCGATATTCGTCTACAATTTAACATTGCTAACGCCGAAAAAGGCGCCGAGAGATACTACAGCACTCTAAATCAGGCCTTTCCCTGCAATCTGTCGAAATAAGTGATAACATCTTCCCAAGTCTTGAAATGCTCGGAAGCGAAGGGGATGACCGTTCCCAAGAAATCCTCACCTCCAAATCTGTCAGGATGTGCATCAATCAGGTAATCCCCCATCAGCAAGTCTTTATGGTTGCCAATAATCACCCTGTTCCAAGCGGCGACGCCAATATTACTTTCCACCCATTCGAGGATTTGCGCCCATTCGGACGGCTTGTTCGGCGAAGCATCAGCCAAGACAAAGACATTGTAATCCTGACAAAGCAAATTAAAACTCTTGACAGCACTGTTCACCGCAATCGCAGCCGGAATCCCACCTTCTCGGATATAGGCCAATGTATCAGCGAATTCTACTAAAACGACCTGCTTTTTGCGACCTTCCTGCATATCGTCAATCCATTGGATCACAGGCAATATAGAATGCAAGAAGGCACTATCGTTAAGGTAGTGCTCTCCATCAAAATGGATTGCATTTGGATAATGCTCGGCAAATAGGTCAAAAGTATCGACCTTTGTATCGTGCAGACCGAAAAGTCCATAAACACGTTTCTGTTCATAATGTTCCGAAGACTTGAGAAAGCATTTTGAAGTACACTCTCTGTATGATTCAAGAAGACCTTTTGTGACCAGAAAGTCTTTCTGTCCGTCCTCGCGCGGACTATGGAATTCTTGCCTTCCCAATCCGTTGTTTTTCAATATGGTATCGGCAAGAGTGAACGCAGGATTCACAAGTATCCTGTCATATCCGTACAACAGCTCGGCATACATTCCACCCATCGAAGTCCCTACTATCAAATCCGGTTGTTCTTTTTCGCACATTGCTTGGAGCAGAGCCATCGCAGGTTCCGGTTCAATTGGCAAGTCTGGAGCAATGATATTTGCCTGAGGCAAAAGCAACTGCATTGTTCTCACAGTACCGGAGGCACCTGAAGAAGCGAAGCCGTGAACATATAATATTTTCTTGCCTGACATCAATTCAGGCCTGGCATATTCGTATAATTCCATATTATATCTAACAAAATCGAGCAAATTTAGGCACATTTTAGTATTTTTGTAAAAACAACCGCAAAATTATTATAGAATGACACAAGAAGAACTCAAAACCATTGCATCGAAGTTTGCACTTCAAGCAAAGGTATCAAGCATCAAGCCGCTTGGAAATGGGCTTATCAACGACACATACAAGATTGAGACAGAGGGATCTGCACTATATTATGTATTGCAACGCATCAATAACAATGTATTCAAGGATGTGGATCTTCTCCAATCGAACATTGAAGCCGTTACCCGCCATATCCGTGGAAAACTTGAAGCCGCTGGTGAGACAGACATCGACAGGAAGGTCTTGAGATTCATACAAGTTCCGGAGAATGGCAAAACCTATTATTTCGATGGCAAGAGTTATTGGAGAATTTCAGTATTCATTCCAGATGCCATCACTTATGAAGCAGTCACTCCCGAGTTATCATATTATGCAGGAAAATCTTTCGGCGATTTCGAAGCCAAACTTGTGGATATTCCTGACAAGTTAGGAGAAACCATTCCCGATTTCCATAATATGGAGTTGAGAATCAATCAGTTCGCTGACGCTCTCAAGTCAGACAATGTGAGCCGTGTACACGATGGCCTTATCGATCCAAAAGGCGAGATCAAGCAGATTATAGATCTGATTTCGGACAATGCTGAATATATGTGCAGCGCTGAGAAGATGTTCCGCGATGGAAAACTTGTAAAGAGGATCTGCCACTGCGATACCAAGGTGAACAATATGCTTTTCGATAATAAGGGCAATGTACTCTGTGTCATTGACTTGGATACTGTCATGCCAAGTTTCGTGTTCTCTGATTTCGGGGACTTCCTCAGGACTGCAGCCAACACGGCAGCCGAGGATGAGCCGGATACCACGAAGATTTCTTTTAATATGGAAGTGTTCAAGTCTTTCACTAAGGGATATTTGGAATCGACTAAGAGTTTCCTTTCTCCTGTTGAGAAAGAATACCTTCCTTATGCGGCTTTGTTGTTCCCTTATATGCAGGCTGTGAGGTTCTTCACCGATTATATCAATGGAGACACATATTACAAGATCAAATATCCAGAGCACAATCTGGTTAGGACAAAAGCTCAAATCAAGTTGTTCGAAAGCGTTCGCAGTCACATAGATGATATGAAACAATTCATTGCGGAAAGTTAGTGACTTAATTGCAACGAATTCCGTATAAAATGATTACTTTTGCAGACAGTTTAAAACTAAATAATAATACATAGTTTAAAATGGAAAAAGGACCTATTTCACAGTTCATCGTCCACAATTACCGCCATTTCAATTCTGCTGCACTGATCGACGCTTCCAAGGCGTATGACGATCTCATCAACAGGGGTGGTAAGATGATGTTAGCTATGGCCGGCGCTATGAGTACGGCTGAACTCGGACTCTCTCTAGCAGAGATGATCCGTCAGGACAAATTCTCAATCGTATGCTGCTCAGCCAACAACCTTGAGGAGGATATTATGAATCTTTTGGCACATTCACACTACTACAGGGTTCCGAACTATAGGGACTTGACTCCTCAGCAGGAGAAAGAGCTTCTTGACAACCATTACAATCGTGTGACAGATACCTGCATCCCTGAGGAAGAGGCTTTCCGTCGTCTTGAAGGATTCCTTCTTGACGTTTGGAAGAAAGCTCAAGAGAAAGGTGAAAGATATCTCCCTTACGAGTATATTTATCAGATCATCCGCAGTGGCGTGATGAAACCTTATTACGAGATCGACCCTAAGGACAGTTGGGTTCTTGCCGCTTGCGAGAAGAACATTCCTATCATCGTTCCGGCATTTGAGGATTGCACCACAGGAAACATCTTCACAGCACACGTTATCAGGGGTGAGTTGAAAACCGATGTAGTAAAGAATGGTATAGAGACAATGATGTTCCTTGTTGATTGGTACAAGAAGAATTCAGCAGGCGAAGGAGTTGGCTTCTTCCAGATTGGTGGTGGTACAGCCGGAGACTTCCCTATCTGCTGTGTCCCTATGATGGAGCAAGATCTTCAATGGAAGGGTATTCCCCATTGGAAATATTTCTGCCAGATCTCAGATAGTACTACATCTTATGGTTCTTATTCAGGAGCCGTTCCAAATGAGAAGATCACTTGGGGCAAAATGGATCCAGATACACCTAAGTTCATTGTTGAGTCAGACGCTACCATCGTAGCACCTCTGATGTTCGCTTATGTGCTTGGGCAATAGGATATTGTCCTGATATATCAAACAGAATAGGCTAACCGATCTTTCGGTTGGCCTATTTTCGTATATTCACCCTGCAATGGAAAGACCCAGCAACTCTTCTTGTGAAAGCACACTTCGTCCTGTCACTCACTCTAGTTCTGTCGTCCTCTATCATTCTGTCGTCCTCTTTAGTTCGCGACGCCCACCCTTTTATGACTAGTGCTTCGACTGTAATACCTAGCCATCTGGCCGCATTTACGGATTGCGGCAGTGGTGACCAGTATCCAAGTCGGCGCAGGTGCGAATTGCGCCAACGCCAACGACACACAAGATTATGTTCACAATTACATTCAATCACGAAAGGCTTCAATGCAACATCTATAGCAAGAAACACAACGAGGAATACGAAGTGTGACTCGGCGTGTCACACCTTACATAAGGCATAATGGGTTAAATAGCACTCAGTCAATGCGTTACACCACTCTGGCTTGCTCGGGGTGTGGCAAAGAAAGTCACACCTCGAGCAAGCAGATATCATAATGGGAAATTGGAAAGCGTCGAGTCTGGTATTTAGTACAGTGAAGTTGGCACAAATACGTAGAGGCAAGACGGCCGAAGTGTATGGGGGTACAACCTCAAATATTTAATAGGCAGAGCTACTATGAATTAGAAGGAGCCATCAAGACGACCGCCCGAAGCCGATATTTGCGCAGCAAATACGTGAGGCCAGAGGGAGAGGGTATAATTAGGGCAGCACTTAGGAACAAAAAAGGCAGCCTTCACAGGTTGCCTTTTTCATCGCTACTTATTCTACATTATTGTTTATTAAACTTTCTCGGTTTGTCAATATCCCCAGAGCCATTCGTGGATGTACTTATATTGTCACATACCAGATGTTTGGCATCTATATCGCCGGAACCTGAAACTCTCAGATCGGCTTTTGCAGCTGAACCATAAATACTTATATCACCCGAACCGGCAACATTTGCTTTAAGAATGTCGCATTTGATCCTTGAAGCTTGAATATCACCGGAACCAGCAACAGAAGCAGAAAAATTCTTACATTCTATGCCATCAAATCTAATATCTCCAGAGCCCGCAACCGTTCCCAAGAACGAATTACAAGTCATATCCTTTAACACCATATCACCACTGCCCGCACACGAGTAAGAGAATACATCAGATTTCAAACCATCAGCTGTAAAATCCCCAGAGCCAACGATTTCTACGCTTTTAATAGATTTCGAAAAGATCTTAACTGTGACCGATCCCATATTGAAAATCGGAATACGTCCATTATGATCTTCCTTATAGGAGAGAGTCAGTTTGCCATCTTCGGATTTTACTTTGATATATGGTAAAACATTATCAGAAGCTGAGATCACCACACAAGGGACAGTATCTTTCTGATAATAAGTGATATCGAATGAATCGTGAGACTCAATGGATTCGAAGTCTTGAACCAAGGTGTCAAGTTTTACAATTTTCCCACTTGCCACAATCTTTGACTGCTCCTTAAGTTTCTTCAAATTCACAGAAAAAACGCAAGAATTCAATGAAACAATCGCTGCAGAAGCAAGCATTACGATAGCCAATTTGCTGATTTTCATAGTTTTAATTATTATTCTGTAACATTAAATACCGAAGGGTCTATGCCCAGAAGTCTGATAGTCTTTAGAATGGAAGGAAGGGAATTCTCCATAAAGTCCTTGCGCTCATTTTCCAGGACAATATCCTTGGCATCATGGCTAATGAAATAACCGATTCCCCTTTTATTGTATATCACTCCGTCATCTGTGAGTTTTTCATACGTGCGCATCATAGTATTAGGGTTCACCCCAAGCTGCGCACCATATTCCCTCACCGACGGAATCCTTTCATCCGGAGACAAAGCCCCGGAAAGAATCCTCTCGCAGATAGTGTCAGCTATCTGAAGATATATCGGTTTGTTTGAATCGAATTCCATAATACTAATGTTTAATCGTCTTAACTCTAAAGTATGTCCAAGTCATAAGACCAAGTGTAATAAGTATCTGAATAGTTTTTGAGATCCACATATAGGCGGATGCATACTTATATAAATTGCCACCATTTACTATTTCTTCAAATTTGAAATTAGTCGTTCCAAAGAAGAAAAACATCAAGGAAGAAAGGACACAGCTCAAAGCAATATATACCAATATAACACCTGATATTTTACGTTTTTTAAAATATATTGCGCCCAAAAGGAAGGCAAGCAAGACTTCAAACAATGAAATGATGCAACGGAAAATGCTGATATTCAAAAACCAATTTGTGGCAAGGTATAAATCCGAAGATGCCTTCTGAGCAGCAACAAGCAATGAATTTCCACAAGAAGGATCAACAAGACAGAGAAGATAATCCAAGCCAAGATATACAACAAAGTAAAATACCGGGAAAATAATGAGTACATTCAAAATCATAGAAATGAATTTCTCAAAAGAAGATGCAGGCAACATAATATATGAAGACCCTGCTTTCTTGTCAGTGAGGTGTCCATAGACTTTGGAGGGAAACATTAACACAAAGAAAATCGATATTGCAACGAAGCATCCAATCCTGGCACCCAGCACTGGACCACCCATCCATGTATTATGGGCGAGCAGAAATGACATAAAAGATACAATTGCATAGCAAAATAATGGTCCGATGGCTAAAAGAAGTGCTGAAAGACCAAAATTGGAAATACTGTTCTTAAAGTCGTAATTGAAAACTTTCAGAAACCTATTGAAATTGAAGAAATTGCTCATAACTGGATAGTTTTATTTGTTCTGGAATAGACCTTTGACCAAATCCTTATGGTTGTGGACCGCATTGAAGAGGGCCTCGATATTCACTTTACTCTCTAGTCCCGTCGTATTAGGATATACTTGAATGAAACCGCCTGGCAATTGCTCGCTGTAGAGATCACCCTGCTTGAGTTCAGTACCATAATCGAAGAAAAGTTTGTCCGATATCTCCTCGATACTTGCATTCAGCAATACATCCTGCCTGTCTAAGATTACGATAGGATCAATGATATTTTCCAGATCTCTTACCTGATGTGTAGAAATAACTATAGTTGCATCATCGGGAGTATATTTCATAATGGAACTGCGGAATTTCGTTTTAGAAGGAATGTCCAAACCATTTGTAGGCTCGTCGAGGAAAAGGTACTTGGTATTGCAAGCCAATGCAAATGAGATATATGTCTTTTTCAACTGGCCTGCCGACATCTTGTTCATCTTGTGATCTTCTGGAACTTCGAAGACTTTCATTATTTCCAAGAAAATATCCATCTGGAACTTAGGCCAGAAGATACCTGTAACTTTGGCATAATCAATTGCAGTCATATTGACCTCTGCAACTTCGTCCGGAAGATAATATAGATTTTGCAGGAATGATGGGAGACGTTTGAAAGGATCCTGTCCATCCACATCGATTACTCCTGTATTTACTTCCTTGAGACCGCAAAGCAACGTCAGAAGAGTGGTCTTCCCCACTCCGTTTTCCCCGAGAAGGCCATATATCTTGCCATCCTCCAAGGTCATTGAAATGTTTTTAAGGACCGGTACATCTTTTTTGTATCCAAATCCTAGATTTTCGATTTTAATCATTTCTCAATTATTTAATTATTAATATATTATCAATAATATCAACACTATCCAGCACATCAATTCTTCCAATCTCCAAGTGTATTACTTTATTAGTACACTGCAAATGTACGAATGTTTTTGAGAAATGCAATATTTATTTAAATTATTTTTCAGTCAATGAAACAATGATACATTATGGTGGCTGAAGAGTTGCTATGCTCCGAGGCCCCCGCCGGATACTATTATTGGGGGTTGCACCCCCAAACCCTTAGGCCTTCCTGTCTCCACGTATTTGCTGAGCAAATACCCGACCCGGCCGGTCGTCTGATGACGACTGAAGACCCGGCACCCCCTAGCCGGGGGTGGCACGCCGCTTCCGCACACAACTCTTCAGCCACGGGATGTATTTCCCTTAAGAATTATCTGTGCATACCTTTGAGTCTGGACTGAAGATTTCCAGTCATTGCAGACTTCATCACAGAACGAGTCCCTTCAAATTGCTTAAGAAGCCTGTTCACCTCAGTGACAGACGTGCCGCTGCCATCAGCAATCCTCTTACGACGGCTGCCATTGATAACATCAGGATGCTCACGCTCATCAGGCGTCATAGACATAATGATAGCCTCAATGCCCTTGAAAGCACTATTGTCCACATCCACATCTTTGATAGCCTTACCCACGCCCGGGATCATAGAAGCCAAATCCTTGATATTGCCCATCTTCTTGATCTGCTGGATCTGATTGTAGAAATCCATCAACGAAAACTTATCCTTGGCAAGCTTCTTCTTCATCTCACGAGCCTGAGCCTCATCGAACTGCTCCTGAGCCTTCTCCACGAGAGTGACCACATCACCCATTCCCAAAATCCTGTCAGCGATACGAGCAGGATGGAACACATCTAGCGCTTCCATCTTCTCACCTGAACTGATGAACTTGATAGGCTTATTAACCACAGCCTTGATGGAAAGAGCGGCACCACCTCTGGTATCACCATCCATCTTGGTAAGTACGACTCCATCAAAATCCAACCTGTCGTTGAAAGCCTTGGCAGTCTCAACGGCATCCTGGCCAGTCATAGCATCGACCACGAACAAAGTCTCAGTCGGCTTCGTAGAAGTCTTCAATGCTGAAATTTCATCCATCATCTCCTGATCCACTGCCAAACGACCTGCAGTATCGATAATTACCACCGCTACACCATCAGTCTTTGCCTTGGCAATAGCATTGCGGGCTATGCTGACCGGATCTTTCACACCTTCCTCCGAATATACAGGAACACCGATCTGCTCACCAAGCACCTTCAACTGATCAATGGCGGCAGGACGATACACGTCACAGGCTGCCAACATCACCCCCAAGCCTCTCTTGGTCTTGCAATTATTAGCAAGTTTGGCAGAGAACGTAGTCTTACCGGAACCTTGAAGACCGGCAACCAGCACAACTGCAGGATTACCTTTGATATTTATATCCTGAGAATCGCTGCCCATAAACGAAGTAAGTTCATCGTGGACAATCTTGACCATCATCTGCTGAGGCTTGACGGCCGTAAGCACATTCTGCCCCATAGCCTTTTCCTTAACCTGATCGCAGAACTCCTTGGCCACCTTGAAACTGACATCGGCATCAAGCAAAGCTTTTCTGATATCCTTAATGGTCTCAGCGACATTGATATCCGTTATCTTTCCTTCTCCTTTCAAAATCTTGAAGGAGCGTTCCAGTCTCTCTGATAAATTCTCAAACATATCTATTTGCTAATTTTAAAATAATCAACATACTCAGGAGCCTCTGCCAGACGGTCAGAATAGACCAATGGAGCCAAGTCCCTTCTATTATATTTGCTGGCCATAACCTGACCATAGGCACCGGCACTCCTGATGGCAATCAAATCGCCACGGACGGTCTTGCGCAGAAGCCTGCCTGTTCCCCAAACGTCACTGGACTCACATACCGGTCCCACAACATCATAAATGAAATCATCAGCATTGTCTTTACGCTGATAATATGCGGTAAGATTCTCTATCTTGTGATATGCCCCGTACAATGCAGGACGAATGAGGTCATTCATTCCTGCATCCAGGATTGCAAAATTCTTTGTTTCACCATTCTTCACGAACAATACCCTAGAAATCAAAGTACCAGATTGAGCAACTACAGAACGGCCAGGCTCCAAATGCACTTCTTGATCCTCCCGGCGAATCAAAGTATCGTCAATCGTTTCCATCCAAGTTTCAAAATCGGCAATAGGATTCTCATCAGGTTCCTCATAATCCACACCCAATCCGCCACCCAAATCTATATTATCCACCTTCAAACCTTTACCCTCGAAATAACTGACAATGTCATTCACCCTTTTGCATTCCAATGAGAACACGTCTTTTACCAAAGTAATCTGAGATCCGATATGGAACTGCAGGCCAATAAAATTCAAGTGCCTGGACTCTGCAAGTAGCCTGATGGCCGAGTCAAAATCGTGATCCGAAATGCCAAATTTATTTTCATAAAGGCCGGTAGTCACATATCTGTGTGTATGAGCATCAATATTCGGGTTGATACGAAGTGCTACATTTGCACATATTCCCATTGAACCAGCCATCTCATTAATAACCGACAACTCCTGTAGAGATTCGCAATTGAACGCCTCAATCCCTATACTCAACGCTTGAAATATCTCTTTGTCATTTTTACCCACTCCTGCGAAAATTATCTTGGAAGCAGGAAAACCGCACTCGGAAGCAAATACGACCTCATTGCCGCTGACACAATCAGCACCAAAGCCATTCTCCGCCATCATCTTCATAAGACGATCGTCGGCATTGGCCTTGACGGCATAATGGACATTGATACTGTGCCTTTCAGCACAAGCAGACAATGTGGTGAGGGTCTGCCTGAACAAATCCATATCACAATAATAAAACGGAGTATTAATCCCCTGTAAGACTTTTATTTCGTCGATTTTAAGCATTGAACAAAAATTGCATATAAGCTTACAAAAATAGTCAAAATCTGCAACTTTTACGAATCTAACGCTTGCTCATATAGAAATTTTGATCCTGAATGTAGTACAATTTACTGCCAGGGTCGTACAAAGGACTATCATAGGAGACAAATAGAGTGATATTATATGATCTGTACCTTCCTCCATTACGTTCTCCATCTACATCGATTGCTGTGATGTCATAAGCTTTTGAGCTGGAGAAAGAGGAAAGCACGAAAGTATACTCGCCATTATTTGTGAAGGTCGTATCCCTTGATATGACTTTCACTCTTTCCTCTGAACTATAAGCAGAAAGGACCACCATAATGCTGTCAAGAGCAGTCATACTGTCCTTGTCATAAGCTCCACCATATACAGCCAGATAATCAACATCCAGATTGGATTCTTCCGAACCCAAATCTGCGGAACAAGAACTTAATCCACTTATCAAAAGGATAATGGAGAGCAATAAAATATGTATATTAATTTTCATCCGGTATTTGAATTACACCAGGTAGGCTCAGAACACAATTGCAAATATACGCATTAATCCTTATCTGACAAATAATTTGAATTCACCCCGTTTATCTCGGTGAATCTGGACGGAGAAAGGATAGAACCCGCAACTATGTTCGCAACCGTGGCGCGTAATCTGCCGACACTGCCTTCATCGTGGGGATGAACCCTGTGACAAAGCAGGATTACAGCCGTATGTGTCTCAAAATCAATAACAATCGACGGTCCTGTATATCCCGTATGACAGACGGCCTGAGCCCTGCTGAACAAGTCTCCTTTCACTCCGGATTGAACGCTGCTGACATCCCAGCCCAAAGCCCTGCCAACTGAAGGATCATTCTCCAAAGGGACTGTTATCATTGTCTTGACAGCAGCCTCGCTAAGGATCCTTTTTGAATTGTCCGGAATCACAGCCGATGCGACTCCCCCATTCATCAAGGCTATCGCAATCGCAGACAAATCTTCAGCGTTGGAAAACACTCCCGCATTTCCGGAATTACCATTATTGATAATTCTTGCAATAGGGTCGTGAACCTTGCCAAGCAAGGGTTTGCCATCAGCCTGCACTTCCGTAGGAGCACAAAGTGATAAAGTTTCTCCAGAAGGGTTATAGCAAGTATGTCTAAGTCCCAATCTATCAAATACATTCTTCTGAGCATAGTCACAGAGTTTCATACCTGTGACATTCTCCAAAATATGCTGCAAAGTAATGAAATTCAAGCAGCTGTACAAGAATTTGGTACCAGGCCTGAAATTCCTTTTTACATCACGAGCTATAACAATCATCAAAGAATCAGGCTGAGAAGGGCCATACTTTCGGACAAAAGACTGAACGTCAATATATGGCGAAAGGCCGGACGAATGAGTCAAGAGATCCCTAATGGTGATATCCACGGTATCCCCTGATTGAGGATCCACCCAAGGTTTGAAGCCGGGAATATAACGAGATACTTCATCGGTCAAACGGACTTGGCCATTGTCAATCAATTGCATAAAAGACAATGTAGTACCCACACACTTGCTTACAGAAGCCAAGTCGAACACTGTTTCAGGTGTCATCTTAACTGTATCCGGTACTACAGACTTGTTGCCATAAGCTTTCTCATATACGATCTTATCCATCCTGACCACAGCCAATACTGCGCCAGGTATCTGCTTGTCGGCAATTGCCTTTTCAATGACACCATCCACCTTGGAAAGGTGCTTCATATCCATTCCATAGACATTGGCGGTAAGACCGCTCACCTGCTTTCCTTTTTTATTCTGCGAATTGGCAGCTATTGTGAATAAAAGCAGGATGCACAATATGACTGATAAATATCTTCTCATAATCTACTTCTGATGAGCACTTTTAAGCAGCACAATGACTTCCTTCACAGGATTGAATGTCTCAATCGGCACTTCCACGAAACGAGTATTCCAATCGCTCATAGCCCCATTCCAAAGTCCCGGCAATTCGAGAGCTTTCAATTCCCTTCCCAAATAACTCTTGGAGCTTATGAAGCCTGATTCATTGTCCACATACTTGAGCAAATCGAATTTTTCACCTTTGTAATTACGAATGCAGCATACGATATCCACCGGATTGAAATGAGTTGACCTGCGCATCGCTTCCAAAGTACCAGGATCGTCCTTATTTATCTGGACACTTTCCAATATTTGCAGTGAAGTTGAACCATCCTTGGAAGAAACCACGAATGGGCCACCTCCCGGCTCTCCTTCATTTTTCACCATCCCGCAAACTCTTATCGGCCTGTCAAGTTTGGAACGAAGCAATGCCACCCTTTCCTCGCAACTGCGTGTCAGAGGAAGTTGAGTGCACAAGTCCCTATCAAGAAAAGACTCAATCTTGTCGCACAAATTGCGGCATTCAGCCGATGAAGGATCGCTGCAAGCATCCAACTCCCTCAACAAGGAGAAAACCCTATCCCTCAATTTTAGGCACTCACCCATCAATACCTTTTTATATTTGGCAGTAATTGGCAGAAGCCTATCATTGGAAATATTGTCAACATTCTTGATCGATACCAACTCTTCCTGAAGTTTGTTCAAGTTGTAAATCAAGGCTCCGTGACCGGCAGGTCTGAAAAGCATAGCATCTGTATCAGTCCTGAACGGACGGTTTTTCATATCCACAGCCACGGTACCGGTAGAAGGATCCTGATATGTGAAAGTCACATTGTATTTCACTCCATACTTCTTTTCATAAGTATCCTTGACTTCCTTCAAAGCATCCTCAAACATTTGCTTATGCTCAGGAGAAATAGTCGCCACCAGATTTGCAGTACCATCTGAATTTCTCATATAAGCCTGGGCCTCGACAAGATGCTCGGCAAAAGCGGTCCTTGCCTCTCCGTCAGGATATTTATGGAACTTGATCACGCCCTTTGGCTTCTCGCCATAATCAAGACCTTCTTTAGTCAATAACTTGGCGAGCACGCTTTCAACATATTCTTTAGAATCTTGTTTCTCACCGAACATCTCCTCAGTATAGAAAGCAAACTTGTCGATATTCGCAGCCAGTTCCACAGCGGGAGAATCGGCAGGCAGTTCCTTTCCTTCTTTCAGTTGTTCCAAGGCGGCAAACATTGTCTTGAACATTCTGGAAGCAGCCCCAGAAGCAGGCACAAATTTGCATTTGCCATTTACATTCGCATTTGAATAATACTCAATTGCCTCAGCCTCCTGCGCATCAGAAAGCACAGAAATTCCCCTCTGGGGCGTAGCCGGAGAGACGATTTTCATCCAAGGGAATCCTTTTCTGAAATGTTCCAATTGTTCTTCGACTTGCTTGACTGAAATACCAAGTTTTTCAATCTGTCTGGTATCTTCTTGACTGAACATAATAGTTATAATGTTATAAGTGGTCTCTAAACATAAAACTCACGACGATATTGATACTCCGAGCGCATTTTCTCGAAATTTCCAGGCGTCATCCTGAACATAAAATCATCAGTAAAGATAGGATAATTATATTGCAATACAGCGGCAACTTCACCTTGATTCATTCCGTGCAAATCCAATTTCAATGGTTCCTGCTCAGGAATATCCTCATAGGGGAAATAATCATACAACTCTTCTATCTTGAAATAATGAGCCACAGCCCTCACTGCCCCAGCCGTTCCATTCTGCTTGCCCTGGAAAGAATAGCCTGCAATATGAGGAGTGGCAATATCTATGGCACTCATAAGTTCCTGATTGATATCCGGTTCGTGATTCCAAGTATCGATAATCACTGGACCAAGTCTGTGCAAGGCCGCCAGCAATGCCTCATCGTCCATCACCTCACCTCTGGAAGCATTGATAAAGAATGCGTTAGGTTTCATCATCTCGAAAAAATGAGCATTCGCCATTCCCTTTGTTGATTCATTGAGGGGTGTGTGCATCGTCACTATATCCGAATTCTGAAGCAGATAGTCAAGCGAACAAAATCCTTCCTGACCTTCAGCTTCCGCCCTCGGAGGGTCGTTCCTGAGCACATTGAAACCCAAATATTCCGCCATAGACTGGACCCTGCGGCCGACATTGCCGACACCGATTATTCCCAATGTATCCCCATCAAGTTTGATTGCCTTTCTGGAAGCAGTCCCATACAAGGCCGAAAACACATAATCCATCACCCCTCCGGCATTGCAACCAGCTGCATTTGAAACAGTTATATTATGGTTCTGACAATAATCCAAGTCAATATGATCAGTACCGATAGTTGCAGTAGAAATTATCTTGATGGCCGTCCCATCCAAGAATGCCCTGTCGCATTTGGTCCTAGTCCTTATCACAAGAGCATCGGCATCTATCACATCTGAATGCATAATGTTCTTGCCATCAATATATACCACATCCGCATACGGTTCAAACACACCCTGAAGAAAAGGTATGACGCTATCGGCAATTATCTTTATCCTCTTTCTCATTTCAATACAATTTTCTTAACATACCCGACAACTGGATTATTCTTGTCGAAAATCTCTTCATTGGACAGGTATTCGTTTATCTTATCTTTCAACACATCTATCTGAAAATACAATTGACTCCTGATGACTGAAGAATTCACAGTAATATAAAGGATACCGGACCTGAAATATCTGTTCAAGGTAAACTGCTTGGCACCAGAGACATCTTCCCACGCCTTGAAAATGACGTGAGTGTTCATACCGGAAGAAAGCCCAAGCATTTTGATGCACTGAGGCAATACGTCACCAATCGGTTGGGCGTCTTTTCTTGTGATTCTTTTGTTATTGGAATTCTTTTCGTTCATCGCCGCTATAATTGGGTGAATGTTCCTTTATAAGTATCGTAATAAGCTCTGTCCGTGGTGATTGCATCCACTATTCCAGTAATTCTGACCTTATTGCTGTCTGTAATGAATATTTGACCGAAATCATTGCCGGCAACCATAGAAAGGAGGTTTGAAATCCTGCTCATATCCAGTTTGTCGAACACATCGTCCAGCAACAAGATAGGCGGATAACCATACTTGTGCTTCATTATCTCGTATTGGGCGAACTTCAATGACACCAAGAATGACTTCTGCTGTCCCTGGGAACCGACTTTCCTGATAGGATGGCCATTCATCGTGAAAATAAAGTCATCCCGCTGGATTCCAGCAGTCGTATAACAGAATAGAGTATCTTTCTCTCTGCAGTCTTTCAGTATTTCTTGAAGGCTGCGCCCATTCAAGTCTGACTTGTACTCGATGGAGACCTCTTCCTTATTGCCAGACAATGTCTTATAATATTGCGAGACCACCGAAGTCAACGCATTTACGAAATCCCCTCTTGCTTCGTGTACGCTCTTGGCGTATTGGTCCATCTTGGCATCGAACACTGAGAGCAGATCGGAATCATAAGATCTGTCCTTCAGCATTCGGTTACGCTGAATCAGAAGACGATTATACTGCTGGATATCAAAAAGATACTGTCTGTCCATCTGAGACAGGACACTGTTCACGAAACGTCTGCGCTCTTCTCCTGATTCACTTACCAAGGCAATATCCGAAGGGGACACCATCACAATGGGGATCACCCCTATATGTTCGGAGACCTTCGCATAAGGTTTGTCGTCACGCTTAAGTTTCTTTTCGCCATTCGAAGTCACATTTATGGATACCCTTGATTCCATTCCATCAGGCATTTGATAGACACCTGCCAATGTGAATGCATCACGGCCATATCTGAGATTGAATTTGTCTGAGGCGGAAAATGAACTCTTGGTCATTGACAAGTAATAAATCGCATCCATCAAGTTAGTCTTCCCCTCCCCGTTATTGCCTGAAATGCAATTGACATTAGGTGAGAAAGACAATTCCTGGAACTCGATATTCCTGAAATCCTGAACGACTATTTTCTTTAAAGCAAGCATTATAAATGCAAATATACCAAATAAGGCCAAATAAATAATTGTTGGATTACGCATTTTTTTATAAATTTGCGGTCTATTTCTAGAAATATAAATATTAAACAATATGGCAAAAGAGATTCTTACAGATCAGGAAAAACTTAAGCAGGAGAAAGTCGCCGAGACAGTATCCCGCACTGAGATGTTTTTCAACAAAAACAAAAAGGCGATTTACATTGCATTGATTGCCGCTTTGGTCATCGGATTGGGCGTACTCTGCTACTACAAATTCTACTATCAACCCAAGAAGGCTGAAGCAATGGAGCAGATGTTCCCGGCCGAGAACAACTTCCGCTCACAAAATTATGAACTCGCTCTCAACGGCGACGGCAACGTGCTCGGATTCGCACAGGTCATCAAAGAATATGGTGGAAAAAGCGGAAAGGCTGTATACTTCTACGCCGGCGTTTGCGAACTTCAACTTGGCAAATATCAGGAAGCCATCAATTACCTCAAGAAATATCACGGAAAAGATCCCATCCTTGCCGCACGTGCACTTGCTTGCATCGGTGATGCTTATGTAGGTCTGGAAAAATACGAGACTTCCCTCACATACTTCAAAAAAGCTGCTAAAAAGGCAGACAATCTCTTTGCAGCCTCTTACCTTCTCAAGGCAGGTGTAGTATGCGAAGAACTCAAGCAGCCGGAAGAGGCTCTCAAATTCTACAAAGAAATCAAAGATCAATATCCTCAGTCTATCGAAGGATACGATATTGACAAGTATATCTCAAGAATTGAAAGTCAGCAGGTTGCAAAATAATTAGAATATGGGAAGAGCATTTGAATTCAGGAAAGAGAGGAAAATGAAGCGTTGGGGCCACATGGCCCGTATCTTCACAAAGCTTGGCAAGGAAATCACTATAGCTGTCAAACAAGGAGGTCCTGATGTTATCGGAAACCCTAGGCTGAGGGCCCTTGTAGCTGAAGCCAGGAATGAAAGTATGCCTAAAGAGAATGTGGAGCGCGCCATCAAGAAGGCCACCGACAAATCTCTGGGCGATTACAAGGAAGTTACTTATGAGGGATATGGTCCTCACGGAATTGCATATCTGGTAGAAACAGCAACTGACAATACCACTAGGACAGTGGCCAATGTCAGAAGTTATTTCACCAAATGCGGTGGCACACTTGGAACTAGCGGAAGCGTCAGTTTTATGTTCGACCACAAATGCGTTTTCCGTATCAAGGAAGATAAGCCCATTGATCTGGAAGATCTTGAACTTCAACTGATTGATTTAGGCGTCGAGGAAGTATTCGAGGAAGAGGAAGAAGATAAGGACGAGAACATCACAAAGAATATCGTCATTTACGGCACCTACGAATCCTACGGTGCCATCCAGAAGTTCATTGAAGACAACGGATACGAATTGGTTTCCGGTGGTTTCGAGAGAATCCCTAATGTGGATCTCAAGGATGTTACTCCTGAAGAAAGAGTTGACTTGGACAAACTGACAGAACTTATCGAAAACGATGACGATGTCACCAACGTCTACACAACAATGGAACCATCAGAAGAATAATTTCCGATTTAGTGAATAATCTTAAAGCCAACTTTAACTAGTTGGCTTTTTTGTTTTGTCCCAAATAGAAACATTTTGCCAATAATAGACGATAGACACTTTCTGAAAAAAATTAATTCAAGTATATTTGTAAATTAAGAATTATAGAGTTTAATATTCAAAACAGATTATCATATGAGTATCCAACAGGAAAAAGTTAAAGAGCTGGTAGAGCGCAGGGCCAATGCCAAGATGGGCGGAGGACAAAAAAGAATCGACGCTCAACACGAGAAAGGCAAACTGACAGCACGCGAGAGAATCGCATTGCTTCTCGACGAAGGCAGCTTTGAAGAATACGATATGTTCGTCCAGCACCGTTGCACAAACTTCGGAATGGACAAACAGCATTTTGACGGAGATGGCGTGGTAACAGGCCAAGGCACGATCAATGGCAGGCTTGTATATATCTTTGCCCAGGACTTCACAGTATCGGGAGGCTCATTGTCAGAAACAATGGCACAGAAAATTTGCAAAGTAATGGATATGGCGCTTCGCAACGGTGCCCCTTGCATTGGCCTGAACGACTCGGGCGGAGCAAGAATTCAGGAAGGCACCAATGCCCTTGCAGGCTTCGGTGAGATATTCGAAAGAAACATCCTCTCATCAGGAGTCGTGCCTCAGATTTCAGGCATATTCGGTCCTTGCGCAGGTGGTGCGGTTTACTCCCCTGCACTTACAGACTTCACCCTTATGGTCAAGAACACTTCATATATGTTCCTCACGGGACCTGAAGTGGTCAAGAGCGTCACAGGCGAAGTAGTGACATCGGAAGATCTTGGCGGAGCAAGCGTACACGCGACCAAGAGTGGTGTCGCACATTTTGCAGCAGAAAACGACGAAGACGGAATACGCATCATAAAGGAATTGCTCAGTTACCTTCCTCAGAACAATACTGAAGAAGCTCCAGTAGTCCCTAGCGACGACCCAGTAAACAGGCTTGACGATGCCCTAAATGAAATAATCCCGGACAATCCTAACAAGCCATATGATATGTACTATGTCATCAAGAGCATAGTTGATGATGGAAAATTCTTCGAAGTGCACGAAAGTTTCGCAAAGAACATAATTGTAGGATTTGCACATATGAACGGACGTTCAGTAGGCGTTGTAGCCAACCAGCCAAAGATATTGGCAGGTGTGCTAGACAACAACGCATCACGTAAAGCAGCCAGATTCGTACGTTTCTGCGATGCCTTCAACATCCCACTTGTGACCTTGGTAGACGTTCCAGGCTTCCTTTGCGGAACTCAGCAGGAATACGGAGCCATCATAGACAACGGAGCCAAACTACTCTATGCCTATGGGGAAGCCACCGTTCCTAAAGTGACTGTAACACTGCGCAAATCTTACGGTGGTGCCCATATCGTTATGAGTTGCAAGCAACTGCGTGGAGATCTCAATTATGCTTGGCCTTCAGCAAATATTGCTGTAATGGGAGCCGACGGAGCAGTCAAGATTCTTTATGGCAAGGAAATAAAAGCTGTGGAAGATCCTGAGGAAAAAGCCAAGATTGCTGAAGAGAAGAAGAAGGAATACGATGATCTCTTCTGCAACCCTTACCAAGCAGCAAAGATGGGTTACATCGATGACATCATCGAGCCTAGAAATACCCGGTTCCGTGTCATTCGTGCCCTCGAACAACTTGCGGGCAAGCAGCAAAGCGTACCTGCCAAAAAACACGACAACCTTCCTCTCTAATTGTTTATGCAGATGAAGAAAAAGTTATTAATAATCATTGCAGTTCTTCTGCCGCTCTCCCTTTCGCTGAATGCACAGAATGTCACAGACCTTATGATTTCCGAGGTGATGGCAGACAACGACAGCAGCATTGTGGACGATTACGGACAGAGAAACGGATGGATTGAGATATTCAACAGGTCCCAAGGCACCGTCTCTTATGGCGGCTGCTATTTCTCCGACGATAGAAGCAACCTGAAAAAATGCTTCGTTCCCAAAGGAGACCTGCGTACCAAACTTGGGCCGCGCCAAGTAGTGGTATTCTACGCAAGCGGCAATAGCAAACAGGGTACATTCTACGTAAACTTCAAGGTACGCAAAGGAACCACCATCTATCTGACCAGCAACGATGGAAAGACAGTGATAGATTCTATGGCCATCCCTGCAAATCTGCCGGCCAATATGACTGTGAGCAAATTCTCACACGACTTCAGGAGTATGGATTTCAAACAGGATCCAAATCCCACCCAGCCAAGCCCGATGGTCATAAATGGAAACGGATACACTGAGACCAAGAGCCAGGCAATATCTCGTAAAGACCCTTATGGACTGATACTTACATTGGTATCAGTATCTGTGGTATTCATTGCCCTTATCATCCTTTGGTTCCTATATGGGACCTCTGGAGATGCATTCCAAGGTAAATTCAAACGCAAAAAGAAAAATAAAGAAATGACACCGGAAATAGCAGCAGCAATATCGATGGCACTTGCAAAAGAAATGGGTGGAGAAGAGTATGCTGCCATAGCAATGGCTCTCCATCAATACCTGAACGATACTGTACACGATATGGAAAGTTTCGTAATTACCATCAAACCAAGTAATTCCGCTGCCAGACATTTCAATTTCAGGCAACTTCCCAAATAACAGATTAATAATAAACATTAATATGAAAGAATATAAATTTAAAATCAATGGCAACGAATACAATGTGGCCATCAATTCAGTAGAAGGCAACAATGCCGACGTGACCGTAAACGGCACATCATACCAAGTAGAATTGGAGAATGCACCAGTTGCAGCCCCAGCAGCAACTCCTGCTCCAGCACAAGCCGCAGCACCAACCGCAGCAACTCCTGTTGCAGCACCTGCACCTAAACCAGCAGGAGCAGGCAAGCCTGTGACTTCCCCTCTTCCTGGCGTCATCATCGAAGTTTCTGTCAAAGTCGGAGACGTAGTGAAAGCTGGTCAGAAAGTCGCTGTCATCGAAGCAATGAAAATGGAAAATGAGATCCAAGCTTCTCAGGCCGGCACAGTCACTGCCATAAGTGTTAATAAAGGAGACTCGGTGCTCGAAGGAGCACCTATCGTAACCATCGCATAGGTAAATGGATCAAATCATAGACAGTCTTCAACAATTCTGGCAATATACCGGTTTCTGCAATGTCACCTGGCAACATCTATTGATGATCGCCATAGGCATTGCCTTTGTCACAATTGCCATCGTAAAAAATTGGGAGCCACTCCTGCTTGTTCCTATCGGCTTCGGCATGATCATAGGAAACATTCCTATGTTTCCTGGACTTAACATCGGAGTATACGAGAACGGATCAGTCTTAAATACTCTGTATCAAGGAGTAAAACAAGGATGGTATCCACCTCTCATCTTTCTCGGCATTGGCGCGATGACGGACTTTTCGGCCCTGATTTCACAACCTAGATTGATACTGATCGGTGCCGCGGCTCAGATGGGCATCTTCGGAGCATACTTGCTCTCGCTAGTATTGGGCTTCGCCCCTAACGAAGCCGCCGCTATTGGCATCATCGGCGGTGCCGACGGCCCTACCGCCATCTTCCTGTCATCCAAATTGGCCCCGGATCTTATGGGAGCCATTGCCGTTTCGGCATATTCATATATGGCACTTGTCCCTGTGATTCAGAGACCAATAATGCTTCTTTTCACTACCAAGAAAGAACGCCTTATCAGAATGCCTCGCCCAAGGGAAGTAAGCCAAAAAGAGAAAATCATTTTCCCTATCATTGGTTTCCTTACCACCGCATTCATCGTACCATCCGGACTTCCACTTCTGGGTATGCTGTTCTTCGGCAACTTGCTTAAGGAGAGCGGTGTCACGAGAAGACTTGCACAGACAGCCGGTGGTCCAATGATCGACGTAGTCACCACCCTAATCGGACTCACAGTTGGATGCTCTACACAAGCAGATAAATTCCTCACCACAACATCGGTGAAGATTTTCATCCTTGGCTTGTTATCATTCATTATTGCCACTGCCTCAGGTGTACTGTTTGTCAAATTTATGAATTTGTTCCTTAAGAAAGGTCATAAGATAAATCCTCTCATTGGCAATGCCGGAGTATCGGCAGTGCCAGACAGTGCGAGAGTATCCGAAATGTGCGGAAGGGAATTCGATCCTGAAAACCACTTGCTGATGCATGCTATGGGACCAAACGTCGCTGGAGTTATAGGCTCAGCTGTCGCTGCTGGTATTCTTTTGAGTTTCTTGGGATAATTTCGTAAATATGGAACTGCCGGACATATTGCATAGCCGCATCCTGATCCTTGACGGAGCGATGGGTACAATGATTCAGAGATACAAACTCTCCGAACCAGATTTTCACTCTGCACCCTTCTCATCTGTAAGACAGGCACTGGAAGGCGACAACGAATGTCTGAACCTTACTCATCCTGAAATAATAGAATCAATACACCGTTCCTACATTGATGCCGGTGCCGATATCATCGAATGCAATACATTCAGTGCCAATAGGATATCACAAAGTGTCTATGGCTGCGAAGCGTTTGCTGCCAAGATGGCTTACGAAGGCGTAAGGATTGCTAGAAAGGTTGCTGACGAAGCCGACCGAAAAGTCTGGGTGGCTGGCAGTCTGGGACTCACATCCAAGTCTTTGTCATTGGCCTCAGACCTGAACAATCCCGCAAGCCGAGCCTATTCCTTCGACCAGATGGCTGAATCCTTTGCTCAGCAGATAGAACAGATGATCAAGGCTGGAGCCGATTTCATTCAAATTGAAACCTGTTTTGACGCCCTGAATGCAAAAGCGGCTATCTACGCTCTTGAGAAAGTACATAATGGATTCCCGTTGATAGTTTCAGTATCAGTCAATGACAAGAGCGGAAGGACACTCACCGGACAGACAATTGAAGCATTCTATACCTCAGTTAGACACTATCCTTTATTGGCCTTCGGATTGAACTGCTCCCTTGGAGCAGAAGACCTGCTGCCACTTGTCAAGGAAGTCGCAACCTTCAGCGACCGACCGCTAATCTGCTATCCAAACGCAGGAATGCCGAACGAACTTGGTGGTTACGACGAAACTCCTGAGAAGATGGCTGCAGCCGTTAGGACAATGGCGCAGGCTGGACTTGTCAATATTATAGGAGGGTGCTGCGGCACTACCCCTGCTCATATCAATGCCATTGCCAATGCTGTAAAAGGACTGCCCCCCAGGACAATTGTTGAAATGCCGAAGAGATTGACAGTCAGCGGTCTGGAAGCGGTAACCGTGGATCTGGAACACAATAATTTCACCAATATAGGCGAAAGGACGAATGTCGCTGGCTCTCGCAGATTTGCGAAGCTCATTGCAGCAGGAGATTACGATACTGCTTTGCAAATCGCCTCGGATCAAATTGAAAACGGGGCCAACATCATCGATATCAATATGGACGATGCTATGCTTAACAGTCCCGTCGAAATGGAAAAATTCGTCCGTTACATAGAAAACGATCCGTCGGTAGCCAAAGCCGCCCTGATGATCGACTCTTCAAATTGGGAAAGCATTCTCGCCGGACTGAAAAATGCTCAGGGCAAATGCATTGTAAACTCTATCAGCCTCAAGGAAGGAGAAGAAGCATTCATCAGCAAGGCCTTGGAAATAAATAAATTGGGTGGGGCAATGGTAGTGATGGCGTTCGATGAACAAGGGCAAGCCACCACTTATGAAAGAAAAATAAGCATCTGCGAAAGAGCATATAAATTATTGACATTCAGAGCAGGAATCCCACCAGAGGATATCATATTCGATGTCAATGTCTTATCTGTCGGAACAGGCATCGAAAAACATTCCAGATATGCATTGGATTTCATTGAAGCTGTCCGTTGGATCAAGCACAATCTAAAAGGAGCTTATACATCAGGCGGCGTTTCGAATCTCTCATTTGCATTCAGAGGAAACAACAAAGTCCGGGAAGCAATGCACTCGGCATTCCTATATCACGCAATCAAGGCGGGACTCGATATGGGAATTGTAAATCCGGGAATGTTGGAAGTTTACAGCGATATTGAACCGGACCTTCTCAAATGTGTTGAAGATGTCATCCTGGACAAAGACCCGCAGGCCACTGACAGACTTATCACAAAGGCTCAATCCATAATTGAGGTCAATGCTTCTGCACAAAGCACCACTACAATTGAAGTATCTTCTAAAAGCCCGGACGAAAGGCTTATAGAGCATATTCTCAAAGGAAAGAATGAGAATATAGAGAAAGATGTGATGGATAGTTACCAGAAACTAGGCAGCGCAGTCAAGGTGATTGAAGGCCCTCTTATGAGCGGAATGGAGAAAGTAGGAGAACTTTTCGGCGCTGGCAAGATGTTCCTTCCTCAAGTAGTGAAATCTGCCAAGGTGATGAAAGACTGCGTCAATGTCCTTCAGCCTTATATGAGTGAAGGACAGTCAGACATTAACATACATAGGCCGAAAATAGTAATGGCTACCGTAAAAGGTGACGTTCACGACATAGGCAAGAATATCACAGGCATAGTGTTCAGTTGCAATGGTTTCGAGGTCATAGACCTCGGCGTTATGGTGGAAATCGACAGGATTCTCACCGAAGCTGAAAAAGTAAAGGCTAACATCGTTGCAGTAAGCGGACTCATCACACCGTCATTGTACCAAATGGAACTGCTGTGCAAAGAGATGGCTGCGAGAAAGATGGACACTCCCCTTTTCATAGGTGGAGCAACTACTTCAGCACTGCACACTGCAGTCAAATTAGCCCCTTGCTACAGCCACGTATTCTACGGTTCAGATGCTTCAACCTCAGCAATACTGGCCAAGAGATGTATCTCGGACAAAGTCGGATTCGAGTTAAAAGAACATACTAAGCAGCAAAAACTTAGAGATATTTATAATAAGAGAGACTTTAAGTCTGAAGATAGAAATGAAGTCCCCGCATTCGCAGCAGAAACTTATCTTAAAAAAGGTCAATACGACTTCGAAGATACACCGGCTGTAGAAGTCCCTGTCAACGATGTCATACAATTCTTCGATTGGAGAATGTTCCTTGCATTATGGGGAATCAAATATTCGGACAAAATCCCGGACGACCCCGCTGTCAAGAAAACTATACAGGATGCCAAAGGTATGCTTGGAAATGGTGGAAAATGCACCATTAAGATGGCTGTCAGATTCTTTTCAGCTTGGGAGAAAGATGATACCCTATGTCTGGGCGACAGAAATGCGACCAAACCTGATGAGTCATTGATTGTCAAGAAGTTGCCAATGCTGCGCCAAGGGAAAACGGCGATAGTAGATTTCGTTCCAGATGTCAGTTACGGGATCACAGGACCTTGCGGAATCTTCGCCATAAGTGTTTGGCCTGCTGAAGATTCTCATCCTGATTGCGAAGCCTGCGCAAACGATTATCATCACCTTTTGCACAAAACGCTATTGCTTACATTAGCTGAGGCTTGTTCGGAATATCTGGACAGCAAACTCAAAGCAGCCGTCCACAAGGAAGGGATCAACATAGTCAAGCCTGCGGTCGGATATTCCTGCTGCCCTGACCATAGTATGAAGAAAGACATATTGGAGCTTTTGCCTGATTCTGAGAAACTGAATATTTCATTGACAGAGACTTATTCAATGATACCTGACGCTTCAATTTGCGGTTTCATCTTCGCACATCCGTCAGCAAGCTATCCCGAAATCAGGAAGATAAGCAAGGCCCGATATGACAAATATATAAAGGCAAGAGGAATGAGCGATGAACAGGCAAAAGCCCTACTGGGCAATCTTCTGGCAAATGCAGATTAAACATATTACAATATGAAAGTCGCCGACATACTGAAATCTAGCAAAAAGCCGTTCCCTTCCCTGGAGATAGTACCTCCTCAGAACGGAATGAGCCGCCAAGAATTGCTGTCCACAATCGGACAATTTATGGAATTCAGGCCCAAGTACATCAACGTGACCTGTCATCGGGACGAGTTCCAATTCATACAGAATCCTGATGGCTCTTTCAGCAAGCATCTCGTAAGGAATCGAGTAAGCCCAGAAACCGTTTGTGGCGTCATTATGTCAGAATTCGATGTAGAGATGGTACCGCATATCATCTGCGCAGGCGTGACCACTGAAGAAATAGAAAGCGAATTGTACAACCTGAAATTCCTGGGAATCAACAATATAATGGCGCTGCGCGGGGATTCCCTAATGGGAGAAAAGAGATTCACCCCGACTCCTGGAGGTATTTCTCACGCAGACGAATTGGTCTCTGAAATCAAAAAATTCAACACAGCCAATGAAGTTGACTTCTGCATTGGAGTCGGAGGTTATCCTGAAAAACATTATGAAGCGGCAAATATCGAGACAGACATTGAAAACCTGAAAAGGAAAGTTGATGCCGGCGCGGATTACATTATCACTCAAATGTTTTTCGACAATCAATATTTCTACAGATTTGAAGAACTATGTCGCAAAGCAGGCATAGAGGTTCCTATAATTCCTGGTTTGAAACCAATCTCGACTGCCAAGCAGATTACCCTTCTGCCAGAATCATTTTCATTGAACATCCCGTCAGAACTGACTGAAGAAATCAGAAAAGCAGGAAACGACAAAGAAGCCATATACTCAATAGGGGAACAATGGTGCATCGCCCAATGCAAGGACCTTATCTTCCACGGAGTGCCTGCCGTGCATTTCTACACAATGGGCAAAGCCAAGAACATTGTCGAAATTCTCAAAGCTTGTTTTTAAGATGACAATATTGTGAGATTCGTGGCTTTTTGAATAAATATTTAGTATTTTTGTCGACCATCATCACAGGGACTAATCCAAATAGTTTCGTCAAAAGAAATAAATTAATATTCAATATGCAGAACAAATTGCAAGAACTGACAGACAAGCTCTACAATGAGGGCCTGTCAAAGGGAAAAGAAGAAGGCGAATCCATCTTGGCTCAGGCCAAGGCTCAAGCCAAGGAAATAGTCGCCAATGCCAGAAAAGAGGCTGAAGCAATCGTGGCAAAAGCGCAAAAAGATGCCGAAGGCCTCAAAACAAAAATAGACGGCGACCTGAAAATGGCAGCGAATCAAAGCCTGCAGGCCACAAAACACGAAATCGAGACATTGATCATCAGCAAAGTTGCCGATCTTCAAGTAAGCGGAGCCCTGGCTTCTGCTGATTTCTTCAAGGAAATCATCAAGACAGTGGCTCAGAAATTCAGTGCCGAAGAATCCAAGGACATTGCCCTTATTCTTCCTGAATCAATGAAAGCGGCCTTGGAGCCATTCGTAAAGAATGAATTGTCACAGGTCCTTGGTGGAAGCGTAGAAGCCACCTTCTCAAAGAAGATTGCAGGCGGTTTCAACATCGGGCCAAAGGATGGAAGTTATTTCATCAGCCTTACCGATGAGACATTCAAGTCTCTTATAAGCAACTATTTAAGGCCAACAACCAGAAAATTCCTCTTCGGAGAATAATTCCGCGGAATGAACAATTATTATTATCTGATAGCCGGTCTTCCGGCACTGAGCAAAGATTGGAAATTTTCCGAAGGCCTCAGCGTCGAGTCTATAATCAGTGAAATCAAAGAACGTTGTACGGAAAAGGACAACTCATTGATTGATATTCTGTTGGATGGGTTCGACGACAAGAAGCTTGATCACGATTTCTATAGGAAATCGGTCACTAACGGAAATGTTTTCATAAGAGAGTATTTCAGATTCGACCTTCTCGTGCGCAATGCGAAAGTACGTTACCTGAACAAGGCTCTCGGAAGGGATTCGGAACAGGATACTATCAAGAGGACTGAAGATGAACCAGAAGTTAAAGGTCTGGAAGAATTCAACGAGGCCCCGCAAGTTGAGGCAGCTCTCAACGCTGAAGATATCCTGGGCAGAGAAAAAGCCCTTGACGACTTGATGTGGGAAAAGATAGATTCTCTCACAACTTTTGACTATTTCGATCTTAATGCCATTCTCGGCTTCATTGCCAAACTTCACATCATCAACAGATGGCTGAAGTTGGACGAGGCCACAGGACGAGAAATGTTCAAGAAACTCGTTGATGAAGTCAGAGGCACTTTCAAAGGTGTCCAATATGATGGATAATAAATTAATAAAAGTAATTATATGAAAAGTACAGGAAAGGTAACTGGTATCGTATCCAACCTTGTAACCGTGCAGACCAACGGCCCTGTCGCAGAAAACGAGATTTGCTATATCAATCTCGGCGGCACCAAGCTGATGGCAGAGGTTATCAAGGTCAATGGGAAGAATGCCCAAGTGCAGGTATTCGAAAGTACCAGAGGACTTAAAAATGGCGACGAAGTCGAGTTCGAAGGCAGGATGCTGGAGGTGACTTTGGGACCAGGCCTTCTGTCAAGCGTCTATGACGGATTGCAGAACGACCTCACCACAATGGAAGGCGTATTCCTCAAACGCGGCGAATACACCGACCCTCTCAACCACGAGAAACTCTGGGATTTCACACCAACCGCCAAACCTGGCGAGAAAGTGATTGCCGGCGATTGGCTTGGAGAGGTTAAAGAGGGCTGGCTTCCTCACAAGATAATGGTACCATTCTCTTTCAAAGGTGAATATACCGTCAAATCAGTCACGGCTGCAGGCCAATACGACATCGACCAAGTTATGGCTGTCCTGACAAATGAGGAAGGAGAGGATGTCAATGTGACAATGACACAGAAATGGCCTGTAAAAGTAGCCATCAGGTGCTACAAAGAGAAACCCAGGCCAAACAGGATAATGGAAACAGGTGTCAGGATGATTGACACCTTGAACCCTATCGCAGAAGGCGGTACAGGCTTCATTCCAGGACCTTTCGGCTGCGGAAAGACAGTGCTTCAGCACGCAATAGCCAAGCAAGGAGATGCCGATGTCATAGTGATGGCAGCCTGCGGTGAACGTGCCAACGAAGTAGTCGAGATCTTCACCGAATTCCCTGAACTGATCGACCCATATACCGGCCGTCACCTTATGGAAAGGACCACTATCATCTGCAATACTTCGAATATGCCTGTCGCTGCACGTGAGGCCTCAGTCTACACCGCAATGACCATTTGCGAGTATTACAGGGCAATGGGCCTGAAATGTCTGCTTCTTGCCGACTCCACTTCACGTTGGGCACAAGCACTTAGGGAAATGAGTAACCGTATGGAGGAACTTCCAGGCGCAGATGCATTCCCAGTAGACCTCTCAGCCATAATATCCAACTTCTATTCACGTGCAGGAGTTGTGGTCCTGAACAACGGACAGACTGGAGCAGTCACCTTCATTGGCACTGTCTCCCCTGCCGGCGGTAATCTCAAGGAACCTGTAACAGAGTCCACCAAGAAAGCCGCCCGCTGCTTCTATGCACTCGAACAGAACCGTGCAGACCAGAAGAGGTACCCTGCAGTCAGCCCTATAGATTCTTATTCCAAATATCTGGAATACACTGAAATCCAGGACTATCTGGCCAAGACCATCGAGCCTGACTGGGTTGAAAAAGTAAATACGGTCAAGAACATCATACGTCAAGGCAAGGAAGCCAACGAGCAGATCAATATCCTCGGAGACGATGGTGTACCAATGTCATACCACGAGACATTCTGGAAATCCGAATTGGTGGACTTCACCTTCCTTCAGCAGGATGCCTTCGATGCCGTGGACAGTATATGCTCACTGGAAAGACAGAAATATATGCTTGACCTTATTCTTGGCATTTGCGCCAAGACATTCGAGTTCGAAGACTACGAGAAATGCCGCGACTATTTCAAGAATATGATCAACATCATTCGCCAGATGAACTACTCGGAGTTCAAGGGCGAAAACTTTAACAAATATCTCGAGCAACTGAATAAACTTGTCGAAGAAAATGGCAAATAAGGCATATCAGAGAGTATACACTCAATTGGAAGCAATCACCAAGGCGACAGTATCCCTGCACGCCAAAGGGGTTGCAAATGACGAGCTAGCCGTAGTAAGCGGCCGCCTCGCCCAAGTCGTAAAGACCAAGGGAGATATGATCACCCTTCAGGTCTTCGCAGGCACAGAGGGAATCCCTACGAATGCCGAAGTTGCATTCCTCGGCAACCCTCCAACCATCAAAGTCAGCGACCAACTTTCCGGCCGTTTCTTCGATGCCTACGGACATCCTATCGATGGAGGTCCTGAAGTAGAAGGAGAAGAAAGACAGATCGGTGGCCCTTCAGTGAACCCTTACAAGAGAAGACAGCCATCAGAATTGATCCCTACAGGTATCGCTGGCATTGACCTTAACAATACCATTGTCTCAGGACAGAAGATTCCTTTCTTCGCCGATCCCGACCAGCCATACAACCAAGTAATGGCAGATGTCGCCCTCAGGGCAGACGTAGACAAGATCATCCTAGGAGGAATGGGACTGTCAAACGATGATTACCTGTTCTTCAAAAACGCCTTCGAATCCGCAGGCGCATTGGACAAGATCATCAGTTTCGTGAACACAACAGAAGAGCCTCCAGTCGAGCGTCTGCTTATCCCGGATATGGCCCTTACGGCAGCTGAATATTTCGCTGTGGACAAGAACGAGAAAGTGCTTGTCCTACTGACAGATATGACATTGTACGCAGATGCGCTCAGTATCGTCAGCAACCGTATGGACCAGATTCCTTCCAAGGACTCAATGCCTGGATCCCTCTATTCGGACCTCGCAAAAATCTACGAGAAAGCAGTGCAATTGCCTACCGCCGGTTCCATCACCATCATCGCAGTCACTACTCTTAACGATGGAGATATCACTCACGCCATCCCTGACAATACTGGATATATCACTGAAGGGCAGTTGTTCTTGAGAGCAGATCCTGATTCCGGGAAGATCATCATCGATCCTTTCCGTTCACTTTCACGACTCAAACAATTGGCACAAGGGAAGAAAACTCGTGAAGACCACAGCCAGGTAATGAACGCAGGCATTCGTCTTTACGCCGATGCCCAAAACGCCAAGACCAAACTCGAGAACGGTTTCGACCTGAGCGATTACGACCACCGTTGTCTCGCCTATGCAAAGGAATATGCGACCAAATTGCTTTCTATCGATGTCAATATCACTATCAATGAGATGCTTGACACCGCTTGGGAACTGTTTGCCAAATATTTCAGCAAGGCTGAAACCGGTATCAAACAGAGTTTCATTGACAAATATTGGAAAGGTAACTAACAGAGGATATGGCAATTAAATTCCAATACAATAAGACTTCGCTGAACAACCTCAACAAGCAACTGAAGGTTCGTCAGAACGCCCTCCCTACGCTACAGAACAAGGAGTCGGCTCTGCGACTGGAAGTTCGCAAGGCAAAGGACAAGGCGGACAAACTTATTGCAGACCTGGATGCCTCCCTTAAAAGATACGACTATCTTGCCGCACTTTGGAATGAATTCGAGCCAAGCCTTATTTCCATCACGGACATCGATCTGGTGACAATAAAAGTGGCTGGCGTAAAGACTCCCGAACTTAAAGATATCCATTACGAAATCCATCCTTTCAACGCCTTCGTCAAACCGGCTTGGTTTGCAGACGGAGTAACTATACTCAAGGAACTTTCCAGACTGGGCATCGAATCGGAAGTCTATCAGGAAAAGAGCAGGATACTCGACCACCAGAGGAAGAAGACCACTCAGAAAGTGAATCTTTATGAGAAGGTACAAATCCCCGGTTATCAGGAAGCAATCAGGAAAATAAAAAGATATATGGAGGACGAGGAGAACCTAAGCAAGGCTTCGTCCAAGATAGTCAAGAACCGTCACGAACAAGAGGAGCAGGAGGCCAGAGAAAATGATAACTAAAATGACACAATACTCCTTCATTCTCCTTAGTGGAGAACAGGAGGCATTTATGGAAAAACTCCGTACTCTTGGTGTTATGGACGTGACTCGTTCTGCTAAACCTGTTGACGAGACCTCATCTTCGATGTTCGCCAAATCAGACGAATGCAAGAAGGTGCTTGGCAAACTTGAGAATGTGGATTACAGCAAAGATGCCGATCTCGACGCAATCGACTCCGTAGCCTCAGACCAGACAAAAGCCTCTTTCGGTCAAGAAGATCCATTGAAAGCATTCACCGAGACTTCACTAAGACTTGAAGAACTTAGGCAGAGGCTCCAAATGTTACGAAAAGAATATGAAGAGCAGTTTCCTTGGGGCGTTTTCGACGAGAAGAAAATCAAGGCTTTGGCTGAACAGGGATACAAGACAAGGTATTACAAAGTCCAAAGCAAGATTTTCGATGAGCAATGGGCTGACAGTTACCCTCTTCAAGTGATTTCCGAAAATGGGCCTTTCACTTGGTTCGTAACTGTTTCCGATGATCCTCATTACGACTTCCCCATTGACGAATGCAATTTGCCTTCAGGAAGTTTCAAGGATACGACAGCAAAGATGGACAAAGTCTCAGCAGAGATTGTAGAATGCAAAGGCAAACTATTGTCTCTTAAGAGATTGATTCCTCAGATCAAGAAAGGTTACAATGAAGGACTTTCTTCTCTTCAGATGTATTTGGCCAATGTATGCTGCGAAAAGGCGGCAGAAGACCAGATAAGCGTAATCACCGGCTTTGCTCCTGACGAAGATGAGAAACGTCTGACAGAGGCATTGGACAAGGAAGATGTCTTTTATATGAAGTCTTCCGCTTCCATTGACGATAATCCGCCTATAAAACTGAAGAGCAACAAGTACACAAATATGTTCTCGGTATTGACAAAGATGTATGGTCTTCCTGTCTACAATGAATTCGACCCAACCCCATTCTTGTCAATATTCTTCCTGCTCTTCTTCGCTATGTGCTTGGGAGATGCGGGCTATGGCATCATTCTCTTTTTCTTGGGTTTCGCACTCAAGAAAGTCAAAGGGATTGGTTCCATCGCTCCATTGGTCAGTACATTGGGAGTCGCTACCCTCATTGTAGGAACCATCTTGCATACATTCTTCGGGATGGATACATCTACAGCCGCCTGGATGCCAGATGCAATCAAGAAATGTATGATTACCGGCAAGATAGCCGGATATGATGCGCAGATGGTATCTGCCGTAATCATTGGCATCGTACATCTATGTCTTGCTATTACCCTGAAGACCATTTATTCAGTTAAACAGAATGGCTTCTTGAATGCCATAGGCGATGTGGGTTGGTGCTTGGCAATAGTTGGTGGCGTCATTGTCGGTGGCATTTCACTGACAGGCGTAATGTCCTCATCCGTAACTAAGATTGTCATCATCACCTTAGGTTCGATTTCGGCACTTGGCATATTCATTCTCAATGACATACACAGGAATCCTCTTGCAAACTTCGGTATTGGGGTGTGGAATACATACAACACAGCTACAGGACTTCTTGGAGATACATTGAGTTATTTGAGGCTTTATGCACTTGGACTTGCGGGAGGAATGTTGGGAAATGCATTTAATGCATTGGCTTCATCTATGATTCAAGGCGACCACGCTAGTATAGCCGGATGGATCGGATTCGTATTGATCCTGATTTTCGGACATACTCTGAATATTGCGATGTCTTGCCTCGGAGCCTTCGTGCACCCTCTCCGTCTTAACTTCCTCGAATTCTTCAAGAATAGCGCATACGTTGGACAGGGAAGAGAATATAAACCATTACAATAGAATTATTTAATTAATATTTATAAATTTTAAACTTATGTTGAACTTATTATTTGGTTATCTTGGCTTGGGCTTAATGCTCAGCCTTGCAGGTATCGGAAGTAGTATCGGCACCACAATCGCTGGAAATGCCGCTGAAGGAGCTTTGAAAAAAGCGCCAGAGCATTCAGCCAATTATCTAGTGCTCTCAGCCATTCCAGCAACACAGGGTATATACGGCTTCGTAGCATTCTTTATGTGGCTTGGAAAAGATTTCGCCAACAATGGTGTAATGCTTTTCGGTATGGGCCTGAGTGTCGGACTTGTATGTATGATTTCAGCCATCCGTCAAGGCCAGATTTGTGCAAATGGTATCGTAGGTATCTCTCAGGGACACAACGTATTTGTCAATACGATGATTTATGCCGCCCTTCCTGAATTCTATGCAATTTTGGGACTTGTAGGTGCGCTTATGATCCCTGTTGCTTAATGATTGAATTGCTTGCGCTGCCATTGGTCCTTTGCTCTATGTCAATGTCAGATGTTAAAGTGCCAGAAGATGCACATAGCCAGAAGGATGCCATTTGCAGTATCGACCAGCCGTCTGTTGCAGAAAACGCCAAGTCCCAAGATGAGGGAATATACCTGCCAAACTGGCGCAAGGCAATGTCAAGAATTGATTCGCTGCTCTCCACCCGATATGATAAAGACGGGCCGGGAGCGGCGATTCTCATTGCCCGAGGCAACTCAGTTCTCATTGACAAAGGGTATGGCTTGGCAGACCTTTCTTTAGGTACAAAGATCGATGGGAACACTATGTTCAATATTGCCTCAGTCTCCAAACAATTCACGGCTGTGGGCATATTGAAATTGCAGGAGATGGGGAAACTGAATATTGATGATAGGATTTCGAAGTATTTCCCTAACTTTACGGACAAGAGATGGAAACGCATCAGGCTCCGTCATCTGATGAGTCATTCATCAGGGGTTCCAGACACAAGGACTGGAAGCAGGGATTTCATACTGTATGCCACTGATGCTCAGAGCGTTTCCTATATGGCTGCCCTTGACAGTTTCAAGTTCAAGCCAGGGACTGAGTACGATTACATCAATCCAACTTTCGATCTCCTCGGTATCATTAACGGCCAAGTTTCAGGGCTGGGATTTGATGAATATCAAAGGCAATATGTGTTCGAGCCTTCAGGAATGAAGTCAATTACCTATTTCGAGGCAGGAAAAGCCATACAGAATATGGCTCACGGATACGTTCCAGACGAGAATGACGGCATTGGGCCAGCCGTGGAAAATGGCAATCAAGCCCCAACTAAGAGACATTGGAAGGAGCGTGATTACGGCGAGGAAAGTTTCTTTGCCACCAAAGCAGACGGGGGGATATATACTACCACCCACGAACTGCTGAATTGGGAAAATGCGCTTCGCGACTGCAAATGCATCAGTGCTGCAAGTCGGGATTTGGCTTATGGAAAGCACATTAAGGTAAGTGGCAGTAAATGGTGCGACTATCAGAACCGGCCAAATACCTGGTATGGATATGGTTGGTTCATTGATGATACGCCAGGAATACCGTTGAAGGTTTATCACACTGGAGACAATGGAGGATTCCAGGCATATTTGGCGAAGTACCCATCTTGCGATGTGAAGGTGATAATGCTGGAAAACAGGAACGACATTGATCGCTGGACTACCCAACTTGACATCGAGAAGATACTGCTCGAAGAAGGAATTCTTAAATAGGGACTTAGGCAGTGGCTTGAAACGGGATGACGGTTGAATAAAAGATAATGGAATGAATAAAATCGGACAATTGATAAATGACTGGATGTTACCGATCGCAATCATTTGCGGCACAGGCTCATACCTCATATACCACTGGATACCAGCCCTCGCTCCCATCGGTCCAACCTGCTCAGTAATAGCAGTTAAAGGGCAACCGATCTTCATTGCCGTTATGTTGTTTCTTCAATACGTTCGAATATCTCCTCACGACTTTAGATTCCACATTTACCACCTCTGGCTTCTGCTCTTTCAAGCAATACTATTCATCGCATTTGCATTGTTGGCAGCAAAGACGCCTGAAGGCGACATCAAGATTCTTCTGGAATGTGCGATGCTCTGCTTCATCTGCCCGACCGCAGCAGCTGCAGGTGTTATCACAGAGAAACTTGGAGGCAGTTTGCAAAGTACAGTCACTTATGTATTGTTAATCAACTGCCTGGCCACATTGTTGATTCCAAGCATAATACCTATAGTTCAAGACACAATGTCAGATGATTTCTGGACAAGTGTTTTCACAATCAGCAGACACATCTTTCCGATACTCATCCTGCCATTCCTGGCCGCTTGGGGCATCAGATATACAATGAAGAAACCACAAAGATGGCTAATGCGTCACTCTTGGTGGGCATTCTACTGTTGGGGCATCACCCTAACGCTCGCTATGGTATTGGCAACAAGGGCAATGGTCCAGAGCCACATATCTCTAGGCATCTTCTTGTGCATCGCACTAGTTGCGCTTATCAGTTGCATAATTCAGTTCGCCCTCGGTCGTCGTTTCGGACGTCGCTACGGCCACTATGAGAAAATTACCGCCGGGCAATCGCTTGGACAGAAGAATACCGGCTTCCTCATCTGGATCGGCTACACATACCTCACACCTGTTACTTCCGTTGCCGGAGGCCTCTACTCCATCTGGCAGAACCTTTTCAATTCCTGGGAACTCTACGAAAGACGTCACGAAAACCCAGAGAATAAGTCTAAATAGACATTCAAAAGCTAATTGACGTTGTAAGCCCCTCAGCCAACACGAAATAGACATTCGACATGGCTGTAAACGCTTACATAAATATTCCACAGATTGTTTTCCTATTTCTCTCACTAGTAATTACCCCCTCCACACTGCACTCCACGGCCTATTTTCCGATCCCCCTCACTCGAGGTGTGACTTCCTCTTCCACACCTCGAACAGGCCAAATTCGTACAACATATTGATTTACTTATAGTTGCCCCTCTCGCCCATATATGAGGTGTGACACGCAGCATCACACCTCGCTTAGATTAGCTGGTTCATTCAAGTATTGGCGAAAAGACTATTAATAGGCGAAAGATATATGTGATGATCAATCTAATATCGATACTCGGGAAGCGGACGGGAAATGAGTTGAGGAATGAAAGAATGGGCGATCTATCTAAAGTCGAGACGCAGAAAAACTGATTTGAAATTTGTTGCAGAGGAATCGAACAATTTATCTAAAAAAACGCAACAAGATAATCACTACTGAGGAACCGGTCAAAATAGGGTACAAAAAGAGCGGACAGAAGCGCAGAACAGAGCGGACAAAAATTTGAAAAATGAAGTTCATAAAGGAAATGATAGACAAGAAAACCGCCGATTATATTTAAAAAACATCAATTTATATAAAAAACATACATTTCTTCAGGTCATTCGTCCCCAAAGCTTTGCAAAAGTCAATCATCATCATATCTTAGCAACGCCAAAAGGTTATAATATACATAATTGTCAAACAAATACTTAAATTAAAAAAGAATAATAACCAATAACTAATACTACTTTCTTTACCAAGATAACCTTTCGGCCAAAGAATAATGACCAATAACTAATATCCTAAATCAATGCAAGAGACATTTCATCACATTTGCACTAAAGGGTTGAAGGATACCGACCTTTTCAAAGACGAAGAAGACTTCATAAGAGGGCGGAATGACATAGCAATAGCATTCCGCCTCGGCAAGCATCCAGTCAGAATAGGACTATTCAACCTCATGTCCAATCACTTACATATTGGCGCAGACGGTCGCACAAGCGACTGCAAAGAAGGAATGCTGCGATTCTTGAAGTTGTATAGTATGCACTATTCTCGCAAATATGGCACTGCTAAAATTTTCAGGCATATTTCTTTCGAGGTAAAACCATATAGCGATTCCGACCTTGAAACCATAAAAAGGATTATTGGCTATATATTCCGCAACCCCATCAAGCACAATGTCTCTAAAAACGCATTTATCTACCCCTGGAGTTCGTTAAAATCATTATTCAACTATAATGACATCAAGGAAGACAGAGAGAAAATCATCACAAACCTATCATTGACCAGCAGACAACTCCTACTAAAACCAGGGAGGATATCCCCTCTTCCTGGGAAATCACCGAAAGTGGAATCATTACCCTCAAGTCATTCATTGATAGTCGCATAGTGGAAGAAACATTCCGGACAATGAGTTCACTTGCCTATTATATTAACAAAAACTTCCCAGATGAAGAAGGATATGAAGTCGAGGACAATATCAATGACACAGAAACAAGACGGCTGATCTTGCAAATTGCCAAAAGAGAATTTGGAATTGAAATACCTGACAATATTCTCTCCATTCAGAAGGCGGAATCCGATGGGCTATCGAACAAAGTATTGGAATCCGCACAAATGCTCGCAAAAAAACGGAATGCAGAATCAATTATCCGCACCCTGACTGATACTCAAAAAGAACAGCTTAGGACAACACTTCGATGGCAATTCGGCGTTAACGCATCTGTAATAAAAAGGATACTGGGACAATAACTCCGACTGAAGGAGCCTGAAGAAATGGCACAACGATGACATTTGCCACGGAGAAATGATTATTTGTTCAATAGGAACAATAAATCTATCTTTGTAAAGAATCAAAATTACAAAGATATGAATGCAGACATCGGACTTATCGGGTTGGCTGTGATGGGAGAAAACCTCGCACTCAACATGGAAAGCAAGGGCCTCAAAGTGGCTGTGTACAATCGCATTGCGCCTGGCGAAGAAGGAATCGTGGATAGATTCATGCAAGGAAGAGGTAAAGGCAAATCATTCGTTGGTTGCCATTCTATAATAGAACTTGCAAACGCAATAAAGCCACCTCGCAAGATAATGATGATGGTCAAATCGGGAGCCCCTGTAGATGAACTGATTACACAACTTATTCCACATCTCTCAAAAGGAGACGTGATAATAGATGGAGGAAATTCCGATTTCCACGACACGCAAAGAAGAGTCAAAGATGTAGAATCCTACGGCCTTTATTTCATCGGCACTGGCATCTCGGGAGGTCAGGAAGGAGCGCTCAACGGACCTTCAATTATGCCAGGAGGGTCAGAAGCCGGATGGCCATTGGTTAAAGACATCTTCCAAAACATCGCCGCCAAATTGGACGATGGAACGCCTTGCTGCGAATGGATAGGCAAAGGAGGAGCCGGGCACTTCGTAAAGACAGTCCACAATGGAATAGAATACGGAGATATGCAACTCATCAGTGAGGCATATGCATTATTAAAACATCGTATTGGCTTAACAAACGAGCAGATGGCAACTGTCTTCGAAAGTTGGAATAAAGGTGAATTGAACAGCTTCCTCATTGAAATCACAGCCAATATCCTACGATATAAAGACCAGGAAAACGGTTTCCTGCTTGACCATATCCTAGACGTTGCAGGACAGAAAGGAACAGGAAAATGGAGCGCTATTTCCGCATTGGAAGAAGGTGACACACTTACACTCATAAATGAAGCAGTATCAGCCCGTTTATTGTCAACATTTAAAGAAGAGCGCCAAGAGGCATCCAAACTGTTTCCTCAAGATATTGGACATAGTGCAACAATCACAGCAGAAGATATAAGACAAGCATTATATGCCGCCAAAATTATTTCTTACGCCCAAGGGTTTTCACTACTTCATAGAACCTCTAAACACTATGGCTGGAACCTCAATTTAGGAGACATCGCCAAAATTTGGAGAAACGGCTGTATCATCCGTTCAGCCTTCCTCCAAAAGATAACAGAAGCTTATTCCGATCCAGAACTTGAGAATCTGATATTCGACAATTTCTTCCGTGAGAAGATCCAAACTTCATTGAGCTCTTGGCGTAAAGTATTGGCAGATGCCATTTTAGGTGGAATAGCAATGCCGGCATCAAGTTCAGCAATCTCCTATTTTGACGGACTTCGCACTTACTCATCCCCTGCAAATATGATTCAAGCCCAGCGCGATTATTTCGGTGCCCACACTTATGAACGCACAGACAGCGAAAGAGGCAAATTCTTCCATACCGACTGGACAGGCAAGGGAGGAAACACATCATCAGGTTCATACAACGCTTAAAATCAATAAGAAATGGAAAAAGCCAATGATCAATTGTTAGTTATTTTCGGAGCATCCGGGGACTTGACAGCCAGAAAACTTCTCCCTGCCCTATTCAATCTCCACATAAGGAACCTATTGCCAGAACATTTCGGAATACTCGGAGCAGCACGCAGCGCATTCACAGACGAAGAATTTCGCACCGCTGCACTGGAACATATCAAACTTAGCGGCAATCAGGTAGATGAAAAGGCTTTAAACTCATTCGTTGAACACATATTTTATGTAGCATTCGACTCCACAAATCCAGCCGATTATTGCAAACTCAAAGAGAAGATCTCCCTATTGCAAAACAAATTGCAATTACCTGATAAAATAATATATTACCTAGCCACACCTCCAGTAATGTATGAAGTAATTCCTACCTGCCTTGCAGAAAACGGAATGAACACAACTGATACCCCTGAAGGGTGGCGTCGTCTGATCGTGGAAAAGCCTTTCGGCACCGACCTTGAATCAGCCCGGAAATTGAATAAGCACCTGCTGAACATATTTGACGAACACGAAATATACAGAATCGACCATTATCTTGGGAAAGAGACTGTCCAGAACATTCTGGTCCTCCGTTTCTCAAATGGGATATTTGAACCTCTATGGAACCGCAATTACATTGATTCTGTGGAAATCAGCGCCACCGAAACCATTGGAGTGGAAAATCGTGGGCGGTACTATGAAGAAGCAGGTGCATTGAGGGATATGATCCAGAATCACCTTATGCAACTTATGGCATTTACAGCAATGGAACCACCTTCTCCTTTTGACCCAGAACCTATTCGAGATGAAGTCGTTAAGGTCTTCAGATCGCTACATCCATATTCCACCTGCGATATGGACAAACACATTGTCCGTGCTCAATATGAAGGATATCGTCAGGAAAAAAATGTGGCTGCCGATTCGAATACGGAGACTTACGTTGCGATGGAAATGCGCATCGACAATTGGCGTTGGAGCGGTGTTCCGTTCTATCTTTTCACTGGTAAAAAATTGCCGGAGAAAACATCTGAGATTGTCATCAACTTCAAAGCCACACCTCATCAATTGTTCATTGGCCAATGTGGTGGCAGTTCCTGCAATCGCCTTATTATCCGCATCCAGCCCAATGAAAGCATCAGTATGCGCTTTGGATTGAAAAAGCCAGGGGCAGGATTCAATGTTCGCCAAGTGGGAATGGATTTCAGATACGATTCCTTGTCTGAAGACCACCTGCCGGAAGCTTACGAGAGACTTTTGGAAGACGCTATGTTGGGGGATTCCACTCTTTACAGCCGAAGCGACGCATTGGAAGCAAGTTGGACCATCATTGATCCGATCATCAAACATTGGAAAGAAGAAGGCAGCAATAACCTATTCTATTACAAGTCCGGCGAGGATGGGCCAATGGAGAAATATCAGATAGGAGAAAATCTAAACAGTTGTCCTTGTTAATATGATTGTTAATTATTATACAACTGATGATGAGGCACTTAGGGCAATGACTGACAGCCTGATGATATTTGCTACTCAGGTAAGTCGCCCATTTTCGCTTGCATTGTCAGGCGGAGAAACTGCCAAGCAGATGTTTCGTTTATGGTGTGAAGAATATTCGGACAAAGTGGACTGGCAGAAGTTCCGTTTCTACTGGGTGGATGAACGGTGCGTCGCACCAGACGATGAAGAAAGCAATTATGGTGAGGCCAACAAATTGTTTTTCAAGCCTATGGACATTCCTTCGGAGAATATTTTCCGAATCAAAGGAGAGGAATATCCATCGAAAGAAGCGATTCGCTATTCCGAACTGGTCGATTCGCAAGTGATGACCGAAGGCACCGGCCCGCGTTTCGATGCTATTATCTTGGGGATAGGCAATGACGGCCACACCGCTTCAATTTTCCCTAACTTATTGTCATTATTGAAAGACAAAAGGAACTATGTGGTTTCAAATCATCCAGTGACAGGCCAATATCGGATTTCCATGTCCGGCACATTGATATTGAATGGCTTGCACATCCTCATTCCTGTCTTGGGGCCAGACAAAGAGCCAATATTTTCTCAACTTTCATGCAGCACCTTCGAAGAGAACCGGCTCCCTTCCGCATACATATTGGAAAACGCCACCGAAGCCACAGTGTTCAGAAGCAAATAAAACCTGCTGATTTTAACAAAGATATATATGCCTGTATTGTACTTTGGCACAAGAAAAGATTATCTTTGCTAATATTGACACTAATAGCTTCTATATGAAAATACTACACACAGCAGATTGGCATCTCGGCCAAGTCTTTTACGGATACGACCGCACAGAAGAGGAAAACGATATGCTACGGCAGATCAGAGAAATCGTCGCTGAAGAAAAGCCTGACGCAATGGTCGTAAGCGGAGATATTTTCAACAACGGCTCCCCTTCTTCGGCCGCCCAGAAGATGTACAACGATGCCATACTGGACATACACCTTGCCTGCCCGGAAATGACCATTGTCATCATCTCAGGCAACCACGACAGCGGAGCCAAACTCACCGTCACCAATTCCCTTTGGGAGCACTTCCAAGTCCACCTGCTTGGGAGCATCGAACGCACGCCAGAAGGCAAGCCAGACTTCAGCAAGCACATCTTCGATGTGAAAGGAACTGATGGCAATATCATCGGCTACATCGCCGCCGTTCCACACACATACCCAAGCAATTTCCCCACAGCACCCGAAGAAGAAAATTCCAGACAGGAACAATACTTCCACGGCCTGCTGGAAGCCGTTGCTGCCAAGAATGAAAACCACTTGCCTGTAGTCCTGATGGCACATCTGGCAGTTAAAGGCTGCGACACCACAGGGCACGACCTTATTGGAGGGATGGACTATGCCGAAGTGACAGAAATGGGCACAGGATACGATTACCTCGCCCTCGGGCATATCCACAAGCCTCAGGCTCCAAGCCAGTCCGCCCGTTACTGCGGCACACCTATACCAGTCAACTTCGGAGAACAATTCGACCATTCCGTATCCATTGTAGAATTGGAAAAAGGACAAGCCGCCGCCATCAGTACAAGAGCCATCCACAACCTGATCCCCCTTCTGGACATTCCTGCCAAGCCAAAGCCATTCGCGGAAGTATACAAAGAATTGCAAGAATATCCTAGCGATGTTACAGCATACATCAGGGTAATGATACAACATGACGAAACGATGACACCACTGGCACTTGAAAAGATAACAGAGGCCATAAAAGGCAAAAAACTGAGATATTGCAGGATGCAAATAGCCCAGCACAAGTCATCTCCTGAGCACCAACGTATTCGTATCAGCCTTCACGATATGAAGACCAAATCCCCACTCGAAATCGCCGAAATATATTTCTCCCAATTGGCAGCAAAGAACGATGGCAGCCAATTCGACGAAGATATGCGTGGCAAACTCGCAGAAATCACAAAACAGATTCAGGAACCCAATTCATAACCGACAAACATATGAGGCTCAATAGACTTACAATCAAGAACATAACATCCATCGAGGATGCAACCATCAATTTCAATCAGGCTCCGCTTGACAACGCCCCGCTATTCCTGATTTGCGGTGAGACCGGAGCAGGAAAAACCACTATCCTAGATGCCATCTGCCTGGCGCTTTACAACAAAGCCCCGAGAATGGCAAATTCTCCGAAAGAAGGCATCGAAGGAGACAATGCCACTGACAAACATTTCACCAACGATGTCAGGAACTTTATGCGTCCGAACACTGGTGAAGCCTGGAGCGAACTTGAATTCGAAGGTAACGACGGGAACATTTACACCGCCAAATGGTACGTTTCCAGAGCCAGGAAAAAGATAGATGGCACCTTGCAATCAGTAACTTGGACATTTACTGACAATAAAAACAACCACCAATACACCAAGGTGAAAGAAGTAGAAAGCCAGATTGACAATGTCATTGGCCTGAACTTCGATCAATTTTGCAGGACCACTATGCTTGCTCAGGGAGAATTCACTAAATTCCTCAAGAGCGATGCCAAGGAGAAATCCGAAATCCTTGAAAAGCTCACAGGCACAGATATTTACACTAGAGTTGGAATCGAGATTTTCAACCGTTACAGTAAGGCAAAATCGATCTTTGAAGAAAAGAAGGATAAATTGAAAGACATCCGGATTCTTACCCCGGAAGAGCTGCAAGATATTGCCAATAATATGGCCAGAATCGAGACCCAGGTCGATGTCCTCAAAGTCAATAGCGACATCGCCATATTGAAGAAAAATTGGCTTGAGAAGAAGTCTTCATTGGAAACGGATATCACCACCCAAGAAAACGGACTGAAAGGACGCTACATTGACCTGATTTCAGGGCTAAAGAAATTATCCGGGATTCAGGGAATTGATCTGAAAGAATTGCAACGCCTTAATGAGATAATTGACTCACAGAAAGAGCTTTCAAGTATGTATGAATCATATCAGTCGTTGTATGCAGGATGTATGGATATGAATATTGCTCAAGGCTTGATAGATAAAAGCAACCAAATTGTAGCCGAGACTATGAAGTTATTGCCGGAACTCGAAGAGAAGAAAAAGACGCAAGAGAAAGATCTTGAATCCAAGAATGCCGAGTGGATAAAAATTGATTCTGATATTTCCGGAAAAGAATCCGAGAAAAAGAATCTTGATCCTAATGAGACTCTCGCTCAAGACATCAACAAGGTTTCCGGCCTACTGATATCTGCAAACAAAGCCGAGATTATTGTAAAGATATGGATGGATGCTATCAAAGATCTTGAGGTTAGGCAAAATACTGTCAATGAATTACTTGCAAGTATCACTAACTTAAAGTCAAAAGTGGATGAGGCACAGAAGGACTTCCAATCTAAGCAAAAGCAATATGATGATACGAAAGCTCTTTACGACAAGCAGCAAGAGAGCGTGAAGGAATGGGCCTCAGAAGCCAGAGCCAGTCTGAACGTTGGGGACACTTGCCCCGTATGCGGTCAGGAGATAAGCACCGTGCTTAAAGATGAGGACTTCAAATCCATATTGAAACCGCTCAAAGACAAACTCGACTCAGATGAAACCAAAATGAAATCAGCGGAATCTTCGTTCAATCAACTTTTCGCAGACTTGAAAGCCCAAAATACTCAAGAAAAAGACACAGAAAAGGAACTTGAAGATCTCAAGGTTAAAGCCGAAAAGTCGAAAAAGGAAGGCTCCGAAATTTGCCAATCCATTGGCATTGAACTCACAAGCGGAGAAGAGTCATTAACTGGAATCCATAACTTCATCGTGAAGGAATCCGAGCGTTCAGAATCCTTGAAAGCATTGAACGAACAAATTGGCAATCTGCAAAAATCCATAGACACTCTTCATTCAGAAAAGGATGAACTGGACAAAGTCATCAATGGCATCAAGAATGACATCTTAGCTACAGGGAAGGAAATTGACATAGCGAACAACCAAATACAGACGCAAAACGAGTTAAAAAAAGCTAACGAAGAAAGATTGACAAGCAACCTTGAAAATACGAAGTCAATGGTAAAAGATCCGAATTGGCTTGAGCTGTTCGAATCCGACAGAAATAAATTCATCGAAGACCTGAAAGGGCAAGTTGACGACTACCACAATACCGTGGACCGCCAAAAGGAGCTTGCAAACAAGATTGAATCCAGGAAAGGAGCCGAGAAAGCGATGATCAAAGCGAAGACTTCAATATCGGAATTAGTCCCTAAATTGGTTGAACTTCAGCCTGACGACCTCGCTGAAGAGCCAGACTACCAAACATTCACTCAAGAGCCAAACTACCAAACACTCGCCCAAGAACCAGACTACCTAGCCCTTGCCACTGAGGCTGCCAATCAAAATGCTGTCTACGGCAAATGCCTGAACGACAAGAATTTGCACGAAAGCCAGAAGCCTGAGTTGGCTGAAGAAGACACAGTTGAGACTCTATCAGTCACCATAGCAGAGTGCGAGGCCCAATCCAAGGATCTTTCCGAGACTAAAGGCCAATATACTCAGCAACTTGCGGACAACAACAAGCGCAAGACAGAACTCGAAAAAGAACTGAACGAACTGAAGGAATATGAGAATGAGTTCGCCAAATGGGAAAAGTTGAACAGTTACCTAGGAGATGCGACCGGATCCACATTCAGGAAAATCGCCCAAAGTTATGTGCTCGAAGAACTTCTTCAGTCGGCGAATGAATACCTTAAACAATTGACTGACAGGTACAACCTCACCTGCGAACCTGGAAGCCTCTCCATCCAGTTGATCGATGAATACCAAGGCGAAGCCGAAAGACCTGTTACCACTTTGTCCGGCGGAGAAGGGTTCATCGTCTCGCTTGCCCTAGCATTGGCACTCTCCTCCATCGGAGACAATGCCTTGGCGGTGGATACCCTCTTCATCGACGAAGGCTTCGGAACCCTTTCAGAAGGCTATCTGGAGACTGTCATCGGCACCCTCAAGAGACTGCACGAAATCGACGGCAAGAAAGTCGGCATCATCTCCCACGTCGCCGAACTCCGCGAACAGATCCCCGTCAAGATCGAAGTCACAAAAGCCGATGCTGCTCATAGCGTTGTGAATGTGAGGGGAAACTAACAATCACATTAGAAGGATTAAAGTTAATTACGAAAACAGATGCAAAGTCAAAATTCAATATTATCAATTTTGACTATTTGGCTAGGTTATAGATATAGCAAACAAAAATAGCAGCAGTTTAGCTTCGAGTCGCAATATGACCATAAAAATTCCAAATGGCTTTAGCATTCGGAGGGTAGAGCCAGCTAATTTGCAAGTTATTGAATATCAGGATGCCACAAGACAGGGGTGGCCCTACCTTCCACCCTTCTCGTCTAATATTGTCGAAGGTAAGGCCACCTGATTTTAGACTTATTCGTAACTCGTTGATAATCAGCAAGGAGCCAAGGAGCATTCAGAGCACTGGCCCTACCCTTAAACGGGATATAAGTCCCCCTATCTATTCGATAGAAACTTCTGGTACCTGCACCAATAGTCATCGGTTCGAGTATTATCCATTGACAAATAACACTTGCGGGAATCAATGTGAAAAAGTAATCTAGAATCTATTTGCAGACATCTTTGAAGGTAAAAATCAGGTTCCGTCGGTGCTTCTGGCAACATTATGAATATCAGTCAGTTGCGAAGCGGGGTGGTGGAACCTAAATAAAACATATAAAAGAGGTGCCTTAAAAACGCACAAGGGACTAGTCCTTCCGTTGCATCAAGGATGAGGGTAAGAAGTAAAGAAAGAAAGGATAAGGGTGAAGAGTTGAGGATTGGAAGGAAGGATAATGATAGATAGATAGATAGATAGATAGATAGATAGATAGTTAGTTAGTTAGATATTGGGTGGTGGGAAGCAATAGATCGGAAGCAAACCATAAAAAAAGCGCCCGATACCACGGACGCTTTAAATTTGCACTTAAAAAGAAATTATTTCTTTCTGCTCTTGTATCTCTGATAGAATTGATCGACACGACCTGCGCTGTCAAGAATCTTGACTTTGCCGGTGAAGAATGGGTGAGATGTGTTGGAGATCTCGACCTTGACCAATGGATATTCAACACCTTCGACTGTGAGAGTCTCTTTTGAGGTCGCACAAGAACGAGTGATGAACACCGTGTCGTTCGACATATCCTTGAAAGCTACAAGACGGTAGGTTTCGGGATGAATTTCTTTTTTCATTTTCTAAATATTTAGTTGTTCAAAATTGAGCCACAAATATATGGATATTCGCGGTAATAACAAAATTTTTATTTAAATCTGTAAAGCAGATCATCATAGAGAACGAATCTTTTGGCCTTTCTGATCCATTTCTGCTCTTCCAACTTCACATATTCCTTCAAGTCCTGGAAAGACAAGGCACCATTAATGTAATCGGCCATCGTGGAATCCGCCAATTTCTTGTAGAATTCGCCATAGATTTCAAACTGGGAATATCTGTCGTTAAAGAACTTGACCAATTGGAGTGTATGGAGCAATGAATGATATTCAGCACCAGGTTCGAGCATTATCTGATACCCGTAACATCTTTCTCCTTCGTATTTGCCGCAAGCAGGAGTGAACGAGCAAGGACGCATAAGCGCTCCTGCAGGGACTGGCAATGCTTCCAATTGATTGGTCTTAATGAACGGGGCACCGATGTACTCATAAGGTCTGGCAGTGCCAATGGCAGGGGAAATACTAGTATTGTTCCATAGTCCTCCCCCACTGTACATTTCGCAAGTGAACATTCCAGGAATGTCGGATACTGGGGCAATAGTCCAGGGCAATAATTGCTTATTGGCCGAAGTAGCCAGCGCTGAAATAATGTGCATAGGGAACTTCGCACCTATCTCAGTATAATACAAATAGCAGAGTTCTCCCAATGTAAGTCCGTGACGATGAGCCACTTTAGGAACAAATTCTTCCCCTTCGCCTCGTTGGATCGAGCCTTCAACGACTCTTCCTGCAGGGTTGATATGATCGACAATGTACAATGAAGGCGGGACATCCATTTCCCGGAGCACGCTCATAAGGCGGAAAACGTCTTTGGAATAATTAAAATATCTTGCACCCACATCTTGGATTTCCACTACCACGGCAGATAATGGTTCCAATTGTTCTTTTGTGAACTCGATGTGGTTCGTTTGCGGAGTCAATTCGGTGTCACGAGGGTTGAAGACTATGGACAGATTGCCCCTTTCACGGAACAACTCATACATATATCGGTCCCTTTCTGTGTCCCAGCAATTCTGGGTGCAGAAACAACCGACTTTGCCGTCGAGCAAAGCCTTGTCCAGTTGATCCTCCAGCGGAGTGGTCCTGAATGAAAACATTGTCCTGAAATATTTGAATATTGTCCTTATTTGCCAATAATCTTGTCGGCAAGCGCGATGACTTCCTTGGCAAGTTTCTCGGCAGCCTCTTCGGTCTGAGCCTCGGAATAGATGCGGATGATAGGCTCGGTGTTGGACTTGCGCAAATGGACCCATTGCTTGGTTGCCTCGAAGCTGATCTTCACGCCATCGATATCGTTGATATTTTCATTGGCATAGACCTTTTTCATCTCGGACAATATCTTATCAATCAAAGATTTGTCTGAGAGTTGAATCTTGTTTTTGGCAATGAAATATTGAGGATAAGTCTTCTTGAGTTCGGAAACTTTGAGACCTTTGTGGGCAAGGTTGGAAAGGAACAATGCGACTCCGACCATTGCGTCACGGCCATAATGGATGGCTGGGTAAATTACACCTCCATTCCCCTCTCCGCCAATCAATGCTCCTGTCTCACGCATCTTGGTGGTTACATTGACTTCGCCGACTGCTGATGCATCGTAAGTTCCACCATATCTTTCAGTTACATCTCTAAGTGCCCTGGTAGAAGAAAGATTCGAACAAGAGACTGGCTTGTACGGTGCAACGATTTCCGCCAATGACTTTCCCGTCTTTTTGGCTTCTTCTGCGGCTCTTGAGAACAAATAGTCTGCAACACTTACCAATGTATATTCCTCTACGAAAGGCTTACCGTCTTCGCAGATGAAGGCAAGTCTGTCCACGTCAGGGTCAACAGAGATTCCGAGATCGGCTTTGGACTTGACCACAGTATCGCACAAATCCACAAGATTGGCAGGAAGCGGCTCAGGATTGTGAGCGAAATCGCCCGTAGGATTGCAATTAAGTTCTATACATTTAACTCCCAATCGTTTGAGAAGTCTAGGCATAATGATTCCGCCAACGGAATTGATAGCGTCGAGCACTACTGTGAAGTGAGCTTTCTTGACGGCTTCGACATCCACTGCTGGAAGATTCAAAACCGCATCCAGATGTTTGTCAGTAAAATCTTCTTCAGTGATAGACCCGAGGCTGTCTACGTCTGAGAAGTCAAAATCTTCTTGGTCGGCACATTCGAGTATCGCTTTGCCTTCCTTGTCTGTAAGGAATTCGCCTTTTTCGTTTAGAAGTTTCAGGGCGTTCCATTGGCGTGGATTATGAGAGGCGGTGAGAATGATTCCTCCGTCCGATCCGGAAAAAGTGACTGCCATTTCGGTGGTAGGTGTGGAAGCAAAACCGGCCTTGATGACATCTACTCCGCAAGCGACCAATGTGCCGCATACAAGTTGTTCCACCATCTCACCTGAAAGGCGGGCATCCTTGCCGACAACGACTTGATAACGTGAGCCTTCCGGTTTCGGTCTGCGTTCGCGCAATTTAGCACAATAAGCATAAGTGAATTTAACAATGTCTATCGGGGTCAATGAGTCCCCTGGCGCACCTCCTATGGTGCCCCTTATTCCTGAAATAGATTTAATTAGTGACATAGCGAATATTTGTTTATTACAAAATTACTTTTTTATGGTTCCATAAACAAATTTATAAGTACTTTTGCAGGCTAAAATTTTAGAGATGAAGGGGATTTGGACTATATTGTTGCTTATCGTGTCGAATTTTTTTATGACATTCGCTTGGTATGGACATCTTAAACTTCAGGAAATGAAGGTTTCGACCGATTGGCCGTTGATTCTGGTCATTGCTCTTTCGTGGGGAATGGCTTTTTTCGAATATTGCGCTCAAGTTCCAGCAAATAGAATAGGGTTCAGCGAAAATGGCGGACCGTTCAATATCGTACAACTGAAGGTGATTCAGGAAGTTGTGTCACTTCTGGTGTTCACAGTCGTGGTTTCGTTCCTCTTCAAGGGACAATCATTGCATTGGAATCACTTTGCAGCCTTCTTCTGTTTGGTAATGGCAGTATTTTTTGCATTTTTGAAATAAAAATTTGAGAGGTTAAAGATTTTTACATATCTTTGCACTCCAATCCTAAAATGCTGGGTTCGTATAACGGTTAGTACTCGAGATTCTCAATCTCGCAATATGAGTTCGATTCTCGTACCCAGTACTAAGGGTGCCGGAGACGGTGCCTAATGATGACAGAGGGGGTGTTCGGAATTTGCCGGCACCCTCTCTTTGATTTTTAAGATTAGTTTTATGAGCGATTTCAAATCCCAGCCGCTTTTTGGAAATGTTCCTTTGAAAGTTTTGGCTTTCGATGCCGATGACACATTGTGGGACACCCAATTGTATTTCGATGCCGTGGAGCACAGACTCTGCGAAATGCTTTCGACTTTTGGTGATGAAGAAAAGATGCGTGCCGAGATATACAAGACTGAGACTGGCAATATGGCCACTCTGGGTTTCGGTGCAGATGCCTTTACTATTTCATTGGTTGAGACGGCGATACGTGTAAGTGAGGGTAACATCTCTGCTGCACGGATCGAGGAGATCATCACCGAAGGGAAGAAATTGCTTTCATTGCCTGCCACTCCCCTGCCTGGTGTCGTGGATACATTGACAGCTCTGCGTAATTGCGGAAGATATACAATGGTTCTCTATACCAAGGGAAATCCTTTGGATCAGGAGAATAAGTTGAAACGTTCGGGCCTGTCGGATTTTTTCGATATTGTGGATATTGTCTCAAATAAGACTGTCAAAGAGTATGGTGAGTTGTGCAAATCTTTGAATGTCAAGCCTTCAGAGTTTGCAATGATAGGTAATTCAATGAAATCGGACATCCTTCCGATAATCGAATTGGGAGGATACGGCATTCATATTCCGTATCATATCACCTGGCAGCTTGAGACGGCGGAAGACTGCGAAAGCCCTAGGCTGATCAAGTTGAAGACCTTCGATGAGATCTGCAAAGTGCTAATCTGAGAAGTGGGCAATTATAGTTAGCTCATTTGCAGCCATTGACAACAAAAATGATTACATTTGCAAGTGAGTAATCAATATTAAGACACACAGGCAAATGAAAAGAATCGTATTAGCATTGGCAGCCATCTCATTGGTATTTTCGATGTCCACAACCTCAGCCTCAGCTCAGAAATTCAAGGGCAGGACTGACAAGCCTTCATTCACCAAGACTGCTGCTTCTGACAGCAAGATCACATTCATTGGCAGGACTAAGGTCGATGGCAATGATGTTTCATTCGATTGGACAGGCACCTACGCCAGGATCAAGTTCAATGGTTTATTCCTATCCATCAGAGTATCAGACACTAAGAAAAATTTTTACAATGTTTGGCTGGATTCTTCCACTGACAAAACGCCTGACAAAGTGATATCTATTTCAGGGAATGACACCACCATTGTCCTTTTCGGAGGAAGCGATTTTGCAGCAAAAGGCACTTTGAATCCACACGAAGTCATTATCCAAAAGCGCACTGAAGGTGAACAAGGCACAACGACCTTCCACGAATTCATCACGAAAGGGGCAGTACTTCAAGCAGATCCGCTCAAAAGCAGGCAGATTGAATTTATCGGTGACTCATATACTTGCGGCTACGGGACCGAAGCCAAGATGGGAGAGCATTTCAAGCCTGAAACTGAAAATGTCAACTATTCTTATGCGCCAATTGTCTCGAGATATTTCGACGCCGATTACACCATCATTGCCCATTCAGGAATGGGAATCACAAGAAATTACAATGACGGCAGCAAAGGTTACTATATGTCTGACAGATATTTACAAACTTTCGATGTTCACAATAAGGATATATGGAAAGCCGACAGTTCCGCTTTCAAACCGGCAATCACAGTCATCTTATTGGGTACCAATGATTTTTCTACTGGCAGACAGCCAATTGAGAGATACTTCATACAGAATTACACCCGCCTTTTGAACGAGATCAAAGCCAATTATGGAGCAGATCACCCGATTCTTTGCACTGCAGCGAAAGGTGATGCGAATCTTTTCGAGTATGTTCGCGCTGCTGTGGAGCAATGCGGATTGAAGAATGTTCAATATATGGGATACGGACGTGCTGTGTTCGCTGAAGATGAATATGGTGCCGACGGACATCCCAACTATAAGGCTCACAGAAAGATAGCCCACAGCGTCATACCATACATCTCTACTATGACAGGCTGGGAACTCGCCCCTGATGGAGTACGCTGATCTTGAGCCTAAATTAACTTAATATGAAAACAAAGGTTATTGTGACATCGGTACTGACAATTTTAGTGCTGTTGGCAGGCTTCTTTTTCTTTAGATTCTATTTCGTTTTCGGAAAAGGGGTCAAGGCAGGAGAACTGAACCAGATAGTCTATAAAGGATATGTCTTCAAGACTTACGAAGGAAGAATAATCCAAGCTGGATTCAAGGGCGGAACAGGTGCGACGGTACAATCCTACCAATTCGACTTTTCCGTTGAAGATCAAGCCATTGCCGATTCACTTATGAAATGCAGCGGCAAACAAGTCCAACTGGAATATAAGGAATATTTCGGGAGCCTGCCGTGGAGAGGCCAACAAAAATACATTGTTGATAAAATCCTTTCAGTACAATAGAAGATGTCCAGATCATTTATTTTCACAGCAATAGCCTGTTTTGCAATACTGTGCCCTTTCATATCTTCCGCCCAAAGCGGGATAATCAAGAAACATCTTTCTTCCTCAGACTCAGACAAAATGCTGACAATGGAAGAAACCATACTCAGCCGCAATATTTTACCGGAAAATATCGGATATTATTGGAAAAACAATTCTTCCTACGTCTTAATCGAAAATGGTAAGAGAATGTTGACAGATGTCCAGACCGGAGTGTCCTCCCAATGGAAAGAAACGGGCATGAAGATATTGCCGGAAGGTAGTGCAAATGCTACACAGAGTAGCAACGGGGATGTGGCATACACGATAGGGAAAAGTTTGTATTATGTTGACTATCAAGGTCACAACCGTACAATTAAAGAAAGCGAAAACAACCAGATCACTTATGGCCAATCCGTAAGCAGACAGGAATTCGGGATAAACGAAGGTCTATATTGGTCCCCTGACGGATCCAAACTTGCCTTCTATAGGAAGGACGAATCCAAAGTGACGGACTTTCCTCTCCTGAATATCAAGACACGCACTGGCACACTTTTCACAATCAAGTACCCGATGAACGGAATGGCATCTGAAAATGTTAAGTTAGGTATATACAACTTGTATGACAGTTCGATCCATTACGTCGACGCACACGATTTCGGGTATGACCAATACCTTACCAATATTTCCTGGTCTCCTGACAATAAATATGTATTCATACAAGTTCTTGACAGGAGCCAGAAACATCTGCACCTGAATATGTACAAGGCCTCTGATGGAAGTTTCGTAAAGACAATACTGACCGAGGACAATGAAAAATTCGTTGAGCCGCTGGACCACCTTATCTTCTTGAAGGACTCCTATCATTTTATTTACAGGACAGACAACAGGGATGCTTACAAGAATCTGTATCTCTGTGATACATTGGGAAATATGCGCAGATTGACTTGTATCGATGCCGATGTAAGTTATGTAGCAAATGATGGTCACAATGTATTTTATACTACAGCAGAGTTCTCACCAGTACAGAATCACCTGATGAGAATTTCTGTAAAGGAGGCCAAATCCGGCAATCTTGCCGCTGTCAAATTCGGCAAGCCGGTCCGCCTCACCAACGAAGAGGGATGGCATTCAGTTTCATTGTCACCAGACTGCAAATGGTTCATTGACTCATACACAAGCCTGAACGTGCCAAGGGTGATTAACCTGAAGTCTGTGGATGGAAAACATTCCAGAAACATCCTCACCGCCGAGGATCCCCTCAAAGGATATGCTGGCTGCGAAGTGGACCTGGGCACGGTCAAGAGCGCCAATGGCAAATATGACAATTATTACAGGCTCATCAAGCCGAATGGATTCGACCCGGCCAAGAAATACCCATTGATATTATACGTATACGGAGGCCCTCATTCCCAGATGGTTACTGACTCCTGGCTTGGTCAGATCAGGATGTGGGAATATTATATGGCCCAAAGAGGATATGTAGTTTATGTCCAAGACAATAGAGGGACTCAGAACCGAGGGGCGGAATACGAGAAATCAATTCACGACTATTGCGGACAGGCAGAAATGGCTGACCAGATGATAGGTATAGATATGCTCCGTAAACAATCATTCATAGACACCGCCAGGATTGGAGTGCACGGGTGGAGTTATGGAGGATTTATGACTATCTCATTGATTACCAATTTTCCTGACGTATTCAAAGTTGCTGTCGCAGGTGGACCGGTGATTGACTGGAAATGGTATGAGATAATGTATGGTGAGAGGTATATGGACACGGAGGCAACCAATCCAGAGGGATTCGCAAAAGTTAGCCTTTTGAAAAAGGCCAAAGACTTGAAAGGCAAACTTCTGATCTGCCAAGGTGCTGTGGACAATACAGTAGTATGGGAAAATAGTCTAAGTTTCATCCAGGAATGTATCAAAGACAACATCCCGGTTGACTACTTTCCTTACCCTGTGGCTCAGCACAATGTCTTCGGTCACGACCGAGTCCATCTGATGAACAAAGTCACAGCATATTTCCAAGACAATCTGTAGAAAACAAAAGAAGGCAGACACTGCTAGGGCCATGGGAGAAATTGGCGAACAAAATCACCGCCAACCTCGCAAGGTACAGTTACTTCGGAACTCAACAAAATTCAGCAAGTCTAGGAAACTCGTGCAATTCTCAATCACGATTATTAAGCTAACTTATTGATTATCAATAACAGGCCGTGTTAGGCCCCCTCAAATAAAGGCACCCCTAACACGCAAGAGTGCCATATACGCATCCTGTGGCACATCGCCGTGATTGAGAATTGCACGAAAACCAGCCAGGTTCAGTTAAGTAAGCAATCACATCCATACTCGCGAAATAATTGAACATTTACGTATTCAGCATTCCGGGGCGAAGTGGATAGTGAGGCTGCAAGGACCGTGGTCGCACATGACCTCTTGAATGGGATAGGCCCACAAGGAACGAAAGCGGCGAAGCGAAAAGGATAGTTTGAGAGGAACGACCAATTGATCTCTGATGCTTCGAACGAAAGCGACAAAGTGGGAAGGATTGCACAAAGCATTATGAAATTCGACTCCAAGATATCTATTAATTTATATGTTTTATATCCATAAAGAACCTTTCCTATTATGAAATTTAACACGTTAATTCTCTGATTTTTACATAAAATTCTTCAATTAATTTAAAAAACATATATTTCTTTAGTCAATGAATTCGTCCAACTTTGCATCATTCATTCTTATGCCCATTTTTACATATCAAATAATGTGTACAATATGAATTATGACAATGAATTACCGAATAATACATATTTCCATATATATTCGGACGGGAAAGTTTCCGGGACAATATTCAAAGATGATGAGGATTTCATCTATGCTAAAAATTTATTAGCGATTTGCTCATTCTCAAACCATATAATATTGCTTTCTTTTGCTTTAATGGACACTCATTTCCATCTTGTTGCAGAATGTAACCCTCTTAATTGCGACAAGTTCATAACGCAATTCAAACAGCGGCTAATCAATTATCTATCAGTAAAATATCACGAGTCGCCCTGCATTACAATTCGGCCAGACCCTATGAACACAAGAGACGAACTTCTTGGAAAAATCATTTATGCATACAAAAATCCTACGGCATCAGGATATCAAGCCTTGCCGGAGTACTATCCGTGGGGTGTCGGCCAGTTATATTTTGCAGGAGATTATGTTAAGACATTGAAAGGATCTCTTGTCGGAATGTTATCAATTAAAAAGCAACGCTCGATGTTCCATACAATGAACAAAATACCACAGGATTGGGAGTATGATGAAAAGGGAATGATACTTACAAAATGCTATGTCGATTACGAACGGGTCAATAGGATTTTTGGCTCGCCAAAAACTTTCATTGCCTTTATGCATACCAAGAAGGATAATGATATTCAAATCTCAATTCATTGCCATCAAAGGATTATCGACAATATGACCGAGACAGAATGCCGAAAGCAGGTAGCAATAGCCTGTAAGTCACAATTCAATAAAAGTCTTTCTAGATTGCTGCCTGAGGAGAAAATCTCATTGGCGAGATATATGAAGATTCTTGATCCTGGATATTCCATTAAAAGACTATCCAGAATTATTGGCATCGATTCTTCGTTGCTGGAGATGGTCCTAAAATAGTTCGTGCAATTCTCAATCACGATTATTAAGCTAACTTATTGATTATCAATAACAGGCCGTGTTAGGCCCCATCAAATAAAGGCACCCCTAACACGCAAGAGTGCCATATACGCATCCTGTGGCACATCGCCGTGATTGAGAATTGCACGAACTCTCCGGCTTTCACCCAGTGCGCTCATAGACAACGTAACATTACTGAGAATTGCACGAACTGTCCGGCTTCCACCCCTAGCCTATCGGCAAATAAACCTATCGACCAGAAAATCTATCGACCAGAAAGTCCTTGCTGTGGCTGGCGGATGGCGAAGCGACATTGCGAGGCGGCGTAGAGACCGAGCGCAGGAAGCTGGCGGAGAGCGCGTTGTCTGACGACCGAAGGGAGGAGTTAGCGCGTCCAGCGCACCTGCATGTAATCGGTAACTTTGAATCCCCGAATTTTCGCAAAGTTAAATCCCCGTTATGAGGGCAAGAAAGAAAGCATTCATAACTTTGTAAATAACAACAAATACAAAAGGGAATGAATGCTTACGAACTCGAGAGTCCGGAAAGGAAACTCGTGATGTGGTACAAAGTTAAAGAAAAAAAGGAACTGGGCCTAACGAAAGCTCAGACAGCGAGAGAACTTGGGATTGACGTAAAGACAGTCCGCAAGTATCTGGAAATGAGTTACGAGGAGTTCAAATCGAGCGAGTCGTACAAGAGGATGTATATCAAGGTGCTGGATCCTTACGAGAGTAAGGTCTATAGTTGGCTTGACGAACATCCGGATCTCTCTGCCAGCCAGATACATGACTGGCTCAGGGAGCGTTATCAGGATCTTCCTGATGTGAATGCGAAGACTGTGTACAACTATGTGAAGTACATCCGCGCCAAGTACAGTATAGAGAAGCCGCCATTGTCATCGCCTCGCCAGTACTGCAAGATTGAAGAAACGGCCTATGGCGAGTATGCCCAGGTGGACTTCGGAGAGATGTGGATGCAGTATGCGGACAGGCGTAAGTTGAAGGTATACTTCTTCGTAATGGTCATGTGCCGCAGCCGCAAGAAATATGTATGGTTCGGCAAGTCTCCGTTCACGACCGACATGGCGGTGTACGCACATGAGAAGGCTTTCGAATACTACGGTGGCAAGCCCAAGAAGATAATCTATGACCAGGATGCGGTCCTGATCCACTCGGAGAATCTAGGCGACTATGTCCTGACCAAGTCTTTCAATGCCTATGTCAGCCAGGCGCACTTCCAGTGCATCTTCTGCAGGAAAGCGGACCCGGAGTCGAAGGGCAAGGTGGAGAATGCCGTGAAATATGTAAAGTACAACTTCCTGAGGGGGCGAACGTTCGTGAGCATCGAGCAGCTGAACGAAGAGGGAGTCCGTTGGCTGTCGCGGACAGCCAACGGACTCCCTCACCAGGGCACCAGGCTCGTACCGGACGAAGTGTTCCAAACCGAACAGGCATACCTGAATCCTTATTACGGGAAGCCCGAGATGCCATACAGGGACATGAAGGAATATAAGGTCCACAGAACCAACACAATAAGCTATCTCGGCAACGAGTATAGTCTTCCGAGCGGGACTTATCAGGATGCCTCGAGCAAGGTATGGGTCAATGTGAACGGCAATGCGCTTGAGATATACAACAAGGAAACGGGCAAACAGGTAGCTGTCCATGCAATATCGTCGGACAGGGGACAGTACATACTCGATCCATCGCACCGCAAAATACACAAGGTATCCCAGAGCAAGCAGGAGAAGTGCATACTGGAATACTGTAACTACGACACCCTTGCCAGGATGTGGCTTGACAACTTGCGTGCCGACAAGCCACGTTATTATAAGGACAATCTCAGGACACTCAGTTCGGGGATGCGCCACTTCGAGCCTTCTACGCTACACAATGCCTTCGAAAAGAGCCTTGACTGTGGGATGTATAACGCAAAGGATATCCTGACGTTATGCGACCGAATAGGGAAACGCATCCCAGTGAGGACGGAAGAACCCAAGCGTTCCTGTAGCCTTCCGGACATAGCAAAGGAAATCCCAGAAAAGACCAACATAAACCAATACAACCAGTACTTCTCATGACACAATCAGAAACCATAAAGGACAGCTGTACAAGGCTCAAACTCTCATATATACAGCAGAAACTCAATAGCATAATACTCAATGCCCAGGAGAGCAAGCCAACATATCTGGACTTCCTTGCCGAGGCACTGAAGATGGAAGCGGATATGAGAGAAGAAAACACGCGTCAAATGCGTGTAAAAATGTCACGGATACCATCTAGGCATGACCTTGATGAATACGACTTCAACTTCGTATCGGGAATAGCCCAAAGGGAGATGAAAGAACTCAGGCAACTCGCATGGCTGGATCAGGCATATAACATAGTACTCATGGGGCCATCAGGAACAGGGAAGACATATATCGCATCCGGCCTGATATATGATGCAATCAAGGCCGGCAAGAAAGGGTATCTCTTTACCATGGAAGAACTTATTACATGTCTAAGGACAAAGGATATCTCCGTGTCAGCCATGCAGACATACACGAAGATACTTCACGCTGATCTTCTAGCGATAGATGACATAATGATGTTCCCCGTAAAGAAGGAAGACTCAGGAGCGTTCTTCAATCTGATCAACACTCTACACGAGAAGATATCGCTGATAATAACAACGAATAAATATCCGACGGAATGGGCAGAAACACTTGATGACGAAGTGCTGGCCAGTGCACTGCTTGACAGACTGCTTTACAAATGTGAAGTAATCAAACTATCCGGTGCTAGCTACCGAATGGAAAATAGAAAAACAATACTAAAAAAAGAAGTTAAACGAGGACGACCGAGGAAGAATCCTGTTACCGAATAAAACAGGGAATCAACTTTGCCAAAAAACAGCCATCTGCATGTTGCTTTTTACAACGCACTTCACCTTTGAGAAACTGAGGTCGAGGAGCGGTGGGCGCTGTATACGAAAAAAGTCATCCGTTTAGCTTCTTTGATGATAGGTCGTTTATTACTTGTTCGTAAGTTCTCAATTAATCAGCACTTTCACCAAAAAGAGAATTATGTATTATTGTTTAATAAGTTGAAATTGGAGGCAAGCTTTCATCTACTTGCCTCTAATCCTTAATAAACGTATTTCATGTCTATCTTTCCTTTCGAACACCTTTGAATTTGGTCCCATCTTGTTTGAGATCGATAAATTGTCCTGTTTCGGTATCGCGTTTTACATACTGTTGTGTTTTAGGATTGTATGTCTGACTCCTACTTTTTACAGCCCCATTGCGATGTCCGTCTCCTGATGGTGCGTTTGTTGCCATTTTAACACCTCCTTATAATTTTTTACAAAATGACGGCTATTAGAACCGTACTGTCTTCGGTTGTTGTCACTATAGCAGACAGCACATCCTTCCATATTTTTGAGAACATTGTTGTGTGACATTCTAATTACTGGTTCTAGTTCACGGAATTTCCCCATAAAGAATAGACTCAATTATGCAGCATCTTCAGAGCTCTTGATGTCGTTAATCAAGGCTTTAATTGTAGTAATGTCCTTATTATAGTTAATGATCTTGCGATATTTGTTATTGAATACATCGTACAACATCATATTTGTTGATTTCACTTCAATACCATCTTGATTTAAGCTATAGCATATTAGAGATAGCATTAGTGATATTCGCTGAATTGGCATTGGCGTTTTACGAACTAGTAGTATCAGGGCTCCCTTTTCGTTACCAGTCCCAGATAATTTTTGGAAAATAAGATATCTTGAAATTCGAATTCGAACACCCTTGATAATACATAGTTTATGATCATCAGATGCTTCTTGAAATTTGTAATTGGCGAATTTTCCTTTTAAGTTAATTGTTTGTATTTCTGCCAATGTCTCGATAGATTTCTTTATCTCCGCCTTTCGCCTGTCCGAGTTGTCGTCAGCTTGCTTATCGTTTAAAAAACTTGTGGCTTCTTTTATGATACTTCCATCGAAATCACCTTGAAAGTAATCTTTTAGGGCGTTTTTTAACTTGACATACCATTGAAGGAATACAGATTGATCTTTCTTGACAAACAAGTTTTTAATTTTTAGTCTTCTTTTTTCCTCGTTGCGGCTGAAAGCGCAATCCAAAAAAGAATAAAGGGGAATTTCATTTTTTTTCATATTTTAAATTTGTTCGAATTATTGCAAATATCAGTACATTCTTTATGCCACGCAAATTTATATGACAAAATGTCATATTCTTTTCGTATCCTATTCAATAAATCCTGAATTATTCTTATTAATATAATGTAAACGAAAAGAATTTTTTCATTTTTAATCCTAAAACCATTACATTTGTGATATAAATACATAATAATACTTGATATGACAATTGACACCATCACCGTAGGCGGTTACGCCAATCTGAAAGAAGTCGTTCTTAAAATGCCTGATATTTTAGCACTAGTTGCGCCTAACAATTATGGCAAGACTAATGTCCTTAAGGCTGTCAAGTTTGGCATTGATTTCATATCACCAGTTTCTGATAAAAATAGGCAGATGTCACGCTCTCAGGCCATTCCGCTTATTGAACAAATGGTAAATGATCCTTTTATTTTCAATGTTATTATTGAAATGGAAGGGCTTATTGTCGAATATGGTTTCTCATTTATCTGGGCAAGGAATATGAAGAATAGTAAAGGTGCGGAAATTATCTCCGAATCTTTGAAAGTTAAGAAAGTTGGTGATCCTAAGTTTAAGGTCTATATAAACAGAAATGAACCAAATAAGGCATCATATTTATCGTCAGTTGAAGGTCGGTGTTCGTCATCGTTGTCTTTGGATGGAAAGATTTTGGCTATTAATAAATTAAGCAATTATGATAATCTTTTCTACATTGATATGATAAAGTCCATTGAAAGACTTAGTATTAAGCAAATTAACACATTGAGAAATCCGGACGATTTTTTTTCGATGCTGTCAATGGATGCTTATCTTCAGGATAATTCATTAGCTTTCCCTAAGACTGGACAAATTGGTTTTTTTCTGAATAGTCTTCAAACGTCAATGCCGGATAAATTTGAAATACTGAAAGATACAATAAAGCAACTTTTACCTGAGATTGAGGATATTAAGCCAATTAAAATTGATTTTGCTGTAAATGAGAGGAAAAAGGATCTCCCTTTTAAGATGCCTGATTTCTTCTATGATGTTAGGGTAAAAGAGAAATTTTTCAATCAGCGAGTAAGCTTTGATTATATATCTTCTGGCTCGAAACGTGTGATATATATATTATCTATGGTCATTGCGGCTAATCTGAACAAGATTGATGTTATTACGATAGAAGAACTTGAGAATTCTGTCCATCCTAGATTGTTGCAAAATCTTCTTCAAGCTATTTCAACGCTTGCAGGGAATACGAAAATTATAATTACAAGTCATTCTCCATATCTCGTTAAGTATCTCGCTCCTTCTAATCTGCGTTTTGGGCTGCCCAAAATTAAAGGTGTCAGTTGCTTTAAGGCTCTAAAGGAATCAAAGCTTAAAAAGTTGTCCAGAATGGCATCTTCTCAGGAACTTTCTGTTGGTGAATATATGTTCGACGGAATGCTTGATATGGACTCTAACTCAGAAGAGTATATGTCATTTTTCATTTAATTGATTGCTTTACCAATGAAGAAAAAGATTGTAATACTTTTTGTTGAGGGAGATACGGATGAGGCTTTCTTCAAAGGACTTCTCAACTATTATAGAACAACATCTTCAAAATCCCTCTTGCAATGTGATATTTGCAATTTGTCTAGTGTGACCCGATATGTCAGCAAGATGAGGGGAATTCTATGTAGTCGCTATTGTACAAAATCAAAGAAAAGTGAAATAGATATTTCTGCTATTTGCTGTTCATATGATACAGATGTGTTCTCTGCTAGTGTTAGTGATAAAGCAATTGTTGATTGGGTAAAGGTCAGAAAAAGTGTCAATTCTCTTGGCATTAAAAATTTTTATAGAATCAAAGTGGAACAGATGATTGAAGATTGGCTTCTTGATGATATTTCATCTTTGTGTAAATATTTAAGATTGCCAGAAGATACAAAAATACCGGATGGAAAAGACGGGTTCAGCAGAATTTCAAGATTGTTCTTAAATGGAGGTAAAATGTATTTGAAAGGAACTGCAATTTCTAAATTTTCAAATAAATTGAACTATAAAACGATCCGAGACAAAAGGCGTGATGCCCTTAAACAGTTTGAGATAGCAATTGGTTATCGCGAATGAGTCGTCATATTATGAATATAGTAGCAGAAAAACTATTCATAAACCCAAGTTGGCGATAATCGTCTTCATTTCTCCGTAATAAGTGTTTTAACAGCAGTAGTCTGGGTAAGGTATATTCCTTAAATTCTAGTCATTTTTGTACCAAACAAAAAAGGCTATCATGATGGAAAAAGATTTTGCTGAGTGGCCGACATTGCTCCGGAAAAAGAGAGCGTCGGCGGTGATTTTAAGTGATTATCGCTCATTTTTACATATTTTTCATAGGCAGACAAGCATTATCCTGACCTTTTTAGGCCGGAACTACTGGCCGACAATGACCCGGAATATGTACGCAGCCATCCCATTTTCGAAAATAAAGTAAAAGTAGTGACCGATGTAATGAAAATTCATTACCATTCAAGTAGGCCGAATTAAGATATGACTTAGTCCAGCCATCGTAGGCAGATGGTGACATATCGTAGAAAGATATGGATTAACCGGCCTACGAAAGGGAAAGCGTTAGAGAATGGATATGCAAAAAAAGTATAAACACATCGCCACTGAATTTAAGTAACTCCAGAAAGACTTAGAGGAGGCAAAAACGAGATAGAGTTATTAAAAAAGTGAAAGCCTTAGCCGAAGACCGGCCTCAACAACGAAGCGGGATAGGACAAAAGTTCAAGCCAAGGGACACTTCCTCGAATAACTTGATTCATATATAAGTTATTATAGTAATTGTAGAAAAAAACTAACACTTGACGGATTGAGCCCTGTCAGGTACAGATTAATAATGGTGTCTCAATAGTTCATAAGCAGTCTACCATTTGTAGCTCACTTCAAAAGGGGGAAGTTCAAAGCTCGTTATGTCAACCCCCGCGGCCTGTGACCGCTACCCATTAGGGGCGCAGAGGTCGCGGGTCCGTGGGATCTGTATACGATAGATTAGTAGTTTGTCAGTTTGCCTTCGTCATCCCAGCCTGGCTGCAATTTGCCTTTTCTGGTATCATCAATGAGAGTCTGGAGCATATGGTTCGCATACTCCGGACGCTTGGTGTTCATATAGTGCTGGATGCGATCAACCTTGATTCGCTGGTACACACCAGGGAAACTCAGGAAATTCTCCCAAACCTGTTTGTCTACTTTTAAGGCATCAATCACCCAATCCTCAAACACGAACTTCGCAGGGTCCGGGTCAGGCATTACAGCTAAACCATCTGATGTCATTTCTCCCAAGTAAATAAGCCTCCTGCACCTCTCGAGATTATGTCTACACCAATTGCAGCCCTTTCGCCTCGGGGTGAAATGCTGAATTGGCTTTCCGTCATCTATTCTTTTCTGAGTACTGTCAACCCAACCGAAACACAAAGCGACCTCTACGGCATCCACATAACCCACGACTCCAGGGAAAGGCGCTCTAGCCCTGTTCACGCGAAGCCAGAAATCACTGACCTTGTCGTGATTCTGAAGATACCAAGCGTACAATTCCTCGCGTGTGTGTATGTCCAATAGATTTCTTACTTCCATATAACCTTACTTTGAAAGCAATTGAATCAGTTCTTTCATATTACCGGTGACGGCGGTAAACAATTTGTACATCAATTCAGCCTCCTGCATCTCAGGAATGTATGCGAAAGTTCTGCAACCACGCCCAGCGAACCAGCCGGCCTCAGTGTGAGCGCTGCGACCACAAGGCAAAATAATGACACAAGTGTCAGCCCATTCCATTGCTTCAAGGTCGCTCTTGAATTGAGTCTCTGACCATGGGTCCTTCAAACCTTCGCAATACTGCCTAACAGTCCAATTCTCGAAGTTAGGGTCTACATCGCTCCAATGAAATCCACCCTTTCCGTGAGGAGGATTCCTGAAGTCATACACCTCATGCCCAGCCTCACGCAAAGCCTTCACTACATCAGGATAATATTTATTGCGCCAGCTGCTGGCCACATAGACTTTTGCCATCTCGTATTGATTTATTGCTTGCAAATATAACAAACTTCATTGTGAAAATTTTGCTGAATGAATCCTATCTTTGATATAGAAAATTTCGTAAATTTGAGGAAAGATCTATTGATTATGGATAAACAGAGTATTCTTCAGTACAAGTCGTCTTTTGACGCAATCGCTTCATACATCGAGGGTGAAGGAGAAAGAGAGAGAGTAGAAGTATGGTTTGCAAGAGACTTGCAGGCACAACTGGAATACTCTAAGTGGGAAAATTTTCAAAAGGCAATCAGTAGAGCCATTGAATCCTGTAATACTTTGGGCGTTAATGTTGAAGATCATTTTCGTTCAATAAGTAGAGCTATTCAACTTGGCAAGGGTGCTAGCAGGGATGTCGATGATTTCATGCTAACAAGGTATGCTTGTTACCTTATCGCCCAGAATGGAGATCCGAGAAAAGAGCAGATTGCATTCGCCCAGAGTTACTTCGCAGTGCAGACTAGGAAAGCCGAGCTTATAGAAGAAAGGATAAACCTATTGTCAAGATTAGAGACAAGGGAAAGGCTTCGTGCATCAGAAAAGCAACTGTCTCAAAATATTTATGAAAGAGGAGTTGACGATAAAGGTTTCGGCAGAATCCGATCAAAAGGTGATGCCGCGCTTTTCGGCGGTCATACGACTGAGGATATGAAGAATCGACTAGGTATCAAAGGAACGAGACCGCTTGCGGACTTTTTACCAACTTTGACCATTGCGGCGAAGAATCTGGCTACGGAAATGACAAACTACAATGTAGAGAAAGAGGATTTATATGGAGAGGGTACTATAACAAAGGAGCATATACAAAATAATATCAGCGTTCGTGAAATGCTAGGAAACAGGGGAATTAAACCTGAAGAGTTGACAGCTGCTGAAGATATCAAGAAATTGGAGCGTCGAGTTGCTTCAGAACAGAAGAAAATAGAGAAGGCCTCTCAAAAATTGCCAAAACAATAAAATGTGCCTTTGAGCATTGTCTATATCATTTTCCTGACGTCAGGAAAATGATATTTTCGTTTGAAAAGGTGTCGGTCAGCAGTCATTGATTAAGTTGCACACCATAAATACCAGCTCACCGACCCTATTATTCTGCGGAAGCACAGCGGTGCTGATGGGATTCAGACTCGCGGCAGGCAGCGTCTGTCCCCATCTGGGGGCACTTCATTGTGGTCTGAAAAGGCGCCAAGGGGGCTGCCTTGGGAAACCTATGGCCGCCCGCGGCCTTATGAGCGGGTGTCACGAACGAAGTGAATGACAGGACGAAGTCGCAAAGCGACGAAGGGTTGACAAGGCAGCCCCCTTGGCGCAGCACTTCGAAAACACGTTTTCCCTTCGGGGCGCTGAGGTCGAGGGTCCGAGGGAACTGTATACAAAAAAAAGATCATCCGTTTGGATGACCTTTTTGGCGGTGCGGAAGGGATTCGGACCCTCGACCTCAGGCGTGACAGGCCCGCATTCTAACCAGCTGAACTACCGCACCAGTCTTTTTTGTCACTTCTTGTCAAAAGCGAGTGCAAATATAGGGATTTTCTCTGTACTTGCAAATTTTTGAATGAAAAAACTTCCAAAAAAGTTAAGCCTTATGGCTTCCTCATACTCGCCCAGGGAACGATTCCGGATGGAGCACATTTCTGATCAATAAGTTCCCTCATCTTCTCCATATACGGAGCCACATGATCATAGAACTTATAATACCCTGCACACAAAGCATTAAGTCCAGTCTCACCAGCCTCAGTCCGACTGAAACGATGCTTGGGACATTCGCCATTACAAGCGAAAAGATACTTGCAACGAAGGCATTTGCCTGGAAGAGTATTCCTCTTGTCAATACCGAAACGAGTCTGAGCCTGAGAAGTCATCATTGTCCTCAAATCCTCAGTTTCAATATTTCCCAACTTATATTTCGGATACACAAAATGATCGCAAGGATACAAATCCCCATTATGCTCAATCACAGAATTCCCCCCGCAAGTCTGAGCAAAAATACACATACCCGGCTGAGCGCCACACCAATTTGCCAATGCAGCATCAAATTCTACGACAAAATACTGCCCCACATCATTCCTTACCCAATAGTCGAAAATATCACACATGAATTTACCAAAAGCGATATCTCCCACCGACCAATTGGCAAGAACTGCTCCATCCTCCTTAGGATCCACAATATGAGGTCTCGCACCCTTTATCGGCTTTCCAACACCATTCAGAGGATACTTGACATGCTCCAATACTGGCATGAACTGCATATAATGGCTTCCCAACGACTTAAGGAATTGATATATCTCCAGTCCCCTTCCCTCACACTGCTTATTCACAGTGGACATAGTATTGAATTCAACCCCCCTGCCTGACAAAAGATCAATCCCACGAATCACCTTGTCGAAAGTAGGAGCTCCGCCCTTGTCTTTACGATATTTGTCGTGAACATCCCTAGGTCCGTCTATCGATACCCCGACAAGGAAATCATTATTCCTAAAGAAATCCGCCCACTCGGAAGTGATCAGAGTTCCATTGGTCTGGATTGTATTGTGGATTTTTTTATCCCCAGCATACAGTTTTTCAAACTCTATAGCCTTTTTATAGAAATCAAGCCCTAAAACCAAAGGTTCTCCTCCGTGCCAATTGAACTGAACCTCCGGGACATCATTTGCCTTAATGTATTCACGGACAACCATCTCAAGCATCTGTTCTGTCATTCGAGGCTCATGACCTCCATAAATCTCAGACTTGTCCAGATAATAGCAATAATGGCAATCCAGATTACAGAGAGAACCGGCAGGCTTGAGCATAATGTTGAATGCCATCGGGCCACTGAGCCTGACGGCATCCTGTAATGTAATTGTCTCTCTTAAACGGCTCATCAGAAGCTACTCGCCGAGCCTCTTCTGAATTGCTGCGGTCTGCTCCTCGTAACCCGGTTTATGAAGAAGAGCGAACATATTCTTCTTGTAGGCCTCTACTCCCGGTTGATTGAAAGGATTGACCCCAAGGATATAAGCACTTACGCCGCAAGCGAATTCGAAGAAATAGAAAAGACCTCCGAGGTTGAAGCCATCGATTTTCTCAATGGAAACCTCCAACTGAGGCACACCGCCATCAATATGAGCGAGCTTGGTACCAAGCTCAGCCATTGCATTGCAATATTCCACGTGCTTGCCAGCGAGATAGTTAAGCTGATCCAGATTTTGAGAATCTTCCTCGATGACTACGTCCCTATTGCTCTTTTCAATATTGACAACAGTCTCAAACATAACACGATCCCCGTCCTGGATGAACTGTCCCATAGAATGAAGGTCTGTCGTGAAATTCACAGATGCAGGGAAAATTCCTTTCTTGTCCTTGCCTTCCGACTCCCCATAAAGCTGTTTCCACCATTCTCCAAGATATTGGAACTTTGGATTGAATGAAACCAAGACTTCTACTTTCTTGCCATATTTCGAATAGAGAAGATTACGCATAGCTGCATACTCTACGGCAGGATTGGTATCAGATTTTTCAGCCAACGCCTTCTGCATCTGGGCTGCTCCTTTGAGTATCTCCCTGATATCGAATCCAGCGACAACGATAGGAAGGATTCCTACCGGAGTGAGGACTGAGAAACGGCCTCCTACATTGTCCGGGACAATGAAACTCTTGTAACCTTCCTGTGTGGAAAGTGTCTTGAGAGCGCCCTTTTGGGCATCTGTAATTGATACGATTCTCTTGGCAGCCTCTTTGACGCCATAAGTATCCTCGATATGTTTCTTGATGATCCTGAAAGCTACTGCAGGTTCAGTCGTAGTTCCAGACTTGGAAATTACGATTGTTGCGGTATTCCTTTCATTGACCAGATCCATCAATTCGCTGATGTACTCTTCAGAAAGGTTGTTGCCTGCAAATACGACTTCCGGATATTTCTTTTTGCCACCAAGTTGCTTGGCGAAATTGTGAGAAAGTGCCTCGATTGCGCATCTTGCACCAAGGTATGACCCACCTATACCTATGACTACCACCAGATTGACACCCATTTTCATCCATTCGTCACGAACGGCCTCGCAATCATTGATCAATGATTCAGGGGTATCAGTTGGAAGAGTCTTCCATCCGAGAAAACCATTTCCTTCACCGTTTCCAGCCTCAAGAGTGTCGAAAGCGGCCAAAGCCTTGCCTACGAAATCTTTGTATTCAGCATTGTTAACAAAGGTGCTGCAGCCTTTAAGATCTACTTTTACCATATACTTGAATTATTAATTTCCAGACCGTAAATTTATCTCTTTTTATCCAAAATAATTCTTCTAAAATGAATATATTTGTAAAAATAGGCTAATATTTATAATAATAACACACAGATGTATCTTTTAAGCAAAATGACAGCTTTATTGGCTGCCACCTCATTGACCTTGGCTGGCATATCCGCCTCGGCTCAGAACGATGCAAGTCAAGCTTCTACTGGCAAAATTGCGATTGCCGCACACCGTGGATTCTGGGAAAGCGACCTAGCAGGCCAAGCACAGAATTCCATTGCCTCACTGCGTGAAGCACAGAATAACAGTTTCTGGGGCAGTGAATGCGACATCCATCTTACAAGCGACGATGTGATGATAGTAAATCACGACAACAGCATCGAAGGCAAATTGATTTGGGACAATCCCTATTCTACGTTCAAGGCAATGTCCTTGAAAAATGGGGAACATCCTTCTACCTTCGATGAATATCTGACTCAGGTTGAAGCCTCTGCGACCACAGTGCTTGTAACTGAAATCAAGAATCAAAAGACTCCGGAAAGGGAATGCCAATTGGTGGACAAAGCCATCCAGGCTATGAAAAATCACAACATTTTCAATCCTTCCAGAGTCATTTTCATTTCTTTCAGTCTGAATGCTTGCCAGTATCTTGTAAAACAGGCTCCAGGGTTCACAATCCAATATCTGAATGGTGATCTTAGACCTGCCAAACTTCACGAGATGGGTATCAATGGAATCGACTATGAGCAAAACAAACTGCTCAAGCATCCAGACTACGTCACTGAAGCACATTCATTGGGAATGTCTGTAAATGCTTGGACAGTGAACACTGAGGCTAACATACAGAAGATGATAGATATGGGTGTCGACTGTATCACTACCAACGAGCCTCTGCTTGTACGCAAGATGCTTGGAGATAGAGAATTAAGAATCCCAAAAGGAGATGGCAATGAGCCGAAGGCAAACGCCAAATCCGAAGTGACCATCGGAAATGCCCGTTTCACCGTACTCACTCCAAGGCTTATTAGAATGGAGTGGTCTGAAAATGGAAAATTCGAAGACAGAGCCACATTAGGAATTGTCAACAGGAATCTGCCCGTACCCGGTTTCAAAGTGAAAAAGAGCAGTAAGAAGTTGACTATCAAGACGGCAGATGTCACGCTTACTTATATTAATAATGGAAAATTCGATGAGAAGAACCTTTCTGTCGCTTTCAATATGACGGACAAATCAGGTGTAGAGCCAAAGATGATAAAGGTTGTTTGGCATCCGGGAATGGATGCTTCCGGGAATCTTCTCGGCACATCCAGGACTTTGGACAGATGCGATGGAACTAAGACTGTGGACCCTTATGATCCAGGTGTGGTTTCCAAAGACGGTTGGGCCCTCATCGATGAGAGTACAAGACACACTTTTGAGCCAGTTAAAACTGACTGGGGCAACTGGGTATCATCTAGGGATTCATCAGACAGGCAGGACCTGTATATGTTCGCTTACGGCCACGACTACAAGGCTGCCGTAAGTGATTTCACGAAAATTGGTGGAAAGATTCCTCTTCCTCCAAAATTCGCATTTGGATATTGGTGGTGCCGCTATTGGCAATATTCAGACTTTGAGTTTATTAATCTGGCAAAGGAAATCCGCTCATTTGGAATTCCAATCGACGTGATGGTGCTGGATATGGATTGGCACGAGACCTGGTCATTTTTCACAGACCACTCAAAGAAAGATGCTTCCGGGCAGAGTGCAGGATGGACTGGCTACACTTGGAACAAATCTTTGTTCCCGAACCCGGCCAACTGCCTTACAGACCTTCATAATCTTGGTCTCAAAACCACATTGAACCTTCATCCCGCTTCTGGCATTCAGCCTTTTGAGGAACCTTATGATAGATTTGTAAAGGATTATCTATCAAGGACCTCAAATTATGACGGGCCGAAAAATTACATAAATCCGGATGGAAGCAAGGCTTATGTTCCTTTCAGAATCGATGACGAACAGTGGGCAGATGCCTATTTCAATTCTGTAATTCACCCATTCGAGGCTCAGGGTGTGGATTTCTGGTGGCTTGATTGGCAGCAGTGGAAACTCAGCAAATACACGCAGGGACTCAGCAACACATTCTGGCTTAATTACACCTTCTTCAATGATATGGTTCGCCAAAGTGCCAAAGATGGAATCTATGCACGCAGGCCAATGATTTATCATCGTTGGGGAGGAATCGGCAGCCACAGATATCAGATAGGCTTCTCTGGTGACACTTATGCCACCTGGAAAGTACTTGGCTATTTGCCATATTTCACATCTACCGCCTCCAATATCGGATACGGCTATTGGGGCCACGACATCGGCGGCCATATGCAGCCAAAAGGCGTGAACTTCACAAATCCAGAATTGTATACAAGATGGTTGCAATATGGAGTATTCACGCCTATCTTCAAGACTCATTCAACGAAGAATATGAGTATGGAGAAGAGGTTCTGGATGTTCCCTGATTATTTCGACGATATGAGAGATGCCATAAGGCTTCGTTACACGTTGTCACCTTACATTTACAATGCAGCCCGTCAGACTTATGACACTGGCATATCTATGTGCCGTCCAATGTATTATGATTATCCCGAAGAGGCCAATGCTTATTCATACAAGGAGCAATATATGTTCGGTGATGACATCCTGGCCACTGTTGTATGCGACCCTGTCGATAAGACTACAGGACTGGCAAAAAGAGGCGTATGGCTTCCAAAAGGAACTGACTGGTATGATATGGCCACAGGTGAGATGTACAAAGGTGGAGTTACAGATACTCTTACCTATACTATCAATGAGAATCCATATTACGTGAAGGCAGGTTCAATCATTCCAATGGCTTCGCAGTCCATTCAATCTTTGCAGGAGAATAGCAACGAACTCTATTTTTTCATTGCTCCCGGGAATGGTGAAAGCAAGACATCCCTATATGAGGATGACGGCAAATCACAGGCTTATGTGAGCGAATATTCCACAACGGAAATATCCAAGAATTCTAACGAAAACAATATTAAGGTCACTGTATCTCCACGCAAAGGGCAATATACAGGGCAAAACGCCAATAGACTGGTACGTGTTGTCTTGGAGGGAGTTTTCGCTCCTGAATCTGTAAAGATAAACGGAGCGGATGTGCCTTATGATCGTTTTGCTGAAAATACCGTAAAGAACTCTACGTCAAAGGCTGTTTGGGGGTATAACGGTTGCGATCTTGCTGCGACCATATATGTGCCTCAGAAGAGTGCTGCAGAGGAGATTGTAATTGAATGTTCTTACAATGATTTTGCTGCTCAGAATGTTTCATTGCTTCGCGGCAAGAAATGCATAATCCACAGAATGATGGCCCTTACTCCTGAGGCCAAAATGGCAATGAGTTTGAGGAGCCTTCCTCTTGATTTCCAGAATCTTGCCCAGTGTGGAAGTTACATTACCGAGGACACTAAGAATGCAGGCAAATATTTACAGGCTATCGACCTCGGTGCTGCAGCCAAAGCTTTCGATGATACCAAGGCTTCTTCCGAATTTAAGGCAAAGGTCAAAGCCCAGTTAGGACAATAAACTATCAAAACTAATAGCGGACTGGACAATATCGAACTCCGCATAATTCTCTTGTGACGGCACCTACCTGCCGTCACATTGCGTTTTATGGATATTACGGTGCAAGCCGCTGGCTTGCTCACCAAACTTATCTTAAATTTAAATCTTATCCTATTTTTAGAGAATACAGGATCAATTCTGACAGAGGTCTCGAAATCCAGAGGTAGAGGATACTCGTGCAATTCTCAATCACAATTTTTAAGATAACTCATTGATTATCAATAATAGGCCGTGTTAGGCCCCATCAAAAAAAGGCACCCCTAACACGCAATAGTGCCATATGCGCATTCTGTGGCACATTGCCGTGATTGAGAATTGCACGAGCTGTTCGGCTTTCATCCCTATAGGCCAAAAGCCCATCGACCAATCAGGCCTTGCAGTGGCTGACGGATTGCGAAGCGACATTGCGAGGCGGCGTTGGGACCGAGCGCAGGAAGCTGGCGAAGATAACATAGTGGCTGTAGAGCTGTGTGTGGAAGTGGCATGCCACCTCCGGCTAGGGGGTGACGACGTAGTCGTCGGGGGCCACGGAACACAGCAGCTCTACAGCCACAAAAAATCCAAGCAACAATCTGCATTGATCATTCCGCTATGTTCCTACTCGACCTAATATTTCCAAACAAAAAAGATGGAGGCCAAACGGTCTCCATCTTTCAATATCACGAACAACGATGATTTACAACTTCTTCAATACCGCAGTTACATTAGCCTCAATGGAAGCCGCAGAATATTCACCTCGATGGAACTTCTCACCAACAATATTCTCATACAGTTCCACATACCTATCAGTAATATTCGCAACCACCGACGTAGTCATCTCAGGCACCTTCTGCCCCTCCTGTCCCTGAAAACCATTAGCCATCAGCCACTCACGGACAAACTCCTTAGACAACTGCTTCTGACGCTCACCCTTAGCCAAACGCTCAGCATACCCATCGGCATAATAATACCTCGAAGAATCAGGCGTATGAACCTCATCCATCAAATAAATCCTGCCATCCTTCTTACCAAACTCATACTTGGTATCCACAAGGATAAGCCCCATCTTCGCAGCAATCTCCTGTCCCCTCTCATAAATTGCCCTAGTATATTTCTCCATCTGCTCATAATCCTCACGGCTCACAAGCCCCTGAGCAATAATCTCCTCCTTGGAAATATCCTCATCGTGACCAGCAGCAGCCTTCGACGTAGGAGTAATAAGAGGCTCAGGAAACTTCTGCCCTTCAACCATCCCATCAGGCATATAGCAACCGCACAAAGTCCTCTTCCCATCCTTGTACTCCCTCCAAGCGTGACCAGCAAGATACCCCCTGATCACCATCTCAACCTTGAAAGGCTCACACTTATAACCAACAGTCACATTGGCATCAGGCACAGCCACCTTCCAATTTGGCAAAATATCCTTTGTCGCATCCAAGAACTTAGCAGCAATAAGATTCAGAACCTGTCCCTTATACGGAATACCCTTCGGCAAAACCACATCGAATGCAGAAATCCTATCCGTCACCACCATTACCAAGTACTTGCCGTCTATATCATAGACATCACGAACTTTACCTACATATTTCCCAACTTGTCCGGAAAAATGAAAATCGGTCTTTGAGATTGCTTCCATTATATTATGTATATTTTATTTCCGTTGCAAAATTATACAAAAAGCATTGACATTCACTTCTTTTTCCACCCAAGTTATAAACATCTTATAGGGGATAACGAAAAAGAGTCGGCTGGAAAATCCAAGTCGACTCTTTATAAAACTTCAGCAATGATTATTGCTCGTCAGGACCTTGCTGCGGGCCCTGCGGTCCTTGAGGTCCCTGCTGGCCACCGAAACCACCTTGTGGACCCTGTCCAAAACCACCCTGAGGACCTTGCGGACCCTGAGGACCCTGTTGTGCACCAGCAGCCTTGGCCATATCCTCAGAAGCTGCGTGCCAAGCATTGTTGAGAGCCTCTGAATATTTATCAATATCACTGATATTCTGACCTTTCACAGCCTCTTTCAAGCTATTGAATGCAGAATTGATTGCATCCCTCTTATCAGAAGGAATCTTGTCACCATAATCCTTAAGATTCTTCTCGGTCTGGAAACAAAGGGCATCAGCATTATTGACCTTGTCAATCCTCTCCTTCTCAGCCTTATCCGCAGCCTCATTAGCCTTAGCCTCATCACGCATCCTCTGAATTTCATCATCGCTAAGACCAGAAGAAGCCTCAATACGAATCTTCTGCTCTTTGCCAGTTGCCTTATCCTTAGCAGATACGTTCAAGATGCCATTGGCATCAATATCGAAAGTAACCTCTATCTGAGGAATTCCCCTCGGTGCCGGAGCGATTCCATCCAGATGGAACAAACCGATCTCCTTATTGTCCTTGGCCATAGAACGCTCACCCTGAAGCACATGGATCTCTACAGAAGGCTGGTTGTCAGCTGCAGTAGAGAATACCTGCGATTTGCGGGTAGGAATAGTAGTGTTTGATTCGATAAGTTTGGTCATCACGCCGCCCAAAGTCTCGATACCGAGAGAAAGAGGAGTGACATCAAGCAAAAGGACATCCTTTACATCGCCGGCAAGCACACCACCTTGAATGGAGGCACCGATAGCCACGACCTCATCAGGATTCACTGAACGGTTAGGCTCTTTACCAAAGAAACTCTTAACGATTTCCTGCACCTTAGGTATACGTGTGGAACCACCGACAAGCAAAACCTCATCAATATCGGAAGCATTCAGATGTGCATCTGACAAAGCCTTACGGCAAGGTTCTACTGTCCTCTGGAAAAGTTCATCGCAAAGTTGCTCGAACTTAGCCCTTGTCAATGTCTTGACAAGATGTTTTGGAATACCATCAACTGGCATAATGTAAGGAAGGTTGATCTCGGAAGATGTCTGGTTGGACAACTCGATCTTAGCCTTCTCGGCAGCCTCTTTCAATCTCTGAAGAGCCATAGGGTCCTTCTTAAGATCGATACCGCCATTCTCGGAAGCGAATTCCTGAGCAAGCCAATCGATGACTACCTGATCGAAATCATCACCACCAAGATGTGTATCACCATTGGTAGCCTTTACTTCGAATACGCCACCGCCCAATTCCAAAATTGAAATATCGAATGTACCGCCACCCAAATCATAGACAGCGACCTTAATATCCTTGTTCTTCTTGTCCAAGCCATAAGCCAAAGCCGCAGCGGTAGGCTCGTTGATGATACGCTTAACATCAAGTCCTGCGATCTTGCCGGCCTCTTTGGTAGCCTGTCTCTGGGAATCAGAAAAGTACGCAGGGACAGTGATGACAGCTTCAGTAACAGGCTGTCTGAGATAATCCTCTGCGGTCTTTTTCATCTTCTGGAGAATCATTGCAGATATCTCCTGAGGAGAATACAGATGATCTTCAATCTTCACTCTCGGGGTATTGTTGTCGCCTCTGACGACCTCATAAGGTACCCTCGCGATTTCCTTGCCCACCTGGTCATAAGTCTCACCCATAAACCTCTTGATAGAGAATACGGTATTCTTAGGATTGGTAATGGCCTGTCTCTTGGCAGGATTGCCGATCTTCCTCTCACCACCTTCTGTAAAAGCGACTACGGAAGGAGTAGTCCTTTCACCTTCATTGTTAATGATAACCGTTGGTTGGTTTCCTTCCATAACGGCAACACACGAATTCGTGGTGCCCAAGTCGATACCAATAATTTTACCCATAATATTTTCTCCTAATTTTAATTTTCAATATTCGGAGGGATCTTGCGATCCCGACGCGACAAGGAAATAACGAATGTTGTGCCATTGTCGAAAAACCTCCTGATTCTGTCAAATTGGCAGTGATTTTGTCAGAATTAATCGGAAGTTATTGCTATTTTTGCATATTGAATATATAATTATGGAATACAGAACACTACCTCAGGAAGAATATGACGACATACAGTCCAGAATTCTGTATGAGGACAACCATATCCTTATCATAAACAAACACGTCGGAGAGATAATCCAAGGCGACAAGACCGGAGATGAGACTTTGGCAGAAAAACTCAAAGCTTTCATATCAGTCAGGGACAATAAACCAGGCAAAGTCTTTATGGGAATCCCTCACAGGCTCGACCGCCCTGTCAGCGGCATTGCCATTTTTGCAAAGACTACCAAAGCCCTGGAAAGGCTTACAGAGATGTTTCGCAACGGAGAAGTGCACAAAACCTATTGGGCACTATGCTGCGAACCGCCCAAACCAGAAGAAGGGGAACTGGTCAATATGTTGGTACGCAACGAAAAGATGAACAAGTCATTCATCGCCGACAGACCCGATCCCAATGCCAAGGAAGCCAAATTGAGATACAAACTCATAGGCAAGACTGAGAGATACTTTTTAGTGGAAGTGGAACTGCTCACAGGAAGGCATCACCAAATCCGTTGCCAACTTGCAGGCATAGGCTGCCATATTAAAGGCGATCTCAAATACGGGGCACCTCGTTCCAATCCAGATGGCGGAATCAGCCTTCATTCACGAAAGGTAAGTTTCATCCATCCAGTCAAAAAACAAGAAATAAATATCACAGCGTCAGTGCCAAAAGAATGGAAAGGCGTAGAAAACTTCGAATAATTATGAAATATAACAATAAGATATCCGTCTCCGTAATGTGCTCCGATCTCCTTAATCTTGAAAAAGACATTAGGATTCTGGAAGAGAAAGGCGTAGATATGCTTCACGTCGATGTTATGGATGCTCATTTCGTTCCGAATCTGACATTTGGTCCTGATTTCATCAAGGCAATGCAGGATCACACGAAACTTCCTGTAGATGCTCACTTTATGGTGGACGATCCTGAATTGATGTTCGGCAAACTGCAACTGCGCAAAGGGGACTGTTTCACAGCCCACGCAGAGCTAAAAGATCCTCAGACACACGCTCTCAGAAGTTACAAAAAACTAAGCGAAGACATTCACTCAACCGGCGCACTTTTCGGACTTGCTGTAAACCCCGAAACTCCGGTAGAGACGTTGGAAGCGAACCTTCCGTATATTGACACTGTCACTTTGATGTTAGTCCATCCGGGATTCGCAGGAGCCAAACTGGTAGATGGGATATTGGACAAGGTTAGCGCGGCTCGCAAATACTTGGACAACAAAGGATATGAGAAAATCGAGATCAGTGTGGACGGCAGCGTTAGCGCAGAAAGAGCCCATCTTATGGCAGAAATGGGAGCCTCGATTTTCGTCGGAGGGACAGCCGGAATATATAGGAAAGGGATGGAACTCAGCGATACTATTCCTGCCTTCAGGGCCGCAATCACCCTCTAATGGACTTCTATCAGATCATTCCACTGAGTAGAGAATAATCCGGACCTGAAGTCACACTTTATGCCATCGGCGTAATGCCCAGGTCTCTGTGTGGCAAGTCTTAATATGTTATTGCCGGATTTATTGACCTTATCCATAACTTGCGAAATCTTGTCATCCCTCTCACGAGCCTTGGCATCAAAGTCGAATAATGTGGGCTGGATATCATCATTGTCCACTATGTCCATAACAATCACTCCTGCCCTCTTGTATTTGTACCCGGGACGATAAATCGACTTAAGGACCTGCAGTGCGGCCGAAATGATTTCTCTGGTACTGCTTGCCGGGACATCCAGATTAATTGAATACCAAGGATCATATTGAGATAAGTCATCCCTGAAATGATTCGTCTGAATAAAAACGCCCACAGTGTAAGCGGCTGTTTTCTCCGAACGCAATTTCTTAGCACAGATAGCAGCAAAATCAGAGACCCTAAGCGTCAATTCCTTCTCATCATCAATCATTTGGGCAAATGAACGGGAAGTACAGATGCTCTTGCGCTTGCTTTCCTGTTCATCCTCAACGCTGTTGTGCCTCTGCAATTCAAGCCAAGTCCTCACTCCTGTAATACCCATTCTTCTTTCCACCCACTCCTGCGGTTTGTTAACAAAGTCCAATGCTGTTTTCACTCCCTGTTCCGCCAATTTGGGAGCAGTCCTCCACCCTATTCCCCAGATATCACCTATTTCAGTCATTGACAATGCCTTAAGCCTTTTCTCTTCGGAATCTATGGCACATACGCCTTTGTATCCTGGATATTTCTTGGCAAAATGGCTTGCGACCTTGGCCAAAGTCTTGGTATCGGCGACACCGATGCTGACAGGCACTCCTACCCATTTTCTTATCTGATGGACCAATGAATGGGCGATGGGTTTTATCTGTTCGGAATTCATTCCATCCATCACCATAAAGGCCTCATCTATGGAATAGACCTCCATTTTGGGCGAAGCCGAACTAAGTATCGACATTATCCTGCCTGACATATCTCCATATAGGGTATAATTTGAAGAACGAACTACGAGTTTTCCAGCATCCACCAGATCTTTCACCTTGAAATACGGGGTACCCATCTTTATGCCCAAAGCCTTAGATTCATTGCTCCTTGCCACTACGCAGCCGTCATTATTTGAAAGCACGACAACCGGCCTGCCTTCCAACTGAGGTTGGAAAGCACGTTCACAGGAGACAAAGAAGTTATTGCAATCGGCTAGAGCGTACATACTTTTATTTCTTCACTATTTTCTTTATAACATAAGTCACCACTCCCCATACTGTGAAATCATTGGATTCCGTAATCTCGATAGGCTTATATGCCTTGTTGGCGGGTAAAAGCCACAAGTTCTTATGTTCCAGTATATTGTAAGAACTTAACACTTTACCTTTGGACTTCACAGGCTTGACATCTTCAGGCGAACGGAAAGAAATGAATTTCAAAGTGAATTCTCCATCCACGAAGCACACTGCCATATCCCCTTCTTTCGGTTCAATTGCCTTGTCTATGACCAAAATGTCCCCCTCTTCCACTCCTGCATCAAGCATAGAATTCCCTACCACCCTGCCATAAAAAGTGGCAGAAGGATGAATCACCAATTCCATATTCAGATCAATGCAAGGATTCATATAATCCTGAGCGGGGGATGGGAATCCTACGTGAATGCCATCCACCTTCATAGTAGAGAGAACAGTTTTCTTATTATTTGCCATAAATCGCCTTTACTTATTCACAAAAATAGGAAATTTCCACCCAATCGAATATTTTTGCATTATAAATCGTAATGGAATTTATAGAAGAAATAAGTGAACTGCTCAAAGACAGCAATATAGACTTTTCCACTGAGAAAAATGGAGACGTGGGCATCTTCACGGCCAAAGATATTAGCATAATTGCCGAGCCCATAGTCGAAATCTCCATTGAAACGGCTCAGCGGAAACAGGCTCTGGTAAAAGCCATTGCGGAAGGTTTGGATAAGTATCCGATAATATTGGCAGAAGACAGATGGAGATGCTGCCGGGGAATGGTGACGGAAAGGTTGAAAGCTCATTTGAATGTATTCGATCATATCTTTGCGAGAAACTGCGATGTTCACAGGGTTGGAAAAGCAGAATGCGGTAATTTTCTGGACAGATTCCATAGTTACGGAGATGCAACTGGAAAATATCGATATGGAGTTTTCATCAGCAGGTATAATGGAGTTTCCTCCTTCGACTACCCGGTAGGGACAATGGTAGCAGTGGCCGAGTTCTCAAATGTGCGCAAATGGTTAAAGGGCGAGAAAGTCATAAAATCCTATGAATGGGTTAGATACGCTTCACGTCCTTGCATACGGGTAATAGGAGGAATGGGGAAAATATTGAATAAATTCATAGAAGAGGCAGATCCCGACGACATAATGAGTTACGCCGATCTGGAATGGTCCGATGGAGATTCATATCGCAAATTGGGATTTGAGAAAGAGAGTTTCCGACCAGAAGTGGAATTCAGGATCGATCCTCTCACTTGGAGAAGGATACCAGTCGATAAATGCGAAGATGGACAAGGAGTGAATTATTTATATTACAAGAATTTCGGTAGTATGAAATATCGTCTTACGAGAACAGAATATTAGGATGAAAGAGAAAAAGACATTATCTGCTGGGGCCAAATTCAGAAGGTTCCTTTTTGTAAAATTGCCAATCGGCTTCGTTGCCGTGACAGTCATCTGGGTGGCATTGCTCAGATTCGGGCCTGTCGCAGTAACGCCGCTTATGATATACAGGACTTTCGAATATTGGAATGACGACACATACCACATACATAAGAAATGGGTATCTTACAAGAAAATCTCCCCTGAAATGGCAAAGGCTGTGATAGCCAGCGAGGACAATAAATTCGACACTCATCACGGATTCGACTGGCAAGCCATAGACAAAGCCATACATCACAATAGACGCGGACGCAGAATCCACGGGGGAAGTACAATTTCTCAGCAGACGGCCAAGAATGTGTTCCTGCCTCCTTCCAGGACTTATATCAGGAAAGCCTTCGAGGCCTATTTCACCGTACTTATAGAAGCCATATGGGGCAAACGGCGTATTATGGAAGTTTATCTGAATGTGGCAGAGATGGGACGGGGCGTATTTGGTGCAGAAGCTGCAGCCGAACAGCTTTTCGATACCAAAGCCATATACCTGACCAAACGGCAAGCCACCCTCATTGCCGCATGTCTGCCAAATCCGAACAAGCGGAATGCCGGCAATCCTTCAAGTTATGTCAGCAACAGGGCTCACAGGATTTCGAATCTGGAACACAAGCTGGATTACCCGAAATGGATATACCATCGTAAGAAGAGGAAAAAAGACAATCAATGATCAGACTTCCGCTTCATCAAGGATCATCGAATGCGACTCTTTCCTAGCCATCTTTTGCGATGCCTTATAGTCCTTGTACCAATCCCCCGGAGTCTGCTCTGTAACCAGTTTGAAAGCCATATTGAATGTGACCTGATTATGAAATCCCGACAGATACGACACTTCAGCCATCCTAAGGTGGGGATCTTCTGTCATTATATTCATAGCATTCCTTACTCTATATCTGTTGACGTATTGCCTGAAATTCATACCTGACACACAATTGATTGTCTTGGAAAGATAGGTTTTGTTGGTATAAATCGAGATGGACAGGTCGGACAGTTCAAAATTCTCATTCAGATATGGCTTGTTAGCCACCATATATCCTTCGACCGAAGCGAAAAGGGCTTTCATCTTGCCATCAGCGACGGGAGGTGGTTCAACATCTTCTTTTGCAAGATTCTTGAAAAATTCCGATTGTGCAAATAAAGGGTAATAGCCGCCAATGTTACGCATAAAAAAGAAAACGCCAATTACGATCAAGACCACCAAAATGACTGACAAAGCAATGTTCCCGATAGGCACTGACAAGAAATGGAAATACAGGGCCAATGCGCATAATACCAAGACAGTAATAATGCCCACATTCCTACAATGGATCTCGGCTGGCAGACTACTGAGGACCATACACCTGAAATAGAAGCCAATGGCAATAACGCACAGAAGGCATTGGAAAAATGGTTTCCAGGAAAGTAGCCTCTGGCTATGCTCTTCGCTTATTAACAATACGGTGTAATACGTCCCCACTAGCAAAAGCAATAGCAGACAAATATACATTGATCCTCTTTCCCCTGATTTCGCATTCAAAAAAAACAATAAGATGAAATCCGCAAAGGAAGCATCCGCAATCAAGGCAAAAAGAGGCAAGTCTTCATATAACCCGCAATCCAGGGCTACCATCAAAATAGAGGAACTAAGAAAAAAGAGGTTAAGTAGATATGATAATGATTCTCCCGCCTCAGAAAAAATAAATTTTCTTTTCATTATTATTATAATTCTTTAAGTTGGTCATTAGATTATTACAAAAATATAACAAAAAAGCCCTTCTTGCAATTTAGAAGGGCTTAAAATCTCAAAATAAATATGTTTTTTAAAGAAATTGACGTTTTTTATATAATACCCATAAATTATGGTGTCAATTTGGTTTTAGAGTTTCCTTTGATTGCATCAAAACCTTTTCCGTAAACTCCAGTTACAGATGTCACCGACAGAAAAGCATTAGGATCTACAGCCTTGATGTACTTGAGTAGAAGATTGAGGTCTGTCTTGCGAGTGATAACCATCAGCACTTCTGTATTGTCTTTGGTATACCAGCCTTTTCCATCCAGGACTGTCACACCCCTATGAAGATCGGTTGTGATGGCATCGGCAATTTCACTGTACTTTTTGGACAATATCATCAACTGGACGGACTGTTTGGAACCTGAAAGATACAAGTCGATCACATAACTGTTCACGGTGACTAGTATCAAGCCATAAACGACAGTGGTAATCTTATCGGCAAAAGGCACAAGGGCTCCGCCTGAAGTATAAGAAGGAAAGAGTATTGAAGACAGGATGATTACTACATCCATTGACAGAATCATCTTTCCAGGTGATATATTCCTATACTTATTGACAATGATTGCGATAATGTCTGTTCCTCCGGTGCTGCCTCCCTGGGAAATGGAAATTCCGATTCCCAAGCCAGCCATAATGCCGCCCATTATGGTAGACATAAGTTTGCCATTCTGAAGTGCCAGAGTGGTAATGATGGATTGAGGAATACAAGTCTGAAGAAGATTCAGGGAAATTGAAGCCAATATTATGGCATAAACGGTCTTTCCACTGAAACTACTGCCCAATGTGATGAATGCAGCTACCAACAATAATAAATTGATTACAAAATATGAGTAACCGATCTTAATTCCCACGGCATACTGGATGATGGAACTGATACCGGTGACTCCACCTCCGACCAAGTTGTTAGGAACCAGAAAAACGGTCCAGCCAGTGGTATATACAAGGATACCTACGGTGATCAAGAAATACTCCTTGATGAAAGTCCATACATTTGTCTTAATGATAGGTGGCATAACTATATTGAATTTGCTGTTTCGTTTTCAGGGGCCTTTTTCTTTCTGTTGATTCCAGTCTTGATTTCTTCAAATCCTTCTCCATAAACTCCACTCGCAGGACTGACACTGACAAAGGCTTTCTTGTCAATATTCTTTATGGCTTTGGTAAGCATAGGAAGTTGCGATTTACGGACCAATATAAGAAGGACTTTTTTCTCCTCCTTGGTATACCATCCTGTGGCGTTCAACGCTGTCACACCCCTATCCATATCTTTGATGATATAATCTGCAATCTTTTGATATTGCTGAGAGAAGACAAGGATTTGCACAGTAGACTTGCTTCCCAAAAGCATATAATCTATGCCCACCGAGAATGTGACCATTGCTATATATCCGTAAATCATATCTTGGAAGGTCTTACCTGGCACCAGCAATATGGATGCAATGATGAATAGATCCACAAAAAAGAACACCTTTCCTGGTGAAATAGGCCAGAACTTATTTACTATCAATGCCAATATATCTGTTCCTCCCGTACTGCCACCTTTAATGAATATTATACCGACTCCTACGGCTTCCAAAATTCCGCCAATTATAGGAATGAGCACCTTTTCATCTACGAACAAGGGCTCTCCCGGTATCGCTTTCAAGAAATCAATGGTAGGTAAAAAACGGAAAAGTACTGTAGACAAAGCAATGCAATATATTGTCTTGAATCCAAATCCCCTTCCCATAACCAGAAAACCGATGAGGAGCAATAACGTATTGATACTGATAAAGGAATACGCAACAGGAATTGCCCCATTGGTTGCGAATTGCACGATAGTGCACGCACCTGTAAGGCCTCCACTTGCGATATTGTTCGGTATAAGGAAAGCATCCCAAGACATACAGTATAGAAGCGTCCCAAATGAAACTGCGAAATAGTCCCATAAGGTCTTAGTTATCATTTTAGAGGTCAGTTTGGGCATATAGGTTTATTTGATTACGACATTGACGATCTTTCCCTGAACGACAATCATTTTCACGATGCTCTTGTCAGCAACGTACCTTGCTGTCTGTTCCATAGATCTCACTTTCGCCTCAACATCTTCCTTGGACATATCTTTTGGAAGGTTCACCGTGAAACGTGTCTTGCCATTGAATGACACAGCATAGGTACATTCGTTCTCTACAGTATATTCTGGATTGTATTGAGGGAACGTGGCATCACAAACAGTTTCCTTATTGCCCAGATTTGCCCAAAGTTCTTCACAAATATGAGGGGCGAATGGGGACAACAGGACAACCATAGGTTCGAGAATTTCCCGTTTGTTGCATTTCTTGTCGACCAGATCATTGACCGCAATCATAAATGCACTTACGGTAGTATTGTACGAGAATGTCTCTATATCGTCTTGTTCCTTGCCAATGAGTTTATGAAGCACTTTCAATTCGGCGGCATTTGGTTTCTCATCGGTGACGAGGAAATTGTCTCCATCCCAAAACATCCTCCAGAATTTCTTCAAGAACCTGTTGACACCATCTATTCCCTTGGTATCCCAGGGTTTAGATTGATCTATCGGCCCAAGGAACATTTCATACAATCTCAGGGTATCAGCTCCATAAGTGTCACAAATAACATCCGGATTGACCACATTGAACATAGACTTGCTCATCTTCTCAACTGCATATCCGCAAATGTATTCTCCATTTTCGAGAATGAACTCTGCATTTGCAAACTCAGGTCTCCAAGACTTGAAAGCTTCAAGATCCAACTTGTCATTATGAACAATATTTATGTCCACGTGGATTTCGGTGGTCTCATACTTGTCTTTAAGTCCAAGCGAAACGAAGGTATTGGTATTCACAATCCTATAGACAAAATTCGAGCGACCTTGGATCATACCCTGATTGACTAATTTCTTAAATGGCTCATCTTCACATATATAGCCCAAGTCATAGAGGAACTTGTTCCAGAAACGCGAATAAATCAGATGACCGGTAGCGTGTTCTGTCCCGCCCACGTACAAGTCCACATTCTTCCAATAGGAATCAACTTCCTTGTCGACAAGAGCATTCTCATTGTGAGGATCCATATATCTCAAATAATATGCGCTTGAACCAGCGAAACCGGGCATTGTGCTTGTCTCCAATGGACAGCCCTCATAATTCCACCCTTTCGCCCTGGCAAGAGGCGGTTCTCCCGTTTCTGTCGGTTTGAATTGATCGATTTCCGGCAGACATAGAGGCAGTTTGTCCAATGGAAGAGTGCGTGCAATCCCATTCTTGAAATACACAGGGAATGGTTCACCCCAATATCTCTGACGTGAAAAAATTGCATCACGAAGCCTGTAATTCACTTTCCTATGGCCGATTCCGTTCTTCTCAACATAATCGATAGCGGCAGGAATCGCTTCTTTGACATCCATTCCATTCAGGAAACCGGAATTGCACATCTTGCCTTCCTTGGCATCGAAACTTGATTCTGAGATGTCGCAGCCTTCGATAAGAGGAATAATAGGCAGATTGAATTTCTTGGCAAAAGCATAATCCCTGCTATCGTGAGCAGGCACAGCCATAATTGCCCCGGTACCATACCCTGCAAGCACATATTCTGATATCCAGATAGGCACTTTGTCTCCAGTAAGAGGATTTATACCATAAGAACCGGAGAAAACGCCTGTAACAGTCTTGGTCTCAGCCATCCTCTCCCTCTCAGTTTTTTTCTTGACCTGTACACGATATTCCTCAATCTCTGACTTTTGGGCAGGCGTGGTGAGTTTGTCCACCCAATCGCTTTCAGGAGCCAGAACCATAAAAGTCACGCCAAAGACAGTATCTGCCCTAGTTGTGAATATCTCCACATCGTATTCTTTGTCCTCATTGAAGGCTTTGAATATCATCTCCGCTCCAAATGAACGGCCGATCCAATTTCTCTGCATCTCCTTCAGCGAGTCAGTCCAATCCAAATGATCAAGTCCATCCAGAAGCCTGCCGGCATAAGCCGATACCCTCAATTGCCACTGGGTCATCTTCTTCTGCTCGACAGGGAAACCGCCTCTAACCGAATATCCTTCTTTTACTTCGTCATTTGCCAAAACGGTACCAAGTTGAGGGCACCAATTGACAGCCGTTTCGCCTTGATATGCAATACGATAATGCATAAGCATATCCGATTTCTCTTTATCTGAGAAGGCCTTCCATTGTTCTGCCGTGAATGGCTTAATCTCATCGCAACTGGCATCGACGGCCTTGCTCCCCCCTTTTTCGAATGCCTTTACCAAGTCTGCGATGTGGCGGGCCTTTCCGGCTTTACTGTCATACCAGCAATCAAACATCTGGATAAAAGCCCATTGCGTCCATTTGTAATATTTGGGATCGCAAGTACGGACTTCCCTATCCCAATCGAAACAGAATCCTATCCTGTCCAATTGTTCCCTATACCTGGCAATATTCTTGTTCGTGGTAATCTCGGGGTGCTGTCCTGTCTGGATTGCGTATTGTTCGGCAGGCAGACCGAAGGCATCAAATCCCATCGGGTGAAGGACATTGAATCCTTTCAACCTTTTGTACCTGGAATAAATGTCACTTGCTATGTATCCAAGCGGGTGTCCTACGTGAAGTCCTGCTCCTGATGGATATGGGAACATATCCAATACGTAATATTTCGGTCTAAGCTGATCGTTTTCTGTTTTGTAAGTGTGATGCTCAGCCCAATATGACTGCCATTTGGCTTCAATCTTCTTAAAATCGTAATCCATATCTATTTTTTAATACCTATAGTTTTATTCTTAGTCAACTTAAATTCAATCGGTATGGTCAATTCCACATTGACTTTCTGTCCTTTAACCCTGCCCGGACGCCATTTTGGAGATGCCGTCACGATTCTGACTGCCTCATCGTCCAACAGAGGATCCACGCTTCTGGTCACTTTCACATCTCTGACCTCACCCGACTTGTCTATCACGAAACTTACCATTACCCTGCCCTGTATGCCGTTCTTCACAGCCTGTGAAGGATACTTCTGATAATGATAAACCCATTTGGTCAAGAACGCCGCAGGGTCGGTACTGCCCAAGAATGCAGGTTTCTCGTCGCAATCGTAGAAGCCGTAAGTATTGTTCATAAAGACAGTCTTGGTCTTGGCGATGGCAGACGGATTGAAGATAGGTTTCACTCCATTGATAAGTGCAACGGAATAATTGTAAATATATTCCAACTCTTTCTCCATCATATCGTAATTGAGAATGGATGGAGTATCCTTTTCAGTGTTGTATTCAGGATAAGGACCGGTAGTGAAACACATAGAAGGTATACCCTTGTCATAGAAAGACCTATGGTCGGAAGGGAAAGGTTCCTTTGCGACAATAGTAGGTTGGAGAGGCTGAAGCGAATTGTTTAAAGAATTTACAATCGAGTTCATATCAGCATTTGACGAGCTATATGCATAGAGTCCTGAATCTCCGGTGCCAAGCATATCCAGGTTGATCATAGCATCAATGGAAGCGGCATCGGAAAAGGCCCTGTTCAGGAAATACCAAGATCCAGCATTCATATTTGACGAGGCTCCGAAACCTATCAACAACACAGACCTTCTGAGAAACAATGAATTGGTGGACAGCATCCTGGCAAGTTCCATCATCATAGCCAGACCGGAGGCATTGCCATTTGCCCCATAGAACAATCTTTCGTGTTTGACCCCATCGATTGTGATAGGACCCACACCTGCATTGTCCATTCTTGCACCAATAACTACATATTGTTTCCTCAGAGTTTTGTCATATCCCTGAATGAAGCCAACGACATTGCGTGAAGTCAGAGTGTCGCCATTGTCCTTTTTGATGCCGAACAAATCTCCAGATGTCCCGGAAAGGATGTCTACGCCATAGCCCTTCAGTACACTGGTAACGTATTCCGCCGTAGCCTTTTCCCCCTCAGATCCAGCAGCCCTGCCTTCCATCGCAGCGGAAGCGATGAAAGAGACGTGCTTCTTGAAAGAAACGACAGTCTCGCTGTCATACAAATCATCGTAATTCGATCCAGTCTTATATTGCGCCCAAGCAGGAACGGCAGAAATGACTGACAAAAGGATAATGCCCAAAAATGAATGTTTCATACCTTAATTGTTTGCGAGAATCCAAGCCCCGGAAGGGCAGAATTTCTCATTTTTAATTTTGTTCAAGGCGGTATATACATCAACAAGCGTACCGCTAGGGCAAACCCCGACGGCGTTATATCCGTTTTTGAAACATATCAATGTGGCTGGATATCCTAAGTTTCCGACTTTGTCGGCAAGCCTCTTTGCATTGGCCTTGTCCATAAATGAGCCAATGATGATATAATATTTCGCATAAGGAACCCCCGAATCCAAACCGCCCAGTTTGGTAGTGTTCATCAGCGTCTCCTTCTTTTTGGACATAGAATCGACCACAGCCAATGAATCCGCATAGGCCTTCTCAACTTTTTTGAGAGAATCCACCATTGCCTTATGGGCTGCTTCTTCAGACTTGATCTGAATCAATTTCTGTGCTATCTCCGAAGATGTCGGTCTTCCGGCAATGCTACGGAAGAAATCGCAGCTACCTGTAAGAAAGATAGTTAGCAATAGCATTAATAAAAGCGTGATTTTTTTCATATCCATTAGTCCCAATTAGTGCAAATTTAGCGAATTAATCATCTGAGACAAAATAAAAATGTATATTTGTAAAACGATAATGAATATCGATATGAGTATTTTTAGCAATATATGGGACAAAATCTCCGAAATAGGAAACATCTCGGAGCACGTTGACTTAGGAGCAGCTGAGAAATCTATCAGGAACAATATCTATTTCAGAGGTCCGAATGTTTGGATTCTTGCGTTTTCAATAGTGATTGCCTCTGTAGGATTGAATGTCAATTCCACTGCAGTCATCATAGGCGCTATGCTTATATCTCCTTTGATGGGGCCTATAATCGGAATTGGATTAGGGATAGGCATCAATGATTCCGCCTTACTTAAGGATGGAGCAAGGAATCTATTGATAATGATGGGAATAAGTGTTATGGCCTCATTCATTTATTTTCTAATTTCGCCATTGAATCCAGTCAATCCGACAGAACTCATAGCCAGGACAAACCCTACAATATATGATGTTTTGATTGCACTCTTCGGCGGTTTCTCAGGAATTCTGGAGCAGTGCAGAAAAGAAAAAGGAACAGTACTGGCAGGCGTAGCCATCGCCACGGCATTGATGCCGCCATTGTGCACTGCCGGATACGGACTGGCACACTTCAACCTCGGCTACTTATTTGGAGCCTTATTCCTATTCTCTATCAATGGTGTATTCATCATACTTGCAACATATATTGCCGTCAGGTATCTGAAATTTCCTCGTACTGAATATTCGACCCCCGCTATAGCCAAAAGGACCAAGAGGGCCATCACCATTGTCACATTGCTGGTCGTTATCCCTAGCATTTGGTCCGCATTCGTAATGATTCGCAAAAACAATTTCGAGAGGAACGTCATTGAGTTCGTTTCCCAGAACAAATCTTTCTCTAAAGGATATATCCTTGATTATAAGATATTAAACACAAGACAGGAAAAAGCAGAGATATACGTCACTGGAGAGTCTCTGACTGCCGGCGAGAAGAACGAACTGATCGCTTCGGCTTCTAACTTCGGTATCAAGAAAAATCAAATTGAAATAGTGGAGCAACTTCCTTCAGAAAGCGACAACGAATCAAGCAAATTGATGCAGGGAATCTTCGCAAGGACTGATACGGAGATAAGCAGACGCGAAAATCAGGTAAGAAGTTTGGAAGAAGAAATCAGGACATTGAAAAAGAACGATATTCCGTACTCTCAGATAGCCAAGGAGATATCCTCACAATATCCTGAAATAACCGACATATCATTGGCAAAAGGAGCCGAGGTTCATACAGCAGACAGCATTGAGGTGCAACGCAGATTGATGGTTGTTGCCAAATCTGCAAAACCTATTTCGCAAGAGAAGGTCAAACATTTGGCAGAATGGTTGAAACTCCGTCTCAACGATACCACTGTCGTAGTAATAAACCAAAGATAGAATGAGGAAGATATTCGTACTGTCGCTGATATTGTTATTTTGCTTCAAAGCTTCATCCCAAGTCCATATTCCGTTGAATCAAGGCCAAATCATAAGGCATAATTGGGAAGAGTGGGCGAAAGAGAATCTCACAAAGAACTTCAAACCTCTTATCTATAAGGAAGATACTGTCTCTATGGTATTTATCGGGGACGTGATGATGCATACCCCTCAGATCAACAGGGCAGAAAAAGGGGGCGAATACGATTTCAGTACGTATTTCGAAAAGATTTCAAAGATGCTATCAGCACCGGACATCGCCGTGGCCAATATGGAATTCACTTTAGGGGGCAAGCCATATACAGGCTATCCTTCTTTCTCAGCCCCCGATTCATATCCTGAGTATGTCGCTTCTTGCGGCGTGGACGTATTCCTCACAGCCAACAATCATATTTTGGACAAAGGGACGGCAGGAATAAAGCGAACCATCGCCCAATATGATCGTATGGAGGTACAAAGGAAAATAAGATACACGGGAATTGCTTCAGATACCAACGAATACAAGTCAAGATATCCCCTATTGCTCAATTGCAAAGGTTTCAAGATTGCAATAGTCAATTTCACTTATGGGACAAATCTAGGAATCTCCAGCAGATTTCCTAAAGTAAACAGGATTGACAAGCCCGAAATCGCCTCAGCCATCAGGAAGGCCAAGAAAAAAAAGGCAGATTTCATAATTGCTACGCCACATTGGGGTACAGAATACCATTTGGAGCATTCTGCCTATCAAGAAGCTATTGCCAAGTGGCTGGCATTGCAAGGTGTGGATATGATCGTTGGCTCTCATCCTCACGTAGTCCAGGACACTGCAATTCTGACTCATAATGGCAAAGAAATACCTGTAATATATTCTATGGGCAATGCAATCTCCAATATGAGTGCACCTAACACCAGATTGGAATTGGCCATAAATGTGAAAATGGTCAGGGATTCTCACGGGGACAAAAAGATGCTTTCCCCGAAACTGGTGTTTCTCTGGTGCACTATGCCCGGAAAATTATGTAAGAATTACTCTACAATACCTGTAAATAAATATTTAGGCCGTTCGGAAGAATGGATGGACAAGAGCGATTACGACAATATGGTAGCCACATATAGAAGAGTTAAGAAGGCCACTGGAATCAAAGACTGACAGACTAATGAAAAAGAAACTAAAACTGAATGCAATCGACCCGATCGAGATTTACGGAGCGGGCAATAAAATCCTTGAAGAATTCTGCAACTATTTCCCTGGTTTGAAGGTTATAGCAAGAGGCGATGAGATAATGCTGGATGGCAAACCTACCCAGATCGAAGAATTTGCAATGAAACTCGGGGAACTCATAGAGATCAGAAATCACAAATTGAATCTCACTGTCTACGATGTTGAAAACATCTTCGACGGTGAGACCTCCCAAGATAAATTCAAATTGAGCGGTGATGCCATAATCGTACATACCACCGATGGAAAACCTATCAAAGCAAGGAACCTCAACCAGCAAAGGATGGTCAAAGCCTATTTTGAGAATGACTTGGTATTTGCGGTAGGTCCTGCCGGAACCGGAAAGACATATATTGCCATAGCATTGGCAGTAAGGGCATTGAAAAACAAAGAAATACGTAAAATCATCCTGACCAGACCGGCGGTGGAAGCGGGGGAAAGACTCGGATTCCTGCCTGGAGACCTCAAGGACAAACTCGATCCATACCTGCAGCCTTTGTACGATGCCTTAGGGGATATGATTCCCAACAGGAAATTGCAAGAATTGATGGAAGATGGGACTATACAGATTGCTCCTCTGGCCTATATGCGTGGGCGTACTTTGGACAGTGCCTGCGTAATCTTGGATGAGGCACAGAACACAAATATAGGCCAACTCAAGATGTTCCTCACCAGGATGGGCTGCAATGCGAAGTTCATAGTCACCGGCGATGCCAGCCAAGTGGACCTTCCCCGCAAGGAGGATTCAGGACTGCTGAAAGGGGTCAATATGCTGAAAGACATAAAAGGTATCAGCACAATAGAATTTTCCATTGAAGACATCGTCCGCCATCCATTGGTCAATAAAATAGTAAAAGCCTTCGACCTTGCCGATATACAGCAGGAAGAAGGCTTAGATAATGATCAGGAATAATTAACTATTCAGTTTTTCCTGATTTGACTACGTTGTCGTATTTCTCGTACTTAGCCTGATTGTCCGCGCTTTCTGAACGGAAACGATAATATGCATTCTTAAGATACTCGGCTACACCGACTTTCACTTTCTCATCTTTGGTGATGCTGTAAGCTTTCTCGAAAGGAACGATGCAAGCCTTCAATGCTGTCTCGAATTCCTTGACGATTGCCTGATATTTGGTATCGTCCAACTCTTTCTGAGCCTTGTCCTGAAGGGCAATTGCCTGATTGTAATACATTGTACCTTCTCCGATATATCCGAACTCGTATTCAGGATTGATGGTAGCACATTTTTCATAAGCCTCAACAGCCTTCTGGGTATTACCCAATTGGTTATGAATATTGCCTTCTACATAATAGAGGGAAGCATTGGTAGGCTCGTTCTTCTTGGCTGCATCCAACAATGTGAAAAGTTGATCGGTATTCTCACCGCTCGTTACATAATAGTTGATAAGGCCGATAAGGATACTCTGGCTTCCAGGGAATTTCTGAAATCCTTTTTCAAGAATGGCTTTGGAACCGGCTTTGTCGCCTTCCTTGGTAGCAATGTCGCCAAGTTTGGAATAAACTTCTCCGCCTTCTCCATAATAATTGTATTCAAGACATTTCTCGAAACACTCTTTTGCCTGAGCATTGTCGCCAAGAGTCCAGGCTGTAAAGCCCTGATTGTACAATGAGTTGGTATCAATGACCTCAAGTGGTTTCTGAGCTGATGCTGCAAAGGCTTTCTTGAAATTTTCATTTGCACCTTTGATGTTGCCAAGAGAGTAAGCAGAATATGCATCGTCTACAAATTTCTTAGCAATATTCTGAACTCCGGCAAGCACATCTTTGTTCTTCTTGTTCTCGATTGAGAATGCTTTCCCATAGGCTTCCAAACCTTTATCCAGAGCATTTTCAACGACGGGTTTGGTAACTTCGATGATTTGGAGTTTACCCTGCTGGTTGAAATAAAGATTCTTGTCAGCATAAGTATCTTTGGTCATTTGGCCGCTAGCGGTCTGAACCTGCTCTGATGAGATCGGTTTTTCATTACCCATAATGAGCTTAAGTTCCTGCAAAGAAGCGCCAACATAGACGTTTGCGATAGGTGCATTGTATGCATCGAGATAAGCCTTACCAAGAGAAATCCAAGTGGAGGCTTTTGCGGCCTTCTTAGGATTCTGGGTATTCTCAATAGCCTTGTCAAGACTTTGCTTGGCAGCTGATGCTGATTTAACTTGGGCATTCACAACCTGAAGTGATGCGAATATTGCCAATGCTAAAAAGATTTTTTTCATAACAATGATTTATGTGTGTTAATTATTATCGTTATTGTTCGCTTCTGTTTCGTTATTGACTGTCCCTTCAGCAGGAGTCTCTTCATCCTTATCATTGTCGACAGCAGAAACGGCTGCAATTGCATCGCCTTCCTTGATGTTGATAAGTCTCACACCCTGAGTTGCTCTTCCAGCCACTCTGATATCGGTAACAGACATTCTGATGGTAAGTCCTGAGCGATTGATGATCATAAGGTCATTTTCATCGGTTACGTTCTTGATGGCCACAAGTTTTCCTGTCTTTTCAGTGATATTGAGAGTCTTGACACCTTTGCTTCCCCTGCTCGTAATACGATACTCGTCGAAATCGGTACGTTTCCCGTAACCATTTTCACTTACCACTAGTACCGTGTGCTTGGCAGCGTCTTCGGCATTCGGATCATAACTCAACATACCAATGGCTTCATCATCAGTTGCAACATTGATGCCGCGGACACCAGAGGCTGTTCTTCCGAGAGGTCTGGCATCATCCTCATTGAACCTTACGCACCTGCCGTTCTTTGCCGCAATGAGTATCTGCTCGTTGCCATTCGTAAGAACTGCATCCAGAAGTTCATCTCCTTCACGTATTGTGATGGCATTGATACCTTTGGCCCTTGGCCTTGAATATGCTTCCAGTGAAGTTTTCTTAATGATACCGTTCTTTGTGGCCATCACGATGAAGGTATTGTTCAGATAATCTTCATCATTCAATGTGCGTACATTGATATAAGCCATAATCTTGTCGTCAGGAATGCTGAGGACATTCTGGATTGCACGTCCTTTGGATGCCCTTGAACCTTCTGGTACTTCGTATACCTTGAGCCAATAGCAATGGCCGCTCTGAGTGAAGAACAGCATAGTGCTGTGCATATTGGCAATCAATATATGGTCTATGAAATCCGCATCCCTGGTAGTGCTCCCTTTCATACCTACGCCACCCCTGTTCTGAGTCTTGAATTCGCTAAGCGGAGTACGTTTGATATATCCAAGATGAGAAATCGTAATCACTTCATCTTCATCAGGATAGAAGTCTTCAGGATTGAATTCTTCCGCAGAGAATGTAATTTCAGATCTTCTCGGGTCTCCATATTTTTCTTTAAGTTCCAGAGTCTCTTTCTTGACTATGTCCATCTGAAGTTCCTCACTTCCAAGTATTTCCTGACACTTGGCAATGAATTTCTCAAGGTCGTCATATTCAGCCTGGAGTTTGTTCCTTTCGAGCCCGGTCAACTGACGCAATTTCATCTCCACGATGGCCGTTGCCTGTGCATCCGAGAAGCCGAATTGGCTGATAAGCGAACTCTTAGCCTCATCTACATTTGAGGAAGCCCTGATGATGGCGATGATTTCATCTATTACATCGATAGCCTTGAGAAGCCCTTCAAGGATATGGGCTCTCTTTTGCGCCTTATCCAATTCGAACTTGGTCCTGCGGACTATTACCTCGTGTCTGAAATCTACGAAGTTTTTGATGATTTCCTTAAGGCTCAATGTCATAGGACGGCCCTTGACAAGAGCTACATTGTTGATGGAGAAACTTGACTGAAGGGCGGAATACTTGAACAAAGTATTGAGAACGACATTCGAATTCGCTCCTACTTTCAGTTTGAAGACGACCCTAACTCCTTCTCTGGATGTCTCATCGTTGATATAGGAAATTCCTTCTATCCTCTTGTCTTCCACCATCTCCCCAATCCTCTCGATCATCTCTTTCTTGTTCACCATATAAGGAATCTCGGTGACAACTATAGTCTCACGGCCGGAGTCACTGACTTCGATATCGGTTTTTGCTCTGACTACGACTCTGCCGCGGCCTGTCTCATAGGCGTCCTTTATACCTTGGCGACCCATAATGATACCGCCAGTCGGGAAATCCGGACCTTTGACATATTGCATAAGGCCGTCGGTATCGATATCAGGATTGTCAATATATGCGCAGATCGCATCGCAGCATTCGCCGAGATTGTGAGGTGCCATATTCGTAGCCATACCTACTGCGATGCCGGCTGATCCGTTCAACAGCAACAAAGGAGCCTTGGTAGGCAATACCGTAGGCTCTGGAATAGTATCATCGAAGTTCAACTGGAAATCGACAGTATCCTTTTCCAGGTCTGCCAACACATCCTGAGTGATCTTCTCGAGTTTGGCCTCGGTGTAACGCATAGCGGCAACAGGGTCGCCATCCATTGAGCCGAAGTTACCCTGACCCCAAACCAACGGGTATCTCTGATTCCAGTTCTGGGCCAACCTCGCCATAGCGTCATATACACTTGAATCTCCGTGAGGATGGAATTTACCCAAAACCTCTCCTACGATTCTAGCCGATTTCTTAGTCTGGCCCGAATAATCCAGGCCTAAGCCCTCCATTCCGAACAGAACCCTTCTTTGTACCGGTTTCAGACCATCGCGCACGTCAGGTAGCGCTCTTGAGACTATCACGGACATAGAGTAATCTATGTACGCAGTCTTCATTTCTTGGTCGATTTCGACCGGCTCTATCACACCAATTTTCTTTTCGGTGTCTTTTCCCTCATTATCCATAAAATTCATCTAATCTAAAGTATGCAAATTTAAGCAATTTTTCTTTCTGGGACAAATTGGCAGGCATATTTGTATGGCAAATTTGTTGATAATGGAATTTTCAATATTTTTGCATATTATGTAATCAAGGAGAATATAATGAAGATAAGGATATCGGAAGAATTCAATAAAATCATCAGTTACTCGAGAGAAGAGGCGATGCGGACTGGAAGTTATGCTATCGGCTCGGACCACCTGTTTCTGGGAATCATACGACACGAGGACAACTATGCTTACAAAGCTCTTGAAAATTTCGGCGTAGATATGGAGGAATTGAAAAATTTCATCGATGCCAATGTATTCAGGAACAATTCGATACCTTTTGAACACTTCGACAAGATCGCCCTTTCAAGACAAGCCCAGGCCGTACTGAGCATCGCTGTAATCGAGGCAAGCAAATTCGGCAGTATCGAAGTGACCGCCACGCACTTGCTCATTGCCCTCTTCAGGGGAAACGATTGTTATGGGATGGCATTCCTAAGGAAATACAACATAGTTACAAATGATCTTCTCACTTTTTTTGCCGATGCAGGTCTTTTCCACAATGCCGACAAGGAAAATGGCGATGAAAATGATGAGGTAGAGAATTCAGGTTCAAATGAAGAGCCGGACGATGCTTCTACGAAGCCCGATTCCAATGACAATGTTTCCGACCAATTGGGGAAACAGATACGAGACAAATTCAGCGAGTTGCTTCAAGGCGGAATGGGCAAAGAGAAAGAAACAAATCTGGAAGAATTCGGCATAGACCTCACCAAGGCTGCCAGGGAAGGCAAACTGGACCCGGTAGTCGGCAGGGAAGAAGAAATTTCCAGAGTCATACAGATTCTTGGCAGAAGGAAGAAAAACAATCCTATGCTCATCGGAGAGCCAGGGGTTGGCAAGTCTGCGATTGTCGAAGGGCTTGCAAATATGATTGCCAATGGCAACGTTTCACCTGAAATGGCTAAAAAGAAACTTATTTCCTTGGACATTGCCTCCGTCGTTGCCGGTACAAAGTATCGTGGAGATTTCGAAAAAAGAATCAAGGACATCATTAAAATATTGAGCAACAACCCAGATATCATCCTTTTCATAGATGAATTCCACACGATTGTCGGAGCCGGAAGTGCCCAAGGCAGTCTGGATGCTGCGAATATGCTCAAACCTGCTCTTGCAAGAGGTGAAATCCAATGCATCGGAGCCACTACGATGGATGAATTCTCAAAGATTGTTGAAAAAGACGGGGCATTGGACAGACGATTTCAGAAAATCATTGTTTCTGCTCCTGACATCAGGAAATCGATAGAAATCCTGAACAAACTGAAGCCAATTTATGAAAAACACCACGGTTTGAAGTATACAGACGAAGCAATTGAAGCTTGTGTCAAATTGACAGACAGATACAACTCTCATCTCACATTGCCTGACAAGGCCATTGACGTGATGGACGAGGCCGGTTCAATGGTGAAGATCGGATATGCCTCTTCTCATAAAGGTGAACCTATTGTCACAGAAGAAGATATCGCCACCATAGTTTCACAATCGACTGGTATTCCTGTGAACAAAGTGGCGGAATCCGAAGGAAACCGACTTCTGAAAATGAAGGAAAGACTAAAAGCGAGGATTATCGGACAGGATGAAGCCATTGACAAGGTCGTAAGCGCAATACTGCGCAACAGGGCTGGCCTGAAAGACCCGAACAGACCTATTGGAACCTTCCTGTTTTTCGGACCGACAGGCGTGGGCAAAACCCAACTTGCCAAATGCCTTGCAGAATATCTTTTCGATTCGCAGGACAATATGGTCAGGGTGGATATGAGCGAATATATGGAAAAATTCAGCGTCTCCAAACTTATTGGGGCTCCTCCAGGATATGTTGGATACGAAAATGGCGGACAACTTAGCGAACAAGTCAGGAGGAAACCTTATTGCGTAATCCTTATGGACGAGATAGAGAAAGCTCATCCCGACGTATTCAATGTATTGCTGCAAGTTCTGGACGATGGAAGATTGACCGACGGGAACGGGCGCACAGTGGACTTCAAGAACACCATAGTGATAATGACTTCCAATGTGGGCACCCGCGATGTGGAAGAATATGGCAACGGAGTAGGCTTTGCTACAGCAGGGAAAAACGTATCCAACAATAAAAAGGCAATGATGGAAAAAGCCATCAAAAAAGCTTTCCCACCTGAATTCATAAACAGGATAGATGAACAGATTGCATTCAATTCCCTATCCAAAGACAATATCGAAAAAATCATCGACATCGATATCAAGGATCTTAAGGCCAGGATCAAGGAAACCGGATATAAACTCACTATTACCAAAGCAGCCAAGGAATTCGTTGCTGAAGCGGGATTTGATGCCAATTACGGCGCCAGACCTCTGAAAAGAGCGATATCCAGATACATCGAAGATCCAGTATCCGAATTCATAATCAATGATAGGATGCTACACAGGAAGGAGAAGAACGTTGCTGCCAGAGCACTGAAACTCGGACTCTCTCCTGGAAAAGACAATACAGAGGTTGCTCTCGGGTGAGAGTTGGGCTTTGGCCGGCTTGATATCCTTAATCTCCAAACCCATATCGCTTATCATACCCATCAGGGCTTCAAGTGAAGACTCCGAAGAAATTACTGAACTCAAGGAGTCGATGTTGTATTCCATACTTTTCATATTAATCATATTAATTTAATTTTGTTTTCTGATACAAAGGTATATGCCGACTGTTCCAAAGCACGGCACAAGCAATAAAAAAATGACAAAAATTGCAATTTTCGATTTAGACGGGACTCTTTTGAATACGATAGACGATTTAGGGGCTGCAACGAACTACTCCCTGAAGGCTCTCGGCTTCACTGAAAGAAAACGTGGCGAGTACAATCAGATGGTTGGAAGAGGCATATACAATCTATTCCGCGCTGCTCTCCCAAAGGCTTCAGCAAACGAGGAAAACGTACAGAAGATGGCGGATCTGTTCATTCCTTACTACAATGAACATATGTGCGATCTTACGACTCCTTATGAAGGGATTCCACAGATGCTGCAAACCATCACAAAGGCCGGAATTCAAGTGGCTGTGGCTTCAAACAAATATCAGGCAGGGGCAGAAAAGATCATCGGACATTTCTTCGGAGGAATCTGTTTCAAAAGGGTTCTCGGACAGAGAAACGACCTGCCAGTAAAGCCGGATCCCGCAATAGTCAATGCAATCATCGGAGACTCCCCCGACATCAGATTGGAAGATGTGGTATATGTAGGCGATTCAAATGTGGATATGCAGACAGGCATCAATGCAAAAGTACGCACAATAGGTGTACTTTGGGGATTCAGGTCCAAAGAAGAGTTGGAATCTTACCACCCGTGGAGACTTGCAGAGAATCCCAAACAATTGGAATCCTTCATATTGGAATAATTGCTTACATTTGTATGGATTAACTATTATTCACATATGTTTGAGGAAAGAAGTACAGACAGACTGGCCAGATACACCATCTTCGCCGCCATCACGGCTATCATCTGCATCCTGTGCTGGTATTTCAGGGACATCATAGTTTACATTCTTTTGGCCGCAGTAGTCTCATTGATAGGTCATCCCATTATGAAACTGCTCAGGAGAATCAAGGTAAAAGGGAAAAGCGCCCCAGCCTGGATACTTGCCACAATCACCCTTATCATCATTCTCGCACTTTTCCTATTGATATTGACACAACTTATTCCTGTAGTTGCCAATATATCCAGCGAGATTTCCATTGCCAATATCTCAGACAGCGCGGGAATACCAAATCATCCAATCAATGCATTAAACAGGTATCTCCGCGAGCAATTCCCCGGGCTTGGCTACAATTTCAAGATTGAGAATGTAATCGGGGACCAGTTGAAGAAAGTGGTCAGTTGGTCCAATGTTTCAGCTGTAATAGGTTCCGTGGCTTCAGTATTGGTTAACATCGGAGTTGGCATATTTTCAGTCCTGTTCATTTCCTTCTTCTTTATCAAGGATGAGAACCTGTTCCCCGACATCGTAGCCGCCCTCGTTCCTTCCACGCAAGAAAAAAAGACAAAAGAAGCAATCGGAGACATAGATTATCTGCTCTCCAGATACTTCATCGGCCTCATCATTGAAGTAATAGGCGTCGGGGTGCTGAATTTTCTCGGACTGTCCTTCATTGCCAAACTTAGTTATAGCGGAGCCCTCGGGATTGCCTTCATCACAGGCATATTGAATATCATACCTTATGTCGGACCATTGACAGGCGGAATTATCGGTACGATTCTGGGGCTAGTGCTCAAATTTGCGGCTGTGCCTTCAGCAGCCAGTCCCAACTTTTTTGTATTCACTTGCATATTGGTGGCAATTTTCGTAGGAACACAATTGGTGGACAATTTCGTATACCAACCGGTCATATATTCTAACAGCATCAAGGCTTACCCGTTGGAAATATTCATTGTCCTACTTATCGCCGGAGAGTTGGGCGGCATATTGGGAATGCTTGTGGCAATCCCCGTATATACTGTATTAAGAGTGATCGCTATTCGGTTTTTCGGGCATCTTAAGCCAATACGCAGGCTAATTCCAGATGCGACTGATTCCGAACACCACATAATCGAACAAAACGACATTGAAAAATGAAAAAAAATCTTGCTATTTCATTATGCATCCTGGCATTCGCAGCATTATCATTAAGTGCCAAAGAGCCATCGGTATTTTTGAAACCGGATGGCACATACAAATTTGCCCAGAAAGACACTTGCAGCCTTTATTTGGACGTATACAATCCAGCTTCTGGAAGTGAAACCTCATATCAGGGCAAGCAGAAGCCTACTGTGTTGTTCGTGTTCGGAGGAGGCTTCGTGGATGGCTCAAGGAATGCCAAGAATTACAATCCTTGGTTCAAAATGCTGACGGATGACGGATACAGAGTGATTTCAATCGACTATCGTCTCGGCTTCAAGCCTTATCAGCATACAAAAGGCATTGCCTTCGTCAAGGCAATGGACAATGCCATACATATGGCAGTTCAGGATCTTTTCAGCGCTACAAAATATATCATTGACAATTCTTCCAGTCTTGGAGTCGATCCTTCCAGACTTGTGATAAGCGGTTCGTCGGCAGGAGCCATCACTGTACTTCAGGCTGATTACGAATTGTGCAACGAAACAGAAGAGGCCAAGGTCCTTCCAGAAGGATACAAATATGCTGGCGTGATATCATTCTCAGGTGCAATCTTCTCTCATAAGGGGAAAGTCAAGTATGCCGATACCCCGGCCCCAACGCTTATGCTGCACGGGACAGCGGATAAGGTAGTCAATTACAATAAAATAAGACTCCTGAACATTGGTTTTTACGGTTCAAATGCGATTGCCGTTCAATTTTCCAAATTCGGATACAATTACAATATCCTCAGATTCGTTGGACACGGTCACGATATTGCCAATATGATGGCCCAAACTTTTAATTACCAGAAGACATTTTTGGAGAAGAACGTGATACTGGGAAACAAAAGAGTCGTTGATTCTTCTATCAACGACCCTGAAATTCCTGTCTGGAAAGGCAGTAAAAACCGTAAAGAACTTTACAAGAATTAAAGTTCCGACATCTTCTGCAAAGACAATTCTACGAGTTTGCGCACCTGTGGTTTGTAATCGGGATTGCTGCTCTTAAGATATCTGTTGGCAATAGCGCAGCAGACGGTCCCAGCATTGTGTCCGAGATGGGCTGCAAGTCCGGCGACTGCTGAACTTTCCATTTCGAAATTGGTTATGCGGTACTCCCCATATTTGAAAGTCTCGAACAGATGGACCATATCAGGCATAGCGAGCTTAAGGCGTATCACACGTCCCTGAGGGCCATAAAATCCAGGAGAGGAGATAGTTACGCCTTTAACGGTGCAATCGGTGAATTTGTCAATCAACTTTTGACTCGCCTTTACGAAATATGGCGAAGGGAGATGATTGTCCCAATGGGTATGTTCAATGAAGGCCGCTTCCATATCTGAGATATTTATCTTGTCCCTGTCCGCATACCAGTCCAAAAGGCCATCGCTTCCGACTGAAATATGAGAGAAAATGTACGAGCCAAGAGGAATATCAGCTTGAATGGCTCCAGTAGTTCCTACTCTGAGGATATTGAGAGTCCTGTGAGCAGGTCTGATCTCACGAGTCTTGAAATCCACATTTGCAAGGGCATCCAACTCATTCATCACAATATCGATATTGTCAGTACCTATACCTGTAGAGAGGATTGTCATCCTTTTGCCATTATATTGACCTGTTATGGAAACGAATTCCCTCGATGCGTGCCTGAACTCCTTATGATCCATAAATTCAGCAATCATATCAACACGGCCAGGATCTCCTACCAATATGACGTTATCTGCCAATTCTTCCGGCTTAACGTGAATATGGAATGCCGATCCGTCATCATTAATTATCAATTCAGATTCTGCTATTCTCATAATAATTTAGTTTAAAAATTATACTATTAATCGTCAAATTTAGTTTTTTAATCTGGATTTTCATATTTTTGCGATTGAATTAATATTTTCGACTATGTGGCAAAGAATCCAAACTCTATATTTATCCATCTCTACTGTGCTTATCGTCACAATGTTTTTCAGCCATTTGGCTATCGCTATTGGAAATGACGGGCAACAATCTTTCGTTGATTACGTAGAGAAGGTTCCATATCTGATACTGATGATTTCAATTCTTGTAGCCAATGTGGCAGCACTGACCACATTCAAGTCGCGAATGCTCCAAATGAGAGTATCCGTGATAGCTGCGCTACTTTTCCTCGGATTTCAGATCTGGATTGCAGTCGATTATTTCAATGCTCCCAAGGGATTGGTATTCAGATATAGTGCAATATTCCCATTGATTGCATTCATACTGGATCTACTTGCGGCAAGATCGATTTTTGGTGACGAATTGATAGTCGAGAGCGGGTCACATCTTCGTGCCGCCAAGAGACGCCTGGCCGGTAAGAAATAGATTATTCCTGCGTTTTTTTGAATTTGGAGAACTGATTAAGCACGTTCTCAGCATAAGTCTTGGTGACTGCAATCGGCTTGATTTTGTCATTGTCCAGTTCCAATTCATAACCGTCTCTTTCCTTACGAAGCACTTTAACCTTTGCCATATTGACAATGTACTGCCTATGGCACCTTACAAGACTGCTTCCTTTGAAACTGTCTTCCACTGTCTTTAGCCTGCAACGAAGCATATATTTCGTAAGTTCACCTTTGCTGTCCGAATACCAAACAATGATATAGTTGTCATCCGATTCAATGAAATACAGGTTCGAGGCACTTACGGAAAGTTTCATCACACCGCTATTGTCGGAAAGTGAAATCCTCTCCATATCCTTTTTCGGAATCACTTCATCGGATACCACATTGTCATAATTCATCAAACGGATGATATTGTTCTTGTCAATGATTGCGAAGTACATTCCAGCAATAATGTAAGGGATTATCAATGAGATAGTTCCATACACCAAGGCACTACCAAAGATCTTGGCAAAGTCTTCTTTGGGGATTTCCACGACGGCACTTGTGATGAATGTGTATATAAAGGCTATCACCACGACTTCGCCTATATCCCAGAGGACATATTGCAGGTATGTAATTTCAAATGAATTCCTGGTCTTATAGAGAAGAACCTTACTGAAAATAACGAGCAAAAGTGAGAGGATGGCAAAGAGCAAGGTGAATAAGAAGAAATATGAATTGCCTAGTTGGAACCAAGCATTGTGAGAAAAAGGTATGCTCACCAGCAAGAACACTATGGCGAAGAATGCCGTGAATGTAACTGTGGCTATGAGTTGGTATTTCCCCAACAGATATCTTGGCAATTTGTTATTCTTTCCCATATTAGTTTGAAATTATGCAAATATACTTAAGAATAGTGAGATTTTTAACCCAAAATTTGGATAATTTCGCCACAAATAATATAATATCACCTAAAAAGCAGATAAATGCCAAACCTAATTTCAATTCGCCACATTATTTTATTTACAATTATTTTTAAGATTAATTTAGCTAAATGAAATAAACCCTAAACAAAACATTATAGATTATGAAAATAGCAGGAACAGGAAGTTCGATTCCTAAAAAAATCGTCACAAACGATATGATTTCTGAATTCCTCGACACCAGTGACGAATGGATATTCCCTCGTACTGGCATCAGTAGCAGGCACGTGATTTCTGATGAGCAACTGGCCGACTTCGGAGTCCAGGCCGCCCAAAAGGCAATAGACCAGGCAGGCTTGAAAGTCGAAGATATTGACTATTTCATTTGTTCAAATGTAGTGAACGAATATATTACGCCAGGATTAAGCTGCGTCATTTCAGCCAAACTAGGTATGTCTTGTCCTTGCATCGACATCAATTGCGCCTGTCCGGGCTTCATCTACGCTTTGGATATCGCTGAGACTCATTTCCAGGCAGGGAAAGTCAAGAATGTCCTTATCGTATGCGCTGAAGAGCCTTCAAGAATGGCAAGTTGGGAAGACAGAGGCACTTGCATCCTGTTCGGAGATGGAGCGGGAGCCGTAGTACTCACCGAAGGTGACAATATCAAAGGAATAAAACTACGTGCACAGCCATCGGTGGACAAATTGTTCCAACTGAGGAAACTTCAGCCAAGCCCGTTTGTCACTAAAGACGAGCAGGACGTTCCGCTTCATATGGATGGACGAGATGTTTTCAAATTTGCTGTAACTACTTGCAACAATGACATCTTGTCATTGCTTGAAGAATGCCACTTGACCAAGAAAGACGTTTCATATTATATGATTCATCAAGCAAATGCTAGAATCATAGAATCCATCAAGCAGTATTTGGAAGAGCCTTCTGAGAAGTTCCCCAGCAACATCAACGACCACGGCAATTCTTCTTCTGCATCTTGTCCGATCCTACTGGACGAATGCAACCAGAAGGGTATGTTCAAAAATGGAGATATTTTGGTCTTTAGTGCTTTTGGTGCCGGACTTCTGTCAGGAGCTGCCATCATCGAATGGTGATAAAAGATTTTATTTCTTATATTTGCAAATTCAAATTACATTAATCAATATATGATCAAGAGTAAAATATGTGACATCCTCGGAATCAAATACCCAATATTCCAAGGAGGTATGGCTTGGATAGCCAACGCAGACCTCGCAGCAGCAGTATCAAATGCCGGAGGACTTGGAATCATTTCATCTATTAATTTCGGGACAGAAGCCGTTAGGCAAGAGATACGTAAATGCAAATCACTGACAGATAAGCCTTTTGGAGTAAATATCATGCTTCAGGCGCCTAACGCGGGTGAGGTTGCCGATATGGTCATCGAAGAAGGAGTAATGATACTGACCACAGGTGCAGGTTCCCCTTCCCAATATATGGAAAAATGGGAAGCTGCAGGAATCAAAGTAATTCCCGTAGTAGCTTCAGTCGCTTATGCATTGAAAATGCAAGAAATAGGGGCTACTGCAGTCATTGCCGAAGGTGCAGAATCAGGTGGACATATCGGAGATACACATACTATGCCTCTAGTACCTCAAGTAGTTGACGCTCTTGACATTCCGGTGATGGCAGCAGGCGGTATTTTCGACGGACGCGGAGCAGCAGCAGCATTTATGCTCGGAGCGGTAGGCGTACAGGTGGGAACTAGATTCCTCATCGCCGACGAATGCCACATCAGCGATTATTACAAAGACAGGCTTCTTAAAGCTTCCGATATCAGCACAATGGTCACAGGTGAATCTTATGGGGATGCAGTTCGCTGCCTCAAGACGCCGTTCTCCAAGAAATTCTTCAAGATGGAGCACGATCCTTCCATTCCTAAAGAAGAAGTCCTCAAATTCGGCACCGGTTCGATGAGGAAAGCCGTTTTCGATGGCGACCCTTCAATGGGAAGTTATTTGGCAGGTGAAGTTTCAGGAATGATCACTAAGAAAGAATCTGCCAAGGAAATAGTAGAAGACATTATGAACGGAGCTGAGAAGCTTCTTAAAAACGCACCATCATTTTTAGCATAATATGGACAGAAGAGTAGTAGTAACAGGATTAGGCATCATCTCACCTATAGGTAATGATGTCAAGACTTATTGGAACAATCTTATCAACGGAGTCTGTGGAATCGATTTTATCGAAGAATTCCCTACCGATCTGCTTCCGGTCAAAATCGCCGGGAAAATCAAGGACTTCAATCCCGACGAATACGGGATTGAAAAACCATTCTCCAGAAAACAAGATCTGTTCTCTCAATATGCAATGGCCGCTGCGTATCAAGCAATGAACGATAGCGGTCTTTCCACGGCTGAAGGAGGAAATATCACTCCCGACAGACTTGGAGTCTATGTAGGTTCCGGTATTGGAGGATTTTCAGTCCAATACAGAGAAACTTTGAAGATGATTGAAGATCCATCGGGGCAATGGATTTCCCCATTGTTCATCCCTACGATGATATCCAACATAGCAGCAGGCCATATAGCAATGAAATATCTTGCTGAAGGTCCTTGCCTTGACATTGTAACGGCTTGTGCGACATCCACAAATACGATAGGAGAAGCATACAGGGCCATCAAGCACGGATATTCCGATGCCATCATAGCTGGAGGAGCCGAGCACGCCACCATTCCCCTCGGAATGGCTGGATTCGCAAACGCAAAGGCTCTTTCCAGAGAAGAAAATCCTAAACACGCCTCTCTTCCATTCAACCTAAACAGAGGCGGTTTCGTAATGGCGGATGGGGCTGGTATCGTAGTTCTTGAAGAGTACGAACACGCAAAGGCCCGTGGAGCAAAGATTTATGCGGAGATGACCGGATACGGCAACACTTGCGATGCATATCATTCCACCGCACCAAGGCCGGATGGTTCAACTCAAGCCAGATGCATCGAACTTGCATTGGCTGAAGCAGGTTTCGACCCTAAGAAAGACAACCTTTATATAAATGCACACGGCACAGGTACCAAACTGAATGATGAAGCAGAGACTCAAGCATACAAGATCTCTCTTGGAGATTACGCATACAAAGCTCATATCAGTTCCATCAAATCAATGACAGGACATATGCTGGGAGCGGCTGGAGCGGCTGAAGCAATTGCCACCGTTTTGGCTCTTGTGAACGGTATAATTCCTCCGACAATCAATCTGGATACCCCGGATCCGGATTGCGATTTGGACTATACTCCTAATAATGCTGTCAAATCAGACATTAATATTGGCATATCGGACTCATTCGGATTCGGCGGGCACGATGCGTGCATCGCATTTAAGAAATACGAAGCATAAACATAACTTTGTACTAAGACCTCATTATGGAAACCCTGAATAAAGAACAAATTATGAAATTTATGCCTCATCGCGATCCGATGCTTCTCATTGATGAAGCATATATCGATGATGAAGGAATGGCACACGGTAAATATACCATCAAACAAGATGAATTTTTCACAAGAGGACACTTTCCTGGCAATCCTATCGTCCCTGGCGTAATCCAATGCGAGATGATGGCTCAGAGTTGCGCCATACTTGTAAAAGATGAGATTCCTGGGCATCTTACACTATACGGCGGACTTGACAATATTAGGTTCAAGAATCCCGTAAGACCGGGAGATGTATGCGAAACCACATCCAAGATGGATGAGCGCAGAGGAGATATGTTCTTCTGTTCGAGCAAGTTGGAGGTGAATGGCAAACTTTGCTGCAAAGGCAAACTTACATTTGCGCTTGTTCCGATAGACAAGAAATAACAAATAGTAGGAAAACTACTCGTGACTGGCGAAGCGTTGCTCCGCCAGTTTTTCGTATTTGGTACCCTGACGGCCATAATTGGCATAAGGGAAAATAGATATACCTCCCCTTGGGGTGAAGAAGCCTGTCACTTCGATATACTTAGGATCCATCAACTTGATAAGATCCTTCATAATTATATTGACACAATCCTCGTGGAAATCCCCGTGATTTCGGAAACTGAAGAGATAAAGTTTCAGGCTTTTACTCTCAACCATCTTTATATCAGGGATATAACTTATGCGAATTTCTGCAAAATCAGGTTGTCCGGTAATAGGACAAAGACTTGTAAACTCAGGACAATTGAAACGCACCCAGTAATCATTGCCAGGATGCTTGTTCACAAATGTCTCCAAGACTTCCGGAGCATAGTCCATTTTGTATGTAGTCTTGGTCCCGAGGACCTTCAGACCTTCTTCCTTCCTCTCTGCCATATCAGTCACCTGCCTCCTTCAGCCTTTCTGCATTCTCAGCAACCTGAAGTGCATCAATGCACTCCTGAATATCACCATCCAGAAATACCGGAAGATTATACATTGTCCAGTTGATACGATGGTCTGTCACACGGGACTGAGGATAATTGTATGTACGGATCTTGGCTGAGCGGTCTCCTGTGGAAACCATTGTCTTACGCTTGGCTGCAATGCCATCCAGATATTTCTGGTGCTCCTTATTATATAGCCTGGTACGCAACTCGGCTAGTGCGCGGTCGAAATTCTTCAATTGGGACCTTTCCTCCTGACATTGTACGACAATTCCAGAAGGAATGTGGGTAAGACGTACGGCAGAGTAGGTGGTATTCACTCCCTGTCCGCCAGGTCCTGAAGAACAATATGTATCCTTGCGGATATCATTCATATCCAAATCGATGTCGAACTCCCCCGCTTCAGGGAAAACTGCGACTGTTGCTGCAGATGTCTGAATCCTGCCTTGGGTCTCCGTTTGAGGGACTCTCTGAACACGATGTACTCCTGATTCATATTTTATTGTTCCGTAAACTCCTTCACTGCTTGAAAGTTTGAAGACAACCTGCTTGAATCCGCCAGCAGTACCCAAAGCTTGATCGGTAACTTCCAATTTCCATCCCTTGGTCTCAGCATATTTTGAGTACATTCTGAACAAGTCCCCCGCAAAAATCGCAGCCTCGTCTCCACCAGTACCGCCACGTATTTCCACGATGGCATTCTTGACATCGTCTGGATCGGCAGGGATCAAAAGCAATTTGATATTCTGCTCCATCTCAGGCAGTTTAGGCTCTATCTCGGCGATTTCTTCCCTGGCCATTGACTTAAGATCATCATCTTTTTCATTGGCCATAATGTCCTTTGCCGTTCCAAGTTCATCGAGGAGTTTCTTATATTCCAAACCAGCATTGATGATAGGTTCCAACTGTCTGTAATCCTTGTTAAGTTGGACATATCTCTTCATATCAGACATAACCGATGGATCGGAAAGTTGATCTTGCAATGCTTGATATTTGTCTTGAAGGCTCAATACCTTCTCCAATAATGTATTTTCTGACATAATGATTTCCCTTTTTCTTTATGCTATCGTCAAATGGATTTGACATAGCACCTACGTCTCATATATAACTCGTTTTCGTATTTTCCCCATACATTTATTGCGCTGTTGGTCTCAATCTGAGGATTGGAGATAGCCCACTTGGTGCCGAACTTCTTATATTTCAATGAAAGTGCGGAATGATAGATTGCGGACACTCCTGAATGCTGCCATTTGGGCACGGCCCCATTGATCATCAAATCTACGACTTCAAATTTGCGCAGTGCCCTTAGCAGATGAATCCATCCGAACGGGAACAAATGCCCTTTGGCTTTCTGCAATGCATATGATATTGTCGGGAATGTGATTCCAAAAGCAACCAACTCATTGTTCTCATCCAATATAATGCTGCTTACCTTGTCTGAAAGGAAAGGCATAACAGTCTTTGCTTCGTGACGTATCTCTTCTTCTGTGAAAGGAATGAAGTTGTATACCGACTTGGCAAAACTTTCATTGTAAACTTTGAAAAATTTATCCACCATCGCCTTGTCCTTCTTCAACTTGTCGATACTGCCTTCGTGAAGATTGTATTTCTCTTTCAACATTCTAGAAATCCGTTGAATCTTTTCCTGAAGATTCTGACAAGGATCCATCTTGTATTGAAGCCAATCAAATTCTTTCAGGTAACCAAAACTGGTCACCAAGTCGTTGTAGTATGGGAAATTGTACAGGCAATTGAAAGGTGGGACATTGTCGAAACCTTCCACGAGCATGCCTTGTTTTCCGAGCGTATTGTAATACAAAGGTCCGTGGATTTCATTCATCCCATTATCTTTTGCCCATTTTTCGGCCGTAGTTAATAGAAGCCCGGCGACCTTCGGCTCATTGATGGTATCGAACCATCCGAAACGTGCTCTTTTCTTATCATATAAATCATTGTATCTGGGATTTATCATCCCGCTAATGCGCCCTACGACCTTCTCACCGTCATAAGCCAGCCACAATTTATGCTTACAATATGCCAACGCTGGATCTTTGGTCAATGAAAACTTCTGATCCGAATAAAGTGCAGGAACATATTGTGTGCAATTCTTATATAGTTCGTCTGGAAAGTGGATGAATTTCTTCAAATCTTTCCTTGAGGAAACTTCTTTAATAGCATAATCTGCCATATTAGGTCTAAAAGGTTTAGTAAACAACCTGCAAAAATAGCAAATTAAACGCTTTGCACCAAATTCATAGCAACTACTTTTTGGCTGCCTTCGGTGTGAGTCTCAGCGCCAAAACATCGTGTGAAGGAATAACTACGGATAGTGGCGCGGAAGTAACCGCCTTAGCCGCGACTTTAGCCGCAGCCTTGGCTGCTTTGGCATTGGCCGGAACCGGAGCCCAAAGATTATTATACGAATAGACTCTGTTTCCGAAATCAGTAGAGCGACCTGAAAGTTGATCAGTGAAGTTAAAGTCTTTCCAATTGATAGTACAATTGAATGGCGCATCTCCCCTGTTCAATACTGTCATTGCCCAATCCCCATTTGAAAGAGGTTTAAACCAATATTCAATATCCCCATCGTCTCTGTACTTGAGTCCTTGAACTCCCAAGGTGTCCTGGTCTACGGCAATCATCGCCTTATTGGTAATAATGTCCAATGTCTCTTTGGACATATTTGTAAGATCGTTGCCCAATATCAATGGAGCAGCAAGCATACACCACATTGTGAAGTGCGCCCTGTCCTCATTGACACTCATTCCATTTCCAACTTCCAACATGTCAGGATCATTCCAATGTCCCGGGCCTGCATATTTCCTGAGAGTATCTTGCTTGTCCAAGATGTCAAGGACAGACAATGCTGTCCAATCGCCATAATTAGTTCCTACCTTGAAGGCAGGAGAAATATCGCCTGTAGTTCTCCAAGAATGTCCAACTTCCGCTGCCCAAAGCCAAGGTTTGGTTGAGCCCCATTCACAAATGCTGAACAATACAGGACGGCCTGCCGCATACAAGGCATCTCTCATTAGGGCATACGCACCTTTTGAGTTCAATTGCTCGGAATGGCACCAATCGTATTTAAGATAATCCACACCCCATCTTGCGTATACCAAGGCATCTTGGAATTCGTGTCCTGAACTGCCAGGGAAACAAGCACAAGTCTGTCTTCCGGCATCACTGTAGATTCCGAATTTCATACCTTTGGAATGGATATAATCTCCAAGCGCTTTCATACCTGAAGGGAACTTCTCTTTGTTCTCAGTAATGAATCCATTGGCATCCCTCTGGCCGTGCCAGCAGTCGTCAATGTTGAGATATACGTAACCTGCATCAACAAGGCCTAGTTCGACCATCTTGTCAGCAGTCTCTTTTATGAGTTTTTCATTGATATTGCCTTGGAACTTATTCCAAGTATTCCAGCCCATTTGTGGAGTGCGGGCCAGACCGGGAAACTTCTGTGCGAAAAGACCTGTGGAAAGCAAGGTCATAGCAAATAATAAAAAAATCTTTTTCATAGTTATAGAGTGTTATTTCATTAAATCGCAAATTACCGTCTGAGCGCAGACACAACCAAATACAGCCGGAATATAAGAAATTGTACCGACTTGCGTCTTTTTGTTGCACGATTCGCCTGGAACCATAGCCGATTCCACAGGTTGTTCTTCCGAGAAGACAGCCTTGAATCCGGAACGGATACCCATTTTGTGAAGCCTTTTGCGCAACATATGGGCTAACGGGCACTGATAAGTTTCTGAGATGTCAGTAACACGTACTTTGGTAGCATCGAATTTTGCTCCGGCACCCATTGAGGATACAAGAGGTATGTTACCACAAAGACAATAATGAATAAGAGAAAGTTTCGGACCCAAAGTATCGATAGCATCAACCACATAGTCTAGTTTATGCCCGTCCAATATTTCGTTAACTTTGACAGAGTCCTCTGGAAAAGGGATCTTTAGAGGATTATCTAGAGTATTATCAACTCGCAATGCATCATCAGCAATGATATATTTTCCTATGCAGGTCAAATCCAGATCAGGATTTATGTCACGGAGCCTTTCTCCAAGCACCTCGCATTTGAGTCGACCGACTGTGGAATCAAGAGCCAGAAGTTGGCGATTCTTATTGCTCTCGGACACATTGTCGCAGTCCACAATGATAAGGTGACCTATTCCGGCACGCACCAGCATCTCTGCAGCATATCCTCCTACTCCCCCTATGCCCACTATAGCCACAGTGGAAGCCGCGAATTTGCTTACGGCATCATCTCCGCAGAGCAATCTGGTTCTTTCCTTCCAATCAGACATCTATATGCTGAAATTATGATAATGAGGACCAAACCGCTTGAATGCGGCTTCATCCAATTTATTCCTATCATCAGGGTGGGCAATGCTTATCAGCAATTTGGCTCTTTCCTGAAGAGACTTGCCGAAAAGATTCACTGCACCATATTCAGTCACAATCCATCTTACACTTGGGCGAGGTGTGACCACTCCGGCACCTTCCTTCAAGAATGGTACAATCTTATTCTGTCCTTTATTAGTCCTTGAAGCAAATGCAATGATATTCTTTCCCCCTTCGGACATATTTGCTCCATTTACGAAATCCACCTGCCCGCCAGTACCTGAAAATATCCTTGTGCCGATGGAATCAGCACAAACTTGCCCTGTCAAATCGACTTCGGTGGCCGAATTGATAGTGGTCATCTTATGATTTCTGGAAATGACGAATGGATCGTTGGTATATCTTATGTCCATCATCAAAACGTCAGGATTGTCATTAATGAAATTGTATACGTCATTGGATCCCAATAGGAAAGAAGCTACTACCTTGCCCCGGTCTATCCCTTTCATCGAGCCATTGATAACTCCTTCTTTGATAAGTTTAAGTATGCCATCGGCGAACATCTCGGTATGGAGTCCCAAATTCTTATGATGATGAAGTTGGGCGGCAAGGGCATTAGGCAAAGCCCCTATCCCCATCTGAAGACAGGCCCCGTCATCTACCAACTCAGCACAATTCTTACCAATAAGGACCTCTGTCGGTGTCGGTTCTGCAAATGCAGCAGTAACCAACGGAGTATCGTCGCTTACGAAATAATCAATTCTATCGAGTGGGATCAATGCATCTCCCATAGCGTGAGGCACATTAGGATTAATCACGGCTATTACTTTCTTCGCCACTTCCAAGGCCCCTATAGTGGCATCGACCGATGTTCCAAGAGAGACCTTGCCATTCTCATCAGGAAGGGAAACATTCAGCATAGCGACATCACACGGAAGAGCTCCGCTTCTGTATAGTTTTTGGGAATCGCCTAGATGGACAGGCAGATAATCCGCATATCCGCTATTGACATTGGCCCTGACATTAGGTCCTATGAAAAAGCCCTGATCGAAGAAAATGCCATCATACTTAGGCTCTGAATAGGGTGCAGGACCTTCTGTATGGAAATGATGTAAATGCAAATCACTGACCTCTCCTGCGTCTGCTCGTTTACAAAGAGCCTTTATCAAGATATGCGGCACACTGGCAACGCTTGTCAGATGGATATGGTCGTGCGTCTTGACGACTTTAACAGCCTCATCGGCGGAAATGAAATGGATTTCTTTCATATATCGGAAGATTGAGCTACAAAGATAATTACTTTTTCAGTATTTTTGTCGTTCCAAAACGATAGACAATGAATACTAAAGAACAGAAACTCGCACAATTTTCCAGAGTCCTGGATATAATGGACAGACTCCGCGCCGAATGCCCGTGGAACAAGGCTCAGACAATAGATACACTAAGGCCTATGACATTGGAAGAAGCATACGAATTGAGCGATGCCGTTATGAAGAAGGATGACAAGGACATAGAGAAAGAACTGGGGGACATCCTGCTTCACGTTGTATTCTATAGTAAGATAGCCGAAGAAGAAGGAAAATACGATATCGCAGATGTGCTCGAAAAGCTTTGCGAAAAGATGATATATCGCCATCCTCACGTATTCGGCACGACCAAAGTCGCAGATGCCGAGGATGTTTCTACCAATTGGGAGATGCTTAAGGCAAAGGAAAAAGGTGGCAACAAAAGGATCCTTTCCGGAATCCCCGACGCTATGCCCCCTATACTGAAAGCATATTCGATGCAGGACAAGGCAAGAGGTATGGGCTTCGACTGGGAAGAGAAATATCAAGTCTGGGACAAAGTCAAGGAAGAGCAAGGCGAACTTCAAGTCGAATTGGACGCAATAGACAAGGCGCAAGATGAAACTGGAAGAGCTGCTGCATACGACAGGGCCGAAGATGAGTTGGGGGATTTTATGTTCGCCACCATCAATGCTGCCCGCCTATATGGCATTAATCCTGACACAGCCTTGAACAGGGCTTGCGATAAATTTCGCCGCCGCTTTACATATCTTGAAGAAAAAACCATCCGTCAGGGCAGAGATCTTCACGATATGACTCTAGCCGAGATGGATGGTATTTGGGATGAAGGCAAAGCCAAAGGCCTGTAACCTATTGGCCTAAAGAATTTATTACCTTCTGATTGATTTCTTTCAAGCGAGTTTCATTCATCTTAATGACAGCTCTGTCGTATGTCATCAGTCCATTGACCTCACCCTCTACATCAGTCGTCTGTGTATATACACCTGCGGAACATCCGTATGGTATGTACTTATTGATCAGCAAATCTGCAAATTTCTCATAAGTGTCAAGCACCTCGTCGCCATTCTGATATTTGACATAGCCCCAATTCTTGTCTGCTTGCCATAAATGTCCAAGCACTGGAAATCCTATTCCACCGAATTCGCCAAGCACATTCACAGCAGTTTCACTCCATAGGAGCATACTTGGTGCTGGATAATGATGAACGTCCATAATATCGCCGCATTCGCGATAATTGCCGCCAGAAGCAGAGTTGATAAGTCTGGTATTGTCCAAACTGCGAGTGAAATCTACAACCTTCTCTGTATCGAATTGTCCCCATGCCTCATTGAAAGGAACCCAAACCACTATACATTGGAAATTCTTTCTGGCAGCGATAACCTCGCTCCATTCCTTATAATAATTGTCTTTCCATTCTGTAGGGACCGGTGTATCAGTACCTTTGCCATAATGATATACTTCCCATTTGTTTCTGGAGTTGTCGGCGATGGACGGCATATCCTGCCAAACCATTATTCCAAGTTGATCGCAATAGTAATACCATCTTGCAGGCTCTACCTTTACGTGTTTGCGTATCATATTGAAGCCGAAATCCTTTGTCTTGACCAGATCGAATTTCATTGCCTCATCGGTTGGAGCGGTATATAGTCCGTCTGGCCACCAACCTTGATCCAATGGTCCGAATTGGAAGATAGGCTTGTTGTTGAGTCCAAGACGCTTATGTGCCTGGGAATCATTCACAACGGAACTCTTCCTCATTGAGGTATAGCCACTTACCTTGTCAACGACTTTGCCATCCCTGATGATAGAGATACGAAGCCCATAGAGATAAGGATCGTCAGGAGACCAAGTATGCATATTTGGAACATTCATTGAGATAGGACTTCCAGCAAGCGCCTTGACTTGAGCCACTGTTTTGCCATTGGCACCTTTTTCTGTCGAATAGCCTACTCCACCTTCGAGAAGTTCCACATTGACGATGTCACCTTCCTTTGCATTACGTTCATTGACAATGACGTTGATGCTGCTATCATCAATATCAGATACCACATAATAGTTGTCAACGCTTGAGACGCTTACAGGCTCAAGCCATACGCTCTGCCATATTCCTGTAACAGCAGTGTACCAAATGCCATTAGGATTGAGTTTCTGCTTTCCGTGAGGTTGAAAAGAATCATCAGAGGAATCGGTGACTTTCAATACCAATTTCTGATCGGCACCTTTCTTCAACACAGGTGTGATATCAAAAGAGAAAGGTGTATAACCGCCAGTATGGATTCCAACCAAGACATCATTGACATATACTTCGGCCTTCCAGTCCACAGCCTCGAAATTCAATCTTACTCTTTTCTGTTTCCAATTTGCAGGAACTTTGAAGTTGGTTTCATACCATAAAGCGTCCTTCCCGGTGACAGCCTTTCCGACACCCGAAAGTGAAGATTCCACTGCAAAAGGAACCAGAATGCGGCCGTCGTTAATGGCTGAAGGAGATGCTTCTCCTATCGGCTTGATAGCATAATTCCAAAGGCCGTTCAGTGACACCCATTCGGATCTGACCATTTGAGGCCTTGGATATTCAGGATGGCAATTTGCAGGTGAAACTTTTGCTGTCCATTGGGTCTTGATGTGATCTCCTGCAGGTGCCCATTCTCCGGCAAAAGAAGATATGCCGAATGCAAGAGATGCGGCAACCATTAAAGACAATTTAAAATTCATTTTATTTGTGTTATTAATACATACAAATATACAGAAAATAATTGCTAAATTTGCTTCGTTTTACTATAAAAAAATGGGAGCTACAGTAATTAATTCAAAAGATTACAGGGAGAAACAGATAACCAAGGTCACATTGATCGGTTCGGTTGTCAACCTCGTCCTCACAATCTTCAAAATCATAGCCGGAGTCTTTGGACATAGTGCAGCGATGATTGCCGACGGCATTCATTCCGCATCTGATCTGCTGAGCGATATCGTAGTATTGATTTTCGTCCATATATCATCAAAGGCTGTGGATAAAGGACACGATTTCGGACACGGGAAGTTCGAGACACTTGCCACATTGATTGTAAGCGTAATGCTGCTTGCCGTCGGTGTCGACTTGATGGTAAGCGGAATCAAATCCATCACTTCCATACTTAGCGGCAACAGTGTAGCCACTCCCGGAATGATAGCATTGATTGCAGCGGTCATATCAGTCTTATCGAAAGAATATCTCTATCAATATACAGTGAAGGAAGCCAAGAAACTGAACAGTCCTGTGATGGTGGCCAATGCTTGGCACCATCGCTCGGATGCCTTTTCTTCAATCGGCTCGTTCATTGGCATCGGCGGCGCTATGTTGCTTGGAAACAAATGGTCCCTTTTGGACCCATTGACTGGATGTATCATAAGCATTATGATCCTCTGGATGGCCATCAAGATGGCAATTCCAGCCATTAACGACCTGACCGACAGCTCTCTTCCAGATGACGTTGAGAATGAAATATTGAAAATCGCAGGTGAAGTGGAAGGTGTGAGAAACGTACATAATCTCAAGACCAGACGTAATGGGCCTGTTATCATCATGGAAGCCCACATCGTCGTAGATCCTCATTTGACTCTTCTGGATGCTCACGATATTGCTACGAATGTGGAAGATTCAATCAGGGAGCACTTTGGTAAAGACACCCACATATCCATACACTTGGAGCCTGATGAATCGGCAAAATAAAATGTAAATAAAACATACACTATGATTTCTTTCATACTGAGTCTGCTGGCATTGCTGGCGGGATATTTATTTTATGGCAAGTTCATAGAAAAGATTTTCGGGCCGGATCCAAAACGGATCACTCCGGCTTTGGCCAAAAGCGACGGTGTCGACTACATTGCTATGCCTGCCTGGAAAGTATTTATGATACAATTCCTTAACATAGCCGGAACCGGGCCTATCTTCGGCGCCATTATGGGTGCCAAGTTCGGTCCTGCTTCTTACCTGTGGATAGTATTTGGTTGCATTTTCGCAGGAGCAGTCCACGATTATCTGACAGGGATGTTGTCCCTACGTCACGGTGGAGCCGGACTACCGGAACTCGTCGGAACTTATCTTGGCAATGGCACAAAAAAAGTAATGTTAGTATTCACGATACTGCTACTAATGCTTGTGGGAGCCGTTTTCGTATATAGCCCTGCGATGATTCTTGGAGACATTGCAGGCAACGGATCGTTCACATCAATAATGATATGGATACTGGTGATATTTGCATATTATGTTTGCGCAACTATGCTTCCTATCGACAAGATAATCGGCAAGATTTACCCAATATTTGCATTTTCGTTGCTGTTTATGGCTATAGCACTGATGGTAGGCCTATTCGTAAAATGGCCGTCAATACCTGAAATCTGGGGACACCTGAACAATATGGGGCCATCTGTAGGAGTTACAGGCCAAACAATATTCCCTTGCTTGTTCATCACCATTGCCTGCGGTGCAATTAGCGGCTTCCACGCCACCCAAAGCCCGTTGATGGCAAGATGTATGAAGAACGAAAAACTTGGTCGTCCCATATTCTATGGTGCAATGATCACAGAAGGCGTAGTAGCATTGATCTGGGCTGCCGTATCTTCTTATTTCTTCTTTGCAGGAGGAGCACAAGAAGTAGGTTCCACTCTTTCCGCCGCCGCCCCTACAGTCGTTACCAAAGTTTCTGAAAGTTGGCTTGGGACATTTGGAGGCATACTGGCAATTCTGGGTGTCGTCGCAGCCCCTATTACAAGTGGAGATACGGCTTTCCGCAGTGCAAGACTTATCATCGCAGAATTTCTCAAATTGAATCAGAAGCCAATAATGAAAAGGCTGTACATCAGTGTCCCTCTGTTTGCAGTAGCATCACTGCTGCTCTGGTACAATGTAGCCAATGAAGATGGTTTCAATATTATATGGAGATATTTCGGCTGGGCCAACCAGACATTGGCAGTATTCAGCCTATGGACTGTGACAGTCTATCTGGTCGAGAAGAAAGGGGGTCTTTATTATTTAGTATCCCTGCTTCCTGCCTGCTTTATGACAGGGGTCTGCTTCACATACATCTGCATAGACAAGATAGGTTTCAGATTTCCTCTCTCTTGGAATTGGGAGATAGGGCTTGCAACTTTCATCGTCTCAATGATCCTGTTCTTCTATTGGAAGAGGGGCTATCAAAAGAAACACACTGAACTTATTTCTGACTAAAGAAAGTGAAATGGACACGTCCGTAATGCCTTTCTTTTACGAAAGCAGGATTGTCCTCAAATGAATACGAGTCCGGATGCTCTAGAATAAAATAGCCATCCGGATTTATTATGTTGGAACCCAGCACCTTATTCGGGATCGTGTCCAAGCCCTCAATAGCATAAGGTGGGTCCGCGAAAACTATATCGAACTTTTCGTGGCATATTGGCAAGAAATCGAAGACATTGTCCCTTACAGAGGTAACATTGGGAAGTCCGAGACGATGAGCCTCAGACTTGATGAAGGCGGCATTCTCCTTGGCCATATCCACGCAGTAGACCACCGATGCCCCCCTTGAAGCGAATTCGAATGAGATAGCCCCAGTGCCGGCAAAAAGGTCAAGAATTTTCAAACCCACAAACTCATATTCATTGTTCAGGATATTGAAAAGCCCTTCTCTTGCAAAATCAGTTGTGGGCCTGGCCTTGTAATCAAGTGGAGGATTGATATTCCTGCCCTTGAGTTTTCCTCCGATAATACGCATATTATTGTTGTTCTACAGAACTGAAATAACGATAAAGCGACATCTCTTCATCCATTGAAAGAGAAGTATGAAAACAGATGGTCGATACTTCCGGATTAAGTTGCAACTTTTTAAGAGACATAAAGATAAAATATTCCGCCGTTGTGAAATCAACAGCCTTAAAACAATTGCAAAGCAGCAGACTCTTTCCCTGGGCTATGGCAAGATAAAGATATCCGTCCCTGTAAGAAGCCAATATCTTATTGTAATCTTTGCATTTATCCAAATCCTTGAGAATGAAATACAGTTCGGGCAATACTGCGGACCGAGTGCCATCATTTTTAAAAACGGTTGCAGCAATAGCATTAGATAGGCTCTCCCCCATTGTATTGGAATAAACCATAATCGCTCCATACTTCGGCACTGGAACAGACTGCACAATATCCTCCGAGGCCAACTTCACCGTACGTGAAAGTATTTCCCTAGCAGCCTGATCTGAGTAGAATTTATTCGGGACCAATACGCATTTGGGAGTGAAAAGGGCAATGTCCACCTCATCGAACCTGGATTGGAATTCAGGCGTAGTGAACATCTTGTCAGACGAAAGCCAGCCCGACTTACGCTTACTACCCTCTTGCATTATCTTAAAAAAATATCCACTCAAGGAAACTTGAATGGATATTCGATTTGATGGTATTTGATCCATTATTATTACTCCCAGTTACCTGCATTGTTGTTAGGAGCGGTAACACTGCCGACCTGAAGTCCGGGGTAACGGTTTGTTTCCGTCCTTGAATAATCAAGGTTGATCCTTAGTTGATTGTCAAGGCCCTTGAGCAATGACTTATAAGGTATCTTAGCCTCGAAAAGAGGAACTTCGACTCCTGATACTTTCTTAATGGTAGCATTCATCTGAATAAGTTCGCCGCCAGAGAAAGGTATATATTTTAATGAATCAATGACGAAATCTTTGCGGCTTCTGAACAAGGTGTCCTTTACAGGGACATTACTTGCGATGGAGAAAACCAAACTTTGACCATTCTTGTACATCTCAAACAACTGAGCAGGAGTAATGCCTTTATGGGAAGCCCTGACCTTGGCAGTATTTGCTACAGCTGCAGAGTCATCCTTGGAACCAACCTGCATCACAATCTTCATTTGGCCATTGTTGTAGAAATCAAGAAGTGAGTCAACGGACGACGTGAAGCGATTATGAACGCTCTTGTAGGCAACCTCAAGCGAACGGATGTCTTTCAAGCGTTGAATTGCAACGGATTCACGATAATCCTTTTGCTTATTGAACTTGACAGGCTGCATAACGCTGCTGTATGTCAAGTATGCCAATCCTAATATTACAATAGGAAGCACGAAATAGGCTAAAACCTTTTTTAAAATTCCATTCATTATTTAATGCTATTAATAATCAAATCAATGTCCATTTTTTCTCGGACAAAGTTAGAAAAATGATTTATCAAATGCAATATAATTTGTAAATTTGCAAATGAAAATAAATGGAATGAAAACGATAGAAACATCAAAAGTTGCCATACTGGATCATCTGATTGGCAATGCCGTACAGATATCCTTGGTGGCCCATACCAGAGAAGATGGAGATGCATTGGGAAGTTGCATTGCATTGATGCACTATCTCTCAGAATGCAGAAACTGCAATGTGGGTATCACGTTTTCAGATCCTGTACCTGATAGCATATCTTTCATCATTCCCCAAGCCGACAGAAATAGGATATTCATCAAATCCAAGGATTCAACTTCGACAACCGAATGGATCAAGAATAGCGATTTGGTATTCTGTATCGACTGCAATTCATTTTCCAGAACAGACAAACTTCAAGATGTTTATGCAGAGTCGAAAGCCAAGAAAGTCCTCATCGACCATCACCCAAGCCCAGACTCGGCCGAATTCGATCTGTCATTCTCGGAGACCGAGATATCATCCACAGCCGAATTGCTTTTCTACATATTGCTGGAAATGCCGGAAATAAACCACGATGCATCGAAACTTCCGATTGCCGCATCCAATTCTTTGATGGCAGGGATGACCACTGATACGAACAATTTTGCGAATTCAACGTTCCCATCCACTCTCAATATGGCCTCACAACTGTTGGCTGCAGGAGTGAACAGAGACGAAATCCTGTCTAACCTATATAATTGTTACAGGGAAAACAGAGTCCGGATAATGGGGCATATGCTCAAAGATATGATGGTAATCACCAAGAAAGGAGTTGCCTATATGATATTGGACAAAGAGACAATCGACAAATACGATGTTAAAGAAGGTGAGACTGAGGGATTTGTCAATATTCCCCTTTCCATAAAGAAAGTCAAGATGAGCATACTGCTCAAGCAAGACGAAGGATATTTCAGAGTATCCATACGCTCAAAAAAAGGTATTTCGGCTAACAAATGCGCAATTGAATATTTCAACGGAGGAGGACACGAAATGGCAGCGGGTGGAAAACTTTATTATCCCAAAGACATTGCTCAAAGTTCTATGGCGGCTGAATACATTGAACGTGTCACTGTTACTTTTTTAAACAAATGAAATTTAAAGCATTCCATATAATAATTTTGGTACTTGGCATCCTTTCAGTCTCTTGTCAGAAAGAACAGGAGACTGCCACTTTCAATGCACAAGAGAAAAGGATAAGCACTTTTGTCACGACCCAATTGAGCGCAGACACAAGTTTCCGCGCAATATACAAGAATGGCACTACACGTCTGGTGGTAAAAAAGGGCAGTGGCGATTCTTTGTCTGCTTCCGGCACCGTTTCATTTTATTATGCAGGCTATATTTTTTCTTCTACGACGATTACAGCTTCAAATCTTTTTTCTACCAATTACAAGACCTTGGCTGACGGTGCAAGTTGGGCACTTTCCGATACTACAGCATTTAACATATTGACTCTCAATATGAAGAATACAGATTTCCTGGAAGGATTGAAAAGAGCTTTACCTGGAGTCAAGGGTGGAGAAGAATGCTATATCCTATTTTCCGGAAAATATGGTTACCGAAAACGTCAAGTCGGCACGATTCCTGCAAATTCAGCACTGGCTTACCATATTTGGGTGGAAAGCATAAATAACGAATAAAGTATTAAAGATGATCAATACCAAAAGATTAATTCCGCTCGCAACTGTGCTTATTGTATCCACAGTGACTGTTTTCAGTTGTGCAAAAGAGCCTAAGGCAGGCACGAACGATGCATCGAAAAGATATTTTGATGCGTGGATTAGCGTCCACCACCCAACACTTAAGCCCACAGATATGGGAGAATACATAGTTGAAGACAAAGTTGGGACAGGAGAAGAACTCTTCGAGAAAGACAGTGTATCATATCTTTTCGTGAAATATACTGTCACCGATCTCGATGGGAATGTCACATCCTCCACGATTGCCAGTGTGCAACAGCAAGTGGGCAATTATTCCAAAGCCAATTACTACGGACCTGTAGTATGGGAGAGAGACGAAACTGGAATCCCGGCAGGTATCGAATATGCGATTGAGGGAATGAAGATTGGCGGTTATAGAAAAGTCATCATTCCAGGCTGGCTGATGACATACGGCAGGTATGACAAAGAATCCGATTACATTAATAATGTGTCTGGAACTGATTGCATTTATTCCTTTACATTGCTTGGACAGACCAAAGACATATACAAATGGCAAGTCGATTCTCTTGAGAAATACACGGCCAAATATATGGCTAATGTTGACTCTACCGGTTATGGTTTCTATTATCAACAACTTAGAGCGCCAACAGATACTAATAAGTTCGATTCAGATACAACTGTCTATATCAATTATGTAGGAAGACTCCTGAACGGACAGGTATTCGATACGAATATTGCAGATACTGCAAAGATGTATGGCATATATAGTAGCAGCACAACTTATGCACCTACTCTTATCAATTGGGGCGAGTCTTATTCCAAACTCACGATGACCTCAAGCGAAAGCACAATGATTTCAGGCTTCGCAAAAGCTTTGTACGGAATGAAATCGATGGAAAAAGGCTCTTGCGTTTTCTATTCTCCATACGGATATGGGGAATCGGGAAGCGGATCCAAGATTCCGGCTTTCGCAATGTTAAGGTTCGATATCGAGTTGGTTGCAAACCCTGATGACGATTAAGGAGGGCAGATAATGGAGAATGCTGCAGTTCCAACAGAACTCGGTTCACAAAACATAGGATATTTACTTAAAAAGTACGCTGTCCCTGCTATAATAGCGATGACAGCGTCTTCTTTGTATAATATGGTCGACAGCGTATACATAGGCCATATCAAAGACGTAGGATCCTATGCTATTTCAGGCTTGGCAGTAACATTCCCATTGATGAATTTGGCCGCTGCCCTAGGCACTCTGGTAGGGGTGGGGGCATCCACAATAGTATCTGTACTTCTGGGACAGAAAAACTACGAGACGGCAAATAAGGCGCTTGCCAATGAAATCACATTGAATGTAATTCTCGGCATTTCATTCACAATTGTGGCACTTGCATTCCTCCATCCGATACTTTACTTTTTCGGGGCTAGCGAGAATACGATGGAATATGCCTCACAGTATATTAAGATCATCCTTTTTGGGAACGTAGTCACCCATATGTACTTCGGCCTGAACGGTATGATCAGGGCATCGGGCAATCCAAAACTGGCTATGGGACTGACCATCTTCACTGTCGTTTTCAACAGCATATTGGATCCGATTATGATTTTCGGCCTCGATATGGGAGTCAGGGGAGCCGCTTGGGCGACAGTAATATCTCAAGTCCTGGCTTTGGCATATTCTTTCAAATATTTCCTTAACAAGAAGAGTTATCTACATTTCCCAAAAGGCATTTTCAAACTGGACTGGAAGATTGCTAAGAACTCTTTGTCGATAGGGATGGGACCTTTCTTGATGAATTCTGCTTCGTGTATTGTCACTTTGCTCATCAATCAACAGTTGCGCAAATATGGTGGGGACTTGGCAATCGGGGCTTATGGGATAGTGAACAGGATTTCATTCCTCTTTATTATGATCAACATGGGCTTCAATCAAGGTATGCAGCCTATTGCCGGCTATAACTTCGGAGCAAGAAAATATACCAGAGTGAGGGCTGTATTTTCCCTGACTGTAAAATGGGCCACATTTGTTGCGTGCATCGGTTTTATCATTTCGGAAATCATGCCAGGGATCGCCGTATCTGCATTCACTTCGGATCCAAATCTGAAGGATCTGGCCAAGACCGGGTTAAGGGTAATGAATATCGCTTTCCCACTGGTTGGTTTTCAGATGGTTGTCACCAACTTTTTTCAATGTTTGGGGATGGTACACAAATCAATCCTTCTTTCATTGTCAAGACAATTGCTTTTTTTGGTGCCACTAATCTATTTTTTACCTAACTTTATGCAAGAAAAAGGAGTCTGGGCGAGCTTCCCAATTGCAGATTCGTTGTCCATAATTCTTTCGGGGATTCTTCTCTTCGGAATGGTACGTAAACTCAAAAAACTCAAGGATGGCGATGATCCTTCCATTCTTGGCAGTAAAATATAACGCTATGTCAAAGAACAACATTATCATAAACCTTGGAAGACAATTCGGCAGCGGCGGCAAATTGGTCGCAATGTCGATTGGCACAAAACTTGGCATCGATGTCTATGACAACGAACTCATTAGCAAGGCGGCGGAAGAAAGCGGCTTCAGCAAAGACCTCTTTCTGAAAAGCGACGAGAACAGGAGTATGTTCTCGATATCCAGTTTCTTTGCTTCCGGCAAATATGGATTGACAGAGAACTACACAAGCGACAACGAGCTTTTCAAGATACAAAGTCAGGTCATTCGCAACATAGCCGAAAAACAATCGGCAATATTCATTGGAAGATGCTCTGATTATATTCTGAGAGACATGAAATGTCTGAATGTTTTCATTACCTCTCCTCTCGAAGTCAGGATAAAAAGAGTCGCAGAACGTTCAGGAATCGCCCCTGAAGAAGCAGAAAATCTCATCAAGCGTAAAGATCGCACAAGGGAGACCTATTATAACTTTTTCACTTTCGGGGATTGGGGAGTTGCATCCACTTATGATTTATGCCTAGACTCTACGATTCTAGGCATTCAAGGTACGGCAGATCAAATAATCGATTTCGGTAAAAAAGCGGGGCTGATCTAGATGAAAAAAATCGACAGTATTATTTTCCACTTATCCATATTCATTGTAGCCATCGGTTTCCTTATTTCAATCCTCACGGCCGGAGGCAAAGAAAAGCCTGTTGCATCCAAGCAACAGGAAAACACGCTGAATCAAGTCCTTACCAACGACCTGTCCAATGTCAAGGAACTCTATGGTATGGATGAAGGTATAAGGAATTATTTACGCACTTGGGGCATTCAGGGAGCTTCTCTTTCAATTATCAGGAACGATTCTCTCGTATATTCGAAAGGGTATGGTTGGGCCAATAAAGAAAAAGCATTGCTGATGGAACCCGGGAATATCCTAAGAATCGCTTCTGTTTCTAAACTAATTACCGCAACCGGCATTATGGTACTTCAGGAAAGGGGGCTTCTTCACTTGAGGGATACGGTTTTCGGCCCTCACGGTATACTCAACGACACTACATATTCAAATGTAATACGGGATAAGAATTATTACAAGATTACAGTTGAACAACTTCTTAGGCACGAGGCGGGATTCACTCGCCGCTATGGGGATCCTATGTTTTCCACGAGATACGTAATTTTGCAAAATCATCTTAATCAAGCTCCTGACCAGAATACCTTGGTAAGATGCACACTCAAACACCCATTGTCCTACACTCCTGGAGCATCCAAGTATTATTCCAATTTCGGATACCTGCTATTGTCGATGATCATCGAAAAGGTATCAGGCACCGACTATCAATCTTTCATCCAAGAAAATGTACTGCATCCTGCTGGCTGCGAAGATATGCAGATAGCCAGCAATTATTATAAGTACAAATACGACAATGAAGTCAAATATTATGTACAGTCCAATGAAGATGCCGTTTATGAATACAACAATAGCGGCCACTTGGTCGAAAGATGCTACGGTGGAAACGATATCACAGGACTTTCCGGTGCAGGAGCTTGGGTAGCATCCACCCCCGAGTTGGCCAGATTCGTTGCCTCAATTGATGGACGGCCGGGAATCCCCGATATCATCAGTGCCAAGAGTGTAAAAGAAATGACTCAATGGTTCGATGAAAAGACTTATTCTTTAGGTTGGATTGACACCAAACCCACTGGAGAATGGACAAGAACTGGTACTTTCTCTGGCACCAGTGCTCTAGTCAAATACTATCCGGATGGGGAATGTTGGATACTAGTCACCAACACCAGCACATGGAAAGGCCCAAGCCAGACTAAATACACGGCAGCATTATTCAACAGCAGCAGGGCAAAATACTCTGCCCTGCTGCCTAAGAAAAATCTATTTAATTATTGCAAATAAGCTATTTGGCGCAAGCCACCGCTTCTGCAATTGAGTTGAGTTTGACATCAACAGTATCCGAGCGGCTAGCAAGAACGCAAGGGACGGTGGTTCCTACTAGGATGCCGGCCTGCTTTACACCTTCCGACAATTTTGAATTTGTCTTCCAGAATACATTTGCAGACTCGATATTTGGAAATACCAAGCAATCGGCATCACCAGCAACAGAGCCTGTAAGATGTTTGATATCAGCAGATTCCTTATCAATTGCGACATCCAATGCCAATGGACCGTCTCCAATGCAGCCTTTGATCTGGCCACGTTCAACCATTTTTGACAGAGCGGCACCTTCAATGCAAGCAGGCATAGAGCCAAGCACTTGCTCGGAAGCAGCTATGAAAGCAACCTTTGGTTTCTCAATACCGAAAGACTTTGCTACTCTCACTACATAATTGGTGATGGTCATCTTCTGTTTGAGATCAGGAAGAGGTATCACTGCCATATCGGTAATGAACATAAGTTTATGATAGCAAGGTGAATCGATAACGCCTACGTGGCTCAAAAGGGCCTTCTCAGGAAGAAGTCCGGTAACCTTGTTAAGTATGGCCCTGAGATATTTGTCAGTACTGCAAAGGCCCTTCATTAGGAAATCCCCTTCCCCATCGTGTACTCTCTTGACTGCAAGATTGACCGCATCAAGTTCTACAGGACAATTTACTATCTCGAATTTGGCAGGATCTATACCGTTCTTGTCACATACGTCCTTAATCATTTTCTCATCACCTACGAGAGTAGCTGTGATGAAACCCATATCTATCGCCTTGCTTGCTGCCAGGATGGTGTGCTCATCGACGGCCCAAGCGGCAATCATCTTTTTACAGACTTTCCTCTCTTTGAGATCAGCAAAAAGATCATCAAAACTTGTTACCATTATTTTTGTATTTTAGTTATTTATTATTCTTCCTCGTTCATTACCAAGTGCATAGTGTCACGAGCGATCACCAACTCTTCATCAGTTGTGATGAGAGCGACTTTGACCTTGGAGTCTGGAAGTGAAATCATCGTATCTACTCCCCAGGCGACATTTGCCTCATAATCGAACTTAAGGCCAAGATAAGAGAAATTCTCGCAGACCCTGCGACGGAGTCTGCTGTTGTGTTCACCTATTCCGCCAGTGAAAACAATAAGGTCCACGCCATTCATTACTGCAACATAGGAGCCAATGTTTTTAATGATGTCGTAAGTGAGTTTCTTAAGGACAAGTTTAGCCTTCGGATCTCCGGCATTTGCAAGTTCGTCCATTTCCCTGGCATCTGAAGTCTTTTCAGAAAGCCCGAGGAAACCACTCTTCTTGTTGATGATTTCTGTCATCTGATCAGGAGTGAGGTTCTCTTTCTTCATTATATATGGAATGATATTGGCATCAACATTGCCGCATCTGGTTCCCATAATCATACCTTCAAGAGGAGTGAAACCCATAGAGGTGTCTACAACCTTGCCATTGACTTCAGCTGTAATTGAACTGCCGTTTCCGATATGACAGGTAATGATCTTGGAGTTGTTGATGTCTATGCCGGCAAATTTGGCTCCTTTATATGCAACGTATTTATGACTCGTACCGTGAGCACCATACCTGCGGACACGATATTTCTCATAATAACTGTATGGAAGGGCGTACATATAGGCATATTCAGGCATTGTCTGATGGTATGCAGTATCGAAAGTGACGACTTGCGGCACCGATGGGAGCACATCCGCAACAGCCTTGATTCCAAGTAGATGGGCAGGATTGTGAAGTGGCGCGAAATCGCAGCAGATTCCAATCTTGGCAAGCACGTCGTCATCGACAAGGGCACTTCCTGAAAAGTATTCTCCGCCGTGCACGATACGATGACCGACAGCCTCGATGTCGTCAAGCGATTTGAGGACACCGTGGTCCTTGTCTACAAGAGCATCCAGAACCATTTTCATTCCTACCTTATGGTCAGGAATAGGTACATCGACTGTATATTTGTCTTTTCCCGTGACCGAATGCTGCAGACGGCCCATTTCCAAGCCTATTTTTTCAGCGATTCCTTTTGCGAGAATATCGTATACATCATCGCTCTTCATATCGAGAAGCTGATATTTGATGGAAGAACTTCCGCAATTGATTACTAAGATTATCATTTCTGTATTTTTAAAATATTATTATCATTTTCTCTTTTGGGGTGCAAAGTTACAAATTTTATCAGTACTTTCGCAAAAATACGGATTGAAATGGTTGAGGAGAGAGAAATTGTGGGGATATTCATTCCTTTTGCAACAGGAGTCGCCTGTTGCACGCTAATTCCTTTACATTACATCATTTATCCAGTTGCAGCAGCAGCATTGGCCGTCATTGCTTTGATTATAATCCAAATCATACATAAGCGCGATGGTAGCCTGTCTCAATTCGCCATTATCTTTTTCTTGCTAGGGATTTTGGCTTGGTGGACAAACTCGCTTCCATCCGCTGAAACAGGAGAGCGAATGGAGGGCTTCCATACATTCACAAACGACTGTGCAACCTCTCTTAAAGACGTAATAGATTCAATTCCATATAAGGAAAAACAATCCGGGGCCTTGGTTCAGGCCCTGACAACCGGAGACAAGGGGAAACTTTCCAAAGAGACCGTTCTCGCTTTCAGAAAAAGCGGGGCAGCACATATACTGGCTCTTTCAGGACTTCACCTAGGGATAATTTACTTGATTCTATTATGGATCACAGCCTTCCTTGGAAACACAAAATCTGCAAGAAGGATAAGATATTTCTGCATCGTAGGTATTTCTGGATTCTATTGTCTGGTGACAGGAGCGGCCGCTTCCATCATCAGGGCTTTCCTTTTCATATTTTTGAACGAGACTTCGAAGATCACAGGTCATAGGAAAAGGCCAATAATAGTACTTTTCGGTGCCCTGACCATACAACTTTCCATCTGTCCCGACGTTATCACTTCTCCTGGATTCCAACTTTCATATATGGCAATGATGGGCATATATCTCTTATTCCCGACAGTGGACAACTGGTATCCACAGCCTGACCTTGGACTTACAGGCCTTAAAGGATTAATCAACAGGAATGATCCTATGAGAAAGATATGGTCAATGGCTAGCCTGTCCATTTCCTGTCAGATTTTCACGGCTCCGATCGCTTGGTACCACTTCAAAACTTTCCCAAAATATTTCCTAATCACTAATCTTATCGCCCTTCCTCTGACTTCTATAATAATGATTTCATCGATTGCAATAATGGTTTTGACTGCTTTTGGAGTCTGTCCCATTCTATTAGTAGAAATAAATGAAAAAGCAATAGGACTGATGACCTATTGCCTTAGCTTAATTGCAGATATGTGATTCTACCATCCTCCGGAAGCTCCGCCTCCGCCAAATGAACCTCCGCCAAAACCACCGAAACCTCCACCTCCGCCGAAACTGCTCCCTCCGGAACTGCTGCCAAAGCCTCCGATGGGGCCGAAGAAGATCGGGCCGCTGCCGTGCGAATGATTTACACTCCCCCTTCCGCCTGTACCATTTCCACCATTCTTGACGAGAATGGCAATGACAACAAAGAGAAAAAAGAAAAATAGTAGAATAAAAGCAATAGGATTATCTTCATCCTGAGATCTTGGCTCGGAGATTTCCCCACTAGCAAGAGCCGTCAGCTCATCACAAGCTTGTTGAACGCCCTTGAACATATCTCCTTCCTTGAAAGAAGGAATCATATCGTTCTCTATTATCCTTTTTGCATAAGCATCCGGTATCGCTCCTTCCAAGCCATATCCCACCTGAATGGAAACCTTTCCACCAGAGTCAGAAGTCTTTGGTTTGACAAGCAGAACAATCCCATTATTGAAATCTTTCGAACCGACACCCCAGTCAAGACCTATCTTGGTAGCGTATTCTGCCGGCTCATAACCTTCCAAGTCTGTAACTGTCAATACAAGAATCTGATTGGATGTAGAGTCATCGAAAGCGACAAGCTCTTTTTCAAGCGAAACTACTTGATTGGCAGAAAAAATATGGGCCAAGTCATTCACCAGCCTAGGTGGATTTGGGCGAGAAGGCATTGCGGACACGGCTATGGTCGCAAAAAAAGCCAAAAGTATGATGATGAGTTTTCTTCTTTTCATCGGCTTATTCGTCTTTTCCTATTGAAACCTCGTTTGGCAGTTCATCCTTGTCATCAGACAAATACGGGAAAAATGCCTTAAGCTTCTCTCCAGCCATCCTGACGGCCTCTTCCAAACCTTCGGCAAACTCATTTTGCTTGAATTTCGCTTCCAGCATCAGACACACATCTTTCCAAAAATCAGGAGGGACGACTTCGTTGATGCCCTTATCGCCAATAATAGCAAACTTATGGGATTCACACGCCACATAGATGAGGACTCCATTACGGGATGCGGTCTTGCGCATCCCGAGTAAATGAAAAGCCCTTATGGCCTGTTCACGGGGATCTCTCTTACATTTTCCATCAATATGGATACGTATTTCACCCGAGGTCAAATGCTCAGCCTCTCGGATGCAAGAAGATAATTCCGACAACTGGGCTTTGGAAAGAAAGTCCTTAGGTCCCATTAGAAATTGACTTTAGGCGCTTTCTGAGCCTCTTTATCTGCTTCGAAATAGCCTTTAGTCTCGAAGTTGAACATCCAGGCAATGATATTGGCTGGAAAACTTCTTACCATTGTGTTGTATTCTCTAGCTGTATCGTTGAATTTCATCCTCTCAGTAGCAATCCTGTTCTCAGTACCTTCAAGTTGAGCCTGAAGTTCCAAGAAATTCTGATTGGCCTTGAGTTCAGGATAATTCTCAGTAATCATAAGCAATCTGCCAATGGCTGTAGACAGTTCTCCTTGAGCCTGCTGATATTTTGCGATCTCCTCCGGTTTAAGAGTTGATGCGTCAACGGTAGTACTGGTAGCTTTGGCACGAGCGGCAGTCACAGCTTCAAAAGTGCTGCTTTCGTGAGCTGCATAGCCTTTAACCGTAGCCACAAGGTTTGGAACCAGATCCGCACGACGCTGATATACGTTCTCAACCTGAGACCACGCAGCGCTGACCTTTTCCTGACCTTTTACCATACCGTTGTAAGTATTCTTCATCCAGATGCCAAGAATCAGTACCAAGGCAACGATGACAATAATAGTAATTGTACCTTTTTTCATATTTTTGATGGTTATCTGTCCCTAATTATTTGTTTTTCACGCATCTTACTGATGCAGCGAAAGAAGATTTATCGGCCGCTCCCACTAGCACGTCAGGCTGATTCACATTGATATATCTATACACTGCCTGAGTGGAATCAAATTCATCAGCTGTCCAAAAAGCGGCATATTCCTGAACTCCATAGAATTTATTGTCAGTGTCACTGATCACTGCATAGCCTGCAGGCAATGCGGCAAAACCAGTACTGTTTGTAATCTTGACGGTAGGCCAATATTCCCACATTTTGCTAGAGTTGAAATATATATCTGCCATAAGATTGCCCGCTATTCCGGTAAATGTCTCTCCGACTTTGAAATCTTTGGTAGGAGCTATGCTCTTGGCGAGGTTTACCCATTCAGCATCTGTAGGAAGACGCCAGCCGTCAGGGCAAGCGGTCTTAGCCTGTTCCCAAGTATAGAAATTGCCGAACAATCTTGTCATTGCAGCGGCGTTCACATAAGCGACACCTGATTGCGCATAGGCAAGATTCTGTTTGAACCAATACAGATTCCCGGCATCCATATAATAATATTTCAAATTGTCGGATTCACGATCATCTTGTATTGAAAGATCCTTATTGGAAATACCACTGCCAGTTATGGATTCAGGAGAGACAACTGTCACACTTTTTGAAAGGCTTCCGTCATAATACCCATCGGCAAAGGCCACACATTTGACTGTATAATCGCCCAATTTAGTAGGTGCTACAAATTTGAAACTGCTATCCACTTTGTTGCTATCAGTATAATACTTAGTCGTATCGTTTGCTGTCATCACATCTGAAACTAACCAGAAATACCCGACCCCCTTTCCTGAGGGATTGATGATGCCTGAAGGAACCAGCTTATGCGTTTCACCGGGGCTTACGTAAGATGGTATTGTGAAAGAAAGCGATCCGTCGAAATAATCGCTTGTAGTGCTATCGCTATCTTTGTGACAGGATGCAACCCCAAGTACAAGAGTGCAGAGCGCTGACACGTATAAGAAACAACGTCTTAAATTCATTTTCAATACAATTTAAATACAAATATAATCATTTATAAGATTAAAATCGTTTACCTTTGTACAAATACTTTGCCGAAAATTATGAAACATAATAAACTTTTATTTAGGAACTGCGCCTGCATTTTTCTGTCAGCCGCCTTCCTCTTATCAGCCTGCACCACTAAAAACAAGTATATTGCCATACAAGGATATGCGCAAGGTGGTACATATACGGTCAAACTCAACCTTATCGGAGACAATGGGAAAGTCAAGGTCAGCCCAGAACAGATCAAAAATGCATTGGATTCGATATTCAACTCTATTGACACCACTCTTTCCGGATACAACAAAGGCTCAATGCTCAGTCGGATGAACGAAGGAAAAATCATTCGGCCGAATGCAATGTTCGAAGACATTTATGCCAAATCCTATGGGTTCTGGAAAGAAACCGATGGAGCGCTGGACGTTGCGGCGGCTCCTCTATTCGACAAATGGGGTTTCGGCTTCACCACTGATTCATTGCCTTCAGATCACGTAATTTGGGAATTGTTAGGCTCTGTCGGTATGAAAAGGCTTAAACCCACGATTGTAGAAGCCCTCAATCCTGACGGATCATTGAATCCCATCAATTTGATAAATGCAGAGACAATGGCTAATGGTGACTTCAGGACAAGCCCCGAACTCAATTTCAATGCTGTCGCTCAAGGCTACACTTGCGATGCTATCGCTGCATATCTTAGAAAAGCAGGGGTCAAAGATATGCTCGTGGACGTTGGCGAAATCTTTTGCGATGGCCTTAATCCAGATGGTAAACCGTGGTCGGTCGGAGTGGACAGGCCTTTTGACGGAAACAACACGCCAGGAAAAGATCTGGACGGAATCTGGCAATCCAATGGCAAGTCTTGCGGGATTGTGACTTCCGGGAATTATAGAAAATTCTATATAAAGGATGGGAAGAAATATTCTCACACCATTGATCCTAGGACCGGATATCCGGTTCAACACTCCCTTCTCAGCGCAACTATTGTAGCCAAAAATGCAACAAGTGCCGATGCCTATGCTACATACTGTATGGTCATCGGATTGGAGAAAGCAAAAGAGTTCATCGAATCCAGATCCGACGAACTCCAAGGATATCTTATCTATGATGAAAATGGCTCGATGAAAGAATGGTCTTCAACTGGTTTCAACCTTGTGAAGGAAGGAAAATTACCTTAAATCAGTAATGACGAAAGTCTTCCCCAACGATTTTTCATTCAGGGTGAACTTGGCAAGAGAACCTTTTGGCTTGAAAACCATATTTGGAATTACGAATTCTGTTACCGTCCCATCTGAAACAGTAGCGAACGACCCAATAAGTTTTTCTTCAGCAAAACACAATTTCAAAAGTTTGATCGAACTACCAACTTTAGGGGTCAACGTCACTATCTTAACCGACTTGCCGTGAAAAGTGCCCCTTATCTCGGAAACTTTATTAAAGGCCTTGGATACTGAACTGATGAGTCTGGCCGGATTTGTTTCATAGTCATCTTGAATAGCCCCAACAGATTCAATCAAGGCTTCGCTCGCCGCTCTGTCCACAGTCCAACGGGTTCTGCCATTGCACCATATCTCCAAACCATTGCCTTTCATATAGAAAGCTTCACCTTGAACCATTGCATTGCCCGAGCCTTGAATTTTCACTTTGGCATTTACCGAATAAGTATAAGAAAATGTCACCAGTGAAGAAGATACTTTTTTGACAAAACTATCAAGGACATCTCCGGTGTCCCCATAAGACGAGGTTGGGAACAGAACAGAAAGAAAAATTATAAAAAATATGATTATTCTTTTCATATCATTGTCCATCTTCTTTGCCAGCCCCCATATAGGCACTCAAAATACCATCGAGAGTGGCAAAATCTGGCACACGGACCTGACGAGGCTTTGAACCTTCCTGTGGACCTACTATTCCTGCGGCTTCCAGTTGATCCATAACTCGACCGGCCTTGGCATAGCCCATTCCCAGCCTTCTTTGAAGATCCGATGTGGATCCCCTCTGAGTCTGAACTACCATACGTGCCGCTTCTTCGAATCTTTCATCAAGATTTTTCATATCTATCATACCGCCACCGTCTTCACCCTTTTCAGGCTCCGGTTCAGGAAGATAATAAGGAGTGTTGTAACCCTTCTTATATCCTTTTTGATCTCCGATATATGAAGTCAGCGAATTAATTTCTTTTGGTCCTATCAAAGCGCACTGTACACGCTCCATCTCAACTCCTGCATAATAGAGCATATCTCCCTTGCCAATCAATTTTTCGGCTCCCGGGGAATCGAGAATTGTTGCAGAATCCACCCTCGTGACCACTCTGAATGCAATCCTGGTTGGGAAATTTGTCTTGATGAGGCCGGTGATCACATCAACTGAAGGTCTCTGTGTGGCAAGAACAACGTGAATGCCAGCAGCCCTTCCCTTCTGCGCCAATCTGATAATGGAATTAGTAATGCTTCTGGACATTGCTCTAGCCTCAGGGCCGGCACCGCCAGACATACTCAGATCAGCATATTCATCAATAATTGTAACAATATATGGAAGGAACCTGTGCCCTTCAGTTGGCAGCAAGAAACGATCACGATACTTCTCATTGTAAAGCTTGATATTGTTAACTCCAGCCCCTGCTTTGCTTATTAGGTCGTAACGATTGTCCATCTCGGTGCAAAGGGACTTCAAAATCAGATCTGCCTGCTTCGGTTTCTTAACTATGGCATTGTCCATCTCATCTTGTTCGTCAACTGAATCAGGCAAAACTGCAAGATAATGTTTGAGAAGTCTGGCATAAGCAGAGAACTCAACCATCTTAGGGTCGATGAACACGAATTTCAACTCCGAAGGATGTTTGGCATAAAGCAGCGAAGCCACTATGACATTCAATCCCACAGACTTACCCATCTTGGTAGCACCGGCTATCAGAAGATGAGGGGAATCAGTCAAATCGAAAACTTTGGCTTTCTGGGTAATAGTATAGCCGAGCCCAATTGGCAATTCTCCTCCATTTTTGCGGAAAGCATCATCGTTTAGGATGGATTTCAAAGGAACAATTGATGGAGTATTGTTGGCAACCTCGATGCCCACAGAATCGGATAAAGTGACAACACGCACTCCTTTTGCATTCAAAGATACGCCTATGTCCTCCTGCAAATTCTTGATGGCAGAAATCTTCACACCTGGACCAGGGTAAACCTTATACAACGTGACTGTCGGACCGACAACGGCCTTCACATCCATTACTTGAATCTTGTAATTCTTCAGAGTAGCCCTGATCTTGTTGTTATTGCTTGTAAGTTCCTCTGTCGATACGTCCTTTTTAAAGGCAGAATAATCATCCAAGAGATCCAACGTAGGAAACTTATAATCAGGAAGATCATCCCTATTATTTATTCTTGGGAGATCTTTCTTAACTTGAGCATTCAGGGTGTCGTCCTTTATTATCTGAAGACCTGAAGCAGGTTTGGCATCTGCAGGCACAGTCTTAATCGCATCTGAAGAATTAACCGAAGAAACTGATGCTTCTTGCCTTAGCGGCGATACGTTAGACGGAATTGGTTCGTAATGGGTGCACTCGTCGATTGTGGCCGGGGCAGGAACAACTTTCTTATGTCTTGCAGGTTTCGGCTCCTCTATTTCTTCTCCATTCCCTGAGACATCGGCTTCCTCAGACTCGGTCTGAGTCCCCATTCCGGTCAACCAGTCTGTAAACTTTCGGCTTATGAAGAATAGCCATACGGCAATCAGGATTACAAGCATAATACCCGTAATGATGACGCCAAAAAGGTTCTCGCAATACATCACCACATAAGTTCCCATTTCTCCGCCCAGGCCTGCCCCGAAGACAGAGTCCAAGCCAAGAAAATTACCAATGAAAGCTAATATGAATGATGCGATGATGACCCCTGTCACTGTAACAAGAGTGGACTTGATCAAAGAAACCAGCCTCTTCTTGAACAATAACCTTACCGATATGAAGAAAAGAATGAGCACAAATGCAATGCTGCCCACCCCGAAACATTTTGCAACGAGAAAATATGACCACTTGTATCCAAGCTTTCCACACCAATTATGGACATCCGAAGATACGGACATCATATTGGGATCCGATAGCAAACTTTGATCTTCATTCCAAGTAAAGAAAAAAGAAAGAGTTGAGAAGAGAGTAAATATGGCCAATGCCACCACGACCAAACCGGTCGTAGTTGCCAACTTTGCCTTATCTTTATCTTCTAAATTGGACCAGAAAGCCATCTCTTTACCCTGAAACTATTATTTGGAATTTCTTCTGTTTCTATTTCGCTGACCCGGACCGCGATTGTTGTTCTTCTGAGAATTATTGAAATTCATATTTATTCCCGGCCTGGAGAAATTGATATTCGATGAAATCTTTGATAGGGTCAGTCCTTCAGGGACTTTGATCCTATAATCGGACAATTTTTCAATATCGTTGAATATTGTTTCATCTGCCACACTGTCCTTGTTCCAAATCAGGTACTGCTGTCTCATATATGTGGCAAGAGCGACTATCATAGATGTCTTCATATCTCCTTCATCCAATGTCGTGATTAGATCTATGATACTCTCGATATTCCTTCCATAATGCCTTGCCTTGATCGGCTTTGTATTCAAAGGAAGCATTTGAGGGCGCATCTCTTTATCTTCCCTCAATGGGGCAGGATATGGAGAATCTATATCGAGATCGTATCCGGCCATCATATAAAGATGGTCCCAGAGCTTATGCTCGTAATCCTCCTGCTGATGCACCTGAGGATTAAGGACTTCCATCGCTTTTACGACTGCCCTGGCCTGTTCAGAACGTTTCGCCTTGTCATCTATGCCTCTTAGCATCTCGACCATATTCAAGATATTACGACCATATTCCGGCATCTCCAGTTTTTCTCTCTCAGTATTGTAATAGAGCTTGATTGTATTCTCATTTCCTTCCATAATTTTCCTATTGTTACATTATTATGCAAATATAGCATTTTTAAAACAATTCCGAGCTATTGACCACCTCGCCCGAGTCCACATACCACAATGTTGCTGAGACATTATCGTATCCCATCCTTCGGTAAATTGCGGCATATCTGCCTATCTGCCTTAGATAAGATTCTTTCTGCTCTGCAAATTTGTAATCTACGATTATCACTCCGTTGTCCGAGAAAATAACCCTGTCCGGACGATACACCTGCCCATCAGTATCCAGCAATGAAGCCTCATTCCTGACATAAGAAGGATCGTCAGGAAACCATCCACGTGCCTTTGCATCTTCAATGCCTTTTGCAAGCAAGACTTTGATCCTAGCTTTCTCATCCTCATTTATCTCGCCCTTGAGAAAAGCCGCCTCGATTGCACCGTCCAAATCATCAGGGACAATCACTTTGGACAATATATTGTGCAACACGATTCCTCTTATCCTGGTAGAAGCCTCAACTCCAGCCTCTCCATCCGAGAAGAAATCAACTGAATCTTTATTGAAAGACAGTCTTTCTTTACCAGTATTGAGAGGGATAGAAGGATAATCAGCCTCCAAAGCTACGAATCCATCATTTGTCACCCTTGACAAATGAGTAAAATCATATCTTGATCCCAATTTGAACGTCTCTGTTGAGCCATTACGGTCAGAGACCTTTGAGTGCTCGAAACGGAGGTCAAGCCCCTTCCGGACTGAATACCAATACAGGATTTCCGAAATGTCTTTGAAATCAAAAATTGTGACATCATTGTTCTTACAAGCCTCAACACACTTTTTAGAAGGCGTTAGGGCAATGATGCTCATCCCTTTCTCGGCTCTTGTAGTAGCGACATAAAATGTATTGAGCGAATCTATGAACTGCATCTCTTGTTCTCGTTCATAATCTTCGTTAAACAAGGTATAAGATTGATTGGAAGTAAGTTCCACCCTATAAATTCCTTTGGCAAAGTCCATTTCAGTACCTTCTGTCCTTGGATAGCACCAATTATAGATGGGCCTCATATAACTGGACTTAGGGAAAGTCTCCACTTTCTGGGCATAAGGGAAAATCACATATGGGAAAGCAAGCCCCTTGGCCTTATGGATTGTAATGATTCTCACAGCATCAAGGCCTTCAGGAGAACTTATCTTAGGATTGGCTCCATCCCAATATTTCAGGAAATCGGCCAAGGAATTGCCATTGATGGATACCCAATCTTGTAAGTCATCCATAAAGGATTGGATATAAGTCACATCCCCTTTGAACAATTCAGAGTCATACGACTTCAAGCCACGCAATAACTCTTCGCAAAGATCGATCAAAGAATGATAATTCGCAGGGGTTTCTATGCCCAAACCTGCTGCCAAGGCGGCATTCAACGTATCTTTCGGATTATTGGCATAGGACAATAAAGAAGCGAGTCTCCTGACGGTGACCGAGGACTTAACATCCAGGGAGTCATCGGAGACAACAGGTATTTTATTGTCGATGAGCAAAGTAGCCACACCGGATCCGACCCCATTGGTCCTTACTATGATAGCGATATCACCATATTTGCCTCCTGCATCCTTGACCTTTGCTATTTCAGATAATATGCTTGCCTCTTGAATATCCTTATCTGCAAATATGATATCCACATTGCCCAATGCCGGATCTTTTGCCGACACGTTTTGCCTGACATCCGAATATATGTCCGAAATCACAGAAGATCCGGGTTTGTTCGCCGCATCCAGCATTTGGGCTGCAAACGGATAAAAACCATTGTTGAATTCCACTATGTTTCTAAGGCTTCTGAAATTCGATGCCAAAGGATTGTCAATATGTTCGGGGAATTGTTTCACAATTTCTTTTTTGAGAAGATTCCAATCAGAACCCCTCCACCTATAGATACTTTGTTTCACATCTCCTACCACCATATTGTAATTGCCTGATGCATTGCTGTCTGCAAGCAATGGCTGAAAATTAGCCCATTGGACATTTGAGGTATCTTGGAATTCGTCCAAAAGGAAATGTTCGAATCTCACACCGATTTTCTCATATATGAAAGGAGTATCGCTTCCATCGATGATATTTTTCAAGATATGATTCGAGTCATCGATGCTGAGCACGTTCTTTTCCTTCATCAATGCGGTAAATTGCTCATTGAGTTCCCTTACAATGCCTAACTCATAAATCTGGTCCTTGATGAGAATGGCCGTATTATACAAATTGAATTCTTCCTCGAACAACTTGCAAAACTCAGTCAACGGGCCATCCAACTTCCCAGCAAGAAGGGGCAGGAAAGAAGGGGCGGATGCTTTTGTAAACCATTGATCGCAATCGGCTGCTTTGGTAAGGAATGAAGGCGTTGGCATTGAAATAGGATCTCGCATATCCGGATCGGAATAGTTTTCGACCACACAAAGGAACTGCCTGTTGCTCTGAGAAGGATCAACACCAGCGGACTTCATCACTTCCAAGACTTTATTGGCAGCATCGGCAAGTCTCGATTTATATCTCTTTATCAATTCAAAGCACTGGATCCTGATATTTTCAAGATTCTCTTTGGAGAAAACTTTCTTTTCATCTATTCCGTATCTCTCGACCAAGTCCCTATATGAATCTGTCTTGATGCTTTTTGCTGTATTGTAAAGGCCTTGATCCAACGAAAACTGCCCATTTGAAAGCAACTGTTCGTGCACATCATCAGTCAGCCATTTCAACATTTTGGTATCTTTCTCTGTAAGTGAATCCAAAATCCTATCCACACTCTCAGTCACAAGAGAATCCTTATCCAATTCCACCTGATAGGAAGCAAATTGGCCGATTTCCTTTGAAAACGCCTTTAAAGTCCTTTGGAAGAATTTATCTATGGTGCTGACTGAGAAGGCACTATAATCGTGAAGAATATTGCACAATATTTCATTGCTTTTAGCCTGGAGTCCCTTACCCTGCATCTTAGGCAATTGTACGAACTCATCGTAATAAGGAGATTCGGAAGGGTCTCTTGCCAATACATCCAACTCCTTGATGATTCTGGATTTCATCTCGTCTGTGGCCTTGTTAGTAAAAGTCACAGCCAAAATGTTCCTATATTCTGTCCTGTTGTCGGACTCCAACAGTATCCTTATATATTTCTTTGCCAGATTGTAAGTCTTGCCAGAACCGGCCGAAGCCTTCATTATCTCAATCATCTTCCACAAATATTTTTAAAATCGCAATAACCGCACAACCTTGTATCCGAAGTCCTTCTGAATGGTTTTGAGAGATCTGTCATCTCGTCAAACAATGTCTTTAGCCTTTCTTCCACCTTATCGTCGAAATCCTCACATTTTTCAATATTGTTGATTTCGGATGTAAACAACGTCGGGACCTTGTAAATGCAATTATAGAAAGTCTTCCCTGCATAGTCTGCATCTGACTCCATAAATTTATCATACAGAAACAATTGCAAGGCAATCTTCGGTCTGGAAGGGGAATCGGCCATAAACAACTTTTCCACGATATCAGCAGCATTTTTCGCATCGATTTTTTCCTCATTGTCCTGAACCTTTCCTGTCTTATAATCCACTATTCTGATTTCATCGTGAAATCCGTCCAATCTGTCCAGATAGCCGATGAAATTGAACCCATTGAAAGACCAAGAAGCTTTCTTTTCAAGGCCATAAATATGTATCCTATCCACTTTCTCCTCATCCATTAACTGCCTGTCCTTACGAAGCGTCTGCTGAACATAAATTAGAATGACAGCCTCAAGGACCAGATTTCTGCCAGAGACCTCCATAGAATTTAGACTCTTTTTGATGAGGGCCCGAATCTTATCCTTGATGACAATGGGGGTCTTAAGCATATAATCCACATACTCTTTGGTCACATCCTTAAGCGGATGAGTGGACATATATTCATTCATATTGTCCCTGTCCATATCGAAATCAGGCTTGAGAGCATCTCCACCGACATAGACTGCAAACATAGTATCGTGATAGACACTGCCGATCATTCCCCCATCCATTGACTCCGAGACTTCAGACTCAGGCTCATATTTGCAGATGTAATGATAATAGAATTGAGCAGGGCAGGAAAGATATTTCTGAAGGCTGGAAGCGGAAAAAGTAATACTTCTAATTGCCTTCACATCATTTTCACTTTTAATGATTTCTATTTCTTTGGGGGTATCCGGGACGGCTGGCTTGGCTACGAACCGATTGAGTTTCACCCTGAAATGGTATTCCAATTGTTTGATATACCGGCTTTCCTCTCCCGTCTGCAAACCTTCGGTCCTTGAATCGTATATGAGCCACACATTCTGAGCCCTTTGAATCATCCTGTAGAAATAATAAGCCCACACAATGTCCTGGTTCTCATAAGTAGGCAATCCGAATCCCTTCCTCAACTCTGCAGGAATGAATGAGGAACTTACGCTTCTGCGAGGGAACATACCTTCATTGCAACTTAGGATTATTAGGTTCTCAAAGTCAAGGGCTCTGGTTTCCAATGGACCCATTATCTGCAAACCTTTCAACGGCTCTCCCCTGAAAGGTACAGACATTCCACCTACCAACTGTTGAAGAAGACGGAAATAAGTGACAGGCATTATGCTCAACTGCACACTTCTGAGCCTATTTACAGCCCCGAAATATTCTTTTGCAAAATTCAGTTCCAAACTCATATCAGGATCTTCCTTCAACTGAGGGGCTATGCCTTCCAATACCGACAATTGATAATCTTCCAACTCTCTGATTCCAGAAGAAGAAGAAGCCTTAGGATCTTTAACTATCGGCTTGAAAACCAGGTCAAACAATTTTGTCCCAGAAAGATCGGTTTGAGGCACGTATAATTTAGCCTCTTGCTTGATTCGAGTTACGACTTTAAGTTCCTCATCTGAACACACTTTTAAAAATATGGCATTTGAAAAGACAGACCAAACCTGTTTATGATAATAATACCAGACGTCTTCACGATGCCTCAAGTGCAGTTGCAAAGCCGAAATTTCAGTCATAAGGGCATAAAATGAGCTCCCTGACATTGGATAGCCCATCGTGACATTTACTGCATCAATATCTTCAGGTATGGTGTTTAGAAGAGGTATAAGAAGATTCTCATCTGGCAGGACGATAGCACAATCCTTGCTATGTTCTTTCAATATGTTTGGGACCTGTTTAGTCTGGCCTACTGAAGACGGAACGCTTATCACATTGATAACAGGCACATTGTTTTGTTCATCATTCAGCACGAAAGCCTGAGGAAAACGTACTATATTGTCCTTCATGAAAACTGAAGACTTATTTTTCAAATCCTTAATTAAATTTGAAGAATAATCCCAACAGAATTCAGCCATCCCGGCATCACGCATTTTCCCCATTACCAACTTCTCACAGTCACTCAATGCATTAAGGCCCACGAAAACGAAACCTTTGACATTTGAGAAGCCCTTCTTTAGGACATCAGTAGCCGGTTCGTTCTTCATTTTCTCGGCCAAGTGACGATAAGCCATCCCCTCGTAGGCTTGTCCTTGCTCAGCAAGACATTTGTTGAAACTGACATATAATGGATATAGCAGGTTCCATATCTGAAGGAATTTTTCCTTTACATTAGGGTCGGAACTATCCAAATTCACTTTCAGCGTATCTGCTATCCTGAAATGGCCAAGAAACTCTTCCAGTGCTTTCCGCTGCACATCGCTAAGATAAGAGAAGTTATCCTGAAGCACTTTCAAGTCAGCAATATTGGCAAATATGCTTTTCGGATCTGCAAGGTACTTGTCCACATCGTCAAAATCGGCCAATATCACATCGCCCCAAAAGATAAATTCATCCAATGGTTCAGCTTTCTGATAAATTGACTTGTAACAATCATACAGATATAACAGAAGCGACACTCTGTCTGTGATGGAGACAGAACTTACTCTGAAGAAGAAATCGTTCATCGTGAACATAAGTGGTTCCAAGATAGGTCTTGTAGTATCTTTCACCGACTCTGACAGATATTTCCTAAAGAAAAGCAAGGATCTTCTATTAGGAAAGATGAAGCATTTGTCACTGATTCCGCCTTCATCAAAATAATGACTTGCGACTTGTTTTAAGAATGGTACCATACTTAATTATTAATGGTTGAAAGTAGATATTTTATTATTCAACTGCAAATATAGTTTCACGATGTACCAAGTCAAGGCTCAATATTGTTTTATTTATCGAAATATAAAAAAATTACTATATTTACAAAGAACTAACGCTTGTACAATGAGTAAATTAAAACATATTATAGACAAGGCCGTAATTCGGCCGGTCTATCTGTTTCGTCACAGAGGAAACAAATACATTTGCCCGTTCTGTGGATATAAGTCAGACACTCTCAATCCATTTGGCGAAGAATCGGATGTAATAGAAAAATATCACATTGTCGGGGCTGGCAGGAGAAATGTATCTTGCCTCAAATGCGGAGCCCACGATAGGGAAAGACTCATATTCGTGTATTTGAAATTTGTTGCCAAGATATTCGATGGCAGAAAGCTCAGCATCCTGCACATGGCTCCTGAGCCGAGAATTTCAAATAAAATACTTGAAAACAAGGATCTTGAATATGTTTGTGGAGATCTTTTCACCGAAGGATACACTTATCCGGATTATGTGAAAAATATGAATCTACTTGCATTGCCGATAGAAAATGACCGATTCGACATTGTGATATGCAATCACGTGATGGAACACATTCCTGAAGATACAAAAGCAATGAGTGAATTATTCAGAGTCCTCAAGGGCGGCGGCATTGCCATCCTGCAGGTCCCTATTTCTTACATCACTGAGAAGACAATAGAAAACTTTTCCATTACCAATCCTGACGAGAGGAAAAGACGTTTCGGGCAAAGCGACAATTGCCGAATTTACGGTATGGATTATGTAAAAAGACTGAAAAGTGTCGGCTTCGATGTCGAAATGAAGAACATATCAAAAGACTTTCCTCAATTCGCATTGAATCCCGAAGAAAAAGTATTCATTTGCACTAAGCCTAGTCAGGATCGTCAAAGTCTTCAACTTGATTGACATCGATGGAGCCCCACATTTCTTCCATCTGACGGCGATCCCTTTTAGTAGGACGGCCAGTACCACGATCTCGTTTCAAGACCAATGTCTCTACAGGGGCCTTGAGTTTGTCAAGTTCAGTCTGAGGTGTAAGGTTCTCCAAATATTCTGGAACAAGTTTGGCACCCAAGCGGTTCTCAATCAATTTCAAGACTCTGAAAGTATAGAAAATTGCCGCCTTTCGTACTATGATTATCTCTCCAACCTTGATCATCTTGGAAGGCTTTGCATTAGTTCCTTCAACTTTGACTTTGTTGCCTTTGCAAGCATCAGTCGCTTCGCTTCTGGTCTTGAATATTCTTACGGCCCAAAGAAATTTGTCGATTCTTACAACTTCATCCATAACATAAAGTATTAGTCGTGATGATGGTGATGCCCATCACAATGATCATCGTCACAGTGATCATCATCAGCCTTATCATCGAAATCTTCTTCTTCTCCAGGGAGATAAGGCTGAGCATTAGGATTGATATAAGGATCTGTATCTTCCCTCTTTTCAATCATCGACTCAAGCAATATGGTATTTCTGTCTCGTGGTACCAAGAAGAAATCTGTTACATCATTCGGCACAAGCGACGTCTCCCCTGCGGAAATCACATAATTGTCCATAAATTTCTCCCCATTTTCCTTCTCGGAAGAAACTTGGATAGAGACTTCTCCTTCAAGGCATAGATATATTAGGAAACTATTAAACTTCTCAGAATAGATGTGAAGAGGATCTGTCAAATTGATCTTGGTCACAGTAAACTGAGGGCATTGGACTAACTTTTCAGCAATCTTGACTTCGTGGTGATGATGTTCGTGTTCCTCGTGCGTATGTTCTTCCTCGTGGGGCCAAAGACGTCCTTTGTTGAATAATGATTCGTCGTATTTGGAAAGTATTATGAAATCGAAAGCCGCATCAATGGAAAGTTCCTCGACACTGTCATTTTCAGTCGGCTTGCCCCAATTGAAAAGCTTGAAATCCAGATCCGAAGCCTCTGCCACCTCCGCAATCACCAGACCATCAGCCGCTCCGTGGACCAAGCCCGGAGTAATCAAAAATGAATCCCCTTTCTTAGGATAAATGACATTCATCAATTCCTCTATATTGCCTCTATGGCATCTCTCATAAAATTCTTGGGCAGAGACATCCTTTTTGAATCCCATATAGACTTTCGAGCCAGGCTCCGCATCTTCAATATACCAAAACTTCACTTTGCCCAAGGCATCATATCTCTGTTCGGCCACTTCGTCGTCAGGACTGACCATCAACGGCGTTTCGCCACTGACGTCAAGCACTTTAATCAACAGAGGGAACTGCCTACCGTAATATTCGAAGACATTGTCTCCGACAACCCGCTCCATATAAGTCTCCATAAGGTCGCTGATGGAATTGCCGCCAAGCCAGCCATTGTCAACCAATGAGTCTCTGAATCCCATATCGGCCACTTCCCAACTTTCACCGACAGTATCTTCAGCTGTCAAGGCTACATCCAGACCATCCAGACCAGGTTCGAAAAATTTCTTATTGTAATTATTAACAAGGACATTTCCACCCCAAGAGACTTTCTCGGCAATAGGAATGAATTTGAACGGGTATAATTTTTTCTTACTGTCTTCCATAAAATCTTATTTCTTCCGCAAATGTAATAAAAAAACTCGCAGCTGCGAGTCAAAATTTTGTTGAACAGGTATTAAATTTCGAACTCATTAGTAGTTGGATTCAAGGCTATCGCACTGTCAGAGCTCTTCAAATTGTTGAAGGGACGTTCATAGCTGCTCCAGCGCCACCTTTTCTAATATACAGATTTATTCTGGGAAGAAAAAGTCTATGTGGATCTTGGCTGAATGCTAGAATAATTACTTGCTCGAATTTTCGGCATTCTCTCAGCAATAAGGTAATGGGAGGGGGTGTTTTGCTTTTGGAATTCAGTATGTGTTATCCGAGATTATTCGTATGCGAGCCCTGGTAAATTCAAAGAGAACAAGACGTGATATGCCACAAGAGACACGTCAGAAAATATCCAATTCCTTGAAGAATCGACCGAAGTCCCAAGTGTGGAAGGACAAGATAAGCGCAGGATTAAAGAAGGCCTGGGCAGCCATTCCCAGCGAACAAGACAATTCTGATTTTACCAAGACTGAACGTATAGTCAAACCGTACATAATTCTGTATCAATAATGCCGTCCAAATGGACGGCATTATCATTTAGCATTGTTGAGTGAATCTGCATCTCGGATAGTTGGAGCATCCATAGAACTTTCCGTATTTACCATCCCGGAGGACCAGTTTCCCACCGCATCGAGGGCATCGTCCAGAAGATAAAGATTCCTCCTTCTTGAATACAGTTTTATGAACATTTTCATTATGAAGTTTCATATTCTCTTTCTCCTCTGAGCTCAATCTGCTCGACTCGATTGCTCGGCAGATAGCTCTTACTTGCTCCATAGAAAGTCTTTCTCTCGAATACCTTCGTATCGTAGCATACAACTGATTCCAGTATACCACACAAGCATTTGTAGTGTTGATATGTAGGTCTGCCTGAGGCGAGAAGGCTACAATAGGGAATATTGGAAGGTCCCCATATTCTTTCAGAAGGCGTAGAAGTGTTCTGACGTGTCCTCCATTCTGCAATACGGGATTATATAACTGATATTTGTTGCCATAGATATTCTGAGTCCAGTATTCGCTGTTCTCACCTCCAAATATCCATCCGCTGTAAAACTTTGTTTCAATGACGAATATACCATAAACGGATACAACAATATGGTCAATCTGATTCGTTCCAGATTGAGTCGGAAGTATTACGTTATTGAGGACTCTGTACTTATCTTCGGGCAGTTTATCCAGTTTATGGGATACTCTCTTTTCCCCGACTTTACCTTTCGATGGGAAAATAATCCTTAAAAGGATAATCAGCCCAATAAAGACGACGATTGGAAGAATTAAATACAGAGTCTCAGACATCAGATATCTATTTCATTGTCAGATATCCCTTCTCGAAGGCCATAGGATAGAAGAATTTACTCTCGCGGTCAGAGAACTTGACGATGATGTATTTCTCTTCCAGAGACATAATCTCGCCCTCTCCAATGCTCTTGTGGACTACGATGTCTCCAATCTGGATATTGTCCCAAGGATTTCCTTCCGGTTCCGGACTCCTTGGAGGATCCGAAACAGATACTGCTCTGTTAATCTCTTGAGAAATTCCCTTCTGCTCTTCTACTGAATATTCTTTCTTCGATGTGAGGGATGTGTCTATAACAGTATCCCAGCCTCCCAGAATCGTTCCAGTATGGGTATTGATACCAGTGTACTCAAGGCTAGAGTCCTCATACCTCTTAAACTTGTACACAGCGTCGTTCATAAGCTCGCCGTTAAATACGTTGAGGCTGACAAGAAGCTCGAAATCCTTCAATGTAAGTCCAGTAACCTTTCTGAACAACTCCGGCTCCAACTGGCGTATTACATCCTTCAGACAATACTCGCGATAGTCCGTCAAATACATAAAAACTGGTATCCTAGTAGCGAACTTGATAAGCTTCTCTTGAATTATTGTACGTTTGCTCTTAAATTCCTTCTCCTCCGCCGTAAGCTCATTCTTCTCTTTTGGAGTAAGTTCCTCGTCTTTATGCTGTTTCTTGACATTCTTGATCTGCTCAGCCTTATTGATGACGGTCTCTATGTCTTGGTTCAGTGAACGGAAGCCCTCGATGCTCATAAGAGCTCCCATTGCTTCTTCATTGTTGAGGAGGCGCTTCAGAGTGGCATTATCCACGTTAACAAGCAGTGCGCTCTCCCATCTGCGAGCCAGCAGCGTAGCTGTTGTACCGCTCATAGCCATATCCAGGATACCGGCTGCATCAATCTCCTTCATTGAGCTTCCGTCGTAAGCTAGGATAGGAAGGAACTTGATAAACTCCTCAACCTTCTTCTCTGGATTCGTTTCTTGAACATTCAGCTGGCAGCTGTACTCTTCAACCTGTCTCAACGCCCTATTTGGAGCGAAATCAAATACATAGCATAGCGGCTTCAGAATAACTTCATCGCCCCATTCGTCTTTAGTGGTCCAAGGTGATTGAACGCGGAAGGCTGCTTGGAAGTATGTCTCAGGTGAAGAGGAATTCCTCAACATCAGGATTCCAGTCCACGGCTTTACGGTCACTCCGGTAGACAGCTTGCCACAAGACAAGGTGATTGTCTTCGTCTTCTGAGGGTCTTCCATAGCCTCGTACACCGGAATAATGGCGTTTGCTCCCATTCCGGCCTCATTTCCAGCAGCTACGATAACCTTGTAATCAGCAAAGAACCTATTCTGATGCTTCTCAAGGAGCTTCTTCATAGCCTTGCACGCAGCGATGCTAGGAAGGAACCAATATGTATGCTGGAGATAGCTCAGAAGTCGAGCATCAGAGAACGGCATAGGAGGTTTCTCGGTTCCCAGCTTGAGCTCTGATACTATATTTTCAGTAAACGCTCCTCTAATTAAATCCAGCCACTTCTGAACGTATTCTTCGTAAAGGAAGTAATCATCTTCTGCTTTGAAGAACTCGTTAAGGTCGAACTCGTCGAATTCTCCTTGTTCAGCTACTTCTCGAATGCTATCCGGCAGCTGATATGTCAGCATTACCATCTTTGGGAGCGCAGCATAAGGATTCTTTTCTCCCTGCCATTTTTCTTTCGAGCTCTGCTCGTCTGAATAGGTCCAGTTGAATATCTGTTCTTCGATGAATTCTCCAGAACTGATTGCTCTGAATGGCGTTCCGGATAGATAGAGGTATGATTTGGTCCTCAACGGCATAAGGTCCTCGTCGTACATCTCACGAGCTTCGAATTCCCTTTCATTAGTAGCATCCTCGCTCAGAAGATTTCCGACCTCCTCGGCTGTTTTCATAGCCAGGTCCTTCTTGTCGTAGAAGTTCTTGGCGTTCTTCCCCCAAGCTCCGTAGTGATATTCATCCAGAGCGATGCAGTCCCAGTCTATCGTCTGAATCCATTCGTTCGTAGCCTTGATGCCTCCGGCAGCATTCTTTCCCAGCACATCTTGGAAGCTGGCGAAGCATACGAAAGGCTTGCGCTCATTCACGTAGTTGAACTCGCGGTCCTCTTGCTTCTCGCAGAACTGCCATCCCTCAAAGTCCTTATGTGTAAGGAGGTCTTCTTTCCAAGCTGTTTTTACAGCTGGCTTGAACGTGAGCACAAGGACCTTAGTCCAGCCCATCCTTCTGGCTAGCTGATATGTCGTAAAGGTCTTTCCGAAGCGCATCTTCGCGTTCCAGAGGAAGTGAGGCGTCAATCCTTTGTTTCCGGGGTCCTTATAGAAGGTGTTGAAGTAGTACGCTGTCTTATTGACGGCTTCCTCTTGTTCAGGGCGCATCAGGAATGAATACACCCTATCGAGCATACTTTCCTTGCCCTCTACAACAGCAGCTATGGCCTTCTCGATGGTCTTGACATCGCATCTGAACCATTCGCCCTCCGGGTTGGGGATATGAGCTTTGCGGAGCATTCTGTGAACGGCGTGGTCGTCGAATGACGAGCCATCATTCATCATTGCAGCTCTCTTGAGAACAATCTTGTATTGAACGTGTGCGGTCTTCAACTGCTCTGCCACACGGGTTTCAGCATCGCGTGTGGTGTATCCTACCTTCAATAGACCTGCGTGGTCTGGAACACCTAGGAGCTCGTAAGCATATATGGTCGGCTGCTGCTCGACCTTGTTTCGAAGTAAGTCAACTGTTGCCATGGATTATCGCTCTATGTCTCTAATTCTTGAATCAATATATTCCCACTCTTCGTTACTAATGCCCCACGCATTTTTCAAATATTCATCAGAGTAAGTAATATGATAGTCGCCAGTATCAGGAACAAATAGAAAGTTTTGTTTTGTCACATGCTGAGATACGACTGACTGAAGCAATAGGAATCTTACAATCTTTGTAAACAAATATGACTTCAAAGACTCAACTTCTTCTTTCGACTCAAATGATCCAAGAATAAACCAAGATTCAGTGCAACATTCACCGGGGGCAGAAACTCTTGTATTGCCATCATAATAGAATCCTATTGGTTTTGAAAAATCGGTTTGCCCGGCAATCGGAGCGATAGGGAGCAATAATTTCCATTTATTCAAATAACCGTATGTGTCTGAGACATCATCAGCTTTTACATATTTTCTTCCTATCTTTTGAATAAACCAACAGGGAATCCCACTTTGAACTGGCTCGTAGTTGGTAGCTATTCCAAAAGGCTTTCTAGTTGACGCTAAATCTTGGAGAGTTCTACCATTATTAATGTTAAGAGCGAGAACTTTTCTGATGATTGGAATAGCTCGGCTCTGCCTAATCAATACTGGATATTCATTTAGATATCTGTTTGTAACGAATGATTTTCCGTTTGATTGACTTACGAATTCACATATTCCTTCATTGTCTCTATCCCACAAAAAATAGCATACTCCTCCAGCAACATCTACTCCAGGGAATACTTCATCAAAATTTTCATAGTCAACAATTTTTCTAATATGTTTATCTTTGAGCATTGTTTCGCGGAATTGGTCTAATCCTTTGCCTCCAGCATACCATCGTGCCGGTATAATCATTGAGAGGTATCGAGGGTTTAATTTTTTCGCTTGCTCTACAAACAAATTATAGAGTGGTTTCGCACTCGCAGCCTGACCACCATCACTAATTTGATAGGGTGGATTTCCTATTACTACATCAAATGTCATATTATTAAAAATTGATGAAGGGGTATCTGTGTGAATAAATTTATATGCATATTGCTCAGCTTCTTCACCTCTGTCATATACTGACTGAGAAGCACCGCAAAATTTACATTTACCATCTTCCCATGTATGCTTCAAAGGGGAATAAATAATGTTTCCAGATTCATTAGGAAACCTACTTACCGCAAATTTTCCGTCCGCATGTTTACTACAATACACAGAACGCCTAGCCAATAGCGAAGTTAACTCAGTACATGCTATTCCATAAACTTGGTTATGGAGTATGTGGTCTATTCGTTGCTGCCTGTCTGGGATCTGTTCTTGCAGCCCTCTATCGAGTCTTTTGACAATTTCTCTAAGGAATACACCACTCTTTGTGAATGGGTCTAGGAACTTTATGTTCGGATCCTTGAAGAGTTCTTGAGGTAGCATATCCAACACTTGATTAGCCAGTGCTGGAGGTGTGAATACCTCGTCATTGCTTAGGTTAGCAATGCAGTTGAGGACGTCTGGATTGTAGTTATTGGCCATAAATCTTGTGGTTTAGTTTCAAGAAGTGAACGGGTGCAAATGTCTCTGCCGGTAGGTCTGAGAACAGGTCTACGCCAGAGTCTTCTCCAACAAGGTAGGAAAATTCGTAGTCGCGGCGATTGACCATCCCTTTCCCCAAGAAACTCCACTCACTGACTCTTATCCACTCATCGGGATTGTCAATACGCTTATAGCTGAGGGCATCACCAAGTATTATATTCTTCTCCAGAAGATACTTCACGCTGGTTTTGCACTCAGCTTTTACTTTATCCTTGAACAGCTTATCGTACTGCTCGCAGAAGTAGTTGTATAGTCGTTCCCGGCAAGCTGCTGCATTGTCCGGGAGTAGTTCTATTCCATATATGCTTGATACAGATACAATGGCATCGTGCTCATACTGGAGCTGGGTATAGACCTTCTGCTTTACCCTATCCTCGCAGATGGCGAGCTTCCGCTTTAGTATCTGTATCAGAAAGTTACCATCACCGCAAGCTGGCTCAAGAAAACGCGAATCCAGACGCTCTGTTTCTTGTTTCACGAGGTCCAGCATAGCATTCACCTCTCTTTCGTTGGTGAATACCTCGCCGTGAGCGACTACTCTCTCTTTGGATTTTATCTGTCTGTCTTTCAGGGACATTACTTCTTCTCCTTTCTGTCTTTAGTCCATAATTTTCCCTGACGAATGATGACGTTCTTATTCTCATATGGCTTCTCTTCGCTGATACCATAGTTTCTCAAAGAGCCGTAGGTTATCCCAATCTGCTCTTCTGAGTAGTAATCATAAATACAAGCCACAGAGCCGAAGTATGCATGATCGTCATTCTCCCGGTTCTCACCCTTGATAATGAGGTGGATAACCTTCTTTTCAAATTTATCTGCCATTATGGATGTATTGCCTAATAACAAATCTAATGAATTTTTCTGTAAAGTTGACAAAAAAGACTAAAAAGTCATAAATTATTTGCATATTAGACTTATTTGCCATGTTTTGCAATGCATTCAAAGAGCACGAGGTTATGATTCAAGCAAAAGTCGGTAGTATTATTACGGAAGGCATCGCTCTTCATTCGGAGCTTGGGTATATGATTTCGTATCAGAGGATCGTACAATCTACAGCGGAAGATTTGTCGAAGATTTACAGAGACGCAAGGATGCAAGAGCTTATGTCTGGAAGATGAATATCATCGCAAACAGAGCAGGCTACGCAATAATAGCTGGCTACCTTCTCGCTCAGGGCGATTAGATTCGCCAGCGAATACAAGGTATGTTGCTGACCAAGGATTAGGGAGTAAAGGTGGGAAGGAGATTCGTCAGCATTAAGACTTGGACAAGCTTGAGAATGAATAAGAAAGCGTTATCAAGGCTCTGAGGTGCGGCCATTCGGTTCGATATACAGCAAAGCTCTGTGATGTTTCCGTCAGTACCTTCCAGAGGATAAAAAAGTCCTTAGAGATATAGAAGATACTATTTCAATACGACAAGAAAAAGCTAACATCATATGATCCCTGGTCGTAGTATTAATGGCTTCTATCTTTTGCTTCCTTGTTGTTTTTGGCGTTCATTATTAGGGAAAATTTAAGAAGAAATGGTTCCGCTACTACCTTCCTATCTCATTTCAGATTCATCACGTACAGATGGATAAAGCCCACGCCGGACGTTTCCTCGTCAATCTTCAGGCCGAAATCAACAACCTGTAATTGCTACGTTTAGACTACAAATCGTAGCAAACTGGAGGCAAGAAGGGCCGATGGCCGCATCAGCGGCCGCGGCGGAGCGTCAGCGAGACTTGCAGAGCAAGTTGAAGCAGCGGAGACGCCGGCAGGAACGAAGTGAGTGCCGCATGCCCCCTCAGGGGGCTGTCCCGAAGGGACTGGAGGTTGAGAAGCAGTGCTCGCGCAGCGAGCATAGCTACTAAAAGAAAAGGCCAGTCGTCTAGACTGGTCTTTTCTTTTAGTAGCGGGGAGAGGACTCGGACCTCTGACCTCCGGGTTATGAGCCCGACGAGCTACCAACTGCTCTACCCCGCGATATTGTGAATGCAAAGGTAGAACTTTTTTGGTAAAAAGCAAAATTTTCTTTGTCTGCAGTGTACTATCTTATCACAATTTCATAAGGCATCCGCGCATAAATGCGTTCGGAAGACTTGGGATTCCAAGTGGCAAAAGCATTGTAAATACCTGCAAATGGGGTACCTATAAAGATATTCTTCGACTTCCTTCCGAGCAGGATACCATCATCAGAGGTAGTGGTCTGGAAATATTGCATTAGCATCTCCATTGTAGTAAGAGGCTGCGGATATCCTACAACTGTCCAATTTGAAAGATCGTCTTCACCAGTGGAACTTGCAAGTCTTGCCGCATAGTGGACAGCATCTTCAAGAGTGCCTATGGCATCAACAAGGCCCAATTTGATGGCATCGGCCCCTGTCCACACACGTCCCTGTGCGATTGAATCCACAAATGCAGGCTTGAGATTCCTACCTTTTGCAACTGTGGAAACGAAAGCAGAATACACTCCTTCGATTGAAGACTGCATATATGCCATTTCCTGTGGATCGAAAGGACGCATCAATGAATACATATCCCCGTGCTTATTGGAAGAAACGGTTGTTACATTCACGTGAAGTACATTCTTGGCAGTTTTGCTGAACTCAGGAATCATACCGAACACGCCAATTGAGCCAGTCAATGTGGAAGGATCTGAAAAAATATGATCGCAACTGTTGGAAATCCAATATCCGCCAGAGGCCGCATAATTGCCGTAAGAAGCCACAACAGGTTTCACACTCTTTAGCACATCAATTTCGGATTTTATCTTATCGGATGCCAGAACGCTCCCCCCAGGAGAGTTGACTCTCAAGACCACAGCCTTGATCGTGGAATCAGCCCTAACTTCCTCAAGCATTGATGCATATGTATCGCCAGCCACATTCTTTGTATCTTTGCCTTCTACGATTTCTCCATCGACATACACCACAGCAATATTGTTTTTTCCAGGAGTCGCTACTGGCTCTTTGGCAGTCACATAATCCACAAATGGAATCATCTTAACATCAGAGAAGGAATCAGTCTCGTAAAATACAGCCAATTGTTTTTCAAGATCCTGATATGCCACAAGGCTGTCAACCAAATTATTCGCTAAGAAATCCTTAGGCCCCTCCAAAGCCAGATTGTCAAGCAAACCATTGAGCTTCGCAACTGAGATGCCCCTGCTCTGTGAGATGCCCTCTGCATAGGTGTTCCAAATAGAGTTGACCATAACTTGATTCTGCTCCATATTTTCAGGACTGGCCTGATTCTTAACAAACATCTCTCCGGCGGATTTATATTTTCCGTGACGAATCAATTGTACATTGACACCAAATTTATCCAATAGGTCTTTGAGGAATATCAATTGCGAACTGACACCTAAGAACATATTGTTGCTACCGCGATAAGAGGTCATATAGACTTTATCAGCGACGGAAGCGAGATAATAACTCCCAGTCGATGGGTTTTCAGTATACGCTATGACCGCCTTACCGCTTTTGCGGAAATTGGCCAAAGCCTGCCTGAATTCGTATGCGGTGCCAATTCCTGCAGTCACACCGTCTGGTTTCAAGTAAATATATTTCACTCCCGGATCTTCAGCCGCAGCATTGATAGCCTTGACGGCATCCCATATGCCAATTGTGGAAATGGCATCCCCTTTTAATACAGTAGAAGGATCCTCAGGCTGTGACTGTTCTCCCAAAATGAACTTGGACATATCCACTTTCAATACGCCCTCTCGTGGAAGCACTGTTTTGGCAGATTTGGAACCGACCGACGCTACCATTGCTCCGATTGAGAAGAAAAAGAGAAAGAACCCTATAATCCCCATAATAAAAAGTCCGCAAATTACGGCCAATGTCATCTTGACAAAATCTTTCATGCTTGATTTATTAATTATTGAACTAAATAGTATAATCTTGAACTTTCAAAAGTAGATAAACTTATGGAAAATTCCTACCTTTGTCCTAATTATTAAGAAAAATATGTCACAGAAACCAGCCATACCAAAAGGTACCAGAGATTTCGGCCAAGAAGAAATGTCCGAAAGAAATTATATTTTCGACACGATAAGAAGCGTCTTCAAGACTTACGGCTATGCACAAATCGAGACTCCTGCTATGGAGACTCTCTCAACCTTATTGGGCAAATACGGAGACGAAGGGGACAAACTATTGTTCAGGATATTAGACTCCGGCAATGCCTTCGCCGATGTGGATATTGATAAATTCAAGACAGAGGAAGGACTTGACAGCAAAGCGCTTTCTTTGCAAATCTGTGAAAAAGGCCTCAGATACGACCTGACGGTACCATTCGCAAGATACGTTGTGATGCACCAGAACGAGATATCGTTTCCTTTCAAGAGATTCCAGATCCAACCGGTTTGGAGAGCAGACAAGCCGCAGAAGGGACGTTATAGGGAATTCTATCAATGCGATGTAGATGTGATAGGCAGCAAATCTCTGGTCAACGAATTGGAATTGGTGCAGATAGCCGACAGGGTTTTCACTCTATTGGAAATCAATGTGTTGATAAAGATTAACAACAGGAAGGTGCTCACCGGTTTCGCTGAAATCTGCGGTTTTCCAGACAAAGTGGTAGACATTACTGTCGCAATTGACAAATTGGACAAGATAGGACTTGAAAAAGTCGAGACTGAAATGAAAGAAAAAGGCTTGACCGATTCCGCCATTGCAGTAATAGAACCTATACTCAAACTCAGTGGGGACACCTCTGAAAAATTAGCGACGATGCGCAAACTAATGAACGGAGGCTCCGTTTCAGGGCTCGTTTCCGAGACTGGTCTTAAAGGGCTTGACGAACTTGAGGAACTATTCGGTCTCATTGAATCTGCAGGCGTAGGGCAGAAAGTAGAAATCGACCTTTCATTGGCCCGGGGCCTCAACTACTATACGGGGGCAATCTTCGAAGTGAAGGCTTTGGATTTTCCAATCGGAAGCATCTGCGGAGGTGGAAGATATGACAATCTAACGGGAATTTTCGGGCTTCCAGATATGTCTGGAGTAGGGATCTCATTCGGAGCCGACAGGATTTACGATGTGCTCAAAGGCCTTGGCAAATTTCCGGAAGACCTTACTTCCGCCACCAAGATACTATTTGCCAATATAGACGACGAAGGGCTGAAATACATTCTTCCTATAGCCAAATCGATACGTGAAAACGGGGTCGCTTGCGAAGTTTATCCTTCTTCTAGCAAATTGAAAAAGCAATTCGATTACGCTGAGAAGAAAGCCATTCCTTTCATTTCCATCAATGGAAGCACAGAAAAAGAAGCCTCAACCGTAAATATCAAAAATCTGGTTTCAGGAGAACAGAAAAGTTTCTCCAAAGGAGATCTTGCGAATATTCTGGATTTCCTAAAGTAGATCTTTTATAATCAAGACATTCTCAGTAGAGATAGTTATCTTGAGACTATCATCGATACGGAAAAGAGGTTTTCCGCCACGATAGCCTAGGACAGCTGCTACGTGTTCAGTTTCAGCCTGAGTATCGTCATTCTCCCCCGGCCTGACGATGACTAATGACGCTTGCTTGTCCAGAAGATTGAATTTGAGGTCGCTAAAGAAATCGCTAAGTTTTTTCTTACCCTTAGAGCCAAACGGTACAAACCAATCTCCAGCCTTCCATTTGCGAACTATGAAAGGGAAAGGCAATCTGGCAGCATCCACCGAAATAATCCAATCAGGTTGACGAATGGCAAAATCCTTCACCGAGTCCTTGCAGGAAACCACCAAGCTATGTCCTTCCAATAAGAATTGTCCACATCCACGTATAGCCATAAATTGTTCCGACTCATTGATTGACAATGGTTTGAATTTAAATGTCTTATCCATTTTGTCTGTCAATGCCAATTGGTCCGCACCACCTACCAAAACATATCTAGATGATTCGAATAATTTTCCGCCAATAGGATCACCTGATTTCAAGGACCTGCACAAGTCTTCTATCACAGGGTATTCGAAATTGTAAGGTTCCAACAGTCTGTACAACATATACTGCCAAGAAGAAACTTCCTTTAGATGTGGAACATTGATTCTCAGAGGATTATCACAATCAATGACTTTCTTTTTCCGCGTCTCAAAATATATATCTGCTATCTGATATACTTGGCTGAAAAAACGCATATCCCTATTGACAGTCTCCACAAAAGAGGGGTTCATTTCTGCAAATATAGGAAAGACCAGATTCCTGATCTTATTGCGCTTAACTTCAGTCAAAGCGTTGGTGCTATCATCGTGATAAGGTATTCCACGACCAGACACATACTCCGTAATCTCAGTTCTAGTAAAATGTAAAAGAGGTCTTATCAGCAGGGTGGCACCATCTCTATCGGAATGCAATAACGAAGCTTCACCCATTCCGCACATTCCCTTTGCCCCTGTTCCACGCAAAAGATTTAGCATCAATGTCTCGGCATTGTCATTGGCATTATGTGCTACAGCCACTGCTCCGAATTCCCGAGTAGAACATAGAAAAGCAAACCATTCATACCTCATATCCCTGGCTGCCATTTCAATACTCACCGAATGCTCTGAAGCATAAGCCTTTGTATTGAAATCAGATTTAAAGAAATTAATTTCGTGTTCCTTTGCCCAAGAAGAAACCAATTTTTCGTCGGAATCACTTTCTTCTCCCCTAAGATGGAAATTGCAGTGAGCAATGGCAAATGGGACATTTAAAGAGGAATGCAAGAACAAATCAGCCATACACATTGAATCCCGCCCCCCGCTCACTGCCAATAAGACAGTCTTCCCGACAGGGAGAATTTCTTTCAATATGGTATCGAACTGATTCTGGTACAATTTATTAACTTATTTCTTCTTGGAAGATATGGTATATGCGAATCCGAATGAAAGGGATTCTTTGAACTGAATCCTACGACGACCATTCGGGTATTTGTCCACGTCTTTGTCCTGAACTATGTAGACCTTGTCATCATAGATCATATTGGTAGTAATGGTCATCGTAAAATATTTTGCAAGTTTCCAATCGAAACGATTATCCCAGTTCACTCGAAGGTTTTCCGGATGATCCAAATAATCCGAGAATAGTACAAACTGAGTCGAATACTTGAAATTGTCATTGACTTGAATCTTGGCATCGGCGGTTACCTTAGCACCGAACTCAAATTTTGCACCTCTATAATATTGGCCTATCGCCTCTCCTTTCTCAATGGCGTTTGCATAGGTCTTCGCCACGGCAGCATCGTAATCAATCTTCTCTTGTCCTGTCAGATTTCTCAAAGACATACTATAGGTAGGCCTCAAGCATTCATTATGGACGATGACGAAACCGCCTGTAAGAGGAGCGACATTGACAGAAAGCCACTTTGAGGGCAACCAATCAATACCAAATCCAAGATCCGTATAGGCTGGCGACATAAGCCCGGACTTGAGAAGCCTTGCTGCCATCCACTCGCTCTTTAAAGGATCCCTGCTGCCATCCGTTTTTGGAACCGGATATGTATAACTGTTGCTAAACTGCGATTTGAAACTGAAGCGCGCAGAATAATTCAAATTTTTGGCGGCTTTATAGCCCCATTTGCTTTCAAAATATATCCTATCGTCGCTTTTCTGGATGAATGGCTTGTCATCCGAATATATGAAACCGTAATCCAACTGCAGACGATTGTTCCAAGCCATATCACCCTTGGCATAATTGGCATTGGCATCTACAAAAGATTTCAATGAAGTGGAATTATAACCACCTGCCGCCCAATTAGTCAGACTTGTCTGTCCGAAATCCAATTTAGTAAGGATGTAATCATTCCAATAATTTGGTTTAGATTTCGGGGAAGCCGCTTGAGGAGCTTCGGCAATGGCCTTGGCAGCATCTGCCGCAGCCTTCTGTGCATCATCTTGCGCATAGGCAAAGAGGCCTACGGACAAAGCCACAACGAGGACTACGATTTTCTTCATTTCAATAAATTCTTTAATATGAGCGAGCGAACAATACCCTCTGATGAGACGGCTTACCTGAATAAATGCATTTGCCTTCCTCAACGCAAACTGCGCTGTCGACAGGAATGCATCTGATGGTTGCCTTCGTCTCTTCCTGTATTTTCGCTTCGGTCTCTTCAGTTCCGTCCCAATGACAGAGCAAGAAACCTCCTTGTTCTATTTTCTCCTTGAAATCATCCCAAGTATCCACTTTAATGATGTGAGAATCCCTGAATTTCAAGGCTTTTGCATATATGTTTTTCTGGATGTCTTCCAATAGGTCATCAATTCTGGAATCAAGGCCGTCTATTGAGACAGTTACTTTTTCCATTGTATCCCTACGATGGATTTCAACTGTTCCGTTTTCCAAGTCGCGAGGACCGATTGCCAATCTGACAGGTACTCCTTTCAACTCCCATTCTGCGAATTTGAATCCAGGTCTGAGCGTGTCCCTGTCATCAATCTTGACAGAATGACCTTTTGCCTCCAAGGCTTTCTTGAATTCGTCCATCTTGGCAAGTATGGAAGAATGTTCCCCGTCTGTCTTAAAGATAGGTACCATAACCACTTGAATAGGAGCAATGGCAGGAGGAAGCACCAATCCGTTGTCATCTCCGTGAGCCATAATCAATGCTCCCATAAGCCTTGTGGATACGCCCCAGGAAGTAGCCCAAACATATTGAAGATTGCCATCCTTGTCAGCGAACTTCACATCGAAAGATTTGGCGAAGTTTTGTCCAAGGAAATGGGATGTACCTGCTTGCAATGCCTTTCCATCTTGCATCATAGCCTCAATGGAAAGGGTGTCCAATGCACCTGCGAATCTCTCGTGAGGGGACTTGTGTCCGACCACTACGGGGATATCCATATAATTCCTAACGAAATCGGCATAAAGATGGACCATCTTGATTGCTTCTTCCTGTGCTTCTTGAGAAGTTGCGTGAGCCGTATGGCCTTCCTGCCACAAGAATTCCGATGTACGAAGGAAAAGCCTCGTCCTCATCTCCCACCTGACCACGTTAGCCCACTGGTTGCATAGCAACGGAAGATCTCTCCACGACTTGATCCAGTTTTTATATGTACTCCAAATGATTGTCTCAGATGTAGGACGTACAATCAATTCTTCTTCCAGTTTAGCCTCAGGATCCACGACTACGCCTGGACCGTTAGGATTGTTCATCAGACGATGATGTGTGACCACTGCACATTCCTTTGCAAATCCTGCCACATGTTCGGCCTCTTTGCTGAAGAATGATTTCGGAATGAAAAGAGGGAAATATGCATTCTGGACTCCAGTCTGCTTGAACTTATCATCCAGAATTCTCTGGATTTTTTCCCATATTGCATAGCCGTAAGGCTTGATGACCATACATCCCCTGACTGCAGACTGTTCTGCCAAATCCGCTTTGACCACTAGGTCATTGTACCACTGGGAATAGTTCTCTTCCCTGCTTGTAACCTCTTTTGCCATTGATTTCATTGTTAAATTGCCAATTATTAACTATAATTGTGAAAATTCGCGACCTTGAAGGTATGGAAATTGCAATCAATACTGAATTTATTGCCGACTTTTCAACGGCTGCGAATATACGAAATTATTATTAAAAATAGGAGATTCAATTATGAAAATGCACTTCACACCGATCGTTACAGCGCTTCTGGCAGTTGCCTCGTGCGGTTCAGCTGCGCAATTCGCTCAGGAAGCTTCTAAACAGAAGTTCCAAGACGGAATCTACTATAAACCTACAACCATTTCCAAACAAGAGGTCCAGGCTGCCAAGACGGAAACGGATGATCTGGTCGCACAGACCAAGGAATCCCCTATCTTCGCCGACAAAAGCAAGACCGACACTCTTTACATTTCCCAAAACAACGCATCCACTTACAAATACACAGATACGAATCCTTCTGGGAATACTACTATTTTCGTTAACCAATATCCTTCCTACTATGATTCATTCTATGGAAGCGGTTGGTCATTCTACAGACCTTGGTACTGGAATTCCTGGGGCTGGGGTCCAAGCATCTCATTCGGATGGGGTCCTTTCTCTTGGGGTTATTCTCCTTGGTACTATGGCGGTTGGTATGACAACTGGTACTGGAATGACTGGGCTATGAATTCCTGGTACTGGGATTCACCTTGGTATTGGGACTCCCCTTGGTACTACGGGGGCTATTTTGGCGGTTATTATGGGGGATATTACCCATATTATGGATATTGCGGCGGTTGGTACGGAGACGACTGGGGCGGACACGGTGGCTGGTATGCCGACCATAACAGGGCCTCATACTTCGGCCAACGCAGTTCCACTTCAATTGCAGGAAGGGACGGTATGGGTTCAAGGACTACTTCCTATAGTAGAGCAAATACAGGCTACGGCACAAAAGCAGGGGGCAGTATTACCAGAGCCGGCGGAGAAGTCGGCAGGGCGGCCACCGAAAGTTCGAATATGACAAGAGCATCAAGGACGGGAGCAGCATCAGTTGCAGGCCAGAGGACAAGTGCAGCAATGGCATCAAGACCTTCTGAGTCAAGCAACTACAGATCATCGAACGTATACAGGTCCGCTGGTTCTTATTCTGGAACAAGGGCTTCATCCCCATCTTATGATTCAGGCTCTGCAAGCAGAAGTAACGGCTACGTATCCAGAAGCGGAAACTACGTTTCTAACAATGCCTCAAGCAACTACCGTCAGCCTTCTACTGCAACCAGATCAGGCAGCAGTTACGTCAATTCATCGAACAGTGGTTACAGTAGAACTTCCAGAAGTTATAGTTCAGGCTCAAATTCAAATTACAATAGCGGTTCATCAAGCAGTTATAGCGGCGGAGCATCCAGAAGTTACAGTTCAGGCTCAAGCAGTTACAGCGGGGGAGCATCCAGAAGCGGTGGCGGATACAGTGGCGGAGGTTCATCCTCTAGCGGTGCCAGCAGATCCGGCGGTGGCGGAGGAAGACGTTAATCTTTAGTCATTCAATTTATTACAAGTAGATTATGAAAAAATTTGCTATTATACTTTTGTTGTCAATACTGGCAGCAAATATGGGCGCTCAGGAAATGAGCGATGCCATCAGATACAGTACAAACGATTATAAAGGTTCGGCAAGGACCTTGGGTATGGGCAATGCTGTCACCGCTGTAGGTGGCGATCTCGGTTCCGTAACCATCAACCCTGCCGGCTCTGCGGTAGGTTCCTATTCACAGATGACATTCAGTCCCGGCTTAAGTTTCTACGGAAGCAAGGAGACCTATTATCCTGTTGCCGGAAGCAAAGACGGCATCACCAGATCGACGGATAACTATACTAGGATGACTTTTCCGAATTTCGGTTTCACACTTAAATATGATACCGGAAATACAGGGCTGAAATCAGTTACCTTCGGTATGATTGGGAACCAGACGAACAACTACGTAAAGACTATTTTGGGCCACGGAGTCAACAACCAAACCTCATTCCTTGGCGCAATGGCTTACGAGGCGACCGGATATCAGTCCAGCGCCCTCAATGCTAATGATGCATACGACAACCTTCCGTGGAGGTCAGTTGTTGCCTATCAGGGTGGGATGATTGCCACTTACGGTGGAAATACAGACCAATATGTGGGTTCGACAGAAAAGATATTCACCGAAAATGGCAAAACTACTATCGCTACCGGCGGAGCCCTCAATCAACGATATGGGCAGCAAGCCAGAGGCAACAAATACGATGTAGTATTCAATGTCGGCTTCAATGTGAATGATATGCTTTTTTTCGGAGCCAATTTGGGAGTGACATCTCTGGATTATACTTATGACGAGTATTTCAAGGAAGCGGCCGTGGACCCTAGCAATTTCGAAATCGAATTTGACGGTGGTGTGAAAACCGACTTCAACAATGCCAGATACAGGTATTCCTATGATGCAAATGGCACAGGAGTCTATGCGAAATTCGGTATGCTCTTGACTCCAATCGCCGGTTTGAGACTAGGTGCGGCAATTCAGACTCCAACCACCATCGAATTGACAGAACATTGGGGACACGCAGCAGAAACCAAGTTTGACAATAGCCAATACAATGCAAGTGCCCAGTCTCCAAGAGGAGAATACACATATAAGCTTCGCACTCCATACCGCGTCAACGCCGGTATCGCTTACGCCTTCGACAAGTATGCTTTGATCAGTGCCGATTATGAAATGTGCGACTACAGCACAATGAAGTTTATGGAAAAGGATTCTAACGACGACTCCTCTTTCAGCAGACAGAACGACGCCATTCAGAATTATGCTGGAATTCAACATATGCTTCGCATCGGTGCCGAAGTAAAGCCTATCCCTCAATTCGCAATCAGGGCTGGCTACAACTATACCACTTCTCCTGAATTGGATTCAGATGGTAAAGCATTGGATTCCAATGTTTCTGCTTTCACATTCGGTGTCGGATATAGTTCAGAAGGGTCTTTCTTCACTGATTTGGCATTCAAATCGACTAAATACCCTAAAGAATATATCGCACCTTATTCTGATTACATTCTTGATTCAAGCAACAAAGTCCTGACTTACTCGCCAGAAGTCCTGAACAAGGGCAATTTGTGTGACATCATTTGGACTGTCGGTTGGAGATTCTAAAGTTTCTTAAGATAGATTATCGATTCCGGACCTTCATTGAACAGAAGATCCATAATGGATAGATTTGGAATGAAGCCGTATTTCTGAGCGAAGACTTGGAAATACGGCTTTTCCAGTTGCAAAGTCTTCAAAATGTCATTTCTTCTTTTAGGATGTATGACTTCCCGTAAATCCAATCCATATTGATCAGAGCCAATAGGAGAGAAATTATCTGTAAATCGGATGTCCGCCAAGATTCCAGTTTTATGCAGAAAGAAGTGTATCAATGCCATATCCAAATCGAAAAGTAATTGCGGCCGAGAATCCATTATAGAGAAAAGATCGTCTTTGTAATAATCGAAATAAGCCGAAGTCTCATAGGCAGACACAATGGCCCTTTGAGTACGTATCAGCCAAGGAGTCGAATAATCGATTTTTATTTCTCTTATTGGTAGTTGATATGTGCCATTCTCGTGTACTACCGGAACAGAGAGTGTCTGAACGCCATCGGCAGCATAAAAACGGCACCTGTTCCTATATGACTGCTTTTGATAATTTTCACAGCCTTCCATATAGACCAATGACGGATTTGCCGCAATTGCGAAATCATTTGCAATTGCGGCAAAGTATTCCACTGGAGGGAAATATGCTACAGAAAAGAGCACTATTCCATTTCACCTTTTTCGTTAGGCTCACTGCCTCTGATGATTCCCCTCTTTGAATTCTTAATGAAATTCAGGATGTTGTCTCTTTCCTCCGACTGAGGGAAACCAGCCTCTACCTTGGCACAACCATCGGTAATGTTATAACCTTGGAAATATATGGTATCATAAATATCCTTGATATTCCTGATAATATCGGAAGAGAAACCTCTTCTGCGAAGTCCTACGATATTCACTCCTGCATAGCAGATAGGATCGCGTCCGCAAAGTACATAAGGAGGAATGTCCTTATTGATTTTGGATGCGCCACCTACCATTGCGTGAGCACCGATCTTGGAGAACTGGTGGGCCATTGCGCCTCCACCAATAATTGCCCAATCGTCAACATCTGTCTCGCCTGCGATTCCTACATAACTTACAAGGATGCAATGATTTCCAACACGGCAATCGTGAGCGACATGTACATATGACATCAATAAGGTATCACTGCCAATTTTGGTCTTGGCCTTGCCACTCGCCGCAGTGCCCCTATTGACGGTGACACACTCGCGGATTGTGGTATTGTCCCCAATCTCGACATAAGATACCTCTCCTTCAAATTTGAGGTCTTGCGGGATTGCACCTATCACGGCTCCTGGAAAAACTTTACAGCCTTTTCCCAATTTGACATACGAGAAAATCACAGCGTGAGGAAAGATCTGACATCCGTCCCCAATTTCTACATTCTCATCAATGTAAACATAAGGCCCGATCTCAATATTGTCTCCGAGAACGGCTTTTGGACTTACGGTTGCAAGTGGGTGTATCTTGTTCATATTCTATGTTGTTTTAACAATTCTCTGATTGCTTTTGCGGTATTTGTATTAATAGTATGACCTGGCTTGAAGGCAGTAATCTTTGCATTAAGATAGCCTCCGACCAATCTGAGGTCTCCAATCAAATCCAGCAATTTGTGACGGCCGCATTCATTTGGGAAGTGCAGTTGAAGATTGTTTAGATAGCCTTGGTCATTGACTGACAATTTAGGAATATTGAACAGCTTTGACAGATGCTCAAGTTGCTCATCCTTAACCGGATGCTCGACAATCACAATAGCATTGTCCACATCCCCTCCTTTGATAAGGTTGTTCTGGAAAAGATATTCTATCTCGTGAAAGAAAACGAAGGTTCTGCATATTCCGATTTCCCTGGCAAAGTCCGTATTCATATCCCAATGAGCCTTCTGTACTCCCAATACTCTGGATCCGAAATCAACAGTCAAATCGTAAGAAGGGGCGTTTGAAGGTTCTACCTTCAAGTAAGAGCCGCTTTTCTCATCCTTGATTTCGATAGCATCAGGCAAATCGATATAATGTCTCTGAGCACTTTGCTTACAAAGGCCATCCTTGGAAAAAGCTTCAACATAATATCTTGCACTGCCGTCAAGAATAGGGACTTCCGCATTGTCGATATCTATCAAAGCATTGTCAATACCCATACCGGTAAGTGCGGAAATAATATGCTCGATAGTTGCAACGGAAACATCGCCTTTGGAAATAGTGGTGCTTCTTGCAGTACTTGACACATTTTCCGCAAGAGCCTCAACTATTGCAGTCTGCCCAATATCTATTCTACGAAAACGAATGCCTGAGTCTTCAGGGGCGGGCTTAATGGTAATCTTGCCGACCCTTCCGGTATGAAGGCCTTTCCCCTCGAATGTATATTCTTGTCTTACAGTCTGTTGGAGTGAATAACTAATCATCTTTCTTTATTTTACAGTCTGCAAAGATAATAAGTTTTTTTCACTTAGCAATTCTCAACTATTACTCCTGAGTCTCGCCGGACTGCTTGAATAATGCGTAACTGCGCAAGTAATTCTTCAGACTTAATGATGGTGAGCCAAGAAGGACTTTTCCTGACTGCCGTATGTTGCCTATCACACCGGACTGAGCTCCAATGGTGGTATGGTCAGCAATAGTAATATGACCGGCAATGCCTACTTGTCCTCCAAGTATGCAATTCTTGCCAATCTTCGCGGAACCTGCAATCCCGCACTGAGCTGCCATTGCAGTATTGTCGCCTATCTGGACATTATGTGCAATCTGACATAGGTTGTCTATCTTGACCCCATTTCCAATGATGGTAGATTCCATCTCAGACTTGTCGACAGTGGTACAGGCACCAATTTCAACGTCATTGCCAATAATGACATTGCCCATATGTTCAATCTTCTCCCAAGATCCATCCGGCCTTGGGGCGTTGCCGAAACCATCAGATCCGATCACTGCATTTGAATGAATAATAACATTGTTGCCAATAATCATACCTGCATATATTCTAACGCCAGGGTACAATATACAGTGAGAACCGATTTTCACATTGTCACCGACATAGACATTTTCATATATTTTAGTATAGTCGCCGATCTGTGCATGATGTCCTACATATGTAAAATCACCGACATATACTTTCTTGCCGAATTTGGTAGTCAGAAACCATCTTGAATGGAAGCCGCGATGCCTTCCTTCCCTATATCTGAGAGTGGCTGCATAATGCAACAAATCTGCCAGTGAACGATATGCATCTTCCACCCTTACCATCGTGCAAGAGACAGGCTTTTTTGGCTTGAAATCCTTATTGACCAACAATATGCCTGCTTTGCAGGTATAGACATAATGTTCATATTTTGGATTAGCGAAAAAGCATAGGCTCCCTGGTTTCCCGTGTTCTATTTTTGAGAAAGAAGTAGCTTTCGCATCAGGGTCGCCTTCAACGGTTCCTTTGAGAAGCTGTGCTAATTGTTTAGCTGTTAATTCCATAATTCATTTGATATATTTCGAATTGCAAAGTAAGCACTTTTATCAGTCTTTAGGAAATTTTATTATTATTAATTTATTTCTTACCTTTGCATCCGTGAGAGAGATAGAGGACAGAGGTCCCCTATCTTTTTGTTTATAATGATATGAAAGTCGCTCAGATAGAAAAAACCATTGGGCCAGCAATTTCTGCACGCAGGTGCTTTCTGGTCGGTATTGATGTCACTTCGGACAATGATGTCACCATCACTATTGAAAGAGAAGAAGGCTCCGTGGATATGGATGATTGTGTTGCAATCAACGACGCATTTGCAGCCATTTTCGACAGAGATGTGGAAGATTATTCACTTACAGTAACTTCCGCAGGTCTGGATCAACCGTTCAGAGTCCTCAAACAATATCTCAAAGCCATTGGCACCATAGTAGTCGTATTGGTAAAAGGCGGCAAGAAGATCAAAGGAGAACTGATTGCGGCCGATGAAGACGGCATTACCGTCAAACATACTGAAAAAGAGACAGTGGAAGGACAGAAGAAAAAACAGGCCATTGAACATACGGATGTCTTCAAGATGTCTGAAATCAATTCAGTCACACCTCATTTGGAATTCGAAAAATAAAAATAATATAATATCAAATGGAAAAAGAAAGCGAAGTAACTCTTATTGATGCCTTCAAAGACTTCAAAGAGGAAAAGAACATTGACAGACCCGTGATGATGGGTGTGCTCAAAGATGTATTTATGACACAGATTGCGAAGACATTCGGTTCTTCAGACAATTTCGATGTCATCATCAATGTGGACAAAGGGGACTGCGAAATATATCAGAACTTCGATATTGTGGAAACAGTTGAGAATCCAAACGCCCAAATCACACTCGACGAAATCAAGAAAACCACAGGAGATGACGATTACGAAATCGGAGACACTTTCACTAAGAAACTGAGTCTTCAGTCTTTCGGAAGAAGAGGCATCCTGAACATCAGGCAGAATCTTCAGGGAAGGATTATGGATATAGAGAAGGCCAATGTCTTCAAGAAATACAACGATATGATCGGTGAAATCTTTACCGGGGAGATCTATCAGACTTGGTCGAAGGAAGTCCTCATTTTGGACGAAAGCGGCAATGAACTTCGTCTACCTAAGGCAGAGCAGATTCCTGGAGAGCATTTCAAGAAGAACGATACAGTCCGCGCCATAATCAAGAGCGTAGAGATGAAAAACAACACAACTCCTTACATCGTTCTTTCCAGAACCTCCAATGAATTCCTGGAGAAATTGTTCGAAGCGGAAGTTCCTGAAATATATGATGGTCTTATAACCATTAAGAAAGTTGTCCGTATCCCTGGAGAGAGATCCAAGGTGGCAGTTGAATCCTACGATGAGAGGATCGACCCGATCGGAGCCTGCATCGGTGTCAAGGGATCTAGGATCATCGGCATTGTCCGCGAACTTCGAAATGAGAACATCGATGTCATCCAATGGACTGCAAATACTCAACTTATGATCCAGAGGGCTATGAACCCTGCCAAGATTTCATCAGTGGAAATAAGCGAAAATCCAGAAGACAAAATCAAAGTATATATGCTTCCTGATGAAGTCAAGAAAGGTATTGGAAAAGGTGGATGCAATATCAAATTGGCAGGAATGCTGGTTGGAAGGGAAATCGAGGTTTGGAGACAGGTTCCTGAAGATGCACAAGGTGCAGAAGCCGCTGAGGAAGATGTACTGTTAAGCGAATTCAGCAACGAGATAGACCAATGGGTCATCGACAAATTGGAAGCAATCGGCTGCGACACTGCCAAGAGCGTACTTGCTCTTTCTCCTGCCGATGTGGCCAAGAGAGCAGACCTGGAAGACGAGACTGTAGCAGACGTATTCAAAATCCTCAAAGCAGAATTCGAGGACTAATAAAAATAAAATAGAAAAAGGGGTTTATATGGCAGAAATAAGAGTAAACAAAGTACTAAAGCAATTCAATATCGGTCTGCAGACGCTGATCGATTTCTTGGCAAGCAGGGGAGTCAATATCAACAGTGACCCCAATGCCAAGATTTCAGACGAATATATACCAGCCATTCAGCAGCAATTCGGCAAAGACCTGGCTTTGAAAGAGGCTTCAGAAAAAGTCGATATCAAATTGACTGAAATTCTGGAGAAGAGCACAAAGAAGCAACAGGAAGAGGCTCAAATCGAAGAAGAGGAAGAGCCGGAGCAGGAAACCATCATCAAGAAGACCAGTTTCATACCAACAGATGATATCAAAATGCCTTCGGAAGTTAAGCCTGAGCCTAGACCCGAAGTCAAACCTGAAACAAAACCAGAGGTAAAACACGAACCTGAACCTGAGTCTAAACCTGAAATCAAAGTTGAAGCCGGACCGGCTGTCAAGCCGGAAATCAAAAAAGAGGTTGAGCTGGAGATCAAAATGGAAGTTGAACATCAAGTTGAGGCTGAGCAGAAATCACCTGAAACCAAGCAGAAAGAGGAAATCATTTCTGAAAAGCCTGCAGAAGTCGCTTCAGCACCGATAGAAAAGGCTCCGGAGCCTGAAAAGCCTAAGATTGTTGCCACTGTCGAACCTGAACCTGTCAAAGAGCCGGTTGCCGCCCAAACCCCTGCGGTGCCAGTCTCAGCACCTGTAAAGGAAGAGACACCTGAGCAAAAAGATTCCAAGCAAGAGAAGAAGATGGCTCATCCTGAAGCAGAAGATACTTTCGGAAAGCAAGATAAGAAGCCTAAATTCAAAGAGATCATAACAGAAGAAGACAAAGCCAAAACTGCAATCACAGCCCCAGCCCCAACGACAGGGCTAAAGATAGTAGGCAAACTTGATATGTCCCAATTTGAGCCAAGGGACAAACATAAAAAGAGGGAAAGGATAAATAAAGGCACCCAAAAAGTCGATGTTGACAAACTTGGCAAAGAAAACGATCAAAACAAGAGAGATCAAAAAGGATTCGGCCCCAAGAACAACAATAATAACAATAATAATAAAGGTGGATTCCGTCCTGATGCCAATGGTGGCAAAAATGGCAAGAAACGCGGGAACAATCGCAACGAGCGTTTCCGTCCTGCAATGACAGAAGCCGAGCAGGAAGAAATGCAGAAAGAGATCCAGAAACAGGTCAAGGAAACTTATGCCAAGATGAACGAGGGCAAATCCAAAAACAACTTCGGATCAAAATATAGGAAAGAGAAGAGAGAGCTTGCCGCCCAGAAATCCCAGGTTGAGATGGAGCAGGCAGCAATCGAGGACAAGACGCTAAAAGTCACAGAGTTCGTCACTGTGAACGATCTCGCCACATTGATGAACAATACACCTGTAAACAAAGTCATCGCCGCTTGTATGAATCTGGGACTGATGGTTTCCATCAATCAGAGATTGGATGCGGAAGCGCTTGTACTGGTTGCAGAAGAGTTCGGGTACAAAGTCGAATTCGTAACTGCAGGCCTGACTGATGAAATCAACCAGGAGGCTGAATCTGACAATGAAAGCAACCTCGTTCCAAGGCCACCTATCATCACTGTGATGGGACACGTCGATCACGGTAAGACTTCCTTGCTGGACTACATCCGTAAATCAAATGTGATTGCAGGTGAAGCAGGAGGTATCACCCAACATATCGGGGCATACAACGTCGTGCTCGCAAACGGGAGGAGAATCACATTCCTCGATACCCCTGGCCACGAAGCCTTCACCGCAATGCGTGCACGTGGAGCCCAATTGACAGACTTGGCCATAATCATTATCGCAGCGGATGATGCTGTGATGCCGCAGACAGTAGAGGCCATCAACCACGCACAAGCAGCAGGGGTGCCTATGGTATTCGCCATCAACAAGGTAGATAAACCAGGCGCTCAACCGGAAAAGATCATTCAGCAACTTTCACAGATGAACATTCTCGTGGAGGACTGGGGAGGAAAATATCAGTGCCAGGAAATATCAGCCAAGAAAGGACTGAACGTCGACAAATTGTTGGAGAAAGTTCTTCTTGAAGCGGATATGCTCAACCTCAAAGCCAATCCTAAGAAGTTAGGAGTAGGTGCCGTCATAGAATCCTCATTGGACAAAGGCAGGGGCTACCTTGCTACAGTACTTGTCCAGGATGGAACTGTAAGGATAGGCGACGTACTGCTTAGCGGCTGCTACTATGGAAGAGTAAAAGCGATGTTCAACGAACGTGGGCAGAAAGTTGAAGCGGCAGGTCCTGCCACACCTGTATCAATTCTTGGACTCAACGGAGCCCCAAGCGCAGGTGACAAGTTCAATGTAATGGCTGACGAAAAGGAAGCGAAGGCCATTGCCAACAAGAGGGAACAACTTATCCGTATCCAAGGCATAAAAACCCAAAAGCATATGACTCTCGAAGAAATTGGACGTCGTATTGCAATAGGGAACTTCAAGGAACTCAATATCATCGTCAAAGGCGATGTGGACGGTTCTGTAGAGGCCCTCTCAGATTCCCTCATCAAACTTTCCACCGAACACGTGAAAGTCAATGTCATACACAAGGCAGTCGGTGCCATTTCAGAATCCGATGTCCTTCTTGCCGAGGCATCTGACGCAGTAATCGTAGGCTTCCAGGTTCGTCCAAGCAGCGATGTCCGCAAACTTGCAGAGAAAGAAGGGATCGAAATCAGGCTTTATTCCATTATCTACGATGCCATCAATGAAGTCAAAGAAGGTATCGCCGGTATGCTTGAACCTGAGAAGAAAGAAGAGGTCACAGCCACAGCCGATGTCAAACAGACATTCAAGATATCCAAGGTCGGCACTATTGCTGGCTGTATTGTCAAGGATGGCAAGATTTCAAAGTCATCAAAAGTACGTCTTATCAGGGATGGCATTGTCATCTACACTGGCGATCTAGCTTCTCTCAAGAGAGGCAAGGATGATGTAAAGGATGTTTCAGCTGGAATCGAATGCGGCATAGGAATCGAGAATTTCAACGATATTAAGGAAGGTGATACAATCGAAGCATTCCATATCGTAGAAGTCAAGCCGAAAGCGTAGTAAAACTGTCAATATGCTTATCGTATTGGAAGGACTTGACGGATCAGGCAAATCGACTCAAGTCAAACTATTGAAATCATATCTGCAAACAGTCTCGGGAAAATTGGAGTATATCCATTTCCCAAGATATGATGCGCCTGTATATGGAGAACTCATCGGAAAATTCCTGCGTGGCGGTTTTGGTTCCATAGAGAATGTGCACCCTCAATTGGTGGCTTTGCTATATGCTGAAGACAGGCACGGAGCTGCCCCGATGATGCGCAGTACCATTGAAAAAGGCGGTACAGTCCTATTGGACAGATATGTATATTCAAATATAGCATACCAATGCGCCAAGATTTCCGATGAGAAAGAGAAAGAAGAAATCCGACACTGGATCTTGGAAACAGAATATGGGCAATTCAATCTTCCTCGTCCGGATTTGAACATATTTTTGGATGTCCCTATCGAATTTGTAGAACAGAAATTGGAAAATCATAGGAAAGGGCCTGACAGGGATTATCTTGAAGGCAAGGAAGACATCCACGAAGCGAATATCGATTTCCAAAAAAGAGTCCGCACCATTTATCTGAGACAGTGCCAATTGGATCCCAAATTCATACGGATCGATTGCTCTGACAATTCAGGCTCAATGTTTTCTCCCAAATGCATCTTTGACAAAGTCAAGGATGCAGTAGATGCAGTGATATTATGACGAAGATGCACTATAGGACAAGGAAGGTCTGCGCTTTCATAATCGGAGTTTTATTTTTCTGCTCCGGGATATTCAAATTGCTTGACCCTGTAGGAACCGGCTTGATAGTCGGGAGTTATTACAAATTTTTTCATCTCTCCTTCCTGGATTTCTCCGCAAAGACAATTGCAGTGACATTGTCATTGACAGAGACATTGGTTGGAGCATGCCTTATCACCAGAATATGGAGGAAATCAGTTGCATACATTGCTGCAATACTAATCGGATTCTTTACTTTTATTGCCCTGACACTTTTCATATTCAATCCGAATATGGATTGTGGTTGTTTCGGTGAAGTAATTCATCTCACCCACTGGCAGACATTGCTCAAGAACTTGATTCTCTGTGCATTGGCCGCAGGAGCATTCATCCCGTTCAAGAATTTAGGACACCCAAAGCGCAGCCGGTACGTCTCTTTCGGACTTGTCACAGGAGCCGTCCTTCTGTTCACCTTATATTCATTGATGTCCATACCACTTCTGGATTTCACCTCTTATGCAGTCGATTCGGAAATTGTGGCGGGACAAGGCAACAACAAATATGATTTCGATGAATATACTTCCAATTTCATATACGATAAAAACGGGAAACGCGGGGCTTTCACTTTGGACCATCTTCCAGATTCCACTTGGAAGTATGTCAAGACGGAAACCATAAAAATGGATAATCCATTTAACAAGATATCAATAAACAACTTGTCTTTTTCCGATGCTTCCGGCAACTATAAAGATGATCTTGCCGCCAAAGGCAAAGTGATGATAGTTTCATCTTATTCGCCAAGAAAACTCACAGCAGGACAATGGACCAAAATATTCAACTTCCTATATCATTCCAAATCCGCAGGGTTCAAGCCATTGATGTTGACAGCATCAACCCCTGAAGGACTGGAGATTTCATTGGACAAGGTTAATTTGGGCCAAAGTGAAAAAGCAATGTTGCTGGCCTATTCATATTTTGCAGATTATAAGACTCTCATTTCCCTAAACAGGTCAAATGGAGGAGCGACATATTACTATGATGGAGAACTTGTCAGCAAATGGGCTAGGATGTCTTTGCCTGACAAGAATGAATTACAGGGTATTTCCAATGAGGACCAGACATCATTGATGCTCAAATCCTCTTCAAGAGGACGTGTAATCTTCGAATCCTTCCTTTTCTACGTCTTTATGGTAATGATTTTCGTATAGTTATGGACAAGAGTATAAAAATAATGGGAATTGTCAATCTGACGGACAATTCATATTTTGCAGAAAGCCGCGTTCTATCAAATTCAGGTACAGCCGATCCTGACAAGCTTATTTCAAGAGTCTCCTCTATGCTCGATGAAGGTGCCGACATTATTGACTTGGGGGCTTGTTCCACTAGACCAGGCTCAACCCCGGTCGGGAAAGAGATTGAATGGAAAAGGCTTAAACCCGCCTTGGAAATATTGCACGACTCTTTCCCAAAAGCGACCATTTCCATAGACACATATTGGTCCGAAGTCATCAAAAAAGCATACGACCTTATTGGCCCGATTATCGTTAACGACATTTCAGCAGGTGAAGACGATACTAAAATGCTGGAAGCCGTCGGTACAAGGCATCTAACATATATAGCGATGCATAAGAGAGGTACACCTCAGACTATGCAAAGTCTGACTGATTATAATAATGTTACAGAGGACATTCTGGATTATTTCAAGGCCTTTGCCACTAAAGCCGAGGCATCTGGGATAACAGACTGGATTCTGGATCCGGGATTTGGATTTGCCAAGACCGTTGATCAGAACTACACCCTGCTCAGGGACCTTGGACGTTTCGGAAGATTCGGGAAACCGATACTTGTGGGAATGTCTCGCAAGAGTATGATTTTCAAACTTTTCGGCATCACTCCGGAAGAGTCTCTTCCTGCTACTCAAGTCGTTCATTACAAAGCACTTTGTGAAGGTGCAAGCATTCTTAGGGTTCACGATGTGGCCGAGGCGGCAAGAACGATAGAACTATATAGAAGACTAGGATAACGATTCACGAATTTGTATATTTGACATTAGATAATAAAGATTATGGACACTCATTCACTTCTGGCAGTATCCCCCATCGATGGAAGATATTCAGGCAAAACCGAAGTTCTAAAAGATTATTTCAGCGAATATGCTCTTATCCGATACAGAGTAAGGGTGGAAATCGAATATTTCATTGCACTATGCAATATTCCTCTTCCTCAACTTGCAGATTTCGACCACGGCAAATTCGAACAACTGAGAGACATATATCGCAGCCTCAGCCCTGAAGAAGCTATGCAAGTGAAAGACATTGAGAAGATTACAAACCACGATGTCAAGGCCGTAGAATACTATATCAAGGATCATTTCCAGAAAATGGGGCTTACCGGATGGAGCGAATTCATCCATTTCGGACTCACATCCCAAGATATCAACAATACAGCAGAGCCACTCTCTCTCAAAGAAGCTTTAGCCAATGTATATATGCCTGCACTTAATGAAATAGTCGATATCCTTGCCAATATGGCCGAGACGTGGAAAGACATCCCTATGCTAGCAAGGACACACGGCCAGCCAGCCTCACCTACTCATCTGGGCAAAGAATTCAAGGTATTCCAAGTAAGGCTGGAAGAACAATTGAGACAATTCAGACTGCTAACATATCCTGCCAAATTCGGAGGTGCTACGGGAAATATGAATGCCCACAAGGTTGCTTATCCTCAAATCGACTGGATCTCCTTCGGAGACAAGTTTACGGCATCATTGGGACTGAAAAGGTCCTTCCCTACCACTCAGATAGATCATTATGACAACCTTGCAGCCATCTTCGATTGCCTGCGCAGGATCAATACCATACTTATCGATATGAGCCGAGACATCTGGACTTATATCTCAATGGAATATTTCAAGCAGAAGGTAAACAAAGACGAAGTTGGCTCATCCGCTATGCCTCACAAGGTCAATCCTATCGATTTCGAGAATGCAGAAGGGAATTTGGGAATGGCCAATGCCATACTTACCTTCTTATCAATGAAACTGCCTATCTCCAGACTTCAAAGGGACTTGACAGATTCCACAGTAATAAGGAACGTAGGAGTGCCTCTTTCACACGGCCTAATTGCTTTTGCCTCCTTGAAGAAAGGACTTGGCAAACTGATCCTGAACGAATCCGTCATAAAAGCCGATCTCCAGAAAAACTGGGCTGTGATTGCAGAGGCCATTCAGACCATACTGAGAAGGGAAAACTATCCACATCCTTACGAGACACTTAAAGCTCTCACGAGGACTGGATCTGCTATCGATGAGAACACAATGGAAGGTTTCATCAGCGGTTTGAATGTCAGCGAGGCCGTTAAAGATGAACTTAGGGCCATTAACCCATCAAGTTATACAGGCTATTAGCCTTATTTCTCTATGATATAAACATCATCGCCAGGTTCGGCGAAATGAAAATTCTCGCGAGCGAATTGTTCGAGAGTGTCTCTGTCTGTGGATAGCATATCAATCTGCTTATCCATCTCGTGAATCTGCTGCCGATATATCTGAATCTGCTTTTCTTGCTGCCTGATTTGAAACCCGGCTTGTACCCAACGCAATATGCTATCGTGACTGGTGAAACCTACTATGACGACAAAGACAGCAGTAGCGAAGATAGCATAATGGAGGAAAGATCGCTTTTCCGGATTGTCTCCACCCATTGTATGCCACTTTTCTGATAAATTATGGAACAAATCTTTTATAGCCACTTGGTTTTTTACTTCAAATCATAGCAAAGATAATTAATTATTTGACTATTTTTGTAAAATAAAAAAAGAACTGGAACTAAAATTATATTACTGATATGAAACCTACATTACTTGTCCTTGCAGCAGGAATGGGAAGCCGCTACGGTGGACTCAAACAGATGGACGGACTTGGCCCTCACGGAGAAACAATCATCGATTACTCAATCTATGATGCTGTAAAAGCCGGATTCGGAAAAGTAGTCTATGTTGTCAGAGAGTATTTCAAAGCTCAATTCGAGCAGACAGTAAAAGAAAAATACAGCGACGTCAAATGCATCGACGGCTCACCTCTTCAATTCGAATTTGTGACTCAGGAACTGAATCTGATTCCTAAAGGCTTCACATTGAATCCTGAAAGGCAGAAACCTTGGGGCACTGCTCACGCAGTGCTTATGGGAGCAAAAGTAATCAACGAACCTTTCGCTGTCATCAATGGAGACGACTACTACGGTCAGGAGTCTTTCAAGGTGCTTGGAGACTGGCTTCGCGCTCACGAAAAATCTGAAGGTGTGTATTCAATTGTAGGATTCGAACTCGATCATACTCTTTCAGAGTCAGGTGGCGTTTCAAGAGGCATCTGCCATTATGATTCGGAAAGACATCTTACCGAAGTCGTGGAACATCTGAATGTGATGAAAGAAGCCGACGGAGTCATTCGTGGCGATGATTCTTCAACAGGCTCTCACGTAACTGTGGATGGGAAAGCTCTTTGCTCAATGAATATGTGGGGCTTCACCCCTGATTATTTCACCAAGAGCGCATCCATATTTGAAGACTTCCTTAAGGAAAATGGAAAAGAATTGAAAAAAGAATATTACATACCTTACGCCATCGACTGTATGGTCCACGGAGGCACAGCAAAGACCGAAGTTCTTTCCACTCCATCCCACTGGTTCGGAGTCACATACAAGGAAGACAGACCGGGAGTCGTTGCCAAATTCCAAGAATTGGTAGACAAAGGCATATATCCAAGTCCACTTTACAAATAATCATTGTTTTATGTCATTCTTCAAACCGAGGAAAATCAAACGGGATTACAATCTGTTCAAATCCTATTCATTCTACGTATGTGGAGTCGGAGGAATGTTCATACTGTTGGGCTGGTTCATAGCCGGCGCACTTCTGGGCAACTTCGTATCCGGTTCCTTGGCACTGATGATATCATCGGAATTTGCGATGTCCTACGCTTGGATCATTGCCTATCCAACGATGTTCGTACTCTTGATGATTTTCACAGCATATCAAAGCAAGAAGAATGCGTTACTTGAAAACGGATATGCCCTAAACAGCAACCATTTCGGTGATAAAGGTGTCTGGGTCATTGTTTTGCTGTCCATATTGGCAGTCCTTGCAACAAGCTTCATATCGGATATTTTCAACTACATAATGCCTCCGAAGCCTAAATGGCTTGACGACCTTTTAACCAATATGACACAAGGGGATTTGTTGCTCAAATTCTTATGTGTGAGCATTATGGCTCCGTTCTTCGAAGAATGGCTCTGCCGAGGCGAGATATTGAGAGGACTTCTCAATTTCAAGCGTACGGATGGCTCCTCGATGAAGCCGATATGGGCAATAATCATTTCTGCAGCATTTTTCGCCTTGATTCACGCAAATCCTTGGCAGGCTGTACCTGCGTTCATCATTGGATTGATATTAGGCTTTGTCTATTACAAGACAGGGTCTCTGCTACTCACGATGCTTATGCACAGTTGCAATAATACGATGGCGCTCGTATTCTCAAATATTGACTTGACAAAGAATGCGTCTTCTTGGCTGGATATACTTCCTGCTTGGAAATTCGCCTTGGGCTGCTTGATTTGTGCGGCAATCATCTACTACGCAATCAAGACCATCAACAATATTCCCTTGCAATCGCCACGTGGCAATTGCGACATTGTTGAAGCGAATACTGACAGACTCTGATATTTATTCGGATTTATAAAAGTCCGCTTTGTTCGACTTGGGCGAGAGTATCCACCTTACCCACATCGATGAGGCGGAGTTTTTTGGGCGCATTGGCATAGATTGGATGCTTTGCAGCCACTCTCAAATAGAAATCGGTAATAGAAAATCTTTCACCAAGCGGCTCTGCAGTACCTTCTATGATCTTACCTTCCTTGTCGTAAAGAGGATAAGAAGCAGGATCGGCATCAACTTGATCGAAGGTATCGAAGATGGGATCGGAAATCAGATGTATTCCACCAAAAGCCAACTTATGACAGGAACCCACATCAATTCCACGATATGGAGACTTCACCTGACCGGTAGCAATATTTGTCCAACCGACCAGTCTCATATTATCGTCGAAAAGGAAATAACGCTGAGTGTCTCTTTCGCTTGCCAGAAGCATTGCCATCGCACCCGGGACCATATCTGAATCAAACTTCCGAATATCCAGATTAGAAATGATGTCCACATTATGGACCATAAATCCACCTCTTAATAAAGGTCTGGCATATCGGATTCCACCACCTGTCTCCCTAAGAAAATCCCTTTCGTCAGAAATGGAAATATTGAGACCGAAATTATCATTAACTTTCAGATAGTCAATGATTTTATCTGCAAAATGATGGACATTGATGACAATATCCGTGACTCCTGCTGACTTGAGTTTCATTATCACGTGATAGAGCAGTGGCTCACCTCCGACTGGGATCAATGCCTTGGGAAGCGTATCAGTAAGAGGTTTAAGTCTTGTACCAAGGCCAGCTGCGAAAATCAAAGCTTTCATAAGAGACACTACATCATTTTTTCGATATCGAGTTCCCTATGGGTTATGGTGATTTTCACATCATATTTATTCGCCAAATGTTCAGCCAGATGTTCTGCACAATATACAGAACGATGCTGTCCACCTGTGCAGCCAAAGCATACTTGAAGATGAGTAAACTTCCTATCTATGAAGCGTTTGACGTGGGCATCGACTAAGCTGTACACATTGTCCAAGAATGTCAGGACTTCCCCATCGTCTTCCAAGAACTTGATAACTTCCTTGTCCAAGCCGGTGAACTGGCGGTAATGTTCGTATTTTCCAGGATTATTTATGGATCGACAATCGAAGACATAGCCTCCACCATTGCCTGTATTGTCGGCAGGTATGCCTTTCTTATATGCGAAACTGTAAATCCTAACCTCCAGTCGTTTATCTTCTGCTATCTCATAGAACTGGTGCATTGAAGTAAGTTTGGTGAGAACATCGTTCAAATATGGATAATCATTGAACGGGGTATGGAGCAATTTCCTAAGATTGTCAATCGCAAATGGAACGCTTGCCATAAAATGAGGCTTTTTCTCGAAATAGCCCCTGAAGCCATAGGCTCCCAGCACCTGCAAAGTGCGGAAAAGGATGAACAGCCTCAACATTTCCCTGAAATGTGCTTCATCGACATCCACAAAGCCCTTCAGCGCGCGAAGGTATGTGCTGATCATTTCTTCCTTGAGTTCTTCAGGATATCTGGAACGTGCCTGCCATACGAATGAAGCCACATCATAATAAATTGGACCACGCCTTCCACCTTGGAAATCAATGAAGTATGGTTCCCCATCCTTAATCATCACGTTCCTTGCTTGGAAATCCCTGTACATAAATGTGTTTCCAATATCTTGAAGCAGATCATTCTTCAATTTCTCGAAATCTATCTGAAGCGACACTTCGTTGAATTCAAGTCCTGTAGCCTTGAGAAAACAATATTTGAAATAGTTAAGATCAAACATTACCATCCTCTCATTGAACTCCGATTCTGGATAACATACGCTGAAATCGAAGTCTTCAGCCCCTTTGAACTGAATCTTAGGCAACTTTTCCATTGCGCTGCACAACAGACGGCTCTCGTAAGAGGAATACGCCCCAGTCTCTCTGCCCTGGGCAATGACTTTGTAAAGTTGTCCATCTCCCAAATCCTCCTGAATATAGCACATTCCATCCGTACTGATATCCAATACTTTAGGAACTTTGATACCTTTCTTGCGGAAATGCTTGCTCTCCTCGCAAAATGCTCTGTTCTCTTCGAAACAGGTACCAATTACGCCTATCAAGGAAAGATTGCCTCCCTTAAGCCTGAAATAACGTCTGTGACTGCCTGATGAAGTAAGTTCGGACTTATCTTCGACTTTCTGTCCAGTATAGTGTTCGAATAAAGATTCTAGTGCGTCTGCCATCTTTTATGATATTATATTGGGCAAAATTACTAAATTTGTGTTAAATAACTATCAATTAAGAATACAATGCTCAACAATGCATACTGCTCGGACAAGTACCAGTACACAATGGGAAAGTCATTCCTTGAATGCGGCAAAGACAAACAGACTGCCGTATTCAATGTGTTTTACAGGATTGCTCCGGAAAATAACAACTGGGCCGTGGTAAGTGGCACAGAAGAAGTGCTTGAAATGGTGGCCAATCTTGGTAAGATGCCGATGGATTTCTATGAGAAATTCTTACCGGGGGATGATTATGCGGATTTCCGGAAATACTTGTCCACGATGAAGTTCACTGGCAATATATATGCGATGCGAGAGGGAGAAATTGCCTTTCCGAACCAACCTATCATCACAGTCGAAGGGCCTCTCATAGAGGCGCAAGTTCTGGAAACACCTATTCTCTGCATTATGAACCACCAGATGGCTGTGGCTACAAAGGCATCCAGAGTATGTCGGGCAACCAATCATCCGGTAAGCGAATTCGGCTCCAGGAGGGCTCACGGACCGTGGGCCGCAACATACGGGGCCAAGGCGGCAATCATTGCAGGCTGCGCCAGTTCTTCAAACATATTGACGGGCGTATTGAACGGAGTACAGTCTACAGGGACAATGGCTCACAGTTTCGTCACCTCTTACGGATGCACCGTAGAGGGAGAACACAAAGCTTTCCTGGATTATCTGAATACCCACAGAGGTGAGAACCTGATTCTTCTTATAGACACATACGACACGCTAAAATGCGGAGTCCTAAATGCCATCCGATCGTTCAGGGAATGCGGTATCGATGACAACTACACTTACGGATATGGTATTAGATTGGACAGTGGAGACCTTGCATATCTTTCAGTGGAAGTAAGGAGGATATTGGACGCACACGGAATGAACAGGTGTAAGATATTCGCCACGAATGCTTTGGACGAATATCTCATATCCGATCTAGAAAGACAAGGTGCTTGCATCGACTGCTATGGTGTCGGAGATGCAATTGCCACCAGCAAAGCCGCTCCTTGCTTCGGGAACGTATACAAATTGGTTCAGATAGATGGGCAGCCTGTATTGAAAAGGTCCGAAGACAAGATCAAACTTATCAATCCGGGATTCCAGATTACATACAGGATTCTGGAATACGATGAGGAATTGCAATACGATGTGTACAAAGCCGATGTCACTTGCCTTCGCGGAGACTCTTTATGCAAAGACATTGAAGATGGCAGGACCTTTACAGTCTGCGATGAATTCGACAGATACAAGACCAAGACCTTCGAACAAGGCAAATATTCAGTCCGCACTCTTCAGACTCTAGCCTATTCCGAATGCAAACGCACGGCACCTATCCACACTCTTATCGAGAAAAAGGCTTTCTACAATGATGTACTGAGCCATTTCACTCCATCCGAAAGAAGGCTCATCAATCCACACTACTACAAAGTGGACATATCCGATGACCTCTATACCGCCAAAATGGGAATTATTGAAAAGCTGACTAAAGAAATCAACGAATTCAAAATAGACAAATAGGGGCGACCAAAGTCATATAGACACTTGTGGCCACCCCTATTGATTATATTTTACTGATATCGTTATAGTATCTGGCGATAGAGTGCGAGAATGTCTTCTTTGGTTACTTCGCGCGGATTGCCAGGAGTACAGACATCTCTGATTGCCTGCTCTGCAAGAGCTGGAATATCATCTTCGAAGATGCCTAATTCTGTCAAGTGTTGAGGAATGCCAACAGCCTTTGAAAGACGTTCGATTTCAGCGCAAGCCGCATCGGCTGCCTCATTCACCGTCATACCATCTTCATATACTCCGCAAACCTTGGCAATGTCCACATATTTGGCCTTAGCCACAGGCGCATTGTAACGCATTACAGTAGGCAGAAGCAAAGCGCAAGCGACTCCGTGAGGAACATCGTGCAAAGCGCTCATAGGATGTGCCATACCGTGATCGACTCCCAATCCGACGTTGGAGAATGCCATACCTGCAATATACTGGGCTATTGCCATACCATTGCGGCCTTCAGGATTTGTAGGCTCATTGACAGCGATTGGCAAGTATTTGTGAATCATCTCAATAGCTTTGATCTCGAACATATCGCTCATCTCCCAGGCAGCCTTGGTGATAAGTCCTTCGATGGCGTGTGTCATTGCGTCCATTCCAGTAGCGGCGGTAAGGCCCTTTGGCAATGAATACATCAATTCAGCATCTATGATGGCAACAGCTGGTATATCGTTAGGATCCACGCAAACCATTTTGGCCTGACGTTTCTCATCTATAATAACGTAATTGATAGTTGTTTCAGCGGCAGTTCCTGCAGTAGTAGGAAGAGCGATGATAGGAAGGGATTTGTTCTTAGTAGGAGCGCAGCCTTCAAGCGAAACGACATCGGCGAATTCAGGATTGCGGGTAATGATACCGATTCCTTTTGCAGTGTCCATAGAACTTCCGCCTCCGATAGCCAGAAGGAAATCGGCACCTGCATTTTTGCAAACCTTTACACCATTCTGTACGTTAGTGACAGTAGGATTTGGCTTCACCTCATCGAAAATATCATACTTTATCCCAGCAGCATCCAGGACATCGGTAATCATTTTCACGACTCCGAACTTAACCAATCCCTTGTCTGTTACGACTAAGGCTTTCTTGAACCCCAGACGGGCAATGACTCCAGGCAACTCCTTACGAGCCCCTGGACCGAAGTAAGATACTTCGTTTAAGATAAATCTGTTAACCATTTTGATGATTTGTTTAGTGGTTGATAATTATGTTTTGCCAAATATAAACAAGAAGAAGGGGATGACCAAAAAAATCTGGACATCCCCTTCAATATTGTCATTTGCAAGTCAAACCTTGCTCACAGACTAGTAAGAGAGTGCGATCTGAATGAAATCGTCTGCCTTGAGAGCTGCACCGCCAATGAGGCCGCCGTCGATATCTGGGCAAGCGAAAAGTTCTTTGGCATTTGAAGGTTTGCAACTGCCACCATAGAGAATAGTAGTATCGTCAGCGACCTTTGCTCCGAATTTGTCAGCAATCACCTTACGGATACTTGCGTGGATTTCCTCAGCCTGATCGGAAGTAGCAGTCTTTCCAGTTCCAATAGCCCATACAGGCTCATAAGCTACGATAACCTTAACCATCTGCTCAGGAGTTAGAGTATAGAGCACGTTCTTAATCTGTTCAGCTACGACTTCGAAGTGCTTTCCAGCTTCCCTCTGCTCAAGATTTTCACCAACGCAAAGTATAACGCCGAGACCTGCTGCAAGAGCAAGATTGATTTTTTCAACGAGTTTGGCATCTGTCTCACCATAATACTGCCTTCTTTCAGAATGTCCGAGGACAGTGTACTGGCAGCCTGCAGAAACGAGCATATCTACAGATACTTCACCTGTATATGCACCCTTCTCCTTGTCAGCGCAGTTTTCAGCGGAAAGACCGACTTTCGAGCCTTTGAGGATTTCTGCGATAGGGACAATGTGAGTGAATGGCACAGCTACGATAAGACCTACATTTGCAGGAACTTCTGCTGCTTTTGCCAATACTGCCTTTGCAAGTTCGACACCTTCTGGGACTGTAGTGTTCATCTTCCAGTTACCAGCAACGATTTTCTTTCTCATAATTATAATTCGATTAAATTGTTTGTCTTTTTTACAACCTGCAAATTTACTCCAATATTCAGAAAATCCCAACGAAATTTGATAAGGCTGATAAAATGTCTAAATTTGCAATCTATATAATTTCAATCATAAGATGAAGAATTTCGTTGAGGAACTCAAATGGAGAGGTATGATCCAGGACATAATGCCTGGCACAGAACAGAAATTGATGGAAGGACCCACCAGTGCCTATGTAGGAATCGACCCGACAGCCGACTCCCTCCATATCGGGCATATGGTAAGCATAATGATACTCAAGCATTTCCAGAACTGCGGCCACAAGCCTTTTGCGTTGGTAGGAGGTGCAACGGGTATGATTGGAGACCCTTCAATGAAATCCCAAGAAAGGAACCTCCTCGACGAGGCTACCCTAAATCATAACGTAGAATGCATCAAGAAACAACTTTCACGTTTCCTCGATTTCGATTCCGATAAACCGAATTGTGCAGAATTGGTGAATAATTACGAATGGATGAAAGGATATTCATTCCTCAATTTCATCAGGGACATCGGCAAGCACATCACGGTCAACTATATGATGGCGAAAGACTCTGTCAGAAAGAGGCTTTCGGATGAATCACGCGAAGGAATGTCATTCACTGAATTCAGTTATCAATTGCTTCAAGGATACGACTTCCTTTGGCTTTTCGAGCACAAAGGCTGTTCACTCCAGATGGGCGGAAGCGACCAATGGGGTAATATTACCACGGGAACTGAACTTATTCGCAGGAAGCTGGGCAAAGACGCCTATGCGCTCACATGCCCTCTGATCAAGAAAGCCGACGGAAAGAAATTCGGGAAAACAGAAAATGGCAATATTTGGCTGGATCCTGAGAAGACCTCACCGTATGAATTCTATCAATTCTGGCTCAATGTCACAGACGAAGATGCTGAAAAATACATCAAGATATTCACAATGCTGAGCAAAAAAGAGATTGAAGAAGCCATTGCAAAACATCGCGAAGACCCAGGACAAAGGTCTCTTCAGAAACTCCTTGCCAAAGAAGTTACAGTAATGGTGCACGGAGAAGCAGAGTATGAAAATGCCGTTGCCGCCTCACAAATGCTATTCGGCAATTCGACATCTTCGGAATTGAGGAAACTTGACGAAAGGACTTTCCTTCAAGTATTCAAAGGTGTACCGACCTTCGAAGTACCTGCCTCGGAACTTCCTTGCAATGTCATCGAACTGCTGGCTGTTAAGACTCAAATATTCCCATCAAAAGGAGAATGCCGCAAAATGATCCAGAGCAATGGAGTCAGCATCAACAAAGACAAGGTAACTGATGTCAATGCCGAAATCGGGCAAGCCGACATAATGGACGGAAAATACATCTTAGCCCAGAAAGGAAAGAAGAATTACTTCATTATCAATATCATATAATGGAAACAGGACCAAGCACAAGACAACATAAGATTGCCAGGGAACTCCAAAAAGATATGGCAGAAATCATCCGTAGCAAAGGGATGGCCTTCTTTGGCGGAGCTATGGTGACAGTCAGCGAGGTTAGGGTGAGCCCTGATCTTTCCGTCGCCAAAGTATATACCAGTATTTTCCCTTCCGAGAAAGGAGAAGCTGTAATGAAAATTCTCAATGAAAATATTAGATCATTGAGAGGAGAACTGGGACATATAGTGGCAAAACAGCTTCGAATCGTCCCTGAATTGGTCTTCTATCAAGATACATCATTGGATTACGCAGAACATATAGATGAACTGCTGAAAAAGTAGTTTCTCTATGAATCTGCCGTTTTTCATAGCCCGTAGATACCTATTCGCCAAGAAATCACACAATGTGATCAACATTATCTCGACGATAAGCGCCATAGGTATGGCCATAGGAACTGCTGCCCTTATTATCATACTATCCGTTTACAATGGATTCGATTCATTGGTAAGATCAAGTCTGGGCAATGTGGAACCAGACATCCTGATTACCCCGGCAAAAGGAAAAGTGTTCGTTCCCAAAGGTGCTGCCTTTGATTGGGCTTACGATCAGAAAAGCGTTGGGACAATGTGTTCCATACTTCAGGACAATGTATTCGTTAATTATGGTGGCAGGCAAGGTGTTGCCATAGCAAAAGGAGTGGATCAAGTCTACGAAGAAGAATCCCCTCTTAGAGACAAGATGCTTGATGGAACTTTCTCGCTGCACAGAGGAGATGTGCCAGAGGCCATAGTCGGACAAGGATTAGCCTATAGGATGGGAATAAATCCTCGTTTTCTTGCTTCCATTGACATCTTTTATCCTGACAGGAACAAGAATATCTCATTGTCCAATCCAGCAGCCTCAATAAATTTCATAAATGTCTATCCTTCAGGAATTTTCTCTGTAAATCAAGAAGTAGACAACAGTTTGATAATATTGCCATTGGAGCGGATGAGGGATTTGCTGGGATACAACGATGAAGTGTCTGCAATAGAGATAAGGATGGCAAAAGGATGCGGGGCAAAAGAGCTCAACTCTTTGATTAGCGGCCTGCAAGAGAGACTTGGCAGCAATTATTTGGTGAAAGACAGATTCAGGCAGAATGAACCTTTATATAAAATGATGGAATACGAAAAGGCTGCCATATATTTGATTTTGCTTTTCGTTATCATCATCATCGCGTTCAACATTTTCGGAAGCCTTTCGATGCTTATCATTGAGAAAAAGAACGACATAGAAACCCTTAGGAGTCTCGGAGCCGAGAATTCAATGATCAGGAGGACGTTCATTACGGAAGGCTGGCTGATATCCTTATCTGGACTTTTAGGGGGGATCATCGTGGGTGTCGGATTTGCCTTGGCGCAACAGCATTTCGGATTCGTCAAGATGCCTGGTAATTTCCTAGTCACCTCTTATCCTATCATAGTGGAATGGATGGACATCATCCTATCCTCTTTCTGCATAGCTTTTATTGGCTGGCTGATTGCTCTCATATCCGTTCATTCAAACATCAAATTTTACAAAGCCTGATATGAAACATTCTGAAAATCAATCAATCCAGGAAGAATTAATGTCTCTTCGCAGTCCTGAAAAGGCTGCCAAATTATCAAGATTTTTCAAGACTGGGAAAGGCCAATATGGGGAAGGTGACAAATTCTTGGGAATAGAAGGTCCAATGATGAAGAGGATAGTTGCCTCATTCGCCGATTTGCCACTCGAAGCAGTTGACGAACTTTTATCTTCTCCCTGGCACGAAGTACGTATGTGCGGACTTCTGATTCTAGTCGGGCAGATGAAAGAGACTTGCAAAAAAGCTTGGACCAAGCATCACACCAAGGCCGAAGCCGAATCTGCCAGAAAGCGAATCTTTGATTTTTATCTATCACACACAGAGCATATCAATAATTGGGACTTGGTGGATTTGACCTGTCCAGCCATTGTCGGAGAATACCTGATCGGGAAAAGTCACGATACCCTTTACCACCTTTCTGAAAGTCCCCTGCTCTGGGAAAGAAGGATTGCAATGGTCTCCACATTGGCCTTCATCCGTCTGGGAGAACTTGGAGACACATTCTCATTGGCCTCTCACTTTCTTGCTCAGCAAGAAAATACAGCGGCGCCGAAGATGCACGACCTTATGCAAAAAGCCATTGGCTGGATGCTTCGCGAGGCTGGAAAGAAGGACGAGCGTGCCCTTCTGCAATTTCTTGATACCAATGCATCCGTTATGCCACGCACAATGCTCCGCTACTCAATCGAACGCCTAACTCCAGCCATTCGCCTTAGATATATGAAAGGCGACATTCAGTAATTCGAGTCAATTATTCCGTAATTGTGTTTACTCTTTTGTCCTGCATCAGAGTATCTTTGCCCAGTATAAATACTAATCTTATGGAATCAGCATTGAATGAGAGACAGCAGACCTTGGCAGCAATAGCCTGCTTGGAAGCGAAAGGCGATTTGGAGAACCTTGCGACTGCAATTGACAGAGGTTTGGAGAATGGTGTTACTGTAAGCGATATAAAAGAGGCGCTATCGCAACTGTATGCCTATACTGGATTTCCTCGAAGTCTGAACGGCCTTGGCACACTTCAAAAGGTGATTTCGGAACGGAATGCTACTGATAAGAAAGTTCTGGAAGGGAAAGAAGCCGGACCATTTCCAAAGGATTATAATGCACTTAAGAACGGGACAATAGTCCAAACTCAATTGAGCGGCAAGGTTTTCAATTACACATTCGCTCCTGCGACCGATTACTACCTTAAGGCTCATCTTTTCGGTGACATATTTGCTAGAAACAATTTCACGTATTCAGATCGTGAATTGGTGACAGTCAGTGCCTTATCTGGTTTGAAAGGAGTGGAGCCGCAGTTAAAGGCTCACGTCTCAGGGGCTAGGAATATGGGACTATCGGATGCGGAAATTCATTCAATACCAAATGTACTTGCGGACAAAGTCGGGGCTATCGAATCATATCGTGCAGCGAAAGCAATAGCAGAGATTTACGGGGAGAATTTCGAAATGGGAGAGCCGATTGAGGATATGATCTTTCCTCAGGGCAGTCCAAACACTGCTTATGCACAATATTTCATAGGCAATAGTTATCTCTCACCGCTTACGCAATCAGGCCTCAACATTGCTAATGTCACTTTCGAGCCCGGCTGTCGCAATAATTGGCATATCCATCATAAAGGAGGTCAAATCCTTATCTGTGTCGGCGGTCGTGGGTGGTATCAGGAATGGGGCAAGCCGTCCCAAGCCCTGAAAATAGGTGATGTTATCAACATTCCACCAGAGGTAAAACACTGGCACGGTGCAGCCAAAGACAGTTGGTTCCAACACATCGCCATCGCAGTCCCAGCCGAAGGCTCATCCAACGAATGGTTAGAACCCGTCTCCGACACCGAGTACGACAAATTATAACACCTTGCAATAAAGATTTAGAGGTCGTATTATTTGACTTAGAAAAAGGTGCAAAAGGGCTTCTTCATGAAGTTGATTCAAAAGCAAGAGAACGTTTTATTCAAGAAGAAGTCTCCATTAAAATACCGACTTCTTCTTGACAAAATCCATTATAACGTACTACAAGCCACATCCATAGGAAGCGCTTTTGCAACTTTCCAGGAGGGGCTTCAAAAGACATCTCAATAGGCTTTCTTCCATCGGCCGCAATGAGCTTCGGCGATTACATGCAAATGATATGAATTTCCTTTATGTCCAAGTGTCGATTTTGGGTTGACACCTGGACAAAGGTAGTCTGAAAAAGGGGCCGTAGAGCGCAGCAGCTCTTCAGACACAGAAAATCACAGAAACAGTCCTTACTCTTCCGGCAAGAACATTGGATCCCAAGGAGGAAGCATAACAGACTTCTGATCCAGCATCTTCATAATGTCAGCAGGAACATACTTCTTCTCCACGACCAAACGGAACATATACTCATTAAACCACTCATCAGTCATAATCATACACCCCTTATAACCCGACGCTCCCCAACTATTCTCCACCATCCACTTCACAGGCGCCCCATCCTTGATATCCACAGCCATAAGACTCATAGCGTGAGACGAACCACTATCGTGAGAAAGAATCCTCTCCTTCTTACTCATATCGAAATCCACACCCATCAAAGAATTAAAATCAAAATTCTTCAAATCCAGCACACCCTTCGGCCGATTCATAAACTTCGCAACATCACAAGAAAAATACATAGCAGTATTATCCTTGATTGAAGCAATAGCCATCTCCTTGATACGATCGATCGGCAGATTCAAATACCTCCAATTATGCCCATCATAAATATGACGATCATACTCAATCTCATACACCTTGCCATACTCCCTCGAAGGATCATTCATCAACATCAAATAGCCATTCTCCATATCAGCACTCACAAAATCAGCAAAGAACTCCTTCGGGGCATAACTCTTCGAACTCACAAAATCACCCTTCGAATTGTACCTATCCCACACAAATTGAGTAGGAGGCACACCCAAACAAATGGCCAGAATATGATAAACCTCGGAAAGCATCTTCACCTTCATTTCCCCTAACTTGGCAACCACCTCATCCTCAGCTTTTCTAGCTTTATTTCCTTTCAAAGAAGCAGCTCCGGAAGCCTCATAAGCCTCACGAAGCAAAACCCCATCCTTACGAAGCAAAGCCTTCAACCTGCCAGACATCTGAGAAGTATTATTGCTGCAATACGTCTCCGGCATAGCATCGGCAGGAACCAATCCATATTTTGTCACCAAATCGCAAACTCCAGTAAATGTACCACCATCACCGATAGGATTTCCAAACAGCCAAGACACTTCCCTATCATCAAAAGCCTGCTTTCTGGTATCAATCACGCCCTGCAAGAAAAGATTCGCCTTCTCCAGCTGATCAAAAAAGAACACATAATTCTGCGAAAACGAAAAATCCCCTAAATCGAACTTGTCAATCATCCTAGCTCTCAGCACATTAAGCCCGGAGAACAACCAGCACCTGCCAGAAGACAACTGGTTAGTAATACCTTTGATTTTAACCTTATCCGAAAAATGAGTGTCTATCATCACTGTGTTTTCCGAATTGGCAGCCAACGTAGAAATAGGAGTTGTATTCAACGCGTTTTTGATAGCCTTGTCAGCAGGGCTGGCCGCATAGCCCTTCTGGATTTCAGTCATCATTTCAGCGGTGATCCCACCATTCTGAGCGAAGACATTCAGTTGAAAGAATAAAGCGGATGCATATACCGCGATCTGGATTATGATTTTTTTCATAATTATAATGATTGATTGTTTTCAAGTTGATCGTCAGGATCTTTGACAGGCTCAAAGGAAGCCGGCACCACTGTCTTAGGGGCCTCGACACGAGACTTAGAAGAAATCTTCGCCTGAGACGGCTTAGTTGACACACCCATCCTCTCAAGCTTTACTATCTTGTTGATAACAGACTGATTGGAGTCCTTCACCTTCTTCACAGATTCCACATAAGCACCTTGAGCCTTCTCCAGGAAATCCCCAACCTTCTCATAAGCCTCAAGCCAATTCTTAATCTGAGACATCATCTCAGACGCAGTAGCATATACTTTCTGCAGATTCTCCTCCTGGCTATGCTGCTTCCAAGCCATTTGGATCATATTCAGCACTATAGTCAAAGTCATCTGACTGACAATCAATACATTGTTATCCTTTGCGGTCTGCCATAACTTAGGATCGACATCCAGCATCAACTGGAATGCCCCCTCGATAGGAATGAACATTATATTGAAATCCACCTTGCGCTTACCTTCTGGAATAAAAGATGTATAATTCTTACACTTCAGTTCATTGACGTGCCCAGCTATACTCGCCATCACTTTCTGGGCATAATCTTTCCTCACTGCAACATCCTCAGAACTCATATAATCTTTGAAATCCTTGAGGCTGACCTTAGAATCCACCACCACCATAGTATCGTCAGGATAATAAACCAGCACATCCGGGATCATCTTACCCTCCTTGTCGCTCCTGATTTCACGTCCACTCTCATCTGTCATCTCACTCTGCGTATCGAAATGAATCCCCTCGACCAATCCTGCCTTCTTCAAGATATCAGTCAACAGCATCTCTCCGAAATCACCCTGAACTTTTGAATAGCCTGTAAGTGCGTTCGCCAGATTTTTAGCCTCTGTACCAATATCCTCAGAATGTTTCATCACCTCCTCAATCCTAGTCTGAAGCTCAGTATGCTGTTTCAAAGACGCATCTTTTGTCTCATTCACCACCTTCTCGAAAGATTCGAATTTTTCTTTCATAGGTTTCAATAAATCATTGATAGTCTCGGCACTCTGACTCTTGAAAACAGAAGAATTCTCATTGGAAAGATTCTTAAAGGACTCCTTCATTTGTTCCAAAGACTTCTCATATTGATCCTTAAGAGATTGGAGCTCCTTTGCGTGCTGTTCTCGGGCCAATTCCTCGGTCTGGACACGAGCCACCGATAACTTTTCATCATAATCCTCCTTAGCCTTCAAAACCCCCGCCAGTTCACCATTTTTAACAGACAAAGAATTTACCTTGTCATTGAGAGAACCGACTTTGCGCACTGATAAGAAAGCCACAATTATTGAGGCTGCGGCAATCAATGCCATAACTATAAGAAGATAATCCATAATATCACGATATTGGAATTGTCAAATTTACATAAAGTTCACGGAACTTTCTAACTTTGCATACTGGTTGTCAGATTTATTTTAAATGAAATCAAGAAACAGATTTACATTCATAGTCGCCATCGGAATCATCATATTGATTGTCATTGGTTTGATTGACATATCAATAGGAGAAGCCGGCCTTGCAGATACGGCAGTAATCTTGAAACTCAGGCTACCAAGGATATTGACAGCAATCCTTGCGGGAGCGGCTATGGCAGTATCCGGAGCACAGATGCAAAGCATCTTCCGCAATCCCCTTGCCGACCCGCACATAATGGGGATCAGTGCAGGATCGGGACTTGGGGCCGCGATCGTGACCATCAGCCTTGCTGGCATCGGCAGTAGCGCAATCAGCGGCATAGGCATAGCCTCGGGGGCATTCTTGGGAGCGGCACTCACTTCGATATTGACCATAACGGCAGCATCCAAAATCCACAACGGCAACACCCTTCTCATCTTCGGCGTAATGCTGGGATTCATCTTCAGTGCTATCACCTCCATTATCGAGTATTCGTCAAATCAGGAAAGCCTGAAACTCTTTTACAGTTGGTCGGCAGGCAGTTTCACAGGAAACAGCATAAGCGAAATCGCCATACTCGCATCAGCTCTGATAATCGGCACATTGCTAGCAATTGCCGGCAGCAAAGGATTGGACATCATAATGTTCTCCGACGAGTACGCCATAATGTCCGGGGCAGATGTCAGCAAGATAAGAATGTCTGCAATGCTAAGCAGTTGCATTATGACAGGGGCAGTTACGGCTTTCTGCGGTCCTTTGGGCTTCGTCGGCATAGTCTCCCCCCACATCGCCAGGAAACTGATAAGAAGTTCCGCCAATCTGCACGTAATACCGGCCAGCATTATCGTGGGAGGTTGTATCAGCTTATTCGCAGACCTGATTTCCCAAATCGCAAACATTCCTCTTCCTGTCGGATCCACCATTGCATTGATAGGAATCCCGATAATATTGACAATACTTTTCAAGGGCAAAGACAATTCTTTTGAAAAATGATAACAGCACAAGATTTGAGCATAGGGTACGATACCCCCCTTCTCGAGCACATTGATTTCGATGTGGAGCAGGGGGAATGCATTATGCTCTGCGGGGCAAACGGGAGCGGCAAAAGCACCATTCTCAAGACAATTGCAGGGGTATGCAAGCCAATAAAGGGCAATATCTTCGTACAAGGGGAGATGGCAATGGTCCCTACTAGGATCCCTAAGGTCAAAGGATTCACACTCAAGGATTTCGTAAAGATGAGCTGCTTCGCATTCAGCGATTGGTCTGGAAGAATTGGCCCTGAATTCGAAAAAAGGATGGACAATGTCCTATCTACATTGAACATAGATATGCTTGCGGACAAAGATATATCCTCTCTCAGCGATGGAGAATTCCAAAAAGGCTGCATAGCCACCGCCTTGGTCAGGAAAGCAAATGTGATAATATTGGATGAACCAACTGCATTCTTGGACATTGAGAACAGGGTTACCATTCTGGAGACACTTCACAAAATTGCTTCCGATACCGGTTCAGCCGTGATTTTTTCCACCCACGACCTGCACGAAGGAATCCGATCTTGCGACAAGGTGCTTTCCATCGGTTATGACGGCAAAGTAAGAATGTCCTCGGAAGAAATGTTCGACAAAATCGAAACAGTAAAAAAGGGATTCAAGAATAAAAGCATTATCTTTGAAGATTAACGATGAAGGATAAATTATTTTTAATAGACGGGCACGCCCTTATCTTCAAGATGTATTACGCATTCTTGAGACGCCCTATGATCAATTCCAAGGGCGCAGATATGTCCATCCTTTTCGGGTTTACCAAATATTTGTTGGAACTCATTGAAAGAGAGAAACCCACACACCTCGCAGTCTCATTCGACCCGCCAGGAGGAACCTTCCGGAATGAAATGTTCCCAGAATACAAAGCCAATAGGGCCGCCACCCCTCAACTGGTAATCGATGCATTGGAGCCATTGACTCAAATATGCAAAGCGATGAACATACCCGTATTGATGATTACAGGCTTCGAGGCTGACGACGTAATAGGCTCAATGGCCAAACGTTCTGCCAAAGAAGGCTTCACAGTCTATATGGTCACACCTGACAAGGACTATGGACAACTGACAGATGACAATATCTTCCAATACAAACCAGGCAAATCAGGCAGTGACAATGAAATACTAGGCAAGAAGGAGATATGTGAAAAATACGGGATTTGCAATCCTGAGCAAGTAATAGATATGCTGACCATCTGCGGAGATACATCCGACAATGTACCAGGAGTTAAAGGCATAGGAGAAGTAGGGGCAAGCAAGTTGGTATCAAAATATGGCTCGGTAGAGAACATTTACAAACATCTTGATGAACTTTCCGAGAAGCAAAGAGCACAATTCGAAGAAGCGAAAGAACATATCGGGCTAAGCCACGAACTTGTTACCATCAAAACGGATATTCCTTTGGAGACCACTGCCGAACAGATGGAACTAAACGTGGCTTACAGTCCCGCCCTTGCAGACCTTTTCGAACTTTACGAATTCAACTCTCTGAAAAAATTCCTTGGAAATGTGAAGCCGACTGTTTTACATTCAGAGGATAGCCAGATGGAAACGTCATCAACAACTGCTTCCGAAATCTATTCGTCAGCCTTAAGATGCGGGAAATGTGCCATCATTTCACAGATGCCGTCCGAAGGTATCTTCGGCCCCATCGGCAATATTACCGCAGCCACTTATGGCCAAGACGGCAAGTTCCTTACAGCCAAAGGGTCCGTCGGGGATTTCAAGCAAATGCTCACCGATGAGAGAATCGCCAAATACGGATATGACCTTAAAAGGCAGGCCAACATATTGATCAACAATGGATTCGGACTGCGAGGAAAAATGATGGACATCGAATTAATGCATTACCTGATTAATCCGGAAAAAAGCCACAGCATTGAAATCCTTGCCAGAAGTTACTTGAATATTTCTTTGGGAGAAGCAGAAGAAGAGACCAAGGAAAGCACTGGATTATTGTTTGATGCGGAGGAAGAAAGTCCTGCGAAAGAGAAAGACAGAGCCAAAGAAGCAGCCGTAACCTTGTCTCTCGGTGACAAAGTATGGGAAGATATGGCCAAAGCCCAGAGCGATGAAAAACTTACCGACCTATACGCTAAGATGGAAGAGCCGTTGCTTAAGGTATTGGCAAAGATGGAGAGGAACGGAGTCAAGGTGGATCTGGCACAATTGTCGGAATATGCCGCAGGACTTAGGAAAGATATGCTGGAAAGAGAAGCCCGAATAAGGGAAATGGCAGATGAACCGACTTTGAATGTATCTTCCCCTAAGCAAATAGGAACAATACTTTTCGAGAAGCTGAAACTAGATCCAAGAGCCAAGAAGAATTCCAAGAGCGACAGTTATTCCACCGATGAGACTACATTGCAGGAAATTGCATACAAACATCCTATTGTCAATGAGATACTAGAGTTCAGAGGCATCAAGAAACTGCTTTCCACTTATATTGAACCTTTCCCAAGTTACGTATCTCCAGTCACGGGGAAAATACACACCACGTTCAACCAAGCCCTCACTTCCACTGGAAGGCTAAGTTCATCTAATCCGAATCTGCAGAATATCCCGATACGTACAGAAAGAGGCAAGGAGATACGTAAGGCATTCATACCAAGCACACCTGAAGGGCTTATCCTATCTGCCGACTACTCTCAAATCGAACTTAGGATAATGGCTCACCTCAGTTGCGACACCCATCTGATCCAAGCATTCAAGGCCGGAATCGATATCCACAAGGCGACAGCCGCCAAAATCTTCGGCATTGACCATACAGAGGTCACACCAGAGCAAAGAAGGATAGCAAAGACTGCCAATTTCGGGATAATGTATGGAATATCGTCATTCGGACTGGCTCAGAGACTCGGCGTTCCTCGAAACGAAGCCAAGAAGATCATTGACGACTATTTCGCCAAATTCCCTGCTATTTCATCATACATACAAGATACTCTGGCCGCAGCCAGGGAAACAGGATATGTAGAGACCATATTCGGGAGGAGGAGATATCTTCCAGATCTCAATTCGAAGAATGCAACCGTTCGAAGTTTAGCAGAAAGGAATGCGGTAAATGCACCAATACAAGGCACTTCCGCCGATATCATCAAAATGGCAATGATAGGAGTCGACCAGAAAATGACTGAAACAGGAATTAAGAGCAAGATGGTGCTGCAGATCCACGACGAGTTGGTTTTCGATGCCATTCCCGAAGAAATAGAAGAACTCAAGAAGATAGTAGTAGAACAAATGGAGAATGTTGTAAAACTTTCCATTCCTTTAACAGTCGAATGCAATTATGGAAAAAACTGGCTTGAAGCGCATTAATAAGAACGTTCCACTCGCTGGAAAAAGCATTGAAGAACTTATATCTTTGGTAAGGGAAGGCAACGGGCCTGCTTTCACAGCCTTGTGGGATAGGCATATAGAGCAACTGCGCATCTATCTCAAGGCAAAGATGAAAATCAATAATGAGATAGACATTGACGATATTTGCAGCAGAAGTTTCGAGAAAGCATTCAGACAAATTGGCAGTTATGACTCAGACAAGAGCAAATTTTCCACTTGGCTGACTATCATTGCCAAGAACACAGCCTTGGACCTAAAGGCACAGGAAGAGAGATACCATCCGAAAGAGCAGACAGTCTACATCGACAGCAAAGACAGCCGCAGCAATGTGATTGACAACATAGCAGATCAAGTCCTTTCCCCCATCGAGACACTAATAAAAAATGAAAATGAAGAAGAGAATGAGGCCAATATCAACAAATTGCCAGAATTGTACAGAGAAGTGGCCAGAAAGAGACTGATCGAAGGGATGCAGTACAATGAGATAGCAGAGGCCTTGGGGATAAATGAGAATACAGTCAAAACCAGGATAAGCAGGGCAAGGGCAATTCTTAAGCAATTTCGAAAAGAAAACGAACAATGACTTACGAACAATTCATAACAAAAGTACAGGAATCCTTTCCTGAAATTTCAAAAGAGCAATGCGGACGATTCCAAGAGATGACTCCATTGTACGAGGATTGGAATTCCAAGATAAATGTAATATCCAGAAAAGACATTGATGCCCTTTATGAGCATCACATCCTTCATTCTCTAGCCATCGCAAAATACCTGAAGGAAAGGTGCCCGGACATTTATGAGAGTTTCGTCTACGGAGGCGTAACGGTCCTTGATTTGGGAACAGGCGGAGGATTCCCCGGTATTCCTCTAGCCATTCTGTTCCCAAAGACACATTTTACATTGTGCGATTCTGTGGGCAAAAAGATTATGGTCGCCGATTCTATCGCCAAGTCTTTGAAACTTAGAAATGTTGATACAGTCAACGCAAGAGCCGAATCGCTTGCTGGACCTTATGGATATGTGGTTTCAAGAGCCGTCGCTTCATTGGAAGAATTCTATCCTTGGGTGAAAGGGAAATTTTCCAAAGGGATACTCTACCTAAAAGGCGGAGAAATCAATGAAGAAATTGCTGCTATGATGGGCTGTTTCAAAATGAGACAAGGGAGCGTACAAACTTGGCAGGTAGATAGCTGGCTCACCGATGAATATTTCGAAGGAAAATTCGTCATCCATATTGAGAGATAAGATTTTCGGGAAAAATTTTGCATTTAAAGTCAAAACCATTACCTTTGCATTTCCATTGGAAAATATAAAAATAATAAGATATGAAAAGAACATTCCAACCTTCACGCCGCAAACGTGTCAACAAGCACGGATTCCGTGAGCGTATGAGTACAGCCAACGGCCGTCGTGTTTTGGCTTCACGCCGCCGTCACGGCCGTAAGAAACTCACTGTTTCTTCTGAGGACAGGTATTAACAGTTAAGTCGTTGAAACTTTAAAGCAGGCCTATGGTCTGCTTTTTTTTATTATATTCGCACCAATAATCACACAACTTTATGAGTAGAACCATCATTACAGCCGTAGGTAAAGATACACCGGGCATCATCGCCAGTATCAGTTCATTCCTAGATACCAAGAAAATCAATATCTTGGATATATCCCAAACCATCGTCAGTGGCATCTTCAATATGATGATGATCGTTGAAACCGAGAATATGAATGGCAATTTCGAAGAATTGACTTCTGAACTGAACGCCATTGCCGGGAAATTGGGCATTGTCATCAGGTGTCAGAGGGAAGAAATATTCGATATGATGCACAGAATCTAATCCTCATTGCTATGATCAATATAAGCGAGGCCTTCGAGACCCAAAATATGATCCAGCACGAAAATCTGGATGTGAGAACTGTAACAATGGGCATCAGCCTGCTGGACTGTGCCGACTCGAATGTGGACAGGACCTGCCAGAAGATTCACGACAAGATTGCCCGATATGCTGGAAAACTTGCCAAGACTGCTGACGAGATAGCTGCGGAATTCGGAGTGCCAATAGTCAACAAGCGGATTTCAGTCACTCCGATATCGTTGATTGGAGCATCTTGTTGCCGGACCATCGAGGACTATCTAAAGATAGGCAAGACTTTGGACAGCGTCGCCAAAGAGTTGAATGTGAACTTTCTTGGAGGATATTCCGCTTTGGTATCCAAAGGTATGACCTCAAGCGACAGATTGCTGATAGAATCCATACCTACCGTATTGTCCAATACTGAAAACATCTGCAGCAGCATCAATGTGGGAACTACAAAGAGCGGAATCAATATGGATGCTGTCAGGCTGATGGGCAAGATTGTGAAAGACACAGCCGAGAAGACCAAAGACACTGGTTCTTACGGTTGTGCAAAACTTGTGGTCTTATGCAATGCTCCTGATGACAATCCATTTATGGCAGGCGCTTTCCACGGAGTGACAGAACCTGATGCCGTAATCAACGTTGGAGTCAGCGGCCCCGGTGTGGTGAAAGCAGTATTGGAAAAAGTACACGGGGCAAGTTTCCAAGTGCTCTGCGACACCATCAAGAAAACTGCATTCAAGATCACACGTGTAGGACAATTGGTAGCCCAAGAGGCTTCTGCAAGGCTCAATGTGCCATTTGGCATAATTGACCTTTCACTTGCTCCTACTCCTGCAATCGGAGACAGTGTTGCCGACATTATCCACGAAATGGGACTGGAACAATGCGGCGCTCCCGGAACGACGGCAGCACTTGCCCTTCTGAACGACCAAGTGAAAAAAGGAGGAGTAATGGCTTCATCCTATGTCGGAGGCCTGAGCGGTGCCTTTATTCCTGTCAGCGAGGACCAGGGTATGATAGCAGCAGCCAAATGTGGGGCTTTGAGCATAGAGAAACTTGAGGCAATGACTTGCGTATGCTCTGTAGGACTTGATATGATAGCAGTACCAGGGGACACCTCGGCAAGCACTATTTCTGGAATAATAGCAGATGAAGCTGCCATTGGAATGGTGAATCAGAAGACCACAGCAGTCAGGATCATACCTGTAGTAGGGCGCTCTGCCGGTGAAGAATATGAATATGGAGGGCTGATGGGCACTGCTCACATAATGAAGGTCAATCCTTTCAGTTGCGATGAGTTCATCTCTCGTGAAGGCAGGATTCCGGCTCCTATCCACAGTTTCAAAAATTAATGGAATTGCACGAACAATATATGCGGGAAGCGCTCAGGGAAGCACATTCCGCAGCTGAGGAAGACGAGATTCCGATTGGAGCTGTCGTAGTCTGCAAAGGACGGATCATCGGCAAAGGGCACAATATGACAGAACGTCTCCACGATCCCACAGCACACGCAGAAATGATTGCCATCACAGCAGCTGCAGAGAGTATGGGCGGCAAATATCTGAATGATTGCACATTATATGTAACAATAGAACCTTGCCCTATGTGTGCCGGGGCGATGGCCTGGGCTCAAGTCGGGACATTGGTATATGGGGCAAGCGATCCCAAGAGAGGCTATTCTCTGTTTTCTCCCTCACTTCTTCACCCTAAGACAGAAGTAGTTAGCGGCATCCTGCCAGAAGAATGCGGCTCACTAGTTTCAGATTTCTTCGAAAAGAAACGTTGATTATTGCCATTCAGATTTTGAGGGGTGAAAAATATGTAATATATTTGCAAGACGATTTTGAGATATGGTGTAATGGCAGCACAAGGGATTTTGGTTCCCTTAGTAGAAGTTCGAATCTTCTTATCTCAACTAAAATATGAAAGGTATTTATATTTTTCTTGCGAGCGGCTTCGAAGAGACTGAAGCGCTTACCACAGTAGATGCTCTCCGCAGAGGAGGTATCAATATACAAACAGTTTCCATCCATAATGACAAATTCGTTGTAGGATCCCACAAGATTCCTGTCGTAGCCGATATGACTTATGGGGAATTCAAAGCTGATATCGTATTGGAAGGCACTGACAGAGATGATGTTATGATCTTCCCTGGTGGAATGCCCGGTTCTAAAAAACTTGCCGAAAACGCAGAACTGGTAAACCTAATGAAACTCCATTATGCTGAAGGTGGCACAGTGGCAGCAATTTGCGCCGCCCCAGGACTGGTAGTATCACAACTGCCAGATCTGAAAGGGAAGAAATTCACTTGCTTTGATGGGTATGAGGATGCATTTGTCGCAAAAGGCGGCATTTATGAAAAACAACCTTGCGTAACTGACGGGCACCTGATAACAGGACGCAGCGCAGGCTATACCGTTCAATTCGCACTCGCAATAGTAGATTATCTTAAAGGTAAAGAAACTACCGAAAAAGTCAGATTCGGTATGATGCTTTAGCGAACTATCACTCGTTCAATTCTTCTAGGAATCTTGGTCATAACTTCGTAAGATATGGTCCCAAGAAAATCGGATATTTCAGTCACTCTAGGGTCATCACCATAGATAGTGACAGTATCACCTACTTTAGCATTCACGCCTGTGATATCAAGCATACACATATCCATACAGATATTGCCAATCGTCGGAACCCTATTTCCATTTAATGAAAATGAGAAATGTCCTTGGCCCAAACGTCTGTCTATACCGTCCGCATATCCTACAGGTATGGTGGCTATCACTGTTCCCTCTGGAGCTATCTGACCTTTGCGGCCATATCCGATTGTGCCGTCTCCAACCTTCAATGTCTTGATCTGCAATATTTTGCATTTGAGAGAAGCAATAGGCTTCAAATGTACGTCTTTCAATGCACTTATCCCATATATTCCCACTCCCAGGCGGACCATATCATATTGATATTGAGTGAATCTCTCTATTCCAGCAGAATTAAGGATATGATACATCGGTTTATATCCGATAGCCTTTGTGATGCGGTCGGCGTTTTGCTTGAACATATCCAATTGTCCTTGAGTGAATTCGTCTTGTGTAGGGTCCTCAGCTACTGCCAAATGAGAGTACAACGATTGGACTCTGACATATTTGCAGGTAGGCAGGAAACCTGTCAGTTCCTTGATTTCGCTGGTCATAAAGCCCAAACGATGCATTCCCGTATCGAGTTTGATATGGACTGGATAATCGGTTATACCTCTTTTTTCAAGTATTGCGCAAAGAGCATTCAGGGAATACATATTAGGAATTCCAGGCTCCAAACGGTTGTCTATTATTTCATTGAAGAAGTCTGTTCCTGCTGTAAGGACTAATATGGGAAGACTGATACCGGCCTCCCTAAGTTCCATTCCTTCAACAGGATAGGCTACAGCCAGATAATCCGCGCCTGCTCTCTGGAGCATAGTGGCCATCTCAACCGCTCCGTGTCCATAGGCATTTGCCTTCACCAAAACCAGAAGCTTGGTAGAATTCTCAAGCTTGGTCCTAAAATATCTATAATTGATTCCCAGATTTGTCTCATTGAGCTCCAATCTGGAGAAGTCGTCGTTTCTTCCCATATCATTTCCTCAACTGAGTACAAAATTACCAATTTTCCACGAGTAAAGATAGATTTCTGCCATTATTTCAGCATATTTGCATAGGTCTGTTATTTGCAATAAGAGGTGACGTAACTTTAAAATCTTATAGAAATGAACATCTGGTTGATCGTAATACTTGTGATGGTGCTGAGCTGGCTTGTCCAGAGCACCCTCCAAAGCCGTTTCCGCAAATATTCAAAGATACGTACCGACAATGGGATGACAGGAGCTGAGATCGCTACGAAGATGCTCAACGACAATGGCATATATGATGTCAAAGTCGTTTCTGTCGGAGGTATGCTCACCGATCATTACAACCCTCAGACTAAGACTGTAAACCTGAGTGAAGGCGTTTTCTCACAGAATTCGGTTGCAGCAGCTGCTGTTGCCGCACACGAATGCGGGCACGCCGTTCAGGATGCAAAAGGCTACACTCCTCTGAAAATGAGGTCGGCGTTGGTTCCTGTTGTGAGTTTTGCATCAAATACCGTTCAATGGATATTACTGCTTGGGGTGCTGCTTCTTACTGTCACGCCTTCACTTCTTTGGATAGGCATTGCGTTGTTCGCACTGACCACTCTGTTCAGTTTCATCACACTGCCAGTGGAAGTGAACGCCAGCGCCAGAGCTGTGGCTTGGCTCAAAGAATCTGGAATAACCACAGAAGAGACACAGCCTATGGCAATAGATGCGCTCAAATGGGCTGCGTATACTTATGTGATAGCTGCCATCGGTTCATTGGCGACGCTCCTTTATTACATCGGATTGGCTTCCCGCAGATAGTCAGGCATCAATCCTTAAAATTGCAATGATTTGATGATTCTGGCCAATTGATCAGAACAGGATGTACCTTTGTCGTGGCAATGAACGCTATAGAGAGTCGAGACAACATACTGTAGGGGCATTCCTTCTAGCAATCGTCCCATTGCCTTAAGGTTCCCATTGCAACCTCTTGTATAGACGAGATTGCTTATCTTATTGTCAATTATATCGAAATCTATCTTGGTAGAGCAAACGATTTTGCTCGGAACGGCAGTAATATGTCTTACCCCGTCTTTGGTTTCGTCTTTGATTATCTTATAATCGTCTCCTATCATATAACTTTAAGGTTTTATGCAGACAAAATTAGCAATTAAATAAAATATCGCTTATAAAAGTCATCAAAAAATATTATCTTGACGCAAAATATTGTTGATTATGATCAAAAATTTAGGTTTGGTTGCCCACGATTCCAGAAAAAAGGAATTGATAGACTGGGTAAGATTCAATGCCCGCTCACTTAAGGATTGCCACATCTACGCAACGGGAACCACGGGCAGGCTAGCAAGTACTGCATTGACAGAAATACTTGGTTCGGAGACCCCATCGGTTACTTGTATGCTTAGCGGCCCTCTGGGTGGCGATGCAGAGATCAGCGCTATGGTAGCGGAAGGGAAAATCGATATGCTTGTTTTCTTTTGCGACAATCTGATAATGCAGGGCCATCAGAACGATGTTCTGGGCTTGGTCAGATTGGCTTCTCTTTACAATATCCCGTTTGCAACCAACAGGAGCACGGCTGATTTCATAATCACTTCGCCTCTTTACAAGAGCGAAGATTATGAAAGGGAGATACCTTCTTGCATCAATACTTACAAAAACCGTAAACTGTAATACAATCAGATAGCAATATGTGTGGAATAGCAGCGATTTTCAACATCAAAGAGCAGAGCAAAGAGCTCAGGGACAAAGCCTTGAAAATGAGTCAGAAGATCCGTCATCGCGGACCGGACTGGAGTGGGATTTATTGTGGCGGATCAGCCATCCTGACACATGAAAGATTGTCGATCGTGGATCCTGTTTCAGGTGGACAGCCATTGTTCAGCCCTGACAGGAAACAGGTATTGGCAGTAAATGGGGAAATCTACAATCACAAAGATATTCGTGAAAGATATGACGGGAAATATGAATTCCAGACGGGCAGCGATTGCGAGGTGATATTGGCGTTATATAGGGACAAGGGGGTGAATTTCCTTGAGGACCTGAGTGGCATTTTCGCCTTTGCTCTTTACGATCAGGAGAAGGATGAGTTTCTCATTGCCAGGGATCCTATCGGCGTGATTCCTCTTTATATCGGATATGACAATGATGGTAAGGTCTATGTTGCAAGTGAGTTGAAGGCCCTTGAAGGGTTCTGCGACAGGTATGAGCCTTTCCTGCCCGGTCATTATTATTATAGTCGGGACGGGAAGATGACCAGATATTATAATAGGGATTGGTTCTCTTATGATGCTGTGAAAGATAATCCTGCAAGTGTGCAGGCTATTCGTGATGCTCTTTCAGCTTCGGTCAAACGTCAACTTATGAGCGATGTGCCTTATGGGGTGCTTCTAAGTGGTGGTTTGGACAGTTCCATCATCAGTGCGGTGGCTGTGAAATATGCTAGCAACCGTATTGAGGACAATAGTCTTACTCAGGCTTGGTGGCCACGTCTGCACTCATTTGCCGTGGGGCTTAAAGGAGCGCCTGACCTGGTGAAAGCTAGAGAGGTGGCTGCTCATATCGGGACTGTTCATCACGAAGTCAACTATACTATACAAGAGGGTTTGGATGCAATCCGTGATGTCATATATTATATTGAGACTTATGATGTTACGACTGTCCGTGCTTCTACTCCTATGTATTTGTTGGCTAGGGTTATCAAGAGTATGGGTATCAAGATGGTACTGAGCGGAGAGGGCTCGGATGAGATCTTCGGTGGCTATCTGTATTTCCATAAGGCTCCGAATCCGCAGGAATTCCACGAAGAGACCATAAGGAAGATTGGCAAGCTGTATCTTTATGATTGTCTGAGGGCAAATAAGAGTTTGGCTGCTTGGGGTGTGGAGGGACGTGTGCCTTTCTTGGATAAAGAGTTTATGGATGTGGCTATGAGGACTAACCCGGAGGCGAAGATGTGTCCCGGGAAGGTTATGGAGAAGAAGATTCTTCGTGAGGCTTTTGCTGATATGTTGCCTGAGGATATTGCTTGGAGGCAGAAGGAACAGTTTTCTGATGGGGTTGGTTATAGTTGGATAGATACGTTGAAGGCCGAGACTGCGAAGATGGTTTCGGATGAACAGATGGCTCACGCTGCTGAGCGTTTTCCTATCAATCCGCCGAGAAATAAGGAGGAGTATGTTTATAGAAGTATCTTTGAAGAGCATTTCCCGAGTGAGTCTGCTGCCTCAAGTGTGCCGAGTGTGCCAAGTGTGGCTTGTTCGACTGCTGAGGCGCTTCGTTGGGATAAGGCTTTCCAGAATATGAATGATCCTTCGGGGCGTGCGGTTTCGGGGGTTCACGATCAGGCTTATAAGAAATAGTTAAAAAAAGATGGCCAATCGGTCATCTTTTTTTATCAATTGCCAGACGCTCTCTCTTGGCAGAGGAAAGCACACAGAAAATTAAGCTATGGCGATGGCTGAAGCAATCCAGTCTCCGACTTCGGAGGTGGAATGAGCCTTACCGTCACCTGCAAGATCCTCAGTAACAATGCCCTTGTCAATAGAATCAGCAACTGCCCTCCTTATGACCTTGCCCTCTTCCATAAGACCGAAAGCATACTCGAACATCATCGCAGCGGACAGAATAGTAGCCAAAGGATTGGCAATATTCTTTCCTGCAGCCTGAGGATACGAGCCGTGAATAGGCTCGAACAGACTAGTATGCTCCCCTATCGAAGCCGAAGCAAGCAACCCCATTGAACCAGTGATGCAACTTGCCTCATCAGTCAGAATATCCCCAAAAGTATTCTCAGTCACCAAGACGTCGAAATGTTTAGGACAACGAATCAACTGCATAGAAGCATTATCCACAAACATATAATCCACGGTCACCTCTGGATATTCAGGAGCCATCTCCTTAGCCACCTGCCTCCACAAACGAGAAGTTTCCAAGACGTTGGCCTTATCCACAACCGTCAAATGCTTACGGCGTTTCATTGCATACTCAAAGGCCAACTTCAGAATCCTTTCAATTTCGAAACGACTATAAATATTAGTATCATAAGCCGTATTGCCATTGTCCTTGCGACCTTTCTCGCCGAAATACATACCTCCAGTCAACTCCCTGACACACAGGAAATCAGCCCCATCCACCAACTCGGTCTTAAGCGGCGACTTGTCGATCAATGACTTAAATGTCTCCACCGGACGGAGATTGGCATAAAGTCCAAGTTTCTTGCGAATGGCCAAAAGCCCCTGCTCAGGACGGACCTTGGCAGTAGGATCATTGTCATACTTAGGATCGCCGACAGCCCCGAAAAGGACAGCATCACTTGCCATACAGACATCGTGAGTCTCATCAGGATAAGGATTGCCATATTTATCAATGGCACAAGCCCCGATATAAGCAAATTCATAATCGACCTTGTGGCCAAACTTAACACAAACGGCATTGACGGCCTTCACAGCCTGCTCCACTACCTCGGGACCGATGCCATCCCCGGGAACTTTTGCAATTTTAAAATTCATATTATCTGTTTGTTTCAAATTCTCTGATCTTGTCCTTCTTGCTCAGAAGATAATCAATATCGTCCAAGCCATTCATAAGACAATACTTTTTATATTTATTGATCTGGAAAATCTCGCTATGGCCGGTAGCCCCATTGATGATAGTCTGATTAGGCAAATCCACAGTGACCTCCATACTAGGATTCTCAGCAATCGAACTGAAAAGTTCCTTAAGGAATTGCTCGGAAACCACGACCGGAAGCACAAAATTATTTAATTCATTATTGCGATGGATATCGGCAAAAAATGACGAAACTACCACTCTGAATCCATACCCGGCCAAAGCCCAAGCAGCGTGTTCACGACTGGAACCGGAACCGAAGTTCTTGCCGGCCACCAAGATACAGCCACTATACTTAGGATCATTTAAAACGAATTCCTCATTCAGACTTCCATCCGGACGATAACGCCAATCCCTAAAAAGATTGTCCCCGAAAAATTTCTCATCCCTTGTCGTAGCCTTCAAGAAACGGGCAGGGATTATCTGGTCCGTATCGACATTCTCCAGATTTAGAGGCACACAAGTGCTCTTTATAATATCAAATTTCTGTTTCATAACTTTACATCAATGTTCTAGGATCAGTAATCGTTCCAGTCACAGCAGCAGCAGCAGCAACGAGCGGACTTGCAAGAATAGTTCTTGAGCCAGGTCCCTGACGACCTTGGAAGTTCCTGTTACTAGTGGATACACTATATTTTCCAGCAGGGATTTTATCATCGTTCATCGCCAGGCAAGCCGAGCACCCTGGCTGGCGAATATCGAAGCCTGCATCCATAAGTACTTTATCAAGCCCCTCAGCCTTGATCTGTTTGCTGACTTCCCAAGACCCTGGTACTAACCAGGCAGTCACCCTCAATGACTTCTTACGGCCCTTGACAATGGAAGCGAAGGCCCTGAAATCCTCAATCCTGCCATTGGTACAAGCCCCGAGGAAGACATAATCGATCTTTCTTCCAATCAATTGAGAGCCAGGTTCGAAGCCCATATAATCCAAAGCTTTCCGGAAAGAAACCTTGTCCTCCTCAAAGACGGCCTCTAAAGTCGGGATATTGTCAGTTATGGCCATCCCCATTCCCGGATTAGTACCATAAGTAACCATCGGTTCGATATCGGCAGCGTTGAAATGGATTTCCTTATCAAACACAGCATCCTCACCGCTTCGAAGCGTCCTCCATTGAGCGACGGACTTTTCCCAATCCGCTCCTGAAGGAGAATATTCCTTTCCTTTCAGATATGAGAATGTAATATCGTCAGGGGCAATGAATCCGCCACGAGCTCCCATCTCTATGGAAAGATTGCAAATGGTAAGACGACCTTCCATAGACATTGAACTGATAGTAGAACCTGCATACTCAATGAAATAGCCCGTAGCGCCGCTGGTCGTGATATTCTTCATCATATACAAAGCAACATCCTTAGGCGTGACACCTTTGGCAAGTTTACCGTCTATGCTGATTCTCATTGACTTAGGCTTTTGTTGAAGAATACATTCCGAAGCCAGGACCATACCGACCTCGCTAGTACCGATCCCGAAAGCAACAGCACCTACGGCACCGTGCGTAGAGGTATGGGAATCCCCGCAGACGATAGTCATTCCAGGCAAGGACAATCCCCTTTCAGGGCCGACTACGTGGATGATTCCATTCTTCGGATCCATCATTCCGAAATATTTCAGACCGAAGTCCTTAGCATTTCGCTCCAATGTGTCCACTTGATTTTTGGAAATAGGATCTTTGATAGGTTTGTCCTGATCGTGAGTAGGAGTATTGTGATCAGGCATACAGTAAATATTGGAAGGCCTGAAGCACCTGATACCTCTTTGGCGCAGTTCCTCAAAAGCCTGAGGGCTTGTCACCTCGTGACAATAAAGCCTGTCGATATACAACTGAGTAGGACCATCTTCTATCTGGTTAACTATATGGTTGTCCCATATCTTATCGAAAAGTGTGTTCATTTGACAACGAATTTATTTATGCAATCAATATAAGCTTCCACTGATGCCGTAACGATATCGGTATTGGCACCGAAACCATAATACTCACGGCCATCATATTCCACCTGCATATGGACTTTGCCCATATCGTCAGAACCTTTTGTAATGTTCTGAATAGTAAATTCCTTAATGGTAGTATGACGTTTGATTATCTGCTTGAGGGCATTGATGGCCGCATCCACAGGACCATTGCCCACTGCGGCTGCCGTGAATTTCTCCCCGGCGATATCCAAGCCAATGCTAGCGACGGGCTTGACTCCCACTCCTGCAGTTGCCTGAAGGAAGTCAAGCTTTACGTGATGATTGCCAGCCCTGTCTGCACCAGCAAGTACCAAAAGATCATCATCATTGACCTCCTTCTTCTTGTCTGCCAATTTAAGGAATTCCTGATAAATGCTATCAAGTTTCTCTTGAGTAAGTTCGACGCCCAACACTCCCAGCCTATATTTCAATGCGGCACGTCCACTCCTTGCAGTAAGCACGATGGAGTTGTCATCCAGACCAATATCCTTTGGATCGATTACTTCATAAGTACTGGCATTCTTAAGCACTCCATCCTGATGGATTCCAGAAGAATGCGCAAATGCGTTCCTTCCTACGATGGCCTTGTTCGGCTGAACCGGCATATTCATAAGGCTCGACACCATTCGGCTCAATGGATATATCTTCTGGGTATTGATATTGGTTTGATAATTCAGCCCTTTGTGAGCTTTGAGAATCATTGCTATCTCCTCAAGGGCAGTGTTGCCCGCTCTCTCACCAACACCATTGATGGTCACTTCCACCTGACGGGCCCCATTCAGGATTCCCTCCATAGTATTGGCCGTGGCCATTCCCAAATCATTATGGCAATGAGTGGAAATGACTGCCTTGTCAATCCCGTCCACGTGATCCATAAGATATTTTATCTTGGCCCCATATTCGGCCGGAAGGCAATAACCTGTAGTGTCAGGTATGTTGACTACGGTGGCTCCTGCTTTGATTACAGCCTCAACAACCTTTGCAAGATACTCATTGTCGGTCCTTCCTGCGTCCTCAGCGTAAAATTCAACATCCTCCACATACTTCTTCGCATATTTGACCGCTTTCACCGCTGTCTCCAATATTTCTTCAGGAGTGGAATTGAATTTATACTTTATGTGATACTCAGAGGTGCCGATGCCCGTATGAATACGCTTGTGTTTTGCATACTGAAGAGCCTCGGCAGCCTTGTCGATATCTTTCTCAACTGCTCTTGAAAGAGCACAGATGGTAGGCCAGGTTACCGCCTTGGAAATTTCAATCACTGAATTGAAATCGCCAGGACTTGAGATTGGAAATCCAGCCTCTATCACATCTACTCCGAGCGATTCCAGTGCCTTTGCCACCTGAATCTTCTCGACAGTGTTAAGTTGACAGCCAGGAACCTGTTCCCCATCCCTGAGAGTCGTGTCGAAAATGTAAACTTTGTTGTCCATATTTATTTTATTATTGTCATTTCATAAAAAAGCCCCCTTCAGGAAAACTGAAAGGGGCAAATCTTAAATCTTATGTATCGATATGTGCACGAAGCCTTTCAAGTTCTCAATTTATATAAGGACTTGTAGCAATAGGCTATGAATGGCGGACATATTGTAAATCATATATTTTATTTGTCGGATTCAAATATAGGCAACATCAGTTCCAAAAGCAAGAAATATTTTAATTATTTTAGTTATTACTTAAAATAACGACTAAAATCATTATCTTTATAATTCAAATTTTTTAGGAAAAGTTATGAATCAAGAAGCAAACCGTTGCCTTTTATGCAAAAAAGCCAGATGTACTGCCGCCTGTCCGGTCCATACCGATGTTCCAAGACATATGCAGCAATATCGTGATGGAAACTACGACGATGCCGCGAAGATGCTTTTTGAGAACAACCCATTTTCAGCCATCACCTGCCAAGTATGCGACTGGCACAAACTCTGTCTCGGGCATTGCATACTCAACGCAAGGAAAGTCCCAATTCGCTGGTATGAGATTGAAAATGAACTATCGACCTCATATCTTGAGAAGGTTCACCTCAAGCCAGGAATCAGCAATGGACGCAGGGTGGCTATTGTTGGAGGAGGACCTGCGGGGATTACTGCCGCCATCAAACTTTGCGAGGCAGGATACGACATCACCATTTTCGACAGCAACGAAAAACTTGGAGGAGTCCTTCGATATGGCATTCCACAATTCCGTCTGGACAAAAAATATGTGGACCAATATGAAAGGATATGTTCCGAAATGGGGATTAAGTTCAAGGGTAATACATTTGTGGGAAAGGACATTACCGTTGCAAGCCTGCGTCAAGACTTCGATGCAGTCTTCATCGCCACAGGAGCAATACTGCCCAGAAAACTTGACATACCAGGAGAAGACAATCCCAAAGTCATCTATGCGTTGGACTACCTGAAGGATCCAACGTCATTCGATCTCGGGAAAAAAGTCATCGTAGTCGGAGGTGGCAACGTGACAATGGATGCAAGCCGAACCGCTAACCGTAACGGACACGATACCTGGGTCTATTATAGGAAGACATTCGAGAATATGCCTGCCAATTCCATAGAAGTGGAAGAGGCAAAGGCCGAAGGCGTACACTGTCAAGTATTTGAGGTTCCAGTGGAAGTCAAAGACGATTCTTTAGTAATGAGAAACTGCGAGAATGTGGTAAGTGATGACGGAAAAGTGCATACCAGAATGATCGAAGGCACAGACCACGAGGTCGCTTACGACAGCCTCATAATTGCCATCAGCTCCAACATAGACCATTCAGTATTTGGTGACGATATGCCTCAATGTGATGACAAAGGCCGGATAACCGTCGATGACCACAATCAGACATCACTTCCAGGACTTTTCGTGGCCGGAGATTTCTTACTAGGGCCTCAAACTGTAGTGGAAGCCGTCGAATCCGCCAAGAAAGCGGCAGCAGGAATCGATAATTATCTATCTGGGAGAAATTAGGCTAACATATTTCCTCTGCACAATCCCTTTCTTATCAATAGTGATGATGAAAGGCAATCTGGACAAATCGAAAGTGTCCAAAAGTTTCTGTGCCTGTGCATTGTCATCAACCATTATCTGGTCCAAATTCACTAATAGCACTTTCGCCTTATGATTCGAGGCCAATACAGAATCTACCACTGAAAGTTGACGTTTGCAAATATTGCAACCCTCAGAATAAAAGAAGATATATGTAGGTGAACTATGCAATTTTCTCAATGAAAATAACTTAGCTTTGGAAAAATCAGGGACCTTGGAGGCCATCAATGTCTTTGCATCCTTATAAGAAGCCAATAATGCAGAGACTTTCAAATCAGGAATCTTGGTACCCACGGCCGTCCTCGATAGGATATTTCTGGTGATTAGCGCGAAGTCAACTACTTGCAGAGAATCGTCAGATGAACTGAAAACCCCATTCAGTATATATTTGTCAATCAAGGTATCCAAAGCGGCCTTGTATGCCTCATCAGTTTTCTCGGACATCCAATAGAAATAATCCCCCATCAAGTGCTTGTATGACAATGAATCGCCAGAGGACAATGTCTTTTTGCCAATATAATCTGCCAATTCAAGCAGATTGGCTGCTGTGATCCCAGAGCCATAAGTCTGGGCTATCTTATCAAAGGAAAGTTTGGAATCCTCATTTCCGTAATCATAAGTCGTCGGCTTTTGGCTGTTCATCAACATCTCCAACGCCCGAGAATCCAGACTGCGACCTATTATTATCCCATTCGGATCTATCAGGAACATACGTGGTGTCTGAAGGACACCATATTTACGTTGGAAATCCGAATCGAAAGAAGCATCCCATACATTATTCAATACGGTATTTTCCATATGGAAAGAAAAATGATCCTTTATGTATTTATCCCAAGCATCTTTCTTATCGCCCGTATAGAAGGCATATACATCCATTTTGAAATCATCTTTGGCCAACGTTTGGGCAAGCAATGGCGTTTCCAATTTGCATTTGGAGCAATCCACATCATAGAAATACAGCAAAGCATAACGGCCTGAAGGATTGGCAAACAATTTTAGAGAATCCCCTTTCACATTCTGCACTTGAATCGAAGGAGACTTGCAACCAATCAAAGATTGTCTGTTGAAATCAGCAAAGATCCTTGCATTCATAAGGTCTACGTCGCTTTTCATCTTCACCTTGCCAGGAACGAACCAATTATCAGTAAGATACACGGCCACGCCCTCATCGCCCATCACCTTGGAAGTAATGTAGTGATCATAAATCTTGATAGTCACATATTGACGCACCAGAGAATCCTTGCAAGCATCTATGATGAAATCCATTTCCTTGGACTGGACCGCTACACTTTCCCCTTTCAGAGCCGAAAAATACTCTTCCAACTTGGATGATAGTGCGGCTAGTTTGGTAGAATCAGGGAGCGAATTCGCGCCTGAAGCAGAAATGCCAAAGCATAAAGCCAATGAGCACAGCAGAATCCTAAGCGAGCGCATATATCAAGCCTCCGGAAGTTTGACTCCGTCAGGGATGAAAAGAGAGGTATCTCCGTGATGGCGAATGATATCCCTGACTGCCGAAGAAGAAATGTGAGCGAACTCCTGAGACGTAGGAATAATAATTGTCTCAATATCAGGAGACAATATTCTATTGGCATCGGCAATTGACCTTTCAGTCTCGAAATCAATCATATTCCGCACTCCCCTGACCATATGCTTGATTCCCAATTCACGACAGATATCCACAGTAAGTTTATCGTATTTGATCATCTTGACGCCTTCAATACCGACCGTGGCCTGTTTGATAATGTCAAGCCTTTGGTCCATAGTGAAGAAGCCTCTTTTATCGTGATTGATGCCTACTGCAATAACCACTTCATCAAACATAGTCAATGCCCTTTTCAGGATATTCAAGTGACCTGACGTGAATGGATCGAAAGATCCAGGAAATAATGCGACTCTTTTCATATTACAACTGCCAATTGATTGGCGTTTTACCTACTTTCGCGAGGATTTCATTTGTTTTCGAGAAATGTCTGCATCCAAAAAACGCACCACCTGCAAGAGGTGATGGATGGGCGGCTTCAAGGACATAATGCTTGGACGTATCTATCAAAACTTTCTTACTACGAGCGAAATTCCCCCAAAGAAGGAAGACCACGCCTTCGCAATGAGATGATATGTACGATATTACTGCATCCGTAAATTCCTGCCAACCTATCTTGCTATGAGATGTAGGTTCACCGGACCGGACGGTAAGCACCGTGTTCAAAAGTAAGACTCCTTGCTTGGCCCAATCCTCAAGATTGGGACGACCGGACATTTTGATACCCAAATCCGACTCTATTTCCTTGAAAATATTTTTCAAGGAAGGTGGTGCCTGTACTCCGTCCGGTACTGAGAAAGACAAGCCCATAGCCTGACCATAGCCGTGATACGGATCTTGTCCCAAAATGACCACCTTGATCTTGTCGACAGGAGTTAGATCGAAGGCCTTGAATATCTCGCTTCCAGGAGGAAAAATCTGTTTTCCTTCAGTCTTTTCCTGATGCAGAAAACGCACCAGCGAAGCGAAATAAGGTTTGTCGAATTCGCCTTGCAGTGCAGTTCTCCAGCTCTGTTCTATTTTAACATCCATCTATGCAAAGATATATTTGATGACATCAGAGATGTCTTTTACATAGACAAATGTAAGTCCTTTTATGTAAATATCCTTGATGTCTTCTATATCTTTTTTATTGTCTTCGCAAATCACTATCGTATGGACACCTGCTCTCTTGGCCGCAAGTATTTTCTCCTTGATACCGCCGACAGGCAATACTTTTCCCCTCAAAGTCATTTCTCCAGTCATAGCGACACCACTCTTTATTGACTCTCCTCTGAGTGCGGAAATCATTGAACTAACTATAGTTATACCAGCAGAAGGGCCATCTTTCGGCACCGCACCTTCAGGTACGTGGACGTGAATGTCCTTCGATGCATATTCCTTAGCGGTAAGCTCAGCCATCTCAGGATGAGCCTTAATATATTGGTATGCAATCTCCACAGACTCCTTCATCACATTTCCCAAGTTGCCTGTCATAGTCAAGGCGCCTTTTCCCTTGCTCACAGAACTCTCGACGAATAGGATTTCACCTCCCATTTCAGTCCAGGCAAGTCCTGTAACCACTCCGGGAGCCTCATTGCCCTTCTGTTTGTCGTGCATTGCTACAGGGAGGCCGAGATATTCCTTAAGGTTTTCCTGCTTGATCACTTTTGGATATTCTTCATCCAGAGCAATCTTCTTGGCTGTGACACGCGCTATCTTGGCAATTTGTTTTTCTAAGCCACGGACTCCGGACTCGTGAGTATATTCATCGATGATGTCCTTTATGGCATCTGCCGAGAGCTTAAGTTGGTTCTTTTTCAGTCCGTGCTCCGTAATTTGCTTAGGAACAAGGAAATGCTTTGCTATCTCAAGTTTCTCCTCTGCAAGATACCCGGTTACATTTATCGCCTCCATCCTATCCAGCAATGCTGGCTGAATGGTAGAAATATTGTTTGCGGTCGTAATGAACAATACATCGGACAAATCGTAATCAATGTCCAGATAATTGTCGTGGAAGGTGGAATTCTGCTCGGGATCGAGAACTTCAAGCAAGGCCGAAGACGGATCACCCTTGAAATCGCTGCTAAGTTTATCTATCTCATCCAATACAATAACAGGGTTGGATGTCCCCGCACGATTGATTGCAGTAAGGATCCGGCCAGGCAAGGCTCCGACGTAAGTTTTCCTATGTCCCCTTATCTCCGCCTCATCGTGCATTCCACCGAGCGAAATCCTGAAATATTTTCTATCCAAAGCCTTTGCAATCGACTTTCCCAAACTAGTCTTTCCGACTCCTGGAGGGCCGTAAAGACAGAGAATGGGCGATTTCATATTTCCTTTCAGTTTCAGGACTGCCAGATATTCAACAATCCTGTCCTTGACTGTGTCCAATCCATAGTGATCGTCGTCAAGCACCTTCTGAGCGTGCTTAAGATCCAGATTGTCCTCAGACTTGAAATCCCAAGGCAAATCCAGCATAAACTCCACATAATTGTATTGTGTGCTGTAATCAGGAGAACTTGGATTGTATTTCATCAACTTGCCTAATTCTTTGTCGAAAAGTTTGGCAACTTCCTTAGGCCATTTCTTTGCAGCAGCCTTCTCCTTCATCTTCTGGAAGTCCTCATCATCGTCCATACCCAATTCCTCTTGGATAGTACGAAGCTGATTGTTCAAATAATATTCTCTCTGCTGCTGATCAATGTCAGTCTTGACCTTCTGATTGATTTCCTGCTTAATCCTAAGAAGTTGATTCTGAGTTTCCAACACGGTGAGAAGGTTCATCGCTCTCTCTTTAAGATCCGCGAACCCAAGCAGATTGTATTTGTCTTTGAAATCCTCCACATCGATAGTAGTGGCAATGAAATTCACCAGAAATTGGAAATTGTCAATGGTCATCAAGGCACCTACAGCCTCTTTAGGAGCAAAATTGGAGGAGCGGATGATAGCCGCAGCCTTCTCCTTCAACGAACTGGCGATGGCTTTGAAAGATTCGTCATTGTCATCAGGGACAGTATCATTGAGATACTGGACATTCGCCTGCATATACGGTTCGTATGTGATGACATCCATTATTTCAATACGTTTATAGCCTTGAAGTATGGCAGTGATAGTACCGTCAGGCATCTCCAAGGTCTTAATGATCTTGGCTACGGTGCCATATCTGTAAAGATCCGTCTTCTTAGGACTTTCCACAGTGACATCTATTTGAGGCACAGCGCCCAAAAAGCCGTTTCCATTCTCCACATCCCTTATGAGCTTTATGGACATTTCCCTCCCAATAGTAATAGGAAAGACTGCCGTAGGGAAGAGCACGGCATTGCGCAATGCCAATATTGGCAATGAATTCGGCATAGAAGACTCGTCAAATTTCAAAGAGTCTTCACCTTTTATTACAGGTATGATATTGACTTCCGCAGAAGCCGGTTCAAGTAATTCGTTGTATGGTTTCATATTCACGTATTTTAGCCACAATTATGCGCTTCTGACAAAATGTCAGTGCGGACGCATAAAATCTTGCGGCACATTATTAGGTCAATCTCCGTGCCAAGGATAATGCACGTGCAAATTAAGAAATATTTAGGAGAAAATTAGCCAATATCATTTTGATTATTAAAAAAATAGGATTACTTTTGCAATCCATTATCGACAATAAATATTTATAATATAATATCATTACTATGACAAAAGCAGAGATCGTTAATGAAGTTGCAAAAGCAACTAACATTGAAAAAGTAACAGTTCAGACTGTTGTAGAAGCTTTTATGGAAAGCGTTAAAACTTCCCTTTCTAAGAACAATCCGGTATATCTTCGCGGTTTCGGTAGTTTTATTGTAAAACACAGAGCTCAGAAAGCAGCTAGGAATATTACCAAGAAAACAACTATGACAATTCCGGCACACGATATCCCAGCTTTCAAACCAGCCAAGGTATTCGTAAGTGCAGTCAAGGATACCAAAAAGAAGAAAAAATAAAATCATTTAGATTATGCCAAGCGGAAAAAAAAGAAAGAGACATAAGATGGCTACGCACAAACGTAAGAAACGTTTGCGCAAGAATAGACACAAGAAGAAGTAGTCCTCTGTGCCTGCCATTTTAGCAGTCTGTTAAAATCGAGGCCGACCGGAAGTTTCCCGGCCGGCTTTATTATTTACCAAGGGAGATATCTCTCCCATCGTCTATTATTGAAAATTCCTTATGGAATCTGAATCTATTTCAAAAGATTTGATTGTCGATGTCTCATCGACTGAAGTTCACATCGCATTGATGGAAAACCATCGATTGATTGAACTCAACAAAGAGTCCAGCCAAGGGCACAGTTTCACTGTCGGAGATGTTTATCTAGGCAAAGTGAAGAAAATATTGCCTGCCCTGAACGCTGCCTTTGTGGACATAGGAGACGAGAAAGAAGCATTCGTTCATTATCTGGATTTGGGTTTGCATTTCAAAGCATTCGACGAATTCGTCAAACGCTCAAATCCGAACACCGATCTCAAAGGAGTCTATTCGCATATAAAACTTGGTCCTATCCTTGAAAAGGAAGGACGGATTGAAAATGTGCTGACTCCGGGAGAAATGATGATAGTGCAGATCGTCAAAGAGCCAATATCCACCAAAGGTCCAAGACTGACCGCGGAAATTTCATTAGCAGGACGTAACATTGTATTGATGCCTTTCGCAGAGAAAGTCAGCATTTCCCAAAAGATCTCTTCGAAAGAAGAAAAGAAAAGACTTGAAACGCTAGTCAAGAGCATCTTACCCAAGAATTACGGTGCCATCATCAGGACAGCCGCAGAAGGCAAAAACGCCGCCATATTGGTTGGAGAATTGAAAGCCCTCATTGAAAAATGGGAAAACTCTTGGAAGAGATTCGCCCAATCGAAAGGAATTCAACCTCTTTTCGCTGAGTACAGCAAGACAACCACTATCCTCAGGGATTTACTTAACGATTCATTCACAAGCATTTACGTGAATGACGAGAAAGTCTTTGAAGAAACTAAGAAGTATATTTCCCTGATCTCTCCCGAACAGGAAAAAATCGTCAAACTCTACAAAGAAGATCAGCCAATCTTCGACCATTTCGAGGTCACGAGGCAGATCAAGAGTTCATTCGGAAAAGTGGTTCCTATCAAGCAAGGCGCCTACCTTGTGATTGAGACGACAGAAGCGTTGAACGTAATCGATGTTAACAGTGGCATCAGATTTAAGACCAACGACCAGGAAGAAAACACTTTCGAGGTCAATTGCTATGCAGCTGAAGAAATCGCCAGACAACTTAGATTGCGCGATATGGGAGGAATTGTTATCGTGGATTTCATCGATATGGAAAATCTCGAACATCGCAATTCCCTCTTCAAGAAAATGCAAGAGTTGATGGACAATGACAGAGCCAAACATAACATTCTGCCACTTACCAAGTTCGGACTTATGCAGATCACTCGTCAGAGGATCCGTCCAGTCACAGAGATCAACACTTCAGAGGTTTGCCCAGTATGCAACGGCACAGGCAAAATTTCCTCAAGCGTTGTTATCGATGAGCAAATCGAGCGTCAAATCGCCTTTCTTACAGGAGATCGAAAAGTAAAGAGTATGATTTTGAAAGTCAGCCCGATTCTGGGATCCTATCTCAAAAGAGGTCTGATTTCTTTTGTCGGGAAATGGAAAAGAAAATACAAATGTAAGATCAACATCGTGGAGGTCACTGATTTTACAGTCCTACAATTTGAATTTTGTGATGAAAAAGGGAACAAGCTGGAAAGCTAGTTCCCTTTTTTATTCATCTTGCATATTCTGCGAATACTTGCGCCAGCGGTCAATTAGGGCTGTCATATCGTCAGGCAATGGGGAATCGAATTGAATCCACTTGTGAGTGCCAGGATGGGCAAAACCCAGTGTCTTGGCGTGAAGAGCTTGCCTAGGGCATATTGCGAAGCAATTGGTAATGAATTGTTTATATTTGGCATATATGGTTCCTTTACGAATCTCAGCACCGCCGTATCTTTCATCATTGAAAAGAGGATGACCGATGTAACTCATATGCACCCTTATCTGATGAGTCCTGCCAGTCTCCAATTTGCATTCTACCACTGTCACATAGCCGAAACGCTCCAAGACCTTGAAATGTGTCACTGCGTGCTTGCCTTTGTCCCCTTCTTCATAGACTTTGTAACGTAACCGGTCATTGGGATCTCTTCCTATATTCCCATCGATAATCCCTTCATCTTCTTTTATATTGCCCCAAACCACTGCAACATAACGGCGATCGATTGAATGGACGAAAAACTGCTTGGCCAGATCCATCTGAGATTCGTCGTTCTTGGCTACAACCAGAAGTCCTGAAGTATCCTTGTCGATCCTATGAACCAATATCCCCATTCTTTCATCTTCGGCATCTTCGCCTTGACTGATCCCCAAATGGAAAGCCAATGCGTTTATGAGAGTCCCTTCGAAGTGGCCGTGTCCAGGATGGACAACCATTCCAGCCTTCTTGTTGACAATCAACAGATCCTCATCTTCATATACTATATCCAATGGAATGTCCTGAGGAAGTATTTCCAAGCCACGACGCTGATAAGGCATTATGAACCTTATCAAATCGCCAGGACGCACATTCATATTGGACTTGGCAATCCTATCGTTAAGATGTACATAGCCGACCTTGATTGCCATCTGAATCCTATGTCTGGATGTATCTTCCAGATGGGCAGCCATATATTTGTCAATACGCATTGGCGTCTGGCCGACATCGACATTGAGCCGGAAATGCTCGAACATCTCCTGCTCTTCATCGGTTTCTTCAATGGAACGGTCGTTTTGTCCGTCAACGACCTGATCCATCGACTCATCGACAATGGATGATATCGGATCTATTTTATCCATTATTATTTGATTGCCGGAATCTTGTTCGGATTCACCGTGAGAGACAATGATACTTGAGTACCCATCAAGACAGAAGCCTGAGATGCAGACGGACTTTGCCTATAAACAACCGCATTGAGCGAATCAGTGTAATTCTGCACGCTGCTATCGAAATTCAAATGACTAACATTCAATGAATTGTCGTGTATCACATCCACTGCCCTAAGGTATTTTTGGCCTTTGACATCTGGGACATAAGTACGGTCTTCCCCTTCATTCAAGCCTACCTGAAGATCGATGTCGGATCCACTTTCAATGCTAGTTCCAGGCCTTATGTCCGAGTGGTGATACAATTGCTTAAGTACGTTGTTGGTAGCAATATCGCTGACATAGATCAGTTTGCCCAAATTGAGACCTTTGGCATTCAATTCTGCCTTTGCCTGTCTCATAGAATATCCAACCAAGTTTGGCATACGTACCTTTCTAGCAGTTACGGAATTGATAGTAAGGAAGATACGACGACCTTTCTTCACTCTTTCCCCTGCCTTCGGGTTTTGGCTGAACACAGCCCCTCTAGCCATCCTCTTTACAAAAACCGAATCCAATATTCCAGTCTTCACTCCGGCGCTGGAAGCCGCCCTATGAGCCTCTTCCACTGTCATTCCAGTAAGGTCAGGCACTGTGATGACCCTGTTATGATTTGTAAGTAGATTCAATGCAAAGGAAAATAGGACAATAACTGCCGCAAGTGCGACAATGGCCAAGAGAATGTTCTTGACGATCCAATTGCTAAGAATGTTTTTTAATGCTCCCATTTTATGAATATTATACTCTGAACACACCTTTAAAGATGCCATCGAACAATAGGACTATGCCAAGTATCATAACAATGATACCCGCCACCCTATTGATCCACAGCAACTGTCTTAACCTGAAAGTTTTGCTCCAACGGCTGAAAAGCCAAGAAAAAAAGAACCAATATACAGCCGAGCCTGCCGCCACAGCCAGAAGGATTGGAGCCACACTGAAGTTGTGCGGTATCACATTGACTTGAAAGAAGGCGAACAATGCAAAAATGACGAAAATCGCACCCGGATTGGAAAGTCCCAATACTACAGCCTGAAGGAAATCTTTCAAGGAAACAGATGAGACCTCATCAGGAGCCTTGATACGTCTGAAAGGATCCCGGAAAGCCATTGAAAAGCCCAGTAAGGCGACCACGAAGCCACCAACAAGCAAAATCAATTCCTTATGGGCTGTAATAAATTCTTGGGCTACAGCCAAAGCGAAGATGGCAATTACTGCGAAAAGCGTATCAACCAAAGTAGCCCCGAGACCTGTGATGAAACCGGTACGATGACCATAACTGAGGGATTGCTGTATCACTAATATAGCGATAGGTCCGATTGGTGCCGAAGCACATATTCCGATAATGAAGCCTTTAAAAATTTCCCAGATAATCATATTATGGTTGCGGTACAGTTAAAATACAAAGGTAGTAAAATAATTCATATCTTTGTATGATACAAAAAGCGTATGAAGACCCAATTCAAGATAATGGTCCTGCTTACTGCAGTGTTTGCCATACTTATGTCAATCCCGTATCTGATTCCTCACTTCGGGTTTGTTGCCCTATTTGCAATTGTTCCTCTATTGTGCATGGACAGGATCGCCACCTTAAATGGCACCAAAAAATTCTGGCTATGGCACTACACTGCTTTCGTGCTCTGGAATGCCATTACCACATTTTGGATATGGAATGCCACTGCAGGAGGAGCCATCTTTGCAATACTTGCCAATGCCTTGCAGATGTCATTGATTTTCTCAGCATTCCGTTTCAGCAAGAGATACCTTAAAGGGGCATTGCCTTACATATTTTTGGCAGTTATGTGGATTGCGTGGGAAAGGGCTTACTACAGTTTCCAGATTTCTTGGCCTTGGCTCGTACTAGGAAATTCATTCGCGGGAAGCGTGGCCTCAATCCAATGGTACGAATTCACCGGGACTCTAGGCGGTTCATTATGGATTTGGGCTGCGAATCTTAGTCTTTTTGGCATTCTTGTGTCATTATCAGATGGCTCTTGGAGCCACTTCAATATCAAGGCAAAGATCGCCGCAATAACAGGTTATGCTGTTGTGCTGATAGGTCCGTTCATAGCGTCAAGGATAATATATGACAATTACCAAGAGACAAAAGATCCGCTGTCAGTCATTATGGTACAGCCAAATATAGATCCGTATAGCAAATTTGACTTATTGAGCCAAGAGCAGCAGGATGCAATATTACTTGGCCAATTGAAAGATGCAATGGAATACCAGCCCGATTCACATAAGACCATTCCATCTCACCCCGAATTGATCCTCACCCCTGAAACATTTACAAATTACATCAATACTGACAATTTTGAAGAAAGCAAGACTTATCGCAGTTTCGTATCCTTTCTAAAAGGGCATCCTAATGCCAATATGATCTTCGGGGCCTCGTCATACACCTTCATTCCATCGGACAAATCACCTTCTCTTACAGCAAGAAAATATATGCCAGGGATGTGGGTAGAATCTCATAACTCAGCACTTATCACAGATGCCAGCAGCCGTGGCGAGATTTTCCATAAGAGCAAATTGGTGGTAGGGGTGGAAATGACTCCGTTTCCTGGCTTCTTCGGCAAAGTGGACAATTTGCTCGGAGGAGTGATGGGAAGAGATATCGGACAGAAAAAGATTACTGTCCTTCATTTCAACGATTATTCTCAGTCCCCTATATTAAATGGAAAATTCGATAGTCTGAAAATCAAGAGAGTGATTCCGATAGGAACAGCCATCTGCTATGAATCAGTCTACGGTGAATACTGTACTGGCTATATCAAGGCAGGGGCTGAAGCATTGACTGTGATTACCAATGATGCTTGGTGGGGCAATACTCCTGGCTATAGACAGCATTTGCGTTATGCCTCGCTCAGAGCGATTGAGACTCGTAGGGATATAGCAAGATGCGCCAATACAGGGATTTCCGCAATCATAAATCAACGAGGCGATATCCTGTCCGAATCCACTTGGTGGCAAAAACAAGTTCTGAAAGGGACAATCAATTTGAATACCGAAGAAACTGTATTCGTCAAAGAAGGAGACGTGATAGGAAAGCTATGCACCTTCTTATTTCTCCTTCTGACACTTGCCATCATTGTAAGGATCTTCACTTACAAAGATCCGGAAAAAATATAAGGATTACATCATTGGGGGTCTTCCGCCGCCTGGACCACGAAGCCCACCGCCGGGACCACCTCTACGCATACTCTTTGCCGCATTGTTGAAATTGCCGAAACGATATGTGAGAGAAAGAATCACATAACGGCCAAGGGTATTGTTTCGTGTCTCCTTGTGGTAGTTCGAAGCATCCGAAACAGACAGATTTTTCGCCTGGCCCAAAATATCATATCCTTTCAAAGAAAGCGTGAACATCTTCTTGAACAACAACTTGGTGATCTCAGCATTGAGAACGAATTCATCTTTCTGCTTGGTAGTATAACCGTCATACCAGTTGTAATCGAAGTCTGAGACCAACCCTATTCCACCTGGAATAGTCCAGTCCATAGAGAAAGTAGCCTGATTGTTGAAAGTCATATTGGTGCTGGCCTTGGATACAGTATACCAAGATTTGGAAATCCTCGTCCTCATTCCGCCCTGAAGTTCCACGAGGTCGTTCCTGAATGTCAGCCTTAGCCTCTCGGTGCCACTCATACTCTGAATCTTATTTTTTGTAAAGATATCAGTATGATCAAGATCAGGGAAATCCTTATGGAATAAATCATATTTGAATTCTCCATCAGGATAATATTTAGCGGTCTCGAAAGAAGTGCTTCCAATATATGAAGATGACGCAGAATAACTTGCATTCAACATATTGGAAACCGAGAAATTGGACTTGGCAATAGGTGAATTCACAAACATCCTTAAACTTGCGCTTCCTGAAGAAGGGCCATTTACAGGAATTGAATAATTCGCTCCATTCGCACCATACCAAATGGCGCTTACGATAGGGTTTTGATTATATGAACCTTCGAAATTCCCACTTATTGTAGTGAATGTCTTCTTATTCGAATATCTGAATTCACTATTAAGCGAATGCGCGAAATATGGCTTAAGATAAGGGTTACCAAATGAGACACTCATAGGATTGGTGTTGTCTGGAACAGGCATCAACTGGGAGGTGGAAGGTTGTTGGGAACTGCCACGATAGAACATCCTGAAATTGGTATTGTCATCTATGTCATACCATACCATAGCCTGAGGGGCCCAATTGACCACGTGGCTGTCATATGGCTCCATCTGTCCATTCTTGGTAGTCTCATTATGGGTGTAAGTCGGATTTGCTCCGAAGCCCACCTGAGCCCTCAACTTATCTGCCTGATACATAAAATCAGCACCAATCCTCTGGTTGATATATCTATTGAGGATGTTGTTGGAATAAACGCTGTTGAAAGTCTCTCCAGTAGCACTATAAGTAGGATCATTAGGATCGAAGATGGAAGACCCTGAATCGTAAGTATTCTTATAAGAAGTAGATTTGTTCCAACTCAATTCATAATTAGCCTCCACATAGAAATGATTTCCTAGAGGCTCGGTGTAAGTGACACGACCCGAGAGTCTGCGATTCTTCTGGTTCTGGTCATATCTCTGATTGATGGTAGAATCCTTCTGATTACCAGAATCATAAGACGATGTAAGAGATTGGTTGAAACCATCCATATCGTTGTTGCTAAAATTGTAATTCATCATCAACGATATAGTACGTCCCGGGGTTCCAAGTTTCTGCCTGAATAGGAAGAAACCATTGGTCTTCCAGTTATTGTTGCTTCCGGTATTCCTTGAGAAATCTTTGCTGACCATATCCCTGGCGTGTCCTGTCTGGTTGTAAGTCGTGTCTCTGGAAACTTGATTGAAATTGCCATTTCCGAAACTGAACTGAGGCTGGAACAATATGGAAGTGTTGTCACTGAATTTATGCTCCAAACGCATACCGAACCTATTGCCATAGGAATTAGTAGTGCTGGTTCCACCGCTGTTGTAGATAAGATTGGAACCATTGTCAAGGTAAGTAGTCTTGCTACTTCTTTCTTCGACATCATTCTTGGTGCCATTGTAAAGATAATTGGCACCAAGATCCATCTTATTGTTCAGCAATGTCCAAGAGCCATTGACACCGCCCATCCAAGAGGTTGTGATTCCGTTTCCTGAACCGAAACCGCCTTGACCTCGGCCCATTCCGCCACCGCCGCCTCTCATTCCTTGCATCATACTGCCAGCAAGGTCATTGAAGCCTCTATTGTTGGTATTATTGGCATTAAGTATGAGACTGATCTGGCTTTTGTCAGTAAACTTGCCTGCAAACCCGGCGGCCTGATATCTGTTATCTCCACTTCCCTCCCCAGCGCTGAGCACATCGTGTCCACCACCGGCCATAACATTTCCGAAGATACCATTCATCATTCCCTTCTGCACTGAAAGATCAATAATTGTCTCTTCCTGACCGTCGTCTATGCCTGTAAATTCAGCCTGATCCGATTTCTTCTCGACTACTTTCACCTTATCAATGATTTTGGCTGGAATGTTCTTAGTCGCCAATTGAGGATCGTCAAGGAAAAAGGTCTTTCCATCTATAGTAATCTTGGAAATGCTCTTTCCATTAACTGTAACAGAGCCATCGTCAGAGACTTCTACGCCAGGAAGTTTCTTGAGAAGGTCTTCCAGCATAGAGTTGTCATTGGTCTTGAATGAAGAAGCATTGTACTCAATGGTATCTTTTTTGACAATTATCGCATTGCCAGTAGCCGACACCTTTGCCGCATTCAGCACCTTGCTATCCAAATCCATCTTGATCTGTCCGATGTTCAAGGGCCCGTTTACCTTAATGCTCTGAGTGACTGTCTTATAACCGAGGATCTCGGCCTTGAGGGTATAATTGCCTCTTTTCACATTGGGGATTGAGACCTTGCCCTTATCATCACTCAAGGCATAATTCGATGGCGATTTGGTTCCAGGTGCAGTAAGGGATACTGTGGCATAACCTACAGGATCCCCTGAAGAAGCATCTGTCAATGTAAGTGTAACTTTATTACCGGTCTGGCCCATCGAAACCACTGCAAACGCCATTGTCAGCACAAAGCCAAGTGTGCCGGTAACAATTTTTTTAAAAAGATTGCCCATATAAGGAGGTAAATAACACTAATAACTATCGATAAATTTCACAAATTACTCTTTTAGACAGATTAGTCTTCGACGGGTTTAATTTTTTTTGATTTTTTTTTGATAATATCTGGTTCCTGCTCTATCCTATCGGGATTCGCTTGGATAAATTTAAGCCAATTGGAAGAAGATTTGGTACTGGAAAGAGGATTTGTGAGCTGATAATAATGACACATTGCAATGGCAAGTGCATCTGTGGCATCCAAGAATTTCTCATCCATATCAATGTCTAGAATCCTCTGTATCATCTTGCTAACTTGCTCTTTGGATGCAGAACCTTCACCAGTAATAGCAACTTTGGCTTTTCTTGGAGCATACTCAAACACCGGAATATTCCTTATGGATGCTGCTATGATAGCCGCACCCTGCGCCCTGCCGAGTTTGAATATGATTTGAGCATTCTTAGCATAGAACGGAGACTCGATGGACATATCGTCCGGATGGTATTTGTCACAAATAGCACCGACCTCTGAGAAAATCCTGCGAATCTTATCATACGGATTATCCTCCTTTCTAAGGTCAATGACACCCATATCGATGAAAGTCGGACCGTTCTTATCTATACGGACAACCCCGAAGCCAAGTACATTGGTTCCGGGGTCTATCCCTAAAATGATTCTTTCGGCATTCATTAGTCGATGCAATCAAAACCCGTATAAGGTCTGAGAGCCTCCGGAATAATGATCTTGCCATCCACCTGATAATCCTCAAGCATAGCAGCTACCACACGAGGAAGGGCGAGAGAACTGCCATTCAATGTGTGGCATAGCTGAGTTTTGCCATTGGCATCTTTGTATCTTAGATGCAGACGGTTTGCCTGATATGTCTCGAAATTGGAAACAGACGAAATCTCCAGCCACCTCTTCTGGGCACCAGACCACAATTCGAAGTCGTAAGTGATGGCAGAAGTGAAGCTCATATCGCCACCGCACAAACGAAGTATCCTGTAAGGGAGACCAAGTTTATTTACGATGCCCTCAACGTGAGCAATCATCTGATCAAGTGCAGCATAGGAATCCTCTGGTTTCTCGACTCTCACTATCTCAACCTTGTCGAACTGATGAAGCCTGTTCAAACCTCTCACGTCCTTGCCATAAGAACCAGCCTCACGACGGAAACAAGGGGTATAGGCAGTCATCTTGACAGGGAAATCATTCTCGGAGAGAATCTCATCCCTATATATATTGGTGACAGGTACTTCTGCGGTAGGAACCATATAGAAATCGTCCAGATTTGCGTGGTACATCTGAGCTTCCTTGTCAGGAAGTTGTCCTGTACCAAAACCTGAAGCGGCATTCACCATAACCGGGGGTTCAACTTCCAAATATCCATCTGCTGTGTTGATATCCAGGAAGAAATTGATCAAGGCTCTCTGAAGGCGGGCACCCTTTCCTTTATAGACCGGGAAACCGGCTCCAGTAAGTTTTACTCCGAGATCAAAATCGATAATGTCATATTTTTTTGCAAGTTCCCAATGAGGAAGAGCTTCAGGTCCAAGTTCCGGCATTTTTCCGCCCATCTTGACCACCTGATTGTCCTCAGCACCCTTTCCCGGAACCACAAGGTCGCAAGGAATATTTGGAAGAAGGACAATTTTCGTCATAAGATCTTTCTCGATCTGCTCAGCCTCAGCCTGCAAATCGGCAGATTTAGCCTTAAGGGCGGCTACTTCTTTCTTTGCCTCTTCGGCCTCTGCTTTCTTACCTTCTTTCATAAAGCCGCCTATCAAGGCTGCTTTCTGCTTCTGCTCAGCGAGAAGCGCATCGTTTTCTGTCTGAATAGCTCTCCTGCGGGTATCGAGTTCGAGGGCTGCATTGACAATCTCTCTGGCATCGAAGTTCTTTACCGCCAACTTCTTGATCACAAACTCTGGATCATCACGAAGCAATTTAAGTGTAAGCATATATAAATCAATTAATTATATCCAAATAGAAAAGAGGGCTTGTCATTCACTCGAAGTACAAGTCCTCTTTATTCATTAAAACAAATCTTCGAGTATTAGTTCTCCATAGGAACGACCCTGACATAAGATTTGTCTTCAGCTCTCTTATAGAATTGAACAGTACCGTCTACAAGTGCATAAAGTGTATGGTCTTTGCCCATTCCCACATTTCTGCCTGGATTGTGAACTGTACCTCTCTGACGTACAAGAATATTGCCGGCTTTTACTACTTCACCACCGAACTTCTTGAGACCAAGACGTTTACTCTGTGATTCACGACCGTTCTTAGAACTACTTTGACCTTTTTTATGTGCCATAATGTTTTCCTCCTAAAAATTAAGCGATTTCGTTGATCTGGATTTTCGTGAGTTTCTGACGGTGTCCGTTCAGTTTCTGAAATCCTTTACGACGAATCTTCTTGAAAACAAGGACCTTGTCAGCCTTGGCTTCGTCATCGAGAACAGTGGCTTTAACTTTAACGCCATCTACATAAGGGGAGCCGACTTTAATTGCTCCTTCATTGTCGATGAGCAATACTTTGTCAAACTCTACAACAGCACCCTTGCCAGCCTTAAGGCGGTTGACAAAGATTTCATTACCAGCTTCTACTTTGAATTGCTGGCCTGCAATGTCTACAATTGCGTACATAAAAACTTTATTAAAAAGTTTGGACCGTAAGCGTCCGTCTTCAAGGCGGCTCTTTATCTGGCTCAAGCGGTCGTGTTCATAAATAAGTGTGCAAAAATAGCACAATTACGCCAAACCGCAAAATAATTTATTAAATTTGCACTTACTAGGAATCATAACAGGAAACATATTAATCTAATGGATACTCCTTTTGTTTTTGACAAATACGTCACAGGGAAAAACTTCATCGGAAGGGCCACAAGTTGCAATATCCTATACAATCTGCTCTCAGCCGGAGACAACGCCACTATCTATGCACCTCCCAAATCAGGGAAAATGTCGCTTATCCAGCAGACACTTTTCAATATGAGGATGCAAGGTTGCGAATTCGTCGTTGGTGAATTTTCAGCGTTGAATATCAGGGACATACGTACATTCCTCATAAGGTTTGGGACCACAGTGGTCAAGACATTGGCTTCCTCTTCTTCGGAATATGGACAAATCATTGCCCAATATCTCGAAAAAACTCACTTCCGTTTCTATGAAGAGAATTACAGGGAAAGTGGAGATGTCATTTCGACCACTGGAGAGATAGATGACAACGACATTCAGACGATGATGGATCTTCCCTACCATATAGTTGCCGATAAGAACCAGAAGATGTATCTGATAATCAATGAATTCCAGAATGTCAACCTAACAGAAGACGGGGACAAAGTATTCAAGGCCATGGAAAAATCCATACAGGACTCCGAGCCGTCTTCCCACGCGGTATTTTCTTTCATTTTCTGTGGCTCGATGGTCAATGCGATGAAAGAGATATTCGAAGAGAAGAAGTATTTCTACAAGATGGCAGAGCACGTGGAACTAGCCCAATTCGACCAGAAAGACATCATCGAACTAGCCAGCCGAGGATTCCTGTCAAACGGCAAAGTCATTGAAAGGGATTTGCTTCAGGGAATGTGCAAACTCTTCCAGAACAATATGTGGTACATCAACCACTTCCTTTCCATCTGCGACTACCTATCGAAAGGATACATAATAATGAGCACATTGTCAGACGCTTTGGATATTCTGCTGTCCATCCACGAACCGAGGTTCATCTCCTATGTGAACGATCTGACATCATTCCAGCTCAGTCTGCTTAAGGCCATTCTGGATGGTAAAGACAAGTTCAGCACCTCCGAAGTGATTGAAGAATACGGACTCAATTCTTCAGCAAATGTCAAGAGGCTCAAAGATGCCCTTAAGAAAAAGGAGATAGTGACCTTCGACGAGAGAGACAATCCTATGATTCTGGATCCACTATTCGAATATTGGGTGAAGAAATATTATTTCGAGAAAAAGACAGAACTATGAGACAGAAGATAGCAATTCTTACAGGTGCCGGAGTAAGTGCAGAAAGCGGCATCAGCACGTTCAGAGACAATGACGGACTGTGGGACCAATATGATGTCAACGACGTAGCCTCAATAGAAGGATGGTACCGCAACCGCAAATTTGTGCTTGATTTCTACAATATTCAGCGCAAACACCTTCAAAAAGCAGCCCCAAATGCAGCGCACTTGGCAATAGCCGCTCTTGAAAATGATTATGACGTGACTGTCATCACTCAGAATGTGGACAATCTCCACGAGAGGGCAGGCAGCACTAAGGTCATCCATCTTCACGGAGAATTGACAAAGGTACGTCCTGAAAATTGTTACAATGACGAGGACGGATATTCTGAACAGACAGTCTTCGATATTGGTTACAATGACGTAAACCTCGGGGACAAGGCGCCTAATGGAGTACAACTCAGGCCGCACATCGTTTTCTTCGGAGAAGCTGTTCCTAAAATCGAATCTGCCATCAATGTAGTATCGGATGCCGATATTCTCTTGATTGTGGGCACCTCCCTCAAAGTGTATCCAGCGGCAGGTCTGTACAGATACGCCAAATATGATACCCCAATATATATTATCGATCCTAAAAGTGTGCCCGTCAAGGACAGTAGGATCACACATATCAAGGAAGTGGCTAGCAAAGGAATGGAAAATATCAAAAAAATTTTGGAAAAGAAATAAAATTCATACCTTTGTAGTCTGCTTTTAAGAAAAAGGGGGTGATCAAGAAATGATTATAGTTCCGATTAAAGACGGAGAAAATATTGAAAGAGCTCTTAAGAAATTCAAGAGAAAATTCGAGAAGACTGGTGCTATCCGCGAGCTTCGCGCAAGAAAGAATTTCGAAAAGCCATCCGTTACCAGCAGAACGGCTCATCTAAAAGCCATCTATGTTCAGCATCTGAAGCTTGAAGAAGAGCAGTAATATTTGCTTAGAAAATACACAATTCAGATATATGTTGATGCCAAAAGATTACTTTTGGCATCTTTTTTTTCCCAAGCCGAAAGGATTCGTTATATTTGTTCGTTTATATATTATATAATGGATAGGTATGGGAGAATCCGAACATAAGGAAAATTTGGCCAAACACAGACGACGCATCGTCAAAATCGTCCTTTTCTCTTTCCTTGGATTGTGGGCATTCGTAATCATCTTGATGCAAATCATCCTGACACCGAAAGTCCTTACTCGAATTGTAAACAAAGCAGCCGTCCAATATGTGAACGGCGATGTGAATTTCGGCAGGATATCAGGCTCAATGATCAAGAGTTTCCCAAATCTGAATGTCACTGTTGATGACTTTTCATTGACCTACCCGCACGAGAGATATGCCTCTTTTGACAGCCTCGGCTCCCAAGGCCGCCTATTGGCACTTGGCCGCGGTACGGCAAAAGACACCCTCGCTTCGTTCAATAAGCTCTCTGTCTCAGTCAATTACATTTCCATTATTTTCGGAAGGATTCATATTCCTAATGCAGCATTGGACAAACCTAGAATCTTTGCCCATTATTACGATTCTACTGCTGCCAATTGGAACATATTCAAAATAGCAAAGGACACTACGACCACCAAAAAGAAAAGTAGCGGAATGCCGAATATCATCTTGAACAAAGTGAGTTTGACAGGACGTCCAATGATAGTATTTACAGATCAGCAGGATACGGTTTCAGGCTTGATGAAACTTCGCAGGGTGCTGTTCAATGGCAAAGTCAAGACTACCAACCTAAAGAAAAATAAGATAAGTTTTTCTCTTGACAGTATGATGCTTGCCGCCAGATTGCCAGCAGATACAGTAGCGATTTTCTTGAACCGATTCAAGATTAAGGATAGACTCAACAAGAAAATGAGTTTTTCAGCCCAGGCCAATACTTTCCTTGGGCTCAGTTCATTTGGAAGGATGGAAATTCCTATAAAAATGAGCGGCAAACTTTTTTTTCCAAAGGAAGGAAAACACAGTGCAGTCGCACTTGAAGATTTCAAGGCGCAAATTGCGACCATTCCTATTGAAGGAAAGGGTGAAGCCATATTCTATGGAGACAGTACGTTTGTAAAGGCCAATGCTGCCATTAAAGACTGCTCTGTAAATGACTTGATCAAGTTTTTTGCAAAGAATTTCTATCCTGACGCTAAGAAAATCAAGACTGACGCTTTGATAAATCTCACCGCAAGGTGCAACGGATATTACAACTCTCAGAAAAAGACGCTCCCTTTGCTAAGGGCAGAACTGAATATTCCAGAATCGAAACTTGCCTATAAAGGCTTCACCAAAGGCGGAGTAATCAAATTGGCAGCAAATGCCAAGAATGGGGACAATGGCACATTGGATGCAATAATCGACCAATTGGTATTCAAGTTCAATGGCATCGATTTCTTCGCAAAGGCTCAGGCTGTAGATCTTATTGGGGAAGATCCAGTTTATGGAATCGACGCCAAGGCATCGGCATCATTGGACTCCTTGATCAAGATGATGGCCGATAATAGAGGCTATCACGGACACGGCAAGATTTCTGCAAACCTGAAAGGCAATATCAAGCAGTCTCAGTTGTCATTGTACAATTTCGGCAAAGCCAAACTCGAAGGCAGGGTCAAGAGCGATGAAATATTTTTCGACAGCCAGTCCGATACTATTTTCGCCTACTTTGACAAGGCCGACATCAGGCTGACGTCGATGACATTCGACAATAACAATCGAGCCACTGGCAAGAAATCAGAGGATTTGTCTTTGATTGCGTCCATCGACAGTCTCAATCTGAAATACAAAAAGGACATTTCCGTAAGAGGTAGGAAGTTGGCTTTCAATGGCAAAAATCCGGTTACGGGACACGTTCACGAAGGACACGTTGAGAATCCCATTATTGGAAAACTTACAGCAGAAAGATTGGGGATGAAAGGCGCAGATTCTCTTTTAATCGGAGTTAGGAATACTAACAATACTTTCACATTGGCCCAAGAGCACCACGCTCGTTATCATCTGCCTGTGCTTTCGTTTACTAGCGAAAATGGCGGGCTGTTCGTAAGGCAAGGTGTGAATAGAATTGGACTAAAGGATGCTGGATTCTCGGTAACAGCCAAGATGCATACCGCTGTCCGGAATCAGAAAAGGAAACATTTCTTAGATTCATTGCATAGGGTATATCCCGGAGTATCCAGGGACTCTCTGTTCAGGACAGAAATGCGCCATAGGATGTCCACTCACAAACTGCCGGACTTCCTTTCCGAAAAAGATTTCAAGAAACAGGACATCAATATACAATTGGGAGAAGAGATGGCGAAATATATCCGCGAATGGGATATTTCAGGAAAACTTGATATTCCGCAGGGTATCGTAGTTACTCCTTACTTCCCTCTCCGAAACAAGTTGTCTGGAGTCAAGGGGTCTTTCACCAATGACAAGATCACTCTCAACAATTTCACTTTCAAGCCAGGCGAATCGGATGTGTCCGTCTCTGGTACGCTGTCAGGGCTTAAGAGAGCCCTTACAAGTAGGGGACTGCTCAAATTGAATCTTAAGATTCGTTCCAATAGGCTTAATGCCAACGAGTTACTTGAAGCATACCAAAGAGGTTCCAAGTTCATTGCTGCAAATGTTGTAAAGCTGAATGAAAATATTTCCGATGAGGAGTATATGAAGACGGTGGCTCAGACTGCATCGAAAGACACGACTCTTACATACTCACTTATAGTAGTTCCATCCAATCTTATTGCAAATGTCTCTTTGCAGTGCAATGAAATCGATTATTCAGATTTGAAGATTTCTTGGATGGCTGCGGATTTGGCGATGAAAGAGAGATGCGCCCAGATTACGAACACGATCGCCACTTCCAATATGGGAGACATTTATTTCGAAGGCTTCTATTCCACCAAGACCAAGAAGGAAATACGCGCAGGCTTTGACCTGAATATGAACGACATTACTGCCGACAAGGTCATTGATCTATTCCCTGCCGTTGACAGCATTATCCCAATGCTAAAGTCTTTCAAAGGGAATCTGGACTGCGAAATGGCAGCCACTACCGACTTGGATACGAATATGAATTTCATTACGCCAACTATAAAGGGAGTGATGCAAATCGGAGGAAAGAAGTTGTCACTGGATGAGACCGGAGGCATTAAGAAGTTGGCTAAACTGTTATTGTTCAGGAACAAGAATACTGGTTATGTGGATGACATGTCTGTAAACGGTCTTATCGACAACAATACTATGGAAATATTCCCATTCGTATTGAAAGTAGACCGTTATACATTGGCAATGAGCGGAAAACAGAATTTCGATCAGAATTTCAAGTATCACATCTCGGTATTGAAGTCGCCGATTCCATTCAGATTCGGTATCAATGTGTTCGGCTCATTTGACAACTGGAAGTATCGACTGACCAGGGCCCAATACAAGAATACGAATGTGCCTGTATTCTCTCAGCAATTGGATACGGTAAGGAGGAATCTGGTATATTCAATCCATAACATCTTTGCTCGGGGTGTGGAATTGGCAATGAAGGAGAATGCTTCTGCGAAGTCTATGATAGAGAGACAAAAAGTTGCTGTAGGATATAATCCCGATGCGCCTGTGGATACTTTGAATACTGCTGAAAAGCATCAAATGGATTCTCTCGCTTATGCTTATGAGCATCCTGTGGATTCAAGTCTGAACGCCACTATTAATTCAATGGAATCCATACCGGATCAAAATGCCTTAAAGCAGGACACTGACAAGGCAGTCGGAACCAAATTCCAGGCGATTTTCGATAAGAAGAATGTCGTGGAGAACAAAAAGGAAATGAGGAAAGAGGCTGCAGCTGAGCGTAAGCAAAGGGCGGCTGAAAGGAAGGCAGCGAAACAAGCCAAGAAGAAATAATCTTTTATGAATAGTCAGGATTACATCGAGGTCTCCATCAAGATTGAGGATTTCAGTGAGGAGAGGGCTGAAATTGTGGAAGCAATGGTCGCCGATTTGCCATACGATTCTTTTTTGATTGAGGATCCTTTCCTTAAGTGCTACATCCAGAAGCCATTATACAACCAGATGGAACTTAAGGCAGTACTGAGCGGATTTGATTTCATCGTTTCATTTATGGTGGTCTTGATGCCTGCTGTAAATTGGAACAAGCAGTGGGAAAGTTCTCTGGGGCCTATAGTAGTGGATGGAAAAGTGACTGTTTCCACTCCCGACTCTCCTTCTTTGCATAGGACTAGATTCAATATCCGTCTGAGGCCTGAGATGGCTTTCGGGACTGGTTATCACGAGACCACTTATATGATGGTCAGAGGTATGCTCAGGAATGAGTCTTTGATCAGAGGCGCTGTGGTGTTGGATATGGGTTGCGGTACAGGAATTCTAGGAATACTTGCTGCAAAGATGGGGGCAGCTAAGGTCTATGCGATTGATATTGACAAGGTTGCTTCGCAATCCGCATTTAACAATTCTCATTTGAACCGTGTTTCTCGTCTTTTGGAAACATATTGCGGGGATGCGTCATTGATACAGTCCGGGAAGTACGATGTCTTATTGGCCAACATTCATAGAAATATCATTTTGGAGGATATGAAGACTTATGCGGGGGCTTTGAAGCCAGGAGGGGTGTTGATTACAAGTGGATTCTATGCTGATGAGGCGGAAGGACGTGGGGATGCGTCAGAAATCATGACTGCGGCTTCGGAGTTTGGATTGTCAATGTCGTTTTCTGATACTCGTAAAGGCTGGGCGTGTCTGGAATTTAGTAAAGCATAAGCAATTAATCTTTTTTGCAGATTCGAAAATTACAACTATATTTGCAGTCCTTTCCGGATCGGACTTTCGACAGCTTCCAAAAGTCGATTTTTCGCACCGAAGTCCCTCATCAGACTTCTTGCCGGAAAGTTTTGCGGGCGTGTTGTAATTGGTAGCCAAGCTAGACTTAGGATCTAGTGCCTTTGTGCGTATGGGTTCGAGTCCCTTCGCCCGCACAAGATTGTCCTTATTGATTTCAAGGTCATAGGAGTACCACAAACTACTTGACTTTGCTTAGATTGAGATTTCTATCAGTTAATGAAAATCATCAAGAATGTAGTGTTCGATATGGGTGGGGTGCTGGCCGGCGGCAACCTTGAAAGAGCCCTTGACAGATTCCACGAAATCGGAGTCGCAGAGCCTAAGCTTTACCTCAACCAGACGGTGCAGAGTGGCATCTTCGGCGAATTGGAAGAAGGGGCCATATCGGCAGAAGAATTCATCAAGCAACTAAGCATATTGACAGGCAAGGATTTGAGTTTCAATGAATGCCAATATGCTTGGCTGGGATATATGGATACAGTTCCAGAGGAAGGGCTCAGATTCGTAACAGAGCTCAAGCAAGCTGGCTACAAGGTGGCAATGCTGTCCAACACGAATCCATTCGTGGCAGCTTGGGCCCGGAGCTGTGAATTCGACGGACACGGGCATCCATTGACCGACTACATCGAACACCTCTATCTCAGTTTCGAGCTAAAACTCACCAAACCGGGAAAAGAGATTTTCGAAGCAATGATGTCGAAAGAGGGCTTCAAGCCTGAAGAAACATTGTTCGTAGATGACAGTCCATTCAATATCGCCACAGCCAAAGCCCTCGGTCTTCACACCTTCCAACCCACCGATGTCCACACTTGGCCTGACCAATTACGAAACATCTTGTAAGCAAACCAGCGGATTGCGCTAGAATCTGTAGGCTATTCCTGCAAGGACAGCGAAGCCGGGAAGTGGGTATCCGGTAGAAAGTTCGTAGTGCTGGTTGGTGATGTTGCGCAGATACACGCTGAGCGACAGACCTCCGAAAGTCTTGGTTAGATTCAGATCAAGAGTATTCCAGTCGGGCATATTCCCAGTCGAATCACGCCTTCCGCCACGATAATTCCAAACAGCTTCGGCCTCCCAAGTACGCCACATTCCATCAGCCACCAAGGACATAGTATGTCTGGCTATATAAGGAATCTGCTGACCATAAGTTGCACTCTTGGAATCAGACCTGTCAGTGGCATTCTGATATGAGTAATTGGCAATGAACGAAGTCTTCCAATCCCCAGACATATAAGCCAACTCAGCCGAAAGATCAGCCCCCGAAGATCGGACCTTCCCCACATTGTATGGCAGCCACACAGCAGAATTCGTAGTACTTGGCGCCGAAACAATCTTATTCTTCAAGAAGTTATAAAAGACATCCACCTTGGCACCCAAGGTCCAGTTCCCGTCCAAAGCCTTATGATACTGCAATCCGGCATCTGTGAGCCAAGCATCCTCAGCCTTCAAGTCAGGATTGCCATACCCGGCATAATACAACTCATTGAACATAGGGATCCTATAGGCTCTGCGTCCAAAAGTCACTAAATCCAAGCCCCTCAAAAGTTCATAACGCAGACTCAACGAAGGAGACATACAAGACCTATTTTTATGGTCAATATCCTTAGCCCCATCATATTCCAATGCCGCATCAGCACTAAATTTATCAAAAGCCACAGCAGTACCCAAGGAAGCGACATATCCAAACCTCTTGGCATCATAATTATCCGACTTCAACTTATCATACTGCACATCAGCCGCAACGGAAACCTTCCACCAATCTGTCAACGTAAAGATATGCGAAGAGTTCAACTGTCCCTCTCTTTGGTCATAATCGCTATTGCCATAACTGCTCATATAGGCAAGATCATCATAAGAAACCTTTCCACTCAAAAGAAGTTCATACAATGGAGAAAAACGCTTATTCATTGTCCCTTGGACATAAGCATTCTTATCCTTCTGCCTATCGGTAGAAGGCCAACTTGTCGAGCCCGGGGTACCCCTGTCAGAGCCATTGGCAAAAGCCTTCAAATGCCATTGGCCTCCATCCATCAGGCCAAAAAAGTCCACCCCGGCACGAACTAGAGAAATATCATTGCCAGAACGCTTAAGCGAATCCGCATAAGGGAAATTCCCTTGGCTGAAAGTACCAGAGAGATTGACGCTCATTGAAATCTTATTGTTCAAACGCCAATCCACCCTGCCGTATGGCAATAAAGTATTATATGAGCCTCCCTTCACTGAGAACTTCCCAGCCACATTGCTGCCTGGAGCAAAGACAGGCCGAGCAGCGGAGAACTGCACACTGTTCTGAGCATAATCCACCTTTACCAGATCGAAATTCTCCAACCCAAGAAGGCCAAGATCAGTCTGGCCGCTCTGGACATTCCCCACACGCACGCCATCCACATAGATGGAAGTGTGAGCACTGCCCATTCCCCTGAGACTGACGGTCTTTAGACCGGAATAGCCACCAAGATCTGAAACATAGAGCCCGGAAAAGCGCTGCAACGCATCCGGAACGCTCAAAACATTTTTAAAAGAAAAAGCATCCGTCCTGGATACTACGACACCCTTGTCGGCAGTTACAACCGCACATGCAAGTGTGTCAGGCGTCGCAGCCGTCAGACTGGTCGCCAAAAACAAACAAGAAAATAAAAACATAATAAAACGTCATAACGAGCTCTTGTCCCCGAGCGCTCCGGTTTGACTTAATCGTGGCAGGTCTTCTGGCTTATCCCTCGTTTCGGGCCTTCTCGTCCTGACGGACAATGGCATTGTTCCGAATCGATAATAGGAAATACAGCTGCGGGCACAGTCCCGGATTCCGACCGGGTTCCCTTATTTCAAACCGCCTGCAAAGGCGATTCTCCACAACCTGAAATATAATAAACTTTATTCTTTCAACACATTCTTCACCGAATTGGCATATATTCCCAAGAAAATGGACTGCAATTCATCCTGATCCCCCTGGAAATCCTTCAATCCATTCCTCATATACTCAACAAAAGCCTCCTGCTCCTGAGCAGTATAATAATTGCCAAAAATCCTCGTATTGTGAAGGATATCATAAGCAATATAATTCGTCTTGTAAAGTTTATAATTCGAATATATCCTGTCATCAATGATATGGGCAAGCATCTGGAACTTTCCATTCTTCTCGCACCTGTCACACTCCTCCAACTCTTCCCTTGTAATGCTCTTAGAAACCACCAGGTTTATCTCCCCCTTCCACTGAGTCACACCTTTAATGATACTCGAAAGATCCTCATTGGCAGACTTTACATATTTCTGATACCTGGACACATACAGCTCAAGTGTCTTCAAAAAATCACATGGCTCGTATTCATAAGAAATGATCATCGGCGTTATGTTCAATTCCATCATATTCTCCACGAACTTCTTGTCGCTGCTGATAGAAAACATCTTAAGCACGGCAATTTCAGTCTTATCATCCCCATCCTTGGTCCTGCCATTGCGCTGAGCTATCCAAGTGGACTGCCCTTTCTGCGTGATGGCATACCTCATATATGAAGATACTTTCATTGAGTTATTGTAGAAATCATAAATATTTCCACCCCTGACAATCTTGAACATCTTATTCGATTTGCCCAAATCCACAGCGATGGGCTCTTTCATAAGATTACTGCCGAATGTTATCTCAGAAGTATCCAAACCGCTATCGTACAATGCTTTTTGAAGCAAAGCAGCATCCAAAGTAATGTCGCGATGGTTGCTTATGAACATACATTTATTCTCATCAGACAGACCTTCAAGGCCACTGAAATGGAACCCTGAAGAGGTATACTTGAGGATGGAACCGACAAACTGATTCATCACCTTCTCTTGGAACTCATTGACAGTAGATATTTTAAGGAAGGCTTTCTTGTACGCCTCGATATCGGCGTCAGGAAACAGATACTTGACCATTGTCTGAAAATACGGGCTGGAAGCAATTCGCGCCATTGCCGCTGGAATTTCCTGATCGACGTAAGGTCTGGTGTCTTCAAATGATAAGTTGTCCATAGGATAAAGAAGTATTAGGGTTTATCAATCATTTTGCGAAGTAAATACTTTTTATCCAATTAATGAACTCTATTTTCCATTTTACAGCAACAGGGGTGAGTCTTCCATTGATGCCGAAACCGTGGCCACCAGTCTCATACAAAATGAATTTATGAGGTATTCCCCTCATTGTTAATGCCTTATCCAAGCAGACGCTATTGCGATAATCCACTTTTGGGTCATCTTTGCAAGCGCACAAGAAAGTCGGCGGCATATTGGAAGGAATCTGAAGTTCCATCGACAAATCCTTTTTGTCCTGTTCAGTGGAACGCCAAGTAAGCAAATTATATCTGGATCTAATATGGGCAATGCTGTCTTGCATTGACACTACCGGGTAAATTGCAGCCACGAAATCAGGGGAAAGCCGACAAGAGACCGCCACTCCCAATGGGGCCAAGTAATTCTTTGCATTGAAAGCCCCAGCCATCACCGAAAGATGACCACCGGCCGAAAAGCCCAAAGTACCAACCCTATCTATGTCAATGTCATAAGATGCCGCTGAATTTCTAATGATCTGCAACGCCCTCTGCAAATCCTGAATCATTGCCGGATGGTGATATCCTTCACCTCCTACCCTGTAACGCAATACGAAAGCATTGATACCCTGGTTGCTTAACCATTCAGCCACATCGTAACCTTCTCTCTTGATGCCAAACATATGGCTGTAACTTCCTCCGGGACAGATGACTACGGCAAAATGGGTATTAACTAGGGCAGATGCAGGATAGACATACAACTCCGATTTCATCCTTTGCATCCCACGTACCCCGCGCCATATATGGATAACCTTCGTCGGTCCCGCATAAAGGCATAAAGAGACCAATAACAACCCAACGAAACAAAAAAGCCGCCTCATCCGAATTAAATAATAATGTATTTGGACAATTCGACAGAAGAGAGTTGCCTATATTTTAGATTTACAGGCATACCTTCCTTGAGTTCAAAAGTAACGATGAAGCATTCTTCATCGTAAAATGACAATTTGGAACTGGTGTCAGGATTGCATTCAATGTATATGATATTTTCGATATCCAATTTATAGGCATCACATATCTGCTTTATCAAAGAACCAGCGGCATAAGTGACGGAAGTTCCAGGATTGTTCTGATAGAGTTCAGTAACCAATATCACAACTTTGTCACCAAATTTTCCCAGTTTCAAGCCACACTTGCTCGGCATATCCCATTGACCTGAGAAATCGAAAACCTCGTCAAAATATTTTTCGTTAACTTTCATAATTAAATATTCCTTATCACATCGTGGCCGAATGATTTATTGGCCAATCTCCTGTCCCGTGGCTGATATGTGCCATCTTCCATCTCTTTCAAGAGCACTTTTGTGAAAAGTTTGAACATCTTTTCCTCTTGTGTCTCATCTTTGTAGAAAGTCTTCCAAGCATACTCGTAAAGTTCCTGAAGACGTTGCGGAGTCATATTCTTAGGCTGATATACTACCTGTCCTGCATTGTAATGATCCCAATCGGTATCGAATATCCTTCCCTGCCTCATCAAGTCATCATAAGCCTTGGTATGAGGGAATGGGGCAAGTATGGTAAATTCCGCCAAGTCCAAATCAATGTTGAGCAAGAAATCAATCAATCTCAAGATATCGTCTTCTGTCTGATTGTCCAACCCCAGAAGTATGGTTCCTTCCACACCGATGCCATAATCGTGATATCTCTTAACTCTTTCCTTGATATAATCCGAGGTATCGTAAACAGCCTGATATACATACCAGGACCCTGCCTGAGCAGCCAGATCGAGCACTTTAGGATTGTCTTCTATGGTATGGCTGATGAATTTCTTCTTCAATGGTATCATCTCGCGGAACAAGTCCATCTCCCACTGAGTATTCTGAGCCAAGGAATTATCCACGATGAAAAGTCTGTTGTTGTCAATCCCAGCCATCTCTTCAATAGCTGCATCTATTGGCCTAGGACGAAAGCAACGACCGCCAAGATAGGATACCGCACAAGGATAGCAACTGTAGCGGCAGCCCCTGGAAGCATGAAACAAATCCACCATCTGCACCCCTTTGTGATTGTATAACTCTCTCTTATACAAATCCCTGCGAGCCGGCTTGATCAATGAGACATCAGGCAGCTTGCCCATATAATTATAGACTTTCTGCAATTTGCCATTGCGCCAATCATCCAACACCTGTTCCATTCTTCCTTCTGATTCCCCAAGGAAAATGCTGTCTGCGTGCTGCAATGTTTCATCTGCGTGCAACATTGTTGAGATGCCACCGAACATCACTTTCTTACCCATAGCACGATACCTGTCTGCAATGGCCCAGCCTCTCTTGACTTGGGTTGTGAGCATCATAGAAATGCCCACCATATCGCAATCCTCATCCCAATCAATTTCCTCAACATTTTCATCAGTAAATGAGACATCTACATAGTCCGGAAGGGATGCTGCGAAGACCACAGGTCCGTGAGGAGGCAGATTGAATGTAGTCTGCCCTGGCAGTTTCTTCCATTTTGGATATATCAGCTTGAGTTTCATATCGCAAATTTATTTATTTTAAGCTTTGTCTATTTCATTTATTATGGTATTCAGTCCCAAAAATTCAGCACAAGTGATGGCAGAGCCTATGCTTACTCCCAATATTCCGTGAGAATTGATGTTCTGTCCAGTCATAAAAAGGTTAGGAATCTTGGTACGTTGGGACACCAAAGTCTGTATCGGGAAATTCTTATCCCTTACCACCCCGTACATAGAGCCGTGGAAAGTTCCAGTATAATCCCGGTATGTCAATGGCGATGAGGTCTCATAACTTTCTATTGACGCAGATATCCCAGGAAAAGATTCTTCCAATTTCGCAATCATCTGTTCTGCCTTGAACTTCTTGAATTCTTTATAATCATCTCCTCTATGCCCGATATATGTATTCTCCCATTTGGCAACTTCCGAATAATGCATATATCCGATCATTTCAGCGCTCTGCGCAAATACAGGATTATCTTTGTGGCACTGATGCATAAAAAGATAAATTTCAGGATAATGTGAAGGATCATAATTGATTGCATCCCAAACATCCGGCTTATCGTAATAATAGAAATTGCTGTTGAGATAAGGGACTGTATTATCTTTGAATTTTAGATATACAGTGAAATTCGCAATAGTATTTTCCAGAGAACGGATTCTTTCCCTATATGCTTTACGGATAAGCGGGGTCTCCTCCACCATTGACAGCATAGTATTTGGGTGAGTGTTGCAAATGAATGAATCCGCTTCTATCATTGTACCATCATCCAGCACCACGCCAACAGCTTTCGTATCATTGCATTTGATATTTACCACTTTGCAATTGGTGAGAACTTTTCCACCTGCCTCCTTTATGGAATTTGCCAATGATGAAGCTATACTGTCCCCTCCGCCCACTATTCTCCAAGCACTCTGGATATAGAAATCATTAATCAATGCGTGAATATATATGGGCGTTTTGTCTTTTATGCCGGCATAAAGAGGCTGGTTTCCTGCAAGGACATTGGCCAATACCGGGTCCGAAGTCTTAGAAGCTATGAATTCATTTATGCTTTTCTTCACATAGTCAGGCTCAATGAAAGTATTGGTATTGATTTTCCTTAGATTGTACAATGGAGAAGCAGCGGCTATGTCGCGTATTCCCTGGACATAATTTTCTATATCCGACCGACGATCCGGGAAACTTTCCGAGAGAGTATCCACAAATCTTTCATAACCAGAGGCATACCTATATTGATGACCTGCCATCGAGATAGTATCGTAACCTTCGGGATTCAACCGATTCACTTTGACATCCTTTAGCAGATCGAAATAGTTGAAGAAGCGATGCAGAATCTGCCCTTCGTCCAAACTGCCCACATAGTGCATCCCTGTATCGAATTTAACCCCGAATCTGCGGAAGGTCTGCAGACACCCACCTATTTGGGCATTCTTTTCCAACACAACCACGTCATAGCCGTGTTTGGAAAGGATGTAGCCGCAAATCAGTCCACCAAGACCGCTACCGATTATTACAATATCATATTTGCACATAACTTTCTAAATCAACTACTTTCGTCCATTCTTGCATTGGAGCGGAAGTGAAGTAATGCAGGTTGGAAGGGACACTTGCGCAATGGACAGCAATCTCCAACTTGTCAGCATCAGGTTCGCAGGCAGTGAACGTGACACTCTTTTTCACAAGGGCAGCAAGAAGGGCCAATTCTCCCTGACTGCAATGGTTCAAAAGCACTTCCCCGCTATCAGGAAGACTGTCGATGAATTTTCTTACCACAGTCATATCCTTCAATGATTTCCTGCAAGTCCTTTCAACTATTGCATCTTTGTAAATATAGTTCGAAATCACCAAATCCCTATAATAATCCGCATTTTCTTTGGCAGAAACAATACTTTTATATTCATTCTCATAAAGTTGTCTGACAGAGGAAGCCACTTGCCGTGGAAGAAGTCCTTTGCGGAGTTCGCTTTCAGGAGTAATCCTATCCAGAATCTTCACATCGACAGAGCCTTTCCTAAGCAGGAATTCAGTCTTGGGGAAGAAATGCCCGATACCGTGAATAACCACAGGGACAATGTCCAATCCCAATTCGTCGGCAAGAAAGAAAGCACCTTGATGGAATCTGAGGATGGAGCAATCTTCTGAACGAGTCCCTTCGGGGAACACCAGAATCGAATAGCCTTTCTCGACCATTTCTTTCAAGCGAGGAATATTATCTTCTATACTGTCTTCCACTGGCAGGAAGTCGCAATAGCGAATGATCCAGCCATAGAAAGGACAGTTCCATACCCAGTGATTGGTAAGAGCGATAATCTTCGGCGAGAGCATCAGCGTGTAAAGCAAGTCCAAATGGGATTGATGGTTGCAGGTGATGATGGAAGGACGTGAAAAGTCTTCACCAGAAGCATTTTCCACGTTGCAATCGACCTCAGGCATCACTTTAGAGAAGAATTTGAATGTACCGCACACTATCTTGTGGAATAGGAGTTTATGCCTGCTGGTCTTGCCGCATATGTTCAACAGGAAGAAACCTATCAGAGTAATCAGGATTGAACCTATAAGGAATACAGTGAATACATATACTGTCTTCAAGAAATTCTTCAAGGTGGAAGGCATAAGTCTAGGTTTTCCGTTCTTCTTGGTTAGAAGTTTGAACAGGAAAGGAGGGAATACATAAGCCATACTGACCACTGTGAACATACCAATGACAGTGACTTCCGCCAATGAACGCAATGCCGGATGCTTTGCAAATACAAGCATTCCGATGGCAATGAACATTATTGACGAAGACAGGATAATGGAATTCTTGAATTGGGAAAGCATTTTCCGCCCGGTTCGATATTCATACATCACTCCTTCTGTGACAAAGATGGAGAAATCGTCCCCTTGACCGAAGATGAATGTTGCAAGTATGATATTGACAATGTTGAACTTAAGTCCGACCAGCCCCATTATGCTCAATATCCATATCCAAGCAATGGCAAGAGGAAGGAAGGCCAATAAGGTAATCTCCAGTCTGCCGAAAGAAAGGAGGATGAAAGCAAAGACAATGAAACCGCAAATATAAAGCACATAATTGAAGTCCCCAGACAATGCATCTGCCATCCTGGAGGCAATGGAACTGTCTGCAAATGTATAAATATGGGAATCCAGATCAGAAAAGGCATTCTGGACTCTTTGAAAGCTTGGCTTGCTGACCTCCAAAATGTCGTATACAAGAACTTTGTCTTTGTCTTGTACAATATAGCTCTGGGCGAGGGTGGAATCTATTGCAGCAAAATGACTTGCCGGTTGAATCTTGACAGGCAGACTGAGCAAAGTCTTGAAACGGGCAAAAGCTTCAAGCTTGAATCCTGCCTTGGATGCAGCTTTGTCGAAATCAGGCTCGAATCCGTCCCTATGCTTCAGCCAGAATGCATTCCAAGCATCAATATGTTCTTTCTGCATTTTGGAACTTGGGATGAAATGGCCTATGCCGCTGACCTTGGTTATTGCTCCTGTATACTTCAGATCTTCGATTTTGGAAAGAGCCTGCTCGTGATATTCCAAAGCCTCATCCTTTGTATTTGCTTCACTGACCACATACAAAGGCTGAACTGTGGTATCAGACTCAGCTGTCAACTTTGCAAACATTTCTTTCTGCTCCTTCGTCATATAATTGATGGAGTGCATATCCGTCTCGAACGAAGTCTTGGGGCTGAAAAAATAGAATGCTATAGTAATGACGGTAAGCAATAATACAAGAGAGCCTTTGCTTTCTGGTGAGAATTCGGCTACTCTTCTGAAAGCCAATTCGTTAGTCTTCGACGTAGTTGCTCCTTTCATTTTAAAATGAGGGAGATAGATAAGGACAAAAAGGATGGTCCCCACCAATAACAGAGCTGCGAACAGGCCCAGGTCCTTCATTGCATCGGAACTGATGAATACCAGACTCAAGAAGGCGCCAACCGTAGTGATATTTCCCGTAAGCAATGGATTGACAATGTCTTTGATGATCTGCTCCCTATCTGAAGTACGCTTGAGCCCCGAAAGGAAATGAATAGGGTAATTGATGGCTATGCCGAAAATGACCGAGGCTAAACCTATTGCAATCACAGAAACAGGATTCTTGATTAATGGGATGACTCCGGCCGCCAATAGTCCACCAAACAATATCGACACCACTATCATTAGTATACTGGTGAAATTCCGATAATAGTAAATCAGCAGGGCAACGATCAATATCAATGAAAGTACAACAGCCCAAGCACTGTCTTTCTTAATCTGAGTGGCATTGGTTATGGAAACCATTGAGGCGCCGAAAGGAACTACTTGAACCCCGAGATCCTGTCCCGTCTGGGATGCTGCAACATCAATGTCTTCGATAAGTTTGGCATTCTCACGAGTCTCACTCATAGGATATTTGGAAGTGACAATCACGACACCCTCTGTACCTTCCTTGTTGAAAATGTAATCATCTATTGTACGATATTGGTCAGAGAGACTGAAGCCTTCCAGATTGTGCAATATTCTGGAAGAGAAAAACATTGGATCAGACTGGACCATTGTCCTCACCATTGGCACAGGAGCGCTTAACAGGTTCCTGTCATTTATCAATTGCTTATCAATGTTATCCTTAGAGAGAAGAGAATCAATCCTGGCGTAATCCTGCTCTTCCATATAAAGAGGCAGGTTGGATATAATGAAATCAGTGACAGAAGATATCTGGAGCGGATCTATCTGGTACAGTATGGATTTAATCCTATTTTGAGAGCCGGAACGCTGAAGCCTGGTGACAAAAGTGTCAGCCGCTTCTTCCAAAAGAATCTCATTTGGTTCTGCTGGATTCTTCAACTCTTTGATATTGACCACAATCCTATTGGCAGAGCCTAAGTGCTGATAGGCATAATTAATCCTTCTGTTGTCACCCCTGTTCGGGAAGAAACTGCCTACATCTTCCACAAACCTCAACCTTGATGCCGAGACTATGCAAAGCATAATCACTATGGACAGTGAGCCCCAAAGCAAGAACGGATGGGCATTAAAATATCTATAAACTTTTAAGAAAAATCTATTCATCTGACTGCCGGTTTAATGAAGTGCCAAAATCTGGAAGGAAAGCCATAAAATATTGCCAAAAAGCAGAATATGGTATTCAGAAGGCTGATCCTTAAGAAGTCTTTGCCCGGCCTGAAGAAACTGATTCTCTCTTCAGGCTTAGGGTAATACACATTGACAGGAATCGGAATGATTCTTATATCTTTCCAGGCTGAGCGGACAAGCAATTCCAATTCAGCCTCGTATCTAGATGTCATTATATGCATTTTCCCCATTTTGGCAAGTGGATATGACCTGAAACCAGTCTGAGTATCGGGCAGTTTCAAGCCTGTCTGGGCCGTAAACCAGAAATTGGAAAATTTATTGGCAAAGGTATTGCCTGACGGCATATTCGGATCATCGAAGGGACGGCTTCCAATTATCAGGCTGTCAGGATATTGGGTTATGGCATTGGCAAAAAGCGGCAAGTCGCCTGGATTGTGCTGTCCATCCGAATCCATTGTCACTGCATATCTGAAACCTTGCTCAAGGGCTTTTTTGAATCCACAAGAGATGGCGTAACCTTTGCCCCTATTGACGGGATATGATACAAGGGTAATCTTATCTCCAAGACCTTCCAACAATTCCAAAGTGCCATCAGTAGCCCCATCGCATACAACTATCACCCGTGGGCAATATTGCAAAACAGCATTTGCCACATTAAGTATGGTTCCTGCATTGTTGTACGTAGGAATAATGACACAGAATATGTTAGAAAGGGTTTCCATATCTATTTCACTTCAATGCTCATCTTAGAAAAAACAGTCTCACCGTCGCAGATTTCAAGTTTAACCAGATATATATGTTCCTGAGAAGAGAGCCAAGACATACGGTATTGCACTTGCTGATGCTCATTCGGGGTGATTGTATGCAGGTACTTGATATTCTTGCACTTGACCAGTTCACATTTATGGGCGAAAATATCCTCGCAGAGTTCCACGGCCACTTGCAGCATACATACTCCTGGTGTGATAGGATTGCCTGGGAAATGGCCTTTAAAGATATCGCAATCACTATTGATAGCGACATTGAATACCGCTTCCACATCACTTACAGTCTTGGAACTGAGTGTATATAAATATCCTCTGAACATTATTTTCTGGTCACTTCCTGATTTGTAAACTTAATGTCGGTCATATCTCCATTCACTTCCGCGAACGCAATATGTTTGGCAAGATCGGTTTGTTTATCCAAAGAGATGGTAATGGTCTTGTAGATTGAACGCAGACGCTTGTTGATCGGCTTCAAGACCACTTCCAGGGAACCGTCTTGTTTCTTGTAATAATAAGGCTTGAAGTTCTTGTTGTCAGTAAGGTTGTAGCCATTTATAGTGTTGACAATCATACCCTTAAGCTGAGCAGCCATTTTATTGGACTTATCGTTGAAATTTATTTTCAACTTATTGGGATAAGTATATTCCCAAATGATACCGTCAGGATAAGTATAACTGAATCGACCTTTCTGCACCACCTCCCCTTCAAGAAGGGACGAGGTTTTGCTTTGAACGAAATCAGACTTGATGGAAGATAGGCAGGAGTGGGCTGCAGTAATCTGATCCACAGCCTCTTGCGCATCGTTCCCGGTCAATAGTACACTTCCTTGTGCAAAGGCTGTCGAAGCCAACAAGCAAGAAACCAAAATTGCTATGATTTTCTTCATCATTTAATTATTTTACAATAAAATAAACACCAATCATCACTATCAAGACCCCAATCCAACGTGTAAGCGGAATTGTCTCGTGGAATATGAAAAAGGCCGCCAGCAGGCCAATAACGTAGCTGATGGAAAGCAGAGGATATGCCAGACTGAAATCATAGCGTTTGAGCGTGTACATCCATACTACCATTGCAGACAAGGCACATACTCCTGAGACTGCAAATTGCCAAGTGGTGAATACAGTCTTGAAATAATTCCAGGTCCAAGCGAATTTCCCGAAAAGCATTACTGAAATCTTCAGGAAAGACTGTGCTGCTACCAGAAGCACAGATTGTGAAATCACTAATATGATCAGTCTTAACATACCAGAAGTGCCAATGAATGGTCTTTATCTTGAAAATGGTTATGAATCAATATCGCTTTTGGAACATTAGGTTGTCCCTTGTATATCAGATGCTCAGGCATTGCACCTTGCGAGAGGCAGTTGGCAGCCACGTACCAACCGAAAGAGGAAGAGCTGAAACATTCTCCGAAAATATGTTTGTAATGCAATACCGGTCTTCCATTATAAAGAGTATCGAAATTCTTCTTGTATACCTCATCATTTTCCTTATCCCCGCTTATTCCTGTGACTACAGCATCGAAAGAATCGACACCCGCTTCAGATAACATATTTTTCACACAATCCTGCAGCAACTCATCGGAAGGATGATAAAGCATATTGAAAGCAGATATGCGGCATAGAGAGGTATCACTTTTGTCTTTAGTGATAAGAGTGCTCAAAGAACAGATTCCAGGAATCATACCTTCTTTGAAATACCCTGATTTACAGAGCATTGAATGATATTTTAGGGTCATCTCGTCGTGCCCTCCTACCAAGGCCGAAGAAATCATACCCAACTTCATCTGAATGAAAGCATCATAAAGCGCACTGTCGAACGAAGTGCCTCTGTGAGAGTAAGTATTGTTATACCCATTGCATTTCAGGTAAAGAGCGATCTGGGAACTGATAGTGTTATGGGTGGACTGCATAAAGTCTGTTGGATGAAGACATTCCTCATCGTTGTCAAGCATCGAAATAAGGAAATGCTCAGTATTTTCGATGCAGCCCAGACCTGTCCCTGTGATAATGGCATCCAACTTATCCAATGGAAAGCCTACCATCGCTTGAGCAGATGTGACTATCGCTCTCTTGAAAAGTTTTCCCATTCTTCTGGTAATCGATGGGGATAGGAACTGTTTGAAATCAGGATCGATCCCCTCATTGAAAATGGCCTGAGGTACAATGGGATTAGAGAACCAATTTTCAGACAGAGGTTCTTGAATCGAAATTTGCTTTATAGACTGAATATATGCCATAGCCCTCAGATTTTTGAAAAAATGCAAGAAGAATCGTTGCCGCCGAATCCGAAGGAATTCGTAAGCACGTGACGTAGGGACACACCTTCTTCAGAATGCATGACAGGCGAGAAATCAAGATCTTCGATACGATTCGAAAAGCCTAGATTGGCCGGTATGAAACTATTGACGATGGCAAGGATGCTGATGACGCTCTCAACTCCTCCGGATGCACTGGTAGTATGACCAGTAAACGACTTAGTGGACGAAATTGGAGGGATATTGTTCCCGAACACTCGCATCACGGCGTGCCCCTCGCTCATGTCATTGTTAGGTGTCCCCGTGCCATGAGCATTGATATAATCTATGTCCGATGGTTTCAAAGAAGCTGATTTAAGAGCTTCCATCATTGCAAGATATGCTCCTTGACCGTCAGGGGAAGAAGCTGTCTGATGGTAAGCATCACAGGCATTTCCATAGCCTGAAAGTTCGCAGATAGGTTTAACGCCCCTTGCTCTAAGTGAGGATTCGGATTCTATCACTATGTATCCGGCGCCTTCCCCAAGATTAAGACCTTGTCTGTCCCTGTCAAACGGACGACATTTGCATTTGTCCAATATCATCAATGAGTTGAAGCCGTTCAAATGGAATTTGGTAAGACATTCAGAGCCACCGACCAAGGCCGCATCCACAACCCCCGCCTTTATTAGATTTGCCCCAAGGATAATCGCATTTGCAGCGGAAGAGCAGGCCGTGGAAATGGTGGTCACCATATCGAAACCTAGAGGATACTGGGCTGCAATCATATCTGTACAAGCCCCGCAATCGTGCAGGGCAATATATTCGGAATGACGGTCATTCTCCAGAAAATCACGATAATATTGCTCGCTTTTCTCCATTCCGCCAACTGTTGTGCCTGAAATGAAAGCAATCCTCTTGGGCCTGATATTGTCCAAGCCCGACTGCTCGATGGCCTCCTTTACTGCCACTCTGCCCAACAACGTGGTTCTGGTTATGGCCTTTGGCAACTCGCAATCAAGCATTGACTTGAGAGAGTCATCGTCGAAAGGGACTTCTCCTACAGGTAAGTCGTTATGAACCGTCTTCAACAAAGTATTCTTGCCGATAGCCGCCACTTCCTTTCTCAGGGAAAGCATTGTTTGTGCCTTCCCAGCCCCCATAGAGGTGATAATTCCCATTCCTGTAACCAGAATCCGTTCCATAATTTACTTGGTACGGTTTGCAGTAATATAATCTGCCATTGTCTTCACAGACTTGAAGACATCGCGTCCGGCAGCCGCATTAGCCAATTTGATGCCATAGTCCTTCTCCATCAGCACGATAAGTTCAAGGGCATCGATTGAATCAAGTCCCAAGCCCTCCCCGAAAAGAGGAGCGTTCTCATTAATATCTTCAGGCTTCACTTCTTCAAGATTCAAGACCTCGATAATCTTCTTTTTCAGTTCCAATACTAAATCTTCCATAACTTAAGGATATTATTTATCGTTAATAATTGTTTATCTTCTTCATTGACAGAGACTTTGAGCATCAATACGTCCACGTGGCCCTGGAAATATTCCGCCCACCCTCCTACTATCGTATCAATCTTTCCGTCTGAGGCCAAGTCGTTGAAAGCCTCGCAGATGCGTTCAGCAGAGAATTCCTTGGTGATATAATGGACGCTTTCTCCCATAATCTTGTGCCTTATTGCTATCTCTCCTGACAATATGTTCGGCAATGTATATACGAAAACTGAAGGGGCCGGAAAATAATTGTCCGCATTCTCAATGGTTTTCTGATACGAGGTATCGTCATCAAGGGAAGAGGACCTGTTGAAAGTGACTACTGCCCAATTTTCCTTATTCTCCTGAGAATCATCATTTACAACCATTTCTGCTCCAAGGAATCCCGCTTTGCAAAGATTGTCCATCTTGTGGAATTTGGGATAATGGATGTCCTTCGCCTTGTATATCTGCAAAAGCCATGGATCTTCATCTTTGGGATTGTACACGACCACTTCCCTGTCATAGAAGATGACAGAAGCATCGGTAATCCTGCAATATGACATTATCTTCAGTCCCTTCATATCATTTTGATCAATATGGCCGCATTGCTTCCTCCAAAGCCTGAGAGCATCTTCACGAAAGAATGTTTTCCATTTGCAACTCCCTGATTTACTGATACATTCAATTTACGCGCAGTTCCGAGTTCCAATGTTCCCCTACTTCGAAGGACCACTTGTTCCTTGACTGCATACGAGGAAATGATGGATTCCAATATTCCAGCGGCACCAAGAGTATGTCCGAAATATCCTTTGAGGCTACCTACAGGGATATTCTGCAAGAGTGCTCTGTCTATGGCAATAGATTCCATATCGTCATTGTACAATGTCGATGTACCGTGTGCATTAATGAAAGCCAAATCCTCTTTATCAGTTTCGGTCAATATTTCAGTCAAGCAGCGAAGCAGTCCCTCGGCAGTCCTAGAAGGACCGGAAATATGGTTTGCATCATTGTGCATCGCCCCCTTGACAAGTACGAATGAGCCTTTAGGGGCCTCATCAGATTTGGACAATACCATTGTAGCGGCTGATTCTCCAAGGTTCAACCCTTTACGGTTTTTGTCGAAAGGACGGCACAACTCGTTCGATAAGGCCTTGAATGATTGGAAGCCGGAAATGATGAATTTGCACAGCATATCTGCTCCAACTACCACAATATGGGAATAGCGACCTTGCCTCAGTTGTCTCATTCCGGCAATCAGGGCTGAACAGCCGGAAATACAAGCATTGCTTACTGTCAATGGTTCATTGGCATTGCCAAAGAAACCAGCAATCAGTTCGGCGCTACGCCAAAGATGTATCCTTTCTGGTTCAAAGCCGTCCAAGTCCCCCAGCAGAGATACATTGCCTTTGGTGGTGGAAAGTATGAAAAGCACATCCTTGCCTGATGGATTTATTCCTGACTTTCTGATAGCCTGGTCTGCAGATAATATGGCTGCTTTTTCCAGTTTTGTATATCTGAACTTCGTGTCCGAGAAGGTTGAAAACGCATTATCCAGTTTCTTATCGTCGATGAGTGAAGCAAAAAATGGTTCCGGAATCCCGAAATGGGACTGGTATAGTCTGCCTTCCGATTCTTTGGACGGATCGGCAGACAATTCCTCCACCCTGCGGAAAGTATCTGCAGAGTTGAAGCCCAAAGGGGAAATCATTCCTTCACCAGCAACGCATATCATATTATTCCATTCATTTTCTTCCATTCTATGAAGAAATCAGGTATGCTCCAGACCAACTCATAATTTCTATCAAGGAATACCTGGGTACTATGTCCTGTGGCTACGAGTTCTCCTGTCGCCACATTATATATTTCATAATCAAAAAGAATCTTGGCAGCATCGGTGTCCTTGTATGTTATCACCACATTGATGATGTCGCGATGCTTGATAGGCCTTTTGTAATTGAAGGTCAGTTCCACGAGAGGAGCATAAAATCCGAATTCGTACATACGCAAATACTCCAGATGATAGAGGCTGCCGAACTCTTCTCTGGCATCTTCGAAATAGAGTGGATAGGCTCCGTGCCATACTATGCCCATAGAGTCCACCTCGCTGAAACGGACCTGGACCCTCTTTTCCGCCTTTAATACTTTAACTTCCTTATTCATTGTCAATTACAAATACTTTCATACTGCACTTCGCCAGTTCTTTGCCTTTGCAAGTAACTTTCGCATCCGCCAAGACTGCTGAAAAGACTTCCGAAGTCATAACTATTTCAGTAGTTACGGTATCGCCCACGGAAGGGACATCGAACACTTCGAAATCGCGCACTCCGCCTATCACACCTATTTTCACCGGTTTTCCAGCCCCGAGATAACCGATTCTCGCAGCACAGGTCTGGGCTATCATTTCTAGAAGTCCGCTACTGAGCAGTTTTCCATCTTCCACGAACCTATTGTCCTCCCTAATGAGGGTCTGTGTCTGCGTCACCACAGTATCGCAAAGGAGGATATAGTCCACCATTACCATCGGAGGCCTTTGCGGTATATAATCTATGGCGGAAACTTTTTCCATTATCTCTTAACGCATTGTAGGATGCAATGTCCCATCCCGAGTCCATCATATATCTTCTCAACTTCCAACCCTGCTTCACCCACGCATCTTATCATATCTTCCGAATAATACATCTTGCTGTTTCCGTTGGCCATAGCCGTGAAATACAGGCTAATCTGTGCCAAGCAATAACTGGCAGTTTCGAAACGCTGACGATCCCAAAATGTCTCCATTATGTACAACCTGGAATGATCATCCATCGATTTGGCTGCTCTTGATACTATGGAAATCACTTCTTTCTCGGAAAAGCAATCCAGGAACTGGCTCATCCATATCACATCGAAATTTGTCGGGAAAGGCACCGATGGATCCAACAAGTTGCATCCGTGGCCATCTATCCTGTCTGCTCCTGATTTACCTGCGGTCTGTTCTTTCATCATCTTGAGTTGTCCTGGCAGATCCATTATGGTCACTCTCACATCCTTGTCATAGCCAACGCATTGCATTGCAAAACGACCTGTATTTCCGCCCACATCCAGAAGATTCTTAGGATGGCTGTCGAATACTATTTCCAAAGCCTGCTCAAATGAGCAGTCCGAATAATAATGATCGAAGCCGAACCAACTCTTCTGAACCTTTGATGGCAATTGAGATAGTCCTTCATATATGGTCGGCCATTCTCCGAAGACCTTGAGACCTTCAGGCTTGCCGTTTTTAATCGCTTCTTCAAGATTGAAAAGGCCCAGGTAATTGACATCCTGATTGAAATCCATATTCACCCTGGCCATATCATCGTTGATAAGGAACCAGCCGGCTTTGGCAAGGAAGAATTTTTCATCCTTAAGCAATATGGTACCAATGGTCAATGACGATTCAAGCAAGACTTTGGCCCCATAAATTGAAAGTTTCGCTTTTTGGGCGATTTCTTCCATAGTCATACCTTCCTTGGTATCGTCCAACATCTTGAAGATGCCGAACTTGACCATAAGTCTGGATACTTGGAACACTACCGGGCCGAAAGCAATCTCCTGAGCCAGCCTTTGGGCTTTGAGTGCAGGACGATCCTTGGAATAAATCTCTTTCTGTGGACTGTATAATTTCATATTGTCAGTTTGCTATATCCCAAAATTGATAATAATTGAACCATTGGTGCGGGAAATGCCAGAGTATGGTCTCCAATGAACGTACATAGCTGCCAGCCAATGCTTTTGCATTGTCTAGCACGGTCCCATCCTTGTCCCCTTCAAGAGGGAAAACGAAACTCTTGTAATTCAGTCCCTTCTGTTTGATGACGAAAATGGAAACCATTTTCACATTGGAAGAAGCGGCCAGCACGAACGGACCCAATGGGAATTTGGCTGGTCTTCCCATGAAATTCATATTCAGGAATTTGTTACTTCCGGATATGCGGTCACAGACGACTGTCACGAATTCTCCTCTTTCCAGGGCGCTCTTTACAGCAAAGATGTGGGACATATCTTCCTTTATTGGAACGAGATGGACATTGAAATTATCCAGAGACTTCTGCCTTCTTCGTTGCAACTCAATCGATTCGCCGCCATATACTATGGAACTAATAGCCTTTTTGTCCTGTTTCATTGCGTGACCGCAAAGTTCGAAATTGCCGACGTGAGAGCCTGCAACCACGCAACCTTCAGGGGCTTCGCTCATTTCATTGAACAAGTCCAACAAATCCACATCAATCTTGAACTGGTCTTCTCGACCGGCTGCAAGGGCGAATTTGTCCAATACTGTCTTTCCGAAAATATAATGGTTCTTGAATGTAGCGAAAAACGCTTTGACCGGGGAATACCCGAGAATGGAATGAAAATAGAAATAAATCGCGTTCCTCCCTTTCCTTCCGAACAGGAAATAAAAAGGGATAACCAGTACGAGAACAGGATATATGACAGTCACTTTGACATACTTGAATATGAAAAGCAAGAAACGCTGCCCGAAGTCCCCTCCTCCTGTCTTACCTTCCCAGCGATTATCATCTGACATATTGCTGCTATTTGACTTTCGATTCAATATAATCATAGAACTGCGACAAGGTCCTGATATCCTTCATTTCTTCAGGTTTGATCTTGAACCCGAAATTGCGTTCCACGATTACCACAATATCCACAAAATCAAGGCTGTCGATTCCCAAGTCATCTTTGAGCAAAGCATTGTCATTGATGAGGTTGGCATCGATTTCGATTTCTTCAATCAGGAATTTGTTGACTGTAGCTACTACTTCTTCTCTGGTCATAAAAACTATTGTTTGAATTTTTTGATTACTAATGCGCTGTTGGTTCCGCCAAAACCAAATGAATTTGACAAATATACATCAATCTTCTTTTCAGTCGTTCGCGATATTATATTTAATTTTTCGGAATATTGATCCGGAGTCTCGAAATTGATATTAGGAGCAATGAAAGATTCTCCCATCATCAAGTTGGAATATATGATTTCGCTTGATCCAGCCATCCAGCATTCGTGGCCAGTCATCGATTTGGTTGAACTTACAGGGGTGTGATATGGACCGAACAGTTCGTCTATAGCCATCGCTTCATAGGCATCGCCTTGCTGCGTGGAAGTGGCGTGGGCATTGATATAGTCAATATCCTTGGCTTGAAGGCCGGCATCCTTGATGGCCCTGCTCATTGCCGTGAAAGAACCTTTGTCGCTTGCGTGTGAGATATTCTCTCCATTGGAAGAAAAGCCATATCCAACCACTTCTGCTATGATGTGAGCCCCTCTGCGTATGGCGTGTTCGTATTCTTCGAGAATGACTGTTGCCGCCCCTCCGCTTGGAACAAGTCCGTCCCGGTCACGGTCGAAAGGCCTGGAGGCCTTGGTAGGATCGCTTGTGCGGACAGAGAAGGCACTGATGCCGTCGAAACTGCCCATTGACAAATAATTGGTCTCCTGTGCCCCTCCGCAGATGATCATATCTTGAAGGCCTTGCCTGATAAGCAGCAAGCCCATCCCGATGGAATGGGAGCCACTTGCACAAGCTGCACTTATTGTCATATTTATTCCTCTCAACTTGAATATAGTGGAAAGGTTCATTGTCACTGTGGAATTCATTGATTGGAAGATAGCGCCAGAACCCATCAATGTAGTATCCTTGGTACGCAAAGCGGTGGTATGGGCATCGATTACGGCCTTGGCAGACGAATCGTTGCCATAGAGTATGCCGACTTCATTCTTCTCCAGATAGTCAAGGTCAATTCCCGCATTCGCAAGTGCTTCTGCTGTAGACATATAGGCATATTCTCCCTCTTCTGCCAGACAGACTCTTGAACGACGGTCGAGCACTCCTTTGAGCTGAGGCTCTTCGAGGATTCCTGTGAGCGGGGAACGATAACCGTACTCAGTCCTCATCGGATCTATGCCAATGCCCGATTTCCCTTCATACAGGGACTTAGCCACTTCTTCGATATTCTTACCAATACAAGAATAAATTCCCATTCCGGTGATTACAACTCGTCTCATATTAATATATTCCTCCATTTATTGAAATGACCTCTCCTGTGATGTATGATGCTTCCTCCGAGGCAAGGAAACCGACCAGAGATGCGACCTCTTCAGGCTTGCCGAATCTGCCAACCGGTATCATTTTCTTCATTTCTTCCTCATTAAGTTCCTTGGTCATATCTGTTGTGATGAAACCAGGTGCTACTGCATTTACCGTCACTTTCCTCGGTGCGACCTCTTGGGCCAATGCCTTAGTAGCCCCGATGATACCTGCCTTGGCGGCAGAATAATTTACCTGACCGGGAAGACCTTTCAAGCCAGAGAGTGATGTGACATTGATGATGCGCCCGAATCTCTTCGTGAGCATATCCTTGAGAAGTCTTCTGGTGATGTAGAAAAAGCCATTCAAATTTGTATCCAACACATTGCTCCACTGATCATTCTGCATAAACACCATCAATGTATCTTCACGGATACCTGCATTGTTCACAAGTACAGCGATATAATCATCAGTATGTTTTTCGCTCCATTGTTCCATTGCCTTGTCCACAGTCTCTGCGTCAGAGACATTGAACGGGAGCAATTCACATACTCCCCCAGCCTCTTCTACCAAGCGCTTAGTCTGCTCGGCTGCTTCCTTATTGCTTTTGTAATTCACAATCACAGGATAGCCCATTGCTGAGAGTTTAAGACTTATGCTTCTGCCGATTCCTCTGGAACCGCCTGTCACTAGAGCGTACTTCATAAGTTATTTCCTTAAATAATTGATAATTCTTTCTATCTCCTCATATTTGGGAGTGTCCTCTACGAATGCTGGTACCAAAGACCTTACATCCTGATAAACCTTTTTTGATGATTTGGACAATTTGCCATCTATCTTCAAGCAATCCACAGCTTGTGCCAAGCCGATGAAATGAATGGCCATTACCTGATATGAATTTTCTATGACCCTGCGGGCAAGGATGGCTGAATTGGTACCCATACTTACCACATCTTGATTGTCATTATTGTTAGGAATGCTATGGACATACATTGAATTGGCAAGGGTCTGGCATTCGGCAGTGGTCGAGGTAGCAGTAAATTGCATAGCCTGTACTCCGTAGTTCAGTCCCAATTTGCCGAGATTCAGGAAAGGTGGCAGTATGCCGTTGATCTTGTCGTGGCAGAGATAATTGAACTGACGTTCCATAAGGACTGTAAGTTTGGTGATGACTATCTTGATCTTATCCATCTCGAAGGAGATATAATCCCCGTGAAAATTGCCACCGTGATATACTGTCTGCGTGTCTACGTCCACTATGGGATTGTCGTCAACTGCATTAAACTCTTCCACTATTATCTTCTCTGCGAAGTCCAATGCCTCTTTGATAGGGCCAAGAATCTGTGGTACGCACCTAAGCGAATAATAAGGTTGGACCTTGTGGTCGAATACTTGTTCCTTATGCTCGTGATACATCTCCACCGACCTCTTCATAAGGCATTTGCTGCCTTTGGAAAGTTCTATCATTTCAGCTGCAATCTCGGACTGACCTTTGTGGTTCTTCAGGTCATTGAGTTCAGGAGCCATAAAGTCATCATAAGACGAGGCGATTTCGTTGATCATCACTGAGGCTTCCAATGCGTGTCTGAGCAATTTACGGGCATATACGAGATTCACCAGGCCGACTCCTGTCATCATTGCCGTTCCGTTGGTAATGGCAAGACCTTCTCTTAATTTAGGTTTCAACGGCTTGATTCCCAGTTCGTTCATAACATCGATGCTCTTGCGTCTCTCGCCTTTATAGAAGACGTCACCTTCGCCAATGAATGCCAATGCCATATGGGCTAGTTGTACGAGATCTCCGCTGGCTCCTACACTTCCGTGCTGAGGGATGACAGGATAAATGCCATTGTTGATGAAGTCTCTCATCAATGTGATAGTGTCAGGATGCACCCCTGACTTGCCACTTATGAATGTGGCGTATCTTGAGAGCAAAGCAGAACGGACATAGATTTCAGAAAATGGTTCTCCCACACCTGTGGAATGGCTTCTTATAATATTGTATTGAAGAGCATTCAGATCTGCATCGTTTATACGATACTGAGCCATCGGACCAAATCCAGTATTGATTCCATATATGATCTTGTCTTTGGAAAAAGCTTGAAGGAAATCGAAACTTATCTGCACTCGCCGACGAGTGGCTTCCGACAATTCCACTTTGGAATCATTGAAAACAATGTCTACTATCTGTTTGTAAGAAAACATTTTATTTTTGGCTATTTTTAACTTACAAAGATATAAAAAATGAATGATATAACCATAAGGAATGATACCAATCGCAAGTTTTCAATTTTCCTGAAAAAAAATGTTTTTTAGTGTTGCGTTTTTGTTTAATAAACGTCTACTTTGTGTTTATGATGCCAGAAGAACTTGGAGTAGCATATTTCAATACTTTGAGAGACAAGATGTTCCGCTTTGCGGTCAGCATAGTCTCGGATAGGGATTCAGCTGAGGATGTCGTACAGGACGTCTTCGTGAAGATTCTTCTTCTTTCAGAGCAAAACAGATGCAAGAACTTCGAGGCCTTTGCAATGACATCGGTTAGGAACAAATGTTACGATATGCTGCGGCATTCCAGATTCATAAGCAATGAATCGGTCGACACTGGAATACCAGTTGAAGACATTAACGATTGGGATGTCAGGATTGTGATACGCCAGGCAATAGATTCGTTGCCGAGAAAACAGAGGGAAGTAGTTCACCTGAAGGATGTCGAAGGATATGGAACAAAAGAAATTGCAGAAATATTGTCAATGAGGGAGAATGTGGTGAGAGTGGTATTGTCTAGGGCGAGGAAAGAACTTCGCCGAAAAATTGAAAAAACGATGAATTATGGAACAAAATAGAATAAGTAGTTTAATTGAGCTTTGGGAAGAGGGGAAGAGTGATTCTTCGCAGGAGAAAGAATTGAGGGAGTACTTCTGCTCAGCCTCGGACATTCCAGCCAAATGGCTGGTTTACAAGACTATGTTTGCCGGGTTTCAGTCTCTTGGGAAAGAGACTGCGCCCGCTCCCAAGGAGTCTTCGAAAAAGACTATTGACTTAAAGGGTGAATTTAAGCGCAAGACTTTAAGGAAGAGGATCATAGGCATTTCTTCGGCTGTTGCGGCAGTGGTTATCGGATTGATCGCATTAAATTATTACCAAAAACCATATTGCTATATTGACGGTAAGCCGGTTCACAGTTTACAAGTGGCTTTGAACTCCACTGAAGATTTGGTGGAATTGGAAAGTTTCGATCAGACGGCAGAAGAAATGGATGCATTGGAAGAATTGACAGATATTTTAGAAAGTGATAAGAAGTAATTTTATGAAAAAAATTTTATTTACCTTGATTGCATTGGGAATATTCCAATGCTCATTTGCACAGACAGACAGTATTGAATTCAGACGTTCCGGTAACGATGATTACATAATCTCAATCGGAGGATATGATATTCTGATGGGACAGGAAGGGCCGAAACAGAAGAAGTTCAAAATGTCCTGCAAGCCAAAATCCAGCTTGGATATGTTTTCGGGAATGGAAATGGGTTGGTGCAATTTGGTCGGAACTGATTATGCAGGATATGCTCAGCAAGATTTTCTCGATTGCAAGAACGGTCTCAGAAGTTTCCATTTCGGGGTGGACATTGTGAAAGCGACAGTGGCGCTCAATCAGAGCAGAAGTTTATATTTCGTAACAGGGGTACAAATGAACAATGAGAACTATTCATTTACTAACCACGTTACACTAGGCTATGAGAACGGGAAAATCATACCAATACCTATCAGCAGCGATTACAAAAAGTCCAAATTGGTCACAACATATTTTGCGGTTCCTTTAGGATTCAAATGGGATCTTTTCAGGGAAACGAGTTTGGCCGCCTATGGTTTCGGCGGCGTTTTGATGGAATCATACACGAAATACAAGAAGCCAAAGCATAAAGACCATGGTATCGACGGGCTGAATCCATTCCAATACGGAGTCGGCGCCACACTCTCATTCGACGATTACGGAATCTTCGCCAAGTATTCCACTTCGCCTCTGTTCGAAAGCGGGAAAGGGCCAAAGGCCTATTCTTTTTCTACTGGAATTTACTTTAATCTCTAATATTCCAAGCGATGAAAAGATTTATTAAAATACTCATATTGATTGCGTTATTCTTCTTTCCTGTGATTTCACAGGCGCAATCGTTCAGGAATATCTATGATAAATTTTCTGACAATCCTGGCTGCTCGTCAGTCTTGATGGAGAAGAAAATGATCAAAGCCATCGCTGCCAAGTCCAACGACAAAGATCTTGTAAAACTTTTGGACGGAATCGAATCGATTAGGATACTTTCCTCTGTCGGGAGAAACGACAATATGATTGCTGATGTAAAGAAATTCATATCATCAAACGACTTTAAAAGAATGGGGGAACGTACTGAAGACGGCAAATGTGACACATTCTATCTCTTCGATGGAGGCGATTACGAATCCACATTCATAATGCTCAGCGTCAGTCCCACCAAAACCACAGTCATTCGCATCTTCGGCTACTTCAATGTCAAAGACATCTCCAAACTCTCCCGCATCGCCAGATGACGCATTGCACCGGAGCCGTTTACGGCCCATTTTTCAACTAACCTTTAATTGCAATGAAAATAATCAATCTCTCAATCCTGACAGTATTGGCCATTACGGCCTCTGCCTGTTCCAATAGATTTTCTTGGACTTTGAAAGTCAAAGACAAGCCTGTTGTCTCTTACAACAATGATCGCACATCGGATTCAAGCAAATCGGTTGAGAAGATAGACATAGTGGACAGTATCAAGATGATAAAACTTGAAGAAGATGGCCATAGCCCTATCAATGTTATCGCTCAGTTTGAGAACTTGGATAGCGTATTCATCGTAAGGGATCTTGATAACGCTTACAGATTCGACAGAAATGGTAAATTCTTGAATCAGTTCGGAAAAGAGGGAACGGATTATAAGAGACTGGACACCTTTATGCTTGATTCATTGGACCACGTATTATTGGTGGATGGATGTTCAAAGAAGATGCTGGTCTTCAATCAGGATGGAACATTGATACAATCAAGAGAGTTTTCATCAAAGAAGCATGATTTCATAAATGCCGGCACATTGCTTCAGGATGGTAGCATATTGATGAACAATGCGATATTCAATTTGGACAATAATCTATACACTCTTTTGAAGCCTTCGGAAACAGCTTGCACTGATATTATGCACACCCAATTGAATTCTAAGGAAATAGCATTTCCTATGGGGAGACATCCCATCAGCAATTGGAATGGATCGTTAAGATTGACCAATCCTTATGACAATCACTTCTTCACATTGGACAAAAACGGCTTGCCGATAAAAGATCTCACGATTCAGACTGCCCTTAGCACTCCAGGCACTGACATCTTGAGCAAGCCGCAAAATCAGATTGACCTTTACTCGACCCTCCGGAAATCATCAGAATACTTTCTTGGCTACACCTCCATCTTCGAAACTGAGAATTATCTCATCTTGGAGAATATGTACAACGAGTGTTTCTATGTAGACAAATACGATATTACAGGAGACCAAATCAAAGAGAAAGATATCAAATATTTGATATTGCCGACTTCCGGTAAGGAATTGATAGGTGCTTCCGACAAGGCTTTCTACATCGCTGACTCCAGCCACGACACGATTGAAGTATTCTTCCTAAAACACAAAGAATCTGCTTGCAAATAGCAACTTCGTTCAATTGTGTGTATTCTAAGAATAATAGACGTTCGCATAGTTTCCTGATTTCTCATTTCCTGAATTGTCGTTTCCTAATCTTGGTTGACGGTTGCCGTGTGATTGCTGATAGAAGTTGACTCGGTTTAACTTAATACCGACATCTGTTGACTATCAGGCCCCTGTGATCAGTGTACAACCGAGGGGGTGAGGCACCTAAGTGGAACCATGATAAGGAACCAAATGTTAAATGTAAACATGTTTCAGAAATTTCCGCTGAACTGACCGTCCCTTCCTCATGTTAAATCCGTTGTCTATTACGTATACTGTCTCCAAGTTTTCAATCAATTGGCTCACTGTATTCATAGAACATGAATAATCTTGCTAATCTCTCGACACGACTTACCCTCACCATAGTGAAGGCGCATTACGGTTGCATAATATTTCTTGCTTCGAGTCTCATATGTCGGCCTCATCCTTCCATCCTACTTCCTTTAACCGTCATCATCCATCTCTCTTCCTTCAATTTTCATCTCTTCTTATCTTCTTTCTTCTTTCATACTTGACTCCTTTCTTGAGTCAACTTTTTCTGTAATATACAAATCTGTGCCGGTGCATTTACTATCTATTTCATTATCAGCTTATTATCAAATGGCGTGGCACAGATTCAAGAGTTTTTGACATCCAAATGCCGAAAACCGTGCCGGTCTATTCCATAACATATTGAAAATTAATAGTTTAATTTAATCAGCGGCACAGTTTTAGAATTGTCACTGAGTGCGAATCACTCACACGAGTAGCATCACAAGTATTATAGGTTTACACTTTTGCATTGGTTGACATTAGTAGCATAAGTTTGGATCTCTAAGTTTGACTAGTGTCGCAGATGGCTGGCACGAGCAACCTATGGCGGCCCAAAACATCTTCAGTCTTTATCAGACAACCGCACAAAGCCGGTATTTACATCAGCAAATAAGTAAGGCCAGTAGGCCAGATATTTTGAGGCCAGCGGGTTTGGTATCTTATGGCCAGTGAGTATGGTATCATGAGGCCAGAATGTCTGGTATTACAGAGCAGAGCCCTGTGAATAGCGAAGTGGGTGTTGCGAACGAGAGAGATACAGCAAGCGGTAAGCGAAGGCACTAGAGTATTACAAGATGGAGGCTGAAATGTGTGCGTAACAAGTATGAATAGCCATCGGCATATATTCAACATCAAAAGGCCGCGTAGCAAAAACAGCTCAGCTACCAGCAATTACTCCTCTCCTGTCTCCCCCTTCTTCATCTCCGACAAAAGATAATAAGCATTGTCCAGAGCGATATCCAAAGACTGGCCATCAAAACCCTTAATCTCCACATATCCACCCTCATTTCTTCCCCTATTCACCTCAATCGGACTGAAACACCAGCCACCCTTCTCCTTACTAGCCGAGAAAATATACGACTTACCATCCTCATCCACGACCCCCTCCTCAGAAACAGCCTTAAGCGAAGCCACATCCGAAGCAATCTTCCCACACAGGTACATCCCAATAATCAATCCACTCTTAGGCCCAGCAATAGAAGCCCGAACGTGAACCACCTTAGGATTAGTCTCAAACGTCTTACCCACAGAATACACCTTCCCCTCATACTGAGCCCCATTCGCCGATCTCAACAAAAGCGACACGCTCTGCCCCACCTTCACATTCGGCACATCCTTCTCAAACACAAGCAAATCCGCATAGACATTGTCAGTATTCACAATATGGAACATAGGAATCTGAGAATCAGCATATTGCCCAGTCTTCACATCAATCCTGTCTACGGTCCCATTGATAGAACTATACACAGCAATACTAGTAACAGTCTTCCCGGCAGCCACACCACTCGGATCAATTCCTATCATCCTCAATTGAGCAGCCTCGGTACGAAGTTCCGCTTGCAAAGAACGATACTCAGACTGAATCTGCTGGAAGTCCTTCTCCGACCCCACCTTCTCAGAATACAAGTCCTTCTGGCGATTGTACTCCTGAGACACATAAGTCATACGATTGTAAGCCGAAAGATACCGACTCTGCAAATCCAACAAATCAGGATGAGAAAGATAAGCCAACTTTTGCCCCTTTCTCACAATCTGCCCCTCCTTCACCAGAATCGACTTGACATTCGCTCCGACATAAGGAGACACACTGGCCTCACTCTGAGGCATAACACACAATGTCCCATTGGCCTCAATCAACCCGGAAAACTTATGTTCAGGGATTTTGCCAATGGTAATACCCAAGTCTTTAAGCTGAGCATCAGTCAGATGCACATCAGTCATAGACGAAGTATCAGCCTGCGAAGAAGTCTGTCCCGAGACCGATGATGCTGACGAAGCCTCCCCAATGGAAGCCTGATTATTTGAACGGCCGCAACCTGATACCACCAAGACTGCAAGCACAAAGTATAATATTGTACGTTTCATTTCTATCTTATTGATTAATAATAATATTCGAGGTTAAATCTTGAATTGAGGTATTCCCCATAGCAATCCCAATAATCCAACTGGACCTTGATAGCGTCATTCATATTCTGAATGAATCCAAGATAATCAGTGGCACCCTTACGATAATAAGTAATCGCCGCCTTCTGCTGCTCCTGAGCCAATGCAAGAGCGCCATCACGATAATAATTCAACGAATTCAACCACTTATCGTATCGGCTCTCAACGTTATTCAAGTTCGCATCTATCTCCCGCTTCTGCAACTCGTAATTCTGTCTGGCAATATCCCTCTCTATCTTAGCAGACCTCACCCTTCCCGCCTGAGCAGAAAAGAAAAGAGGCACACTGACACCTGCCTGATAAGAATAATATCCAGTCTGAGAACCTATTTTCTGGCTGCCATATTCCAAAAAGAGTTTAGGCAGAAATTCCGATTTTGCCATCTTGAACTGGCTCTCAGCCAACCCTATACGGGCGTCGGCAATCTTCATCGCCGGATGTTCCGAAGAAGACCTGGCCACTTCCGAAGACAAAGAATCGACACTGTTATCTGTCACGAACGTTGTTTTCTGTCCAAGCCAACGATTCAAATTTTTCAGCGCAATAGTCTCATCACGAAGTGCCTGCATCTTGGCAAGACCGATTTGGCGGGCCTGGTTCCTTGCTGAAAGATATTCCAATTCCGACGTGGCACCAGTATTATAACGCAGTTTTGCCGCCTTCTCGAAATTTCTATAAACAGTATCCAATTTCTCATAGACCAACACCTTCTGATGAGCAACGTAAGCCATACCATAATCAATTCCAACCTCTTTTCGCAACTCCCTATCCACAAGGTTGGCTTCAGCCGAAGTCACATTGGAAAGTTTAGAGTAATACCCCACTTTGGCAGCAATCCCAAAAATATCCAGATTCTGCCTTACCGTAATCAGGTTGGTAATAGCATCAGGATTGCTCTGCCCCTTTTCTTCCCCACCAGTCGAAATCTCAGTCGAGCCCAAATCCCACGCAGACTGCTTCAATGCAGTACTGTTTTCATTATTGAGCCTTGCAACCTTGATGGAAGGATATTCTTGCGAGGCAATCTCAAAAGCCCTGTTAAGCGAGATAGGTTGTTGAGCCTTAGCAATTTGAGGCGGAAATAGCATCAATGAAAATATTGCCAATATAGAGACCGCACCACCTCCAATATTCTTCTTTTTGCCAATGCGTTCCTCGTAAGAATATAGCACAGGCACCACAATCAATGTCAGCAAAGTCGCCGTAAAGAGTCCGCCAATTACCACAGTGGCAAGCGGCCTCTGGACCTCAGCCCCGGCAGAACTTGAAACAGCCATTGGCAAGAAACCAAGCATAGCGGCTGTCGCAGTCAAAAGTATTGGTCGAAGCCTCTCGCCAGTACCCAATTTTATCCGATCCATCACATTATCCATTCCATTCTCCTTCAATGAGTTGAACTTATTTATCAGCACAAGGCCGTTCAGCACCGCCACACCGAATAGGACGATGAAGCCGACTCCTGCCGAGATACTGAAAGACATCCCCCTTAGCACCAATGAGAATATGCCGCCAATTACTGCCAATGGAACTGCAATATAAATCATAAGCGCCTGCTTGATGGATTTAAGTGCGAAATACAATAATATGAAAATGAGCAACATTGCTATTGGCATCACTATCATCAATCTGGCCTTGGCATCTTGGAAATTCTGGAACTCGCCTCCATAAGTGATATGGTAACCGACTGGAAGTTGAAGATTCCTGTTCAATTTCTGTTTTATTTCAGTCACAAGCGATTGGACGTCGCGGCCACGTACATTAACACCCACATATATTCTACGGGAAGCCCTGTCCCTTGAAATCTGCATTGGACCTGGTTGATAATTGATCTGGGCCACTTCTTTAAGTGGAATAAGTTGTCCATCAGGAAGATCCACATATAAATTCTGCAAATCTTCAATTCCCTTGCGTTCTTTGCGATCCAAACGGATAACCAAATCGAACCGCTTTTCACCTTCGAAGATGACTCCCGCCTTTCCCCCGGCAAATGCTGCACTGACATATTGATTCAACTTAGCAATATTGAGTCCGTATTGGGCTATCTTCTGATGGTCGTATTTGACAGTAATTTGCGGAAGACCGGAGGTCCTTTCAAGCGAAACATCGGCTGCCCCGTCAATCTTGCTGATGATATCTGTCATCTTCTCTCCCAATTCATTCAATTTGTCCAAATCGTCGCCATATAGTTTCACTGCGACATCTTCCCTGATTCCAGTCAGCAACTCATTAAACCTCAGTTCAACAGGCTGAGAGAAAGAAAAATTCAGTCCTGGAAGGACACTCAATCTGTCTTTTATTTTATCTATCAATTCTTCCTTGGTCTTGGCAGAAGTCCATTTGCTTCTATCCTTTTCGAGGATTATGAAACTATCTGTATAATCAAATCCCATCGGATCAGTAGGAATATCTGCCACACCAATCCTGGCGCAAACAGTCTTGATCTCTGGAAAACTCTTAAGTAACAGTTTCTCAACCTGTTCCTCTCGTTTGATGGTTTCCGAGAGAGAACTTCCCGGCCTCAAAAAGGTCTGCATTGCAATGTCTCCCTCATCCAAACTTGGAATAAATTCCCCACCCATTCGACTGAAAGCGAAACCAGCCGAAAGGAAAAGGCCCAGCGCTATGAGGAGCACTGTCTTTTTGTGTTTGAGCGAATATGCCAATATTGGCTCATAGGCAGAATGTATCTTACTCATTATCTTTTGACTCAGCCTGCCAAGCCAACCTTCCAAGCGAGAAAAAGCGCTGCTTGGATTGGCAGAGGGCCGCATTGCCAGAGAAGAGACCATTGGGATATAAGTCAGGCAGAGTATGATGGCCCCTAGAACGGCAAATGAGAATGTATATGCCATAGGATGGAACATTTTGCCACTTACACCTGTCAGAAAAAGAATCGGGGTGAAGACAATGAGGATGATCAGTTGTCCGAAAAATGCCGAATCCATCATAGTGGACGATGATTTGTAACTAATTTCGTCCATTGCCTTGCTGTCGAATCGCATCTTTTTCTTAAGCCCTGATTCTATCTTGTGGGTGACATCTTCGACAATGATGACTGCCCCATCCACTATGATTCCGAAGTCTATTGCTCCAAGGCTCATAAGATTCGCCCAAACTCCGCAAATCCGCATCATTATGAAGGCAAATAGAAGAGCCAAAGGAATCACAGAGGCTGTTATCAGGCCGCCTCTCAAGCTTCCCATCAGCAGAACTAGCACGAATATGACGATGAGAGCACCTTCGATGAGGTTTCTAGCGATGGTTTTGGTCGTTCTCTGGATTAGATTGGACCTGTCCAAGAAAGGTCTGATTTCAATGCCTTTAGGCAATGAGTTCTGGACCGAAGCCATCCTTTCCTTTACTTGTTTGACCACTTTTCCGGAATTGGCTCCTTTAAGCATCAATATCATTCCTCCGACGGCCTCGTGGCCGTCTTGAGTAAATGCGCCATACCTGACCTGCTCACCGAATCTGACATTTTCTGCGACATCGCGGATAAGCACTGGAATTCCGTTCTGATTTTTGACAACGATGCTGTTTATGTCATCGACTGATTTGATAAGGCCTTCACCTCTAATGAAATTGGCCATATGGTCTCTTTCAATGTATGCGCCTCCGGTATTGACATTGTTCTTGCTTAGGGCATCGAAGACCTCGGACATCGTCACTCCCATTGCATTAAGCCTCTCGGAAGAAAGGGAAATCTCATATTGCTTGATGCTGCCTCCGAAAGAATTAACATCGACAACACCCGGGATCATTGACATTTGCCGTTTTACTATCCAGTCCTGGATGGTACGCAGCTCCTGTGGAGTGTATTTGGATGGATCTTTTGGAACAAGAGTATATTGGAATATTTCTCCTAGTCCTGTCGTGATAGGACCCATCTCAGGGGTGCCGAAGCCCGCCGGTATCTGCTCCTTTACTTCGCTCAATTTCTCTTGTACCAACTGGCGAGGCTGGTATGTGCCCATATTATCCTTGAAGACTATGGTCACCACAGAAAGGCCGAACCTTGAAATGGATCTCACGTCCTCGACCCCTGGCAGATTGGACATTGCCAATTCCACCGGATATGTAACGAATTGTTCAATATCCTCCGTGGACAGATTTTCCGCAGAAGTTATCACCTGCACTTGATTGTTTGTGATGTCAGGAGTGGAATCTACGTTGATGGTACGTAAGGAATAGATGCCTCCTCCGATGAGCAATACCAGAAACAGAAAGATGATAAACTTATGTTGTATCGAATATTGTATGATTTTTTCTATCATTGCTTTGTGATTAATTGTTTGATTGGCGGATTACACATCCGTCGAATAGCCATCTCCTCTATCGGAAGTGGCAAAAAAAAGACAATTGCTGTTATTACAGTGTAATGATAGATGGAGGTCCCCTTCGGGATATTCCCGAATGAAATGCTGCTGTGAAATATTCAGTTATGCCAGACCTCGTCTCGAAAGATGTTGCCGTAACTGGCGCTTCGATATGAATAGAATCGCTGATTAGGGCAGACGAAAGAAAATTCAGTATCTGCGGTGTGGAAATGTGATACAATCCACCCTGATTGATGGTGAAAAATTGAAGCTGTTCCAATGGGCAATTATCATTGCCCTCATCCGGACTTGACGAATGGTGTTCATCCGCTCCGCCTTCGCTCGAAAATTCCCACCCGCCGAAACATATCTGATGGAAATGATGATGATGCGTCTCCACGGTGGAAAACATCAACATCACTGTCGCAAGCGTCAATGAGAATATGGACAGAATCCTTTTCATTGATGCAAATATAAGAATAATTAGTAGATAAACTGCATAGATCTTCGCCGCTCGGTTGGTCAAAGGGTTGGCAATCGGTCGGGCGAAGATTCAGTTGCTCAGTAGTCCTCTTTGGGAGGATGATCAGAATTAACGGATCTTGATAAGTTTAGAGATGTCGAAACCTCTGCGTTTCGCCTCTGCGAGAATCTGATTGTAAGTCTCTTCAGGCAAAGTCTCTGTTCTGGACAATATCCAAAGGTAATCAGTCCCCTTGCCGGCTCCGATCAAAGCCCAATCGTAATTGCTTCCAAGGGCCATTATCCTGTAATCCGAATAGAAATTCCAGAAGAATGAGACCCTGAGGACACCAGGTTCCTTGGTAGTCTTGGCTTTACCCTCTGCCAAACTGTTTTTCTTTTTCTTCTGATTGTAGCCTCTGTTCAGGACTTGGATTATCCCATTGTCCTTAAGGACATACTCGGCAGTGATATCGGTTAGGCCATGCTCGAAACGATGATCGAAGCGGGCTATCTCATACCACTTCCCCAGATAACGATTGAGATCCAATTCCTTGATTGTGGAATTGTCGAAAGCCAATGGATTACTGCATTTGCAACAAGTGCTCATAAAATATGTGGTTAAAAGTTGCCGAAAGTTAGCCACAATTCTCTAATTTGCAAATATTACATCTGAACGAAAGCTACTTTAGCAGATCATTTTATATTCTTTTGTAGTGTCGGTTCCAAAACCATCATATATGCTTTGCGAGAGCCGTTTTCATTAATAATCTTGAAGTTGTAGAGGCGATCTTTGTATCCTGTCATAAACCATTCGTTGCAGACTGGATGCCAGGTCTTGGCCCTGTCATAGGAGATGTAAGTCCTTTGAGACCATTATCTTGCTACGCCACGGCTGATCTTGATAGTATTCCATTACCGCATATATACAACCGCCTTGCGAAATAAGGGATCTGCAAAACCAGCCGTTTATTCTCGAGATACGTTTCCACGTAATGCCCTCGTCTTTTGTCCTGTAAAAAAATGTGTTGTTTGGCATCCCCGTCAATACAGCCATTATACCATCCGAATACGAGAAAAATATCATTTGGGTTGGTGCCGCATTTGAAGTGTCAATCCCTTCCTTGACAGGAAACTCGCGGATATTAAATTGCCACCCTCCGAATGTCTGTGGCACCCGGAAAGCAGCACAGCAGCACAACACAACAAATATTTAATTTTCATCAGAGATCGTTTAATCGGTTTATTATCAATGTGTAAAGTTACATAATAACAATAACAATGACAAAAAGAAACGATTTGCTTAGTTATTGGCAGTGAGCCAGGCCGACAGGACCAAGCAGATATAGCCAAAGCGAGCCGGCTGAAAACAGTCGGCTCGCTTTGTATTGTATTGGCCTAAATTATAGACCTAACTTCTTGAAGAAATCATTGCCCTTGTCATCCACAAGAATGAAAGCAGGGAAATTCTCAACGTGAATCTTCCAGATAGCCTCCATTCCCAGATCAGGATACTCCACACACTCGATAGACTTAATGCTATCATAAGAAAGCACAGCAGCAGGACCACCGATTGAACCAAGATAGAAACCACCGTGCTTCTTGCAAGCGTCAGTAACCACCTGAGTACGATTACCCTTAGCAATCATAACCATACTTCCACCGTGAGACTGGAACAAATCCACATAAGGATCCATACGATTGGCAGTAGTAGGGCCCATCGACCCGCAAGCCATTCCTTCCGGAGTCTTGGCAGGACCGGCATAGAACACAGGATGATCCTTGAAATACTGAGGAAGATCCTCACCATTGTCCAAACGCTCTTTCAAACGAGCGTGAGCGATATCACGAGCCACAATGATAGTACCAGTAAGACTCAGACGTGTAGAAACAGGATACTTGGTCAATTCCTTAAGGACATTGGCCATTGGCTGATCCAGATTGATCTGGACTCCACCACCCTCTCCGGCCTCACGAAGTTCCTTAGGGATAAGCCTTCCAGGATTATCGTCCATCTTCTCGATCCAAATACCATCCTTATTGATCTTCGCCTTAATGTTCCTGTCCGCAGAACAACTGACACCCAATCCGATAGGGCAACTTGCACCATGACGAGGAAGACGGATGATTCTCACATCATGAGCAAAGTATTTGCCTCCGAACTGAGCACCAAGCCCAATATTATGAGCCTCTTCCAAAACTTCTTTCTCCAGTTCAATATCCCTGAAAGCACGACCAGTCTCATCTCCTGTCGTTGGCAACCCGTCATAATAATGTGTAGAAGCCAATTTAACAGTAAGCAGATTCTTCTCCGCCGAGGTGCCGCCAATCACGAATGCGATATGATAAGGAGGGCAGGCAGCCGTACCAAGAGTCTTCATCTTCTCCACAAGGAAAGGAACGAGAGTACCCGGATTGAGCACAGCCTTGGTCATCTGGTAAAGATATGATTTATTGGCAGATCCGCCACCTTTTACCACGCAAAGGAAACGATATTCCATACCTTCGGAAGCCTCAATATCGATTTGGGCAGGAAGGTTGCACTTCGTATTGACCTCCTTGTACATTGTCAAAGGAGCATTCTGGCTATATCGCAGGTTTTCCTCGGTATATGTCTTGAATACACCCTTTGAAAGAGCCTCGGCATCATCGAAGCCAGTCCATACCTGCTGTCCTTTTTCGCCGTGAATAATGGCTGTTCCCGTATCCTGACAGAAAGGCAGTTTGCCTTTCGCAGCAACTTCGGCATTGCGAAGGAACATCAATGCCACATACTTGTCATTTGAGCTTGCCTCCGGATCTGAAAGGATCTTTGCAACCTGCTCGTTGTGGGCAGGACGAAGAAGAAAGTTCACATCTCTGAAAGCAGCATTAGCCATCATTGTAAGTCCCTCAGCATCAACCTTGAGCATCGGTTTACCCTCGAAAGAGCCCACACTTACATGATCGGGAGTCAGACGGTAATACTCTGTGGTATCAGGGCCCAACTGAAACATTGGAGCATATTTGAATTCCATAATTGTATTGTAATTAATAAGTTAAATTTCAATAATATTGGCCTTATTCAACATCATCGATTGGTCCGGTGGCATTGGCAAGTCCCCCCTCCTGCATCAGGTAGGTACGCATAAACTCATTGATGTCCCCGTCCAGCACCCCTTGGGTATCGGCGGTGGAATATCCAGTGCGAAGGTCCTTCACCATTTTATACGGATGGAGCACATAACTGCGTATCTGTGAGCCCCATTCGATTCTCTTCTTCTTACCCTCCAATTCAGCCTGCTTCTCTTGTTGCTTCTTCAATTCGATATCATACAACCTCGACTTGAGGATCCTTAGAGCATTTTGCCTATTGTCCTGCTGAGAACGGGTTTCAGTGTTCTCAACCATAATTCCGCTTGGGATATGACGCACCCTGACTCCTGTCTCAACCTTGTTCACATTCTGCCCGCCGTGACCGCCGGAACGGAAAGTATCCCATTCGAGATCGGAAGGATTAATTTCAATATTGATGGTATCGTCCACGAGAGGATATACGAATACGGAAGAAAATGTGGTCTGGCGTTTGCCCTGCGAGTTGAAAGGCGAAATCCGGACTAGACGATGCACTCCGTTTTCTGCTTTGAGATAACCATAAGCATAATCTCCTTCGACTTGAATCGTGGCGGACTTGATACCTGCCTCCTCCCCTTCCAGTTCATCAGTCACAGTCATCTTGAATCCGTTCCTCTCCCCCCATCTCATATACATTCGCATCAGCATTGCAGACCAATCATTGGCCTCCGTGCCGCCAGCACCTGAATTGATAGTCAGGATTGCCCCGAGATTATCCCCTTCGGCACCTAGCATATTGCGCAATTCCAAAGCCTCCACGTCAGCCTCGGCAAGTTTGAACGATTCTTCCAATTCCGTGCTTTCAGGTGTAGAAATCGTCTCATCTTCAGCATCTTTCAGACTCTCTTTCGCAAAATCGTACAATACATCCAAGTCTTCCACCTGAGTAAAAGCCTTATCGTATCCTGTAACCCAGGATTTTACCGAATTTAGATTCTTTAGGAAGGCCTCGGCCGATTTGGGATTGTTCCAAAAATCGGGATCCTCCGTTTGCTTTTGAAGCTCAGTTACCTGAGCACGTTTTCCTTCGATGTCAAAGACACCTCCCCAGCGTTTCCATACGCTGATGCAGAGCCTTTATCTGATCTTGTCCAATCATTGAGTCCTACATTTTAATGATAATGTACAAAAGTACTCAAAAAAATCGGTACTAACGAGGGTTGCCGAGTATGTTTGGATCAGAATTCCAGATCGGAATACATAAAGTAGTGATCTGACGGATAAATGCCATTGACACAATCCTTCAGAATCTCGGAATCAAGAGACTTAACAGGGCCGTGCGAAAAGATAAAATCAATCCTGCGACCTATCTTGTCAGTCCCCTTATACCTATCCGGACCCTTGAAATTATGAGCCGTATATCCCACCTCTTCAGGACCGTGAATCGCCTCATAAGTATCATTCCAACCAGCCTCGTGCAGACATTTCACAGCCACACTAGTAATCCCTGAATTAAAATCACCACACAAAATCTGAGGAAAATCCGAAGCATATTGAGCCGCTTCAGCCACAGCCATCATCATCTGAGCCTGACGCGCAGCCTCCGAAATATGATCCAAATGAATATCCATCACACGGAACTCTACTCCAGTACGCTTATCACGAAGCCTCACCCAATTGCAATGACGGGCACGAGCAGTACCCCAAGCCACACTTCCACCAATTTCCGGATGATCCGAAAGCCAATAACACCCGGACGATACAAACTCATATCTATCGGACTTCCAGAAAATTACATTCTTGCCAATGAAATGATACCCATCAGTATACGTATCCATCTCCGGTCCAGCAAAACCATACGACTGATATCCCTTCATCTTAGCCTTCATATAAGCATAAGACTTATATATAACTTCCTGGGTACAAACAATATCCGGCTTACGGGACAAAATCACATTAAGCATAATGCCACGCCGGTCTTCCCACTTGCGACCAGGAATCGAATCATCATCTGGCAGTCCCGCAATACGGATATTGCAAGTCATAACACGATGAATACGACGGGAATCCGGCTTAAAAGCCGACAAGGGGCTACTAACGAGCATCAACGCAAGCAGCACACAGACAATCACATATAATCTTTTCATATTAATCTCTAAGATATGCCCCTGTTTCCTTTAATTCTTTACGAACTTCTGAGACATTTACCTGAGAAGGCAAAACCCTATCGGCAAATGCAATACGCGCAGCACGTCCAGCCGCCTCGCCAAGCGCCATACAGGTTGACATAACACGCGTAGATGCCATAGCCTCGTGGTTCATTGAAGAGCACCTTCCAGCCACCAACAATCCCTCGACACTTTCAGGTACCAAGCACCTATAAGGAATATCGTAACAATCAGGGCAGAAGTACATAGTGCAATCGCTGCCTTTTGAATGATGTATATCCACAGGATACCCGGCCACAGCGATTGAATCGTCAAATTTGCGGCAATCCAATACATCCTGGGCAGTAAGCACATATTTGCCTACGATCACACGACTTTCACGAATTCCAGTGAAGGGAGCCACGGTTTCCATTTTGGCATTCTCAAAACCAGGAACATATTTGCGAAGATAATCCGAAATCTCATATATCTGTTTGCGAGCCACAAGTTCCCCATTCGTATAGCTTTCAGGTTTGGTAGGATCCACACCGCTGATTCTGGACATATTGACCCAAATCTCGTCATCCTTCAACCCTGTAATCAAAATCGTTCGCGCTACAGGAATATGGAATCCGGCATCGGTAGCCTTCTTTATCTGATTACGCAAGCCCACTGTAATGAAATATCTCTTCTTGAACTGCTCCGGAGGCATTACATCCATATCGAAAATGTCAGGATGGTTGGAAAGTGCGTCACGCAACTCATCCACATTCACATTTCTCATATTGTACATAAGAGTAGGAGGCTGCATTCCTCCGTCCTCTCCACCCTTATGGCATTCAACTCCTGCGCGGAAAGCCACGTCGGCATCTCCTGTCGCATCGATTACCGTATATGCAAGAATTGCTTCCCTTCCAGCCTTGCTCTCGATGATAACGCCTTTCACCTTATTGCCATCTTTGATCACACCCACGCAGAATACATAATACAATATATCAACGCCGGCTTCCTGCAACATCTCCTGGCAAACAGTCTTGGCCATCTCCGAGTCGATGATAGTCAGGCTCATATGGTTCTTACAAGGGACGTGTTCCCCGGCAGCCCCACGAGCACGAAGCCTATCGATGAATTCTTCAGGGAGGCCCTTGATTATCTGTTGTCCTTTACGGCTCAAGAATCCCAATATAGGCAGTCCGATTGTCAGATTACCACCAAGGAAACCTCTGCTCTCGATAAGCATAACTTTGGGACCATCGGAAGGAGCGGCTTTCGATGTACCGTCTTCCTTCACAGCAGCAGCGCGGGCAGCCATAACTCCAGCAGGACCCCCGCCGACTACCAAGACATCCACTTTGGCACGGACAGGAATTTCCCTTGCCGGCTCACTTATTGTCATCTTATTGTCAATCATATCTTTACTTTTATAATATATCTATCCTCAAAATTGTCCGGATTCTCGTGTCTTATCATCTTAAGCAAGATGACAGCTGTTATCAGATGCAGGGTTCCCATTATTATGAAAAGCATCTGCCAAGCATTTTCAGGAATGGAACCTACGAACTGATTGAATACCACGCTACCAATCGCACCTGCACCGCAGCAAACACCCATCGCCGTAGCCACATTCTGCACTGGGAACGATTCTGCCAATGCAACAGGGAATGTGTACAACCAGCTGAGGCACATCACCGCAATGATACTGAATATTGCAATAACCAGACCTATACGCCAAGCAAATGGCAGCATCGGGGTTTTACTTACCCAAGGAATGAGCATGCATAGAGGAGCTAGAATTGCCAATGCTACCAGCACTGTCTTTCGTGCTTTCATCTGCACCATTCCCTTTTTGATGAGCTTGTCCGACCAAGCCGAAGTCATTATTCCACCGACAGCACCGACAAAGAACGGGATTCCTCCTATCCACTGGATCATATCCAATGTCTGTTGTTGCCCCAATCCCTGCTCCGTACCCATATTCCGCAAAAATCCAGGCAACCAGAAGCAGCAAAAATACCATACAGGGTCACTTATCAGCCTGATAAGAAAACCACCCCAAAGAGTTCGAGTCTTAAGTAACCCCTTTATATTGAATATCTTCTGAATGCCGCCATTGGAGACAGCCAAAGCATCCACATTGACGGTCCGTTCCAAAACTTCTTTTGAAGGATTCTTATAAATGAAAATCCAAGCTATCGCTATAATGAGGCCAATGACACCGGAAATAATGAAAATATCCTGCCAATATGCAAGCAATCTCATCAGCCAGGCAATCAAAAGAGGCGCGATTACAGCCCCGATAGAGCCGCCAATGGTACAAAAACTATTAGCTGTAGCTCGTTTGTTTTTCTCAAACCAAAGGGTAACTACCACCAGCTGGCCCGCAAAGATAGTAGGCTCTGCCAACCCGAGGATTCCCCTGCAAATAGTGAACATCCAAACATTTGGAGAGAGACCACCTCCTATGCAGGCCAATGACCAAACAGCGATTCCTCCAAGCATAACCCTTTTCGGCCCGAACCTGTCGACCAACATTCCTCCTAGAGGGTACATTATGGCATAACAGATCAGGAAGACATTCACTATCCAAGCATATTCAAAATCACCTATATGATAGTGATCCAATATCTCTGGTTTGAGAATAGAGAGCAACTGCCTGTCCATATAATTGCAGACAATGGCGATAAACATCGTCAAGACAATCACCCATCTCCTGCTGTTAGGATTTTTCAATAAATTCATTCTTGTGTTGTGTGTTATTTTAACGGCTAGTAAACATACAAAATTAAGAAAAAACATCGATATAAATCCAAATAGCTTGCATTTCTTTTCATATTATTTCATTTTATCTCTATTTTTAATAAAATCCTATTAGTTGCACAAAAAATCCAGTATTTTCTGTATTTTTGCAGCATATGATTGGATTATTTGATTCAGGAGACGGTGGTCTGTCCGTACTCAGAGAGGTGCATAAGCTCCTTCCTGACGAGAAATATGTTTTCTACGGAGACAATGCCAACTGCCCTTATGGGGAAAAGACACCTGAATTCATTCAAGACAGGGCAAGGGAAATCACTGAATTCCTGATCAAACAGGGAGCGCAAATAATCGTAGTCGCTTGCAACACCGCAACTGCCGCCGCAATAAATACATTAAGGACAGAATATTCTGATATTTCCAATCCTGCAGTTAAGGAAAAAGTCCTCAGACTTTCAAATGACAGTAGGGATCACATTCAGTTCATTGGAATGGAGCCTGCCGTAAAACCGGCTGCCATAGGCACGAAAACCGGTGTAATCGGAGTGCTCGCCACCGCTGGCACACTCAAAGGTTCGAAATACCTTACTACCAAGGAGAAATTTGAAGACGATGTCAAGATTGTGGAGCACGTGGGGCAAGGGTGGGTGGAACTTGTAGAAGAAGGTATCCTTACAGGACCGAAGGCCGAAGCAACAGTAAAAGCCAGCATTCAACCTCTTCTGGATGAAGGAGCTGACACCTTGGTACTTGGCTGTACACATTATCCATTCCTTATGGATACCATAAAGAAAGTTGCCGGACCTTCGATTCAAGTCATAGACCCAGCACCATCTGTCGCCAGACATCTCATTTATGTGATGGCTCAGGAGCACCTGCTGAACGAACAAGTTGCCACTCAGGCTCTTGCCAGATTGATAGCCGAATCCGAGGCTGAAGCTCGTGGCGACACTCATTCTATGTCAGATTCAGACTCGGTTCCAGATATCAAACTTTACTCTTCATCTGACGGAGAATCGCTCAACAGGATATTCAAGACAATCTATCCAAAATAAGTTCGTGCAACGTTTCTTGATCAAACTGCATCTACGTTTCATATAAATCAATCAGATTATGAAACATATTATGAAGTTTGCAGCCATTTCCGCTGCTATTTTATTGGCCGGATGTTCGAAATATGATGGAGACGGCTACAATATTTCTCCCATCTACATCTCAGATGGAAACGCCTCCGTTGAAGAAGGAGACAAGTATTCAGATTATGCTGACAATCCGTTCATCAATGCCGCGAAACAAAACATTTCCACTTTTTCCGTAGATGCAGATGGAGCATCTTATGGCAATATGAGAAGGTTCATAAATGATGGGACATTACCACCGGAAGCTTCAGTCAGAATAGAGGAATTCCTAAACTATTTCACATTCGATTATGCGGAGCCCACTGGCAATGACAATGTTGCCATCAACTCCGAGACCGCCCTCTGCCCTTGGAATACTGAGCATCGCCTACTCCGACTGGGATTGAAAGGCAAATCTCTTGCGACCTCTGAATTGCCGGCATCGAATTACGTATTCCTCATTGATGTATCAGGCTCTATGGATTCTCCTGACAAACTTGAATTGCTCAAGGCCGGTATGTCCACTATGGTAGATTATCTCAGGCCAACGGATAGGATATCCATAATCACATATGCCGGCACTGTCCAAAGACTACTTGAATCCACTCTTGCATCCGATGCAGCGACCATTAAGAAAGCTATCGGAAAACTCGTTGCAAGCGGTTCCACAGCAGGCGGAGCGGCTTTGGATATGGCTTACAAAGAGGCAAAAGCACATTTTATCAAAGGTGGTAACAACAGAATCATTCTGGGCACCGATGGAGATTTCAATGTGGGTGTCACATCTACAAACGCACTGGTTGAGATGGTCCAGAGTTACGCAAAAGATGGGATTTACCTCACTGCTTGCGGCTTCGGGAGAGGCAATCTGAATGATTCGATGATGGAAAAGATAGCCGATTCAGGCAATGGCAATTACGAGTATATCGACAATGAACAACAACTTACCAAAGTGTTCGTGAACGAAATCTCCAAATTTGTATCCGTTGCGAACGACACCAAGATACAAATCACCTTCGATTCCACAGCAGTAAAGAGTTACAGGCTCATAGGTTATGAAAATAGGATATTGTCAAATGAGGACTTCGAAAATGACAATAAAGACGCAGGGGAAATCGGTGCAGGACAGACTATTACCGCATTGTACGAGCTCATTCCCAACAAGAATTATATTACGGGCGGACAGTGTGCCACTTTCGATGTAAGATACAAGAAATCCCTTGACAGTGAGAGCATCCCTCTTTCCTCCAAGATCATTTGCAGCAATGATATCATTAAAAGTAGCGATATGTCTTTTGCTTCGTCTTTGGCCGCATTCGGAATGATACTAAGGGATTCGAAATATAAAGGAAATGCTACTCTTGATATGGTTTCGGAATTAGCATCAAAAGGATTGGCATTCGATCCATTCGGCTATCGCAAGCAGTACATAGAATTAGTGAAGGCCGCTAAAGCCATCAAATAGAATTACAATGGTATAATTAAATGGGGGACAGACTTTTCAGTCTGTCCCCCATTTATTGTGCTACTCAATAGCCGATTACCAAAGATTGTTGTAATTGCTGTCGTCGTAATTATTGTAATTGCTGTTGCTGTAATTGTTGCGATTATAATAGTTGTACCTCTGAGAAAGATTGCCGTACATCTGTCCCAGGACCTCCAAATAAGGTACTCCTGAGATTAGATTGAGCCGATAGACAGTATCGTCTACCTTGTAGAAACTCTGATTGTCCATCAAGATGATGTCATAGTCTTCAGGCAATGAAGATACCAATGCTCCTGCCGGAGGAACTATTACAGTATAGCGGCCGTTAACATATGAATAGAACACGCCGTCCTGATAATAATATGGCTGGTTGGCATAAGCATAACTCTGGATCAGTCCCAATTTATTTGCAAGGATATATGAGGTCTGAGCCATATTCTGATTGACAGCCATCGAATTGTATTGATTTGCCAAATAAGCATTGTTTTGGGCAATCAGCCTATTCTGTTCATCAATATAACGATAATTGGAATCCATAATATTGTAAGAGTAGTAATTGTTGTAATAGTATGCAAAATTGACTGCTGACAATACAGCGTCGGCAATTGCATCTGCAACTGTTCCGAAAGGAGGACGGCATACAACATAGAAGCCGCTATAACGTCTATAATATACACCACCATAATAGTAATAATCTATTCCGAAAGAAGACATCCTTCTATATCTTGGTGGCAGATAATTGACCCTGTATCCGTAATAATGGTCGTGAGCGCTATAAAAGTGATTAGGGCGGTCATAACTAAGGAAATCACGATCTCTTGGAGGTATCCTGCTGACTTCGTGGTCACGAATCCTGTAATCGTTACTAAGAAAATCACTGCCGTTGGCCCTGGCACCGCTGCCATTGTTGCGATTACCCTGATATCCACCATCAGACGGGGAATTGTTGCCGTTTGAAGAGCCTTTTCCACTGAAAGAACTCAAGCCATTTTTCGTTACATTACTGTTGGAACGAACTACTTGATTGTTGTTATTGTTCTGTTGATTGCCATTTTCAAAACCAGAATCGGAAGAAAATGAGTTGTTGGTCCTTACAGTAGTATTGATAGTTGCAGGCCTATGATTGTCGTAAGCGGTACCTGTCGTCGTGGTGGTAGTTGTACCAGAGCCTCTTGAGACAACAGGATTCGAATTGGAATTATTCCTACTTGAATTGTCGTTGCCGTAGTAGTAATCATTGCTTGTACGGGAAGAACCGCTGCTAGTAGAAGAACCTCCGCGAGAAGTATTTCCATAAGACGACCCTCCATTGCGGACAGGATTGTCATTGGTATTGCTTCGACTTGTATTGACAGTGGAACTGTTGTTATTGCTTCTTGTAGGCGGCTGAGAATAAGTCCTTTGCGAAGATGAACTTCCAGATGACTGTTGAGAATTCACAGAGGATCTTTGAGGATTGGAAGTCCTAACCGGAGCCTGATAGTCGCTACTTCTGGTAGGAGTGGAGACTGTGGACCTGTCATTGTTGCTTGATGAATTCCCGCCAGTCCTTTTAGCCGTAGAAGTGGTACGTGAGGTATTGGTAGTATTGTTGTTACGGGTCTGAGTCCCCTGACGAGCTTGTGAAAAAGCCGGGGAAGAGATCAGGGCAAGTGCCAATATTGTGGCCGTTGCAAATCTAATTGTGTTTTTCATAAGGCCTTATTTGTATAAATAATACTTTTGGGAAAGAGTCTTGAAAGATGATACATCTTTGTTCCAATATTCAATGATATCTGAGACTTTCAACTCTTTCGAGAATGTCTTTCTGACAAAATCCGTACCGCAAACTTTATCGAACATATCCGTTCTGTTGGTAGAGACCACAAAAGGGCTGTGGTCGGGATACAATTCATTCAAAGCCTGCATTACATAAAATTGAGTAAGGGTGACGGTGGCTTTTTCGTAATCAGTGTAGAAGTATTGGACTCCATTCAGCATTTTTCCTGTACTGCCACCGAAGAAAGGGCTGTAATGTATGACTCTGAAAGCCACTCCGGGGATGCCATAAGAGTCTAGTCTGGCTTTAAGCGCATCAGCATCAATCCATTGAGCTGCAAATGTTTCAAAAGGAATGGTATAGCCTACTCCAATATTGACATAGTTGTTGAATTCCCCACAAATTCCGGCAGAAGGATAGCAGATTGCAGACCTTGATGATGGGATATTAGGGGATGGAAGAATCCAAGGCAGTTTGGTGTCGGAATAGAGCATATTGCGATGCCAACCGTCCATAGGAATGACTGTCAATCTGCACTTCAGAGGCTTCTCATTGCCCTTCTGACCGCAGTTCAAGCCTTCTTCATTCAGCATAATGGCAAGTTCGCCGACTGTAAGCCCATAGACATAAGGAATCTTGAATTCACTTACGAATGAATAGAACCCAGGCTCAACATAGCAGCCTTCAACTTTGTTGCCGCCAAGAGGATTGGGACGATCGAGTACCATCACCTCTATGCCTTGTTTGGCACAAGCCCTCATCAAAAGGCCAAGGGTACTGATGAAAGTATAAGAGCGACTGCCGACATCCTGAATATCATATACCATAATGTCAATGCCTTTGAGCATTTCTGGCGAAGGCTCGCGATGTGCGCCATAAATCGAATATACAGGCAGACCTGTCTGAGCATCCTTGGCATCAATTACACTTGCACCAGCATAGGCATCCCCACGGACACCGTGTTCAGGGCCGAAAAGAGCCACCAAGTTCACTTCCTTGGCCGACGCTAAGATGTCTATGGTTGACCGTAAATGGCTGTCTACCCCACTAGGGTTGGTTACCAATCCAACTCTCTTGCCTTCCAGCCCTTTGAAATGACGGCCTTCCAATACTTCAATTCCTGTCTTGACAATGGGGCTGTCAGCGGAAGCTTTCCTCGCGGAAGCCACCAAGCCAAGACTGAAAATCGAGATAAACAATAATATTGACTTTATTCTCATAATGAGCAATTATTTTTTGCCGTATTCAGGATCCACTTTTTTCACTACAAAATATGTTATGGCCAATGTCGCAAGACAGCAAGCCATCACCATCCAGAAATAATTCACATAACCGATTGCCTCTTGAATATATCCTGCCACGAAGCCGGGAAGCATCATACTCAAAGCCATAAATGCGGTGCAGATAGCATAGTGGGAAGTTTTGAACTCCCCTTCCGAGAAGAACATCATATATAGCATATATGCCGTAAAGCCGAAGCCGTAACCGAATTGTTCAACGCAAAGGGCGACTGTGATTACGACTACGCTGGAAGGCTGAAACACAGCCAAATAAACGAAAGAGAGGCAAGGCAATGTCATACAAGCCGCCATAAGCCAAAGAGACTTCTTCAAGCCGACTTTGGAGGCATACAGACCGCCAATGATTCCGCCCCCAAGCAGGGCAATGACGCCGAATGTACCATAAACCAATCCTACCAAATCAGTGTCCAAACCCAATCCGCCACTTTCGACTGAATGTACCAAGAATGGTTGGCACAATTTGATCAGAAAGCCTTCTGGCAAGCGATAAAGAAGCATAAATGCGATTGCGAGCAATACTCCAGGCTTCTTCACGAAAGTCACAAAGGAGTTGGCCAGTTCGGACATATCGGATTTCTGCTCTCCTTCGCTGACGCGAGGCTTATCCTCTGCCGGTTTGTTCAAGAAGAATGTGTGATAAAGGGTTATGAGAAAGAAAGTTACAGCCGCAATCCCTAGCGTTGCCTTCCAAGACAGAGGAATGTCGCCTGTATTTTTCTCAATAATACCTGCAACGAATACCAATACGCCTTGGCCAAATACCGAAGCCACCCTGTAAAAAGTGCTCCTTACGCCAATGAATGCAGCCTGACTGCTCGGACTATGGGCCAACATATAATATCCGTCGGCGGCAATGTCGTGAGTAGCAGAGGCGAAGGCAGCGATTATGAACAATACAAGAGTGATATTGAACATCGAAATCGGTGTTTTCCCTTCTGCAATCATCCCAGACGAGGGATGAGGAAGAGTCAGGGTGAGCAATATGAGCATCAATGTCAGCACTGCCTGCATAGTGACAATCCACCAACGTTTAGTCTTGACCACGTCCACGATAGGGCTCCATAATCCTTTAAGGAACCACGGAAAATACAGAAGCGTTGTGAAGAACGACATATCCCCATTTGGCACTCCCATCTTGGTGAACATCATCACCGAGATATTGTTTACAATGAAATAAGGAATGCCTTCAGCAAAATAGAGTGTTGGGACCCACCACCATGGGGATCTCTGTCTGGTATTATCGGTTATCGTCTGCATAGTATTGTGGTTGTTATTTTCGTATTATTTCAGATCCTGGATAATAATGCTGGAGTATTTGTTTGTAATTATATCCATTGTAAGCCATTACAGCCGCTCCTATCTGGCAGAGACCGACTCCGTGACCCCATCCGGCACCTGTCAACACTAAATGGTCGAAATCCAAAGGCTTGCCGGTCTTGGAAGCCATTTCAATGGCCTTGGAAGGAATAAGATTATCTTGAGCATCATAATAATCCACCACAAAAGCCGAACTCTTAAGATGGCTCTCGGAAAGATATCTTCTTATAATCAACTCTTTGCCAACTATAAGAGAATCATTGTCTCCTACTATCTCCATTTTGATCAGCCGGCCTGAAACGCCTCTTAGGATCGGTACCAAAGCTCGTAATCGACCAATTTTGCAACCAGACCTCTCTTCAATCAATTTGCTGACTTCATCTCTTCCATAACGGACTTTCCACCTGAAGAAATCTTTGGTTTCCAAGTCATAATCGTTAAGTACTTGACCCAGAATTTCCTTATCATCAGTATTGCAAAAAGCTTTAGGCGAAGACGTTATCCATCTTCTAGCATTATCTTCCGTTGTCAAATCAGGCATTTCATCTTCCTCAGGGGTATCGGTTTTGCCTACAAGATAAGGATAATCCTTGTCATCCCAGCAGGAACTGAATTTTTCCATTATTCCTCCACAAGATTTCGAGAAACGAGCATCGCAGATATTACCTTCCGATACCAAAACTTGCCCCCACGTTTCATCAATTGCCTCACGTACTGTATCTCCAACTGCCATTGTCAGACCTTGATACCTCTGGCAATGGTCGTCGGCACATACGTCGAACTTTTTGTGATCATCGTGATCGAACCACTTTATATATTCACGTTCCTTGGCACTGTCTTCATTGACTACCTTTCCTGTCTCCATATTGGAATCCAGATAAGTGACAAGAGAGGCGGTATCATTGATTCTGTCTGGATTGCCATAAGTTGCGAAAAGTTTCTTGCTTGGACAATCGTGCTCGCAGCAACGATGTTCTATCTGGGACATCACCCAAGATCTGGAAATAACGGCGTGAGCCTTTAGGAATTCCAACTTGGCAGAAGCCTTCATCTCAGACGAAATGACGCTTAGCAGATAATCCTCTACACCCACAATGTTGATGGCACAGACTTTATTGTTGTCCACTACGAATTTCAATGCTCCTGCGAAACTCTGAGTGACTTTCCTCTCCCAATGGAAGTTCACCCCTATTGTCACATCGTGAAGAATGAATGTCGGTTCTGCGAATATCGTGGACATTGTCCTTGCTTCGAAGAAAAGTTCATCATAAAGAGCTCCATTGTAATTGATCTTGCCTTCTTGGTAAGAGACTTTCTGAGGGCCGGCACCATCTGAAATGATTTCGAAAATGATTTCATCGAGCGACATTATGCCCACTTCAATCTTAGGTTGAGTCCTAGTGAGCCTCCATATTATTTCAGCCTCGACATCCTCACTCACAGACACATCTTCAAATACTTCCTTCAGAATGGTTGGAGTTATCTTGTCATAATCCTCTTTTTTGGGCACTATCAACAGTCCAGCCATATCGGCACAGCCCGGGCTTACTGTCAGGTGGTCTTCTCCTTCTGAAAAATAATGATGCGAACGAAGTTGACTTCTGAATATTACTATGGCCCTGTATTTCCCTTGTGAAAAAAATGTGAAGAGATTGAACATCGGTTCCTGTTCTCCTCCCAATATAGGAGCAGAATCTATAAGGCGATAGAAAAGTTTGGCCATCGACTTGTTGGTCTTGGCCTCCAGTGCGAAAATACCTCTTGTAAAATGCTTATAATGATAAAGATGAGCATCCTGGACAGAAGAGATATATTCTATGTCGCCACTAATTGATTCCGGGACAAAAGTTCCCTCTACCTTGTCCATCAACGAATCCAACTCATTCTCAAGGTTCATCTTCCCTCTTGGGCAGGCTTGGAAATGCATATGGTCCGGGGCGGAGGCTCCAGAGGCAGGTCCATTGTAAAATATGATGAAATCATCGAAATCTTTGGCCAAATCGAGCATATCCACATAACGATGCCAGATAGATTGGGGCACGTGCTTGTCCCTGGAAATCACCAGATGATTTGGAAAGATCGGGTATGGATTGACAGTAATGAAATAGTTTTTCCCTTTGCGGCCTTCGAAGGTGATATGGTGTTGAATCCTTGGCCGGTTTTGTTCGCAGAGAAAACAAGGCCTTTGCTTGATAGAGGCGGCATCCACATTGGCAACGGCTGATTTGATTCGGTCCGGGTTGTGCTGCAAGGTCACTGCCAAACCATTGACAATCACTTCCCTGGTTTGTACATTTTTGAGAGCCCTGTACTTTGCTGCCGCTTCCGGCCAAATTGAGAGCTGATCATTAATGAATTTCTCTATCTCTTGTTTCATAACAGACTTTCAAGCTTCTTTCGAATAGCTTTGAACTCTCCTTCGAAATTAGGCGTGAATACGGACTTGCCAATGCTTCTCTCAATATCGTCCATTGACCAATATCTCCCTTCTGACACTTCATTTAGGTCCGGGTGCAGAGTGAAATTTCCCACAGCGGCGAATACATTGACCAATTCTTTTTCAACATTGCTCTCGAAAAGGTACGATTGGAGATAAATGGGATTGAATTCTAAGAAACCCAACTCTTCGTGCGCTTCGCGGAAAAGGGCTTCCAAAAGCCTTTCCCCATAATCGATATGTCCGCCAACGGCAGTATCCCATTTGCCTGGTAGCAAATCTTTTTTCATCGAACGTTTCTGTAGATACAGTTTGTCGAAACGATTGATTATGTGCAAATGAACCACAGGATGCAATGGTTTAGCCCCGCTATGACAATATTCTCTTGTAGCCTGCCCTATTACGAGACCGGAAGTCTCCACAATCGGAACCATTTCCCCTGACTTGCCGATATTCGGAAACGGATTGTCAGCAGTAGGATGAGGAATGATCGGAGCAGGATCGGGAGGATAAATCAGATCAAACATATTTATGTCAAAGCTATTAATACCAGGACTTGCGCCACTAGAACCCTCATAAACATACTCAAAGGATATACAGTCGCATAATTGATGGATGTATAATCAGTTCCATATAAATTTTGTGCAAATGCAAGTACTGGAGGGTTGGTTGTAGAACCTGAAATCAGACCGCAAATCTGATAGAAGTTGAGATGGAAAACCAATCTGGCAAGCAAACCTATGATCAATATTGGGAGCAATGTGATCAATGCTCCGTAAAGGATCCAATAGTAACCTCCGTTCATCAATGAACTTACGAAGTTTTCTCCGGCTCCAATGCCAACAGCTGCAAGGAACAAAGAAATACCAAGTTCACGAAGCATCATATTGGCACTTGTAGTCGTATAAGTGGTGATTCTCCACCTTGGACCGAAATAACCAAGAAGGATGGCTATGATGAGTGGTCCACCTGCGATTCCGAGTTTGATAGGTTGCGGAATGCCTGGGAATCTGATAGGAAGTGAACCTAAGATGATTCCCAAGACTATGCCGAAGAAAATAGGTATCAGGTTCGGGTGATTGAGAGCTGAAGTCCTATTGCCAACGAATTCTGCTACTTTATCTACATTGGCAGCAGGTCCTACCACTCTGATCGTATCGCCTACTTGCATTATCAAATTCGGTCTTGCCACAAGTTCCAAACCGGCACGATTGACTCTGGTGATGTTGGCCCCGAACAATGAACGAATGTTGAGATCCTTTAGTTTTCTTCCATTCAGGGCTGAATGAGTGATGACCAGTTTCTTGGATATGATGGAACTGTCATAATTGCACCAAGTGTCGTGGCTCATTTCTACACTTTTGCCGAAGAAAAGAGCTACAGCCTCTTCTGACTTCTTTGATGTAACGACTAGGAGGATATCGTGTTCGTTGAGAATGGTATCTGATCCAGGGACTTCCACAGCTCCATCACGATAAAGTCTTGATACGACGAATTTGTATGACATCAGTCGGCATACTGACTTGAGGTCTTTGCCTACAATCGCAGGATTTACGACTTCACAACAGATTGAATCTGCTTGCTCTGCACCTTTGTCGGCATCTTCGATGGCAGTACGTTCTTTCTGAAGGTCAACTTTGAAAATGGATTTGAAGAAAATCAGCAGGAATATCACTCCGAGCACGCCGATAGGATATGCGACAGCATAGGCCGAAGCCATTGTCGAATTACTTGAAGCCACTGCCTCAGGTGTCATTCCCGTTACCGCACCAGCATCGTTCAATGCTTGTTGTGCGGCACCAAGGCCTGGGGTATTGGTTACAGCACCTGACATTACGCCGACCATAGTAAATAGGCTTTCTCCTGTGATAAGGTGGATTGTGAATGTGATAATGACCGCAAGAAGGATCATTGTCACAGCCAGCAGATTCATCGTGAGACCACCCTTCTTGAATGCGTGGAAGAAACCGGGACCGACCTGTAAACCGATGGAGAATACGAACAAAATAAGACCGAAGTCTTTGGCGAACTGAAGGACGACAGGGTTGGCCCTGAAGCCGAAATGGCTTAGCAAGATACCTATGAATAGTATCCAGGTGGAGCCGATACTGATGCCCTTAATTTTGAATTTCCCCAAGTAAAGTCCTGTCGAGATGACGAATGCGAACAACAGGATCGAATGGCCAATTCCCATTCCAAAAAATAAATCACCCATAAAAATAAATTACTGTTTTAATAACCAACTTCGGCGCAGAATACTAATTTTCCGTCAATGACACCTTCAACATTATATGTAATACCATATTCTGAATTACGCACTATTCTGTATATGTCCACGGCATCGCCAGGGACAGTCTCTTTATTGAAATTAATTTGAAAATCTTTAATTCTCTTCGAAGATGCCAATCCATAATCGATGGCATCCATAGCCCAAAGCACATATCTTGCATTGTTTGTATGCCCTATTATGTCAATATCGGAATATGAAATCTTGTGAGTACATACAAATTCGGGCTCGATGCCATTGGGCATTGTTACCTTCTTTGCAGAAGATGGCAATGCATCGTCGAAGCATCTGGTATCGCTGCCTGACAGGTTGTCAAAGGCCACGTGGCGGACAATTGATCTTGACGACACATCTATGATCAGCCATGAGCTGGTGGCGGCAACTAATACATTCCCAGTTTCGTCCTTGAGTTCAAAATCCCTTAAGAAAAATGGGCCGTTTGCTCCTTTGTGCCAAGTATTGAGATAGACAGTATCACGCCATTTTGGGGGATTGACATATTTGAAATGCATTCTTGACAATACCCAGGCAGTGTTTTCTTGTTGGAGGTCGTCATACCCGAAGCCTAGGCTGCTGGCAGCCCAGTAAGCGAGTTCTTGGCAAAGGTCCATAAACGATGCCGGTTTCAGAAAAAAAGCGGCATCCGTATCATAGCACGGAATCGTCACCTTCTGTACATATCTGTGATTGTCTGTAATTTGCAAATCCATCTTACTAATTATTAATTATTCTGAGTTCTTCGGGCGTATATAGGATGGAATCGATAAAGTCGGGAGCAACGTGCGCCAGGACAATGAATAAGCCTAGCAGCAGGACTGCAATGCCGATAATCAATAATAAAATGTTTACAATCCTCCGCCATAGCGGGCGGCAGTGCTTGGAAATCGTTGGGGCAGCAACAGGAGCCACTTCTTCAGGAACAGAGACATGGGTCACGGCTTCAGGAACTGATACAGGGGCCACGGCTTCAGGAACCGATACAGGGGCAATCTCGTCAACTGGCTCTGCAGAAGTTGGCTGCCCGGACTCATAGTGCACCTCCTCCGCAGGAGCTATGATAAACTTAAGATCAGCCAAAGCAGCATCCACCTCCTCCTTCGTCTCCTCGTGCGTCTTCAAAGACACAGGCTCCAGGCCATAGCCATCAGGATATATGTCCAAATCCTCTTCCGGGACAAAGAAATAATTATTTTCCCTAGTCGCCCTCAAACGCCCTAATTCTGGAAAGACAATAGTCTTCTTCTGCATAAGCACCACCTTCATATCATTCAGAAAATCCGTAATGATATGTGTAGCAGTATTCACATCGATATTGTTCGATGAAGCATAGAATTCAGCCAACTTATTGTCACCATCTCTGTTAGGCCTGAAAGACAGACGGCGATACGGAGGATTAATTATATAACCATTATCAGAGAAACTGGAAGGTACGACATCAGCTATGAAAGACCCCAGACCCGGTAGCATTACCACGTCATTGTCAAGAATCAACTCCTTAACCATCTTTGATAGCAGATCAATATCCATAGCATCTGAATAACAATACAAAGGTATAAAAAAATGACAAAAAAATTTGAATAATATTAGAATTATTGTACCTTTGCAATCCCTTCTACAAAGAGTAGGTGGCACATATTGCTTGAATAGCTCAGTTGGTTAGAGCATCTGACTGTTAATCAGA